>JGI24512J20087_1000015_pt1 | contig 387731 bp, 450 predicted proteins | sample LinPmetageLP35_FD_20087 | JGI IMG/M metagenome (IMG submission 20087) | reverse complement strand
CCCCCCCCCCCCCGAGAATAGATGCACCAGTGTTTCCCAAAAAATTATGGCCCCTTGGTAAAATTCCGAGGAGTTCCTGCTTCGAGTCTAAGTATCGTCATTCACCTGCATGCCTGTAATTATTATTCAAGCGGGGTATTGTTAGGTCATTACACAAAAGCATCATTCGCTTCTGCACAGTTGCACGTATCTCACCGCAACCTTGATATGGGGCGTTGAGAAGGAATATCTGCCCAGATATGTTAATTCTTGATCACGGATGACCCTCACCGTATACCTGGTTAAGAATGACATTGATGTGGACGAGCATATTGTGGATCGCAGAATCGAGTGACGTCCGACGGTTTGCATATCCTACTTGTACCGGTGATTTCTTGAGTGCCAGTTGCATAATCACATGGCATGTAAAGTGCTACAGAACTTTTAGGAAAACCCAAAATTCATTCAATCACTCAAGCACTAGCTACCAGTTAAATCCTTCCACTTGAGAAATCTAGATCCAGCGTTGAAAGCCCGATCAAGAAGTGCGATGTATCCCAGAACTTCAGTACCTCACTATGAATCTTCCAGGTCAGCTTGTCTCGTTCAGAAAGAGCCTACAGGTTCCCTGCTAAGTACATAAAGGAGGGTTGCCAAGGTGATGGTCGCTAAGTTAGAGAATTAAGAGACTCGCATCGATTTAAGAGGGACTGAAGCCCGTCACTCACTGTCTAGCAGTAGTTGCCGAGTGCCTGATCAGCCTCCGGGTTGTTTCTCACGGAAGCCACACAGTAATTTCCAATGAGTTGATCAGCAGACTTCCCAGGCTTCTCATTGTGAGCGGCAAGACGCTCGTAGTAGTTGCCACGTGCCTGGTCACCACCCAGCTCCGTGTTCTCGTAATAATTCCCTAAAGCCTGGTCGCCAGCCGCCTCGGCCCGCTTCTCAATGTAGTCAGAAAGTCGCTGATTTTCAAAGTAATTTCCAAGCGCTACATCCGCCATCGACTCTTTTCGCTTATTCTTAGAGTCCGAGGACATTGGTGCTCGTAATGGTTTCCCAGAGCTGTGTCTGCAGTCTCCTTGGATCGCTTGTTAGCCGTGTCAGATTGGTGCTGGCGCTCGTAATAATTTTCGAGTGCTACATCTCCAGCTGCCTCCTCTCTCTTCGTGGCTGGAGAGCTTGCGATTCGCGGACCGTAGCTCGCTAGGACCACGCCTTCATGAGACTCAGCACGCTTTTCAGCGTTCGAGACGGCATTTCGCTCGTAAAAGTTTCCAATGGCGGTGTCTTGGACGGCATCGGCTCGCTTCCAGAGGTTGGATGAACGGGTTCGCTGGTAGTAGTTGCCGAGCGCTGTGTCTCCAACGGCATCTGCACGCTGTCTTAGTGCTCATGATGCCTAGATCTAGGACAAATGTTAGTGATGATATGACCACATTTCTCCCCGTCGGATACTCACCAGAGACCGGGAGAGCCACAGATGAGCCGATGATGGCTACGAGGAGAAGTTGATAATGCATTACGAACGGGGTGTGGCTGAATTTTGGGCTGTGTCAGAAGAAATTCTGTTAAGCCAAAGTATTCTGGTCGTGATGTTACTGGAGGCAGTTGGCACTTGATATATATTTTGTCTTGCTAGACCGCCTGCCCGATTTCTTCTCAAGTACAACATTAACGAGGTACCAGAATGATTTTGCTCAACCATTCTCTCGTAATGCTAGTGCTTACTGTCGTTAACAATAGTTGCTGATGCTGTATCTGTACTCATCTACCCACATCATGCATATTTGTGTATCACAAAAGCACGCCATGGTACAGCGTACCGGTATGTCAGAAGGCGGGCTCACCATAATTTTGACTGTGCTGTATCAACATCTTCAAGTGACTACTCATTTCAGTCTTGGATCTCAGGTGCAAATTTTTTTTTTAAAAATCCGAGCTTCACCCTTGATATACTCAAGCAATATATCATACCGGACTATAGCCAATTGTCTTTTGGTCGAAGTTCGGATGGCAGTGATACTGGCGACGAAGAGAAGCTCCTCGCCAACTTCGACTCGTCCCAACAGAATTCGAGCACCAACAATACCTTTCAACATTGTCGAAACTGGCTTGCGGAAAGATCCAACAGGACGATAATTCGCAAGAAAGCCCGATACGGTTCCAGCGCTTCAGAAGCTGCTTGATCGAAAATGCAATTGTGGTTCACTGTTCACTTTTCTTCATCTACTCTTTCATCTACTTCCTGATCATCTATCATTCGATTCAACTCCAGGGATGTTACCCCCTAATCTACAGTAGGTTCTCTTCAATACCCGATCACAGTGACTTCACTAACTGTTATTGGTCACAGCACCTGCCCAAGAAGCCATTTCCCTCGAAGCTAAGATCTTGAGTGTGAAGATCAATCAGAATTTCAACATATTCAATGCAGAGCCATCGCCAGAGGTGGATGATGCCTGGGCGTCGCTATTTCAATATAAGTCGACTCGAAGATATTTTAAAGACATGGGACACTGACTCGAATTTAGATGCCAATATCAGAATCACAAATGGAGAAGTTGAACGACTCGGAAGGCCATCTGTTGCATCGAGTGACGGGTCGGGAGACTACTTTGGCACGCTTGGTGAGCAAAATCCGAAGATGCGAGAGAAACTTACTACTTACGTCTGCGGAAGATGTCTATTAATCAGCTCCATTGCTTGTTGCGTACCGCCATGATCCTCGCATAAGTAATAAATGCTTACTCTGCCCGACCAGAAATATCTCCGCCAATACATCCACCAAGACTATTACACCATCATAGACTTCAATGTGCCAGTGAAAGTCCACGTCAGTACGTGCTTCACCAATTCCCAAGCATGTGAGAGAAACACTGACAATTTCAGACCATTGCATCGAGATGCTCCGCCAAGTCATCATGTGCAAAGCTGATACAGCACTCATGACCTACGAATGGCTTCCAGATTTTCCTGGCCCTTGGCCCAACTTTGGAATCCAGCACGAATGTCTCAATTGGGAGAAGATCGATAACTGGTCGAAGGAACGTTCTATTGATATTTTTGAACCGAAATATTTGCATCATCCTAAACTTGGTGAGTTCATGGGCTCTGAGTTGGGAAGCGAAAGCTGGAGCTGACTGAAATCCCAGGGTTTTCTTATGCTAACCACGGTGACTAGTCCAGGAGACTATAGTGACTAATGGGGTTTCGGGAAGGATTTTCTAGAATGAAAAATAGTCGCTCTTGGTAGATTAAATTCAAGAAGTATCAAACAGATCGCGATCCATCTCAGTTTTGTTATTTTTACGTTCGTCGTTGGCCACCCACGAATTGAGCTCGGTTATTTTCACTGGTGAGTTCCAGGCGCTGTGCCTTCAAAGTTAGCGAGTGTGAGTGAGGTCGGACACAGGCTGCAGAAGGCCCACGAAAGTTGGGGGCCGTAGTAAATAAACACGCCCTGGCTTTCGACTATGTGGGTACTTACACACTAAAAGCTTCACAGTACGGTCAATGCCGTACCTAAGAGCCAGTGTTAGATCATTCAAAGAATGTGTGGCACATGAGGTGAGCTTTGAACCAGTCAATGCAGGGTTTGATTGAAGAAAGAAGTCGATGTATTGATGGTAAGATAATCAGCGCTTCCAGGATGGCTTGACGATGAACCTCGAACAGGACCTGAAAGGAAGCGATCGAGGACTGTAACTGAAATATTTCATATTGTTCTCACATTAACCAAAGACATTCTTAGGGATGATGCCAGACTTTCCAGCCTCTGCCTCGAATTCGTGACCCTCAATGGTCATGGCTATGCACAAGATCTTTTCTAGTCCTCGATTTCCCAGAGAAATCAGATTGATGAGACGCTAAAGTCTTCTTATACTATTGTGAGGGATCCCGACACTGATGCGGCACCATCACATTCGTTGTCGGTAGACCACCCTCGGTATCGGCTATGGAAGGTTCGAGCGAGCCGTCTGCAAAACATAGGAAGACCTGCAGATGTATTAGCTAGTCTGCAATCATTGTAGATACCATTATTCCAGAAGCGCTACCTCCTGCAGCGTATGCCACAAGTCAAGATGATGTCCATGAACCACACCTCTCTTCCCATACTATTCCTCGCATCTAGTTTTGAATACAGCTCTTGCATATGGTTCCTGGTTATTTGCAAGCAATGAAATGGATGGATCATCCCAAGTTCGTAGACTTGCGAGTCTTCTCCTGATTGCTCGAGTATGAATCCTCAATTTGGCGTGACGAGCTGATTCTAGAGATCGTCGGTCGCGCGAGAAAGACTCTGATAGCTGGAGTTGGCTTTGAAAGGTGTTGTGATGGTATCTTCATGGGAGTTCGAGATTGTATGGCAGATTTCCGTGATGCTGGTGTGGATTTGTTGGCGGAAGAGGGCAATGAGGAGGCCGAAGATTGCGCTTGTCATGAGGAGGATGAAGAATATTTGGTGAGTGGTATTCTTCGGGGTATACCACGATTTCCTCGTCAATGCCATGATCGTTGCGGATTTTCTTGTTGTGACTTTCTAGAGAACAGGGAACTATCTAGGAAAACTTGGGACAACTGAGAGAAGATTTGCTGGCAGAGTTGGCCGCAATCACTTGATGCTTGCCCAAAAGCGATCTCCGCTGACACAAAAAGAGCAGCCAGAACACGATCCATGATGATATGATCCTCGTTAGTAAAAGTTCTCAGCTTCATTGAGTGCTTACTAGCATTTACGACGGGAAGAGTGATGTCAACATGTCGCTTAGCAATATTAGAAAAGACTGTTAACACCAAGACACTTCGGATCACCTCAGCAATCACCTGGGATCTGGCGGACGAAGCAACAAGCTTTTCTGAGGTACCAAAACAATACGATGCACAGCTCACTGCTGACTGGTTGTTTATGGCGCTGGTGATCGGTAGTGGGGGAGATAAGCATCAAGGGTCGGGCCGGGCAAGCTGTCCCAAAGCGGCAGGTGACCGAATGGAGGAGGTGCTCAGCCAAGGATGGGGACTGGTACAACAACCGACTACCCTGCACGACATAATGCTTATATTCTTACGTGCCGCTGCCGGAATCCTGATCTCAAATTTAGGTAAGCACTCTTTGATCAGTGAAAGCTCATCTCATCCATCTCATGACTAGAGATGCAGCATTAGTACGTAGGACCAGTGTACCGGAACACAGATGACGTGGAAGAGAGAGTAACAATCGATACAACAACGACATCGCTTGGTGGAAGCACAGGGGGGGCAGAGATGTCCACACGATACTCTCCAGTCGGTGAGAGGGAGAACTTTCGAGATGGGCACGATGAGGACGTATTCTCGGACATCGAGACCTCCATGACAGTGGACGAAAAGAGCACACAGCTACCCAAAGCAAAAGGCTGGAAGAGTCGATGCACGATTGCGATCACGATTCTTGTTGCAACCGCGCTCCCAATTGCTTTTATGGCAACTCTAGCTGCGCTGAGGAGAACATATACGACAGATAGCCCGGTTCCAAGACGTTCGTTCGAGTTCTCTTTCCAATAATTGTCGTGCTAACTGTTGGGCTTTGACAGTACCGACCGAGGGTGTAGTGTTTGGAAATTATTCCGAGTACAGTGCTGCGCCAACCATCGAGAACAACGTGAAGTGGATGGATCTCCTCGGTCGTAAGTCAACACTACCCAAAGCTTGACTTGCCAAATCCAGCTTCACTCACAAGCTGATGCTGAGTTGACCGCTACAGCTGGTATGGGATTCGTATCAATCAAGAACCCATCTCAATATGGGCTTCCAGATGGCATCTCAAATCCTCACATGACACCAAACGTGCAGAATTACGGTGTCAGCATGTACCACCAACTCCACTGCCTGGTTAGGCCCTCCCTCCCTATCTCCATCTACACCGTTACAATATGGTCCTAAAACTGACCCTAGCGCTCCTGCAGATGATGATCCGCACTTTGTACTGGCAAGCCCTTCGAGGCGACCGTAACCTCATGATGGAAGAGAACGATGGCCTAGAAGAGGAAATGGGACACCTGAACCACTGTTTTGATTACATTCGTCAGGGAATCATGTGTGCAGGCGATATGTCGATTGAGGGGGCTGCGGATCAGGGGGATAGTCAGGGGCCGCATATTAGTGGTATTGGGATGAAGCATGAATGTAAGAGTTGGGTAAGTCAGTCCCAAGAAAATGGAGCAGGTGTGAGGATAATGCTGATTTCGTACAGGAGGCGTCGAGGAAGTGGATGGATGAAAACTTGCCAGCAAGGTAAAGATGGTTGTGGGTATACATGAACGTGGGCAATTGAACAGCTCGGAAGCAGCCCAGTGTGAGAGCTCAGGATGGAGAGCTGAAATGGCTGACAAGGAGGTGAAAATACTTTCACCTACTAGACTTTGAAGGTCCCGTGTATTAAGTCCAACGTGCGACATATCACAATGTTCTCCCTAGCAGCCTTCATATCGTACACTCACTCTTCTTGTACTCAGACATAAACGTAGCAGAACTCACCACCCAAGCCGCCCATCGTGTCCAGCAGACTCCCCAGCTTCACAGCTGGTGCCACAATACCCAAATCAACATCATCGTCCAACGTCGCATTTCGAGAAGGTGGGTCATTGAACAGTGTGATGGTTCCGGACACAGCTTTTAATCGAGCCGACAGATTCTGCGTTTGCCAAATCCACCAGACGCGATCGATCATGCCGTGATGGAGGAAGAATGCGGGGTCGTTGGGAGATGTAAAGAAGTCCTACATAGGGAATTTGTCAGATGTTCTGCTGTCGTCAAATGACGTGAATGACACGGAGCAATGGAAATATTCTTACCCCACCAGGATCACCTCCAATGGTGTAATGGCCTCCCGTATGCACACCCCATTTGCCTTCTGGAAATTGACCTTGCATGACTGTTTGGAACCAGTAGATATCGGCATGGAGAGGGTCGGTGATGAGTGCATAGGTGTAGTTGGTGGCTGTCACGGCTGCTGAGTGTGGGTTGATATCTCGGCGGAGGCAGCGTGGGTTGTATCCTAGGCCGTCTTGTTGGGGGTTTGGCGGGACGCCTGAAATCGAAGGGAAGACGGGACCAAGATTTACACTCATACTGGAATCGTTAGACTTCTTGTGGGTGGTAGAGAAACGGAGGACATGAACTTACTTCTTGAATGGACCAGCGGTAACGCAGCCCCCTCCCACTCCTGGAGGAATCACATCAAATGGAGGAGGAGCGCCGGTGATGAGAACGCCAGTGTGATTGTAGTAAAGTCCGTTACCCGATAAGCTTGTATCACTTCCATCAAACAGTGGAGAGTTGATGGGGTTGCTGGCTCTTGATCAGCATTCGCATGTCACAAGAGAGTCAGAAGACAAACTTTGAGTAGCGGCCCCAGTTCCAGTACGGCTGATACCCCTTGTACCCACATTCGTCACGAAGAGCAGTCTCATATGCCCAGACAAAGTATCTGTGCCAGGAGAGGAAGTTACCCTAATCTTATCAGTCAGAGACAACGTGACTACGGGTGTGGTGGACATACAGTAGCATGGATTGTAAATGTTTGATTGATGTGTACTAATACAAAGTCGTCATATCTAAGGGGTCAAGGGGTCAATATAGGGACGAAAGGTATGAGAAATCGAAGACTAGAGTTGAAACACCTACCTTGAACGAGCACCTGGTGCGACTGAGCGGGCAGTCTTTGATGGTTTGGACTGAAGACAGAGGACTGCAGAGATGTACTTCTTCTTGTCTTTGGAAGAGAGATCACCCCTAAGCAAGATGTATCAGCAAATCGAAATCTCAAACAAGAACGATACACTACCATTCTTTTCGCTTGGCGGCATTCTTGACGGTACACTTGCTGTGTCTTTTCGCCTGATACTTCTCAAGATTGATAAGTCCTTTAGCAGCAAGCTTGTCTACTTCATCTGGTACATATAAAGACTGAGGAATCGCTGTTACAAGATTGAAGGAGGTGAACAACGCCGCGAGGAAATAAAGAAACTGCATTCTGGAAATGACAACCAAGTAACTCCGGAGCAAATCCGCGGCAGCCTTCAACAACGTGAAAAAGAATACGGAAAGTGAAAAAATGGAGGGATGAGACTCCCTATGTACTTGTCTGTATGCATGGTGAGATTTGTTTTTACAATAATCAAAATAGAAATCTTACCGGGTCTAATATGCAGGTGTGCGTGGTGGGGATTGCTTCCCTAACAGCCGCAATGCAACCCAGGCATCGGAAATGCGCATCTGGCGATTAGTGGCAACACCCCAGTGCCTTTAAACATTGACAAGGCGAAATAGGTTGGTCTGAATCCTTGCTGAAATTCTGTTCAAGTTCGGTCATCTTGAGAGAATAGGGAGACGGTCCGGGAGGATGCAATACGACGATGCATGAGTTCGGAGTTTGCCCTTGGCAAGGTAAATTTTTGCGTTCGAGTTCAGCAAATCTCTACATACACAGTGATTGGCAACCAGAGAAGAGGAAACACGTTAAAGATACCAGGAGAGTATGCTTAGTGACATAGGGGTATTTGCGAAGAAGCCAGACTTGGAGTACGAAGGGGAATTCCGGCTGAGGCTTCCAAACTCTCCAGCACGCCGCGTCAGCGGCCCTCTTTGTGTTGCCAACTGCTTTCCGGAAAGCATAGCATCCGGCATAAGCACGCCGTTCCCACGAGGCAATGTGTCATTGGAAAACTTGTGCTTTACAGGAAGTTATTAGTTGGTGCTTGAAATCTGCAGCGCGGTACGGAGAAACTTCCCGGGCCGGACGGTTGGCGCATATTGTGGCGTCCAGTTGACATATATAGATCGTGATATGATTGGATTGATCGGACATTGAGGGCCGCTTCATAAGATTCTGCTGTACAACAGAGGCGAGGGGTGGAATAGGTGGATGGTTTGTTCTGAACTGCTGGTAGCGAGCATGAGTAACGGATGACTTGGCGCTGTGCCATGCAGCGGTTGACAGCGCCTAAATGTCCAACGAGATTAAAATGGAAACTTTGGATGAAATGCTGCGCTGAGGGACTTCATTGGGAACCATGACCGGGCGTATGGATGGCTTGTCGTCGAGATTGAGGGTGGCTCGAGCTGTAAGCATAGGTATCAAAAGCTTGGGATTGAGTGAGACCTGGGGTGAAATGCTCGAAATGGAAACATGCTGGGATTGCACCAGGATCAAACATGGCGAAGGGTGATGTATTTGCTGGGTGTCCTGGGCATGCAACCAGCGATTGGTGGGAAATGGATATCCTCGTCATGCCTAAGATGCAAACGAGTTATGAATCTGTTCGTAAGGTGGACGAGGGTGTATCTGAAAGGATGAGGAGAATTTTCAAAGCAACATTGGCCATCTGCAGTACTTGCAACAAATGCAAAAATATCAACTCTCGATGGAGTGATGACTTGATATCCTGTAGGGGCTTCCCAAATCCCAAAGGCCATGTCTCTAGCTTCTCTGTGGCTGACGGGGGTCGTTTTAAAGCAATCGTCGATGGAAATGGTGGTAAACGCTCGATTCGCGATACAACGTTCGAGCCTCTACAAGGTACAAAGTTGCACCCAAGCGAGAAGTTAAAAGCCCATAGCTCGAACTACTTTCGGCACGTGAAGCGTATTCCACAAAAGCGAAGAGGCAGGTAAACGATGGTGCGATACGGGGTCTGATCGGGGCATGCTTGGTCACAACAGTGACTGAGAAAAAGCAAGGAAAATGAGACGAAGGCTGGCTGTAACAGCTTGAGGAATGGGATTGCTGCTTTTATATGTTTTTGCGGAGTTTCCAATGTTGACATGGACAATTTCTCTTATTTCTTCTCCCCTCGCCAAGACTCAGATATCGGCACCGGCCTCAAACTAAAAAGAGTGGGCCCGCCGTTGCCCCAGACCTCAGCCACACGTGACGTTTGTAAACAACATGAATTGAAGTCAACAAATCTTTCAACACTCTCGCCGACATTTGAATCCCACCTCACACCTCCAAATCTATTCATAACCACGCGACTTGCTATTGCTTCATACTCATAGGAGCCTCTAATACTTATGCGCGCGTCAATTTGGTAAAGGAGGTCGCAATTGCCACGATTCGAAATGGATTATACCGAGGAGGAGATTTCCGTACGTCGCGACAACAGCTTCTCCCCTTAGCTTCCACTATTGCCTACTGATTTCAATTCTGCAGTATCGCCCCTCTCAACTCAAGCCTCCTGGAAGTCGAATACCCTCGCCACCGAAAATGGGTCTTGCAGAGATCTCCGAGTCGCAAAACAATGCGCGATCTAGGATGATCTCAAAGATGCCCCCTCCAACTTCTCTGAAGCATAAGCTGGGCGGAACATGTCAGTGATACTAGAACATCAAGCTCAATAGCAGGTGGGACTAATGGATATGCCAGACAACGAACCAGAACCAAAGCGAAAGACACTGGCGGAAAGAGCAGGAGAGGTTCGGTCCATCGCAGCTCCCACACCGAGTGCAAGACCTGCTGTGAAGGGAACATCACTTGTTGGTGCAGGGGTAAGTAACAGTGAAAGAATACCCCCAAAGTAGCACAATACAACAATACCATGGAGGAGAAGAGGACCCCGAGCTATTCGAAATACGCTTCATGGCGCGAGCCAACCGCACGTCTACCAGAACCACGAATCCGATCAACGAGCTCTCAATTGAAGCCACTACAAACTGTGATTGAGGGCCAGGGCGGAAGAATATCAGGGCTAACATGGTCACAGAGATCTATGCATGGTCGAAACCCCTCGTTCACCTCCTCCACGTCATCACGAGCTCCATCAGCATCATCCCGAAACACATCGAATAGCAGTTTTGCCAGCAGCGTCGGCCCCAATGGACGACCGAAATCCTCATATGGCGGCAGGTCGCAGTTTAGCCAGTCGACAACAACAAGAGGAACCGCCCTGCCTCGACCAGCAACATCCATGGACACACATTCTTCTGATGATGATCTGCCATCACAAGGAAGGCGCAAGGGTACGGAACCTTTGATTTCATTCCCCACTCCCATACAGTCAACCGACGGATACCAAAGTCTTCGAAGCAAGAAATTGCGTGCTCCTCAGTCAATGCAATCTTTGAGGCCTCAACACTCCGCTGCAAATATGAGGGATGTCTCCGTCAGTACTGCCATGAGCGGGCTACGACTAGACGGAGAAGTCAGATCCAAAGAACAGCACGAGTATCAAGCGAACTCCACCAGACTGAGGCCGCCACAATCCCGCCTATCTCATAAGTCCTCCATTAGTTCGGGTCTGCGAGGGCTGAGAATTGACAGCTCTGAAACTGCTCTGGTGCTCTTTGAGCCTCCTGGAGAATCAGCTGCTCCAAAGTCACCTTGTCATATTCCGGTGCTTTCCAAGGCGGAGGCATCGATGGAACCGCCAATTACTCCCCGCAGAACCCCCAAACCTTCGCCCCAAAAGACTCCATTTTTGACAAAAGATTCTAACGTGCCTGGGTTTACAGCATGGGATGTCGACGTGCGTATTGAGCGCATGGAAGGCATGTTCTCGGAAATGCAAAACAAAGTCACAAATACCAGTCTAGAACGCAGTGTCCTCGAAGAGGCGATTGCTCTATACAAGGAACGAAGTGAGTGCTCCAATTACCTTTGAACAAGCCATATACTTACCTTACTTGCTAGTCACCGAACTAGATGGTCTGAGATCACAACTTTCCTCTTCAAATATGATCTTACAATCAGACCTGAATGAGATGAAATTGAAGGTCGAGTCCTTGCAACAAAATCTAATGGCAGCAAACGCCGGCCTCGATGAGCAGATGCGGATACACCGAATAGAGTTGGATGATGCGAAAAGGGAGAGTCGGAACGAGATTGACCAGATGAAGCGAGACAACACCGACGAGATGGACCGGCTGCTTCGAAAGCACAGAGACGAGTTACGGGAGATGGAACGTCGAGCTACTGTGGAACTGGAAGATAGGATTCGGGACCTTGAGCGTCGAAATAATGCAACTCTCGATGAAGAACGCAGTCGGAGACTCCGCGAAGTTCAAGACCTAGAGTCTCGAATTGCGTCTGAAAGTGTCAATTTGGATCTGGAATTGCAAAAGAAGGATCGTGAGATCCAGAACATGAGAGGCGAGCTGGAGGATGTTAGAGGAGACCTTGACCGGGAGCAAACACTGAAGGCCAATGCACAGAGCGAAATTGCCACAATGAGAGAGACTCTTCAGAAGACTGGAGTCGAATCGGCCTCGACCATCCACACGCTTGAGAGCACTGTTGCAAGTCTACGTGCCCGGATACACTTTCTGGAATCTGGATCCAAGGCGCAGTCTGATAGTTTTGTCGAAATGGAAAGAAGGTTACAGGAAGCACTGGATTCTGCTGAGGAGTCCAAGCGGAAACTGATCAAGGAAGAGTCCTTGCGCCGTATTCTTTTCAACCAGGTCCAGGAGCTCAAGGGAAACATCCGAGTTATGTGTAGGGTGCGGCCAGTTTTCAGCAACAATGCGGATGAAGGGCCAGTAGCGAAGTTGACTTATCCCGACTTGGACAAGGAATCAAAAGAGCTTGAGATCCAAGGGAAGGAGGAGAAAAGTAGTTTGGGAACGATCACCAGAAAGAATCACTCGTTCTCTTTTGACAGAGTCTTTGGCCCTGAGAGCCAGAACCAGGAAGTTTTCGAAGAGATCTCGCAACTTGTACAGAGCGCTCTTGATGGATATAACGTCTGCATATTCTGCTATGGTCAGACAGGATCCGGAAAGACTCATACAATGTCATCCGCTGACGGCATGATTCCTCGGGCCACTCATCAAATATACGAGACGGCGACCAATCTCAAAGACAAGGGGTGGACGTATACCATGGAGGGGAGCTTTGTGGAGGTTTACAACGAGGAGATTCACGATCTTCTCGGCAACTCAAAGGACTTTGACAAGAAGAAGCATGAGATCCGACATGATGAGCAGAGAAAGCAGACCACGATCACAGGGCTCAAAACTGTGCCATTGGATTCTGCGAATACGGTCGAGTCGATTCTCAAGCAAGCTGCCAATAACAGAAGTGTCGCCGCTACTAAATCGAATGAAAGATCTTCTCGATCCCATTCAGTCTTCATTTTGAAGCTCGTTGGGCGGAACAGCACTACAAACGAGACCTCCGAAGGCACGCTCAATCTTGTCGACTTGGCTGGTTCCGAGAGACTGAAGCAATCCGGCGCAGAAGGAGATAGGATGAAGGAGACACAGAACATCAACAAGAGTTTGAGTTGTCTTGGGGATGTTATTGGAGCATTGGGTCAAGGCAAGGAAGGTGGCCATATTCCGTATAGGAATTCGAAGGTGAGGAAACCCACTTCGGGAATTTGGATAATGCTAACCTTCATAGTTGACGTATCTGCTCCAATACTCGTTGGGTGGTAACTCAAAGACACTCATGTTTGTGATGGCCAGTCCATTGGAGGCCCATTTGAGCGAGACTTTGACGAGTCTGAAATTCGCGACGAAGGTATGTAGTTCTCCACTTCACTCATCCACATCCTCTAACACCTTACAGGTACATAACACGCACATCGGAACAGCGAAAAAGTCCACCAAAGTCCGCAGCAGCGATTGATGATGACCTCACTGCATTGTTTGACTATCATATTTCGGCGTCTGTGCATTCATTGGGGGTTTGTAATCGGTTAGGTCAACGACTTGTGGATCTTGAGGTGGCGTGGAGTATTATTGTTTTTGATACTGGGCAGGATAATTGTCTATGATTTATACATGGGGCGTGTTGGATTGGGTTTGCTTGCTCCAGGAAACTCGATCCTCTTGTTAGGATGAATTGAGAATAATCAAAATTTGCGATATTTCTCCACTGTTCTTCCGTGCCAAAATCCTGCTGACAAATACTCCGTCTCATTAATTCACTGATCCCATCTTGCAAAAAGACGCAAGCTGGCCCAACTTCCGACCTCTAAGATCGAATACATCCGCTCGCTTGCAGTACAACGAATCCCAGATTTCTCAGTTCTAACATTACTACCTCACAGCTCCAGTATCTCAATCCTCGGCACCATCCAATCCCCATCAAACCTCTTCTTAAAACCCTTTAACCTTTCCCTCGCCCGCCTCATCTCCTCTTCTGCCGCAGTCCTATTCCCCGAATCTCCCAATATGCAGTACCAAGTCTCGAGATTAGGGAAGATGCGGATCTACTCATGGAGTTTCTCGTCAGTTCGATCCAATCCACTACAGAACAAGAGAAGGGAGCGGGCAAAGGGGAGAGGTAGTGGGAGTGAGAGAAAGGGACTGGGAGATAAGGAACGTACAGATGGTCCACCTCCACTCCCGCTCCACCATGCATCTCTTTCTACGCTGGGGTAGAACGAGGCTTTGCTTGTGGCAAGGTGTTTGATGCCTTCTAATATGGTCGTAACTTGCTGTGCACTTTCAACGTCGGCTTTGAATGCGGAAGCGAGTGAGGTGGAGCGCTGGAGAGTTGTGTAGTTCTTTACATGGAATGTCGTTTCCGAGGGGTTGAAGTAGAGTTTTCCTACATTACTGATTGGGAGGAATGACGTGTTGTGAGAGAGGTAAATGGAGCGGGATTCGTGGTTGGTGAGTAGGAGACTTGTGGTAGTTGAGAACTTGTGTGGACTTGGTTGAAGGGACGAAGATGTTCCTGGATTGTCGGTGGTTGGATGGTGGACTGTGAAGTTCAGGAATGGAGAGGTGCTAGGATCTATGCTGCATGGGATTGAGATCGAGACAGTGTAGAGATGTTCGGCAAGTGGGAGGGCGAGCGTCCATATTTGAAGGCGGACTGAGGGGTTCTTGTAAGCTCTGATTGGAGTTGACATAGATGGGGGATACTGACGTTCTGTCGGTAGTCTTGAGAAAGGATGGAATGTTTGCATGGGCTCTGCCGCTTGTATGGCTGGGCCCTCAGGATGCGTTTCTTCTGAAGTCGCTTCACTTGGAGGGAAGGAAGTGGAGGAGGATATGTTAGCCGCTGCTAGAGCGACTGAGAGGTCATTCATAATATTTGATGGAGCAATGTCTTGAACATTTTTTGATGCTTTGATAATATTGATGATGGCCATACTTATGCTGGCCATATCCATCAGAATTCCATTTTGAAGGAGACCACAGATTCTTATGAGCTCGAGATGTAGTTATTTACAAGTGTCGTAAGGATTGACCAATGAATGTTGAAGTGGGCTGTGAAGCACAAGCGAGTCACCAAATCATCAAATGACTCATGCATGGCTTGTGGATGTCAAAACCTCTTCTTACAGTATCTGTGATGACTATTTGAAGGATTCCTGATACTTATTGAGACTGAGCTCTATGACTCTTTGTGAATCCAATACAGCGCTAAATATCTCGCACACTGGTAGTTCTGTCAAGTTTCGCGATGAGTATATCAAAATCATCGCAGGCTTCTCCGCCTTCCCTGACTTGTAGTCAGAAGTCTAGGCCCTGGTGAGGCTCAACCCTCCTCCAATAAATGGCATATATGATGGATCCATGAGATGCAACGATTGTAGCTTGAAAGCCCGTAACTTTACGCTGTCGCTCAACTCACCAAGAGAAACGTAGGCAATTGAATCTCCATTTCCTTGATCTCCCGAGCAAGTGTCCGCTCCTCATGTATTAAGTTCCTCTTATCGTGCTTTACCCTGTGGATTCTGGCTTGTCGTGTGACGATCTCCAGATACTCTTCATCTGCCTTCGAGTTCTCGTCGTCGTTCGGTCCTACCACAGCTAGTGCTCTCAGCGCCGGCACGCAGCAATTATCCTCATCTGCCGGCTTCTTCAGCTTGACAGTCTGTGTATCGTGCGGAAACTCCTCCTTGATTTCCTTGTATTTGATATGTGTCAGGATAGTGTCCACCGCCTTTGCTCTGATCGTTCCTGGTGTAACGTCCTTCAGCCTGGTTTCGACAAATGGTGGGAAATGGGGTATGGCTCCTGGATCGTTCGGGTTCTTGATGACAATCGTGAGATCTCCTTTTTCGCTCAATCCAAATCCACCCATCCACGTCCAGTCGCAGAATGTCGTAGCCTCAAGCCAGCACCACCAGTCCACCGCGAAATGGTTTATGTCCTTTGCGCATTCCCGCCACAGTTTCTCGACCTTCTTCGGATCATCATCATCATCATCATCATCATCATCATCGTCCAGTATATCTTCTGGGAGACCGACGAAGCTGCTGAGGATCCAGAAGTCGGCAGGGCCACCGTCTGCGAAGTAAAACGTGTCGTACTCTTTGCTGACATAGATGAATGTGCCATCGTCACAAAAGCTGAGTGGCTCAGCACAGCGCCACAGGCTCCAATGGCACTTGGCCTCTGTTCTCGAGTCGCGGCAGACGTGGAGGAGGGAGGGTACTCGATATCGTCTCTGAGCTAGGATGCGGAGGTTGAGGGGTTTTGAGATAGACCTTACTTCGTCCAGAGGGTTTTTCGCGATTTGCTGTATGCGCGCATTATCTCGAGCTTCTTGCTTGCATGTGTAGGTCCAGATCTGGTGTTTGATCTCATTGGGAAGGTCTTTGAAGGAATGCAATGTTGTCGCTGGTTCCATGGTGAGGGGTCCGCGGGGAATGAGAGAGAGGGATTCGATGTTTCGGTGTGCCACTGTTCGTGCTGTTGATGATTTCTCGACCTCAAAGGCTGTAAGGAAGTGGCTGGAACGTTGGAAGGTCTGCCGTATTCAGTGAAATTTATGCTGGCAGGAGATTCATCTTGGGCTGCGCTGGCTCCGCTGGCCATGACTGCTCTGAGGGATTGACAGTCAACGGGCTCCGGGAACGCTAGGCTCAAAGTAGAAAAGCCGCAGAGAGGTGTAAACAGCTTGACCGGCTGTAAGGCCCAAAGTTGCTCGCTCTGATCCAGAAATAGCTGGCAGGCTCGGCATATTCCCTTCATCGTTATTTGTCAATGTTCGGAGCAGTCTCATGACATTCAGATCGTCTGGAATCCCCCTGCCAGCATTCCGTTGTCGCTTTGTTCAACCCCATCAAAGGCAACATGGACTCGAGCATACCTAGTAATGGAGGAGTGCGTCTGACTTGATTCGATCCAGCGCCAAAAAGAAGGTGGCGTGGCTGATGGCGTATTCTTGCTCCTTCAACAATGGTTCTGGCAATCTAGCCATGCGCATGCGCAGATGGCTCGTCAGTAAGAGAAACTCTCACAACAGCCCTCCACCTCTTACGATCATTTTGAGCTTTCGCAATACCTTCATCGTCCGAAGTGTACATCTCTCGTCCCTCCGTATCTCTCCATGTGTCCCAGTAATCCTGCAAGGCAAGTTCACAAGACTTGACAATCTCGCTGAGGATTTGGTGCCGTTCGTCCTCCCAACTACAACCCCGCTTTCCAATCACTAGACACAACTTCTCAAGATTTGGCGCATTTAGGAAAAGGCCCATGATGGAAGTGAAGCCCGTGTCGATATATAGCGGCATATCGAATTCGTATTCATCCGATACATAGACTGAGACGAACCGAAGAGGTATCAACCCCTCGTGCCCAAACTTAATAATCGCCCTACAAGTCTCTGCATCCATGGACAGGGTATCAATCTTCGGGTTGAACCTTACACCTTTATACGGCCTTGCCCATCGAACCTCCCAGTCTTGCCACGGCCTTCGGTAATCGGCCAGCGATTCTTCAAAGTCCTCTTCCTCCAGTTTGTCAAAACCAAAATGAACTTTGTATAGCCCATTCAGGGTATTGTATGATTCGTAGCTTGCGCCGAGGACACCGAGGGAGATCGTGTCGGGTTTTGGAGGTGGTCGTGAGGGGTGAAAGCAGATTTCCCGCTCCCACAGAGCCATCTTGCGCTCGAGGGACACATGTGGGAACTCAACGACTCGGCGGGGTAAAGACTCCTCCCATATTCGGCGGCGTAGCTCCGTAGGTAGGAGAGAAAATTTGGGGAAGGCATCGCCGGTGGGTATTGGTGTGGCCATTGTTGGTGGTTCGAGAAGATAGTCTGCTGCGGGGTTGGAGCTCCAGCTCATTCTCGCTGGAAGATTTTGGCGTCCACAACCGACTTGCGGCCGCCTCGGTTGGCTTTATTTACTCACGCTCAATGCACAATGAAGCTCAAAACGGGAACTGCGGGCAGCAACATTGAGAGCCCTGTTGCTACTGAATTGACGTGCCTTGCTTTAGTGTCCTTTCATGCCCTCATTCGGTCCAGAACCCTACCATATAAACCTTGCTAGAATAAAAGATGAGCGAACAATACCCCAAGGGACAAATGCGTTGGGTTTCTAGTCAAGAGCACGTTCTGACTGGACCTTGACGTGCTATTTGAGCCCCCAGCCCCTGTAAAAAAAAAGATTATGAGGAAATCACTTCGAGACATGGCAATATCCCAACGATGAAGATGCAGTGTCACGAAGCCTCATTTCAATGGATGTTATTGCCACCACCCCCAACAGCATCTTTGGCATCGTAATATACAACAAGGAGAACTCATCCACAGTCTCAGCAACTTCCGTGACTATCCATCAGAACTAAACTCTGTATATTCTTTAGAATACTGATAAGCCAACTATATTTAATGCCAATCGTCGCATGTGCTTCCTGTCGAGATTCATGGATACGAGCCAAGGCCTACTGAGCCGATACCATAGATCATCAACCGGGGCTTATGCAAGACATGCTCCGGAGCAGATTGACCTGCCCATGAATCTAGATGAGGTTGAATAACGAATCGAAAGCGTGCCATGAGCCATGAGCCATTCGTAGTCGTTCGCATTCTTAGGGTGGAGCATCGACTTCGAGCAATTGTCAGAAACTCCTAGCCACAACTCGCTCAAGCTTTGAAAAGCCTGAAGAGATGTGAGTGGGCTAACACCTCCTTCGTCTTCCCTAAAAAGCAGCCAGTTTCCTCCCTTGGATTTTCCTAGAGCCAATCGTTCGATTTGTTCGAGCCATGCTGGCCTCCATGATCCGGAGTAGAAAGCTTTTTTAAGGGCAGTATTTTGGGCGAGAACCTCGTAGTTTTCTATGAAGATTGGTGTTCTTTTGGGGTCAAAACGGATGAGATTCTTTCCTGCTCCAGGCAGCCATCCCTACATATTTGAGTCAGAGTCGCATCTTCCAGAATGATTGGATGAGCGGATGCGCGTTGAGTAATGTGTTTCGGGGTCTTCTTTGTTGATCTACGTTGATTGTAGCAAGATGGAACTGATTCACCTTCCTGTTTTCCAGAAACACCTCCCGAGATTCCCAACACACCTTGAGCAATCGGACATCCCTGCTTTCCTTTGACTGTGGTGGCATGCCCGGTCGTTGTGGCGGAATCGTGAAAGAAACACAGACTAATTTTCTTGGCATGAGCTCCCGGCAATGAGCAGTAGCAGTGATCATCTTATTGGTCGAGGGGAGGGCAAACTTGAAAATGAGGCGTCGCAACTCTTTCGGAAGGCGAGGGAATAGCTCAAATCGCTCGAGTGGCTCAGTGCTCCAAAGGTGAAGCTGTGCCATTCTCTCGCAGAGGTCTTCGACTGGGTCTTCCTGTGGGATCGTCATCTTATGTGGTCGGCATTGACGCTTGCTCGCACTGAAAGGGTGTTCCATCGTGGTTTCAGGCAGACAATATTTTGGATGGGAAGAAGAGCGAAAAGTTCCGTCAAGCATTTCAGCTTCAGGTGACGTCGACTGCGGTGGTGGTGTCAACAGTGAATTTTGGCGCTAGCCTTCGACCTCGCTTCGAGGCGCTAGCTTCCCCGAGTCGGCTCGATATTTCTCGAGCTCGAAAACCATACCATCATCTTCGAGATCGCAGCCAACGTATGCTCGACTTTCGAAGTTGAGCAACCACTCAACCTTCACGCAGTCACCAGATCTCAAGAAGGTCGTCACCATGCCCAAAAATCGGAGATTCCGACTCGATCTCTTCAAGAGACTTACGCGTAAGGGCAAAGGTTCCAAGTCTGCCTCACCTTCGAGCACCCGAGTCAATTCGAGCTCCTCTCTCATCTTGACTCCTCATTCTTCTAACGATGCGTCTGTCGCAAAGTCTGAGCAGTCCCTCGACGTTTTGGTCCAATCGTTCTCCGAAATGGCGCTCACCAAGTTCACCAAATTCCCAGAGCTTCCTATGGAACTCCGTCGGTTGATCTTCCTGTATAGTCTCCCTAAAGAGATTCGTATCCTTCCAGTTGCTGTCACCCTCAAGGAAGCAGATGAAGAGTTCGGCTTGTACTTCACCTTCGCCCTGAGTCCAATCCAGCGTCCACTCCCACTCAGCGCTCCAAAGGATCACTTCGACACTGCTCTCCTCTCTGCCTGCAGAGAGTCGCGCGAGGTCTATCTTGAGAACAACAAAAGCAAGCTTCCAGCTGGTTTTAAGAGTATCATCCACTACAACCCCGAGCATACCATGGTCCTGATCCAGAATTTCGAAGATCTCCAAATGAATCGACACTTCGCTGAAGGCATTCGCAAGAGCTGGCGCAAGCAGAAGTGGATCACAGAGATCAAGCAGCTGGCTGTTCCTATCTGGGCTTTCCTTGTAGATTTTGATATGATGGAGCCTCTCTGGGAAGATGATGGTCATGGTGGCATGATGCGTATCTTTGAGAGCCTGGATCGCTGGATTGGTATCATCTCTCCTGGCGATTTATCGGAGGGCAGGGAAAGAACTCAGAAGGGACATATGAAGATCATGGCTGATGTGGTTCAGAGGGAGCTGAAGACCTATCGGCGTGAAATCAACCCTAGTTACAAGGTTCCACTCGTTGAGGTGTTCGAGGTTATCGGATACAAGGGGAACGGCGCATATTAAAGACGTCTATGTAAAGGCCACTGTCATAGGCTTGGGATTGTTAGCTGTTTTCATATGAACTCCTCCACGCATTAAGATCTATTACTTGAGTCAAGTAATAATTATTCTGATAGACCCACTCGATTGAGACAATGGAGTGATCAATAATTCATTACGTGAGTCTAGCAATAATGTGAAAGTGAATCCCTTAGGGTGATCAGACAATTCTTCTTGAATCAAGTGACAACTATTTTCCCTGCGGCCCTGCCCGTCCGAATTAAATTGGCCAAGTACTTTCACACTCAGATGAATTTGTATCAAGCTTAAGTGCCAGATGTTGTAATTATCCAGCCAGACCAAACCCTCTATTACTTCTCTCAGATGTATCGAAAGTTTCCAAAGATAATCACAACTTACTGTCCAAGACACCCCTCATGGGGCCAAGGGCAAGTGCTCGCTTCCCGTGATTTGACGGCTTGCAGCAAGCTCATTGTGCTACGAAGATTGTTAATGGGAAAGAGAGATGAATTCGGGACTCATTACATGGCAGAAGAATGCGCTCGATTTCCTTACTGCGGCTTATCTATGGTCCGTAATTTGAGTCCTTTGGGTTAGATGCCACACAAGATTTCCTTGAAGTGCAAGAAATGTCTCCCGTGCTTCCTAAGCGAGAAGCTGTCAAGTGAATGTCAACAGTAGCTTTCCCTTAGAAATACACAATTACAAGGACGAGAAGAGAACCTACTCATAAGAGAGAAATCCAAAAGTAGCTGGAAAGACCTGGTTCCGTTCAGGTTAGTGAACGTAAGGTGACCTAAACGCCTCTTTGTGCCCGCATCTGGATGCAGCCTTTACCAGAACGGTGTTCTTTGTCCGTATCCAGATCGACGTACTGCCCGATTCCTTGACCTCATTTACCCGATGGAATTGATATAGCAGTATCCAAGGCTTTTCTTCTCGTCAATCGTGGAGCAAGATGAACCGTCGCCGTTTCGTTGCCGTCGTTTTTGGTTTGACCAGTATCGCGATCGTGGAGGGGAGGAACGTTTTCAACCCCGCGTTTCCCATATCAATTTCACGACGCCATTCTTTTGGCTAGATTCAAGAGACTCAGATCTCCTATCGATATTTGTTATAGGAGAGACAGATCAATTCGAACGACTAGAGCTTCCATGTACGTGCCTCCAATATTATCCCGCCCAAATACTTCCAAGAGAAAGCATGCTGACAGGATTCTAAGTGGATCCACAGGCATGCCTAAGAAGGTCGGTGCTAATACAGTCACAACCTGTACAGCGTGGGAGAATAATGGGACAGCAACCTTTGGAGAAAGTTATGCTGCTACGCTTAAGGACGGCAGGCTATACCACATGGTTATAAATTACGAGGTGCAAGACGATGGCACCAAAGCCTCATCTGAGTCGGATGTGTTCCGAATGATCAATCCTCTACCTCTACCAGAAAGCACTACATCACCATCAACCACTTCAAATCCCACTCAAACACAAACGGGGGCTTCATCGCAGTCCTCGTCTCAGTCCAAACAGCCCAGCACAAGCCGAAGTTCAGGCCCGTACTCAAGCTCGAAAACTTCAACATCAACCTCAATTTCACCTCCCAGCTCAACCTCGGCAGCAAGCGGGACTACATCTCCATCTCCAACTTCCACATCCACATCAAAATCCAGCGAACTTACTCCAGGCGCAAAAGTCGGCATAACAGTCGGAGTGCTAGCCTTTGTCATAACCATTTTCTTCGCCGCCTTCTTCTACCACCGAAAACGGCAAGCCAAGAAGACAGCACTAGCGGACCAACGACGAGACCAGCAAGCCAACAGGAGCACGGCTGTTAATCTCGACGATATAGATATTACATTCGGAAGTCCGGTGACATATGACAGAGTTTATGAGGGACGTGGGGGCTGGCATCAGAGGTCTCTGCCGCCAATTTTTGTACCAGGGAGGACTTCGGGGACGGTTCAGAGTCAGCGAGAATTGTATGGTAGTCCTTTCTGACGGATAATTAGGTCGATAAGAGCTCTTAGATAATATAGGCTCTTCAATCTAATAGCCATATGGCAGTGTAATTGAATTGACTGTTAAGCTGAAATTCTTCAGAATGGGTATTATGAGGAAACGATAGATCAAATGCTGAATACTGGATCACTGATCGACGATGTATTTATTCCCGTCAGCCAATCTGATCAAATTGATTTTCTGCAAGCCATTGTCTTGCATGCAGTGAATATGATTCCTTCGATCGATCTTGTTGTCTTGCAACTCATAGCCAGTCAGAGGTGGCATAGTTGTAAGAGACATTGAAGCTAGCTGGGTTCACTCGGCTCAAATTGCAACATGTAACAGAATCTGTCCAAATTGGTTCAAGTCCGTGAGATTACAATAAAGGGGTTGAAATGAGTGCATACCAACGAACTGACCGCCCGTTGCTTTTTGCGTTGGTGTAACAACACAAGCGAAGCAAACTCAACAGGCTCAGTCAGTGCTCGACTTCGAACTCTATTCAAACACCATCCTGCTCCCTAGGAAGTATCGACAATTTTTCTAGCAACAATGTCGCCACTAGTTCTGGAAACATTTGACAGCATTGACGCAGCTGCGACCACTGTCACTATAGGCCTTCCAAACAAGCAGCTTCAAAGACCTACCCTGGCCAGAAAGGAGAGTCACAATGGAGTCTTCTTTCCAAAGATTGAAGTCTCAGAAGGAAAGATGCTTGTGATCATTCCTGACATGTTCACATCCTTCATGGCTCTTCCACCAACCATCAACAAGTTCTATCTTGAGGTCCGAGCCGAGTCTGAAGTTTGGATCTGCGAGTTCGCAATACACTTTTCCGTGGTTATCCTGACAGCTGACATGAACCAGTAAATTGAATGCAAGCGAGAGAGTAGGTGCTATCATTGCGAAGACAGACTTCTCCCTTTTCTGTGCTATTGCTGCCCCCCACGCTGAGAAGGCTGAACTTCGCACCATGTGTGACTGGGGAAATTGGGTATGTCAATCCTGCGGTTTGACGTTTTTGCCAATAGCTAAATGCAACTTGTAACAGGTCTTCCCATTCGATGATAGTACGTATCCTTTCCTCAATGGTATACATTTATAGCCTGCTAAATTCCAGACAAGTGTTCGATACTGGGGATTTGAAGGATGACTTGGCAGCTTCTCGAAAGATCATGGACAATCTCCTCGCTGTCATGAGTGAAGAATACAGAGATAGAAAGCCTAACAACGTCTTGATTGAGATCCATGACACTGTATGGGAGCGTATTTCTAAGGTCAGTATCCACTCCAAAGCAGTAGAGTTCAGCAGACTAACCTTTAAGAGGTATCTTCCGAAGGTAATACAGACCCAGATATGTGGCAAAAAGATGTACTGATAATCCAAGATGTCAAGGACCACTTTCTCGAGGCTACGCGCCAGTATTGCGAGGGTGCTTTGGAGGCTGTGGAGCATCATGGTCGTGGAGGACCACTTAGCGTTGAGGAGTATATGGCGAGCCGCCGACGTAGTGCTGGAGTTACACCGGTCATTGCAATGGTTGAGTGAGGGAGACTCACAGGTCGACATGGAACAAAGAGGCTGACACGGCTGCAGATACGCCCACAGAATCAACATCCCAGAAGCGATTTATCGACATCACTCTGTCCAGGAGCTGAAGCGGGTGTGCTCAGATGTAATCGCCATGTAAGAACCAACACTTCGAGACCTACTGCATAACCATGCTGAAACTATATAGCCAGAATGATATCCTGTCGTACTCCAAGGAAGAGGTAAGTTGAGCACCAAAGCAAGAACTTTACCATATTATTTCTAAATTGACACCATACAGGCCGAAGGCGTAACCCACAACCTCATCGCAGTTCTCCGCCAGAACGGCATGTCAACCCAAGAAGCCTTTGACCGCGCCGGCCAGATCCTCAAGGAATGCTACCTCGATTGGTATATCGCACAGTCTCAGCTTCCTCAGACAAGCCAAGCTATCGACTACGACATCCATAAGTACATCGATGCTGTGCGGAATATCATGTTGGCAAATCTCAATTGGAGGTATGGCCTTCGCCATTGCGGGGTATTTGCTTTAGCTGACTTGCTGCAGCTTCAAGTCTGAACGATATCTTGGTCAGAAGAACAGTCTTGCTCGCAAATATAGAACTGTCGTTGTTCTTGATGATGGTCATGGCTTTGCCACGGCCGATCAATGCTCGTCATAATTCGTCGAAAGTGTCTGAGCTCAAGATTGGCTCGGATCTGGCTGCTTGCCTGATCTCGATGGAGGGGTATTTTGAAGTCTGGACTATCTGGATGATCTTTTGGACTCTCCCTCCTTTCCTATTTTGCTTGATCACTTCATCCTGCCGGAGACGCGTGTCTGAGCATCTCTAGGCAAGACTTATCAGTAATGGATAGAGGTCTCGGCTTCGAAGAGACCAATGAGATGCAACGTGTACTTATCAGTATGATCTTGTCGCTGTCAGATTGGGCAACTGACTGGAGCTTTCTGAGCCTGACCTGTTGAGACGATGAGACCCTGCTAAGAAGTTTCTTCGGCCTGCCATGCGACCATGACAAGTCGAAGTCCTTGACTTCCAAGCCTCAAACCCTTCAGAACCTCCATCTCCTGGCAAGTCTCACATTCGACTCCCTTTTTTCAACTAGATCAGTCAATAGTCTGTCGTCAAGTCCCAAGTCCCAAGTCCAACTGATTATTTTCCACATTTCTTGCCGACGATCAAGTCCGTACCACACCGCAACCATGCGTCCACTACAAGTATTTGTCATTCTCCACTTCCTCGCCACTCCATTCAACACCTTCTCGTACAGAAAAACAAGTTTCTCGGTTTTCGTACTCGTCAAAACTTCCTTGTTAACCACTGACATCAAAGTCTCCATTCAAAATTGAAGCTGAAAGGAAGCATGCATCCAGCCAAGAGCAGCGGAGGTCCTCTGAGCTCCGCCCCGCCACCGGCCAAGGAACTTGGCCTCTCAGCCCGCTCGCTCGGTCTATTTAGAGTTTCGCGAGAACGAGCGGGATGCCTACGGAGGTGTCATGAAGCGACGCTGACGGCATCCTCGGGGGCCGAAATGATTCATTGATGTCGATCGGGATCATCTGCAAAGCCGGAAAGTCGGCACGGGAAGGAAGTCTGTCGTGCTGTAGTCTGCACAAAACGGCATCGGAAAGTTCTTTCGCGTCGCAATTGCTTGAGCTATGCAGGGACCAGGTGTGGGGACTTTGGGGCTGAGCTCGATGATCCTTTGGAATTGACGTCTTTGTGACTTCCATGATGTGACTACTGGCACGACAGGACCTTCGAGGACGGAAGATCTGGTGGCTTTGTGGCTGTCGTTGCGAGTGCGATTGTGAAGTGTCGAAGAAGCCGAGGCCGAGGTAAGCGAGTGAGACAGAACCCTGATCTTCTCTGATCTCCATAAGTTTTGAGGTTGTTCTGTGGATTTGTTTCTATGATTTGCGTCAGGGGTCAGGAGGTTAATTATTTCCGTTTCAAAGCTTAATTCCATGTTGCACTGATGAGTCAAAAATCGCGGAGAGATTGAAGATCTACCGCCACATCTCATGTGTGGGAAATGCTCACCGCAGTGCATCTCAGTGGGCCGGTCTGGCGTAATCCCATATTTGGAGTCTCTGAGATTCTTTTTGGCATGTCTGTAAGGCTGATGGGGCATGCCGAAGATGTAGCTCCGCGGAGATGACAAGCACAAATGCAGGGTCTACGAAGAAGCGGTCATGAACTACTCGGAATCCGACCGAGAAAGTCGAGCTTTGGACAGCAAAGCCACAGGTGTGTACGACTTGGCCCTCACTACTGTAGCTCCCCACGACGCCACGACGTCAACCGCCTTTCTTAGCTTCATCGCAAAAATCGAGGCACTTGCTTTTTTCCGTCTGACACCGGCGATCTCAAGTCCATGCTTTCTTTTTCGCAAGCTTCTTCATTTTGGGAAACTACATCGAGTTGCGATAGACAAGGATCAGAAAGAAGGGACATGCAAGCGTCGCAAGTGCCGAAATGACAGACAGGGACCTGGGTATGGGGAACATAGTACCCTAGATCCGCGCTAGCGAAATGCGCTGTTCTGTTCATGACAAGGCAAACTGATAGTTTGTAATAGTGCATGCTTTTGTTCCCTCCGAGGTTGACCTCCTTGCTAGTAAGCTGTCAAAGACATGTGTGCCTAGCACAACTAGGCTGTCGCACCGGTTATTCTCTAGTTTTCTGCATCTAGTGATGTAATTCCTGGCGTATATCATCTGTTATGGCGATCTCAGCACTGTTTTCAGCCTCTTCCGATACGAAGTTACGACGTGGGTCTAACGTTAAGTCTTTCTTTCTATTTTTTTTCTGTATATGAGCGTTCCTGATGTCAAGCTTAGCTCAAGCTTTTGGAAGAGAGTTGCCCCAGTCCTGGTCTACATCCTTCTCGTGATTTAAGTTCATGGGGCACGAGTAAGGACTTGGGCACCGGAAGGTGCATGCTTGTGTCTTGGAGTCAGTCCGGGAATAAACTCTAGGGCAAGCAATCACTTGCAGGCTTTGGCCAGCGTTTCTTGTCCATCATCTTGGAAATTGACGGAACAATGAAGCCTTCTCAATCTTCGTCTAACTTTATCCTTTCTTGGCTCTCTTCTCTCCTTCCTAATTGTGTCATCTCCTCTCTCTGCCAAGATACATCGCTTCTGTGCTGTAGTCCTCTGTCGTTATACCTCCAAGTCTACTTCACTAAAGTACTGTCTTCTAGACTGAACCTCTAGGCACTGGGCAGACCGACTTGTGAACTCTGTTTCTTCAATTCCAATGGATCGTCCCTCGGCCCCCCACATCGAGCACTTCTGGCGTCTGTCAAAAGAAGCCCTAAGTACAAATGCCGCTCACTGGCGCTGTCAATCGCACGGCTAATCGGAACTTCTAGTGCGAATAATTCAATGCCGTCCACTGGTCGCCGGCCTCTGGTCTGGGCCGACACTATTGGTGTGGCTTAACCCTAGCCTAGGCCAGCTGTCAATAATGTCATTGCACTTGGCATGTCTGGAGAGGACTGTCATTGGTGGGCCTTGGCTTGGAATTAAGGGGTTGTGAGTTTGAGAGTTTGGGGGCGAGATGAGCCCGATGGGGGAAGTATTCCGATGGGGTTGATGATAGTCTGGTCGTTTTGTTCAGGCAAGTATAACCTTAGGGTGAACATTGCTGAATAGACCTTCAAGCGACGATGCGCATGCCATGAAGGAATAACGACGAGAGAGCTTTCCTATCGCAATCAGCCTCCTCAGTTCGGCCTCTCACATCTCTGAACGCTCTCGCACTGCGATCCTGAGCGAAACGTGCGAACGTGTTCCAGAAAAGATGAAGTTTTCGGAACCAAACCGTCCCATCTCGCAACCTAACCCAACTTTCAGTCACGTCAAACCCCCCCCCCAAACACCTGTCAGCGGTATCAAGTTTCTCGGGACACGAACTCAGCCTCGTTTCCAGCTTGTTTCGTTTCATGTCAGTTTTGTTCTCCTGCCATATCTCATCTCAAACATCTTCCCTCTGTAAAGTAATCATCCTTTGAGTCGCTAGAAGCCCTATCGCTTGCAATTGAACAAGTGAGAGAAAAAATCCATGCATCATCGCCTCGTCCTGCCCACTGTTCACGGGAATAATACCCGCCCGTCCCCTACCCTCGCCCTGAGCCGTGCGTGCATACTTCCATTCTTCCCCCGAAGGCGAGGCGGGATCTCTTCAGCGGCGACCGTCCAACGGTTCTGAACCCTGGACCCTGCGAGCTCGCAAGACTACTAAACTTACGTGCCCCCTTGCCCCTTAACCCTGAATTCTTGAACCTTGGCCTTGCTTATGACCCCTGACTTGACATCACATGACAGACGCAGCCGCGTCGACTCATCGTGGCTGAAGTCTACGGTAACTCGGAGCCTGGAGAATTTCAAGTCCCTTGAGCTTGAGATCGCTCGCTCGAACGCTCGAAAGAAATCCCCTACTCTGCCGTCCCTTGGCACCAAGTCCCCCTTATTGGTGCACTCGGTCGCGAAAAATCTATCCCGCGTACTGTTATCTGCTGAAGCGGAACGGTATGACAAAACAAGATGTTAACTCTGAAGACAGCAAGCCACAAAGCCAAGGTTAGAGATTCAGGAATGAGTTTAAAGTTTCTGGTGGCGAGTCATCTGAACTTGATCTGTCCCTCTTGGAAGATCTGGTTGGCTTCGGGCAGGCCAAGTGAGTCAGCCCTGGTATTGGCACCTCTCGAGCGAGCTTTTGCCTTCTCGCTAATATGCTTTAGAAGGAGGTCTTGCATTAATTGGGACTGGGGAAGCGCGAGAACGTAAAAGCTTCCAAAGAAAGTTTGTTAAGGCTGGCTGTTGTATTACATTGACAGTCTGATATGAAATTAACTAGTTGACTTGCCCGAGTTCGTCGGATTATCGACGGAAGAGAAACAGATATCATCCTTGTGTTTGGAGCCTGATGTATTGTGAATGGATTTTAGGCTCTGCTCTATTTGAATCTTACACGTCCTACATGTACATGGCTCTTCCTTTCCGTGCTCGGTCTCTCTGCACCCCTGGTAGCTTGCGTAACTGTGGCAATTTTCAGAGCTCTTTGGACCTGGTCTAGAATTATGAACATCTTGCCTTGGGACATAGTGGCATTTGACGTGAGGTTCTCCGTGTCTTCCGACTGCTGAGATGAGGTCCACGGATGGGAATGCTCGACAGATGGCCCTTCGAAGCTGTTGCTAACCACACTTCGTTTTCAATGAGAACCAGTTGTAATATCGAGAACCTTCAAATGCCATATCCTCTGCACGGTAATGCCTTCTTGACATTGGAATCTGCAATTGTCCGTTGCTTGGGTCTGTACCTCAATCATCGTAGACACTTCCATCGCTTGAGCCGATCCGGTCCCTGTTATCTGCGTAAACAATGGCCTGAGATTGCATGCCGCCGTCTGCGGCGCGAGCAGATCGGGCTGTAGATTCGGCACGAGCGTTGTTGATCATTGCTGGAAGCTGGCGCCTCCTTGCGTTGATGAACCAGTTTGATATTTGATCTGATCTTAGTTAGCTTTAGTTTGAATGTCAGACTTTGAGGTGACACATACTCATTTGTAGACCGGTCTGCCTCATCAACTCTTGCTTCTCGTCCTCGGTGGGATATGGATGTGTCAAATGTGAAACAAACCATGCCCGCAGCTTGTCCGTGGTCTCTTTGGGGAGATTTCCGCGCCTCTTCCGTTGTCGTGTATCACTCTCTCTGTCATTTCCATCCGTGCCATATGAGTTCATGCCGTTGGGATACATGGCATGGTGTGACGCAGAGAAGGGACTCCTGTCATTACCAATTGGGTAAGACGAGGATGGGCCAGAGTACGAATGCCCACGGGGTTGATATCCGTAAGCGTATGCTGGTGGTTGCTGGTGCGATGTGGAGGGCTCGAACGAGGATGTGAATGGGGGATAGGTTTGGGCGCTTGGTCTTGGAGAACCAAAGGAATATTCGGACATGGGTTGCACACTACGAGGTATCGTCGAGTTGTGGTTTTGTATTAACGATGGCAAGCTAGGCAAAGTTGGTCTGTCGTCGGGTCGGGCAGGCAATTCGTAACTTTCAGGAGATCTTATCGAAGGCAGGCCTCGGATTGACTGGTAAGGACTTGTGCGGGCAGAGTGGGTATCGGAGGTGTATGCGGTACTTGCACGTCGAACAGGACCATTTGTCGCGGCACTGTGAGGACGGTCCATCAATCTTGGACTTCGGTGGAATCTTGGAAATGCGGTATCTCTAGAGTCTTCTGCTTCGTCTTCTTCTCCTTGAGTACGCCGACGCTTGCCGTTCGTAGGTGACACATCCGCTCTGTACTCTACTTCTCGTCGCTCGCCACGGACCGACAGATCCACTAGCTGTTTGGTTGTTAGAACATTGCACCATGACAGGAAGAACTCCTATAAAGACAAGCAATCAGGTAACATACCTCGCGAATAGGAGGTAGTTGCACTGGAGACACGTGGAACTGTGCAGACTGAGACCGTGATCCAGAATCCGATCGTGGCATTGAAGAATGCTCAAGCTTGGTATCTAGTAACGATGTAGGTCCGGGAAGGTGATGCCCTGGTGACTGCCTGATGGTTAGGGCTGGCATGTTCGCGCCTTCTCTTTCTGTTCTTGGGCTTCCCCACAGCTGGCTTGAGTATCGAGATTGGGATTGAGGAAGTTCCATTCCTGTTCTAATCTCTCTTGAAGCAGTGATGCTCCGAGAAGATGTCTGGGGTTGTGGCTGTGCGAAATCCCAGCGGTCTATCATTTGATGAAGTCAGAATGCAGTTCGATGAAGAGCGGGAGAGAAGAAAATGTTTTGTGAAAAGTTGCAATGGTTTGGAAAAATGAGGAGCTTTTTTTCCCCCAGTGAACAAAGCCATGGTTCACTCGCGGGTAGTGCCAGACGGTTCAGGGAGCTAGAGGTGATGTGACGGCTGTCATATAGCCCATAGATATGGTTGCAAGACCAAATCACTCGTAGTTGCGCACAAAACCGGGGCGGTGAAATGACAGGAAAAAAAAGCCAAGAGTAGACATACTAGTTTGGAGCTTCTTGCTTCCAAAGGCGAACCGGCTTGAAGCCCACAAGTCGTCGTGCCCCGCAGACACCTGGGTAAGGATGGCGGTGGCCAGCGTTGCGACTTAAGGGGTGATCTTTGGGAAGAGCAAGTTCGATTCGTTCAAAAGAAAGGTAGGAAGTCACGAATGACTGGTATTAGGGCAGTCGGGCAAAGAATTCCACTCGAGTTGATTGAATGGAATGGTTGTCACTAGCTCAAAAGCAGGTTACGGTTGCTTAGAGTTTGTGAATGCGTCGATCAATTTGTAATTATTCTTGTCATAAAGAGGAGAGGTGATAGTTGAGTTCAATATGCTGAAGTGGTCTTGTTGGTGGCGATGTGTATTGAAGAGAATTGATCCGGTGGGGAAGAGGTTGTTGTTATGTCGTCTAGAAGTGGACTCGACTGCTTCGACATGGGGTGGGAGATCTTATAAGTACACACGGTATACTCGAGTGCTTGGACCAGCGCCGTGTTGATCGACGGCCCGCTGTACATGACGGGGTGATGGTGGGTGTTTGCCAGAGAGTCCCGAAGAGGTAAGATGGAAACAGGGGCCAGGAAACAGATGAAGATGAGGCGTAGTTGAGGTGAAGTGGCGCCGGAAGGTGGAGCTGCTGCTACTTAGCAGCTGTACTAGGTTTCTGCAGAAAGGTTCGTGCTGGCTGGGAACGAACGAAACATCGTGTACTACTCCTAGACAGGCAGGACAGGAGAGCCTAGAAACAAAATGTGATTTGAATTGTGCCCGCTGAACGCTGTCTACTTTGCACTGCTTAATAAGCATTGGACAAGCAAATCTATTACTGTTCTGTACTTAGCAGTGCCCAGTTCGTGGAAAGGAAAGGGATGTCTGGATACGCTAAATTATCCATGATGTGAGTACGGCAATGTTCTTTTCAGCATCCGATGACCTACCTACGTAGGTACGGAGCCAGGGCCAGGGTAGGGCACAGATGCCTACTTGCTCCGCGCTGTCCTATGGCAGCACTGTAGTGGACAGTAGTGGACACCTGTGGGGGTGACTTAGAGATGATAGGTGTGCTACAAGTGGTGCCTGTTGTCTCATAATTATGCCCAGATAGGCTTGATAGCTCAGCTCACTAACGAGAGATATTGTACTAAGAAGCACGCCAACAGAGATGCCGCAGCGTCGAGGATAGGGACGGTGACCAGCCCAGAGCGCTAGCTAGCAGTAGCCTTGTTCCTTTGTCAAGGGTGTTCAGGACGATTTAAGTGCCAGTGCCACTGCAGAATGGTGGGAGGTGCAGCCAAATTCCCCGAGAAGAAGCAGGAAACATTCGATGCCGAACAGGGGAGGGTTTGAAGATGCAACTTACCGAGGGGTCAAGGGCAGTGCGGAATTTGCACCCCACTTCAACCCCCTGTGCTGTGGAAGCATTGCGATTTGACCGCCAGCCTGGGGACGCTACAGAGAGTATCACGACGGTGCATCGCGAAGGAAGAGAAACAGATGATGGCAGTCACAGCATCGTACCTGGTTCATCCGCCGCTCTTGGCTGTCAGGGACATGACATACTTTGGCAGGAAACAGATGAAAGCGGTGGTTTATCTCCTTTCGGACACTGCTTCGGTTCATCGCTCTGTTTCTCCATGATTAAAAGCTTGCGAGTTGCAGAAACAGGAACATCTCCGATGCTTTCCCTGTGACGATGCCGGCTTGGGCAGTAACGCAATTGCTTGTTCGGCGCAGGTTTCCTTCTTTCCGCGTTGAGCCCCAGATATACTTCTTTTGCCGTTACGGAGGCAGACGAGATCCTGGAGTAACACTGGGATGTATACTGTTCTACGCGAAGCATCTGAAAAGGGGGAGACGAGAGTTCTCGCGATAACAGATCCATGCTACCTCAAAAAGACATTGGTGATGTTTCTGCCGCTGCCCTGTCGCAGAAGAGGATTTATGGAAGTAGACAGCATGTATGGAAGTCGAGTAGCTGATCTTGACTTGCTCTCGAACGCTTCCCCTAATTACTGTTCTGGCTGAAGTCCAAACATCTGAAACATTCCTGTTGTTTATAGCATAGCCTTGGACTCTAGGTGGGCGGCCTGAATGACCAGACTGCAGTTCAGTGAGCTCAATATGCAGGCACCGAGTCTCGCAGCCTCGGTGTTGACAAGACTCCTGGTTGCAGATTCTCATGTGGGTATTGCAGCTACATCACCTCGCTCGGCCAGCTGACGGTGGATTAACTTTTGATGCTCACTGGAGTACATGGGTAAGTTTAAGGTTCGTCCGTTTGCGAATCATTGCTCTGGCTCACTCGCATATTGAACATATCTGTATCGACGAATATTAGCTGTGAAAGAGCCTCGCAAAGTAAACATTCTTTGCGAGTTTGTTATATAGTCCAGATGAGAAGAGCTCGACACTTGATGCCGAGTTTGAAGTTGGTTACGGATGAGAAAACCAGGGATGTGAGAAACGTCAAAAGAATGGTGGTCTAGCGTCTTATCCAGATGGCAATGGTGTTTGCTTCTCGAAGAGGGTGGTAGATGAATCCTGCTCTTCGATTGGATCTCCATCGTTCATCTTCTGTTTCGCTCTCGGCCCTTCGCAAGCCACCCTGGTCATTTGGCACACGAGAAACATTAAAAGATACAGGGATAAGTCTGCTATCTCTGTGGCCACAATCCACTGGATCGACGCTGGGACGTGGCTTCGTCCTGCCGTTGTCAAGGGCATCCTCGGCGGGGAGAAAGGAACAAGGAGCGTGACTGGACTGGCCCGGGCGGAGGCAGACCTGTAAATGTGCGCAAAGATGCCCGGGTAGGAGCTTGGACGGTGGACTGTGCGTACCATCATAAATCTCCGTACGGCTTCGTTCCGCGTGCTTGTTTCTGAGGTCAATTTTGGCGAGAGCATTGAGATTTCTGATTCTTGCTGAAGGCGAGGGGAATACCTCGTGGTTGGAGAGGAGCTGTACAGCTGGAAATTGTACGGACGTGTATCTTGCTCTCTGGCTCTAAAAGCGGTGGGAAGACCATCTTGAGGCCCCTGATGCCGCCCCTAACTGAACTCGAGTCAATTATCAAGGCCGTTGAGGTGTCTTCATCCCGCATGCATTGAAGATCTGCCAGGGGAACCTGGCTAGTAGGGAGCTTGACGTTAGTTCTATGCACGCCACAACAATTATCCCGAACCAAGTCCAGGACGAAGAGCACAGTAATCATCTCCCTTGTATTTGGTGAAAACGATTTGCTCAAGTAAATACTGAGATCGTATATTTGACAGAAAACAAGGTATTCGAATATCTCGATTGTAAAGACAATGTGATAATCTTCTTTGGGGGATTTGTGGGACAACTAGCAGATTGTCAGCAAGCCGCAGCAAATGATTACTAGGTCGCTCGTGGTTGGCTAGTAGGTGATCTGTGAAGCTTCCGAGTGCACAAGGTTCATGCCGATAGAGGTCGATGTGTCAAAAGTCAAAACATCAGAGGATCCTTCCAAGTGTTTCAAACTTCACCTGCTAGACCCTGTTGAGTCGTTGACAGCTTTTGGACGGCTGGGGGAAATTAGTATGCTATTCTGAGAAGCACTAGATAACCTCAAATAACTGCTCATGTAGACTGTAAATAATCTGTGGAGCGGAGGTGGCCGATGGAGTCCATACCACCAGTGGACGCACTTCCGCAGGCGACGATAGCCTCTTTTTGGTACCGTCACCTGCGATGTTTATCGCAACTCGTATTTGTGTAGCACGTCCTTATTGATGATCATCATCAGTGAGAGTTGAGCAGAATCTAGAAGTACCAGAGGTAGATCAGTTCTGTAAAGACGCAAGCGGGGTGCCATGACCCGTGAGCTACCACCACCGCGATTTGCTCATCTCTCAGCGGGTCTCCCTTCTTTTGAGCACGACACTAGAAGAGCAGTTGAGACATGTACAGGAGATTCAAGAACTGCAGCCAGCCATCTCATTGTTGGTTGTGGTCCTCGAATTGCAGAGAGCTCCGAGAGATATTGTGCTCGAACTGGGTTGCAGTATCTTGCAGCGCTAGTGTAATGTCGGTATCCGTGCTTCAGCGAGTCGGAAAAAACCTGGAAAATTAAGATCAGATGAAGTGACCTTTGTGTACCGTTGAGCACCGGCTGTGACCCAAGAGACGGTGTAGATGACTCGGATGTCTGCCTGTGTGGACATGCAGTTTTGTGTTTCGCGATGCTGCTTCTGGGATACGCAGTTTCCTTCTATGCATACAGCAATACTCCAAACAGCGAGGAGGTATGGCATGCACCACAGCTACTAGCATTGCCTAACTCGGTGGCCACGAGGCTTTGAAACTGTCAATGAGGGAAGCTTTTGACATCCGACTTTGAGGAGGGGAAGCCGGTCTGCCAGGTGGATGTGAGCGTCAGATCAGGATTGCCCTCAGGGATGGAACGGGCGATGCGTCTAGCAGTACAGGCAGAGAATGGCTTGGCGGCGTTCGCATGAATAAGAATGTTTCAGTGGCCAATCGTAGTAGTATGATTGTTGGCTGTACCGTCAGGCTGAGCTGCAGAATCTGGGATGGCGATCTGATGTAACAACGCAAGTTCCCAGCTTGGGTAATGGTCCGCTGGGACTTATGAAAGGAGGGTCGCTGGCCAGCTGTGCTACAATGCTCTCGAGTTCCCACGACGAGAAGCCATGATATGGTGGCATGTATGCCGTTGTCGTTGCACTGACACAACAGGTTGTTGTCCTGTCCACGGCACGAGAGGGTCAAAATCCGGTAACGAGATTGACGAGAGAGACCCTGGTCTTTCTGGAGAACCTCGTTGGACCGCGAAGATCTTGGAGTGGACACCAACGTCTGCAGCCAGTCACGGTCAAAGCTGCACCTGTCAATCGAGATGCCTGAACCCCTGATCTGACTCTCTCTCGCTTGACATGTTCCCCACCACGATTTGCGGATCACGACAGGACCGGAACCAGGATCTGATCTTGCCTGTCCTGTCAAACATCGCTTTGACTCGCAAGCTGTTCTGCATCTGGAAATCGATGCTTTCTTCTTTTCTTCCTGGTTTGATGTTCAGCCATGAACGGGTCTGCCCGCTGCCTGACGTGCGGATGAACGGGCAGTTGGCAGTTCCAGATCAGTAGGTCGTTAGATTCTTCTGCATAGAAATATCATAAAAATCAAGATCGTTCATGCGAAGCAATTAGGTAGCAAAACAACTGGGAGACATTTCAATGGAGCGAATAACTTTGGAAAACTCTCCCTGCACTTCATCATGACAGTCGTCGAAGGAAGATGTTGGCAAGCAGGGGAGAATGCTAACCCGGCGATGGAGCAGCCTTTTGATACACAGCATAACCCACCTCCAACATCCACGACGATCGATCTCTACTGGAGATCATCATCTATCTCTCAGACGGGAAGCTGCAGGTATTCCCAGAGCCAAGCTGGGGCTCTGTACCACCAGCCAGTAGCTACAACCTCGTACTTGGGCCTAACGATTGTCGAGGCCACCCAGCTTCCATGACATCGCAACGGCTGGATGCATTCCGAGCCTTGGGAACAAGCAACTTTCATCAGTGACACCTGGGGAACTTGGAAAGCGAGCGCTGCTACACCATCCATGCATTCCGCCGTTCACAACCATCTGTTCGGGCTTCGTGACTTCGTCCGCATCCATATCGGGCTCTTCTCACGAAGTGTCAAGTTTCATGACTCGAGCCGAGAGCGTCAGACAGCGGCACAGACAAACGGGTGTCGACAGGGAACGGGACGATCATCAACTCAAACGCGCACCAGAACCCCAGTCGATGCGAGAAACATCTCGAGTGGCACCCCGGCATGTGTCGCCTCATGTATCAGGAGTCAGGACCCCGAAGTACAAACAAAAACCGCGAAATGATGTTCTCCAAATGATGTCGAAGCAAGCTATGTCACGTTTGGCAGAAAAATACATTCTTCGAGTTGAGACAAACAGGCTAGGGTGGGTAGAGGCCGGCGGATGTTCCCCAAGGTTCAGTGCCTGCCACGCCCCTATTGTGGATCTTGAAGCTCCAAGCCCAGCAGATAGCAGACGATGCAACGAATATATCAAGCCATAGACTTTCTGGCATGAAGTTCCCAGTTCCAAGAATTGTGAGTAGTCCGGCACGTAGAGCACTCGATCTGTATAGAGGTACAGCAAACAATCAATCTACAGCATGTGCGGACAGACTCGTGGAAAGGTGCAGCGGCGTGCAGAGCCTCTATCTGATTTACAGGTCACTCCGCCCTAAGACTTGACTTGGAGACGCTGTGACAGTCAAGTTTCAGGCGGGCTGGTGCCCCAACCCCCCGGAACCTCAGGCGCATCACCCCGCCATGATCCAGAGTTCCAGCAGCAGCAATAGCACAACGTGCAGGCCATATAATATATTGTTGTGCTACTGAAACATCTGGGGATCAGGAAGTTGCCATTCATATGCGACAGCCCGTTATTGTTCACGGGATCCGACAGGGCAAGTTACCAAGATCCTAGGCCATGGATCCTCACAAGCAGCTTCTCTGTACGACAGACAAACGACAGCTGTCACATCAAGCCCCTGGTTGTCACCTGCGGAGAGCGAGGTTTCGAGCCTTTGTGTCACTGGAAAGGCCAACCAGCTTCGCCACAACCCCTATTCTATTTCTTCATCGGACATGAAGGATTCCGCGGAGCCTCTGCTTCATTGTCGCTACCAGATGAAGAAGTTGCAGCGACTGGCTGATGCCAAGTGGATGCAGTTGAGGCCAAAAATTTGAGCCTTCATATCGTCGTGGAGAGGAAAAAACGCTGCGAGCACATTTCAGGGCATTGAAGGTTAGTGTATCAAGAAGCTCGCATCGCCGATTACAGCATGATACGAAAGCCGACAAATGTGCTTTTTGTTTGTCATTGCGTTGATGCTGCCAGAATAATAGCTGGTTGGAAACAATTTCCCCTCCTCGTTCGGTGATCCTCTAACGGGAAGTCCCTTCGTCTTGAACGTCCTGGTGGTAGGCAGAAGCCACTTTAGCTGCGCTATTTAGGCTCCAGGCCTTAGTTTGGGGTCGAGGCCACAGAAGATGATGTCCTCATGCTCTGAAGGGCAAGTGTAGCCGTTTTCTCAAGATGCCATCATTATTTATTCACCTCTGCATCAAGGATCGGGTTCTCTCTATTCTCAGTTCGTACTGGTAAAGCAAATCGTTGTTTGTATTTTTGAGCTAGACTTCCTGACGTTGTCCGGACATTTCTCCTCAACCTGACTTGGAACCTCGACATCTAGATTGAGCTGTTTTAGTCAAAACCCATCCACGTATGGACGTTTCTGTCTCAACGCTGTCCGGAGCCCAAAAGCGTAGTCAGGTACTGTTGCTTCCACTGGGACTTCATCTCATCATCATTCCAGCTTGACGCAGGCGCCACACCACTCGTTCCCAGATTAATTTCGAGACCGTCTTGGGCTTGCCCACTGCCGGACGACCATTGATCTTGGGCTAAAAAGACTTCGAATCCGATTTCACAACTCCATCATAATCACATTGCTAATTACTCGTCAGAAGTGCTGGCAGGTCTTGCCCTCCGCCAGACCCCATGCAACAAAAGATTTCCATCCTCCAGAATTTCGTCACACGAGAGCTCGAGATTTCAGCGCCAACCACTGGAGCTAATTGGACTGTCCTACGGTGCTGTTTCTTCATTTACGAAATTGCTATCCCTCGTCTCGAGCCCGTCCTGACAAATTGTCACTCGAACAGGCGATCGGAGAGTCATGGAATGAGCCATCAACGCCACCTCACGAGTCCGATTTAGAGACACAAAGCACCGCTTCATGAAGAGAGCGGAATTAAAGAAACCAAAATGGGCAAACACCATGCATTGACGGTGTCAGTGGTGCAGCCACCAGCAGCTAATGTCAATGTGACAATCCCATGGCCATCACGACGGCTCGTCCGCTAGAGGAAGATAGCGTGAACTCCCGGCTTACATCCGATAAAACCAGGTGCTATCTCGACATTTGCCCTAAAAGGCTCCAGCGGTCGAACGCTTAGTGAAGCTAGGCATTTTGACAACGGGCGTACTTCCCCTGAAGGATATTTGGCCGAGGCAAACCCCTCATGGATAGAAGGTGGAAGACAGGATCGACGCGCTCGCGTCGTCGTTCGTGCCGTGCAGTAAGCATACTGTGATAGCGACTTTTTCAGAATAGTAAGGAGCTTGTGGCTTCGGGACATTCAAAAATGACTTAATTCGCAGTATTGATGAAGTCGCTAGATCCTCGGGATACTGTTCATCGTCGAATTGTCACGCCTGGCGCCCCGCGACATCGTGGCCTCGGCATCCTTCAACTTTCTTCCCCATGTGTCGATGGATGACAGATTCACGAGATAGTACTTTTCAAAATGTTGTGACATTGTTAGATCGATCTTGTCCAAGTGCCGAGGAACTGGTCATTTGATTAATTACAGAAGCTATCCAAGTCTATGTCCAACAGGCTTGCCAAGCTTGCTACATTGGGCAATTCCCCTTTGGAGTTGTTTCCCACATGCCCACGTGGTGATACTCAGGTCAACGAACTTTGACTTGATCTTCCGAGGCATATGTCAAATCATTTCAGGGGCTGAATATCATCCGGCACTTCAACGACTGCCGTGCATTACCAAAGACCAGGCTCCATCAGATCTTGGGGTCCCAGAGTGATACACCACAATCGAGAGACATGATAACCTTCCTTCCAGTAGGCTCGCTTTTTGATGCCTGATATTCTTTTAGCACACACGGCTAAATCTCAATCGCATGATAGAATATAAGGCTCTTCATCTGCTCCATTTCCCTGCGTCTGACCCGCGTGGCAAATAAAGTCAAGCTATCAAGTGGCTCTGCTTGGTCAACCAAGTTGCCTTCAAGCGCCTCTTGCGTCTTGACGTGACCGAGAGCTGCAATATTTGATCCGAAGTTCCCGTCCGTCGAGAATAATGTGCCTACTAGTGAGCCGGTCAAGGATCTTCAGATGCTCAGAAGATCGTCAACAAGTTCCTGGTGTCCTCAGACGTTCCCCCGCAATCTGGGACTTAGCCAAACAGCACCATGTATCTTGCAGATCCTCAACTATTGATGCTGAACGCCTCTCCATGTGTTCTTACTGGCATTATACTCACTCGGTCAGTAGCCATACCACTTGGTCAGGTATTCGACCCATGCGCCCCTGACCTGCGTTTTCTGGCACTTGATCATCCATACCTACGGTGAAACTCTGGTCAAGTACACCCAAAACTTCCATCGACTCCAAAGTGAGAGATTAGTAGTCGCGAATTTCTCCAAACGAAGAATGCAAAGATAGCAGTAGAGCTGTAAAATGGGCTCCAGTCATCTTGGTCATGAGTCTGCATGTATGTGCACCGGGTTCGACACAGTTTCATTGCCACCCACCACTCTCATTGTCGCCCGAGATGAGATACACGATTGCTACGGCAGTAAACTCCCAACCCCGGCTCGCCATCTTATTCAAGATTGCATACAATACCTGCACCAAGAGCCAATAACAACTTGCGAGCTCGCAGCAAATCTTGCCAACTGACCAAGATATCTACTGTATTCCAACGGAGGATGAACTGAACTTGAGGTTTCCAATTCTTTCAAAGTCTCCGTCAAAACGCACCCACAGCACTTTCCCCAACTCACCCCCTCGTCACTATATCTTAGACAATGAGGCAGCTTCAATGTCATATCAAGTGCTGATGGGACGATAGAAAACAGAACTATTTGGCCCCACTACTAAACAGCAGTGGACCGAAGACATGGAATTCAGCAAGAAGATAGCAACGGAGATCAAGTGCTTGAAGTGGATTTTGCGAGGCCGTGTCCTACTTGATTGAAGAAAGACGCTTATTGAAGCGTGATGATGGCACAATACTGGCATCTCGAGCGAGATGTGCAGGGAACTTAAAGTGGAGGAGAAGCTGTTGAGCACTTTCGAAGTGTGCGAGCATATATGCTTCCAGCGCATCATATCATATCCCGTGGAAGTATAATACTTGGGAATTGAACCTGGTAGTTACCCCACGGGCCATACAGAGCACTATCCCTACTTTGGAATCAATTCTTTGGGGCTGTCATCTTGCCAGGAGACATTGAATGTCCTTGTGGCTAGCCGAGGGTGACCAGAAGCCTCAAGAGTCTCCCAGTCCAAATTCTCGGGCTGTCTTTCGGCCTTGGTCAGGTACACAACCTGAGATACCTCGACCTTCAGTTTGGCGAGAGGTAAATGCTTTTTTGGGGTACGAAGAATCTTCCAGGCAGTTTCGACAAAACCAAGATCAAGATCTTGACCCTCTGCAGGTTCGTCCAGCTCGGTGCCCAATGTTTGCGTCCTCAGTGTCAACGATCGTAGTCGAGGAAAGATGCTGATGGCTTGCAGGATTTCAAGATGCTAATTCGAGACAGTCAGCGAGACAAATGAACTCAGGGCATACCACGAATCCGACTTACTTGTTCGCTGGCTCGATTGATCCCAAGGTCCAGCTCTTCAATCGAAGGGCAAAATTTAAGAATCGTGTTTATGTCATTTAATGATAACTCAGGGAATTCCATGGGTGCAAAGGCTGCGAATGTCTGATAGGCTGCTGATGATATTCGGGGATCCTGAGGTCGTCTCCGCACCCAAGAAGGTGGATCAGGCCTGACAAAGTCGCCTAGGAGCTGGTTCTGGTAACTTTCGCTGATATCACAAAGACGCAGCAATCGAAGGCCTGATATGTTGCTGAATATCGCGATGTTGAGTTTGTTGAGCATGGTTGAAACGTCAATAGATTCTAGTAGAGGCAATGCCGAGAGAAATTGATTCAGTAATGACGCTGTCTTTTCTTGATAGAGATCGTTCGTCGATGGTCTTACTCGATGGTCGTATCGAGAACCTTTGAGCGTTCGCAACCGAGGAAAGTCGTCTGGGCTCACTGTTCGCAGGAAAGAATCGAGATCTCGTATTTCTAGATGTTCTAATTGAGAGAAGTCCCCTAAGCAACGTATGACTTAGCAAGGTAGTCAACAGTGGCGCAGAATCGTTTATGGCAACCGTTGACGGGGCCCTTCGACGTGTAGCCGGCACAAATGTCGTCGGGTTGAAGTAGCACTTATGAGACTTACATAGCTTTGACACATCTCCTCCCTCAATTCGCCATCTATCCACAGGCACCGAGAAACATTTGATGGCAGGTAGTAGTCCAGAAGCGGGGTTGAATCGTCCTCGCTGCGATGTCATGGTGATTGATTGGATCCTCGAAGCTTCCCGCAGCAGGCTATGTAGTCCCTTGACATTGGTACTAAATGCTGCAACGAATGATATGGAAACAACGTTAGCTGCAGGAAATGATACGGCGAGTTGTGTTTCATCTCCTGCTTCCAATGGGCAAAGGTAACGTTCGATGATGAGAGAAACATGAGGCCGCTGCTGCGAAATCAGACGGCTAAGACTCTGATGCATAGGAATCTGAAGCATCCAGCTATAGAGGATGTCAGCCTTTCCCGCAAGCTGTACTGCCCATCTTACCGCACGGTTTCCAGGCGCTGACATCCCTTCAGCAAGTCCGTGACTTGATCCCATTCCAGTTCGTCGTGAATATTGACGAGACGCGTGTGAAGACAAATGTTACGTTTTGCCGTCTGATGAACCGGATCTTTAATGTGTTTCAGAACGGAATTATCCAACATTAGACTACGATATCGAAAGGGGGTAACGATGGTGTTGAATTTCTGTGAAACCAATTGAAGTTGGAGGAAGGACTCTGGATTGAACCGAATTTTGGGATCTTCCGCAAGCTGTCATGTGGTAAGATTTTATTTGTACGTCAGCGATGGAGTCCCACCTTTTCAAATATGATCAACATGATCTCTGGGCTGAGTTCTCCGAGGGAGAATGCATGAGGCGCGTTTCTTGCCACGAAATTCTTGAGCTCGGGCTGAGTCAACGATGGTGATGAATTGTCAGACATGTTGACACGAAATATTGTGAATCCTGGCTTCAGTAGCCAATCTTCTACCACATGTGCTCACCGGCTCGGATGATGCAAGAAGCTGTGATGTTCAGATTCATTAACGCGCGCCTGTCTATATCACGTGAAAAGTTTGTCATCATCACGTTTCCCCCTTTTCGAAATGTTGAGCTTCCGGACTTCACGCCATAAAGACATCTACTATCTCTCCACCATACAGATTCGAGTGACTTTGAAACTCCCAAGTCGTAGTCATTACCTATCTATCAGCTACGACTCTCCGTCTGAGTTCAACCTATTGGCTGGTCAGCCTTACCAGCCACTAAAAGCCTGCGGCCGCGCAAACCTGCGAACAAGGTTACATCCAAGCTCACACTCAAGCCACAATCACATCTATTTCCAAGTAGTCATAGTATGCGTTGAGCAAGCAGTGGCATGCTCTGAACCTTTTTCAATGTTTGCAAGGGGCTGCGTGGATAAAATTGGGTCCTGTTTCAAAACCTCAGGCGGTGCAATATCAGATCGACTTACGATCTCCAACCACTCAATGAGCCAAAATAGCCGTCAGGTCCACCCGGAATATGCCACGGTAGTGTTGTAGTGTAAGCTTTCCATTTTCTATTTTGATTTGAACATTCACAAGAGCAAAATTTGTTGTTGTGTTGTTGACATTGGCAGTATTTTTCTAGGCCGGTAGTCTGCAGACCAGGACACATTCTTGAAGGTGTGACTATGGATGGGAAAATTGTCCCAGCTTCCCAGCTTCCACGACGGCATTTGATTCCGGAGCTAAAATAACATTTCCCCACAAGAAGAGCGGCTGAATCTGAGGGCCTTCACATCTCGGCAACCAATCAAATGGTACGCGTGTACATCGTTTCATCCCAACAACCCACGTAAGGCTGACCTGGACCAATCCGGACCTGAAATATTTCACGACGAAGTTGGGAGTACAGTGCCAAGCGTGGAGCTCTTACGACTGACAGCCGGCGACATGGGCTGAATAGGTACCGTACTGCCCTGTTGTGGCGTTACCTGCATGCGTAGCCAAGGGTGAAGTCGAAACGAAACATCAAGTTGTGGAGTTCGTCCGGACACTCAGCAAGCAAATGGCACTCCGTTAGAACTCCGATATGTTGACTGTATGTGGACATTGTCAACAGCGAGGATGCAGGCTGCGTCTATAAGTACACGCTGGCATTCCTTCATGTTATCTCTCCATCCTCATCATCCTCATCAACTTCATTGTCTTTCTTCTCGTTTTCTCTCCATTCCAGCTACTTTCACTTCACGGCAGCGCCACTTCATTTTATCATTTCATCATGAGATCTTTCGCCCCTCTCATCCTCGCTGCTTTGGCCAGCTCTGCCTCAGCCCAATCTTTTGGTGCTTCTGCTGGTCAGTCAGCACCAACTGACTTGCCATCAGGACGTCCTTCAGGCGTCAGAACAGGATCTGCTGCTTTCCCTCAGGGAACTGGTGGCCTTGGTGGCCACGGAGATCATGGACCTGCCTCCGGCAGCGGTGGATTTGCCAGACCATCAGGACAAGGCGACATTGGGGCTCAACACTCAGGATTCCCTAGCCACACCGGCTCTGACTTTGCCATCCCAACTGGCAGCCGATCATTCGAATCTGGCTCACCACAGTCTGCCAGAAACTTCGCTCGCCAATTCCCTTCAGGCGGTAACTTCGAGTCTGGATCTGTTTCCTCTGGGTCTGACTTCGGAGGACCCCAGCCAACGGGAGAAAGACCAACAGGGGCTATCCCTAGCGGCTTCCCCTCAGGTGGTCCTGCTTTCGCATCTGGTTCCCAAGGCCCTCGCCCCTCTGGCGTGAATGCTGCTTTCGAAAGCGGCTTGGGAGGACGACCTTCAGGTGCCAGAGGCTCCGGAATACCTTCTGGGCCGAGGCCTTCAGGCATGCCAACCGGAGCAATGCCATCTGGCAGCCCACCTTCTATGTCTGGGGAGCCATCTCTTGCGGCCCGTCAAGCACCAACCGGCGTTGAGTCAGGCTTTGGAGGTGAAAGACCAACCGGTGCGATTCCTTCAGGTACCCGACCATCTGGCGATGCATTCCCTTCTGGTGAGCGTCCAACTGGAGCTCGTCCCTCAGGAGCTCGCCTATCCGGTGGAGCATTCCCATCTGGCAACGGCATGAGCGGCGCCCGACCTTCAAAAATGCCCTCAGGCTCAGGTGCTCCACCTGCAATGTCTGGCGCACCCACAGACATTGTCGCACGTCAAGCACCAACTGGAGCTGAGTCTGGATTTGGAGGCAGCAAGCCAACTGGTGCTTTCCCCTCAGGCAGCTTCCCATCCGGAGGCTTCCAATCTGGTGGCCCCGGGGGAGCTTCCCCCTCTGGCGCAAAGCCCACTGGTGCATTTCCCTCTGGATCAGCTTTCCCATCAGGCAGTGCCAACTTCGGAGGCAACAATGCTGCTCAATCCGGTCTCCCTACCATCCCAATCCCATCTGGTGGTCTCCCGTTGATCCCAACTGGTGCTCCATCCGGTGCTCCATCTGGCGGATTCCCAACCACCTTCCAGACCCAAGTTCGCCCAACCACTTCTGCTTAGATGTCACATTCCCTTAGACATTGAGTTGGACAAATATGGGGCGGGGAGCGGATCATACATGCATGTCAGCATTCACTGTGTATAGCTTATTTCATTTGGTCGCATTGTTTCTTTGCTTCTTGGTGTTGGTGTACGAAAATCGAGAAAAACAGAACCTGTTAGCTGGGTCGGAGTATGACTTTTTTGGTGTTCAGATGAGTCGAGGATAGATCAATTGATACTTTTCTCCAATTTTGCTTTCTTTGCTTCTTCAATTCGTGTGACGCTCATCTCTATCCATTACTGAATGTCTTCGTCGCCCTCAGACATAAACATAGACATAAACATTCGTACTCCTCATATCGGGATACGTGAATGGCACCGTCAACGATCTAAATCTGATATATTGATGCTATTCTTCATCGCCAGTAGATCATATCAGCCGAAGAACCTCGCATTGAGTGCCTGGCGTCCCCGAAAGTCTGCTCTCCATTAACCCCTTAACTTGCTACGCCACAAGCAGGGATATTCGCAGGATAGGGGCTCGGTTCTGGTTTCGAGATAAGCGAGCCCCAAGCCGATCTTCAAAACATCTATTTTCAACATCGGCAGTACCTCCCCCTATTCTCATCCGCGGTTGTTGTAAAGTCCTCGCACAATTATAGAACTTACGACTCGTCTGATATCGGTGGGGAGGTACTGTATATGAGAGGGAGACGGTCGTAATAAGGCTCTTAAGATCATCGCTAACATGTTGCGCATCTGTCATGCAACCGCGTATCTCGTTTCATCTGATCCCAATTCTTCTTATCTGGATGCACAGTTCGATCGCCCAAACAACGGCGCTGTGGTTCATCGTATATTTGATACTAGCTGCCATCGTGATTGCGATCTCAAACGTCCCAAGTCCAACGAGAAATCCGAAAAAAGTCAATATTGCCGAGACTCCAGAATCGCACGCCACTGAAGATGTTGCGCTTGGCCAAACATCAGTGGGGATTCAAGCGACTCAGTGGATCTGCCAGACCACACTGTTGGACTTGACTTGCGTGACGTTCTAAATCTGGAGCACCTTCGAAACTGGGCTTGGGGATAAGTAGGATGGGAAGCGCGCTCATCGGAACTCTCCTTCCTTCTTCACCCACCACTCTCACTTGCATACTTTCTTTCCTCAAAGTGCTCAATTGGTCTCGCATATTCTCAACTGATCAATTTCCCTCAAGTGTACCTTTCGCATCTCCGACTTCACAAATCTAGCCAAGACATCCAGGAAGTCAATCTCGCCAAGATGCAGCTCACACAGCCTCTTCTCCTCCTCGCCTTCCTCACCCTCTCAGCAGCCCAACAGAGATCCAGTTCCACCGCTAGCTCATCAAGTACTCGCTCCCGGGCTCGCTCCCTCACCCTCTCCTCTCGCCCTTCCACATCCGCTGAGTCACTCTCCCCAGCTCTCAGCACCCTGGCCCCAGACGCCACACCTAAGATCTCAATCCCACCAAGCATACCGGCAAACACCATCTTACCACGTGTGCAGGATGCGTATCTCGGTGGTGTCGTGGTGGAAAGACAGAACATGAGAAGGAAGGCTAAGACGAGACCGACAAGTATCCCGTCAAGTATTCCAGCTGATCCGATACTGCCAAGAGTGGAAGAGAAATTCGAGGACCTGGAGATGAGAATGGATAGTGGGGAGAATCTCGATGTCAGAAAAGCTACTAATTCAGCAAAAGCGGCTAAGAAGACAAAGGGAGCCAAGTCAGGAGGTGGAGGTCGAGATGGCAGTGGAAATGGGAATGGGAACACAAGTGGGGGGAACCGAAACGGCACTGCGAATGCCAGAGGAGATGGTGCTGCAGGAGGCAGAGGAAACGGCACAGCGAACGCAGGTTCCAAGTCCAAAGGACCGAAAAGCAAAGCTGCGACGACGACAGGGAATGCGAATTTCGCATCTGCTGAGGCGGTGCCGATCCCGACTGATGCGCCAACAATTGCTTTTCCTACTGATGGTGCCTCATTGCCGTTGATTCCGACACCAAAGGCAGGGAAGACGGGTTCGGGGAAGTCGACGAGTAACTCAACTTCGAGTGCTGTGCCTACGACTCTGGTAAAGAGGATGAGGAATGGTGGGGTAGAGATGGCGGGGTGGCTTTGATCTGGTAGAACCGTGTACACTCATTTGAAGACAACTTTTACCTGAAAGAATTTCCAGGGATCGGACTTGAGACATTAACAGTATTCCATTGTCAAATTTGGTTTCCCCTATATTGATATTGATACAAGTTGGATGTGCAGAACCTCCGTCCCGAGCTATTGCAACGTTCAATTTTGTTTTCCTCGAACGCCATTCACCACACAAATCAAATTCAAACATCTGGTAATTTCCAGATTCTGTATGAGCCATCCTGATCCTTCGAGCCAAACAGTCTCCTCTTCTCCATCACAATCAAAGTATTGAACCAACTACCGAACCGCCACTGGTCCTTCTCCCCTGCCGCCCATTTCCATTTCTCATTCGTTTTAAAGTCATACAAAATCACGCTTCCATCCATAGGCGTGAATAAGAGTCTTCGCCCACCATTCACCCATACCCCTCCAGATACCTCGCGGATCCATTGCGGCTTATCGCCTAACTGCCATACCTGCTCGACAGTCATCGATCTCGCGTCATAAACGACCAATCGCCCATCTGCTGCACCAATTGCAAGTCTCGATCCGTCTGGCGACCAAGCAATATGTCTCTGCCAGCCCACCGTACCCTCAAGAGTAATAGGGAAGCTCTGCGGATCTTCGGGTCTCCAGATAAAGGTACTTGGACCACTATTGCCTCGACTGACAGCAAGGTTCTCCCCATCTGGGGAGAAGGCACATGCCCAATTCTGACCTCCAGTCGGTCCCAAGTCTCTCACATGCTTGCCGTCTTTTGCGGAATACACTTTCGTGTATCCATCCCAAGCATTTGTTACAATCAGGCTATCGTCCGGACTGAATCCCACACACATGATATGGTCAGTGTGACCTTCCATGTAAAAGTCTTCTTTTCCTGTTGCGACATTGATTGCCGTAACTCGGGCATGGACTCCATACTTATCATGCACGTCGCTGAGATACAGCAAAGCCTTGCCATCATGGCTGAACGCCGTAGGTGAGAACGTAGCGAGCGATCCCTCGAATCTATCCTTCATCCCCTCCTTCTCATCAAGCTCCGATCCTGTGGAGCTCTCCTTACAATCCCCATCCAAATACCACAGCTGGACCTCCTGATTCCTCGCCGGTGACATATCCTGTGCATCCGTCACCAACACATACCCATCTTTCCCTCCTTTCTGATTCGGCGCGAATTCCACGCGTTGCACATTGCCAAGGTCACTCTTCAACACACAAGCTAGAGAGTAATCATCGAGATTGAATATACAGACGCTCTGTCCGGTGGCGAGAGCTAAGAACTTCTCATCCGGCGACGCAGAGCCGGATTCTACTCCCCCGGCGATCACATCGCCGTGAGCCGCGAACTTCCAGAGTTCTTGGCCCCATTGTAACGGATAGCCTTTCGCATAGGTAGCTGGCTTTCCGTCTTTCTTGAAGTCAGAGTCAAGTTTAGGTTCTGGGATGTCGGCGTTTTCGTTTGTGTTGAGCTCTTCGCCCTGTTGGGTGGATGACAGATGGGCTTCGCCGAGGAGGACCTTCATTTTTGGATATATGTCGCGAGAGATATTTGCGACATTTGTTTATTTGTTGCAGATGTTTTTAAGGATGATATGGTCTTGGAAGAGATGAAGAATGAAGAAACAGACGGATGACGTCTCGGACACATCTCGTATTTATTTTAGGCAGCTGCATGCACCGCAGATCTGATGGATTGCGGGGTGAGAATTCGCTTGCATGCCTGAATGAAGTCAGGCCTTGAGGCACAGAATAGGGGGCGAGCAGGTGGGGTACAGGCTGACTGATGACCCTCACGAACAATGTAAATAGACGGAATCTGTCAAGAAGTTCCAGTCCTATATGTGTTGCAAATCATTGAATGTACAAATGGCCGCCAGCTTCCGATCGACCTAAACTAGCAGGACGTTTTTGGTGTGGTCTGGGAAATTGTCAACAAGTATCATAGAAGGTATGGATGGTATCCGACTAAGCCGGGTTTCTGGGAGCTATGAGGGAATTGATTATTACTTGAATCATGTAGTAATTCCTTGCAGTAACGGTTCTTCGTTTCCAGACTATCAGTATTCGTTATGCTCCTTACCTGGTATGATGAGCGAAGACTTGGCCATATATGGCACTAGCTAACAATTCATCTCTATTCCGATCACAAGGGTGCTGAAGCCAGCACATGTGAGGTAAACAGTAAAATCATGCATTCAAGTGCCTATGTGAAGGTAAGTCAGACCTCTGGTCTACTTTCAAACCCTTTATTGGGAAAGCCTAGCTAGCAAAAAAGTGCGAGAAAAAAGGAGATCGACGCTATCAGAAAAGCACTCAAACCAAGACACCAGCCATTGCATATTGTAAGCCAACCGTTCTACCGCCCATTCCAAGGACGCGTGTAACAGAAGCCCAGCCTCAGATCAAGCCAAGCAGAGTGACATCAGACCAGGACTATGCATGTCAAGGTAGAGACTGAAGCTTGAGCAATGAATAAAAAGGACGAAGGGAGCGTTACTTTGAGATGTGAGGTGAAGTCCAAACATGGAAAGAAGACCCATATGCTCATGGCAACATGCCAATTAAGAGGCTCTTTGCAAATGAGAAGAAAGGCTCCGTCTGCAAGCGATCAATCAGGCGAGCTGAGCCATGCAAGTTCCATCATCAAGTAGGTCCCCAAGCCAAACCCAGGGCTAGGCTCCCTTCCTACACACAGTCAGTTCCTCGCACTGCAATACTTGCTTTCAAAGCATTGGAAGGAAAAGAGACTTACCTAACCCAACCTAACAGCATAGAACTGTCCATCCGTAACATACCATCTGCAATCACCAATATCCCCACTCTCAATCGTCATTCGGTTCCGCTGGGTCCAGGTGTTGTCAGGCTCGCGGCACCAGTACATACGGTATGGATCAGGATCGCTGGGTTTCATATCTTGCTTCTTGGTGAAGTCGGGGTGAGCGGCCTGGCCCATGTTCTGCATGAGCATCTCGGTACCGGTGTAGCCGTACGTGCCGTGGGCTGGCTGGCTGATGTTGAAGGCGGGGTAGCCGGTCGAGGGATAGGGCGGAGGTTGGATGTTATAGTAGGGTGGAGATATGGCGGGTGAGGCGGCGGCGTAGACGGGTTGGGGTTGGGCGATGTAGGGTTGTTGGTAGATGACGGGCTGGGGTGGGATCTGTTCCAAATACGTAGAAGTCAGCAATTGAAGGTGAACAGGTATTGGTGAATGTATGAGCGATGTTGGTACAAAGTGCATTTCTTGAATTGGAGCAGACGAAGAAAGACTTGCGAATTGAGGGTACATGTAGTAGGGGTATGGAGTCTGTACAACTGCAGGAGCCGGAGTCTCGACCACGACAGCAGGTGCTGGAGTAGTGCCAACGACGGGAATGGTAGCAGCGCTCTGACGGACGTATGCGACGCCGCCAACGAGGATGCTACCATCGGCGCGAGGAACGTATGTATGGATATGCGGGCCAGCGGTAGTGTCACCAATTTGAGGTTGGAAGTTCTGTTCTGCAGCGGCCATGATGCATCAATTGAGCAGTGTGGTGTTGGTGTAGAGATCGAACAACCTGGTGATAGTTTTGAGAGGTTCGAGGTTCGAGGTGTCGTTCGTAACAAAGAGAATATTGTATGACTATGACTCGATGTTGACGAGGTTGTTTGTTGTTTATTTCTCGCGTCTCGAAGTGAATGTGGGACCACAAAATAGGCGGCGAAGCCACACTCCCCTCCGATATAGATGCTAGACAACAGGAAGGAAATGGAAAGAAGCGATCGTAGGAAAGCACGAAATTGCATACCATGGATTTTGGAACCTTTATGTATTGCCTCGCCTTTCCATCCCAAACAGTGTAGAGAACCTCTTCCTTCTTTCTCGGTAGCTCCTCCTCAACGAAGACCTCGGTGAAGCATGGGAGGCACATGGTAACAGGTCTTCCCCAGATTTTCACCTTGGCAACTTGGTGATATTTTGAGTGTCTAGTCTGCTCGACGTTGCGTCAAGAGACCCGGCAGAATGATTTCCGTTTGAATTCGGAGATGGGCGTGGCAGTAGGTAAGCCGAGGTCAGGAAAGTACACAATGCCTGCTCACATAAGTCAATGGTTAGATGAAGAGCGACCCAAACGTTTTGGAAAGCTGCGTCGAACCTGTTACCTGGATCGCGACCCCAGTTGTGATCGAAAAACAAACTTCGTAAGCCTGATATTAGTGCTGAAAATTATCCTCGGAGTATGGCATAGACACTAGATGCGGTCTCAGGCTATTCGGTTCAAATATCACACTTCGTGATCAAATACGACTATGCGAAAGGGCCTCTTACAGTATGAATGTTTCATTCAATTTGTGTACTGCCACGTGAGTCCTTCTCACCAGACCCTGTCCATCTGATTCCCAGTACCAATGTTTACTCAAAAGCCCGAGTTAACGTTCGGAATATTCTTCAGGAGATGATCGAGCCTTTTATTGAGTCTCGACTTCATCTTCTCCATCTCAGCATCAAACTCTGGTTGTGTGTGCGTAGATGACTCGCTGGAAAAGAAAGCGGCTCTCAACATCTCTTCCTCCCTTTTCAAGGACCGGTCAAACGTACTTGTGATTTGGGCGGCATAATGCGCTCTGGATGCATCTTCTTTCTCCTTTGTGATTGAATCTTTCAGATATGCTCCGAAAGGCACGCCGATGTCATCGTCCGTGAGGCCCTGTGCCATAGCATCCGCTCGAAATCGGGTTGTTTCTTCTTTCGTTGCTTCCTCTTCCCCATGATACCGTTTGATGGCGTCGCGGTCCATGGACTGTCGGCATTAGCAATATTTTGCCAAAGAGTTGATCAGGCCGTCTTACATGAACTATCTCTACCACGAGCGTTCCTGGCGATGACGGTGATGACTTCTGATCGTTTCCTATTTCAGACCCCTTCTGGTCTTTCAGTAACTGCACCATATTATCGTATGACACCTTATCATCGAGCTTTCTGTCCCTCTCTTCTCTCAAATTTGACTTCAAGATGTTTTTACCCCTCTTGATAGTGTAGATCCAAGGGCCATCAAGAATCGTGTACCCCTTTGTATCTCGTTTCAGCTGGGGAGTAGGTGCAGTGGTGAACGAATCTGGAGGAGTCGGTAGCATGATGCCAAGGGCATTCGCAGGGACATTGGAATCATTATCATCCCCGTATCGTGGGGGAGGATTGCTTGTGAAACCTGAGGTACGGTAGGGCTCGCCAGGCTTGAGAGGTGGGATGACAGAAAGTTGAGATGCGTCTTGAAGCAGGGCGAGGAAGTCAGCATAGGATGACAATGTATCATTCTTTTTGGGGAAGTTGAAGTAGAGACGCTGCGTTTGTGTGGTTCCAGCATATCCACCTCGAAGAGTTGTAAGAAGGACTGTGAAATCAAAATGGTCTTGTGAAGCGAAGGCATCCTGTGTTTCCGGGGTAAGCATAGCAGCTTTGATACGCGCGCTGGCAATGTTTAGAATCTACGAAAGTCAGTCTTAAATGCGTTGGAAGTGAGTAGTACGGGGCTGTCGAACCTGCTGATGAGGAGTCAGGTATTCTAGCTGCTCTGCGGAATAGCCCAGCTGTTTTGACTCCTCATTCAGCAGTACTGTCATTTGGCGTTGCAGCTCTTGGTCGCGTTTTGCCTGGACACCAATTGTGAGTAAGAAGTCATTCCTTCCAGCCTCGTAACGTAAATCTTCAATTGCCGTGAATATATCGGTACCAACGTAGACAGGCGCTCCGACTTCGACAGCTTCGAGCCCATCTGGCTCGAAGGATATCGCACGATCCAGATCCTCGTCTCTCAGGTTGGTCGTCATTGAGTCTTTAGGGTAATTTCGCATCGCAAACTCTATGAGGAGCTCCTTCACTTCGAACGGTGAGTACTTCTTCGGCACATCATGGTCTGCTCGATTAGGCTCCGACATCTTGTCCGGTAGGTTTTGAAGATGTTGAATGAACGTCGTTGATAGGAAAGTCTGTCTGTGGGTTGGTCCTCGAGTTAGGGAAGTGTGGAAGGAGACAGAGATCGGAAAGGCGGTAGGAGATGCTGAAAGCAAAGCCAACAAGCGACAGGCGAAGGCCTCTCGATATCTAGCTATCGCCCAGAGGTGAATCTCAACATATTGACTGCATCAACCTAATATTATCAGCCAAGTACAACAACTGAAATCAAATCAGAGCATTAGATCCACGTATAGGTGACTGAGCCAATCTATGTTCGATCCATATGCTCGAGTCGTGATAATCACCCAAACTGTACCGCAGTCTTCAACCATTTTGCACAACCGAGAGTTTCTGCGACCTTCATCATATTCAATTACACTGCTTTGTAGCCCAAGAGACGCCACCACGCCTTGTCAGCGCTGTTACGCATACCACGCCCATCCATCTAAATGTACAAGGTGCCCCAGACCAGAGGAGAGATCATCCATCGCTAATGCATTTCACGCCCAATTATGAATCTATAATAATCAAACAGGCGAACAAGGTGCTGGTACAGGAAAGGTATGCTCGAGAGCAATGGTGTTGATTGGGGGTGTTTCGGTAGGTTGGGTATTCGGGTAATCGGATAGGTGGTGAAAAGCACTTAAAAGAGAGCCTTTCTCGTAACCTAGAGAATCTATTAGTTCCCATATATTGCACCTTTGGACTTATAATACTTACTGCCCACGCGCCTGCAACAGATGCCACAATTCCTCCAGAGATCATCATTGGTCTCACTCCCCTAGTACTCTTGAAAATCATTCCGCTCAATGCTCCTGCCACTATACTGTTCGCAGAATCGTGCTTCCCTCGCATATGTCCGATAAATGAGTTGAAGCCATTGTACACCATCGCAATAACACCAGCCGAGTTGCCCAAGAACGGTCCTCTCCTCGTAACGGCATTCAACACGGAATTCAATCGCAACTTCGGTGGCTGCCCATTTGATCGCCTCAATCCCTCCTGCAATCCCCAAGCTCCTCCCATAGTCAACGCCGTAAGGTAGGTGACTCCGGTTCCATAACACAAATCATCCGACCAACCTCGCGAAGGCAACGCGGACTGAGAACCTGGCAAATCGGATAAGGCAGAGTCCTCGAGCGACAGGTAATCCAGAGTCTGTTGATTTAAGCCCGCGAGAGGGTGTAACTGAGACGGATCTGCGAAAGAAGGTCCACTAAGGAAAGAAGAGACATCTTGGGCTTCTTGAGGGTTGAAAGGGGTGGGCGAGAATGTATCAGTAGGTGTCGTTGTAGGGGAATCGTGGGTCGCAGTTGGCGTCGACTTGCGCCCAGTAAGTTTATCCCAGATTGACATATTGACGAAAGCACAAGAGAATGAGGAGGAACTTGACCTGGACGACTGGAATTGGATGAAGTGGTGATGCTGATCAAGTCAGGACTGAAAAATATTTAGACCCGGCGTTCGGAGAGACGTATCGCCGCCTTCAGCCTCACAATCCGCATGTCGCACAGTACAATCCAAACCCTGGAAATGATGAGCGGTTTGTTGCATCCACCCTTGTCTTCACTCAGAAGCATCAACAATACTTCACTAAGCTCATAAAGCAAATGTGCAGCTTGTCTGCTTTTTTGACCTTTTCCGACTCGTTTCGTTCCTTCTGCATGGTGTGGTTGAAGTATACTAAGGGTGTGCAAATATCCAGCTCCATAAGCGAATTCCCTTCACTTCCTCCGTCACCTGACTTGGAACCTCCCACATCTCAAGCATTTGGCAAGCCACCGAGAACTCGGAAAACGGCACATCGAGGTCCGTAGCAACAAGTGATTGTACTGCTGAGATACTCATATTCAGATCTGCCATTCCGTCCTGGATTTTCAGCATCCTTCTCATCGCTGGCTGCAAATTTTCAGGCCCACTTTGAAATCTCGAAACTCGGGCCTACCAGGACCCTATTCGTTATTGGCAGAAACACCCATGGACAGAGCAGTAGAAATCGAGAAAACTTTTGCACACGGAAAAGATCCGTGAGACAGATTTCCTGACGATGGCCGAACAAAAGGTTGGAGAGACCATCCCCCGGTCGCTGGAGACGCCGCCGCCAAGCGATGACCGAGTCATTTTGAAATGGCTCGAAAGCCAGCCAAATGAGGCTCAGGCAAGGTGATTGGCTCAAATGTCACTCTGAAGCTCTTCTAACATCGAATAGACTTACTCAAGATTTATTCGACGATTACCTCGCCAAAGCTGCACAACCTCGTCACATCTCCGGAAACGGATGTATCAAACTTTGCTATTTCATCGAACAATGCATGAGATCCCAGTCATCTCTTGTCAAAGACACGATCTTTGCAGAGAAGCCGTGTCTGGACTTGTTCAGCTTTTACATTGAGTGGAACGAGAAAAATCAAGCTCGGTCCATGAGACAAGTGATGGAGCTGATCTCTACGATGATTGCGAAGAATCCCTTGGAAGAAACAAAAGTCGCAATCAAGAAAGCAATTGTGGAGAGGGACATGGCTATCGTAACTCATCAAGCTGCCCAGCCATTGGTAAAGCCCGCCTTCAAGTCTCTAGAAAGCCTCATGGGAAAAAGCACAATTGCAGCCAAAGATCTCCTGGATGCATATCAGAGGAGACATGATCACGGAACCTCGTCCTCTGATGTCGTTGATACCCAGACAGAATTCTCTGCTATACATTTGCAAGAGACATCTACAGAGAAAGTACATGACATTGATGACGCAGAGGCATCGCCGTGGGATTCTTTCTTTTCCGAAATGTTTGACTGGATGACTTATGCCGACATTTCGCCAGCTGCAGGCAAGTTTCTTGTTACTGTATTCCGGGACTTACGGACCATATCTAGACCCTCGAATTCCTCGGCTAACAGTACTGCTTCATGGCAGCGCTGGATCCGACGGGGTCTCAGCAGAAACCCCGAGGCTTTGGAGAATGTTAAGAACTACCTGTTCCCACCTCTATTCAAATTGGACAGAGTAGGCTCGCTGTCTTTTCTGGGAGATTTGAGTAACCAGAGTTCGATGGTTGGGACACAGAGCCAGGAAATGGACGCTCAATCGCTGCTTCAGCTCTCTGCAATGGAGACAGGGAAGAAGGCGGGCTTGGTTGAAGAGCCAGGTGAGTAAAATGCACAGGCCACACCTTTGAAACACTACTAATCGTTCTGTAGATACCATCGAGTTTTCAAAAGTCAGCAAGAAGCCTTCTGGTGCTGTCATCCTTGAAGAAGACTCAATCGGTCGTCTTCTGACGCACGAATCCGATACTGTCAGATCGTTGGCGTTCTCGGTACTGGTTTCTTCTTCATCCACTATTCGCCCTTTCACTGAGACAGCATTGGGTGTTCTCAGACAAAATATGTATGTCTTGTATTGCGATACCGATGCCAAGTTCAGAAACGAGATCTTGAGTAGCACCAAACACATGGTGGAGAGGTTGAGAGGAGCTACTTCGCTTCTCGCCAAGGAAATCGACTCGCTTAGCATCCAGCTTCATGGAAAACAAGAACTGCAAACAGCCCAACAAGAAGAGGGGCAGAAGCGACTGGATGCTATCAAACAAATTTCCCAGAGCCATAATGACTTTGTCACATGGTATCTCGAGTTTCTTCTCCTCGAATTGATCCCAACAGCATCCTATCAACGCCACATCACTTCATTGAAAGCAATCTCCTTATTCCTGAGAAGTGGAATCCTTAAGCAGAGCCACGGGTCTCAGCCTTGGAAATCATCTGGAAATAATACTGTATGGCCATACAATGTTGAATTCTTCACTTGCGCTTCCATGAGACTTCTCATGGATCTTCTCATGGATCCTTTTGAGGATGTGAGAAGTGGGGCAACATCCGTTCTCAAGCTTGCGTCTCCAAGTGCCTTCGAGGTTGAACGAAGCCCCTCTTTAACAACGGCAGACAAGGTCTCACAGGACATTGCAAGCTCTGACCTTAATCCTACCGTTGAGGAAACCTCCCAGTGCAACAGAGTCCCGCTTGGGCTGTTGATCGACTTCATTTATCGCGCTGAGGATCTTTCGAAGCAGACCGGTCGGGCTGACCACGCAGATGGTGTAGCACGGTCATATGAGCTCTTGTATGGTCTCCAAACATCACCTCAGAGTCTTTTGGCTCTCATCTCCCAACTTGTAGGCGATCTTGAAAGAAAAATTCAAGTTGCTGAGCATAGCCTTGGACAGGCTGTATTCGAAGCTCCTGTGCATGGAAACTTTGCTGCCTTAACGTAAGTCTATGGGCGTGTGTACAAAAAGCAAGGAATACGACTAACCTGCTTTGTCTAGCTTTGTCTGGGATGCTATCAATCATACCAAGGACTTCGAAGTCAACGCCGCCGCAGATTTGGACAGCCACAGAGAATTAGAAGATCTGCAAAAGCGTATGGCAACTTGTTGTTCTCGTGTATGGCAAGCGGTAAAGGACATTCTTTGCAACGATTCGCCAGAGGGCTACCTGCCGGAGGACCTAGATGAAGTTGAAGAAGTAGACACAAAGGATGTACTGAGCTATAGCTTTAGAGCTATCCATGAGTCCAGGTAGGTGCTTAGTTGTGCCCGACTTTCCTAGTGCCCGTTTCCCATAGGGGGTTGTTAATGCTAACCTTGCCGGCCCCGGACAGTAACCTGATGAGGTCCCTTGTCAACACAATTAAGCTCAAGCTCTCAACCCCAGAACACAAGCCCATTCTTTCAACCGCAACATTTGAGCATATTGCGAATCTTTCCTTCGAACAACTAACAACTTTACGCCATCGAGGTGCCTTTTCTACAGTCACTTCAACATTCGCAGCTTGCTGCCAAGCTTGCGTTGATCCCAAGATGGACGCCACATCCAGTCAATTCCTGGTCAAATGGCTTGAGGTATGTCTGATCCTCTCTTCCGTTTTGTCTACGCAACTGCTAATGTTTCAAGGCCATAATCGAATGCATCATGCATCAGGAATCTACTACTCGCCGGTCTGCCGGCATTCCTGCGGCCATCACTAGTATCCTCTCTGCCAGAGCCCCAAGCCCATCCCTGAAGGACGTTGTTGAAGCTCTCATCGCCATCGCACGGATACCAGTAGCTCCGAGCGCAACGGATGAGACGAGATATCCCCAGGTCCACGCACTCAATTCGTTGAAGGAAACTGTCAAAAGCTCTGGTTTTGGCAACCAAATGGCGGAGTTCATCGGAGAGCTCTTCAATCTTGGCGGAGACAGCTTTCAAAGTAGGATGTAAGCATCCTTGATCGTGCTTAGATATCCTGACAGTATGCTGATTATTCACTTCAGATACCCCATTCGGAACTGCGGTCTACTGCTCATCAGAAGCCTTTTCGATCATATTTTCGGCACGAATACTGGGAAAGATGAGGTGGAAAAGGGTTGGGATGGTAAATCTACTATGATCAATTACAATCAACTCCCAGCTCTGACTGATCTTATCACTCATCTCTTGGAGATGGGCACGGATGACGCATTATTTCCCGCAATGGATGTGCTCAGACGTGCCGGACCTCCACCAGCTCAACGCCAGTCCATCGAATCGCTGGTTCTCCAGCAACTGGGAAACAAAAACTGGCAAGTGCGGCGGATTGCGGCTGACTGTATATGTTCTTTTATGACTGGGGGAGACTTTGTCAAAGCAGTGCTTGATCTCTTAGAATCAGGAGCCAGCTGCTCGAATGATCGCCATGGGCAACTGCTGGTTGTTCGTGGTATACTAAGCCAGAGACTCGATGCTTCAGCAGACAACGAACTCGGTGAGTCTCTGCCTCTCCCTATGAAGAATTAGCTTGATCAGTCGTTGGACTTGGGCAAGTCAGCAGTGACCAATGCTAACAAAACGAAGGTAAACTGCTGACCGTTATACCCACTCTCAACACACTCTGGCGCAAAGATCTAGAACGATTCAAAAACACCGAGATCCTCATACTTTACGGAGAGATTAGAGAACAACTCACCCGGAGATTCTGTTCCCGCGCGACTTACCTGCCAAAGCTGCACCAAGTGCTTCGCGAAAATGCTGGATTCTTAGATCTTCAAGCTATCGACTTGCAGGCTGATTTCCAGTACACCGCCAGTACATTCGAAATTGCCAGACATCCCGTTCTTTGCAGGCTCATTGCGCAGAATGACCTTTCCTCCTTGGTGATGAAGAACGACCTCCACAGTCTCCTCTCATATCTAATGAAAGCTGCTTCTGTGTCTTCGATTGCCGCGGTTGCCTTTCTAGAGGCACTTCCAGGTAACTTTCGAATGGGCGATGACGGAAGCACACTGCTGCAGCTATGTCAAGTTTACGAATCAGCACTTGGATTTGTTTCACTTGACATCCATGTTGCTGCTTTACAAGGACTCTGTCTCGTTCTTGACAGCGGGTTTAATTTCTCGCGTTACAGCTTTGGCAATTACAAGAATGTCATAGATACAGTCCTCCGATCTACTGACAAGCCGTTCCCAGCAAGCAGTCCCGCACTAACAACTGCGCGACTCCATGTGAATGGCTGGGTTGCCCTTCTCAAAATTCTTCATAGAATGGCTAACACAAGAAGAGCTTTCGGTCAAGCTCTTGTGCTTACACGAGATTTCCAGTCTTGGTCTATCGAATGCATCTTGCACGGGAAGAATGAAGTAGTAAGTCTTTGACGCCTTTTCGGTGGACGTTGCTAATCAATCACTTAGGATTTTGATACCCGATTTGCAGCGGCGCAAGCCCTATCTAATTTCTACGTCCGACTCGTCAAAGCTGTACACGGTATTCCGAAGTGCGAACTTTTGATTCCCTCATTATTCGCACTGTACAGTATCTTGAATGACGATGATCACGATATTCGAAGGCTCGCATCGGAATCGATATCCATCATTTTGAACACACAATTAGTTCCTCAAGCTGCCACCTCGGCTTTCGCCGAGCATCTCCTCGAACTGTTCATCGACTCGCAGACATTCATCAAATACGTGTGCGCTAAGATGACAGGAACACCTACCAGCAGTCTCGACTTGGGCATCAATGATTCACTTGCCCTGTTGTCTGTCCAGGATCAATACTTCGAAGCTAATCCGGTCGACAAGCAGCTCTTCGCACAAGAGAAGCAAAATCTGTGGCTGGACGAAATTGCAGATGCCAAGATCTGGGCAAGCATCTTTGGCAAGCTTCGCGCCACAACTTTTGAAATCCACTCTCCTGGGAGTCCTTGGCATCCCGTCATCAGAGAATTAGTCGCCTGGATTCAGGAAGCTGTCACTACTTTGAAGAAATCAGCAACCACGAAGGAAGGCGCCTTAGGCTGGACTACGAAGCCAGAGGTTTTTGCCGTGTCGATGCGAGCTATTCATTCCACCAATGCTGTAATGGACTACTTGGAGGAGCATTTCTTACCTGCTATCGACCGACATCTTGCAGGCTGGAGCTCAACGGGTACCGATCTGCTCAATCAATACGATTCCATCGTCTACGGAATCGAGGAGCTTGTAGGGCGGTGCCTCATGAACGAATTTCATCCCATATTGATCCAAACCCTTATGTCCAGACAGTCTCAGCGTCCGGATGTACGTCAGAGATTCGAAATTCTTCACCAACGGGTCGACAAATTGGGGCAAACAGATGTGAACGATCTGATGTTCCCCCTGTCGAATGACACAAGCTCGTAAGGGTGATTATCTATAACTTGACGGACGATTTGGGATTCACACATCAACATCTCCGAGCTGGATTCAATTTTGTGGCGCTGCCTAGGGTCTTCTCGATCTTGCATACCCCTGTCATTACGCGAGATGTTGACTAGTGGAACACAATTTGCGACCAAGTCAACAACGCGATTATTCACGCTTTGCACACAAAGCCCTTTGTCGCTTTCTGCCATCGCCATTCGAGAATACTGTAAGATACCTCGATCTACCTTCCATGTTACAAGCTTTGTGACCAAATAGAAGATACTTTCCGCAACGATGCAATCCCAGACAACGATCTTGATCGTTCTGCTCGTCCTATTTTTCTTCGTCATCTCGTGGGTTTTCTTTGGGAAGATCCTCGTCTTGAAATTTGTACGTAGAGATCCTCCCCTCGCCACTCCCCGCAAATAAAGCTAACTCGATCTCCAGGCTGAGTACATGTGCGGCCCCAACAACTGCCTATCCCTCTGGATCGGCTCCTCACACAGCGGTCCAACCTCAGCCAACACCGTCTAACATCTCCCTCGTCTCTAGGGCCAATAACCAAGATGCCTACGAAGCCCAAGCTGCTGCTGCCGCCGAACGAGCCCAACAGCGCGCCGCAAAACGAGCTGCGAAGCAGGAAGCTGCTCGCAAAGCTGAGAAGCAGAAGGCTCTTCAGGAGGCTGCTGAAATCTGCCCCAACTGCAAAGTCAACCATGGTCCTCCATCTGCAGTCTCCGATGTCACCGACTACATGGATTGCTGCGAGCGTCATAAGCAGGCGAAACCTCATAAGACAATTTTCAGTGTGGCGAGCACCGAGTCTACGGTCTGAGGATGGAGTTTCTGCTGGGTTCTTGGAGGATTGATCTTGGACTCGCATTAGCATCGCCACGTTCGTCTTTCTGCGTCTTTTTCTGCTCGACTCCATTTACATTTTCGTTTCCATACATACACAAGGTCTGCACAAATGGAGGATTGATGCGGTATACCAGACTTTTTCATACATGTCATAGAAGGAGGATTAGAGCGTGTCTTTTTGTATCAGCAGATGCATACTTCAATACCTCGCTATCGACTTCCGGTTCCTTGTAATCTGCCCACTATGCATCAAACATGACCAGAAGTGAAGTCCTTCACCCTTTGCTTCAATCTCTTGAAATCGTGCTTTGGGTGACAGCCCGGCCTTGCTCAACTTGCCAGGTGACTCCATGTGTCCCTCTGTCCTACGCTGCAAGCTCCCTCCCGGCTCTTTCCAACTCATCACCACGCCGCCAACACGCTCTGTACAAACACCCACATTTGCAACTAAGCCGTTCGGCCTTGCTCTGCTCTATTACAGCCGCGATCAGATCCTAGTCATAAGTTTTGCTCCTACTTTGCCTTGCTTCTACCAGCCTCGTTACACACATTCACTCGCCACCACGCTTGCTGGAACGGAATCTCGCATATCGACACGCAAAAGCTGCATGACGCAAACGAAGTCTTGAAGCAAGCTCACCTCACGATCTCGACCGTTCTCGTACCACGATCCCCTCGATCAAGGCTGGAAACCTGCACAACCACGCACACATATGCGGCTTATACCAGGAGCATACGATACACTGTCATAGATGACGTCTTCCACCATTGTCCAATCATCATCCCCGTTTTCTCGAGTCGTATGTCTAAGAACTTGGCAGATTGAGCAGAAAGATATAAAATATGGCAACTTCAGCTTCTCCCGCCATTACGTCCTACGGCGCAACGGCCACGACCTTCATAACGACCATGATCTCACTGTCTACAATCCAAGCTTCATTTACAATTCTATATCCACCACCAGCTACTGAAGCAGTCCAATACACGACCTTCTCAGCTGTCGAAAATCCAAGCAGTACTTTCACACCCTCTCCCCTGCCAGTGCTAGTCCTCACAAACGTTGTGGGCATCGCTGTCAACCCTTCCGGCTCACCAGTCGCTACACGAACGCTGAATCAAACTCCTCCACCTCAAGCAACAAACAGATCCACCTCCATTCCTCAAGTAGTCACCTGTCCCTCCTGGAAGTGGACCTGCTGGCCGCTCAGCAAACAAGTCGGCATCGGTCTCGCCATCGGCCTTGGCACTCTCCTCCTCCTACTCTTCCTCTGGTGGCTTCTCTTCTGGCGTCCACGCATCAAGAAGATCCGAATCCGAAGAGGCAGACCAGGCGACGAGGAAGGAGGTGAGGGGAGACCGCCACTGAAGATTGCGGTTAGGACTAGTATGTCGCAGACGAGGAGTAGGAGTCAGGGTGCTAGGAATGAGAGTTTGAGTCCGAGTCCGCTGGCGCCGGTGAGAGGAAGCGGGGGGGTCAGAGTCGTGCCTGGGTCTACGGCGAAGAATGGAGGGGTGAAGGATCCGCCTGCTTATAGAGTGGTGAGACAGCCTAGTCCGAGGGAGTTTGTGAGGCCGGTCTCTATGCCTGATGGTCCTGTGAGAGAAGATGCGGATGGGACATATGAGACTCGGGTCAGGGACTTTGCGGTGCCTGCTGCTGCTGCTGCCGTCGGAGCTGGAGTTGGAAATGCAGTCAGAAGCAGAAGAGAAAGTAGGAGTGGCGGGGTGAGAGTCTCAAGGGGAGAGTCGTTGAGGGATAGTCGTGGGTCGAGAAGAGAGCGAATGGATTCTGAAACCAGGATTGAGATGAGAGAGAGAAGTGAGAGACGGAAAGATCATCAGAAGGAGGAGAGATATGAAAATGATAGGCGAAGAAACAGAAGTCATCGTGGACGAGAAGAGGAATTTGATGATAGGCGGAGCGATAGGAGAAGTCGAAGGAACAGTTACGCAGCCAGAGACGAAGAGGATTTCGATGTTAGGGGAGACAGTAATCTTCGGCGACGAAGCTCCGAGCCGGATGGAGACAAGCGTAGACCAAGAAGGTAGACAATCCCTTATTTGATATATGCTCAACTCCCAGCCTTAAATTGAAGCATTTGACAACTGACAATTGTTAGTGTATCACCACCATGCCGTCATTGATTCAATGATAAGAAGGTCCAGAAGAAGAGACGAGACTCCGAAAGTGGAGTTGGAAATGTGCTGAAGAAGATACTTCCTTTCGTGCCTCGCGTGCTCGGGCTCATGTCAACAATCGGTGAGCTGAAGGGAGGATGGGACCAATACAATTCAGAGGACAAGCGGAAGAAGAGCAAAGTGAAGGGGTAAGTGAAACCTTTCTTGGAAATCTCCTCAGCATCTTTGTATCCCAGGAAACTTAAGTGTACTAATAACCGTATTCTCAGAATGGCAGAGGACGCATTCGACAAACACCACCACAAATCCCTGAAGACTTTCCACGTCATCTGCATCAGCACTCACCACGCTCCAAATCTGCACATCGCGCGTGTCGCTCCACAAAACCACACTGCTCTCCATCGCCCCCTCATCGCAAAGATCGACACAGAAGCAAGAATAGAAACAAGGATAGATATCGGGAGAGTTCCGCTCACTACGTCGGCAACATGCGAGAAGCATTCAACAGCATCACACCGGAGGCAGGGAGTGGTCAAACATCACTAAGTCCTTCTCCGCCGCTTAGACGCAAGAAATCTACTAGAGATAGGTCTGATAGGAGAGCTAGAGGATATGATGGAGCAGACGATGAGGAGCTTATCGTGCATTCTACTGAAACGGCTGATGAAAATGCGGGAGAAATCTTGAAGCCGTACGAGAGCTCTAAGCCGGAATTACCGAAGCTAAGAAGTGCGAGAACTTTCCCTCTTCATCACCAGTCTGACATGAGAGGAGGCTCTGGAGGTGCAGGCTACATGCCTCCTACACCGCCATCTACAGTCCACTGAGGATGGGTTTCATGGTATTCATGACCCGAACCAGTTCTCTGGTTTTCTGAAAAGGCTTCTTGGTCTATCGAATTTTGTAGTATAGCATCTTGAAGCACGTGTATTTTGTAAATTCTTCAAGTATAAGTCCTGTGACCAAGTTACCGTTGAGTTGGCTTGGATGACTTGGTGCGGTGGCACTGTGCATGTCGTTGATACTTGGCGGGGTGTAGCAGTTTCTGTCAACCATCCGTCACTTGACGAGTACAGCCTCATATGGGAACCAGTTTGAGGTGGATTCTGATTGGGAAGGCTGAATCTCTAGCATACTTAAATTTTGGTCCGAATCCTACTTTGTCTTCGAGACGGCACGGGCATAAAGTGCTCAGTTGTTTCCAACTCCCACCAGGTTGCCGTCTAGTGGCAAAGTCTGAAAGTTTGCAAGCTTCGACAGTTACACTGAAAATTGCCAGCAGCCAGATGGCGATAAGGCTGTCACCGTGTCACCAAAGTACTTTTTGATTGCCTTTTATAAAGTCACCTCGACTCTCGACCCAGAATGATTGCTGGAATAAAGCTGACGTATGAGGGTGATAGAACAATGCGTTTAGTACCACAACCAACTGCACTCACAGCAAAGTACAGCGAGATTTCGTCTGCTTCAATACAAATTCCGTCCCTTACTACATTGTCTATAGGACATATTCATCTCGATCTCAGATCAGGCAATGAATATGAAGACCAAGACTGCACAAGATCAACGACTCCTCCTCCAACAACCACGACATCTTCTACGGCCGGAGCTGCTGGTGCCGAAGCCGTCCCAAATTGTACAGTGACGAAACTCTCAGACGCAGTCATTGGTCTTGGAGTACTCTGCGGCATCTCAATCATCGGCTGCATCGTCCTTCTTTTCCTCTTCATCAAGCAATCGAAATCATCTCAAGACCGCCACAACCGAACCCGAGACAACACATCATCACATTCCCATCCCAGCTCTCCCCTCGCTCCATGGTCCCGCGATCACTTCCGAGACTTCGATACACATTCAAGAAGACGCAGAGTATATGATGGCTTAGGAATTGGTAGCAGCCGAGACGGCAGACTTCATCGTGGACATTCAATGCACGAAAGTCCACAAGCTCGAGACCCGCTGGCGAGAAGTCCTCTCGCTCCTCCTCCCAGATACATGGAAAGAGCTCCGGAGAACATGCCACAGCCGCATAACACTGGCATGTTTCCAAGATCTCCTGGAAGGAGGGGAAGGTTTGCTCGGTCGCCATTGATGGCTGGGTATCCTTTCCTCCGAAATCCAAATATAAATCCGATGGCATTTCCTCAAGCACAAGCCGGACTGGGAAATATGCAGATGCCACAAATGCCGGGACATATACATCAACAACCTCCAATATATCAGCAGCACGTACACCAGCATCAGCATCCCGAGCAAGCGGGTATGATGCAGCAGGAGCATCACCACCATGCTCCGGTCGCCATGGCGGATATGCGAGCAGCTCAAGAACAGGCACAGCAGAGAGGCAGTGTCAGAGCTGAAGAAGGAAATATTGGGAGGTCAAGGGATCCTTCGAATGTGGGGACGGCGGTACGGGATGATGCTTTTGGGAGGCTGAGGAGGGAAGCGCTAGGTAGTAGACGGGCTTCGAGGAGTGAGACAGAGGGGTCGAGGGGAAGGAGGGGTGGATTGTCTGATGGTGGACCTCCTGTTGCGTTGTGATGTTTCACCTAGAAGGCAGTGGAAAAGAACTTGGATGATTCATATATCCTTGGAATTTGTGACAGGAATTGAGTCTGAACTATGTAATGCGTTCGATGCGCTGCCTATCTGCTGCATGACCCCCGAAGAACAACAAGAATCAGGATGATGAATGGTGACAGATTGGCCCCTAAGTTTTGTCATTTCTTGCATTCACTTTGCAAGCCCATTTTTACGAGTTATTTGGCGTTGTTCTTTGTGATCTAAATTGGACGCAAAGTCTTAGATAATATCATTATCCGGAATCGTTCTTCTCTTCGACCCAAACACTCGGAAGAAACGAGCTTCCCCACGTCTCTATTACCTGTCCAAACTTCGTCCAGAGTCATCATGTCCCGCTCAAAATTTCGAAAACCCCAGTAACCATGCATATCCATTCTCGAAGCCACAATCAAAACACCTCCCTCATCCGACTCATTCAATACATCTGGCGAAGCAATTCTATACAGCCATGTCGCATCCTCCTCTTGCGAGATCCCCAAACCGGCTAGTTCGACTGAAATCCCACAACTTTCCTCTTCCGGATTTCCTCTTTTCAGTAAATTAATAGCCAATTCCCTTCCTCTCAGCTCAGGGGCATGCTTGAACGAGCTCCCACTCTCCTTCACATATGCAAGGAAGCGAGATCGGCAGCACTCAAGCACTTCCCACTGACCTTCACCGGACCCAACTTCTCCCATAGGGATTGCATATGCGTCAATTTCAGTCGGGACTGGTTCTACTTCAGCTCCAAGTCAGCGCTGATGGTACTGCAGCATCAATGATCCCTACAACCCCAACACGATGCCTGGCCCGAAATAAGAGTCTGCTGACATTCGAGCCAAGGTCAGCAATTATTACCATAGTGGAGGAGAAAGGAAGATACTTGAAGATGTATGACTCATTGACTCCTACCACGAATCATCTATTGGCCAGATTTCGAAGCTTGAAAGAGGTCACACTGCTGCAGAAAGTGAATTTTCTTGGATGCATTGGAAGATCTGTTGTAAATCCTAAGCCACTGGATCGACAGCTGAAGAGACTTTGGTGGGAGGCTGGTCGGCAGCATGGATCTGCCGCGTTCGAACTACGATTCCGAGGTTTGATCATGTACTTCCGTTCCCGGTATGCTCGCGTTTTCCCCTAACTGGTACTGAAAAATGTGGACGTAGTTCAACTAGAGCCAGGATTGGAAAGAGTTCTGAAGGAGGGTCAACCACCACGGATCGCGTCAAGGCTGGAAGCTGGAACTAGAGCGTGTTGTTTATAGCAATAAATTCACCTTAGGGGGGACTTTAACTTGGGGTCCTGGCCATGCCAATCTGAGACCGGCCGGAAATCCAAGTTACCTAGAGGTTGACGGTGTCGGCAACTTCATACAAACATGCGATAGAGCGCTATAAAAAAAAGGAAATTTTATGCTTTGTCAACAGAGAAGCCCCTTTTTGCACATCCGAAATGTTTTCTTGAGCTCACTGAGCCACGAAGAGCATCTACTAGGCTGGACTCTGAGCATATCACAAAGACCCAGGTTCGCTACAGAAATAGATGCAAATGCCACTGAGAATTTAAACGAAAGGCCATACCAGACCTGATCACCCATCGTAACGAAAGCACAGCCATGTCTGCGTGTGTTTTGATCCTAACCTAAACAAACATCCATGTCACGCTAGTCTAAGCGAGGTTGTTGATAACCCAAAGCTCGAGACGCGACCTCACGAAACTTCTCCCTCGAATCAAGACCGCCGAGAACTTCGAGGGAAGCAGCACAGTGCTTCCTTTCAGCCATGGCTAAAATCAAGGAACAGGTTGATCGGCCGGTTACTGACAAGGCACTCGACAAGATCATCATCGATCTCTCCGAGCGACAAACCAAGGTATGTCTGCTTGCCACAGATCGGGTTGTTGACGCTGATAACTATCTAGAATGGTGAGAATCGCGACCAGAAAATCTTCTTCCGCCATAAGAACGAGAGAAACACAGTAGGAAATGCCAGACTTCTCGTCGTCAAGAGCATTACCCCTCGATTCCACCTGACTCCTGAGTTTCCCTGGACTGCTCATGTTCAAACACCCCTCGAATTCACCTTCGCAGATTTGCCATTCGAGCTGCGTGACAAGATCTGGGGATACGCGATGGTTGAAGGACGAATTGTCAAGCTTGGTGGCAAGAAGGTCTTATCTAGCGAGAGCGACGGCCTCAATCCTTACCAGTCAAACCCGGAGAAGAGATGGTCGAGAGCTGGAATCCCAACGCAGAAGGATAGGGACGTTCCAAAGCAGTTGGCAGATACAGGTGCGTACTGGGCTGACAAGGGAGAGTTTGCTGAATGTATGTACCTTTTCTTGCCTACTATTTTCCAAACTCTGGGATCCTGGCCCAGAAGCCCCCACGATCAATGTCTTAGCATGGAACGAGGTCTGCCCATGAGTCTTGAGTCGGCGGTACTGACATATTGCAGTGACTCGAGAAGAAATGCGCAGCTTGGAGACTGCAAGCCACTGGGACGAAGCTTTCAAAGCCCTCCAGGAGAAAGTCAACACTATCAAGTCCGACGCTGCCCAAGCCAAGAGGCTCCACCCAAGAAAGATCCCATCGCTTCTCCGCGTCAATAAGGAAAGTCGTAAGGTCGCGTTGCAGCACTACAGTCTCATCTTGGGACCTCAGCGTGCTGGCAAGCCAATCTACTTCAACTTCGCTGTCGACGCCCTGTATATTCAAGATGATTGGGATCTCCTCGTTCTGTGCGGTATCGAAAACCCCGAAGGTACCAATCACCTCTTCACATCTTCGTTATATCAGAGATTTCCAAGTCAAGGAAACGAGATCGAACAGAACCTGCGCTTCTTGGTGATCGACGATAGCCTGGAGTACACGACCATGCAAGGACTTGCACGTTTCCGTAATCTCGAGAGACTCTTGATCAAGCCGAAGAAGAAGTACTCTAGCCAGAATCTCTTCACTCAGGTCTTTCTTGGTTATGACTCTGGACCGGCTGAGGAGACATTGAAGGAGTGGTGGAGAGGTGATGACGAGGAGCGTGGTCAGGATTCTAAGCCGACTTCTGTTCCGCAGTTCTTGTATTTCAAGATTCCTAGAAGTGCTTTGCTGAGGGATGGAAATGGTACGTTTCATTCTACAGTTCTAGAGTGCAGTATTTGTTGACTTCTAAACAGCTATCAACTACGTCTCTCGTCAAGGTTGATGTAGCTGAAACCAGGACTTCTGCTGCACAGGGGAATTGATAATGTTTAAGGCGAGCACAAGGATCGTTGAGGCTGGGGAATCTCTGCGTTGTGATCGTTTGAGGCGCTCATCCTATGGTCATCATTCAAGCTTGATTGACGTAGGCTTTGGGTTGTTTGCACAAGTCTCAACCTGACTTGTTTCTCTAAGAAAGCAATCATGAAGGCGAATAAAGCAATGAATGCGTCAAATGCTGTTCTCAATCGTCTTGTGATGCTGTGAATGATACGGACGTGAATTTTCGCAAGTATAAAGGCTGTGCGCCCAGGGTTCCCAAAAGCGGAACCGGTGAGAACACACATGCAACTAAGTGATTTTCCTATATCAATAAACATTACAATATGTCAAACTTGACCTACTACGAAAACGGCGTGACTCACCGGAGTCACTCAATCTCGTCGCACTAGTGGGTTCTGTCCTGGGCGAGGGCTGTACAAGATTCGAGATTTGCACCAGCTCTGGCCCTCGAATTTGATTCCACACACAAACCTTCGAGTTGGCTTGCAGATCTACCAGCCCCTCTTTCTATCCTGTACTAAGATACCTAGATCCTTTCGAGACTTTAACACTTCTCAAACTCAAGAAGCAACATGATGGTAAGCCCCACGTCTTCCTTCACCCAGCACTATTTCCAAGGTATGCGCTCCAGTACTAACACAAGCTGCTACAGGTTCAGGGAGGAGCAGTCATGACCTCCAGACAGGCCACATTGGCTAACATGTATTTGGATGGAGACAAATACAGCATTCTCGTTATCTCGCATATCGAGCCTCGATCCCCGACTGTCACTCCCCTTCCTCTGACCGGTCCTGGTGATCGGTTGGAGAAGTTCACGCTCTTTCTAAAGCTTCCATTATAATTGAGATTGATGATCTGTACGTACTGAACTCTTTTGTGTCCTAGAAAACTCTCCTCACTTCTGTTTGTTGAGTTTACCAGCCTGTATCGCTGACCCTCTCTGCAGGGTCGGAGGCAACAAAGGCCGCTTGACCACTTTCAAGACTAAGCTGAAGTCTCGTATTTACGGAGATATCAAGCCATACCCAGGCGAAAACGAGGGTAATGGAGATGAGGATGAGGAAAATGATGACTACCTTGGCCACGGCGTGCGATCCTCCCAGGACAAGTTCCAGATCAAGAGAAAGAGAAGCTTCAGAGAGAGCTCTTTACAGTTTCGAAATCGAAGGCTGCTGGTTTAAAGTCTGCTTCCCGGTCCTCGCAGTCAAGTGCTCTTGGGGTGGCAATTGGAACACAGGTCTCCCAGGCCGAGTCTTATAAAGAATGTCCGCAATCGTGGCGTCGATTGCTAGATTCCGGATGGAGAACGACGGGACGAAGGTCACTGGTATATCCAAAAAAAAGGCTCGGGCAAGAGTTCCCGACCGGAACCCCTTGGTTCGCCAAATCTTCCAACCATCCTTCAGGTCAACAAGGCGTCTCGAGCTTTTGGTCTGAAGCGCTTCACGCTCGCCCTCAGCAAGGAAAGCGACGGAAAGCCCATATATATCGACTATTCGAGAGATGCGATTCACCTTCAAGTCTTCAAGTATTCCGCGGTAGAAAGTTCAATAATCCAAGTTGGAGCACCGACCCCTGGTTCGACAATTGGGCCTTCATGAACGACCATACTCCTGACCCAGACTTTAGCGAGGAACGAAATGATACCGAAAACAAATTGCGCTTCCTGTCCTTCGCCCAAGTGATTCCAGATGACGAGGGCCTGCTCAGCTTCCTGATCACTCGATTCCGCAATCTTGAGACAATCACGCTGAAGAAAGTCACACGAAGAATTCGAGCCGATGGAACAGTGGCACCATACACTCTTGCATCGCAATTCAAAAGAGCCTTGAGTAGTGGCAAATGGGCATATGAAGACACAGCAGTATTGGAAGCCAAATTGAAAGCATTTTGGGCAAAGGATGATGAGAAGAGGGGACTGCAGCGCACGCCGAACAAGATTCAGAGTTTAACTTCCTGGATGACCCTCGTCTCCGAGTCCATACTCCAAGCACGCACAATTTACGATCGAAGCGAAGTGGAAGATCCTAAGCTGCTTTACGGACCCCAAAATACGCAGCACTTCATTTGGTGGATACTGGGCTCTGATTTGCATAGGCATGCAGTGTGTGCAAGACTTTGACATTTGCGACCTTTGTATGATAGAGTAGTTAAGAATCAACAATAGTATACTCTGAACAACTTCAGCGTGCGTCTGCTTGACAAACCCGTGAGCGCCATGTGAAGTAATATGTGACTGTCCTTGACCTTCCAGCTACTTTCCTCTGTGACAACAACAATCCTGCTTAGCTGTGCGAGCAGTTCTTGAACACGCGTAAAAGAAACTAAGCAAAAGAGACAAACATGACAAAGATCATATGGAAGGATGAAACTTGCATGATCAAGACAAAGTCTAGTTGAGAAGCAAGACAGCATTTATGTCAACACTCCTTGTCTCAGGACAGTGCAAGACAAGCTAGACGGTAGGAGGAAAGCAAACATCATCTAGATTTGCGTCCAGTTTAGCAGAGAATCCTGCATACATCAATAGTAGACAGGATGAATTGTAATACATTATTCCAGTGACATGTGAATTTATTCAGGTGTTCGGAGACGTGAAGTGAAGGTTGAACTTCAGGGCTCAGGGCAGGTGGAGTTTTGGGGTCCAGAATTGGTCCGTGCCCACCATCGTCATCAGGCGCCTGGGAATGCCTTCATTCGAGCCGCGCCATCTGCACGTTCGAGTCCTCCACATCACTCCAAACAACATTCACGACAACAGCTCAGCGCAGTGATTGTTTGTTCGGTAAGCTCCAGTAGGAGCGATATCGTGCATGATGTGGAACGACGAGGACAACAACCCTTATGGGACAAGCTTCGAGCGACGTGATTCCACCTCTTCAGCAGCAAACCCCAGCTCGCCAGGCTCTCGTGAGTTCTTCTCTTCTCTTTCTCTCGTCAGATTTCGAAGATGATGAAGTCAATTTGCTTGGACGATGAGCAAGAAGCTGACCAGGACTGGCATATTGTAGAACATGGCTATGGAGGACCACGCACTCCTTCCACTACCAGCGACGCCCACGATACTGAGACAGACACTCGAGCTCAACAGTACGATACCAGCGACGCAGGTAGCGATGATGAGTATGGAGGATCTATGCAAGGGGCTCCGAAGCGCAAGAAGGGCGGTTATGACAGTCGAATTGAGCAGATCCTATACGAGAACCCCGACCTTCCGATTCTGATTGTGGATGCTGGCAAGAGCTTGGAAAGTGGTGGAAAATACATTGTCTATACTATTCGAACTGGGGTACGGATAACAGAAAGCCAGCGGGAGCTCTGCTGACACTGGATAGGATCTGGAAGTCAGAAGAAGATATTCGGAATTCGCATCCCTCCGAGATGCCCTCTCACGTTTACATCCGACTCTGATTATGCCGCCAATCCCAGAGAAGCATACTATGGCAGACTATGCTGCGAACCCAACAAAGGCGAAGCAAGACCAGCAGATAATCGACCTACGGAAGCGCATGTTGGCAGTATTCTTGAACAGATGTAGGCGCATGGATGAAGTCCGGAACGATGGGGTTTGGTGGAGATTCCTTGATCCAAATTCAAGCTGGGTTTGTTCTCTACGTTGGACGAAATATAATAAATACTGACATTAATCAGAACGAGGTCTTACATTCTCACCCTATTGCATCCATCCCCAAATCCAATATGAAAGCCCCACCACTCGACCCCGCCAACCCCTCACCTGCTCACGCATTCCTTCCTGTCCCAGCTACCTCGGCGAAGTTGAAGGCAGCTTCATCCTCTTCGACGAATGCTCAAGGCATGCCGAATCAACCTTCCGAATACGCTGCTAGTCCGTCAACAGCTGCGCATACCATACCAGGCATCCAAGTATTTGGCCGCTTCCCCCCAGACTCTCAACATTTGAGCGAGCAAGAACTTGATCCATACTTTATCAACTTCGAAGCTGGCACAAAGGAGTTGGAACTGCTTCTCACAGGACCCATCGAGAAAGTCAACCGGAGAACGCTTCAACACTTAACATCCCTGTCATCGGATTTAGCAGAGCTTGGCGCAAGATTCAATGGCTTTTCGCTATCAGAACCATCACCATCTTTGGCGGCTGCCATTGAACGAGTGGGACAAGCTGTAGACTCGTCATACCTAGCGACTGAGGAACTATCTGGTTCTCTAGGCGCAAGCTTCGCTGAGCCAATGAGAGAAAGTGCACAGTTTGCTGGTGTTGTCAGAAGTGTCCTGCGGTATCGTGTTCTGAAGCGTGTTCAACAAGAAATGACCAACGATGAGCTGGCAAAGAAGAGAGCATTACTTGAGTCACTGGAACGAAGCGAGACGGAAGCCAAGAGAATCGAGCAGTACTTGAACAGTAGTGGTACAGGCAACATGCCACGGCGGTCAAACTCGTCTGCTAGAGACCCCCTCAGTACCAGACGAGAGAACAATCAAGAAGACACAGCATCTATCGATTCCGACTTTCCCCCAACGCATGGCGACGGTTCCAGCCCTCCTTCAGCCACCCAAGGCGCCCCTGAGGAACAATCCAGTCCAGCTCACCGGAAAAGCTCAAGTGGAAACTTCATCACCAACAAAATCTTTGGTCGTATCAGTCATGCGGTTCATGGAGTCGTTGATGTTGACCCTGAGCGAACGAGACGAGATCAGATTGGCAAGACCAGAGAGTCCATTGAGCAGTTAGAGCAGGCACAGCAAGCTTCGGAGCAGGATGTTCGTAATGCCAGTGCTGGTGTATTGAAGGATCTGAAGCGATTCCAGGCTGAGAAAGAAGATGATTTGAGGCGGTATATGGTAAGTTTCACTCCCGCTTACGAAGGCCTCAAAAGCTAATGCCACTAGCTTGCATATGCAAAGAGCCAAATCGAATGGGCGAAGAAGAACAAGGAGACTTGGGAGGAAGCCAAGGCCGAGATCAACAAGATAGATGAGAGTTGAGAGGCTGATGAGGACATGCTTCGATGATCGCGCATATATCCCGAAGAGTGGATAGGGTGGTAATAGCGATTTGTTAGCGGTCTTAAGAGCGGTTAGGAGTTTACGATGGTTGGTGTAATTACCTTTGACTGCAAGCGCAGCAGCAATAGATCCCCATTGATTGATACGTCCAACCCAGATTCATTAAAAGTTATAGCTATCGAGTCTACTTATCTCACTCGATGGCCCAGTCCCTAGCTTTGTGGCAAGCTTCAGGCTCACCAGGGCTCAAGGCCCAGGAATACACTCCTAGGCCTCGGCCATCTGGTTGTGGTCGTTGATTAATCAAATGACAATACGTTTGCGCTCTAGCTTCTCCTCATTGATACTAATTACCAGGGTTACTAGAGTGCTTGGTAGTACAAGCACATGCTGAATGTTGGCTGGGCCATTTCCAGTCGTCCGAACGATATGTGCAGACTGAAAACGCGAGATGCAACGTGCCCAGCTTGTTGGACCACGTAAGTGCTCGGATTGTTTTATATCACTGGATGACTATTATGCACAATTCATGCACTGATCAATTGTCGAAGAGGGGCTGCATCGAGAGCGCGGGGGCATCAACGAAAGCACGGGCCATTCCGAGCAAAATCCGGGGTAATGATGTAATGATACCGAACTATCCCAGATTCCCATCACCGAGCTACTGGAGTAAGCTTCAACACCCCCTCATCTTGTACATATGAACCTTCGCTGCTCCATCTTCAAAGTCGAGCTTTGAAATTCTTTCGATATTCAACAAAACAGCAAATATGTCTTTCTCACAATACAACAGTCAATTGGTAACTTTCTAGAGGAGCCTCCCTTGTTTTGGCGGCCCTTGCTAACAAGTCTAGGACGCCTTTTCCTCTTACCACAAAGTCCAAGAAGGCTCCCACTCTACTCTGGAAGGACCAGCTCTCCCAGCTCTCGGTCATGCTCTAGCAGGATCAACAGGCACGGCTATTGCCAATTTAGCTATCTACCCTCTCGACCTTGTCATCACTCGTCTCCAAGTCCAGCGTTCTTTGCGGAAATCGTCTACTACTGCCGATGAAGGGGAGTACAAGGGTGTTCTCGATGCTTTCGAGCAGATCTACAACAAGGAAGGAGGGTTGAGTGCGTTCTATGGTGGAGTCCTACAGGATACCGGGAAATCGATTGCGGATTCGTTTCTGTTCTTCTTGTTCTACAATTACCTGAGGACGAATCGCCTGCAGAAGAAGGGACTCAATGCTACAACACTTCCAGCACTTGATGAGCTCGGAGTTGGTGCTTTCGCAGGAGCGTTGTCAAAGCTGTTCACCACCCCCATCTCCAACATTGTTACACGCAAACAGACGGCATCGATGGTAGCAGCTCGGTCCTCATCAAGCAGAGCAGAACCTACAGTTGCCGACATAGCTTCCCAGATCCGCTCTGAGAAGGGTCTCCAGGGTTTCTGGTCTGGATACTCGGCATCCCTTGTTCTGACGCTCAATCCAAGCATCACCTTCTTCCTCTACGAAACCTTCAAGAGAACTCTTCTTCCCCGCGCTCAACGTGATGATCCCGGAGCCAGAGTCACGTTCCTCATGGCAGCATTCAGCAAAGCCATCGCCTCAGCCATCACCTACCCCTTCGCACTAGCCAAAGCCCGTGCTCAAACCTCTTCCAAACCACCAGTCGACAAAGAGAGCGCCGAGATAGTGATGGAGGAAGTCGAGAAAAGCCGCAACAGGACCGACGCGGAGAAAGCAGGCAAAGATGCCAAGAAGCTCGCAAAAGATAGCACTGTCTTCAGTACCATCCTCCGCATCTACCGCACCGAAGGCGCATCAGCCCTATACGAAGGAGTATGGGGCGAGATCTTCAAGGGATTCCTTACCCATGGCACGACTATGATCATCAAAGAGCAGATCCACAAACTTATCATCCAGCTCTACTACATGGTTCTCAAAGCACTGAACAAGTACCCGAGCCCCAGCGAGCTCGCTAAACAAGCAGGCGATGCTGTTCAGGACGCTGGCGAGAAGGCAGGACAGTATGTCGTCAATGCGAGGGAGAAGGGAGGTGAGTTGCTCAAGGAGGGATATGAAAATGTTGCTGAGCGCGTAGGCATCACTACTGAGCGGGCCGGTGTCGTGGCGAATAATACTACCGAGGCGGCGAAGACGGCGGAGGACTTCTCGGCGAAGGAGGCGGGGAATTTGCTTGGGAATGCTCAGGAGATGTTGGGTGGGAAAATTGAAGAGACTGGGCATGCGTTGAAGACTGCGGAGGTGAAGCAGGTAAAGAAAGATGAGTAATGGATGGAGAGCAAGGCGTGGGTAATATGGGGTACGAAATGTAATATGATGGGTCAGAAAAAGGTTGGGAGGCGGAATTTGTCCTTGGAAAGCGTATTGGGTATTGGGAACCGCCGGTCATGGAAAATGAAATCGGCTTTGCTTTTCTACAAATTGTAACTTTTCGTAATGGAGTTCCATCAGAATTGAGAACAGACGATCATTGTGGCGCCTGAAAGTCAACATACTTTCTGCTAGTCCGAATCTTGTTTGTCTGTGTATGGAATGGTCTTTTACATCCAGCTGAAATACTTCCAGACTCTTGATTCAGAGAACAAGACCCTTTCTTCTGTATACAGAGAATAGATACATCTTCAGATCCTACTTTTCGGGTCCATTAAATCAACACTACTGATAACAATCCGGCTTGCTCCTCGTCAACTCCACAACACAGGTACCTCGGCTAACCCCTGACGCCAAGCCAAACCAGTAAATAGCGACCTTACGTCATACGTCAACAATGACCAGAGCATGGCAGCAAGAATATCAAAATGAAATCGAACCAATCTTCCTCTCTTTCATGAATACGTGACAATCCCTACTGCTCAATTCGGCTTCACAATGCCACCTCAAGATACCCCGCCAATAGTTTCCATAATATCCGGCGGAATCGCAGGAGGCGTAGAAGGATTCTTAACTTACCCCTTCGAATTCGCCAAAACCCTCGCTCAGCTAGGCGCCGTCCCCAATCTTCCCCATCAAACATCACAGCCACAATCTCAAACTCACTCCCAAACCCCCAAAGCCAAATCCAAGCCCTCCCGCAACCCTTATCTCATAATCTCCCGCATCTACCAAACAGAAGGTCTCCGCGCCCTCTACAAAGGCTGCGGCGTCCTCGTCATAGGAAGTGTCGGCAAAGACGCCGTCCGCTTCCTCTCCTTCGACACCATCAAAAACAGTTTTCGCTCACCAGAAGACGGCACCCTAACACCCACCCGCAACATGCTCGCGGGCATGGCCGCCGGGGTAGTCGCCTCCATCTTCGCCGTAACACCGACGGAGCGGGTGAAAACCGCATTAATTGACGACGCACGTGCCGGATCCACGCAAGCATATCGCGGCGCGAGACATGCTATTCAGTGTATTCTGAAGGAGGATGGGGTGAAGGGATTGTATAGGGGGTTTGTGGGGACGACGTTGAAGCAGGCGAGTAGTACGGGACTGAGGATGGGGAGTTATAATATTGTGAAGGATTGGGAGGTTAGGAGGGGGGTGGGGCAGGGGACGGTGGTTAATTTTGCGAATGGGGCGTTTGCGGGGGTGGTGACTACGGTGCTTAGTATGCCGTTTGATACTATCAAGACGAGGTGAGTGTTTCTTGCTTGGGGGTTAAGAATTGGGAAGTATGAAAGTGGAGGATTGAGAAGAGCATGAGAAGGAGATCAAGCGAAGCGAGAGTTGAAAATAGGTAAAGATACTGATCGAAAAATAGGAGTCAGAGCGCCAAGGTTACAACGACGATGCAAGCCATCACGGGAGTGTGGTTTGAAAGTGGAATTCGAGGTTACTGGAAAGGTACTGTGATGAGATTGAGTAGGACTGTGTTCAGTGGAGGTGAGTTGTGCTTCGACCCATTTTCTATGGTTCATTGAACTGCAGAGCCAGCAAACAGACGGAAAGCTGATTTGAGTCCCGTATAGGTATTTTGTTTACTACAGCAGAGGCTGTCGCTAAGGTCTTGAATCCGCTGGTCGGGAGGTGACCGGGTCACCGCCCTGATCATAATAACACTGAGCAGATAGAACCAAATGCCTGCATAGATACATATCTCTTCTGTTGCTCTTACACGAGCTTCGATATACCCCGAATTAGATTTCACTGTGCGAAGTCAAAGATTTGACAATTTCTTTTCGTAATGTCACATTTGAGTAAGGTAACATAGGTTTGAGGAGGGGGGATGTTGGCATCACGTGCGGATAGAAGTAAACAATCCCGGGGCAGCGCGTCCTTGCTTGTCTATCCTTACAATGCAGAGAGTATCATAAACTCCTACCTAAAATCAAAGCCCATATACAGCCATTCGGTATCGAAATCCTCATCCTAAACTACGATATCAACCCCAAATCCAGAAACGACATGAGCGATACAGCCAGACTCCCAAACAGGCAATGCCAGGACCTCAGACACGCCCAGATTGCGCAAAACCGGCGTTGGTGATACGTAGCTGAAGATTGATCCTGTAACACCAGCTTGGATCCGAACAGGTTGGAGTCCCGTGACTGCGCAGTGACAACCAAGATGCTTGTGGATGCAGGGTCGTGGATCTCTAGCACTTGGTCGGAGATCGCTCAACTGCTTTTGGTGCTCATCAGGGAACATGCTGTTGATAGTCAAGTAGAACGTGTCCCAGAAGAACTCCAAGATCGACATTGTTAGGTATAAGATAGATGGGCCATAGCCCTTTGCGAGGAAGAAGTTCCCGCGGCGATGACCAGGTTGGATCGGGAAGAATTCTGGGAAACATAGGGCCTGTGTACGGTGGTACTTAAAGTCGACACGGACGAATCTTGACCAGTTGATACTGTTGATGCTAGGTGAATGTTAGCAGATAGCCCCAACTATGCAAGATGGAATTGCAGACCTTGCCAGGATGATGTTCTCATCGAAGAGCTTCGTGGTACCACCGTAAATGGCCAGTCTGACCAAAGCACCTTTTCTGGAAATGACATTGGCAAGAGCCTAAGTGGAAGTCAGCCATCTGTAAAGTACTCAAGGTGTCCGAGAACTTACAAATCCACTCATCTGCTTCATGTCCTTGCTAGGTCCAAAGGCATTGGTATCGAGGCTTGGTGAAACAACGGCTCTGATGTTGCCTGTGAACTGGCTCAGGTCGACGTCGCATGGCCTGAAGGACATCTCGAGGATGTTGAGGTAGATCTCATCTTCCTGGAGTGTTGAAAGGCTGCCTAGGCCAGTAGTGATAGTAGTAGACGAAGTCATGATGTTTGGTTTGTTATTGTGTATGGTATGAAAGGGTTTGGTGCTCGAGGTAGGGATTTGGTATTGATAACGAGACGCGTCGTCTCTCGAACGCGCATTTATATACAAAATAGCCTAGGGGCGGTTGATCGCCGAAAGGCAAGTAATTGCGCTAGCATTGGAAGCTAATCCCCAGACGATCAACAACACTGGCTCCACCTGAAGCGAAACCTGTCCCTTCTGCCCTGATTTCAACCAATCCGGGCTTAATCTTCTCCTTCTCCGTCTTCCCATCCTCATTGGCCGACTTCAAAGCCTTGCCCTTCCTCTCAGTCAGATCAGCCTCGCACACGTAGCAAGCAACAGCGTTCTGGTCCACGTCAGGCGCGTGAGGATCATGGACACCGGTCGGGGTCATGAACTTGGACACACAGTTCTTGCAAAGGACATGGCCGCAAGGTTTGGCTAGCATCGCCTTTGAAGTATTGCTCAAAGATTTCTTGCATGAAGGACATATTCGCTGACTTGTCTTGTTCGCAGCGTCCTTCTCCTCGGTGAACTTAACCTCGACCAATGTGTGCAGCGAATAATTGTGCGGCTTATCGGGTTGGGACGCAGGGCATACTGGGGACGACTTGGCTTTCTTGACGATAGTGTGCAGAGCTGTCTGGGTGTTGGAGGAAGGCGTGATTGATGGTACCCAGAATGAGGGTAGAGTTGTTTTCGAGGCCTTTGAAGTCCAGTCAGCACCTGCAGGCTAGGTTCAAGGGAGATCACGTACCTTCTCATCATCAATGGCTTTCCTTGCCTTTGTTCTCTCATCGCGAGCGATGCGAAGAAGCTCATCCTCATCAAGTTCAAATTTCCTCTTCTCACCCCTCTTTCCTCCCACGACATCCTCTTCAACGATGATCTTGCCACCTTCTCTGCCAACGATCTTTTGGTCAGTGGAACTGCCCTTCATCTTGGCCTCCAGTCCCGCTTGAATCCTTTCAAAGTCTTGGACAGCTCTTTCTTTCGCTTCAGCATCTTCTCTGGCTCTGTCCTCTTCGGCTTCTTTCGATTCTTTCTCTCTTGTCTTCTCTAATCGCTTGATCTCTTTTTTCTGGGAGAGGATGTTGTTCAGAGCACACTCTCTACAGAAGATGTCTCCATGTAAGCACGATACCGGAGATACTGCTGGTTGGAGGCATAGTCTGCACGAGGCAAAGGGCAAGAAAGAATCTCTCGAGAGGCGAGCAGAGGTAGAGTTCCATGCCGCCTTTGCTTGTTCTCTCTCATGAGAGGTGAAAACTGCTCGAGATGTATTTCTCTTGCCTGCCTACTTGTCAGCAATATGCCATTGCCTCTGGGACGAAGACTTACTGTGAGACATAGCGCAACCCTTTCTGTAATACCAGATGGTGATCAGAGGACCTCTGGTTACGAAATATAACTGAGCCTCATTAGCTATTGACTCTCCGTGTAAACTCCCGTTGTCGAAAAAGTTCAGAACAGAGCTTTTGCGTAGGTGAAAACTGCTCCCTAGTCCTCAACAATGAGAACAGGTATACACCACGGTCCCTTTTGCTGGAGAAGGAGTTGAGAAAATGTATGACTAACCTCGAAGGATACGAGGCTCACGAAAATGTTGGAGGAGGACCCAAATGCTTGATGTGATGTGTTACTTGAGTAAAAAGAAGGAGTGTCGGAGAATCTGTTGTCTTTATAGACAGTCTCAACCTCGCTTGGCGAGGATTGGCTTGTTTAGGGGTCCAGCTCGGTCACTAGGGTGAGTGAATACCTTGCTCTTGTGTGTTTGGTGAATACAGTTTGCTGTAATCTCTGGTCGTGATTTTCAATTGCGTGGTAGGCAGTGTCCCTTCACTTCTTGATGAAGCTGGGATTGTTTTCTGACACCTGACAGATGTTCTAGTTTGGGAGTCCGATGTTGTGACGCCCGATCAGCCAAAATTTTGCCTTTTATCGTACCAATGGATGATAGCTCAACGAGTGAAGGTTATGAGCAGAGTTTTGCTTCTAGTTCACTCAATACAATAGTGTTTGTGAAGATTTGTCAAGCATATCTCAGAGCGGCATGTCGTTGAAAAACACTGGTGACAGAAATCGCCAAGCCGGATCGGCGAAACCTCCTCCGAGCCCTGTAAGAATTGTTGCCCTTGCAGTTTCCCGTACGTCACTGAACCCAGCCCAGCCCAGCCCAGCCAGAACTTCCTCAGCCATTGCGCCGCCTTTACTCTCTTTCACTCTATGGCCTGTATTTGTACTTTCTGTTCTATGTTCGATCGTCGATAGATGCGCGACGGCGCCATGTCAACTCCCACTCTCCCGCCGCCTGCGACTCCTAGCCTGCCATGGCGATTCAGCAGCTCTGTCATCATGGGCTTGACAGGCTCTCTGTCTCGAGGTTTTCTTTACGGTTTGAATAAAATGGATGTCATTGGCTTGGATAGATTTCTAGAGACTTTGGATAGAAGGCGGAAACCCGAGGAGAGGGATAGAGGGCTACTTACTGGTATTGTTACTCTCGGAATCGGACAGGACCTATGCTGACAATTTGCGAATAGTTTCCAACCATGTCAGTGTGTAAGTCACAAGCAACGCATGGAGATATATACGGAACACCATGCTCATATCATCTGCAGAGTAGATGATCCGTTGATCTGGGGTGTACTTCCATTCAGTTATGCCTTCAATCCGGGGAATCACAGATGGAGTTTGGGCAGTTATGATATATGTTTTCAATCTAAGTGTGGCGTCCACGATTCATCATTGCACCGCTTGTGCTGATTGTAATTTAGGGCTCTTACTACGTTTTTCAACTTTGGACAGGTACTTCCTACGCATCGAGGGCATACAGGCTCTCCACACGGTGGACTTTTCCAACCCGTCCTGACACAAGCAATCCGACTGCTGTCCTCACAGCCGTTTGCCAAACCTCCTCAATCCTTAACGTCCACCTTCGAGACATCCGATCCTTTCAGCACTGGCGCGCTTACGTACAGTACGGATGGTGTCGACTCGTTCGTTGCTCCTTCTATATACCCATCTCGCAGACACTCGTGGATCCATATATTTCCAGAAGGAAGGGTACATCAACATCCACAGAAGACCCTCCGATACTTCAAATGGGGCGTCTCGCGCCTCATCCTCGAATCTGAACCTCTGCCAGAAATCATACCCATCTTTATTGACGGAAACCAAGACGTAATGCACGAGTCGCGAGAATTCCCAAGATTCTTACCAAGAGCTGGAAAGAATATTAGGATTGCATTTGGGGAGAGCATAGATGGAGAGAAGATATTTGGAGAGTTGAGGGAACGGTGGAAGAAGCTGGTCCGTCTGCAGAAAGAGGCGCTTGAACGAAAAGGATTGGAAACGCATTGGGAGATGGGCGAGTTGACCGAGGGACTGAAATATGGTACCGAAGCTGTCGCTCTACGGAAGGAAGTAACGATGAGGATACGAATGGAGGTTTTGAAAGTCAGGCGAAGTCTTGGCTATACGGATGAAGATCCGAAGCAAGGGCTTGTTGACACGTGGATTGAGGAAGGCGATAAAGAGACCGGCCGTATGAAAGATGGCAGTTGGGTGGGTGATACTTGAGGTGAGCTGTAAAAAAATAAAGTATCTGCTGTCTATATGGGTTGAGGCGATAGAGAAAAGTCAAATGCTCCACGGAGGATTTCCAGCCGCGCTCAAGATTCTCGTGGCTCGAAGACATCGGATCAAGTCAGAGATATGCCTGACATTACTGTGAACCATACGTTGGTCCATTATTATTCTTAGGGTTCGTCAGGCAGCTGCAGTCAGTTTAGCCTACTCGTCTCGGGCCGCCTCGGAAACCTCCCCCGATTTCTTCTTCGATCGCCGGGCCATATTCGGTACTCGGAACCGAAACGATCTCATGTTATTTATGACTAGTATTGCGCTCATATACTGCCGCAATCCAGATCCGTCGATATACCCCTCATCTCATGTTGTGATTTTGGTACTGCAGGGGTAAATTGTCTTAACCGAGTGCCTGAATGCTAGGATACCACGTCAATATCGACGACCAGACTTTGTTTACCGTGGCCAAGTAAGTCTGGATTGCGGGTCGATATGATTGATTAGGATGTCTGCATACCTTTTTGGGATCGTGGACGAACATGATGCACGTATATTGCAGTATGTGGTGGATTATTGCTTCGCAGCAGGTGTTGCTGGGAAAAGAACCCTCTTGCCTCTCCCTTCATCTACCTGTTCTGTCCTCCCCGTGAGATCAAATTGACAGCCTTCTCTTCACAATCTTTTACCTTAAAGTCTCAATCACGATGCATTTCGCTACCGTTCTCGTCAGCTCATTGCTGGCACTCTCAGGTCTCGTCGTAAGCATCTTTCAAACCCCTCGACGAACAGCTTCTGATATCTCCTACAGGCCGCACAAAGCACAATAACCATAACCCGCACAGTCGACACCGTCATAATCGTCGAGCCACCAACCAGCAGCACCCGCTCAACCCTAACAACCAAAACCTCCACATCGACAACCAAGAAAACCACGAGCACCAGCACCAGTTCAGTCAAACCGCCAACTACGATCAAAACATCCACAAAGGTCACCACATCGTCGAAACCACAAGTCACGCAAACGATATATACTACTGTGACGGTCACATCGGTCGCGACCACGAAGGCTACGACCAAGGCTACAACGACGGCGAAACCGACTCTCACTGCGGCCCCGGATCCAAATCTGACGAAGTGTCCTGTGCCGTTGTATTACCAATGTAAGTTATTCGGGCAGTAGCCAATATTTCCCCATGAAGCATCCTCAGAGCATCTTGCTCTCAAAACTGCTCCCGAGATTCAAGAAGATGAGCGATTACTGACTTACAATCGTCGCAGGTGGAGGTAGTCGGTCGTATAATGGATGTACGAAGTGTGTTGCTGGGGCGGAGTGCGTTAGCCAGAATGGTAAGTTTGGATTAGGGAACGTAGTGGATGTGAAGAGATCGCTGCTGATGAGGTTATGTAGACTTTTACTGGCAATGTGTAAACACCGCCACAGATTGGTGATGGAAGCATTCGAGAGACAATTGAGGATATTGGACCTTCAATGGAGAGAAAGGCGGTGGTGATAAAGAATGTAGATCCGAGGAGAGACGAAACTCTATCTGAAGAAGTCCCTATATTTGAATAAGAGACTGCAACCATCGAGTGTTTTCTGCATCTCTTCGAACAGTTGATGCTGTCCGGGATCCTGTGTCGTATCTCTTACATTCCAGTCAGTTCATGGTCATATCTGCTAATCACAGCCTGGATTTAACGGACTTAGCGATAAATTTCCAGGACTTAACAAGAGTCAAAGTCCTCAATTCGACTTTTTTCGGTACAGTGATACAATGCTTGAATAATCAAAATGAAAGTCCATAATTCACACGGGGACTTCGTACTTACGCCTTACCCCTTCGGGAGAAACTCGCGATGTTGAGCATGAGCTCGCTTACGAACCCTACGTAAATCTTGACATCCCCACTTTCTGACAACATGGTAGCGCCGAACTGTGCCCCAACAATGGCTTAGTTACTTCTTTACCCGTCGCAGATAACAGACTTCTAGCAACATAGGCTCAGATTCGATGGAGAAGCTTCCGGATTTAAGCTTCTGCGTTCCTGACATGATCAACGGGTCGATCGGCGTGCACGCCGGACCGCAAGAGGCATGTACAATGCTTGAGCGTGACGACTGAGTGGGAGCCTTGGGCAATGAATATATAAGCCAGCCTTCTTTCATCTGTGCTGCTTTCTCGTAGCTTTCACATTGATTTCGATCCCGAATTTTCAAGTCATCCCAATTGAGCGCCCGGGACTTCTTTCATAAGACAGGCACCATATTCATCTTCTTACAAGCTAATTCCTTGCAACAAATCAAACATCCAGAATGGCCTTCTCTAACGCCATTCCTGCAGCCCTCCAAAAGAGCATCGATGCAACTAAAGTCGAGTACGTCCAGCTCGGACGCTCTGGCCTGCGCGTCTCATCCCCAATCCTCGGTGGGATGTCTTTCGGCTCCAAGAAATGGATGCCCTGGAATCTTGAAGAGGAGGACTCTCTCAGAATCTTGAAAGCTGCGTACGATCGTGGAGTTAATACCTGGGACACGGCCGACATGTACTCGAATGGACTCTCTGAAGAGATCATCGGCAAAGCGATCAAGAAGTTTGACATTCCGAGAGAGAAGCTCGTCTTGATGACAAAATGCTACATATACGTTGCGGAACAGGTTAATACCTATGGTGCTGTTCTGGGCGAGACCATGGCGAAGACCAAAGATTATGTTAACCGTGGTGGTAAGTCATCCTGTGTACATCTTTGATATTTCGAATCAAATCTGACACACGACAGGTCTCTCCCGTAGCGCCATCTTCAAAGCTGTCGAAGCATCCCTCAAGCGCCTCGGAACAGACTACATCGACCTCTACCAGATTCACCGCTACGACCCAACCACTCCACCCGAAGAAACCATGAAAGCCCTCCACGACCTCATCGAGTCAGGGAAAGTCCGCTATATCGGCGCCAGCTCTATGTGGGCTACTCAATTCGCCAACATGCAGTTCATCGCCGAGAAGAACGGTTGGACGAAATTCGTCAGTATGCAGAACTATTACAACCTCCTGTACCGCGAGGAGGAGAGAGAGATGATTCGCTTCTGCAACGATACTGGTGTTGGACTCATCCCGTACTCACCCATTGCTGGAGGGAAGCTGGCGAGGCCGGCCGGGTATGATGAGTCTACGAGATCGCAGATGAAAGGACCTCAGATGACGGAGGCCGATTTGGAGATTGTGAAGAGGGTGGAGGAGATTGCGGAGAAGAAGGGGTGGAAGATGAGTCAGGTTGCTTTGGCGTGGTTGAGGAGTAAAGGGGCGGTGCCGATCAATGGGTTTAATTCTGAGGAAAGGCTGGATGAGGCTTGTGAGGTGAGGGGTAAGACTTTGGATTCTGAGGAGGTGAAGTCACTTGAGGAGCCGTATGTGCCGAAGGCTGTTGTTGGGCATTTTTAGAGGAGCATCAGACAAGGTGGAACCATAACATGCTGTTGACTTTGTATTGCAGAAGCAGCGGGTGGTTCATCCGAACTGTGTCCTGCATGCAACTTGGTTAATTTGAAATATATTTGTACCAAGATCTCTGTGCCCAAGTGTCCATTCAGATCTATGGGTTCCAGTCTATCAGATTCTGGCTTATGAATTCTTGCTCCATGTACCACGGCAGTAATGCAACATTAAGACCATCATATCGATGCCCCTGCAACGAATCTCCTTCATTTACCGTAGTGCTAGCTCTTGGCTGGCTCACATCTGGATCCTGGTTTCCGGGGCTCTGATAACTGGGCAGGGACTGAGAAGCTAAGGTATAATCTCCTTGTGGCCTGACTTCCGAAGCAGTCATAGGATCCTGGCCGCTGCTGTTGAGACCTCCGTCGCTTACCGGACTTAAACTTGATGTTGGCAGGCCTTCTGCGACGCCCATTATGGAGGGCGTCTGGTGACTAGCATAAGCCGAATCGAACGAGGACTCGCTCGATTGTCCGCTACCATTCGAGATACACAGCTGCCGCATGCTGGACAGCTCCACTCCAAGAGGTTGAAATTGATGGGCTCGTGAGTTGCCAGGAACATGACTATATCGACTAGTCACTTGTTCTGGGAGGGGTTCAAGCGTTGAGCGATAGTGCTGGAAACTTCGATTCACTGCTTCGGGTAATAAAGATAGGAGAGCCGAAACATCTGCATTGCTGTTCTCTTGTGAACCATCCCCACTTCTTACTTCTAGCATCCCTCGCACAATTCCAGGGAGTTCGCGACTGAGGTAGCGTGTGAATTGGATTACATCATGGAAATCTTGACCTTGTGCGGCATCCTCTTGGTGATCTCTCACAGGCTCAAAGTCTAGGAGTGTAAGCTTCCGTCCATATCGAGCTAGAACAATTTGAAGACGTTTGAGTGATAGCGAAAATGATCTTACATGGACTTGGAAGTGGCTCTGGACTCTGCGGGAAGAGTTTTTGGTATATCTGCTCCCAAATTTCTTTTTCTGTTTGGCCTTTAAACGCCTTTTTCCTCGACTTCAACTGTAGTCTTATCTTCCTTGTAATTCCATCGATGGGCTCTCCAATCTGGAAGGTGCAGGGTTCAACGGAGCCGCTGTGGTCGTCCAGAAGTTCCTCTGTGTCAAAAAGCGACTTGCATCGCAAACATTGATGAACAAGGTGATATCTATACAAATGACTTCTAAAAGCCTGTTATTAAATTGCTCTCGACCAAGGAAAATTGTCTGGAAGAACTCACTTGACACGAGATATATCCTTATGGGGTGCGAGAGCACAAGGGCCCCAGTCTCGTACGCAATATTTTCGAGGGTTGTGTTTGCGATACGGACAAGCGAATAGCAATGAAATAGCCGAGCATTGAGAGGTAATTTGGGCACTGACACCATCCCCACCTAGGTCATCCTCATCTCCATCAGACAACTGATCATTGCTATCTGTCCTGGACCGCTTTGTACCACTCTTGCTTGATGATGTCTGGGTGCGTGATCCTGATTGTGTTTTCGGCAGATGTTGTTGGGATGGTGATGACGGATTTCCAGGGGTTTGGACGGTCTGTAGCCATCTGATATCTAGTATCGACCAGAAATCATTCATAAGACAGTCTATAGCAGGATTTTTCTCTGACGATATTTGGAACTTCGACGGAAATTGTTGTCCGACAACCTTTGGTTCTGTATACCGCGGGTAAATGATTTCAATTCTGTCGTTATTCCAGTCAAGTGACTCTTCCGACAAAGTTGAGTCTGTGTCGCTGTGACTTGTGGAGTTGTCTACCACAGAATTAGACTGGCCGGTAGTCAAACAATGTTCTTTGCCAGGATGTTCTTGGGTGGCCGAGAAGCCAGATAGATATTGAGCTCTGAGACTCGCAGTGGTAGGCTTCTGCTGGCTTCTGTTGAGAGGCTGGCAAGATTCTGGATCCAACATCGAGGACCATTGGTCCGTTACCACAACGGCATGTCTTGACAGCTCTTCTTGAGGCTGGCACTGTCCATCTTGGCTCATATTGTGCTTTTTCTTTCGAAGTTGTCGCTGATTCCGCAGATGTAGGAGATCTTCCAAGCTCATATCCCCCAACCTAGCCCTCAACCTCGCCTTTCGATCTGATGCGGCGGGTCTGCCTTGCAAATGGTGCTGTAGGCCCCTCTGACTCTTAGACTCAGCTCTTGTATTATACTCTATCCAGGGGCCCTGCTCTCGAGCTTCCTTGTGCAGCAGATAGACTTCTCGGGGGGTGTTTGCTTGTCGATGTGGTTGAGGCTTAAGTGAGTGTTTCAATCCGTACGCATAGTCATCGTCTGGGATGAGATCCAGTGTCTTCAAGTGTTCCAGGACCCAGAAATCCGGACGGAAGTCGCTTGATACATGTTTGGCAAAATGACCTCCGATATGAATCATTCGTTCTCTCCAATTCAATTCTTTGTCCCAGTCATTCCGAAAGGAGCTTTCCTTACCCTCGCAGAACGTACACACGACATATGATGGTAGGGAATAGCCCTTGAAGTGGCCAACACTATGTGCAATCCATTCTTCGAATTGTTCTGGGTGGAATCTTATCTCACAGCCCAGAGATGCAAATTCACAAGGAAGATCGTAGTCGTAGACTATAGCGTCATGGGATGAAGATGTCTTTGATTCCCAAGGAGGTGTTGTGATGCCAATAGAAGAGATGCTGGATGCTCTGGACAATCTGCTATCAGCGGAACTTTTGCGGCTGGACGACCCCACTGATTGCGATGCGTGGAAAGGATATTCAAGATCGAAACGGCAATTTGAACCTGCGTCATTTAAGTTGCACTCCTTGTGACATTCTGTGCTATGGACTTGTTGGTGGGAAATGTTCGCTATGAAGGCCATCCTTGCGATAAGGGGCAGGGTTGATGCTGCGAGTGCAAAAGGTAGAGAGGTTACGAGGTTGGGAACTGAATGGTTCTAGGCAGAAGCCAAATGTCAAGTAGCACAGTATTGTGGCTGAAGAGTTACAGGGGTTTCTGCGCAGATGTGCAAAACTCAGCTGCAGCTGTAACTCGCTGGAATATTACCTTCCACGTGATATTACGATCGTTTACAATCAAGACTTGATGGAAATGTCAAGATGTATGAATCGCGATGCTCAAAAACTAGAAGAGATTTGATTAAAATGGTAGTCACCAAGGTGAAGACCTTTGACAAGTATAAGGATGCAGCTACGTGCCTGTCTGGAGTCGCTGTTTTTATTTCCAAATTTAAGCAGATCAAATTAGCGAAGCAGCGGTACAATGTCGACTCAACAAGGCAACCCCTCATCTCAGACGTGCAGTACTCTCAATGGCTCCGAATCATCTCTCAGGTTCGCTAATGGGTGTTTCGTTGCCATAGCTGATGTATACTCTCCAAAATTGAGGTCTAATTGGGACATTTTGGCCAGCTCATCGTCGAGTAATTCCAACTCGCTCGACCTTTATCTCTATGCACCACCGATAATCACGGAGCGAATTTCGCGAGGTGATTTTGAAAAGAAGAGGAAACACACAGCACGAGCGACACAGGCGATCAATGAGTTCGAGTATCGGTTTGCAAGCCGTCACTGAACTTTCTGCCCCTGTATTCGTTCCCGGTAAGTCAATCTCTATAGATTTAGGTTTGAAGTACTAACAGTCTTAACTTGACTAGCTGGAGAACGGAATTGGGAGTCCTGTCGCTTGGACTAATTGAAGGCAGACGATCGGTGTTAGGGCTCGACCGGACTCCCTTGTTGACTTTCGGGAACAGCCATAGACTCGTTCTGCGGGCCGTATTTCCATTCAAATTCAAGTCTTCAGATTGTAGCTACATGTAGTACACGGAATTTACGTTACTAAGAATCAAATTGTGAAAGCTCAATTCGTACATGTGAGCTCCATAGAGCTGCAAGGCGAAGACCGGATTACCGAAAATGAGAAGTTGAAAAATATACTCTAAACAGCTTAGCACAGCGTCTCAAGCACAGCCAGCGTGGTATATAGAGCATTGGAAGTGAGACTTCCTCAGCTGAGGTGTAAGAACTATGATAGAGTTTGAAAACCTTGAAACGCGACTACCATCGGACAGTGACTGCAAGAAAAATAACTCCTTTTAGCACTGGGTAAACACGAGCAAGGTCACCTAACCTTGTATGCTCCTGGTATTCCAAGGAGGTGTGGGCTGTGTCGGATCCCAGAGCTCGCGTCCCTGATTGGGCACAATGTGGTTGGCTCTCGATCAGCCACAGGGGCGACATGACGCCCGACTGGAGTGCGCTGCACGAGTCCCATTTGGCTCACCGACTGGGTGATCAACTTGATACTCGCGAGAATTCCATCTGGTCTGTGAATGATTTATTTTCTATACAATGATACAGCCTCGCCGTTCCACAAAGTGTATGTCTTGCTTATCGCCTGGAAACCCCAAGATCCAAAGCTTCCCGTGGCGTTCGAGCTTTGTCGACTCCAAAGCGTTTTTAAAGATATCTACTATTACGAAGTAGAAGAGTTCGAGATCCCAGATGATGACAGTCATGCCGAGAGGAGTGAAAAGATCGACGCCTTTGTCAAATTGAACAAGAATAGTAGAGACGACCTTAAGATCGTGTATTATGCGGGCCATGGTCGATTGTCCGCGACGAAAGAACTGATCTGGTATCCGTACGTCAGAGTGGCCATTTGAAAGGCTCCAAGCTTACATTCGAGTAGTGAACCAGAGAGAAAGAACCACAAAAGCCCTCGTGTGAAATGGAGCGGAATCCAGACTTCTCTGGAAATGGCAAGGAGTGATGTGCTGATACTCCTCGACTGTTGCTCTTCTGGAGTCATTCATACATCGGATGGTGATGGCATCACTGAATTGATATGCGCCTGCGGGTACGATGCCGCTGCGAATGGAGTCGGTCCATTTTCTTCACCCACGAACTCACCACCGAATTGAAGCTCCTGAGCAACAAGCCCACTTTCACTGTTGGTGCACTTTCCTCAGCTGTCTACACTCGAATGCAATCCCACATGAAGCAGGGGATAGTTAACGAGCGTTACCCTTCACCAATGCACTTCGTGTTCGCTCCTGAGGACTCCTTCCATAGGAGTATTTCGTTGTCGGTTCTGAAGCCAGATGTTGTACAACCGAATATTCCAGTTGGAAACTCCTCCAAGCTGTCTTGCCCTCAAGATAAAGAGGTACATAGTGCACCAAGCGAACTTTGTCATATAAACAAGCGCCGTCATCTTGAGGACAACGAGGTGGCGTCGTCTACGTCACCTACTCATCACAGCTTTGTACCAGTCGATACAAAAGATTTGGAGACTGGCGGGGATTATCTCGGGGGGCAGATAGCAGCACAAGGTTGCCCATTGAAGGACTCGCTTTATCCACGTGATGGACCCAGAATACTATTTTTAGTGCGCTTCAATGAGGATATAGGGCCAGAGAATCTATCTATGGAGCTTTTCAAAGACTGGATGAGTTCGTGCCCCGCAGCCGTGGATGAGATTCGTATCGAAGCCAGCTACAAGTGCTTTTCGACTCTGATTTTTGTCACTATGCCACTTGCGATGCAGGCTTATATGCTAAAACACCCCGCCGTTATGGCTCTCGGTGCTGTCAAATCTTCAATCACCATACCTGTTCTCGCAAAGGCAGAAGAGTGTCAAGCGCAGAAGGCATCGACGAACGAGACAATCGCTGCACGAAAGATCAACGAAGACGAATCCTCACCACGTCAATATCAAGAAAATTGGACCACAGAAATGCCAACATGGGATAAGGCGGAGGATGAATTCTCAACTAAGATAGCCCTCACGCCCAAAGTGGGAGAATTGATCACACTGTTGAGATCGAGCCTCCAACCTTCATCGAAGCTTGCTCGGTCAAAGCTGGCTGCTTTTGTGACACAATGGAAACGGCTACTTCAAGACGACCTAGAATACGGCGAATATCTCAAGGATTTCTATCAAGAACGGTACGCCGAAGAAAAGGATTCGGGATTAACACTGCCGGACGAGCCTGAATCGACCATATCTCGGCTGTCCCAAGGGTCTGCGTCACGATTCAAGACGTAGACAGTTCATTATGGCCAGATAACACATCTTCTTACTTCTCGTATGACTCAGGCATTAGTCTCACAGGGCGATTGGATGAGAGTGGATTCTTCAAAATTCACGGTGGTCATCAAACCAGTATCATCCACCAAAAGACTTCCGAAGAGATTCGCCCTTTATTTCAACTTCACGGACCAAAGGACATTTTTCGTATCACGATGACAATGCCGTGGGGTCAGCTCAACCCATCAGAATTTGAATCGTTCAAGGCCAAAAGCAAGGAGGCATCTTTGTATCAGCCATTGTCGATCGATCGGCCCCAATTGACAGGCCAGCAGACTGCAATGCCAACTCCTCCGAGCTCGAGACCTCGAAACGCCACCTTCCAAGTAGCAGGAAAGCCAACTCTTGATATCCAAGATGATGCTAGAATTCATCCACTATACAAAGATGACAGGCCTGGTACCGATGGACTCTATCATTGCCCGTGGGCAATGTATCCCCAGTCGATTTGTTGCCATCGACCAGATAAGCTTAAATGCAATTACGAGTAAGCGATGACTGATATAAGAGATGTAGGACCAGCTAACGATTCACCAGCAAGTTCGTAGACTCCCATCTCAAGCCTTACAGATGCCAGGTTGTGTCGTGTCAGGACATGAAATTCTCAAGTACCGCATGTGTTCTTCGCCATGAACGGGAGGCTCATGGATTGCACGGACATGGTGAAAAGCCTTTTCTTTGTACTTACGAAGGTTGCGAGCGAAGTGTGCCAGGAAACGGCTTCCCACGACGTTGGAATCTGAAAGATCATCTCAAACGCGTGCACGACAATCCAGGGAGTCGTTACAACAGTCGCACTCCCAGTCCACATCGCAAAGGACCTGGAAAGATATCAAAGCCTTCTCCAGGGATTGACACTCGACCCGAAGATGAGAAGAAGGCCAGCGATTTATTAGACTGGTCAGATCCTGGGGATCAAGAAGACCAGAAAGAGTATCAGGCACTTGCGAAACGACTTGCATGATCCCTACAGGCCGACAACATGGCAATATCGCGTAATAGGGTGGACGGTGCAGCAAGTGAATGCAAAATTGAGAAGAGCCATAAATGCAGAGGATGGAACAAAATCAAGGGTTCCTTCTTTGACTGACAGCCTCAACTACTTGCTCCAACCACCATACATGAATCCTTGGATCACCAGTAAGCTCTGGGTGGAAGCTCGTTCCGAACACATTCGCTTGACGGACGGCAATGATGTCCCCAGCCTCAGCATCCAACCTGCCCTTCGTATCATCGTCCCTGATGGCAGCAGTTCGCCCAGGAAGAGTACCCATAATCTCAACATCCCCAAGATTGATGGTCTTTGCGACGCTCTCATCGATGGGTCGAGATGGCGCAATCACAGTATCATCCACTTTCGCTTCGCCTTCCTGGATGCCAGAGACAGTTGGTAGTAACTTCTCAACAATCGGGGCCCTAATAAAGATGGCTCTGAAAGGACTCTGTTGCGTACTAGCATGATTATCTTTGAGAAATGGAAGATCCAAATCGGCCTCGAAGCTCTCGATTTGACGACCGAAGTGATTACGGTTAACCCGAACATCTAAACCACCAATCAACTCTTGGCCGCCTTTCTTTGTTCTGTTTGCAGATTCTGCCAGTAAAATCAGACCCGCACAGGTTCCCCAAGTTGGCTTTCTTGTGACCCTAGCTGGACATCAGTATATAAATATCCAACATCAAAATCTTCAGGATGACTCACTTGACGAAATCTCGTAAAGGTTCCAACATATTTGATCTCTGTGCCACCAACGATATTGCTGTGCTTTCTCCCCCAGGTATGATCAATCCATCACATGATAATAACTCCTGCTCAGTACGGACTTCTTTGAAAGTCCAATCCCTCTCAGTGGTATCTTTGGTGGCCAAGATCCGAGCCGCCTGTCTCAAAAGTTGAACATGCTCGTTAAAAGCACCTTGTAAAGCGAGCACACCCACGGTGATATTCACATCACGCTCCGTCGATCCCATCTTGATTCGAATGTTGTTCTGACTCCAAATCAGGATTCTCAAGATCAACACATGTCAGGATGAGAAATCTTCGTCTGGTGACGCTTGGAAAGCCCCGGAAGGCGTCTCGCTCGGCTATTGCATGCTGGGGTTTGCTGGTCATCAGAACAACCTTAAATTAGCGTCTTGGCACTTCTCACCACCAAAAATTATGAAGTCGGTCTCCGGACCAAAACCCCCTCAACGCTTTCTACCACGGCCCCGTCTATGAAATTCGCTCTCTCCCCTCCGTGAGAGGGTCCTTACAACTGTCTACATACTCTTCACTTCTCCGAGAAGAGTTGACTCCGACATGTCCAGTTTCCTCTACTACCTGGGCGCCTTTGCGATTGCGTACCTCGGCTTGACAATTTTCCTCATCATGTTGTCCTCCCGCGTCCCCGCGGCAGGCTTCTTTGGCCTACTTCTCGCATCATACGCCTCTCTCCTAGTCGCAGCTACATATGGAGTCTTTATATCGATCCTGATGCGCCTGGTTGGACATGGCAGGAGTTCACAATGGGCTACGGGACGGTTCTTCAAGTACTTAATGCGGTTCACTACTGGCATTACCTTCTCGATTGATGATCCGAACGACTACCTCAACAAGACACGACCTGCGATATTCATTGGAAATCACCAGACTGAGTTGGATGTGCTGATGCTAGGCTGCATATTTCCCCATCACTGCTCAGTAACTGCGAAGAAGTCACTGAAGAGCATGCCATTCCTGGGCTGGTTCATGTCTTTGTCCGGAACGGTCTTTATTGACAGGGCGAATTCCACGAATGCGAGACATGCGATGGCGGGTGCATCGGAGGAGATTACAAGGGAGAGGCAGAGTGTCTATATGTTTCCTGAGGGTACAAGAAGCTATGCGAAGGAGCCAATGCTGTTACCTTTCAAGAAGGGCGCATTCCATTTGGCGGTCCAGGCAGGTGTGCCCATTGTGCCCGTGGTAGTTGCAAATTACTCGGATGTTCTATTCGTTCCAGGGTGGAAGTTCAAGGCTGGAAATATTCCCGTGAAAGGTATGCGTCTTGTCTAGCACGATAGACTTTTGCTAATCTTCGTAGTTTTGAAACCAATTGAGACGAAAGGACTTCAACCTTCGGACGTCGAAGACTTGGCTCGAGATACCAGAGAGTTAATGCTCAGAGAGATTGTGGCTATAACTTCGAAAGCGAGAGGTCGTCCTGTTGCCATGCCTGCCCAGAACTCCGGAGATGGAGTTGTAAAAGCGAGTGGTGCGGAAGCTACAATATCATAATCTGGAGTCGCGGTCGCCAGTCAGCTTGGAAGAAGGTAACGAAGTTCTAGGAGGCATGCATCCTGGCATGTTCGGAGTCACGGACCCTTTGCATCAAGGAGTATATACCCATAGATGTCTGATTAGAGGGAATGATTTTCGCATAAATTCAGCATTTCATGCTTTGGATCTATCTGAAAACATTCTGCCAGTTGTCATACGAGCTGAAGTATCAGCACCAATCGTCCTTCCTGTACATTGGAATATTATTCGCGAGCTTGTGGTCCCTCAAAACTTTCTTATTTACTGCCATGGCGGTGCTAGTGGCACTGCAAGCAGCACAATAGTATCTATTTGTTCTTTTGACAAGATCTTAACAACCATCACCATGGTCTTTGAAGCTCCGCATCCGGAACTCGCGTTCTTCTTGTATGTGCACGCTGCTGGGATGCATTCCTTGATCCATTTTTATTCGTATACAAACGCATAGTCCCCTTATTTATGGCTCACAGGTGACAACTGGGTTTCAATTAATTCAGAAACCAAACTGGTACAATGCCTCCAAAAGCAACCAAGAAGAAGCGCGGGAAATATGCTGCCCAAAGTGACAATTCTGACGGAGAGCCGCCCAGAAAGAGAACGAGGAAAATTGGGAAGGCGAAAGCAACGGAAAAGGAGAAGACCACAGGCAAGAAAAGGGCGTCCAAGGAGAAGCCATCAAAAGAAAGAGAAGAAAGCGATGAAGAGAATGATGAACCTCCCAAGTCTAAGAAAGTCGAAAAGGATGAATCCGGCGCTGGAATTCGAGTCCGCCTGACAGTTCCCGGCAGTGCACCTGTCAGACTCGATCCGAAAGCTCAAGCCTTGCGATCGGCGAGGAAGAAAGAAGCCAAACAAAAAGATACAGCCAATCCGTTTCCAAAATACGGCAAGGAGAAAGGTACCGAGCAAACGGCGAATTTTTTCTCGACCATATCTCAGCTTTCTCCGACCGAGGACCGTAAATCCGGTTACTTCCCCTTGGCATCCTCCGTGCCAGCGAATCGAACAAAAACATGGAACAAAATCCTCGTCAATCGAAAATGTGCTGCTTGTGGAGCTTGATTCCATGAAGGTGGAGCCGATGGCCATTATATTGAGCATATGCGTCGTTATCACTTGCTTGCTCCGCGCAGCAATCGACACGGTCTTCCTCGCGTACCTCATCAGAGTCTCATAACTGAAGGAAAGATAGTTCCGAGAGAAGCTTGGGAGGCGATAGCTCGTGCCGATGCGGACAGCAGGATTCTGTTTGCTGCTCTTCCTGGGGCAAGTGCGTTTTATACTCGAGAGAAAGTACGTCCTGAGGACGAGAAGGAATTCACTGCAGATGGAGATAATCCGCCATCTCTTGGGGGGCATTCTTTCTTGCCAGTACGTACAATACTTGCATACCTCGATTCTCATTGTTTCAAAGCTTTGATCTTGTAGACGTGACATGAAGCAAGTCCTGATATGAGCGGAACTTTCCCATTAAGAATGTTCGGGGGGAGAGCTGACCTTGATGTAGTGGGATATGGAGTCCCTCTCGCGCGACAACAAGCCAAAAGCCGCGCCCAAACTACCCTCCAACACCTTTCGGATCCCCATGAGATGGCGGAAAGATTTTTTTTGAAATTCAAGGAAGTGAATACATTTTCAGGAATCTACATCTCATCATGTACCAGGCTCGTGTAGGTTTTACCGCCGAGTTACCTGAGCAAGACGGCGAGCCTGAATTTGTCCGAGATGCAAGAAAGTTCTTGAAGACACTGTTCACAAATACTGCGCCGGATGACGATAAATATGCTATACCAACACCTCCAGGTTTGCCGGAAGGTGTACAGCCTGCACCAGCTCAGCAGGAATCATCACCTATCGAGATTGATGAGGATATTGAAGAAGAGGAAAATGCTGGGGAAGATTATCCCCCGGTCGACGTCACCAAGTTCACCGACCACATGGACGATTTACACATCTGTAAAGACGCCCTCTTGGCATTAGACCCCCAGCCTAATGCCGAATACACTATGTTCTTTGAGCGTGTAGCGAACACTATTTTCGAAATCCATCAGGAGATGAGTTTCAACTCCAAACACACTGACGAAGAATGGACGAATTTGGAGTACGAGAGGTTTAAATCAATACGCGACCTAAGACCAGATTTGGAATACCATCGCCCAACCAATGACGGGGAGTTTGATGCTGTCGCTGACTCAAGAATATGGCTTGACACACTGTTCGACATGATTGATCCTGGAGATTCAACTGCAGGTGCATCACCGGATTCGAATGATGACTCTGACAATGATCAAACAGACCAACATGATAATGGGCGTACCGATAATGGGGACTCCAAGGGAGGGCAGTCCGGTAATGAATACTCTAATGATGTTGACCTGAATCCCAATTTATACGACGACGATGACGACGCTGGCCCTTCGGTCCCACCATCCAAATAGTTATCCGAATCAGACCTCCAACCCATAGACCTAAACCATCTCCAAATCAGACTAGAAACCCAGCTCGAGAAGCTGGAGAGGGTCACTCCACCGAAAGGCGACAAGAACTGGACGCCAAACACAGCTAGCTGTATCCCAAATATAACTAAATACCTTCGAAGAGCTATCAAAGCGCTGGAGACGTCTGGCGATGATAAAGCAAGGGAGACTAAGCTTGCGGATCTGATGAGATCAGAGATCGCAAAGGTATTGGAATTTTGGGTTTCAAAGGAACCCAATATTATAAGTGGCGCGGGGCCTTTGACTTTAGCGGTACAAGGCATTCGCGATGATCTGAAAGTGGGGAAGAAAAGTAAATAACACGTCAACATTTCAATGTTCTTAGTCCATTTCAAAGCGTAGGGGAGTATTTGACGAATATATGATTGGGCGAATTTGCTATACTATATAGAATCTTCGGAATAATTTGACTCCAATGTTCTCTCTTGGATATGTTAATTTCAGCTTCTATGGGATGTCGTGCAATGGGCCCAGCATGCGAGTCTTGCTTGTCTTGATGCTGACCAGCGGATGCAAGATCAAATCCGAAGACAATGGCGAGGTCTATCTCCAAGCCAAAAGGTTACTAGTGACGCTGACATTTCACATGAGATTACATACCAGGTTCAGCAGCAAAGTGCTGAGCAATACCCAATTCAGACTCAGGTTACCAGAATACTAGGCTGACCATAGCTGGAAAGGTCGCCGAGATTTCGCTTACAGGGCAATAGAGGGGTAGGAATGACCCCGCACTTAACTGAAAAGTGCTGTCGCGAAGGTGGGGCGACGAAGTAAATATGTCCTTGGAAGTCAGCCTGGCAATTCCAGAGTAATGATTTTCGCGACAGAGGTATAGCCTCAATTTAATCAATTTGACACGTTTGAGTAAGTTCTCCATATGGTAGCCCAAGGATTATATTTACTCCTGATTGATAGATGTAAAAATTCGCATAACGCTCATCATCGCTAGATCGTTCTCCCAGCTCCAGCGCTCCCGGACGCTGCAAACTAAAAGTACACTCATTCCTCGTTTCCTGCTCGGAACATGTCCCACAAAAATGTCATCCATCAAGCCTCCAAAACCCCGTTATGCTCTCGCAAGACCAGCGGCAAATGTTGCAGCCTGAACAGCATCCTTCGAATATGTCAGATGCTCGACCAAGATCAAATCACCTCCATCACAAATATTGTCTCCTGCATGGCAGATAACCATAGTCTTAGAAGCATCAGCGCCTGCGACTGCTTGGCCATTGTCTAGCATTTATTAGCTTCCAACTTTCAAGGGGTAATAAACCACTCACTTGGGTCACCGAAAATAACAACAGAGCTAACCTTCGCCATGGTGGCAGCAGGGAGCATAGCAGCAGCATTATGTACAAGTTGTCCACCTTGCGAATAACCTGACATGACGATCTTCGCATTAGGACAGTTCTGTGCGGTGCCTTGGATCATGGCTGCCCTACTCAAATTAGCGCACAATCCCGCAGACTGGGCACAATGGGATCGCTCACATAGCAACACTGCCAGACGGGTCACCACCTTGCAAGAACCCTTCGATACTAGCACCATATTCCACACCTTGTACGCTTACAGTACCAGCACCCATGATGGCTTCCATTGCATCAAAGAATGGAGGTCCAGAAAATAGTCCCACGTTGCCTGGCTCGGTAGTACCCCTGGCGTAAATTACCATCACTGGAGCGCAGGTTGCAGACGAAGCTGTGGTGTCAACAGCGAGTGTCGTGGCAATGCCTTGTTCAAAACCGGTGAGTGTGTCGCTTAGTGCTTCAACTTTCATGTTGATTGCTGGTGCCATGAGGACGGCTGCAAGAAGTCCATTGACAAGACTGCTTGAGGCGGGATCGACAGTTGCCTGTTGGGAAGCTTGGAGAGCAGCTGCTTGAGCCATGGCTGTCATGTCTGTTGCTTGAGGGGTGACATTGGGAGTTTGTGGGTTCGCAATGGGTGACGAGGAGGCTGTTCCGAGGAAAGCGAGGAAGAGAAGTGCTTGGGTGCTGATGGAAGACATTGTTGTGATGGGAGATGAAGTTAGAGATTAAGACTAAGTTGCTTGTGTGCAATGATGTATGATCTATCGTGGGAAAAGGGCTTTATTTATGTTCCAGAGGTCATATAGCAGTCTCATTGACATCATATCTGGAACATCAGACGACTGATATCATCCACGGCCGTATGCTCAATCCTCGACGACACCTGCCAGACAAAGCCGTCGTTGCCGGGGATCATACAGCGTATTCGGGGTGAGTCTTCAGGCAATCAACGGAGCTACGATCCAATAATGCTGCAACTGTCGTCTGATGTTTTTTATGGCATAGGCTCAGAAGCAGGGATACCGAGACCCTTTGCTGAGGCTGACCTCAAGTTCCAATCATATTGTTCCGATACCTTATTACAATATAGATCCAAACGCCGAGCATAGAGATCTGGACAAATTATCTCATGATGTGATGACATTCTTGCGAGTTGGTGTCGGGCTTTGTGTGCCTAGCGATCGGAAAGTCAATATGAAGGGTAGTAGCCGGAGCGACCAAATATTAATCGTCTCTTTACTCAATCAACGATGACTTTTCATCGTTCGGTCATCGGTACTACTTCAATCTGTCAAAGACTATCCGTATTCGTGAAGGCTCAAGGCTGGTCATTCGAAAGGAAACCGTCGAAGGGTACCAGCAGCCCTTGATACAGCCTCGCAAGAATGACGGAAACAGTACCATAAAAGATCTGCCTTAAAGCGCTATACTTGGGATGTTCGAAGCGCTCTATGGCAAAGGGCGAATGAGAGGAATCGATATCTCGCATCGGCTACAACTGGAAACGTGCAACAACCTTTTTGAAACTCAAAGTCATGTGACTGTCCCAGTCACTTGGCAGGTAGAGTCGCCCCAACTTCTCGGTATCAAGGATGGGTGCGGATGTGATTGTCATGTCCGGCCGAGAATTTCTACCTCAGGAAATTTGGTAGGACAAGGAGCAACGTAACTTTGGCAAAGTCCGCCGGTACTCCTATACAATCTTGACTTTCGCAGCTATGACGCCACAATCATAACTAACTATAGCTGCTGACTCTAGTCAACATATGCAGCTTGCTCTTTGCTATTTCGGTAGTGGTAGCGGGGTTTGTGAGCAGATTCTCACCAGTTCCCTGCCTTGCGAAAAGAAAGGGGGGCAACTCGCTAATCGAGAATGGAATCGACTAGCCCGGCAGGTCTGAGGACCAGCTATGTTCTCAACCGGAACACAAACATAGGGGGAGCTTGCGACCCGGTAGGATCGTGGTAAGATCAAACAGTGCCACTCGAGAGAGATACTCCTTGCGAAGCCGATTCATCGAGGCATTTTTGATCGGCCCTACTGTTGTCCGGCGTCATCAAAGTATTTTTCGTGTATGAAAACCATCGCTATTTGCTTTTCCTTAACTCCTCATAACCTGCCACTCTCAATCTATACAGAAAACCTATAACATCGATGAGCACTCAGCCGTTTCCCTTACCAAATCCCATTCAGCGCTTGAGTGGTACGTCTCCAACCGTCCCTTCAGTGAAATCAATTTCGGTATCCCTTGGAGACCAGTTTTTCTCATGCATCTGTGCTACGAAGTACAGATCGTCCTCGTAGAGCTTAAATTTGTTGACGTCTTCGATGCGATCCTCTGGCAAATCCTGTCAGCGGTAACTTGAGATGGTGAAGTCGACACTAACCTCTTTCTTCTAGCATCTTCGCAGTCCTGCGCAGGAAGTGAAACTCGGCCGGTGACATGTCGGCAAAATGGGTGGTCTCACGTTTGTCCCAATTGTTTATGGAGGCAAAGGGATTATGAGCGCTTGTGCAATAGTGGTAATGCGACAAGTAAACATTGGCACTGTGATGTCGTTCCGAGATGAAATCTGGCATGGCATATTTTCTCTGCAAAATCACCATTAGTGAGGAGCTTCTAACATTGGTTGGGGAGCTTGCCTTCAGTCCATGTTTTCTGGCATTCTTGTATGCTCGGCCGTGACGGCAGCACAGCTGTGACATGCGATAAATGTGATCAAGTAGATCGCCATCCAGCTCCTCGGGTTGTTTGACATTGTCAATCTTTGAAAGTCTTCAAGGAATTTCTTTCGAAGTGGTTTCAAGAATCCGAGCGTGAGTATCATGTCCAGCTGTTGTATCATGACGGGAGGTAATGGGACTTTTCCGAAAAGAGGGTAAGAACGGTCTTTGATCTCCGGCTCCATGTCAAGTGTATCATTCCCAACGATAAATTCAGTAGTGGCAGTCCGTCGAATCGCAAACCATAGGCGAAACGTGTCACTCAAGAGGGCTTGTTCGTCCGGTGGCTTTGAGAATTAGTAGGATTACAATGTCTCCTAAGAATTAGAGTACTTACAGCAACGAGCATGTATTTTCTCGCGAATGCGTATGTCTCTTGAACCCATTCATCCTTATCCTTCAGCCAGTACGCAACGCATTCGAAGATGTGCTTATTGATGTAGTCCCCCATGACTTTTACCGCATCATTCATGTTGACGATAGCGAATGGTGTCGTGTCCTTGAATTTCTTCTTCTTCCCATCCATCCATGACTTGCGCAAAGTATCCTGAGGAATTGGGACAAATTTCCTTACGGTCAACTCCAGCGGGGTGTCGCAAAGATCTGACTGCACCTTGATAGTCCTGATATGGTTGCTTGACCACTCAGTAATATCCTTCAATTTCATTTCAGGCCACCTAAAGGTGAATTCTAGTCCCTTTGCCTTTCCTGTACGATAGATTACACAATCTGTCAGCTTGTGGCGAACGCAGGGAAGCGTATGGACTCTCTGAGTCGATACATCTTTGCATGTTTGGCAGATTCCGGTCGGGTTATTCGCATCAATTAGGCACTACATGTATTAGTACTCATTCCGTGATGATGACTTTCAGACGATAACTCACTCGAATCTTCTGCATTCTACATCTGACACATGCCTTCAACTTCCGCGTATTGCTAGTCTCCTCGCGGAGTTGCGGATCCAAGAAAGGCCCACGTCGCACAGCTTTTTGTAAGGCCTTGCCTCCATTTGAGTCCACTGATACCCAATGAATAGAGTCGGTGTCTCTGTTGTTGGCAGGATTCCGTGTTATCCTATTTTGAGCCTTGTTCGAAGCAATCAAGGACCAACCAGAGTCAGAGGCTGGGGGAGAAGATTGTATGTCCGGAAATTGTGGTTTATCCACCCGCTCCCATTCAAGTGCGGAAAGAAGTTCTGTTTCATTGGAATGAGCGATGGATTGCCCACTCGATGAACTAGACAGAGCAAACTGTCCCTGTACTGTACCAAGTAGGTTCACTTGTGATTCCGTGAACTTTGGCTCGGCGCCTGAAGCATGTGAGGTCTCTGTAGAGTGATAAATACTGTTACTTGTTGGAAAGCTGATGTCTTCTGAGTGAGCTGTGGTTGCTTGTTGGAAGCTAGCTTCAGGGAGGAAGCTTGTTGGAAGGCTGATCCATGGTTCGGCCGTTGTAGGCTCGTGAGACCAACTTGATGAGCGTCGAGGGCCAGGGTAAATTCCTCCACAGCCCAGGTCAGTCTGTGTACTTCCATGATTTACATTGTTGGTCCACTGAGTGAAGTCGACCCCAGGGGTATTCCCTGTCTCCGTAATATCAAGTGCAGGGGCCCATTGTTGATTGGGACCAAAGGTGACATTGTTTGCTTCAGTCCTTCCTGGAAGCCAAACATCTGTGGTCTCCCAATGGTGTGCGCTCCAATCACATGAATCATTCCTCGAAGCATCGATCTCTTCTGAAAAGGTTCCAGAAATATTGCCGTGTAAGTTGTCGTCGTACAGCTCCGATACTGGTTTCTGCAAAAGAGATGCGACCCTCGCAAATGCAAGCTGATCTTCTTCAGATAACAGGCTTTGGTCGATGCTGGATCGATGCCTCTTCGGCGGGTGTCTGTCTCTCATGTTTGCATAGTGTGTTTCTTCAGCAGGATGTGGACGCTTTTGTAAAGTTTGCTAGATTTTGGATGTCAGTGATCCTCCAAAAACTTTTCTTAAGGTAAGCGCAGGTAAAAGAGTGATTGTATACGGAAGGACACAATGAAGGTGCGATTCACCATCATGGTTACTCAACGACAACTGTCACACGACAACAACGAAATGGCTGAAACGTCCTGATCAAATTTCTGCACTTCAGAACAGCGGTGAGCAAGGATTGGAGATTGATTTACGGTCGAACTTCTAGGAGGCCACAAAATATCCTTTATGTGGTGATTCTGGCTTCGGCAACTCTGGGGATCCTGCACTGCCTCTTTTCTCACCGGTTCTGAGAATGGCTTAGCGCAGCCACGATGCAGGAAGGACGCCCTGCTCTGCTCAGCCCTTCATGTCTGCCATTTACAATTGGATACCTGACGCAATATTTCGTGTGAGTTTGCCTTGATACTAGTGAAATCATGCAACTCCTGTTTTCATGAAACAAGTATATTTTCCGAAAGATTGGTTCGGGAGTCAACAAAACAACCTTACCACGTGACCAAACCACCATAACATGATTTGCCAGGGGAAGAAAGTTTTGGAATCATCTTGATCGGTATGCTGAATGAAGAAGAACTGTTAAATCCCACACAAGATGCTTATGAAAGGTAGGAAGTCGTAACGGTTCTTCTCTATCCACGATCTAGCCCCGTGCAGTCACTTCTACACCAACCGAGCCGCAACTTCATCCCTCAAAAGTCCTCAAATCCTCGCCAAACAATTATTCATGAGCACCAAGCCGATATGTGATGATTGGACACTTTCCTAATGCAAGTGTGGAGGAAGACGTGGGTGATTGGTAGATAAGCATATGCAGCTTTCATCCATCGCTCCTCCAATTGGACGATGAAGGGATCGTCAGTCCAACAGCATGGAAGGATAATAGCACATGTTATCGATCAGGTCACAAGAGACAAGCGCGAGAAAGAGCCGCATGGGAGCTATGTCTCAAAGTCTCGTCGCTGAGTGCCCATTTCCCCAGACCGGTCAGCACATACCCGAAACCTTCCCCGTCGTCACTTATCAAATTCGTCCCAACAGACCACATCATAAGCTTCGTGGCTATGGCTCCCTGCAATTCAGTTGAGAATTTTCCAGGCTCTGCATGGTACTTTGATTCAAAATCCGATGAGTACTGTCCCCAGAGCGAATCAGAGAAGGGTGTTTCCCGTCGTCAGCCTTGGCGAGCTTACTGGCCACCGAAAAGCAACAAGATGAAGTTGGCATGGTCGCGGTCGGAATTCCCTACAGTTCTGACTTGGAGATTCGATCGGAATCAGCCGTTTGACCGGCCGTGGAGAATCTGGGCTAGATCCGCCAATGCAATGAGCGAAAAAGCGAAATCCGGTAAGTGATTTGGTCATCCACTTATTTGCTGTTATTTACTTTGTCAGTCCCAGGAGCTCGGGACTCGCGCATACAGAGGCAAACTCTGGTTCCTACAGGCCGGGTGTCACATCGTAATGAACTAGACCAATTGATCCAAACTTTACAACTCAAATCAGTGCCATCCGGTGAAATATCGTTTCTGGCCTTCGCCAATATCTATCACACCGAAAAGCCGTACCTGAGCAGGCTACCGAGCGGCACCAATCTGCCAAGAACAAACCTCGTCACCTCAAATCACCAGATTGACGTCTTTGAAATCTCCGGACACGAAAGCTCATTCGCCTTGGCAAAGTCAGGATTCGAATACGCTACAAGTTCGGTCCAAATGCAGCAATGGGACGACTTCTCTGTATGCTCAGAATACATCCCAAAAATGGAGTCGTGGCTTCAGGAGTACCTAAACTGTGAAAGAGTGTTCATATACGCCTATAATGTTAGCCACTTCTTTCGAACTGCTTCGCACAAGAGTCCCAGCTAATTGACGCTTTCCAGTTCCGGGGAAACTCTGCTGAAACAGGCCGCAAGTCAACTAAGACTCCCTTCTTCCGTGCACATTGTGGTGCGTCGAAAGTCTCCACATGACTTACTGGGTCTGACGATACGCAGATGCAACTCCAACATCATGTCTTCGAAGACTGCAGCTCTTTCTTCCAGAGCAGCTCTTGAGACCCAAGAAGCGAGTGCGATATCTAAAGTAGGTTTGGGGAGTTCCATGTCGCCCAGTCATCAACCAGTCGTGCCCCAGGCTCACTGAACCTTTGGCTATAGTATCTGGAGGCCCATTACTACGCCACACCAAGACAGCCCACTCGCACTTTGCGATTATCGCAGCCTTGATCCAGAGAAAGATTTGGTCGCCACTGATATCATCTTTCCTCATTACCGAGACGAGGCGTACGAAGTATTGTATAATCACAATCAGCGATGGTTCTACAAGAAGGAAATGAAGTCGGATGAGGTGATTTTGTTCAAGCTTGGGGACAGCGAGACTGATGAAGCTCAATGTAAAAATATAGTCCCTGATATTTATCGACGGCTGCTGACATTGTAGTATGTCCACATTCCGCATTCATGGACCCCTCCGTCCCTCCCGGAACACCACCTCGACGGAGCATCGAAGTTCGGGCTATAATTATAGGTTGAAGAAGATGTACTCAACGAAAACTGGCACATCATAACTCGCAAAATCGAGTATCCATTCTGCAAAATACACAATCAGCTAACAGGACCCAAGTCCAACCACCCTAGCTTAAATCCCATCTCGTCGTAAAACGCATCCATCTCCATCTTCGTCTTCTCCCACATCCCCCTCAACTCTTTCGGGACAGGTTGCAAGTCATGGCCATCCATCCAAAGCTTCGCATGCACGCTCTTCACCCCCTTCTTGATATCATTCATATTCGGCAGATTAACAGTCCATCCCGGCTTCAGATGGGCCCATGGCATATTGCCCCACTCCCGGTGTGCATAATTCAGCAGATTTTGCTCGGGGTATGCGCTATCGAAGCGGTCTCTGAGTGTCAGAAGCGAAGTGTAGTACTTGAAGAGTGTCTTGGAGGGTTGAAACAGGAAAAATCCTGCGTTGAAGCGAGGCCATGGATGCGGAGGCCAGGGATGAGTCGTATGCAGGATCTCTGGACCTGTGGCAAACAGGTATTTCTCAGGAAGAGGCGCTTCGTCAGGTTGGGTCTCTTCTTCAGAACTACCTGTTTTGGTTGGCCGAGCAGCTGGATCTCTGAATATTCTGTCCAGCGGCCTGAGAAGATATGTGTCTGCATCTAGGAACAGGATCTTGTCGTAGTCGGTCAATTCGAAGAGACGTAGTTTCAGCATTACGTCTTTCCACCGCTCCGCCATGGGCTCAATCCAATCGTCACCCAGAGAGAGACGTTCCGCGAAGATTACTGTTGCGCCCTCTCGCTGAAGCAACTTTCTTTTCCACGCGGAGATGTCAGGAGTCACGATGACTAGGAAAGGAATCTCTTTTCTGGAACGGGTATTCTTGCCATGTTTGAGCTGAAAGTTGAGCATCCGCGCGCTGGTGAGATAATGGTCATCATGGTGTGGATCGCTGGAATTGTCTGTGGGCGGTAGCAAGATCGTCGCGAACGCATGTCTGCCGTCATCTCCTTCAGCCCCCAAATAAATGTCCATCAAATCGAGCTTGTCTCCGATAGCCAGCCAACATAATACCACGGAGATGAGCGTGATGATGCCCAGAGCCAGAAGATGATTTGGACTCTGAAGCGGGCGATTCCGAGCCCGAGTCGGTTTCGTCATGTTGAAAATGCTTACATTCGGAGATTGTTCAAACCAAAAGCTTAAAAGGACGTAACACGGGCTGAAATCTTTAACATCGTCTTGGTAACAGGGATATGCCGATAAGAAGATCGAAAGACTTCATATGTGAGGTAGTGGTGAGGGGTACATTCTGGGTTTTTGCCGGATTGCTGATAGGCAAAACATTTTGCCGAGGAATTTGAAGCACTAGGTCTCCAATCAGAGATTCGCATTTGAAGTTGTCACTCTGCAATATGATTTATCCACAATCATGGGGACATTCATCGACTCATCTAGAATTGAACGCACTTTCCACCTGTTAAAGCTGCCACCTTCGGTCGTCTGACAGGGGTTTTCGGTGGTTGACGATCCGCAAAATAATCCTCGAATTGAAGGCGTGTCGGCGGAACGACCAGCTGTGTTTTGTCCCTGCGTACAACGGCGCGCGCGCAGTGATCACAGCTTGCGGTAGCCTTTCTCGCAAATTAGACCTTTCCATTCTGAATTTCGGTGCAGGAGAAACTGACAGGAAAGTTGAAGCACGTGTGCCGTTCGTCAATTTCCTGGCCATTCGGGGCACGTCCACTATCAAATTCCGTGTACGTTCGTACCCAAAGCGGTCGATAACTTCATCACAGACTCCCAGGATCGGTGGAGTGATCAGCTCTCCCTCACTACATTCTCTAAGCTCGGCACCTCGCTATGCTTGATCCCATCAAGCACAGCATCAATCTCCTCCAAAGTCTTGCCGCTTGTCTCAACCCAATAAAACCAGATGAAAGTAACCTCCAGCACATCCCATATGCCATTGGCCAAGTAGGTCTTGTACCCAATGCTCTCGAGTGCAAACGGAAACGAGAATACACAGAGGAGCGAGGCACTATTGAGGACGAATGTGAATATACCCATACCTTTAGCACGTATGGGGTAGTTCAATACCTCTGGAGGGTAAAGATAGAGAAGTGGAGTCCAACCAAATGAGTAGGCACCCTGGAAGAGGAATATTGCGGCAACGGTGGCAAAGATTCCGGCTCGATTTGCGGACATGCCGTAGACTAAGGGCAGTTAGTGATTGCTCGTACAAGGATGCAGGCTTAATTTACCTTTGGTCAGAGCACCGACGACGAGAATGAAAATTGTCAGTAGACTTGTGCTGATGAGTCCGGTGATCCTGCGACCAAGGTGGTCTGAATAATACGTGCCAGCAAGAGCACAGCAGAGACAGAACGCATTCAAAGCGATGTTCTAAAATGTTAGCAATTGGGAAACAGCCGGTTGAGTAGATCTTACAAGCTGAAGTTGGTCCGTCACGTTCACTATCCCAGCATTTACCAGCATTGTCCCAAGATAATAGCTCGCAATAACATTTCCTAATATGCTCAGCGACATGTCATGAAATAGGCTTAGGACTTTCTCACCTGAAACAGTGCTGAAGATTGCAACACTCAAGGCAAGGGTAATCCTCTTCCCGGCAACAGGACTCTTCGCCAATTGGTCTATACTCAGTGTTTCTCCAGTCTCTCGTTCGTAGTGGATCGTGTCAATTATTTGCTGGTATTGCGCCAGAACAACGGCATTTGTTTCATCACCGTTGGCGTAAGTCTGAGCAATAACTGTGAGTGCCTCTTCTCGTCTTCCCACATTCGCCAGCCATCTAGGTGACTCCGGAATGAAGGGCAGTATGACGATACACAGTACACTGAAAATACCTTGAACAGCACTTGGGATGCGCCAAGCCTAGAGATGATCAGCTCTTGAGGGTTGAAGAATGAAGAAAGAAACTTACCCAGATCGAGTCAAGGTTCGCCGTCTTGTATGTAATACCAGCTGCTATGAATCCCCCTACATAGTAGCAGTCGTTCAAGAGGCCAACCCCCCATGCTCGCCACTGATACGGGAGAGTCTCTGCCAAGTAAGTGGGGCCTGTCAGTGTGGAAGCAGAAGTTCCATATCCGACGAGAATTCGTCCGATGACAAACGTCGCTGTATTCTGAGCTCCACTTTGTATGATGACTGAGATGAAAGTCATCACAGCGGCCCAGAACATGGAATTTCGCCGCCCAATTGCATCGGTGACCTGTCCATATGTCAACCCTGCGATCGCCCCGCCAATCCATAAAGCAGATGTCGCGAGAGATGTGGTCGCCGTGGTGAGCTGGAAGTATTCGTGATAGCTCGGGAGCATGTTCAGCCCATTCATCATGCTGGCATCGTATCCAAGAGTCGTAGATGTGATGCATGAGCATAGAACTAGGAGGATCGACACCACAGTCGAAGAACCAGAGACCCTAGGTCGTGTGAAGTCATCCAAATACTGCTGGATACTGACGCACCCACCGGACCTCTTGCCATTGGTATTTAGGCCTAACAGAGGAGTCTCGGCTTGTTGCTCTTCCATTGTTTCAATCTCTGGACTTGCTCGTTGGGAATATGGGCGGAAGACACTCAGCAGTGAACGAGGCACGGAAGAGCCCCAGCTTGGCATCTTTGTTCTTAGAACCTCCAAATGTCCATAAACGAGCTCAAGGATTGTAATCCCGAATCGTACTCTTGTAATGATTTCCAATGCCGTGAACAAAAGCTAGAAGTGGGATGGCCCGTATCTCGGCAATGCCTCGGGTTCTCGAACCTTATTTGCACGACCTCGACAGGAATGCCATTGTACGCAACGCCAATGTCGAATATCCTACACGGAACATTGGCATGGACATCAAGAGTGTAATATTTACAAAGAGCTCTGTCAAGTAATTCTCATGGAGACTAAAAGGCTTTTAGGCAGGAGAGATTCGTCAGCCAGCTTGTCAAGACCAGCAACGCGACTTCTCTCTTTCTTTTGGACGCGTCGAAGGGGGATCGAGTGCCAAAGTGTTCTCGAAATTATTGATTGAATACTTCTTGCAGATACTTGCAGTACGTATATTCGGCCAAGGAAGGCGGTTATGTGAAAGATTATGCAAGGAAGGATAAGGTCACGGGCTTCAAGGGTCTTATCGTGGAACGTTGCATCTCGATGCACACACGTGACTGCAGATCTGGACGCCAAATCCAGGAACAGAAGATGAGGGGAAGCCTGTGCCTCTATTCAAGGATGGGGGTATAAGTATAGTTCATTGGTACTTGCTGCTTCGAACACTCGATTTGTGGCGTCTGGGTATCTCGATTCACGCCAAGCAAACGGGAAATCAGAATGGTCATGATTTCCTGGGCTGCGATATGCCTAGCTGTCTTGTCGGCTAAGACAGCGCTGGCTTTCAATGCTCCATCAGATGTTCCCACATGGTGCGGAAAGCCATACATGAGCAGGTATGTTGGCACTCGTTCTTGTCACATGACGTATGTTGATCCCAGCGAGCAACAATTCACTGGATCCTGGGGGACAATTCCAGTTCCCTACAGCGCTGAACGTATCATTGTTATATCTCAAATTCCAACCTCGATACTCGATCTTCTTGGAAAGTGACATTGCGGGTTCGTTCATCGTGGACGCAGCCATCTCGCACACTTTCGGACAAGCATACAAAAACATCACTTACAACCCGCCCAAGACTCCTGCTGGTCCCTTCTCAACGCTAGAATTCGAGATATTCAGCGAAGAGTCAGGCGCTTTACTTGTGTCCAATTCGATTCCTGTCAACTCGACTGGTAACATCATCGAATTCTCATTCTCATCTCTGAAGCCTCGCTTGCAGCCGTGGCCAATCTCAATTTACGCCACTTCACCTGATGGTCTGCAAACATATTCCGCCTCCACGGAAATCTACTTCTTACCATCCCGTACATACGGAAGTGCTGTGAAGATCGATAATCTCTTCGGTGGGCTGTACGTCCAAAACGCGGCGAATGAGTGGAACGGCTGGTATGGAATTTTCCCAAATGGAGGCTATGCTGATGGAGGTTATGTGACTCCAACCAATATCAGTTTCGCCAACCTCGATACATATGCCTCTCAAGGATTCAATACTATAAGTATTGTTCCGGACGGTGGACTTCCCGACCAATCGTACCCTGTGGAGGAGCTGAAACAGTACTGGGATCGAATGGACGAGCTGAATTTGTTCAATATTTACGAGATGCGATTTGCATTTCAGAACTCGACACGCATCAATGAGCAGGTCGAGTTGTGGAGAAATCGCACGACATTATTAATGTGGTACACAGGTAAGCTGCTCATCAATTGCTGAATATGATTCCTGACTCAGTTGAACCTAGCCGACGAGCCCGATGGTTGGTCGTACGCCCTGAACTCCACCAGACTCGCTTACGACCAGCTGCGCGAACTCGACCCATATCATCCCGTGTCTCTCGTCCTGAACTGCCAGAACTTTTACTACACGGAATACAGCTCAGGCGCAGACATTGTATTTGAAGACGCATACCCGGTGGCGATCAACGCCACATGGTCAATCCCCTGGAACACGCCCTGTAATCTGACCTACGGAGACTGCGGATGTGACAATTGCGTCGGCGAGCTTACAGATGTATCGACGCGACTTGACGACATTCAAAATTACCAAGACAATATCCAAGGAGAGGGAAGTAAGCCCACGTGGGCCGTGATCCAAGCATTCGGGGAGCAGAGCTACTGGCCAAGTATTCCGAGTGTTGCAGAGGTAGAGACTATGATGATGTTGGCTATCAATCACAACGCCAAGGGGCTCACGTACTGGATCTACCCGAGCACATCGGATGTCAACGTTGGGAGCGGCGAACTTGGAAAAGTCTTTCAGAGTTCAACAGGTATGAACTTCTTGTTTGGTACGAATGCAATCAAGGGGTTGCCAGTTGCGGGCGAGCCGTTGGTTGATGCAAGTGCTTGGATTGTTGATGGAAAGATGATGGTCGGCGTTGCTTCTGGAGAATATGTGGATTTTTCTTCAACGGTGACAATCATGTTGCCAGCAAGTGCGGCCTCTATTGATACAGTGTTGTATGGTGATTCCGGTTGGACTGTGAGCGGACGAATGCTGTCGAAGACAGGTCTGAAGGCACTTGAAATTGGTGTCATTGTTCTAAATCTCGGTTGAACATTCGGATGCATCCAATTTGTCATATAAATTATTCAACTTCGAGACAGTACTCAATGTCTTCAAATCACTTCCGAGCTTGCCTCAGAAGCTCAGGCCAAAGGATCTCATATTCGTCCTTCACAATCACCTCTCTTCCCTCCCTTGGCTTCAACCTGAACAAAAATCTCTCAGGCTGCACATTAAATCCTTTCGTGTAACGATACGCAGAATAATCCCATCCATCAACCCCTCCTATATCACAAGCCCACGCAATCCTCGCAACCAAGATATTCAAGCTTCTTTCCGCAACATTCATCCCGGGGCAAATTCTTCTTCCGAACCCAAAGGCACTATAGTTCTGTAGGTTGGGATAAACGTCCAACGGCTCTCTGAAAGTTGGCCATTCTGGCTCCAACCAACGTTCTGGTATGAAGTCTTCGGGTTTAGGGTACAGGGCGGGATCTCGATGAATAGCCCATTGGTTGGCGTGAACATTTGAGCCAGCTCTAATGAAGTACTTCTTACCCTCGACCTCATATATATCGTCTTTGACTAGCTGATGAGGTACTCCGCCAGCCGTAACAGGTCTCCATCTCAAAGTCTCTTTCACAACAGCTCTCACCCGCGGCAAGTTTGCCATATCATCGAATGTCGGCATCCTTTTCTTCCCAACAACTGTGTCAACTTCCTCTTGTAACTTTCTCATGGTATCCGGATGCACAATCAAAGCCAGCAAAAAACTCATCAACGCAGCTGACGTCGTTCCAGCTCCAGCTTCAAACAGCGTTCCAACCACATACGCACCCTCATCATCACTTAATCCCGATTTCTCCTGACCCTCCAAGAACTTGCTCGTGAAATTCTCACCGCCACCTTTGGAATTTCGAACATCATTCTGCAGTCCACGGAAAAGATCCAACTCCTCAGCATGCAACTTTCTCGCTTCTCTTTTGAATGGGGCAAGGAATTCTGGGAGGTACATCAAGCTCCGGACTGTATCGACCAGATACGCGCCCGGCGATGCGACTCTCTCAACCGTGTGTACAACGTTAAGGATCCTCTTGAGAACCTCCTCCTCACCCGTAACGATCGTCTTCCCAAAAGCAATTCTCATCATCAAACCACCAGCATACCGCTCAAACCACGTCTCGTACTTTTCAGGCTGCTCGATAAGATCTTTCAACGCACGTAGACTTTCCTGTTCCTGAATAGGCTGATATGACGCGGCTGCTGATACCATGGTAAGGTTGTGCATTACTTTCCTACCTCTTCGCCAAACGTCGTTGTATGGGAGGAAAAGTGGACGGAGATTGTCTGAGAGGAGAATAGCCGCCATGGGGAGTTGGTCACGGGAGCTGTAGAGAGTTCCTCGCTCACGAAGGAGATCATCAGCGATTTTTTGAGTAGATATGATTATTTGCGGTCGTCCGGCAATGGAGATCTGGTACAAAGGGCCGTATTTCTTGGACCAGGTGAAGAATTGGAGCCATGAGTGGAAAGGAGGAATTTCCAGGAGCGATCCGAGGATAGGAAGACCTGGAGCTTATCAGTATTGCTGAAAGGCTCTGTGATAAAAACATGAAATTGAGAATGTGGTGGATTGAAGGTTACCTTTTGGGCCAGGGGGGTATTCCGTTCTAGGAGAACATCTTGATTTGGATGTGACGGCAAGCCGCAAAAGGACAATGCCGAGGACAAGTAAGATTAAGATGATTACGACCATTGTGGGATATTTAGAACACTCCAAACATAAAATGAATTTTGAGTCTGCAATTGATATATTTGTTGCGTAGGTAAACGGGGATGCGGATGGGGCGGGGTAATGACAGGCTATCTAGCTATGATGAGATCTCACTAAGCTTTGGGAACAAGACATTTCATTCGATCTACGAATAATCTTGCGCGAATTCTGATTGGATGTCTGAACACTAGAATGACAGTACTGTTGGCCATATTCTAAGCGCACGGAGAATCAGCTTATGGCCCATCTTTTTCATTAGCTCGTCCGCTCTTCTCAATGCAAAACTCCATGTCATTCAGATGACCTCGATGCGGAGCTCACTCGTACAGAATTGTCGATTTCTCGGAAATGGATGCATCACAAAATATGACCATTCCGTAGTCTGAAGTGCAAAGTCATGTTTGAAAGACGCGCCAATATCTACATCATCCGAGCCACTCAACATCGGGTTTTCACCCTCATCACGGCTCACCTGTCAACCTCCACCGTGATCTTGCAATGGCCCCAGATCCCTCCGTTACCTTGGAGGTATCTTCCCACTCCACTTCATTCTCATGAAATCATCAAAGGTCCAACGACTTATATCAAGCGTGTCACCTCCCTTTCCCTGGTGAGTCTTCGTCGTGCTGTCCGTCGACGTTCCTGTGGCGGCGCTATTGGCTCCTGCGGTGCCGCTGTTTCTGGTATCGGTGCTGGAATTGGATGCAGTCTCGTCCGGCATTTCTGGAGTGGATAATTCGACGGGTTAGTCTTGGGTTTGCTGCTGTGTTGATCGTAGGAATCGCGTGTCTTTGGCACGCCTCGAACGTTGAAGCCTTGCCTGAAAAGAAGTACAGTTGAGGTTTGAGGTGGGGAAGAACAGATATCGGGGTGGGTGTCTCCTCCATTTTATAGGTCGGGTTCCTTTCAGGAGTGACGGTGTGTGTGATTCTGGAGAGCATGACCCATGAATATACCAAAAAAGAACTTGAAGACATCGTGAATCTATTTCATTTGTACTTTTTTCGGCAATAGGAAAGCATTCACCGCCAGTTTGAAGGAGACTCATGAACTGAAGCACAAAGGATGGAACCACGTGCATAGCTATTTTCTCATTGTCTAATAACCACTAGCTCATTACTTGTATTTTGGCCTCTATTTCTAACCTAGAGCAAACTATCAAAGAGATCCCACATCTGGGACGAGGTTAGTATGGCTGGTCTCTATATGGCAGGCTTGAGGATAATCAAGACCATTCACCTCATCGGACGAAATCGGCTACCACGAACAATTCACTAGAGCCCAGGGATGCGAACCCATCGTACTCCACACAAGGGCAGAACATTTTCACGGAAAGATCCGATCGATCTCATGCAGCTTACACATTCCCAGCTTCGGTACGATCGGCTCACATTGAAAGATGTGGTAGCACGAATGACTGCAGTTCAGGGTCACGGCCCGAGAAGCAATATTCACAGCATTTCTAGATTGACTTGACAAGAACTCGGTATCTGCTATTTACATACTCCCCAAACCATCCCCAAAGGAGACTGCACATCATAAGACCAATCCACTCATCTCAACCCCACTCGAACTGGCCAGTGACTCTCAGCGGAGAAATGAACAGCCGCACACACCCCAATCTCAAGCTCAACTCGAGATTAACTAACACGCTTGCCACTGAACGCCAACCTGGAAGGCGATCTTGCCATCGATGGAATCGTCAGTGATGACACCGCTTGCAGCTGGTACGGTAGTTGTGAGGCGGACTTGGGAGTTGATGTTGAGGGCTGTGGTGACGCCGCATGGCGACCAGATGGTAGATGTGAGGGGCATGGCATCTGTGATTGCGTAGTCACCTGCTCTTGGGCCCTTGAAGTCTGTGCCGGAGGAAATCTGGTTGGGTTCTGTATATTCGTTAGTATGCGCCTTTTCTTTTCGAGATAGCAAGGGGCCAAGCTTACGGCCAGAGAAGTAGTAAGTATTCTGTTGGCGACCGGTCACTCCTTTCTCGACATCGACGTAGCCGCGATACATGGTGCTGAGAATGCTATATTGGAAACCACCTGGGTACTGGAGCTCGATGTTGAGTTGGCAGTTCTTGCGGTTCTCAGTGACTGGAACTCCGGGGCCAATTGAAGCCACAAATCTGTCAAAAATGAGGGTGAAACTGGACAATGGTCAGTACCGTATTTGGTATTGTCTTAGTGTCTCGTCACTTACGTCTGTCTGTCGGGCGAGATGAAAGATCCAACGCTTCCTTGTGGGCATCCAGTTCCTCCGTATACTAAGTTCTTGATGGTGACTTGGTTTGGCGGAGGCACAGCACCCGTGCTGACATCTGTCAATGAAAGAGGCGAAGCAATCGCCGTAGCAGCAAGTATAAGAGTGAAGAATGTGTTGAGCATGTTTGCTAGTTGATGGATCGAGTTCTAAATCTGTGAGTCCTTGGTCTGATATTTTGAATGCTGTGGATGATGCTGAGAAGAAGTAGTTGAAAATTGAGGGGTTTCTTGTCGCTACCTATATACTTTCTCGCTATTAAGCATGTGGTGATAGGTAGGTAAGGTGATACTTGTTGATGGTGTGGAAATGAGCTGAGAGTTTTTGCCCCGCAGCAATATAGGCACCTTGGCCAAGTACCATCTCAATCCCAGCCTAAAGTATGATACGAGGGTGGTAGCTAAGTTGTAGCAGGGAAGCTCTTGTTGCGTTATCGATTCTGTTCCTGACTCCGAGAAATAAAACATTCAGGGTCACCAGATCCGGTCTTCTACCCCGGAAAAGCTTGTTCTGAACCACGGAGCGAGGAAAACGTGGCGTTCGACTTGGATTGAAATTGTGGCTGGAACAGTTCCGGTTGTGAGATATTAATAGACTTGGGTCTTATGATATCCTGCCAAGAACATAAGAGTCCAAAAGATACTGTAATGAAAGCACATGCTTATGTATAGTTTACGGACGTGAAGGACTGTCCAAAATCAGATGAACCTTGTTGTTCTTCAGAAGAGACGCGGCTCAACACTTGTTGACGATCGTGTCGATCTCCCTTGTACAGACTCTTCAAAATTAAGGTTATCTTGAGGATCTGAAAATAGCAACGACCCGCCATGATATATTTGCTCCGGACCCCAATGAGAAACAAAGGTTAGTACAGTATCTCGCAGAGTACCATTCGGTTAACCTTCAGACCCGGGACCACTTGGCCATGTATATGATTAATGAAGCCCATCATCAGATGCATTGCGATTAATATACGTGGTCATAAAAATAGCTTTCTCTCGTCTAACCAAATTGCCAGATTGAGGCTGAAAGCAACGGTAAAAACAACCGAGTCGAAATCACCACCTCAAAAGCACCACAATTCTGCGCAATCCCAGATCTCCAGTCTCGGGGCAGCCCGCAAACTGAACCCTGGGGAAAAGGTGGAAGCGAGGTAGATTTACCAGCCGTTGCATTGGTTGCGACAAATCTTTTGGTACTGCATCTCGCCATTGGGATGGTGTATTTTTAGGAACATGCTCAATGCAACCTTGAATTTCCAATTGGAACGGCCGAGACAATCCGAAAGGCTAGAATTTATTCATTTTCTTTCCAGAGACTCGGAAGGTCTGGCAGAAGTGCGTTCCTGCTCTCTCCAATCCGCTCCGTAACACAGAGGGGACCCGTCCCGTCCCGTCCCAATAGAGTTCGAGGTGGTTGTGGTCTGAGTCTTCAGCAATATCTATTAACTGCTTAATGAGAGCGTGAAATCGAGTCGATATGGGTGGACTGGCACTTTTCCACTAGATTTGATCTTCCGTGATGGAGGTTACTCAGAGCTGGCGATTGCCCTTGTCACGAGAGGCAAGACCAAAAAAATAGGTCTGGTTAGCCCAAAGCTGGGTAAGTATCTCCTCCAGAAGACTTGTCACTAGCCCGTGTCTTGATGTCGAAAACTAGGTTCTGAGGGAAGAGGTCGCCAGCCATTCTTAGTTAGTATGGCACACGATGTCTAGAATCTCCATGGGACATTGAGACGGGAGATTCTTCTTGTATTGAGTGTTTGAGATTACACAACTTTACACTGCCTCTTCTTCTTTCCGCCCTGCCCTCCCTCCCCTTTTCCCTCGCACTTCTTCACCTTTCCCTTCTTCCCAACCGTCTTCTTACCATTTTCTGATATGTCCCAGGAGTCAGACTGTTGAGAGGTGTCGATTCAGATTTAGGATTTTGAGATTTAGTCTCCTCTTCGTCATGAGAGTTTAAGTCTGACCACCCGCATTCAGATATTGAGCCAGGCTCGATTGGATCCTCATTGGGATCGGGGTAGAGAAAAGACAAGTACTCGAACCTGCCAGAAGGCTGTTGATATTGCGGCTGTTGTGTTCCAACAACAGGCGACTGTTGAGACGAAGGTTGTGTATGGTTGAGAGGAGTATCAGAATCTGCCGTAGATGTAGTCGGGTATCTGGAGATGAGATGGGTATGTTGAGATGCTACAGAAAAACCATTTTCGTCGACCATTGTTAGATTCTCGCGTTCTACCAAAGGGGGTCCGACAGATTCGCCAGGCATCCTGGAGTCCCACCAAGTAACATGACTAATTTCAGATATGTCATCGGGAATAACTTGATCATCGTCCGGGCCGTCGAGAAAGGAGAGCGTCCTGAAGCGTTGATAAGGCTGAGAAGCTTCGAGTTCAAACATGCGTGGGGGAGGGACCGAGCGAACATTGAGATCGAGTTGCTCCTATAGAACTGTCAGTAACGCCTCCATGCGTGGACGAGGAGCGAGAAAAACCACGTCGGGCTCGCATCGTTGCGAACAATCAAGAGTGGTTGAGAGTTGTTGGAGTGGCGACAACGGTGAAGCATTGAGACCCTCGCCCTCCTCCCTGACTTCTGATGGGCCTTGATTTTGAGATTCCACGTCCTCCGCTGAGTCAGAGATCAGCGGCTGGATGAGATTTACAACGATCTTGAACCAAGGAAACGGATCCGATCCTGTAATCATACGTTAGCTGCAGAAGTGAGGGAAATTGCAGCAAGCTTCTTACGGAAGGACTTCCAGAGGTTGAAATCGAGATGGAAAGCTCGATATCCAGGGAAGTACTCCTGCATGCATTCAGATTCTTCGACGAGCTTTCGCTGCAGAATATTGAGATCGGAAGGGTCGTTGAGAGCTTGGGGTGAGAAAACGAGATACAGGATCTCCCAGGTATGAGAAAAGTATCTGCCATTGGCTTACTCATTGGTAGGTGCCATTTTGAGGATTTGATCGCGTTTCGTTCTCTTGTTGTTGGTGTTATTGGTGTTGTTGGTGGAAGAACTTTGCTTTGTTGACTTGCGCACTTTTCTATAAGCGCGTTTAGTCACGTCACGTGTAGCCACCAAGGCTGGCCCAATAGTCGGTAACGAATGACTCTATCCATGTGCACATAAGTCTCAGAGCCTGCCGAGCATATTGAGTCTCGCCGAGCCTTACCATAACCTGCATTTGCTGTATCTACAGTTCCACTACTTCTTATAAACTCACGTGCCGGTGGCATGACCAGTAACCTGCAATGGCATCTTGTGGCATGTTCTCAGTGTTTGATCTTAAAGAAAATGTAAATTCCAGCGACGAGAATGAAAGCCAGACTCATGTTTGTAAACATAGGGTGCGATACGAAGGGCAAACGACACAACGCTCCCTCAATTATATGAAGCCGAACCACAGCTTACCACAACCCATCACCTCCCCACTTCGATTTTCATCTCTCATCGGAAAGGCAAAGTAAACACTACCGGTCCAAGCGACGACATACTACTACTCCTACTACTCCCTCCTCTCAATCTCCCCCCATGCATCACCGGGAAGGCATTAGAAAATCCACCACTCGAAATACTACCAGAAGACCTCTGACTCCCACCATACCACGAACCGTTCATCAAACCACTCGTCCAGCTACTCTGTGGCGTTAAGCCTCTCACACTGGTAAGTATGCTGTCAGACGCGCTGAAGAATCCGTTCGTGAATGAGCTTCGTGGAGATGATCGAGTGATACTGGTCAGTCTGCTGCTGGTACCCGTCCAACTGCTTCCTCCTGAGAAGGGGAAATTTTGTTGTTGCATTTGTTGGCCGTATAGGCCATACACCCCCGGGGCGTGGCGGTAGCGGCGGGGGTCGTTGGCTATGGTACCGTAGTTGGCCGGGTAGCCTCGAGGGGTGTTGAAATAGGTGACGAAGCGCTGCATTGTTATGTACTCGTTGGGACTTTTGAGGGTCTCAGCCTGTATCTCTTGGTGCACCAGGTATTGAAACTTGAGGTTAGTAGATCCGGAAACGATGCAAAGAGGCAAGACGACGAGACGGGTTTTGTGGTCGAGGCAGGGTGGACAGACTGTCTGCGCTGAAGGAAAGTTCGGAATAACAAAAGAAATGACTCCCTGGGTAGATCAAAGTCATGTTGAGATTCAACGGCATTGAACAATGCCCCGCCTTGCTGATTGTAAGATGCAGAGCATATGTAAAGTTATTCATCCTATTTCGGAATCACTTCACGGAGTCAAAGCAGTCTGTGCTTAGCTACCACGGCCATCGGAATTGTATTCTTGAATATCCAATATGCCTGGACTTGAGTGGGGCTTTAAGCGCTGGAGGAACTATCCCTGTGCTGAAGTGGAAGGAAATAGGCTTTGATATCAATCACGGTCCCAATATACTAGAGCTGCGACGAGCTCGAAGGGCCATCCGCGGCGAACCCGGTCACCACGTGATGATCCCAGCGAACCTGTATACAGACCCTCTCAGTAACCCACAAAAGCATCGAGCTTCCCCTGGTTATAGACATCAGCTTCAACGAGCTTCTCCAATTTCTGTGTCCTATTGTTAGCCTGATCTAGAGAGAAGGGAGACGCAGGAGCTACTTACACCATCAGCCGTAACCTTAATCAACGTCGGCAAGTTCGTAATCTTGAATGGAGCAGCCTTCCATGGATTATCCTGTTTTCGCCACCTAATGAAAGTCAGTATCCAAATTTTACGACATTCTCGAATGAATGAGACAAAGTAATTGCCTGTCTTGAAGGTTGAGCTGGAATGACTTACTCGTCACGTTGCCCCGCATACACGACTTTTACCACATCCTCTCCACTGGCAAACTTGCTGTTCACAAACGACTCCGCATCACGACAATCTCCGCACCAAGACTTTCCATTTGATAGAGAAGCGTATAATATAGCGAAAGCAACCCTAGAGGTTGTGGCGGTAGCTTTGAGTGAGGCTTCGAGCTCAGATGGCGATTCGGAAGAGATTTTGAGGGGCATCTTCGCGGTCGTTTTATGGTGGCTTTGAAGAAGAAAAGGGTGCGTTGCTGGAAGAGGAGGGATTATACGAGTGATTATGTTGGTGATTTGTGAAAGGCTCTTTGTCAAACTAGAGAAGGTAGTCGAGGCTCAAAAGAGATCTGATGCGATATTGTGGAAGGTGGCGTGCTGCGGGCTGAAGTCCTCTTAAAGTTTCCCTTCAAGACCACCCGAGGATCGCCCGGTCGTGGAAGGACAAACGTGATGAAAGTTCGGGCTGCGTTACGCGACATAGGTACGCATTTAAATGATCTCGAGATATGTCGTGAGGAACCTTCGATTCGCTAGGTGAGGATCTCCAAACTTTACGAGCATTGACAGTCACGGTGAGATGTAAGTTCCGAGTTATTAAAATCGGATGCCTATCTGTTTGAAATGATTTGCTTTCAGAAACGGAACTCCCGAAGGAGTCATGAATAGAAAAAGATTATGGTGTCATATTCAACATTAATGAAATTTTGAACAGCTCCTTTCGCCAATATCCAAGCTCCTTCCAAATCCCTTTTGTACACCAACTTTTCACACTACCCGGCGGCCAACTCTTACAAAGCCACCATAACACCCAACATACCTGCAAGACCAGCAATGCTTGCAGCCATAGCAGTAGCACGAGGAGCAGCAGCAGTCGAAGTTCCAGTCTCAGCAGCATTTCCTGACCCGCTCGTTGAAGAAGGTGTGGCATTTGAGCCTCCACTAGTAGTAGTCGAAGCCCCGCTACCAGTCGCCGCAGCACATGGCTGAGGAAGGTCCGTAGAAACTGCCAGTTCAGAACTGTGCTCAGAATACCAGCTGGATAAGGCAGTTTCGTAGGATGAGATAGCGCTCTTGGCGTCGCTGGGGAGATCGTTGTACCAGTCAGGTGTGGCTGTCGCGATACATGCGAGATCGGTTCTGGTGAGCTCTGATTCCGGTACGGCGGTTGCGAGGACGGATTGGACTGATGCTGGGAGGGTGGGAAGATCGGAGAGTAAGCCGAGTGCAGATGTTGCGCCGTCGAGTAGGGAGTTGAGATCTGTGCCAGCAAGAGATGTGGCAGCGTCGAGGAGAGAGCTGAGGTCACCAGCATCGGTGGGGAAGGATCCGAGATCAGTTGTTGCTTGAGGAGCTGGTGCCGGGATAGGATCGGCGAAGACCATGGCAGCAAGGCTTGCAACGAGGATGGATTTGGTGAACATCTTGTCTTAAAGTCCTAAGTTGACTTGAGAACTTGAATGGATGCTGGAGTATCGAAGTAAGAAGAGGTGGATGTTTGGACGGGAACAAAGAAGTTTTTTGTGGAATTGGCGAGCTTTAAATAGTTGCACCCCTCACTTGATGAAATTTGGCCACGGCTGAAAGTCTGCCAGATCTGACGATTTGCCCAGTCATGAAAGCTGAGAGGCAGCCGTGTCAAAGCATAGTCGTCTGAACCAAGCCGCTGTTGGTATGGCACAGTGGGATTAGGGGGAGATCCGTTTTCCCAATGCGCCTTAGTACGGATGGGTAACACGCCAGTCTGTTCGGTAGGATGCACGATCCCGGAGCTGAACAGGGACATCCTTTGACAGCGGAACCCTTTTCTTTCGGGTCCTCAGATTCGGGATTGGGGATTGAACCGCACCTCGTGCCCGTGATCGGTCTTTTCAAACCGAAAATTATGTCTCCGAGAGCAGCATCGAGAATCAAGACAAACATGCAGCCAAGGAGATGCAATGCAGCTCATCCGATCTGTCAGTGAGATGTAGGGCTACTAGCCGATGCCTTTTAAGCTTACTTCTTGGCCCCTTGCCGATTTACGGTTTTGAGCTGAACCCCAGTCTCAAACTTGAAGCGCCACTGGCTCCGCCATTCTGAAAAGGGGTGAGCCTTGACCAATTAGCTATCGGACTCAGAGACGCATGAAGCTGAGCCACCAATTTCATTCCACGGCAGATCGTCGATGAGGGATATTTTGTGTTCCACCTTGCTGAGGGACAAAAGAGCCTTTGTTGACCACAGATAATCTGAAGAATTCAGACGGTTGCAGCAAGGCTGGTTGTATGATACACCCCCAAATCTCCCTCCGTTCAGAGACCCCCAAGAGCGCGCTACGAACGTTTTGGCACCAGTGAAAACCTCGAGCGGCCTTCGCCGTGTATGTTACTGCTCTCGAGAACACATCGTCGTCCCCACCACCAAAGTATGACCCAAGATGCACCCGCTCCGACCACGGTTCAAAACAATTGATCTTATCTGTACGGATACCGAAGACCAGGGGATGGCCTAGTTTGAGAGAGAGCAGACGGTGAGGTTCTCGTGCGTTTATGAGAGTTGCGGCATATATTGTGCCATTGAGTACTCTGAAATGCTTCAAGTGATGTGAGCACGAGATCCGATGTGGTTGAAAGCGTTCCTATGACCAGCCCCTGCAGGTTATGGCCTAGAATTGGCACCTTCTGCTACTTCACACTCTCTGCAACTTCACTCACTACTCAGAGCCAGCTCATGCGGTATCCTTCCTAAGCATTGCCTCCCACAAAGTTTGTTGGGACCTCAATTACCCAGAATTACGTTTGGATTTCGCTTCAGTCCCATCCTCCAAGTGCTGGAATCGTTTCTCAAGATAATGCATCGCCCAGAATCCTTACGCTTAGATCCGTATAGTTGTCAGATATTTCTGCAGCTCTTGGTACTTTGCCGATTGTGCTGCGAGATTGTTACTATATGTGCTAGTGCAGTTGAGGAGGTTTTTCGGGTTCAAGTGACAGGTCTCGAGACTGAGCTGAGCATGTTGATGCTGTGATTAGAATAGTGGACACTTCTGTACCTAAGGCAGCCGCTTCAGCTTGAGATTCTGCAAGCGCGATTGAACAGCTATGTTGGGACGTCTCTATTCATCGTTTTCCCAGACAGTCAGGATACGTATGCCTGTGATATATCGACGATGCCATCCTTTTCAGATCGATTCAGCGTGATCGTTTCATCCTCCCAGACAGTCCAAAGTCGATCTCCGGTGATGAGATCGTCCCAGCGGCACATCGCAGCGGCACATCCCAACTCCATCGGCCTATCATCCTCCCAGCCCGATGGCGGCTGTCCCGATGCGGTGGATTGTTGACAGGTATTTATAAGCGATGAGCCGAATCCCCACTGCCATCCGGCTCGGCGGAGTAGCAGACAGACAATTGACGAAAAAATGGTAAGCGAACTCAATGATCGCACTCGTCGGAGAATGATGGAACATCGACAGATGGAAAAGCGAGAGAGCTGAGGCACTGGAAAGACCTTCGTGTACTTCCAGTTTCAATCCAGAGGTGCCTAAGTTTCTCCAGCCGAAAAGCATACCCAATCGAGCAACCTTCTGCCCAGATACGACCTCAACTGATCACATTGGCTAGACAGTACCTCGTATTGGCTGCAAAGATGCTTTTCGCATTCCACCAGTTCCTAAGAGCAAATGCGACGTTCGATACATGATTCTTCAGCAAACACGTACACTCGGGATTTAACGTACGTGAAGCGAGAAGGCGAAAATCGTGTCTCCGGTGCGGACTACGACTTCGTGGGAGCTAGTATGTACGGTATATAAATTCTTCAACATTCCCTATTGCAAATTTCCGCATCGTTCATCATCTTAAAATGTCATTCCCAACAACCATCAAAACAGTCGCCATCGTCGGCGCAACAGGCAACCTAGGTAAACTCGTCACCAAAGCCCTCCTCGACACCCAGAACTTCTCAATAACAGCCACATCTCGCTCTGGCTCGGAATCAATCTTCGCGACTGACCCTTCCATCGAGATCAAGCAGGGGGGTTATTCCTCGCCCGCCTTCCTGGCAAACGCGTTCGCGGGCATCGACGCTGTCGTTCTCTACTTGCATCACACTTCTGTGCCTGAACTCGCGACTGAAGTCATTGAAGCTGCGGCCGCGGCGGGCGTCAAGTGGATTTTCCCGACAGAGTGCGTGCCTCTGGACACGAAGCAGCTGTTCTGAGGGTGAATGCTGACCTTCGACTTCAAGATTCGGTCACGATTCTGGGAACGAGGAGTTGACACGCGCTGGCATCCTGAATGCAAAGAATGCTGGACCACGAAAGAGGATCGAAGAGCTTTCTGAGAACTATCCAGAGCTTAGATGGATTGAGATCATCAACAATCCGTTGTTCGACTTCGTGAGTGCTGACCCGAGTCCGTCCATTCAGGCGTTCTGGCGTGCGGAGCTGAGGACATGCAGGCAATGAAGCGCAATACGTTCCTCACCGACGCGAAGAACAAGACTGCAGACTTGCTCAGTGGTGGGACGGCAAAGTTCAATACGACGACGATGAGCACCACTGCCCTTGCCATTGCACGGCTTCTCAGCTGGCCTGTTGTTGCCGATGGAGGTCCTGCGTTGTCTGACTATGGCAATAAGTTCGTATACATCAGCTCGTTCACAGTCTCACAGAGAGACATCCTGGATTCTGTGCAGGTCCGTATCTTCCATTCCCCGAAACCTCAGCCGGTAGCAAGATCTGCTACTTAGGACTGCCACGGCCACTACTAAGATGTCAATAGCGATTGACAGGGACAGCTGATGCTGACTGCACTATCACGCACACCGACGTCCAAGATTTCATTGACGACGGACCAGCGAAGCTTGCTAGAGGAGACATGACAGCAGTTCTCAATCTACTGATGGGCTCTCTCATGAAAGAGGGCTTGGGTGGAGATTATGAGAGCAAGAAAGGCACGGGCAATGCAGTCTTAGGTTTGCCGGCCTTGCTGCAGTGACTGCCTGGAGCATACCGCGGGATTCGCGGTGAACAAGGAGATGAAAACAAGTGATAGCATTGCAACTCGTAACGTCGTAAATATAAAATGAGTCGATTCCTCAATTCGGATCCTTCCTCCCAGAACCCCTGCCGACCCACGTCTCGTTATGTAGGTTATTCGGGAAAATCTCGTCCGAAGACCAGTCCATCTGAGAATCGCCACCGCTCTGAGCCCTTGACCTCCTCGCATTCTTCGTCTCTTTGCTCTCGCCATCGAAATACTGACTCTTGTTCTGGAATTTCAGCTCGATGACGTCGGTCCTCACAATGTTCTCCATGCTGTCGGACATATCCCTCTTCCCGCTGATGCTCGTCCTTCTCCTCGATCGGATGTATCCTCCTGTTCCGTTCAGGTTATTGGCACCCGATGTCCCGTGTTTTGCACTTGTCGGGTCGTTGGTTCCTCGTACGCTCTTCCATGATGCTGGGATGAAGGCTGATAGGATGGGAAGTGATGCAGCGACCACGCCGAACGTTAGATCGATTAACGTCCAGTCTTGGAGGTGGATGAAGTTCCCTGGAGATGTCAGCGACAGAATCATCCTGCTTCGAGGGCGGTACTCACAGAGAACATCACTAGACAACCTTTTCTGTTCAATCTGGCGCATGACCGAGCCAATACAGCTCATCGCCCCAATACTGAAGACAAAGTACAGTCGAAGTTTAGTTCCCCAACCCATTCGCACTTTACATAGGACGATCAGTGGGACTGAAAGTAAAGCAAAGTCCATGATGACGTGTATGACACTCAAAGTACTGCCGACGATATTATCGCTTGTGCATTTGAACTGTCTACTCTCCTTCGCAATTCTAATCGGATCCCAGCCTGCCCAAGGTGGGTTGCACTGGAAGATGGTCCAGAAGAGCGAAAGTAATATATAGGTGACGAGCAGGAAAAGGAAGATGTTATTGAACATCAACCAGGCTTTGGAAGTGAGCGATGTCAATCGTCGACTGCGAAAAAGACGTCAGTAGGGGTTCTAAGAGGTGCTTCAAAGCTCTATCTTTGTTGTCATATCATATAAAATCCTGAGGCCTTCTTTGCAACCCATTCAGAGTTCTAGCTAGAGTGGGGTTACCAATACTGACTTGAAGAAGCATATCGATACTTTAATCATTCCCACGGCAACAAAAAAGATCGGTTTGGAGAGGTTGGAGAATCGTTTGAAGTACGCATACTCCTCACTATTGCATTTGTCAGTACAATAACCTATGGCCAGGTTCTTGGCCCAAATAAAGCTTGGTTGAGAACGTTTCTACAACGACCCTTCGCCAAGGCAGCTGTCGAAACTTCGGGGACTACGTACTAGGTGACATCGTACATCTGCAGAAAGACACCAGTCAGTTATATCCATCAAAGCAGAAGTATAAAGATAACTGGCTTCACCCCGCAGCGAGTTGAAAGCCAGACAACTACCAACCCGACACATGGAGACAAAAACTTACGTGCTTCCCCGCTCCTCCATATATCACAGCACACATCTGCAGCGTGGGCCAACAAATCGCCAACATCACACCCGGTATGATGAAGAAATCATCCATTCCCACCATCAAACCTCTTCGGAAAATCCTAACACCCAGTCTCAACCCAGTGATGATAACCATAGTAGCCAGAGCAATACTCATCGAAGCCAGGATCCTCGGCCCTCTCGTCTCGAAAACATATCCCTCTATTGGTCGTGCTGGAGGTACAAACGCACCGAGCATGGGATCAGTCGTCTTGCCAAAGGCCATAAGCAGATACTTCGCGACATAATAATCTTTCGTTGTGTTTGGGGGAGAGCCAATATGTGCTGAGATTGTACCGGTTGGTAAGGACATGGCGATCGTCGACGTCGCTGATGCCAGTATCGACGACATGTTTGATGATCTTGTCAATGTTGATGGACGATTGTTGCTTCAAAGAAAGGGAATGTCTCAGGCGATCTGGAGAGCAGCGGTTGTAAATCTTCCAAGCTGCGGGGGCGGAAGGCTGGGGCCACAGCCGTTATGAACTTGAATAGGAAGAGTGCAGTGGGGCACTTTTTGTTCTATCCTGGGGAGAACGAGGTGTAAGTTCTGTAATCCAGGTCAAAAGTAGGCAGTTCGAGTTCGATTTGGCGTACATGCCAACTCTCAAGTACCGGACACATCAGACTTCAGGCAGTTTTCTTGCAGAATGTGACCATGGTGAGGATTAAGGTTCCGGGGAGCATCCATTACAATGAACGTTGCAAGCCCCTGTTGCGAAAGCATTCAAGATTGGGAAATATCCATGCAGATTCGCCAACCACGAAAAACAGGAGTTTTGCAGTCCGAAGGTCGGGTTGAAATGCTTTGTTTTGCGTGATTCCAAGCATCTTCGCTTGACAGCCGGCCTTAGCCAAACAATCCCAGCAAGCTTCATCCTTCCGCATCGTCTATCCGAGTCAGGCTTCCCGAGCTTTGCTAAAAGCCTATTGGGCAGCAGCGCAACCATCTGGACCACAGCTGGGAAAACCTTGAGGAGCCTTTGGAGGTGCCACTGCAAGCCCTTCGGAAGGTTCAACTAGAGCAATTAGCCCGTTTAGAATATAGTTATATCGAACGATATCTCGAGACTTGAAAACCGTCCAATTCCAGGATTAATCTTGGGAAGTTGGGCTGGCATGTCACAAATTTGTTCTAGAAACAATTGTTCTTCGCGACGTGCTGTTCCATCCGCCTCATCAGTCGAGTTTAGTCTGACAGAGCTTCGTCATGCTATCCTGCACCTGAGATTGGATGAGGCAGTTTATTAGATGAGAATCAGTTCAGATATTCACAACGAATCTTTCCAACGGAAAATAATCCAGAAACGACAAGTCGTTCCAAAGTCGGTCTCCGGATCTGCCGCGTTGCCGTGCATCGCTTGGAATTGATCAAGAAATACTCCTCATTAAACGCCATCAAGGATGCATGTTTCCAGCGCGGCGTGATATCTCGCACCCGCACCGTAGATTCCAATTTTCCCCCAGTGCAGAATCTCGGAGGAAAGCACTGTCGTCGAAAATTTGCCTTTGAAGTCAAAATCGCGGGTTTGAGTATCTGCTCCTTAACAATGCATTGGGGCGAGGCTGTTCTCCAGTTTAATAGATGCAGGAACCAGGGAATGTGGAGGCGAATATTTGGAGGTCGGGATCTGGAGCAAGGATGAACTTGTGAGCTCGATCGGATTGCCGGATCAACATGGATTTCAGGCTCTGAGAGATCGTACTTGAAGATGGTCCGGTTTCTGGTCTCAACAATTCTCATTCTTTGCGAATTGTATACATATTGTCAACTCTGAGGATGAGGACCATTGACGCGTAGCGTTGACGGTATGGCCCTTCATTCGCTACCAAGCCACCATGTACCAAGCGATCGTGGGAAAATAAGGTTCATCAAGCCACCCGGAAATGACCCCTCTTGGACCGTGGTGGAGCCCGAGCATCTGCAAGCCAAAAGACGGCGGCAGGGTTCGAGCGGCTGGCTGGGGGTATCTGAACTCCCCGCAATCTTTTGAGACAAATTTTCAAGATCCAAGTTCCTTCTCCCACGACATCCCTTGAACGTGAGGATCCAGAGGTGTTGCGATTGGTTGAACAGAGCTTCAAATGTAAGTTACTTGGATCCCTTGCAAGCAGAGGATGGCAGCTTCGATTTCCGTCCACTTTCCATCCAGTAGAAACGTGCCAAAGATGGGATGAAAGGAGATTGAGCTCTCCACTTGCACGTTCCAATAGTCCAGAAGCTGATATGAGTGGGGGTGTCAAGATTCGAGAAGCTGTCAGATAATCAAGACAAAACCTTCACCAACCGCTTTCACCAGGGAAAACCTTCTTTGTCGTCTCGCCACAAGTTGATTATCTTATCCTCTTAACCTCGACAGCGTGCCTTTTAGCCTGCCTAGCTGCAAGATGTTGTTCCTCTGGGCTGTTATACTTTCTTGTGTGGCGGGAACTGTTCACGCGAAGGACTGCTCAGGCATTAACGGTATCAAACCAGAATGCAACTCTAAAGAGTCTGCATACCAACGAGATGTTTTCTGGGTTGGTGGCAAGTACGTCAATGCAGCCATTGGGCTCTTGACGTACGATCAGATGTACGTCGAGAAGCTCACGCCACAAAAGGGTGTGAAGAAGCCATACCCAGTGGTGTTCTTCCATGGAGGCGGCGTCTCTGGAGGGGTAAGTGATGTCAAGACATCACATGGATCATCGCTAATGCGAAGATAGACGTGGCTCAACACACCGGACAATCGAAAAGGCATGGCCTCTAGGTTTCTCGACAGAGGATATCTCGTCTACATCGTTGACCAAACATCCGTTGGTCGCGGGACACAAAACGACTTGACCGGATATCCTCTACGCATCGGCAGTACTTCCAACATCACCGAAGTTGGCTTCACAAACCCAGAAGCGAAGAACGCATACCCGCAAAGCCAACTGCATACCGAATGGCCCGGAACTGGAGTTCGTGGCGATCCAAGCTTCGATGCCTTTGAGTCCTCCTTCATCCCGTTGGCATCCAACAACACCCGCCAAGAACTGTCAATGCGAGCCTCCGGCTGCGAACTCCTCTCGCTCATTGGCCCATCATTCCTCGTCGCTCACTCTATTGGCTCAATTCATCCTATCTTGCTTGCAGACGAGTGTCCAACCCTCGTTGCAGGAAGTGTGAACCTCGAGCCAGGAAACATTCCATTCCAATCATACGTCGGCAACGCTACATCCTCAGTCGGTCGAACCACTGCCCGTCCCTTCGGCCTCACAGTCACCAACCTGAACTTTTCCCCTCCGATCTCCAACTACACGGATCTGGTGACAGTGACTGTTGGAGAAGATACACCTTCCAAGAGATCCTGCATCTTGCAAGCAACCGGCGGAAACAACACCGTCCACACTCTTCCTAACGTCGCCAAGGTTCCCTACGTAGCTTTCACTGGAGAGGCCAGTCCTCACGCGACTTATGATCACTGTGTGATCGACTTCCTCAATCAAGTCGGCGTGAAGACTGATTGGATCAAGATGGTTGACGAGGGCGTGACTGGAAACGGCCATTTTGGATATCTGGAGTCGAATAGCTACGACTACTTCAAGGTAGTGGAGAAATGGATCGCGAGGCAGGCGAAGACTCTGGGACGATATGATCGAAGATAGGGGATGATTGTGATATAATTGAAGGATGCTATTGTACATATTACCTTTTAATTGTTGAACATAGTGCAGACGTTCATAACGAAATGATATCTCCAAACAAAAAGCTTCAAAGCCCTGATGAAGTCGAGATTATGGGTTGAAATGGACGCAAGAAGCGGCGAAGGGTGTTTTGACGCGAGTGCGCTACTTTGACGCCCTTGTTCCCACGACTTCCTGGCCTTATCCGTGACCCGCACAGCACCTCAACAGCATAAACTCGATTGCTAACATTCAGCAGAGAGAAGGGATCTGGTCCCTCGTTCAATCATCCATCGACGTTTGGATTCATGTACTACGACAAACACTGTAGTTGCTTTCGCCTACTGGAATAATACGGTCCTCAAATGAGCGACATACAAAGCCATGCGTACTACGATCTCTCCGTATACCCGAGTCGAATATCCTCGACATTAGAAACGGAATTGACCACAGATAATTGGCATATATTCTTGATACTTTACGGGTCTTACGTGAACACGTGTTGCTGTGTAGAGCTGTGAGGGCGTTTGGTTGTATCTTGGGCAATCCGCCATGAAAGAAGACATAAGAGATATAGAACTTGGCGTCATATATCTTTTGATGTTGTCATTCGATCGAGAATGCTTCCGTGACCTTTGAAATTGTGGAGGAATTATGCACGGTTTTCGTGCCATCACACTGGATATATCAAGGTCCAAAACTGCCCAAACTTGTCGGCGTCATTCACAAAGAGTCGTTGCCTGTTACCGCATTTCATCGACTTGGGGTGGGAAACCTTTTCTGCTATCAAGAGACAGGAGCGAAAGCAAGCTCAGGTAAGTAGCCCTCAGGTTCTCGGATGATTTCAGATCTATTGACAGGAGATTTCGCGCTCAGATATTCAATAGGTTCCATTCATTGGATCGAAGATCTCAACAAGAAAAGTTGATCTCTTCTCAGACCAGGTTTTCTAGCTACTTCATTTCCCCAGCAATCTTCGTGATGACTTCCTTGACCTCCTGGTCAGTCAAAGTCTTTACCCCAAGAAGCTCATTGTCATCCACTTTCGGAACCCCAGTAAATCCCGGCGTAGATATTGAATAACGGATCATGTCCCCAATCACTTTAAACGTCACATTTCCAGCCTTCATCTCACCCATCGCTTCTCCCATCACCTTCTCCATATCCAAGTTCTCCTCGGTCCATTCTCGAGCTCCATCGCCGCGATCACGATCACTCCTCAGGCCTCTTTCGCCAGATCTGCCACCTCTTTCTGGCTCTTTAGCATGCTATAGATGTAGCAAACCCTGTTTCTCACCCGTTCTCGTCCAGTGTCATCAAGAGAAAGCAGATTTGCAACCGCCGTCCCCACCGCATCCAACATCGTCCATGGTATGACAAGCTTCCCGCCATTCAAATACTCGATCTTCCTATCCTTGAGGTCGATGCCCAAGAAGCTCATACGCAAACCCCAATCCAGAAATGCATTGTTACACACAGCCGACCAGGTGATCTTGTTCTCCCTGCCCAATTGGCATAGATGCTTGTAAGTGGCGCTCTTTGGCTGGAAAGGAGGCAGCGCTCGCGCTTTGCTGTTCTCAGGGTCGCCGCTGAACTCGGATGGGATGACGTGCTTGACACCCGCTGCTACGGCGGCGTCGACGAGACGGATAGATAGGCCGGGATCAGCAGTGTCGAAGGTCGCATCGATGAGTGCATCTTGGCCGGCGAGGGCTGAGGTTAGCGATTCAGCGGAGGTGAAATCGACCGTCTTGACGATTACGTTTGCCGTACATGACTCGGGAATTTCGATTGGGGGCTTGCGGACGAGGACGGTGATGTTGAAGCGCTGTGCTTTGATCAACGCGTGAACTATGTGACGTCCGAGACTGCCTGATTGCTGGGAAAATGATGGTTTCAGTAGAAGATCTCATAGAAGCGGGTATAAAGTGGGTTTTCTGTCATGCCATAGAGTAGTAGATAAGTGAGGAGGATATCAGCTTACCCCAGACAGAGCAACGTTCTTGATTTCTTGTGTCATCGTGTTTGGACGGTAAATTGGCAAAAACCTGATGAGGTATGTTTCTATATCTACAGCTTGAGAAGTGCTTTATTGTGTGACTTGTTTCGAAGTGCCAAAAAATAGTGAGAACATGTAAAAGATTCGAGTTTGCTGATGCATCAATCGTACCCGGCGGACTTATATAAGAGTGTATGTAACCTTCAGCTAGAGGCATCGAGACAGAAAACGAACCTAATTCTTGAAATGAAGGGCACATGCCACCCCATTACTAAGTATTATAATGCAAGCTTAGGAATCAAAAAATGCGCAGCGCAACTTCAAGTGCTTTACTCGCACGAGTAGGTTTCAACCTAGCTCCATTGTTTCGCGAGGGATCCGGAGGGAGCCGAATACTAAGCTAGTGCACCCCAGTATGCAGAGTAAGAGGATCATGTCACTTGACCCTCTCTATGTGGGATCGCTCAAATACGGTACTCTAAAGTCGTGCCCTGAAAGTGAAATTACTTTCAGTTGAAAGGGACATCAATTCTTGCCAGCCATATATATCACTGAATGTATTCACCGAAGTATAATACTTGATAACGGATGAGATTGAAAGGCAGAGCAAGAATTCGCATATTGCACAGAAAGAAGTCTTATAGATTACGAGTCCGGCGGAGTGGCCGTTTTCGCATCACTCTGGCAATGATCCAACAACTAGGAGGGCTGTATGAATCTAGATGACACAGCCAATTCCTAGACCGTAGTGCTATGAAAGCGGTCTTGTGTATTTGGGACCCATAGTCTGCTCGGGATTTGGAGTTCAGATGCCACTGCATGCTTCGCTGAGACATCGTCGTCCGAAGAAAGGTAAGGTTTCCGCCAAGAACCAAAACATGCTCAAGCCTATTGGACTAAGCGAGCCACGCCCATGAAAGCTCATGGGTGGGAGTGTACATGTGTTTGATTTCAAACCCCGAGACGAAAGTGAGCTTTGTGATTGATCATCTTCACGGTTTGTGAGTAATTGCCGGGTGATTACTGCTGTACCGGGACTTTTGGAAAGCATTGGGAGGTACAATGTAGGTTTCAGTGCATCAAAAGAGCTCAAGGCTCTTGTCCCTTTGCTTGCATCAACCGAGTCCCTGTACATATCCAGGGGTCAAAATCCTCTCCTGGCCATCGATGTCTTGGGCTGTCAGTTCATTGAGCGGGGCGGGAATGATGTACTTTGATGGAACCATAGCTCACTCTCTCTTAAATAGCTAGTCCCCCCCTTGTGTATCTCGTCCACCGCAGTACTGATCACTTACTTCTGTTACAATAAATACTCTCTCTTTGGCACCACGTCTCTTTGGTTTGACATTGCTTTCACTCGCTTCTTTCACGAGTGCTGCTCGCTCTACTTTCACCGTTTTACGGCTTGGTCTCAGCATTGTGATTTTACTCACTTGACTCGCATGAATATACTATCCTCCTGGCTTGAGAGCCCCAAACGAAATTTCATCTAGTCTGATCGGAGTGCTGATGATCAACACTGTCTTCTGCACAGCATTTCTCAACACCATACTTCGACGCATTGAAGATGACTCTGTCGGGACCATGGACGCGACACTTTTCTTTGAGGAAGACTATGTTCTACATCCTCTTCTGGGGATTTCACTGGGGCTTGTTTGCCTTCGGAATGTTAGTTCCAAATCTTGTAATGATCGAGGCCTTGACTGACCTCCCAATGGGTACAAGCAGATAACTGACACGCGGCTTGCTGGTGTTAACGTTTTGACCTACTCCATCTGGATTTCTCGTGGAGCGGGCTTGGTCTTGAGCGTCGATGGGTTGATGATACTACTGCCGATGTGTAGAACGCTCCTGCGCTGGCTGCGACCGAAAGTCCGTATTATTCCTATGGACGAGTCGACTTGGTTTCACCGGCAGGTCGCATATGCCATGCTGGTTTTCACAATTACGCACACATGTGGACACTACGTTAAGTAAGCTTTGATCATTCTACGTGTTCTTGCATGGTAAGAAACTAATGTTTGTTAGCTTTTTTAATATAGAAAAAGATCAGGTTAGGCCAGAGACGGCGGTCCAAATACATTACACTCAGCCGGGGCCTGTGACAGGCCATATCATGCTTCTCTGCATGCTTCTGATGTATACGACCGCACACCACAAGATACGCCAGCAATCTTTCGAGACTTTCTGGTATACGCACCACCTTTTCGTGCCGTTTCTTCTAGGTCTGTATACACATGCGACAGGTTGCTTTGTCCGCGATACAGCAGCCCCATTTTCCCCATTTGCAGGTCCGCAGTTCTGGAAACATTGTATTGGCTATCAAGGATGGAGGTGGGAGCTCTGGGGCGGTGGTATCTATCTGCTAGAAAGATTATATCGCGAGCTACGGGCGCGTAGAGAGACAGAGATTGTCAGGGTTATCCGCCATCCGTACGGTAAGATACTCGATGAACCTGATAGCTGGCATTGACTCTCCCAGCTTTTGGATGAGTAAGAGAACTAACACACTTGCCACAATATAGACGTGGTTGAGATTCAATTCCGGAAACCCAGCTTCAAATACAAGCCTGGCCAATGGCTATTTCTCAATGTCCCGGAAGTCAGTAAATATCAATGGCACCCGTTCACCATCACATCCTGTCCCTTCGATGAGAACATCAGTGTACACATACGCCAGGTCGGAGACTTCACTCGAACACTAGCCGACGCCGTTGGGGCTGGCCCCACGCAAGCCAAAGCCTCCCATGATCTCGATCCAATGGGAATCTACGAGATAGCTCTTCAACAAGGGCAGAGAATGCCCAAGTTGCGAATTGATGGACCTTACGGTGCCCCAGCTGAAGACATATTCAACCACGAAGTCAGCGTCATAATCGGGGCAGGAATTGGCGTCACGCCATGGGCTTCGATCCTCAAGAATATCTGGCATCAGCGCATGAACTCTCAATCAATGCGCTTGCGGAGCGTAGATTTTATTTGGGTTTGTGCAGATACCAGATCTTTCGAATGGTTCCAGACGCTGCTAGCATCCCTCGAGGCCCAGCTTCAACCAGGCGGCGTTAAACTTCGCATTCGGATCTTCCTCACCCAGCGCGTCGATGTGGATACTGCGAGCAATATCATGCTCAACTCTATTGGGGTCGAGGAGGATCCCCTTACGAAATTGAAAGCTGGGACAAATTTTGGAAGGCCTGATTTCCCCAAGATTCTTTGTGACTTGCGAGAACAGATCTTGAATGGAACACATATAGAGGGGTTCGAACGGTCGTTGAAGATGGATGTTGGAGTTTACTTTTGTGGGCCATCAGTAGCGGCTAGATCGATCAGAGCGGCTTGTAGGGGTGCTTCTTGTCCCGAAGTTGGATTTAGGTTCTGGAAAGAGCACTTTTAGAACCTGGTAACAGGTACCTTGAGAGTCGGGCTAGACAATTGTAGCTTCTTTGCTTCATGAATTGGGCCTTGCCTTACTAGGTTGTAAATTCATTCGATCATTTCATATAAAATCCGGTGGAAAAGCAGATGCACTAGCTAATGAGTCAGATTGGAATCATTGAGAAAGCGTAGGATCCGGGTACCATCATGCTCGACTTTAATCCTTCCATGAATTTCAAAAGTTCTTGCACAGAAACCAAGTCTCTTGTAGAAGCATTGATTCCAAGCCAGGATTTGACATTGAATCCCTCTGATCCCAGTTACAGCTTGTTCCTCATTTCTTGGTATTTTAAAATTTCAGACGTCGGTGAAAGAACACAACATTGGAATGAACTCGTATATTCGTAAAAGGTAAAAAGGCAAGGAAGTATAATAGGCTAGAGAGTATACTCAATAAGACAACAAGAGTGTTTCACCAGCATCGTCAATTGGAAATTCTTGTAGAACAGAAGAGATGCTACTAAGAATCCACACCCCAAGCTTTACCCCTTCTCTCAAACTCCGCAACTTCCGCTGCGAAATCAGCTGCTTCCTTGCCTGCAAATTGCTCATAGACCCAGAGGCTCAAATCAATGCCCGATCTCACACCTCCAGCATTCACAATCCTGACTCCCGCATCCGTCATGCCCGAATCCACCCACCTTCTCCTCACAATCGTGATCTTCGAGTCCCCACCAGCAGCTTCATCAGCAACCACCTTCAGCTCATCAAAGTTAAGATGATGTGTTGTCGCAGTGCGGTTGGCGAGCACGCCAGATGACGCAACGAGAATGGCGCCTGTGCAGACAGATTGAAGAAATCTTTTGCCACCTTTTATCCGAGGAGGTAGAGATGCGAACTTCGCGATCAGCGCAGAAAGCTGTTTTCCTTCATCTGACGCAATTAGGGACTTTATCACATCTCCGTGTGATCCTGGGACGACCAAAATATCGTAGTCTCCGATCTTGGCTGCGACTTCTTCGAACGAAGCATTGGGAACGTAGATCAGCGCACCTGTTTGAGGTTTGACGGGGTTGTGATGCGCGAAAGATGTTATCTCGAATAATGCCTGGCCGGTTGAGACGGATGGACAGCTGTATATCTCGGTCGGGCCGCTGAAATCTAGGAGATCACCTCCAGGGAAGAGGTAAACGGCGACTTTGTATGGAAACATTGTAGGTATATCAAAAATCAGGGGAATTCTTTAATGATACAGAGTTTGCGGCGAATAATTGCTTAACGAAGGAGAGGGGCTTACTTATGCAAAACCAGTCCATCGGAAACGGACGTCAAATAAGAGCGTAGAGGGGCTGCGGATGTACAGATGTTGAGTATATCCGGGGAACAAGTCTATTTTCAAATGCCGGTCATTTGATGAGACGCCCCAGGGTTTAGTGCCTGTCCAGGGTCGATGAAACATGCGTCTGGCCACTGCGAGTGACACTAGACTTCTCAATCTTTCTTTTGGGAGCTATCAAGAGGGGACAATCTCTGCCTGTCCACTGCATAACTTTGGATATCTGTTTCAACGGAGGAGTTCATTGATAACGGTACTTTCATCACCCAAGACATCTGGAAATCTGTTACACGCCAGACGCTAATGGTCGGCTCTGTATCTCAAAGTGCAGGAAAGTGTTTGTAACAATAAGGCCAAGGAGAATGGGTCTTAGAGAACTGAAAAGATCCAGAAACCCGAGGACTTCTTATGACATCATCTCATGAGGCAAGGTCTGCCATCATTGCATTGGTTGTTCTTGGCATTTTCAACTTCAAAGAATATCCTCACTCTTGACAACCGTAGCAAAGACATCTGCCAGTTCCGACAAAACCACCCTGGTAACTTCATTCCCCTTCACATCCGGGATATCTCTATCTCCAATGCCATCCGCAACTACCAGCACATCATAACCCCTCTGGCTCGCTTGTCTGGCTGTCGTACTAACACAAACATGCGCCATATATCCTGTGAGTACCAGCTTCTTGGATCCCCAGCCCTTCAAGACCTCTTCAAGCTTTGTATCGGCGAAAGAGCCCGGATGCTGCTTCCAAATCACTTCCTCTCCATCTCTAGCCTTGAGAGCTGGAAACTCCTCGGCCAGCGTTGTGCCAGGTGTGAAGATGGGTGCACCTTCTGGAGTCTGGTGTAAGATGTGAATTATTTTGCCGTTTGCTGCGCGGTACTTCTCAAGCAGAGACGCAATGACTTTGCCGCTTTCTTCGGCATTGGTGACTGCCAGGGCACCAGAGGCGTACTCGTTTTGTGCGTCGATGATGAACAAGACGGAGTCTGAGGGCGAAGCAGTCGAAGCAGGGACGCCTAGAAGCTGGCGAAATGAAGAAACCATGGTGGGAGTGGCCGCTGATGTGGAAACTGCAAAGTGGTAGTTATCGGTGCAAGCGTGAGAAAGGGCAATTCGAGAGGAGTGGGCGACAAGAGATAACGTGCGATTGGGGATCAGGAATATAAAGCACGCATAAAGAACTTGAAGTACGAAAAAGGAGCAGGGACTTGGGGACTTGCCGAGACTTATACATCCTCAGAATCTTGTCGATGACCAATTCTTAGCAATTAGTAAGTGCTGGCAGCCCCGTTCTTCTAAACACCACGAGGAACCATGGCTAGAATCTTTCCCCCGCACTGCCTATCACCTAGTTGGACCTCACAAGTACCTTTCCCCAATCCAACACGTACGAATACCTTTCTAGACCAAGGTGGCTCTCCAGTAGCCACTTATTGGATTTCGGCATTGTTGCACCTTAACCACTTTAGGAAGCCATTTCCGCCAAGACTCGCTTACCGATCATCACGCATCCCCGTATCTGTACCAAGACCTTCGCTGATCACCTCCCTCAGGTTGTTCCTCCCATCTATCATCCTCTTCCTCCCTCTGTTACCACGCTTGGCGGAGTTAAGTTCCTATTCCAGTTCATGACTTCTGGCATCGTATGCAGCATCTCCACGACATTAATCATCATATTCAGATCCCTCATCGATACCTCGGCAAGTCGTGCCCGTATTGCGCAATCGTACGTGCGCGAGTAAAGTTACAATGAAAGGCAAACAGAACAACGTTTGCCATACATGTAGAACGCACAAGATTGGGGTATGTAGCTTACTAAGACGACGAAGAAAATGAACTATCGTCTCCCAGCAATCTAACACTTATGCAGTGTGACGGCGCACTCCCATCTTGCACTCAGTGCCGTCTAACCGGACGACGGTGTGGAGGCTACAAGCAGCGTACTGTTTTCATATCCTACTCAGCACCAGAGCCCCGATCATCATCCAAGTCGCTTACAAAGCCTCCCAATGTTGACACCGCCTCTCACGACATCGAACACAGTAAAGATCTGGGTATTGTCCGGCTCCGAGCCCAGCCATACCACATCGATACCCCCCACCCAATCACCCCCATATCACCCGTCGACTTAACAGCTATAATCGTCTCTCGCTTCCTACCCAAACACAAGAATGCCCCAAATCCTTCCAGCTTCGACACAAGCACGAGCCAAGTATGCGGCGCTTGGGTCGAGATGCTCCCAAGCATGATATCTCGCGCCGCACCCAGTCAACTAATCACCTTCGCGACGCGAGCATTCGGCCTAGTAGTGCTCGATCGCGGCCCCGAAGGCAGATCCAAAGATTTCCACAGCGTGAAAGCGTATGTTGCGACCTTGGAAAAGCTTCGCTCTGTCATGCGCTCGCCGGGGAACTTCTTCCGCGTGGAGACTGCGGCTGCGATTGTGTGCTTGGCTATGGTTGAGGTATGTATTTAAAACAACACCAGCACCAGCACTGTACCTTGTAATTGTTGTAGTAGATCTCTGATGATTTGGTTCTGTCTACTACAGTTAATGCTGCCAGAGTCACAGAGCAACACACTCACTCATTTCGGCGGCTTAGGCGCCCTAATCAACATGTATTCACCCGAAGTCTTCGAGACCGGAGACTTCCACGTTATCTTCGTAGGCTGTCGACCTGTTCTCGTAAGCATCTCCTCTATTAACCCTTGCAAAACCCTCAATTCATAAGTGTTCCACGTGATTAATCTAAAATGATCCTTAGTTACTACAAGCCTTGACAGCACGCAAATCCACATTCCTCGGCCTCGAAGAGTGGCTGAGGATTCCATTTCGGAAACATCCACCCTCGGAAATGCAAACACTACTAGGAGACATAGCCATCTTACCCTCTATCTTAGAGGCTATAGACCATTTACAATCACAAGGCCCCGATCCAGCACCAAGTCCAAGTCCAAGTCCAAGTCCAGATCCCTCTGAATTGAAAGCAAAATTATCCGAAGTCCTTGCCTGTCTATCGAAATGGGACGGCCACTTTGAGATAAGACAGAAGAGATCTGCACGTATCCATATTCACAATGACCATTCCCGGACCTCCACATCCACTTTCACTCCAGTACCGGATTTCTGGTTCCCAAACCTCCTCGCAGCCAACATCTCGATCCACGTCTGGGCATTCCAAATAATCTGCCTCGCCGAACTCTCGAAACTAAACAAGCGCTTCCCAAGCGGCGAAGCCTGCGATGACTATAATTGCAATCTCAACAATCCCACGACGACAGAAAATGCATCATTAGAAAAACAGCATAAACACAAGCACAAGCCTAAAATTCCACCCTCGACTCCAGCTCTAGCTCTAGCAACCAAAATTTGCCAATCCATGGAATACATGCTACAGGACGAGATGCTGCTCTACGGGCCAGCTGCCGCTATGTGGCCGCTGGCGACGGCGTATACTGTGTCAATACAAGATGGAGACGGGAACAAAGAGGAGACAGAGCGGTGTTGGGGGTTTATGGGGAGGATTCGGGAGAGAGGGTTTTTGAGTGTGGGGGTTGGTGGGTTGGAGGTGAGGTGAGGATTCTGAGGGAGGCGTGTTAAATACTTAGTACTAGGAAGATCTTCGTTCTTCGTATATTCATTCATAACTGTCTGAGCAGGATGTTCGTGTTAGACATCCGTCTCCCCGCAGATGGCACGTTATCCTCACTTCAAGTTATACAAATCAAAAGAGCCTAGCTCCTGTTCATAGATCCCGATGACTGTGCAATGCCCCATTTTCATCCTGAGTTGTATTGAACGCCAACGTGGAAGGAAGATGACAGGGAAGGGCATGAGTGGTGCGAAGATCATGTGAAGCGACTGATAGAGAATCGAGGGATGAGTGTGGTGTGTGAAGATTAGGACTTGTGAGAAGAGTTGGAAAGTTGGCGAGTGGCGAATGGCGACAATGGGCATATTGTGATTGAGACCATGTTTGTAGGATGCGATGCGTCGAAAAAACGGATGAGATAAATAGACATGGGCAGGAAACTGTGAGGTGGATCGATGGGCCGGGGACTGGTATGTGATGAAGATTGAGGACATGAGACAGGAACTGAAAGGAGCAGGTGAGTAGGTGGGTATGTGAGTGTGCGCAATAGCGGATCATTGAGCAAGATGTGTCGAGATGTATGGTTATATGAAGCAATTTGAAGATGTGAAGTGTCTTTCTTTCTCATTATTACAACACAGAAAGCGTGTTTTATTATAGCCAGCTCGAAGCTTTTACACCACAGCTATTCAATCATCTCGTCTCATCTCATCTCAGCATGGTATCATCCCCCCTCCATTCTCCTCTCAAGCAAATCAAAGCAAAAAAACGCTCAAATCACAACCCCCCCAATCTTCTAAACAGAAACCTTCGTATAAGCCGCCGAATCCACAATCAACATACCCGCAATCGACGCACTCGACAACGTCGCAATAACACCAGAAATAAGTGCAGACAACGCGACTTTGGCGACACGACCTGCTTGACCGGGTGCGAGGGAAGAGAGCACACCGATCTGGATACCGACGGAAGAGATGTTACCGAAACCGCAGACGGCGTAGGTGGCGATGAGCCGGGAACGTTCCGAGAGCTTGAGGAATTCGTTGGTTGGGTCCTGGTCGGAGAGTGCTGCGAACTATTTACATTCATTAGTATCCGATTTTTACAAGAGAGAATAAAGCGGAAGAGGATAACTTACAGCAACGAACTCATTGGCCACAACCTTCAACCCAATCAACTTCGAGACACGGAAGATATCCCCGTTTCTTGGAACACCGAGCAAGAACGCAATGGGGTAGAAGATGTATCCGAGGATCAACTCGACGCTCAAGGGTGGGCCATTGATGTTCAGGTATTTACCCCACCATCCGAGCAGTCCATTGACGAGGCCGAGGAGGGAGAGAATGCAGAGGAGAGCAGCGACGATCATACCACCGACTCTGAGACCAAGCCACGAACCGTTGGCGAAAGCGTGGAGACCGTTCGATGGCTTCTCCTCGTCGTCCTTGGGAATTGCGACTTTGCCGGCTGTGAGAGTCTCTTCGGTTTCGGGGTAGCGGAGCTTGGAGATGGCGAGGGAGGCTGGGATGGACATGACGCAGGAGGAGATGAGTGCGAGTGGTGAGATACCCATTCCGATGTAGGCGCCCAGCACGGAACCGGCAATGGTCGCGAATCCGGAGGTCATGATCTGGTGCAACTCGGCGGATGTCAAGTGAGGGATGTAAGGACGGATCAACATAGCGGATTCACCCTGACCGACGAATGGAGAGGCGGCAGCGACGACGGCTTCGGCTCCAGACACTTTCATGCTGTAGAAGAAGACGGTGGCGAACTTTCCGATCGCCCATTGGAGCCATCCCCAGTAGTAGAGCAGCTGGACGAAAGCGACGAAGAAGATGATGGGTGGAATGACGCCGAGGAGGAAGTAGTGGAACTCGAGGAGGTCAGCGCTGAGCAGGAAGGCCGTTCCCTCTGCGGCGAAACCGAGGAGCGAAGTGGCCAAGAAAGCGATGAAGTTGAAGATGTCGTAACCGGCTTGGGTACGGAGCACGAACAACGCGAGGATGTACTGTGCGAGCATACCGACGATGACGGTCTGCCATTGGATGGCCTTGCGGTTGTTGGAGGTTGCGTAGAAGCCGAAGATGAAGACGGCCAAACCGAACAAACTGACGGCTCTGTTGGCACGTGTGTTGTCGGCGGTCTCCTCACTGACGAAGGTACCGACAAGGAACACGGCCACGGTCCCAGCACCTCCCAAAGGGAGTCTCAACTTCTCAGGGATCATCTTGACGGGGCCATAGATAGCCTTCATCCATACCCAAGCGATTGGCTTGGTGACATACTTGGTCGAGACGTACAGTGTGACCAGGCGAATGGTGATGGCCAACCAAAGGAGGAATGGGATCAACCACGACTCGGTAGGACCGCCAATATCGTGGCGATGGAGGTTCAATCCGGCAATCCACCATCTGTGTTACCTGTCAGTATATCGATCGTGACACACACACGAGGAAAAGGAAATTGAGGTGTATCTGCTCATACATACCCTGTCATCAAAAGCCAAAATAGAGGGAAGATGAATGGCTTGAACATAATCCAGATTTTTCGGACCATTGAAGGTTTCTCTCGCTCGCCTTCACCCTCTGAGAAGCTTGCTGGTGTGCCATCGAGCTCCTTCTCGCGGTAATCCTTCATTCCCTTCTCACTGTCGACCTCGAGCACAGCTGGCTCGCTGGTAGGTGTGCGAGATGCAGAGCTGATCTTCTCGTGGTTGAACTCGTCGACCTTGTGAGGTTCATGGTATGGCTCCTTCATCTCGTGGGTTCCGAAGGCATTCGTTTCCTTGGGCTGGAAATGGGCGTTATTGTCGCGCTCAACGACGTCATTGACGTTGCTCGCCATTGTGCCGGTACTGTATGAAAATACTTGGGGAAAAGTGGCGCGACGGACGGTGGGGTCTGTCGTGGTAAGGTGAGTGGTGGTGAGGTGTTACAAGATCGGGAAGATCGATGTTGAAGACCTTCACGAGCTGACCCTAATTGAGGGGAGTCTTGACTCTCGACTCGACAATTGACTCTTGACGCTGGAGCTGAGCTGGAGGTGAGAAGTCGGAATTGACGTGGGCCAGTGAGTTTATATGTATCACAGCCCAGAACAATAAATCTTTCCTCGGCCCCTCCATCCTATCCTGTGCTATCCCATGCCATCCTATCCCCTCCATGGATCCCTCGTGTGCGTCCCCTGCTTTCGCTTCCCAAGTAAATCCGGCCGCAGCCAACCATAATCCGAGGATCTCTTCGTCGGGGGTTCTAGCTCGCTGTCTAGTTGAAGCCGTCTCCGCTCATCTTGACATGTTTGCTGTATCCAGCCTTGGCTGGACCTGTCGTTGGATACTCGGGCCATGTCGCTCACCTGCACTTATCGATGATCCGCCCCCCTTCTACCTGATCTCCTCGAATCAGCATCGATATTCAAATCTCTGTCTCACGCTCTCGCCCCTCATCCCCATGCCTTTCCTTGTCTTTTACAGGGCTGTTTGACTAGTTGCCCTCACTTTCCATGGCCCCTCACATCCACAGCTAACCCTAGAACCCTAGGGGGCGATAAGGTGTTCGGCTTGCAGCCTTGGCAAACGTCCATCCGCGCTCGAGGCTGCACTGCTGCACCACCGCTGCCGGGCCTATGGACGGAAGAGGAAGGTCAACTTTTCTGGGCCGGCCAGCTACTCCACGTTGGGAAGATCCTCACACATCCCCAGCCTCGAGCAGCTTCTCAAAGGCTGATATAAAGCCGTGCTGGTGGCCAATTCCGAGATGTAGATTCGGTGCTCACCGTGTTGCTTTGTTGGAACGTGGTGCGGCTGAGGCGAATGCTATTTCATTGATTGTTTGTTATCGAAGATGCATTTGGTTTGGAAACAGATTGAGGGCAGTCGGATTAACCTCAGAGGCCGTAATTTCGACGTCGTGATTAGGAAGGTGGAGAAAAGAAAGAATTTGAGTGGACTTCAGTACTAAGGAATGGAACTGAGTGGCTCGAGTGGAGGAATGTCCGCCACTGGTTGCAGTGACGGGTCTTCAAAGTCCAGCAATTGTGAGGATCTCACTGGTCTGGCTGATTCTGACGAGTGGGCTTCTCTGGCTGCCGTAGCCCAACGCCCCTCCCATAGCTCCAGATCAGTCCCATACATTTGCCGCCGTCGTGACCTCGGTCGATCAAGGTTTGTACGTTATACAAATCTCATCATCCTGTCAAGGCGACCCCGAAAACCCCAGGTTTCTGCATAGCTACAGTGCGTTACCCAGGAACTCATGGAGATCAGTGTGGTGTAGTGCAGTGCAGCATCGCATCCATCCATCTCTCCATCTCTACTCCATACATGCCGATGCACTGGAACCGGAACTCTCAACCCAGGGTCTCCTCATGGCCACCTCCGCCATGGCATCTGCGTGAAAGCAGCCGCCCTCCCGCGCGATTCTTTACAACCTTCTACATCTGGAAATGTTCCTTGTGCCACATGGCTTGTCGGAGAGGAGACAGGCGCAGACAAACAGGGCAGGGCAGGGCACGGAGCGGTTAGGCAAGACGGGATGATTGAGTTTCACATGGGACTCTGCCCTCGCTTTCCCACATCTTCACCAAGTCGGTAGAATCTTTGCTCTGGCATCCAGCCACCAAAGCAACAAAATCCAAATCCACAACCACATCCACATCCACAACCCTTATCTGTGCCCAGCCTTCAAAATCCACGAACAAATCCCCAATCATCCCGATATCTCGTCTCATCCGCCGTTCCAGGATAATGAGCCGTGCCGCCAAGCTGTAAGCTCCTTGGCGAGGAGATTCTGCAGGCCAAGCCAGACCAAGCTGAGCAGGTGCTTGCAGGACAGTCTGACGGTCCAGTGAGATTTCCCTTCCAGAACATCCAACTTGACAGCCTGCGCTGACATCAACCATAGTGAGATCCTGTGGTGTGAGATTGCCACCGGCGTGACCGGTTGGTAACGAGAGCGATCCCAACGGCATGTCCCACCAATCATGGCCTCATACAAACCTCTCCTTCTCTGTCAAAGTCTCCAAATTCCAATTGATAAATATCCTCAGCTCATAATTCGCTGCTTCGGCATGAACGAGTAACCCATCCCTCACGATACTCGATACTCGGATCCATTCGTTATCTATTGCCTCTCGCCTGGACCTCCAACGAGTGTACCTATGCAGGGATGACAGGCTTGTATATTACGAGCCACTGTGAGATGAGATTCCCTATCGTGAATTGAAGGCTTGGCGATTCAGATTGCGATTCCGATTGCGATTTCGCCTCCAAGTTTTGGAAAGTCATTGATTTGAGTTTTGACTTTCGGCTTGACGGATGGGGAGACTTCGTAAGTTTGCGATGACCTGTTCGGCTCGGCTTTCTCTTGTCGCTTCAAGACAAGGCTTTGTCCGGACACCTTTTCACTCGTCTCTTCTTGACGATTTTCTTGTCTTGCACTCGAATTCAGAGTGTGCGATGTTGATCCGTCGCCCCCGAACTCGCTGCTGTACAGCATCTTTTGCTCGTGGCGCATCAAAAACTTGTATCGTATTCGCTGCAAGTACCCGTCCATCCATACATTTCATGTTTGGCAAGCAGACAGGCTACACATCTCCGTAGGTCCTCAAGCTGTTGTACATGCGTGACACCTGCAGCTTTCCGCCGACAAAGATCCAGCAAGGCTCCAACCAACCACCAACGGAAGTCGACAGTCGGCTCGCATATCGCCTGTCAATGCCATGAGATGTCTCACGTTTCTCTGTCTCCTGTCATCCCCATCGCTCTCAACACGCTGCGCAACATCTCTCAATATCTTTCCGTCCTCCTGCTATCGTGGCCTCATACGTATCCCTCGCAATGTCGCGTGGTCGGTTTCTTCGATCTTCGGTCCGGTCCAGATCTCGCCGCTGCTGACTTCTCTCTTATTCCCTTTTCGAAAACTATAGAGAGTTGACGTGAGACGTGCCGTCAAGTCGAGTCGATTTCAGTCTCCTGACAGTAACCGTAAGCATCGGCTCAAGTATCCAGTGAGATCTGGATATTCAAGATGGGCACGCTATGTGTCGGATGATTAACCAAACCTCATTTAACTTGTCTGATCGATGCGTCTTGATCGTGGACTTCAAGTCGAACACAGAACCTCGATCTTGTAACTCTTGTTCATCCGGTCCGAACGGCACCGTTCGTGGGTAGATTGCATATTCCCCTCCAAATTCTTTCCAACCCATCTTGAACCTAGTTCCCTTCTCCTCTTTCCATTTCTCCACCAGATGGCGTTTCGTCGTTCGAGCCGTCCTTTGGCTACTCGTCTCTCCTTTCTGGAGGAACTCGCATCATTTGTCGACTCCATCCGCATCCAGTCCAGTTCCGCTTTCCAGGATCCAAGGCATCCTCATCCCTCAAAATTTCGCCGCATCGCAATCCCCGTTCCCCAAATTCCAATTCGTGCCCTCCCTTCGAAATCATCCCCCGGTTCATTCGTCGTGGTATGACCCAGCATCATGTCCAAGCCCCCCCCCTCTTCGAAACCCACAACAAACAAACAAAAACATTTCCCAACAACTCCCAAGTGCCAGCGAGCGTCCTCCCTCTTATCTATATACCACCACCAACCAATTTGACGTAACCAAACATACAAACCCAACTGCCCAATTTCCAATCTCCACACTCCCTCATTCATCCATTGACTCACTCGCCGCTGCCCTATCCCCCCCAAATGGACTGATGTGGCGCACACCAAGCTTTTCCACCACCTAAAATCCCACCACTGCAGCATTGGCATTACCACTCTCTTCCCCTAAAGCCCCTAAGCGAATCCTCCAACCCTCTAACTGGCTCAACACCCCATATCCATACCCACTCCCAGACATTGACAACATCAGCGCAGGCTTTCGTGATTTTTTGCTTACAGATCCATATCCATACCAAGGGCCCCTTCTATTCTGAGCTCGCCGAAATTGATCGCACCAGCTTATTGGGTCGAGGTTATGAGAACTTCCTTCGTCGGAGAAGGCTGTGTCGTGTCGCGAAGCCTGAATGGTTGGTTGCTTTGTGCTCAAGTCTTCGAAGGTAGCGGAGGGCGTGAATTGACCTGCTTGGCTTGCTTCAGTGCTTGTGGATCAAAGACAGGAAGTAGGCAGCAGCCTCATCATGGATGGGACATCCCACGGTCTTTTTGTTTCAGGTGAGGCGTGCGAGGGGTTATATATATGTGTGCGGTGGAGTAAGTGGAGGGGGTTGACGGAAGCAAAACGTGCAGGGCGTCGATTGACTGACTAGCTTCACTCTCCTGTTAAGGGAGTATTAGACAGCCTCGTCAGAAGGACGTCGTCTCTGACTGTCACTCCCGCTCTTCACGAATGACATCTTGCAGGCTTTTACCGTTGCGTCAGACGCCGCCTTCGAGATGCCACTCGAACATCGTCCCCTGAGACACTACCTGAAAGTGATGTAGCTCAAAGAATAGTTGCCTCGCTCCCCTTATCGTCCCCGAAGGTAGAATATCTCCATACTGTTGATATCCAACACCACTCACGTGCACAGGATTTTCATAAACTATTCCATACATTCATTTAACAGATACAAGTCGCTCACCACTAACTAGCCAGACGGGGATCGTACCGCCAAGCAAATGAAAGCAAGCAGTGAAGCCTCAAACAACCATAGTGGAAGCGAGAATGCTAGCACTCTCGCAACAGACGCCACTAGCAAACCCAAAGACAGAACGCCTTCTCATTGAGCATCAATCGTTCTCAAGACCCTCGTCCCTATCACAACTCCACAACCTCCGTCACCTGGCCAGGAACAACAAAATGCTCATACCGCAACAACTCCCCATTCAAGATCCGACCAAGATGGCTCTTAGCGAAACCCTGACCCTTTCGACGCATAGCAAAGAGCGCTTTCAAAAAGGGAATAGGACTCTGCATGAACCGACAGTGACGAGCCATCTTTGTGTCAAGCCACTTTCTGTCATCGGGATTGACGAAGCTAGAACTAGTCAGCGGGGTTCACCACTCAGGAGCCTATTTCGCAGTCAGAGGCGACAACTTACCCATCACAAGCAACCCTGACCTGGTCATCAGGAGCCTTGTAACACAGTCCCAGAAATTGACGTAGAGCAATGTAGCGCAGGTAGAGCTGTCCAGCGAAAAGAGTGATCTGGATACCGATAGGAGGAATAATCCAATCCACTGGCAATGCTGGAATGGCGCAGAAAGCGAAATCCTCTAGAGTATGGTTGGCTAAGCTTAGTCGTGGAGTATAGATATGCAAGGTAACATGCTGCTTCTCCCGGATTATGGGCAGCAGATCGTTAGCCTCCTTGGGACTGATGATCACGCAAGTGATACCATTATGAGCACGTCGGATGGTCAGAAGCCAATGCACCGGGCGAAGATACTGGTCCATGTTCTGAGTTTGGGGGACTGTTCGCGCAAAATCGCATGTAACAAGCAGATCCTGAGGCCCTGTCCAACGTCAGTCAATACTTAAAACTCAGGAAACGACACTTACACACTCCTGGTTCGAAACGCGATCCAGCGTTAGTGTTCAACAAGGTAGAAAAGGCAGGCGTAAATGCGGACGAAAATCTGTCGAGATTACCAGTGGCAGCGAAGTCGATCACGTTTTGGTGGACAAAATGAGCTCTAGGAGTCAATGCCGGCGGTCGCTCGATTTGTTGCTCTCGTTCATTCTCAGGCTGTAGTTCTCGCTCTTGCACTTCGTGGAGGCTCGAGTCCTGTAATGAGAGTAGTCCATATTGCTGGCACTTCTCCCGAATAGCATCCAGCTCTGCCTTGAATGGAGAAAAGAGCACTTGTTCGACGTTGTGGAACACAACTGCTTGGATCTCCGAGTATTGATTGTCGCGAGGCGCGTAGCGCTGCTCCAAGCTCTGAGCTTCAGTCTCAAGAATCGTTGAGTGAACAGCCGGAAGCCCGGAAGCAGTTGCGCAAGCTGCTCGCCGACGATAGTGACGAACCCCTTGTGTTGCCCAAAGAGGTAGTGATTTCTTGGTGGTCTGCCAGGTGTTAGCGATGCACCATGCAAGAACATCCGATACCTCGATGACCTCGCCAGCGCTCTTGCCGTTGCAATGAAGGATTTTGAGCTGGATCTCTAGAACACAACAGACTGTCCCTTACCAAGTTTCCGCAATCTCATACATGCTGTCCATCTACTTAGCATATTCTAAATGAGCTCACTTAACCTCAGGACTTACCTTGGGCAAGTCGGTCTTTTGTGAGATCAGGACCCAGAGTCACAATGGCTCGATAATTTGAAGGCATCTTCAGATCTGTTCCTTGAGTATGAGCTTCATCCCTAGGAAGAACTATGACCAGCAAAATTTTGGGGAAATTCATATCATTGGAGAGCCGAAACGGGTTTGGTCGGGCAGGACACGTCCGGATACGTACAGGTAGACGACACACTGGTCGAGGAGCTTTGAGTAAGGCGAAACTTGGAGCAGCTCCTTGAACCCACTTCGATTGACCACGCAGATATCATTACGGTCATCAACATAAATAGCAGCCTGTGCCGCGGAGGTTGGCAACATAGATAACCACTTTCGGGCAACCTCTATCACAATCATCAGTATTTGCGTCTGCTACCCACACCTCAAGTGTTGGGAATATCATCCATCGTGAAGATTGCTTACCTTCATTGGTGAGTTCGAAGACCTGAGCACCGACGTCGAGAATCACCCGGACAGCCGGAGTTGATCGAACTGCCATGTGAAGGAGGAAAGTTCCATCAACAACATCTACACCTTGAATAAACATCGAATCTACTGTATTCTCGGGTCTCAACAAGCACTCAAGCACTGCTGCATTTGTATGCAACTGCTGTGGCAGATCGCTTTGCTTGACAGGAACTGGCAAGATATACTTGCTGTCATTTGTGCCACTGAATCCAGTCGTCGGGTGACTCTTGTCGCGTCCGATTTCCCAACCAGATGAAGACGGTTTATGGGTGAATTCCTTCATCTCCTTCGGAAAGACTAAATGAGACAGATGAAAGTCAATCAGACCCTTTGAAAACTTCAGGAGTGGAAACAGCAGCCGAGAACATTGAGTAGCATTGCTCAAGTTGACTCCGGCGAGGTTCTTGAATGCAGCAAGCAGGTTGGGGATACACTTTGTCCATTCCTGATACTGCTCTTGAGGATGGTCCGATAGCAATAGCTGGATCAGTCAGTGCTCCAGTCTTTATCAGAAGTCAAAGCAGTCATTATTAGGATTTACCTCAATGAAAGAATCATAAATTTGCTTATCATCTAGACCTCGATAATAGTAGGACAAGCAGGTCAGTACAATGGCTATATCTGGGTGCGAAAAGTCAGCTCTTGCCGATGGGCTATCTTTTGCTAGATCCGGGACAGCTAATCGTGTGCGACCCAAGTGCGGACCATAGTTGACCCTCCATCTCTTTTGAGACAGAGCGAACATGAGAATACCGCCAGCGAATGGACCTCGCAGCAACACAAGTCCTGATGCCATTGCATCGACATTGAGAGCTGAACTTTGGAGGGGCTCCATGTCTGCTAATGTGATGTATGGACATGTCGGTAACTTGAAGAGACAGTTTCGGGCTTGTTGTGGTAGATTCCAGACGGATAGACCGGTAACGCCATTCTCACAAACATGCCGAGCAACAGCGGCCAGTAATTCGTCTCCGGCTTCTTGCCGAAGGATTCTGATTGGTGGGAAGGCGTTACTCGAACTGGAAGATACGATCTCAATGCCGTTGGGGAACAATGCCGCGATGGAATTCGCAACATTTGCTAAGATGGCGAGGACTCGCTGGACAATCTGCCATCGATCAGGAGAGAACTCAGTCGCACGTTGAGTGCCCATCGTATAGATCTAGATTGCTTCAGTCGACGCCTTGACTTGAAACATGTGGCGAGGATGGAACAACTTACTAAATCGAATTTGACACTGAGGATTTCATCACTTTCGTCAAGAATATCGCGAGAGTGCTTGAGGGGCCATTCTGAAAGGTATTCAATGTATTTGAACGTGCGAAGGTGACCATCCATACAGGAGGGCAAGATACGTACTTTGTGTCTCGATCATGGCTTCACCAATAGAAGCTCCCTCATCAGCTGTATTACCCTTCTCATTGCCCATTTCCACATCACCTGGGGCTACCAGTGCGCGATCGAGGCGCAGAAGTTCAAAAAATAACACATGTTCTGGCTGGACAAGAAGGACCCCTCCGGTCTTCTTGCACGTGCGGTAGAGATTCTTGATCTGGTCTGCAAGCTCAGCGGTCAATTTCAGTAACCGAGAGATCGGAATATAGAAAAAAATGTGTCTGTTAATCAAGCCTCCAAGCTTAGTCTGGAGGAGGTGAAACATCTGAGTTGACAGTGATTTGAGTACAATAACACGGGCCAATTTTGAACCATCGGCAATCGTTGCTGCAACTATGGGCACGATTGAGGATTTACCCTGTCCCATATTCAATTCCATGAGAGAATTCATGCCGGACGATGGTGAGATCATTTGATCAGCAATCTCGGCTTGTTCTTGGCGAATGAGAATATTGTTCTCGACTTCCAAGAGGAGCTAGTCTGGTCGAGGTAGAGGATCCCACCCAACATGACCTGGATTCTCCAATTCGCCTTGCAAGTCACCTCTGTGTTGAAGGTATGCTTTCAATCTCTGTGCTCGATGAAAAGAAGTGATGGCAAGGCCATACTGAACGATGACGGCTCTCCAAGCGTTGGATAGACTGTTGATCTTACCGTGGGAAAGAAATGATAAGACGATGCTTGGTGAGAGGCGAGGCGACATTTGTGCACAATGGTACACTTTGTGGGCGGCTGTTGGAGAATATCTCAAAGCGGTACGGATTTTCTGGTACAGATCATCCACTTCACCCCGAGTTTCATCAAGATGCTGTTGTACGAGGAGATCAATCTCACCATCGAGGAGATATGATGTCGAACGATCTTGAGCGAATGCAGAGTAGCTCTTCTTGAGATCTTGGACATAATTCTCCTCGAAATAATTCTCCTCGTACGCGCCCTGAGCTCGGCTGGCCAGCCGTGTCAAGAGGTCTTGCAATGTTCCTGATCATGAGGCATCACCAGGAATAGCACATGCCTGACAATCTCCGTAGGTCTGGACTTCGTTATGAACCATGGCTTGTAGAATCGCCAGACTCTGATAAGCATAAGGGCTGTTCATTTGAGGTGCATTTCCACCGAACAAGTCTTCGACACCGATGTGTCTGTGGACCGTAGGGCGAAGGGGCCGAGGACCGGTGAAACGGTACAACTCTGGACCGTCCTCTTCCACGACAAACTCATTCTTCATAACCTCGGCAATATTGTTGACATGCTTCTCAAAGACTTGACTGAGTTTCCAGTCATCAAATAGTTGGAGGACTGCTGGCTTGACGTCGTCCACAATCACATACCTATCAAGATTCTGAGTGGTCGGCCATACGATGACAGACCCTGGCGATTGGGCTACTAGGTTCTGGACAGAGCTGACGAACTTGGACATCCCGGAAGAGTCGAATGCGGCTTTTCGACGTTTATTTGTAGCCTTCTTTGACTCACTGGTGAGGCAGGAAATTGGACTTCGATGGACTGTTCGAAGGGGCGCTGATGTCGTCTGAAGAGAGTCATCAAGTGGTCACGATCTGGTGCATAGCCATAGTTGAGATTGATGGCTTTGCATGCTGGCATAAGACAACGAGAAGTCGCAAGTTTGGCCATTGTCGCAAATGCTAGCAGTACGTGGATGATCTCGGTATCGGCGTGTGGCGATTGAGCAAGAGTTGCGAGGAAGAACATAACCTTGTATTTATGGTTCTGAGGATTGCAGCCATTCAATACATCCTGAAATGTACACCATATAGCCGGATAGAGCTCCGATGGCTTGTCGAGCAGAGTAATGCTGAAGCCGAGAGTGAATGGTTCGCTGAGCCCTGAATTAGGAGTTCCCCACGATTCGAATTTGGATAATAATCTTGGGCAATACTTTGAATTTTTCTTGGACCAATTGTCCACCAGCTTTGAAATTGCGAATACCTGCAATTCACGGCTAATTTCCCGATCGGATTGATCTCTACCAAGGTAGCGAAGATCGGATTGGTCGTGAAGTCTTCTGCTCCATATCCATCCACCCGAATGTTGCTCAGTCGGATCTTTGCTCTCATATATAATTCTGGAAATTTTCTGGGCATGTCGAGTTGAAGAGTCGAGTTTTGAGATTGTTGAAAGATCTGAACCGAAGCAGCCCTGGCTTTGATAGATTCGACAAGTTCAAAGAACCTATCGTGTTGTTGTAGGGCTGGAAACTTTCTCCACGTAACGGTTTCCATCGTCTTCAAATGCTTTGGATAGTACTTACGGCTTGGGGAAAGGCGGGCCAGGTTTTTCAGTAACTCAGCCTCGTGATTATCGAAAGCCATGAATGATTGTGTTGAAGCTTGGGCGAGACACTCAAGAGCTTCTTCTGTACCCGTGCGACCCGTCAAAGTGTCAGGTAAGTAGTACGAGGTGACAGCATGGAGATATATCTTGAATAGTCTGCTTCGCAAACTTCCATTATCTACGAGACGACGTAGTTGACTGTCAATCAGAAACTGATGATGTTGAATTTGGTCTTCGCCTGTGTCAATATTGATGCGAACATGGTCGTGATACTTTCGGAAATCGACCGGCCCGTCGGGAACAATAACGATACGCGAAGATTGATCAAGCTTACGCAGGACCAGTTTCGATACTAGACCATTCAGATCCGAAGGTCTGATTGGCATCGACGCACATGTCGCGAAATTGCCTGGAAACAATCAGACTACTTCTCTCTTCCACGAAGAAGTCCAAGCCCATTCGTGGGAGGCGCACCTCGACTATTGCCTTCTCGAAGTTGAACATGACATGGATGTGATGGCCTTCTTCGAGTGGACTGAATATCCGGTATATAGTCTGAGCCGTCTGACTTTCCATATCTACAAGCTTTCGAGGAGTTTGCAAAAGAGAAAAATTGTCCGACCCGTGGGAACAAGTTTGCCAGTGCGTTGGAGAAGCCTGCCAAGGATTGCTGATAGGGCGCAGCTCAATGGATCCATACCGGAATTTTAACCACTATAATGACAAGTAGTCAGTGCTGTTCGTAGGCGATATCAATGCAACACTGGAGCGGGTATCCTGCACTCACATGAATATGATCTTTGACCAGAGATTGGGGAAAGTCCGAAGATACAGCACGAAGGGGTAATATATCATAATCGCAGTCGTCTTTACCAGAACGAGCGCGAATAACAAGTTCACCTTTGTGAAGTCTGAAGTGGACTTGATGGCCTTGGATTTCACGTCGTGACTCGAAAATCATGCCCGGCATTTGGGATGGAACGACTTCCAATACTCTTCCACCGAAGAGTCGGCGGTAGGTTTCGTGGCGTTCGTAATCAAGAGGTAGGCGTGAAAGGGGGGTTTCCGTCAACAAGAAAAGAACCGTCCAGAATGTTGTAGTGGATTGCCATCAGTGTCTGACTACCACAAGCAAAAATCCTGGTTGATACCCATCTGTCCTGCGGCGGGTGCCTGCTGTCAACTGTTAGTACTTCACCTATGTCTGGGCGGGATCAGACTTACAATGCACTCCAACCAGTTGACGACTCATACGCAGACCACAGACGTCGGATCGCAGAATCGATTCCCTCATGGTCAGCCAGAATCCGGATTTGTAAAGCTGACTCGAGGAAATGAGCCCGTCGACTAAGTTGTGAATTAAGCGACTCATCAATGCCATCGTTGTTAGCTGGATATCTGTCATGAATGTTGATGGCGCACTCTATTAGTATAGAAACTTTTAGCGTAGCTTCAAACGTCTTGGGCAAATGCCGAGCATCGACATCGAAAGTCGCATGGCAAGTCAATGCAAGATCGAGTATTCGTAAGGCCAGTGTTCTCAGCTCAGTCTCTTCTTCCGTGGAGTGGAGTATCTCGAAAACTTCATATATCCATCCCATGACGACGTTTCGAATACGGTCGAAAAGTTTGAAGCATAGAAGATGGGCATGTCCGTGTGGCGATACTGACAAAAGTCGTAAAGCCAAGGCCGGCGTTTTGTGTATGAATATGAAGGGCAAGGGCAAGGGCAAGCACACCTATACAACGTCAGATTATTCCGCATAGAGTTCTCTTGGAGCTCACCTCCAGGTGCCATGAGCCCAAAGCTTCGATCAGCAGTGTGCTAGAGAGTACATCAGGATTCTCTTCTGTAGGAAGCATATCTGTCATGTTTAACAGGAGCGGCCAGCAGGGGTCATTGGGGGCAAGCGCAGCAGCGGCATGTAGTAGTTGTGGACTTCGTTGCACGTCTTCTATGGGGCGAAACGTTGTATTCTTCTGTGGCGGAGATCTTCTGGCGATGAGGGTTGTGAGGGAGGTGAGGGAGGTGGTGATGAGTGAGCCTTGCGTTTTCGTTCGAATTTGCGATACGTGTGACAACTGCAAAGGCCGAGAATAGCAGCGAGGTTGAACGCAATGGCGATGGGGAAATACCACCAATGATCAGCGTTTATGATACTGACCACAAGTACAACCCAGCTGGCCAAGCATAAGAGAACTCCGGGTAGGTATCGTAAAATGAAGCGCCACCGCGAGTTGAGAAGCGTCCAGGCAGTTGTTAAAGCTGAGACTGGTGGAGGCAGCTCGGCTTGTAGATCTGCAGAATCTCGAAATATACCGGCGCAGTACCGTACAGCGTAACCTGCACAGGCGGAGCAGGCTACCAACCAGAGCGGCTGGAATGAGAAAACGATTATTTTTTTGAGGAAGGCTTCTATAGTGGCCTTTAAAGTCGTCATGGTGTTGTACAAGAGGTAGAAAAACTGAAAGGTGAGATTGTGGTTGATAACATCACACCGATAACGTCGCTCTTTCCGCATCATGTTGGCTGGCTGGCTGGCTGGCTGGCTGTCAGGACAATTGTGAAGGAGAGAATAATGAATGCAGAAAGAGAAAGCGGACGTGGGGAACCCTACCTAGCTAGGTAGGTACCTAGGTCCAAGATGAACCGCTGCTGCTAGTTTCGTGCGGCCTCGCATTTCATTCAAGATCGGACCATCCATCACCTAGACGAAACACATACGCATTACCTGAGAATGCTGTAAGGTAAACCAGTACAGGAATCTCAAGTGTGGGTAGGCAGTTGTATCTGGGGAAAATCTGTTTCAATGTCAACGACAGGTGCGAAGGACAAGCGTGAGCACTAGCATCGAAGAAAGGGTTTACATGATCTGAACGATTTAGAGGAACTCATAGCATCTACAACTTACTGAAGTTGATGGGAGATGGAAGGACAAGATATCGACCTTCGTCGCCCGGTACGATCTGCTCTTTCCAGCCTCGGGTTTACGTATATTGAATACGACGCACGAATTAGTCTATTAGCCAGAAGACCAAACAATGTGTCACACAACAAACTGCAGTCTCCACCTCCAACATTGGAGGTGAACTTGACTGCGCTTGTGTGTGACTTGGTAGCCATTGTCATATCGCTTGTATGAGGGCCGGAGGGTGAACCCTCAGGGGACAAGCTCTGCTCGGCGACGACACAAGCTCCAACTCAGAGCATGTGTCTAACGAACAACTACTCTGGCACTTCCGATGTCAGCAATGTGTCTTCGACTTGATAAGGGGGCCTCGGACACAGCGGGCCATCCAGGATGCAGATGCAACGTCTTTACACAGACGCGGGTATGAGCTCTGCTGGCATATACAGAAGTCACTGCCACAATCACAGACTCCCAGTATAGCTTATCGACATTCACAGCCTATCACCGCCGTGAAATTGGTAGGATGGGCCAAAGAAGATGGGCTGAATGATCGTGTGCGTGCGGACACACGCGCATGACGCGTGGGCGGCGATGTCCATCATGTTCAGCAGCGGGTCGCTCTTCAGGGATAGCAAATCTAGAAGCATTGGTCCTCGCCGTTACAACGGCAGCAGTGCACTCGACATGTCACCAACTCTGATGGCGACATGCAACAAGAATAGAAAGGAGGATGGGAATGGGTGACGTTGGAAATATCTCGCGTTAGGTTGCCGGACCTGTACAGGGACCTGCTCAACCCGTTCCAACAAATTTAAGATCCGGGGCCACTTTTTCATTGAAAGTTTTGAAACTTTCTCGCAAGTTTCGCTGCAATAGGAAATTTTCTATTTAGCAAACGGAAGATCATCACTCTTCTATGATTTAACAGTACCAGTGTTAATTTCGAGGTAAAGCCAACATATATCGAGGTCATTATCACTTTCTTTATTTCCCGCCTGAGTCAACCGTACCCACGAACCTGAATGTGCAGCCCTGAACCATAAGATTATTACTCTCCACCTCAATTTCGCACCTCACTACTTCATACGCCGCAGTTTCATACTTTCTCAGCGCATCCTCGTGTTCCTCCGAAGCAACCTGATATGCCCATCCATAAATACGCTCCGACCCATCGACCAGCGCATTATATTTCCCATCTCCCCACGTTTTTATTTTCCCTCCATTTACACTAGCTTTATACAGGATCGGATCTTCAGGTAACGCGAGAAGACTGCAGAGTTTAGAAGGACTCGCAAGTGTGCCGTAAAAGAAGTACCAAACGGGAAACTGATCTTGTGCTTGACCTAAGGACGGCACATGATCGAGGAGATGCGGATCTTGCGGTCGAAATTGTGGTAGTGTTGTGTCGTTACCGAGAGTTGGATAAAGTGATGATGAGGACAGCTTTTTGTACGCCCATCCAAACGGGACGAAAAAAGGTGTGAAATTGTGGTTTTGATACGACATCCAAGTTTCAATGGCTAGTTTTGCAGCGCCATCGACCTTAACAAAGACAGAATTTTCATGATTATCGCTACTTCCGACGTAAGACTCTGGGATTCTTGGAAGGTTTGCAGCTGCTTGGACTTTGGCTGCAGTAGAGAGGGGACCAATATCATCAAGCTTCAAGAGATAAATGGTACGCGCTTGGGCAGGCGAGAGCATTGGTAGTTGTTTCGTTGTCTTGATATTATTAGCAACCGAGTTCGTAATGTCGATCAAAGTAGCAGCTTCGTCATATGTATATCCAAATCGATCTTGCCACATCTTGATCGTTGCGTGGCTGAGGTTGTTTGTGTCCTCCTCGGGTTATTCGTAAGCGGCACTGACGGCCAAGTTTTCCAGTTCATCGAATAAGTCCATTGCGATTGGTAAAACACAAAGATTGGTTGAGGAGAGTGTCTAAGATGCGAAGGAGGTTTAGAAAATGAGTAGCCGGCGTTTTATAATTAACTTTGCCAGTCCAAATCCCAATACGACTAGGTAAGGTTGAGTCACGGAATTGTATGCAGCGACCCAGGCAAGCGTATTGGACAGGCTAGATCCTGGAATCTAGATGGATAAAGCAGGATCAAATGTGAATATGGAAATCGTACGTCGAATGGAGCGACTACCAGCATAGAATTACCTCAATCAGTGCTACATATCCGCGGAAGTTGCAGCTTCCTTAAAGGGAGAGGGTCAACGTGCGTTTCTCTGTGATCTTGGAAGGCGTCACTAAAGAGCCGGCCAAACTCGGAATAGGAAGAGAAAGCTTGGAATCCGGCACGCTTTACTGATAGTCGGTTTATAATTAGCGCTTGAACTCTTTTAGTGGTCCTGAACTACCTATCTCCAACATCTATAGTGCACACTTTGGCAAAGAATGGTGATAAGAAACGAAATAACAAGATTTCTGTTCACCGTGGTGATATAGGAGAGCAATCTCCCGCATCCCCATCGGTGGAACCTGTCCCCTTGAGAAATATCCCAGAGCGAGAAGCACACTGAAATGAAGGATGACACGCAATTCTTTTGCTTTGCATTCTTTTCATTGTTTTTTGGGTGGGGGAAGCTTTTGTATTCTTCTGGTTGTATCTTTTGTGGATTTTTTTCGTGAATTTTTTGGTGTTCGGTGAAAGCTCGGGCGCTTCAAGTCTTGCCCTCACGCCGGCCTGAGTCTAGCGGAGTCATGCTTAAGGAAGCACGTCACTGTATCCTACTTTATGTTCAGTAACTTGCTGTAAGATATCGACTTGGCAGCCTTTGAGAGCCTGAAATCAGGTATACTTCCCTGCGTAAGAAAACACAGAAATATTCCTCGCTTAATGTCAACAAGGTTCAGGGGCTCGCTTCCCCGCAGCTGAAGTGTGTGGAACAGTGAGCATGACTTGCAGCACAGCACAGTAATTATCTAAGCTGACTCTACCACCCAGTTGACGTGTCTCTCTTCCATTTGAATAAATCAGGGTGTGTTACACGAGCGGCCGCCACCAAGCATACCAAGCTTCGGCCACATAAATTGGCGAGTTGAAGTTCATGGCCTCGGGGAATTAAGAAGTATGTGGAGATTCCAACTTAGATCAGCTTGATTTCAACTGGGCAATTGTAATTACAGACTTGTAATCATAGCGATCTTCTCTCAAGATCATTGCCTTCTGGCAGTCGCTTCTTGAAGTTGCCAAGCATTTACGGTATTCTCCGCTGCAGCTCCGCATCAGCTCCATGATCCCCATGAGTGCACGCGGCTCTTTGGCATTGTACAGCAAGATCATCTTCACCTAAATAGGAGACTGGTTGTGGTGTCACAGCATTGTAATATAGCCGAGCAAGCTTTCGCTGGTACGAGTGACGATTTTGACTCAGCACTAAGAACATTTCAATAGCTTCCGAGGACTTTGGGTACGCAATATATGGGATCTTCAAGCGATACTTCCAGAATCGTATGGGCAGACTTCCACTATCTCGGGTATTTCCAAATTTTAGAGAACTCCTTCTGTGGTCATCAAAATGCAATATGATGACCATGCGTGTTGGGTTATATTAACTTAGCTGGAAGGATCTATTGATCCTTCACCTTAAGTTGAAATAAAGATATCCCAAGAAGCTGTATATAAGACTTCTGAGTCCCGTCATATTTGGACAAACTTTCATCATCACCGAGCACCGGACTTCTCCAAATTCCCAGATATACTCGTCAACTTACTTTCTCAACATCTCAATCAACATGAAGCTCTCATACACCATCTTCGCCATCTTGGCCGCTGTCACCGTGGCAAGCCCAAACCCAGCTGCGATTGTCGATACAACAGCCATTGACTGCAGCAAATGCGGATGTTCGTCCGCGGAGTCTTGTACTGTGAGTCCAGTTCTTACCTTGGATGGAATACATTGAAGCAAATGCTAACGAGAGTGGCGCAGTTTGATTGCTGCCAAGTGAGTACTGCCACATCATCTTGAAGCGGATAGATGTCTCTATAGACTTTTGCTGATCCTTCTCCATCAAGTAAATGGAAGTTACAGTTGAGATGAATGTGTCGGAAATGGGCAGGTGGGGGATGGACATTAGCGATAGGGCTTTCTGGTTGCTGCAATGTCAGAGGTAGATTCTCGTCGTTGTATGGAGTTTTAGCTCGGCCGGCGAGAAAGGGTTCACTCGTTATTAATCAATAGAGCCATTGTGATTGATCGTACTTGAACATTAGATATCCAAAGCACAGTAGTCTCGGTATTTTGTGAAGCACGGAAGATGACATGTGTTACGTCAAAACTTTCTAATGAGGTCTCAACACTAGCAATATTTCAAGCTCTACAATCATGCGTGAAGAACTGCCATGCTAGATCGAAATGATTAGAAGCTGAGCTAGTGCTGACCCGAGGATAATTAACTCCTGAGATGCAACCGCATGGCGTATCATCGTCCCGTTCCGAGATGACGGGCACAAGGTGGGCTTATCTACATAGCCTATTGCGATGAGCAACGAGGTCATATGGAACATGACGCGGTACAGCGATTATGAATCTACCCAATGTTATTGGGGACATTGTTGTTACCTGTAGTCATATGTGTTAGGGTTTTCCAATTGGGTAAAGCTGGAGCTAATACTGGCTCTGAGAATGTCTGCCAGCTTGTTTGGTCCAGAGATTCTTGTACCTCCCATCCAGCTCCAGTAGCCCTTGATGCGTTCCCCTTTTCGCAATCCTCCCCGTATCCAAGACTAGAATCTGATCAGCTCCCACGACTGCGTCCTCGCTCTCGGGGGTTTTCTCGGAAGTTTGCTCTATCGTGGGTAATTTGTTGCTGGGGAGTGGGATTTACAGTCGCACTTAGAGCAGTCGAAATGGATTTGGGACTTTTGTAGATGACTTACGATTGGAATACTGAAATACCTTATCAGAACATTCAAAAAGGGCTTCTAAAAATCCTGGTGTGATCCACAAGCTATACTCTTTCTCTTCACTGATATCGTGAATGGAACGCGTGTTCTGATTGCAGTGTCACAGGTGCTGATTGTTTTGACTACGTTATGCAATCTTTATTTGGTATTTTGACTAAGATACGTAGAAATCCTGTGAAGTAAAGAATACTAATGTGGAGATTTAGACACCCGGAGTGAGACAGAGAGATAGACCTCAAGGAAGATACCTTACCGTAGGTACCAGAAAGTATCGTCACGATCCAGTCACGGGGCCTGGTAGGTCCAAGGGTGCTGCTAATTTCCTTACTTCTTTCAACCTCGACCCGAACCATCTCTTTCATCAAACTAACTCAAGCGCCACATGCAAGGCATCGAACCGTGATGATTTGAAGAACCATGACTTCTCTCGAAGGCGCTGCCTCGTCTGCCGCATTAGTTGATGCTGGAAATGGGTTGACGTGGTGATCCCCATGGCTCTCAATGCAGCTGCATCCCTTTGTTTGGAACCTTAGTATTGTTCTCGCGATGCAAAATCCAAGTTGAAGCTCTTCAACGAATTTTCCCATCCTTCGGCCTTCAAGATCTCGTTGCTCTGAATTTACGCTGAATTATAAGTTTGACGCGAATGTCAGCACGGGCGGTTGTGTTTCCGTCGATCATCTATTCGATACCTCCTTGTCTTCTTAACAGCAACGACTCAATTCCCTTCCCCCAAGATCATAATCTACAATGGAAGCTGCGAGACCAGACAGCTATAGCCTTGTGCGTAAAGCCGGTAAGGCTTATCGTTCGTGTATATCAACGCATCTAATATTCCATAGGCCCTCTCGAAGTCTTGACTGACTTATTCCATGATCTCGGGATCCAGTCGAACGTCCGCGTTTCTTGCGAATATGTCCATGATACCAAAACCTTGGCACCAAGAAGAGTATTCCGGGCACTCGAACAAGTACTCCGGGAAATACCTGCCCTTAGCATTATTGGAGTCAGCCAGCCATCCGAGAAGAAAAAAGGGAATCATCGCACGTGGGAGGCGAAACTGCCATTCATCAGATTTCGCGATTGCGTCGAGTTTGTGAACGATTCAAATGCCAACAACGATGCGGCATTTGCTAAGATCTGCGAGAGCGTCCACAACCGATGGTTCGACACAGGCGACACGAGCAAACCCTGGTGGAGACTACTGATTGTGAATGGCAAGACTGCCATTTTTGTGTTCCACCATTCTATTGGTGATGGACTGTCTGGTTATGCGTTTCACAAAAAGCTGCTCGCCGCTCTAAATACCAATACCACCAATCGGGAAGTTGAGGCCGAAACGGTCGGGGACGAAATCTTCACCATCAAGGAGGGGTCTCAGAAGGAAGAGCCTATCGCCATCGATGAGCTTGATAACAAACTCTCCTGGTTACAAGTCATCCGCACATTCCTATTCTGGAACGTAATGCGCATCTTTGTTAGACCGAAGTATTTACTATTCTCAGATGCAAACGTCAACAACACGTATCCAACTTTCAGCAAGCCATTCCCAGTCGAGGAGCGAACTCGCTCAAGAGTCGAGCTCTTGCGAATCGATAAAGAGACGATGAGAAAATGCCTTAACAGCTGTCGGGAACATCAGACCACTTTTACGGCATTACTTCACACCATAATCTCAGTGACTTTTGCAGCAGATGTCTACCCAGATGCGAAGGTCGGATTCACAAGAATGGCAGTCAATATTCGTCCTCTTTTGAGACACGATCCGGGCCCAGACGTGTTCACGAATGCATCCGCAACATATTATCGGACACATCTTTTAGGTAAGTATCGAGGAGCAGCCCAAAACGGAACATTCGATACAGCTGCCATGTGGCAACTGGCAGTGGACTACAAAAAGCACATGCACAACTCAATCTACAACTCGGATGCCGTTCTGCAAAGTTACCTCACATGCCGGCTGCTCGGCGAAGATAATGAAGAAGTCGGATCTTTCTACGGACTCGGACTTTATCTGAACAACTCTTTCCTCATATCGAATATTGGTGTATTTGATCCCAAGGGCATTATGAAGGATGGAGGGTGGAGCGTCAAGGATGTCGGATTTGGCGCTGCTGCAATCAGAGCTGCTGTGGGTGACTACGGCCCTGTATTCTCAGTTGCAAGTGTAAAGGGTGGAGACTGTATGATTGCAGCAACATGGGAAGATGGAGTTCTCGAAGAGGAAATGGTCAAGAATGTATTGAAGGCAATTTCTGCAAGGCTGGGGGTTTTAGGATGAGAACTTCTTTTCTTCGTTTGTGTAAACGAGCTCCAGTGAGTTGTATGTCTTAATTCGCCTGCGTTAGCAATTTCAATGCATTTTCGTCGGTTTTAACATCGTCTGTATCCCTCCACATACACAGTGTCATCAATGGCTCGAGCTGTAGGTACATAGGTACATTTGACAATCACGTGTCCAATCTCTCCAGCTGGAAAGCCTTCTGCCTGAGGTCAAAAAGCGCCATCATGCAGCTGGAGATCTTCCAATTGGCCGCCCTCAGCCTCATGCCCTCGTACTCGTGCACTGTTCTTGCATGCCCGCTGCCCTTCTGGCAAGTGCCCGTCAGCCTGGGGCAGTGCTCCCGAATTTACAGAAAACCGAGACTGTTTCCCCGATCCTGTTGACTAAGGTCGCAATCAGCGACGTCCCCACCAAGACGTAGATACAATCAGACTCTCGCCGGAAGACTCATTCTGATACTTAGCATCTCAAATTATGGATCCAATGGCGTGGGCTGGCGATCTGGGCATTGACCCAAAGAATCTGCAGCTTGATCACATGACTCAAGCCGAGCAACCTCAGCAACTCCTCTCTCATTGTGATTTGTTCGAGGACGAAAATCCTAGCTTGCGATATATGTCTTTCGGCAAGCCGCATTCGAATGTCGTGGGTCTCGCCGGACCCAATGCAGGAATACAAGCCCAGAACTTTGACATGTCAGGGTTCACTGGCCCTCCTATTCGTGAGAGCCATGAGCGTGCTAACAATAACTTCGGTTTGTCTTGCTGAACAATTTTTCAAATGAGATCTGTCTAATGTAGTATACTAGAGTCTGCCAACCGAAGTGAGCTCTGCGCATCTGCAGAGCCGAATGACTATCAAAGTACTTCTTATGGCGGCATGCAGACGAGCACATCCACTGCCTGGCCTTCCCAAGGAGGAGTATCATACAGCGATATAGATATGAAGATCTTCAATCAACCTTCGGAGTATATGCCTTGGCAATCGTTCATTCAGTCCTCGGTTGTTGGTATGCCCTCAACAATAAATGACTTAGCAGCAGCTAAGGCAACTCCAAAGAAGCCAAAGCCTGTTGCGAAAAGGCCACAAAACCCATCATCACGCAACCGCAAAAATCGGATGCGCCTTTCTTTCCAAAGAAGTTCTTTGCCTGTCCATAACAGACATGCACAGGCCAAGGGTTCTCATGCTCCAAGCAATACGTCGAGCCAGGTCGATTTGACGATGCAACCAAAGGTTGATCCGCAAGAAGCTATCGCCCTGTTCGAAGCGTCAATCCAGCCATTCTCGAAATTTTCTCAGCTCAAAGCTGCAGACCTCATCAATCAACTAAGACAGGTTGTACTCGAAGAGCAGAAATACGGCAGAGGCTCGCAGTCTAGTACGAGCGATATAGTCACTACTGCCACAGCCCCGTCGACTCAGGATTCGATCTCGAACGCAGAACTGGTTGACTCAGAGTGTCTCACGGATAACACGTCAGTTTCCTCCACTCCTCGACAACCTCCCAAGGACAGTGAAGACAAGGATGGTGAAAGCCAAATTGATGTCAAACATGAACCATGTAAACACTGCGGTATGAAGGCCCTATTTCAGTGCACTTCAAAGAACTGTGGTTACTCCACTCACTCATTTGCGGATTACAAACGACATGAATCTGGCGAGAAGCATTGGCCGCAAGAGCGATTCATGTGTCTGGAATGCGTCGACCACTCTTTCTCGGCTATAAACCACGGTCCAAGCTGTACTTTCTGCCGCGTTCCATTCTCTGCGCTGGGTACAAATATCCCACCTCAGTATGTTCAATCACGAGTCCAATGCCAGACTGCTAGGAGAGAAATCACCACTTTCAGTCGGAAAGACCACCTCATCTTACATCTTCGAAAGGACCACAATATGCCTAGTATGAACGATACAATCGACACCTGGAAATTTGGCATCGAGAGTAATTGGCCAAGGCAATGTGGCTTCTGTGGCGTCAGATTTCGGACTTGGAATGAGAGGATGAATCATTTGAAGCGAGAATTCGAGGCAGGAAAAGATTTGTCGAAGTGGAAGTTGCCTTTTCCGAAATCAATGGACTTCCGACCATCTGGACCTACTCTTCCCAAGGATGATGATGACGACGACCAGGATAATAGCTTCGGCGGGAATGGTGGTGCTTGGGCTGAAACAACTGGGAAAGCTTACAGTCAGTCTCGAACACAGTCTCAAAGAAACTCTTCCCGCAGCAATGTACCCCAGAAGAGTTCATCACAGCAAAAATACGGGAAAGCTGATGCTTCAATGACTTTCACTTCGGCTGGTGATGGCGATTCGAGATCTAATGCCACTGGAAAGACAAGTATCACGCTTCAACGGTACCTCAACGATACCGAAGAGGGCATACCAGCTCACTTAAACTTGGGGAAGTCGGAGGCATCGAGCATCGCCCTCGTATCCATGGAAAAGGAGGTAGTATCTAGCTCTGAGTCGCCCCGAACTTCCAGTGGCAGTTATTCGGTACCTTTGGACGGCTTCCGCAGTGGCGATCGGCTCCATGAGTATATCGATAAATCTCACAGAGAAATGGCTGAAATTGACGTCCCGCTTCATGATACTAATGACCGCCAGTCTATCTTGAGCGGCGCCTCAGCATCCGCAAAGGACGATTTTTCTCTACATGCTATGGATTTTAAGCCAGCTTCGGGCTTTATTCGGCGCATGAGTTCTGTCGGGAAGAAGCTATTCCCGAAGAGTAACAGATCCGGGCTTTCCCGCCCTGAAGATAGTTGTGCCGTAGATAGTTATCTCAGCGGAGCAGCGGAGCATGCAGTCCTTGTGGGATCATTCGAAGACCGCGCTATTGGAGAGCGTCCCGATGGAGCATTAGAAACTCATCACGCCAAGGCCAAGCTTAGTCCCGAGCCAGTCAAGTCAACCGCAATCAACAGAGACAATACAAGATCACTTTTGAAAGCCACGGACATGCTTTTCCATCAGAAGCTCGATGGCGAAGCTTGTTGCTACGAATTGCCGACTCACGAGACGCATGGCACGGAGTTTGAGTACAGCACTCTACAGATCACAACATCTGGTACATCCAGCTATCGCACATCAGAGACTGACAGGTATCGCCACGAAGCAGGATATTCCAGATCACAAGACAGCACTGAGAGTGGAATTATTCCTCATTGCAAAGCTTCGGTTCAAAACGTTTTCGCCTGTAAGGCGTTAGAGTGCGCGAAACAAGGCAGAACTTTTGGCAGGAAAGCAGACCTAGCCCGGCATGAACAGTCTTTACATGGGCCGATACCAGGCCTTAGCTTACTCCCTCGGTCATACAACCTCTTATCCGGACGTGTTGATGATGGATTCTCAAGGAAGGACCACTTACGAGACCATTTTCGAGACAATCATAAAGAGGAAGTCAACTGTGCAAGAAAGTCAGAATCAGCCATGGGTCATGGTGATTGGACAGAAGGACAAGGCAGATCGCTCGATAATCGAGGTGTTTCGCCGCAATATCGGTGTTACTTGAAATATCTAATCAGACTGAAGATTGATGATGTTGGATGGGAATGTCCCAAGTGTTCGGCCACGGGTGACCCTTGTCACACTGAAAATTGGCAAAGGCTTGACAACTACGACGAGTCTCAGCAAAGCTTGATGGATGAGAAGGACACCAGGTTTTCTGAATCAACTGAAGGACGCTTGGCACAATTTACTATTCACGGCATTCAAGATTCCTATCAGCATCTGAACCACAGCCATGGTCGAGACGTGGCACAAGCAGCACTGGCCACTACTACGGACTCTGCGCAAACGCCATCCGGCATCACTCAGCTATCATCAACATTAGTTCCAGACTACCAACCCTGCATTCGAAGGCATAGGCGACTTACTCCAGAGACTAAGGAAAGGGCTGCCATGATCCGCCAACTTGGATCATGTACTTTGTGCCGCAATCGAAGGGTTCGCGTAAGTGCCCATGAGCTGCATTGCAATGCATGACCAACCACTAACTTTGTAGTGCCGGATTGAACATCACGATGTTTCGAACTCATGCAATTACGACCAATCACCATCGCTTTCACGAAGTAGATTCCAAGCTACTGTGCAAGACGATAATGAAACATTGCTTTCCGAGCTGCCCTCGGCTGGATATCATAAACTGCGTCCTTCTATACCCAGTGTCGTTTCTTCTGATGTATCCACGGGACACAAGCCCAAAGTCAGCCAGAACCGGAGTACAAATATCTTGTCTCTGAGCGGTAGAGATGTTGTGGCCCTCGAGTGGACGAGCCATGACAAAAATTCTCCTCGTGCGCCTTCCTGGGACCGAAGAGCTGACATGGGCCATATCGACAAGGCGCTTATAGGCAAAGCCCCTCTTACTAAGAAAGGCTCGTCCGAAACAGTTATTCTGTCTGGTACTGGTGGATTAGGCAAGACTCAAATCGCCCTGGAGTATGCTTACAGACAAAGGGAAGCGTCGCGTAGCAGTGTGTTCTGGATGTCCGCTGAACAGACTACTGGCCTCAACGCGTCACAGGTTCTCTCATCAGATGGTCCTCCTCCACACCTCAACATCGAAGAGCAGAAGAGGATGCTGGGGACGCCTCCAGTCCGGTGGAACTCATCGTCTGATCGGCATGCTATCATTGAATCCGAAGACCATATTGCCAAGGACTTGAGAACCATGATCGATGCAGCCTTTCAACGCGACCTAGATAATCTGAAGGCGAGCTCCAGGAGTAATCCGATTGATGAATTAGAACCGCATTGGAACAATGAGATGGACAAACTAACTTCGGGAAGTCTCGATCCAAGAACATATTTCCTAGAAGTTGTTGAATGTTTGACCAGCACCGTAGCCGCTGATTGGAAAGGGATTTGTGCTCAGCTAGTCGAAGAGACCACCACACTCGACTCGGGAGATGCCATCGACAACGTCAAGAGCAGGATCCAAAACATATTATCCTTTGACTCATTCCATGATTCTTGGATATCGGTACTCACACTCAATTGGTGGAGCGTATATGACTTGTCAACAGCCGGCAAGTGGCCCTTGGAAGTTATGCATGAAAACGGTCGAGTCTCTGATCTTCGGAAAGCACGTCGAAATTGGAAAACCAACATCTCAGACCCTGGAGAGCTAGTTCTCAGTCGCCAGTTCTTGGGTTTGGGAGAGAGTATTGGGCCAGCAATTGGGGGAACGCTTCGCAATCGCAACATCCACATTTCCGGACATTGGGAGCCTTGGGGTCAACCACATCAGGATGGTCATCCCTCAAGGGAACTCTTCAATCAAGCTAGTCGCACGGGAGATGACCAGCGCCAAGTGCTAGCATCAGGCGCCATGCCAGATCTTTACCATGTTCTCGACCTGAACCTGGAGAGCTTGACAGTAAATTGGGCATCTAGTACCTCTGCTCTCTGCATCCGAAATTTCAAAAATGGACATCTATTAGTAGACTCCGAATTTTCGGAGACGGGTAGAAAGTGGCTTAGACATTCTTCGGGGTATTGGGACATCGTTGTGACGAAAGCTTGCACTGGGAAGCCGAGTTGATAAGTGACTCGTGGAGTCTTGCATTGGACGAAAGGGGGAAATCATTTCTTATTTCATTGCCCCTTTGTCATTTGACTTCGGCTACGAGGATGACACCCCGTGTTTCCTTTTCTATTTTTCAGACTTGGGCCATTGAAATCTTGTCTACGCGTCCGTCTTTGGCCTGTTCGGGCTTCAAAACAGCTTCCTCTATATGTAGTCAGCTCATGAGAAATAAAGTTCTTTCTTATATTGGGGAGGATGACAACTTTTGATCGCTTGGTTACTTCTCTTGGTGGCTTTTTATGCTTGTACTTTGTTTCTGTATTTGGTGTACTTCAAGGTCCTGCAAATGAGCCATTTATTCTTTCAACAACGAGGAACTTTCAACTTGTGCATCTTGACCAAATTTTATTTCCACTGATGGTCCTTGGATTTGATCGTGATGCTGACAACTATCCTGAACACGGGTTTCAACAAGCCTGCTGTACAAGTGAGGCTCGGCAAACAAAGGTAATGATGTAAACGTCCCGGAATTTTACTCTGGGACCTAGATCCACGACGGACCGAATCTACTCCAGACCGCCCTAGTGCTTCTGTTCGGCCATGTATCCATCACTGCACTACTCTGGTATCTGTTGTGAAAAGGCTTCGCATCGGTTCAGCAGGACAATAGAATTTCCCAGGTCAAAACCCGCAAATATACACCGAACGTCAAAGCAGACACCACCAATTAATTAGCACACAACATGGACACTTATTCAAACATAGCCCATCGCGAACGGCACTTTACAACAACTGATGCTCCACCCAGAAATGTCCTTGGCACCTTCCTGGCAAGAAGCTACTGGATCTTCATCACACTATTTTTGATATTCCAAATAACTCTCATGTTCAAGATCTCCATTTTCATCCACAAATCTACGGAGCGTCGCAGAATTCTCACCCAGCTCCTGAACACTCCCGCACACAAACGCAGCGATACAATCTTGGATGTGTGCTACGAATATGCTGCTACAATGGAATTTGGCACGAAAGAGTTGTGGGGGCATTTGGATGAGAGGATGAAGTTGTTCACGGAGCAGGACCGAATTGGTGAGGATGGTGAGTGGAATGGGGAGAGGAAGGGTGATGGAGAAAGTGAAAGAGTTGATGCACTGAGAAGTATTTGGAAAGAGGGAGGGTAGTGAGGGGGACAGTTGAAGAGAGGAGGAAGAATTTGTGGAAGAGGATCTGGTTCAATGGGGTGCTGAAAATGGATTTGTACATGAGTATCACTACGCCGCCATCGATCCAAGATCTGAGGCATGCTATTGAAAAGAAGCAGAAGGAGCGAGTAGATGAAGAGGCAGCAAATTCAGGGATGACGAGGGAGATTTGTAATTGATGTCGATCGAATGCTTTACAAGAGCTGATCATTAGGATATAATATGTACCATTATTCTCTGTCCAAAACATAGTCTTCAACCCTTCTACTTTACAATCTCCTCCCTTTCAATACCCGAATTCCACCTTCCACATCGAGATCACATTCTGCATCGTCCCACTCGAAATGTACAAGACCCTGTGATCCTCGCTCATCTCCGGATGCACATTAATTCCGTACCCCGGGGTGTTGTCCAACAACCTATACTCCGTCGTCCAAGGTCCATACGGCGTCTCGCTCATATAGAAGTTTGTCGCATGCCCGAACATACATGTGAATAGCATGTACTTCCGCAAATACTGGTTATACATGATGCTTCCCTGGCCATTACTATGAATCTTGTTCTGTTCCTTTCCAATGGTTTGAATACCGTAGCCAATATCGTTGCGTTTGGGAATACCCTGAACCCATCGTCCGTCACCGCGGAGAAATTCGTACTTCGACGCATCGAAAGCTTCAGGGATTTTGGCGCGTCCGACGACAATTCCTGTCAAACCAGCATTCGAATATGTATAGATGTATCCCTCAGCATTGATGATCGTCATCAATCCCACCTGCAACTCATCCGGCCCCGTCACCAAAGGACCAACTCTCTCCGCGACAGGACAATCCTTCCCCAACGTGACTCGAATAATCCCCAAGCCCCTATCAATCTCCTTCCCAGTAGTATTCCTCCAGATCTCCCAAACGAATCCAATACCAACGCCGTTCTCGACTTCAGCAATATTCGACGTGTCCATCCCCCAATGATTCGTATCACCGCAAGGCTTCGGATCACTCTCATGCGGTTTCGCGAAATCCCAATGTGCGACATTCGAGCAGTCTTTCGTATCAACCTCTAGTATGTTGTTCGGATTCGCATACCACGCCGCACCCATACAAAAGCCATTCTTCATCGGCCCGTCAAGAGATACCACATCGCCGAAATTCCAGAACGTCGTTCCTGCCAAGGTTGAGGTTCGTCCTTTATCCCAGCCTAGGCGTTTGATAGAGCTGGAATAGATGGGACCGAGTGTTGTGATCTTCCATTTCTTATTTTCGTCGGCTGTGAAGGTTTTTGGATCCGGGAGGTCGGCTGTCTCGTGCGGGTTGAGTGTTGTGCTGGGTTTGGTGGAGAAAGGGATCTGAGGTGCGTTGGAGTTAGATCCCGAGGAATATTCTTGGATCTTTGAGTCTATTTATGTTTAATACTCGAATTCAATCCAATCTTATATAGAAGAGAATCGTACTCAGCTTGTCTAAGAACTTCGACATTTTGATATTGGATGTTGATAGGAAAATGGATGCAGGTACAGAAAGGGCCATGGCGGGGTAGATATCCGCGGGGTTCTTGCCCCGCTTTCGGTAGTGGTAAGCCAGCTGGAGAACTTTGGCATATGATAATGATGTAATTAGTGCGAGTTTAGGAAGGCAACAACTCAGCGCAGAAACAAACATTGTGATAGTGCGGAATTTATTCGAATGAATTTCGAGTCGATAGGATCAATAGGAACCCTTTGTTTACATGTATGCTTTCAATGGGTTTCGCTCGCTAATTAGACGAGGCGAAAAGGGGTGTCGTTGTATTGCTGTGACAAGCATCCCTTGCCTACATATTTGTGGATTGATCTTTCTCGAACAGAGTGCGAAAATTTCAATATCATAATACATATCAGAATTATATGGGAGAAGGATACTCCAGTATAGATCATGTTTGATAATGGCTAGGAGAAGGCTTCCAGTTACCATGGCGTCTAGCTTTATTCAGCCCTGAACAAGTCTGTTGGCCCTTCAGAGAACAGAACATCAGCATTAACCTGGTAGCACGAACCTACTGCAAATGAGACAGCTCTTCCTAAACCGCAAAACTCCCTCAAGTTTGTTCTCCTCTTCGACGCAACAGATTCCAACCCTCAACCAAGTGATTTCGCAGGCCGTACCATCGGCAGACTGATACACTCCGGATCCTGCTCCTTCAAGCCCTGAAACCCCCATCTCTGATACAGAGGCACCGCTTTAGCCGTACCGTCTAGATAACACTCCCAGCCCAACTCGTCCGCTGCTTTGACACCCCAGTCGATTAAAAGAGCAGCGAGACCTCTCCCTCTGTAACTTGGGTCTGTTGAGACAGATTCGAGAACTGCAGATCGTCAGTAGAATGCTCTGAAATGTTGAGGGTACGAAACCATAGCAATTCACGGCTGCAAGAACTTACAGAAATGCGGTCTCTCGCCCATCGCCTTATGATGTTGTCTTGTCATCGGCCCAAAGAAGCCATCCAACGCCTCAACCGTGACGCCCTCAGGCGGTTCCGCTCTCATCCTCTTGTTCCACGGCGAAACTTCTCCTCCAGAATGCTTTACCCACATTGCATTCGCCACCACCTTTCCCTTCTTCTCTGCTTCTGCACCTTCATCTCCGGATGACTCAGATTCCTCTGTAGCCACAACCCATTGGATACCCAGCTCGGGATTTGCGATCGCGGCCTCAATGGAATCAGCTAGCCATTTCTTCCCGCTTTCTGTAGGTGGGAACAGTGCCTCTGCTCTGGGGCCTACGAATGATGAGAAGAAGACTGGTAAGATGCCTGGGATGTCGGATGGCGTGGCGGGCGAGACTTTGAATACCATCGTGAATGAAATGTATTGGTACCGTGTTGAGTCGTGTTGTTGTATCAAGGGCGCCTGGGCTAATAAAGTTTGACAACCGAGACGCGTTTGGATTGATAGTTTACAGATCAGATTTTGAGGTTGTATTATGTTAGTGATGTTGTGCTGCCTATTTTTGATGCGCGGCTTCTGCGTATGTCAGACTGCCAGAATCAAGGCATCTCTGTAGGGGGCAAAAGTCCCCCACTTCTGATTTTCTCGGAAGGCTGGAATAGGCAGGTACATTGTTGTCAAGTTGAGAACTCCAAATCCGAAATTTAGCGGTCGATTACGCCGGACATTCAGCTTTCCCGACGATTGAGATGATAAACACAGAGATTTATACTTCGGTCGTTGTTCAAGAAGCTTTTCGTGGTGGTCAGGAGAACCAGCGCAGACCTCGCGTTTGGAGCATCTCCAAAGCGTGCAGTAAGGCTAAGGGTTTACTGGGCCGACTCGCAGCTACCAATTCGCAAACTTTACTAGCTATTGAAGTCCAAAAGGCTTTTTGACCGAGGATTTCAGCTTCAAGCTCTCCTGTGGCAGGGTAACTAGGTCGATTAGTTGAGAATGCCATGCCATAGGTTAAATTTAGTATGGCATTCCAAGTTTGGGATAGGCATCTCGTACAAGATACCAGATTCAATAAGGAAAAGGCTTACTTACACCTGAAGTCCAGAGGAGGGGATCTCAAAAGCCTCGGTCGCATCAGCCTGCCCGGCGAAGCAACCGACTTGCCTTGCTTAGCTTTCAACGCCAATGCTACTGCCTGAGATGAATTCCGCAGGAATCCTCGTCTCTTTTGGGAAGGCGAGTGCAATCACTCCGGAAAGGAACTCAGCGCCGTTGTGTTCCGAGTACATCTAGAGTATTGTTGCTCGCTGATGTTGATCCGTGGGGGTTGCACCTCGCTAAATCTGGAAACTTTAGGCTTCTTCTCGCTAATTTCAGGGAAGAGTTACAATGATGTTTACGATAGCTTCGATGTTGACAAGACTGCTGTCAAACGCTACAAGAACGGACTTGACTATACTGTAGACTCTTAGCTGAAGTTACCGTCGTAAGTCGCCTTCCGATTTTACAACAAAGTAACACTCTTTGCGATATTGAATCAGGCTGACCCATCCTCTTTCACAGGTCTTAGGCAATATTCAATCCACCATCATCTCCACGACCGCAACAGAGACCTCGACCACAACTACCACTGCCACTTCCTACGCATCGCTCACATGCAGTGTTCTTAGCAAAAGAGATGTGAGTCTCTACCAGGTTCAGAAACAGCATATCCATATCTTTGCCACCTATCCACTTCATCGTTCCGAGTCCTGTGGTTACCTTGCAACTAATCTTTCCCCTCGAATAGTTCACATATCGCCTCGTATACAGTGGCCTCAGGACCCTAAGCCCCAACAACCCAGGGCTCAGAGCTGGCACATTGCCCACTTACACTCACATGTACCCAAACCCAGGTAAGCGAACAAATACCACCCCAGAATCCACCTCATACTCCTTTCACACACCCAAAAGCCACACCAGTCGCTTTTCATTTCCCCGTCCCATTCACCTCCACCACCCCTCACGTTCCCATTCCCCGTCTAACACAAAAACTAAAACACACACGAAACAGCTTCCCAATGGACCGAGACCGCCCACTCCTCATTCACAAATCTAGGCGGCGGCTTCTTCACATTCATCCTACAATTCCACGACGCAGCAAACCAGTGGGTTTGTGTAGCTTACTATGATGTGACGCTTACTTCGTACTATAAAGTTGATGATCCGGATGTGTATAGGAGTTATGGGTATAGTGCTTGAGAATTGCTTTGGTAGTGGAAGGGAGGGGGAAGGAGGTGAAGAGTGGAAGGGGAGAAGGGGAGAGAAATGAGTTATTCTGGGATGGTCTTGAGTATCAATACATTAAGAGCTCAATGAACCTACGAAAAGGAAACTTGAGACAGGATAGGTCCCACTAACGTTCAGAGAATAGGATTAGCAATCTGTTGTGTATGTAAGTGTGTATTCATTCTACGCCATGCCGTGCATATTATGTTCATCGTCATCATTTCCCTAGCAGATCCACATAAAATACAAACATGACAGCAAAGAGACCATTTCGGATTCCCCAAACCAACTCCAAGCAATTCTCCATTTATCGTTCATTCGCATTCACATACGCAAGCAATGTAATCTGATCATATCCTTTCCGCTCTAAAATGCCATCGCTCATGAACCCAAGTATTCATCCATCCATCAGTCAACTCCTCCCCCAGATTATCCTCTTGACCAACTTTCTCAGTCACTCAAGCTATCCCTTCGTCCCCTCCTATACCCACCACCACCCCCACCATTCCTCTTCCTCCGTCTCTCCTCCGCATAATCACTCCCCACCGCACTCCCCGCACTACTCAACCCAGGAATAACATGATGATAACTCTTCGTCCCAACCTCACTCCCCTCCTGACTTCCCACCAAACTGCCCATCTCCTCCTCAATATAGCTCCCGGGAACCTTCTTCGTCGGACTCCTACTCTTACGTCTCCGCTCCCTCTCCTCCCTCCTCTCCTCCCTCCTTCTCTCCCTCTCCCTATCCTGCGCACTCGAAGTCCCCGAAACCTCCGAGCTCACAACAGTACTAGTATCATCGCCAACGTTAAAGCTGAAATCTCTACGCTGCGCAGCCCTCCCCTTCTCCTGCAATTTGCGAGCTTCGGCTTTGATACGCTCATCATTCGTAACGACAGATCCCGTACCAGAAGATTTCCCCCAGAAGTTGGAAGCGCCGCCTTCGCTCGTGCTGACTACTTTGCGGATTCCGGCGCTACCACCGGTATATGCGTCCTTGCGGTCCTTCTTGACTTTAGTTGGCGTATTGGTAGGTGTCTTTTCGCGATGACTCAGGAGCTCAGAAGCAGCAGTCGACCCATCATTCGTATTCGACCCATCCCAAGAACTGCCATCAGGTTGTTTATTCAGACCTCCCACACGCGCAGGTTTCTCATGGCGGTAAGCTCGCATAGCATCAGCGACATCAGCGTCAACATCGAGTTCTGTATCGAGCGTTCCGGCATCGCTAGGTGCGCCTTTGGCTTTCTTAGCTTTCTTCGGCTTGGTGGTCTTATCCTTTGACTTCTTGACTTTGTGCTGGCCAGCGACGACGTGAGCTGCATATCCCATCTCACTGCCTCCCACTGTACTTCCACCATAACTCTCCGTCCCGAGCGCGCTACTCTCCTCATCGAAATCCTTGTACCGATCCACGCCATTCATAGCCTTCATTGTCTTCTTATTCTTCTTCTTTCTTCCACCCCAGAGACTTCTACCGCCCTTCTCGCCATGCACAATACTGCCACCGCCGAGATCAGTGCTCTCGGTTGCACCGCTGAGGGTTGTGCCATTGGGGCCTTTGCGGCGGAGGACGGTGGACTTGTAGTCGTCCCAGTCGTTCTCTTTGAAGTAGAAGCCGCCGTTCTTGGCCCAGAAGAAGAACCAGATGCCGGTTATGACGAAGCCGGCGCCGATGAGGCCGATGAGGATGAAGACGGTTTTGTTCGGGACTTTGTCGGGCTCGGTGACGCCGGCGCCGGGATCGGGGAGGCCTTTGGAGGCACGCTTGAGGATGGTGTGGGTGAGGGAGTTGAGGTGTGTCGTGAGCGTGGAGGGCGAGGCGGATGGAGAGGGAGATGGTGTGCGAGTCAAGAGTGAGGTGAGGTATGTCTTGAAGGTTGAGGCGTGTTCTGGAAGAGGCGCCATCTTTACTTTCTTCTACGGCCGATATCTTCAGCGGAAGCTGGAATGCAGGTAGGAATGTTGTGACGGAATGCGTCACTGCGGACCGTGTTGTGCCAGTCGTAAGCAACTAGACGCTTGTTCGTGGGTCGTTAAATTGATTGTCTCGGAGAATGTAGAGATATGATTTTCGTTGTAGAGGTATGAAGAAGGAAGAATTCTAATGACGTGAGGAATCAGGTTGTGCACCTGTCTCGTGCTGTTCTTTGAATTCGAGAGGTTGGGTGGAAATGCGGAAGGCTGGTGGATCGGCACTGTTTACTTTTAGCGGCGGGACCGGTGCCACAGCAACACTAAAGTTCGCTTACTTTTAGCGTCAAGACCCTGGAACCAGCCGCTACGTCACAGTCGAAGCATACGATATTTTGAGAAGTTGTAAATGAAGTATTGTTTGGGATTATGATGATTTGAATTACTAGCTATTTGCCTATCACTAATCCAGCGGATCCTCTCATCTCACTACGACTAATTGCTATGCTATTCTGAGATCTCCCCGAAGGACCTTTTCTTCTGTTCCTGATTGCTCATATCAATCTTGATGATAAAATGCCAGCAAAGACCATCCCAGAACTCATACAAATCTGCACAAACCCAAGATATCCAGAATCTGTACAGATCTATCATATTCCATTTCCGTTCCTTGATATCCATTCCAACGCCGAATCCCATGCGAACTATAATATAACCCGCACAAGAAAGCTAGCTACCAGCTCCCCGAGTCCTTCAATCCATGCTCCATAATTTCATAATTCCAAAGATAAAAGATACATGCCATTGCTAGCAATCGATGCATGTCTTTCATTCAAAACCCATCCAAAAGTTTTGTCCAATTTGTCCCCAAAGAAGTGTCGAAAAGTAAATGCAAAGGGATATGCAGAAGCAGAAAGAGGTTGCTAAGTAGGTATCCATCATAAATCATACAGTCATACAAATCGTATCGAAACAACATTTCTTTCCGAAGTTGCAAGTGAAAATAGAAAGGAAACAAAAGTAACGAAGCAAGTAAATTCTCAAGTGCTCTCTTGGGGGTATAAAGCTTTTTCTCTCTTCGACTCGTTTTGTTGGACAGAACCAAAAAAGGAGAAAGCGAAAGCCAAAGCCAAAAGCCACCCATGATGAAGAAGTCTTTTTGCACAGAGAAGATCCAAGAAGCGAAATGTCGAAGGCGAAACAAAGATCCTTCCCCGAAAGGCCCATGCGCTAAATCCAGAAGTTTGAAATAAATAGTATCGCTTGCAAATGAACTGGTTATCAAATGTAGTTGCCGTCCCGGTAATCCTTGGGATACTGTGGCGTGCGAGTCCATGACTCGCCGGAGTGAGAAGACATTCTTGATCGTCCTGATGGCCGACTAACGCGACTTTGACGATCCTCAATTCGTCCACCGCCATATTCCGAGTTGGATCGCTCACTGCCATTTCGAAGGCTTTTCTGTCGTTGGATGGAGATCTCTCCACCATCGGCGCAATCAATTTGCATCCCGCCGACCATTACTCGTGTCTGACCTGTGACTTTGAGAGTCACATTCTCGTCGTTGTCTCCGCTACCACTTCTCGTGGTCCGGGTTGTTGCCGATTTCTTGTAATCACTCTCGTCCCGACTTGCGCTACTCTTAGTGCTTCGGCTGCTGCCACCTTGTTTTCTTTGTTGTCGTCGGAGAACTTCGGCAGTAAGCGGTATTGTAGGACCTCCACCAACATCATCTTGGTAAGAAGCGGCTGAGTTGAGTTTGGCTTCATAAGAGGCACCTGCTGGCGCTCCTTGATATTGAGCGGCTTGTTGCAACTTGGATTCGTATGTGCTCTTTGGTTCATAAGCATCCGAAGCTCCAGCGGATGACGGCTGCTCATACGAGCTCTGCCTCCGTCGTCCGCTGTTTGCTGCTTCTATTCTGACGTTGCCCAAATCATACGACACCGAATGTCTGTTCACACTCGGCCGCCGAGGTCGCGGCTCTTCACGGTATTCTGGTCGTACGTCTCGTTCAAAGTATTCTACTCCTGCCCCAGGATCTGAAATAGGATCACTGTTATATACTGAAGTGCGGCGGAGAATGCTGGGGCGACGTGGTGGAGGCATGGCTCTCGAATCCGCCTCGGCCTTGCTCATTGTTGATGTAGAGGCAGGAACTCGAATGCTATTCCTCCTCTCTGTCTTCCTGATCGTAGCTCCATCCGCCGCCGAAGTGTACCCATCATCGTAGTATCCAGTATCGTAATCACTGTAGACTCGAGGAGATCTCGTGTCTCGATTCCCAAACGCAGACGATGTCCTTGCAGCTGGCTCGAATGCTGTTTGCGACCGAGGAATATCGACCCCACCAAATCTTGCTGAGAGTGGTCGTGAAGTAGCCTTCGGCGCAAAGTAATCACTCTGCCCTTGCGCCGAAGGCATGTGGTACTGTGGTTGCGCGGACATGGTGTATTGAGGACGTGGATACTGCTGTTGTGTAGGGTATTGGTAGCTCGAATACTGCGATTGAGGTGGAGCCGTAATCTGACGGGGTGTATTGTATTGAGGGTCGGCGTAGTTCATGTAGGAGGATCCTGGTGAGGGTGGTGGATATGATGGTGTGATAATTTGCTGTTGGTAATACGCCGAGTTTGATAGCGGAGGTCCTCGATTACCAGACGGAGTCTGCGCAGCATGAAAGCTTTGTGGTCGTGGATATGTTTGCGAGGTATGTGCTCGAGGACGTAAAGGAATAGTTTGCGGTACAGCAGCGATACCGAAATGGCTCGGGTCGACTCTGGAGCTGCTGGGAATAGCACTCTTTGCGAAGCCCCGATTCTCATGCGCAGACGGTGGTCGGTTGACTTTGCGAGGTGACTTTGTGCTGCTGCTAGAAGACTTCCGCCGCTCAAGTTTCATATCCTTGGTCATGATCTCGACATGTTGCGCAGCGCTGGTGCTCTGTTCGGCGGCATATTGCGCATCGCCCTGCGACTTCGAACTTCTGTGTTTTGTGCTCCTCCTTTTCTCTCTGTCCCTATCTCTATCGCGACCTCCATCATCCTGGTAGGAAACCTTTGGTTTGACAGCAGCAGATCGCCGTGACTTTCGTAGGGCCTCCCCGCTCGAATCGTCCACATCCTCGCAGTAAGCCGGCTTCGCTTTGTCGGAGCCCATCTCTCAGCCCAGCGTCGACGATAGTGCGTCGACAGCAATGCGCGATCCTGTCGCGATAGCAGGCGAGGTAAAGGGTTGTAAGGCAGCGTGCCTGAGTGTGCGCGGTATGTCTTCCTGGTGTTGTTCGTGGTGGGATGTAGTGGGATGTTCTCCACCGAGGGACGAGAATAAAAATATATGAGGTGGGTACAGGATGGTAATCGCACGGAGAGGGTCGGTACGGGGAGAAAGCTCAGACCTTTTGGGCCGCCGGGCGGGATGGGATAGGGTAGGGTGGAGAGCGTTGGGATTAGGGATTAGGCGAGAAATGTGGTGCACAGGCAGTGGATGTTGACGGGAAGAAGCCTGTAGGGCAGAAAAAGTAATCGACGACGACGAGGAGGGTGACAGGGAATATTCTCTATCGATAGGCAGTTGAAAGTGGCCGACGGTGACAGTAATAGTGACAGCTGCTCGGACTCCCGCCAGGTTACGCTTCGGACCGTGAAACCAGAGAGACAAGATCAGATTGTCAGACCAGGCAAAACCAGACAACTGACAATGGACTATCCTGGCCTGGGATAGGTATCTGGATAGAAGAGCACCACGATCCCAGAGTGATGAAGAGGAACAAGAGTGTCTATTCCGGGCGGATCAGGATTCCCTGTACTCGGTCTCAGACACAGCAGAGCTAGAGGATCCACCTGGGCGAAAAGCGCAACGACACGCCCGTAAGCCGATCAAGCGAGGGGTTGCCAGAGGAGGGAGACAGTCCTCAGTCCTTTTTCGCTGGTCGAAATTTTTTCTTCGTGCTTTGTTGTGCTGTGTTGGCCGCCGCGGCTGGTTCAGCCTAATTGTCGTACACGGTGTTGGGTAGCAATGCCCTTATGAAGAGTGGGGATGGGAGTGGGAGAGGAGCTCGCATGGCTATGACTCCCAAGAGAGAGTCGACCGAAGCGATGAGGATGAAGTGAGGAAGGTAATATTGAGGAGGGGAAGAAGAAGAAAGAAGGAGGGAGGGTTGGATGGATGGGGATGGAACTTTAGGTTACGAGGGCAACAGGAGGGGAATCAAGATGTGGTGGAGGGATGGGATGGGACAGGATAGGATGGAATGCAATGGGTGAGATGGATTGGAGAGATCATGGGGAAGTGCGTCAGTCAGGTCAAGCAAGTCAGGTCAGTGACTCGCCTCGTCAGTCCACGAAGACTGAATTAAGAAGATACCTACAGTACCTCCTCCTGCCCTACCGTAGCTCCACCTCACTCCATTTCTCCCGCAGCGCATGCCAATGCCGCCATAGGGCGTGTGTATCTGGTCTTGAAGTCAAGAGTCAGTCACCCTTACGAATCTGACCCATCCTCCTCCTCTCTTACGCCGGTTCTCCTCGTCTCAAACCAGCTGCTCTCACTCCCATCCAGTGCCCTGGATTGGAATACCCCATCCTGCATAGCCAACACCACGGCACTCATCCACCAGCCAGGTCGCTACTCATCCGCAAACAATACATACATAATACATAAGCGACATTGGGGCGAGAGTCCACAACATTCTTACGCCCAACCGTACAGAGAAGTACACGAAATATTTGCCTCATCCTCGTACCCACTGAATGACTCTCATCCCGAAGTAAATTTACCCCTCCATCCAACCCCACCTCCTCACCTCGTCCTAGCGCTCTCGTCCTCTCGTCCTCCGCCCTTCTCAAATTCATGCACTACCCAACCTAACCGTCGCCCAGCCAGCATCCATCTCCAATCCCCATCCTGTGGCTTCGATTCACACCCCGCCATTCGTCCGTCTACAGCTGTCGTGCTTTCAAGCTGACGCACCCGGAATATACCCTCCTGAGCATCTGATATACCTCTGCAACCGAGTTCAAACCCCAAAATATTTTATTTGCGACGAGGGGATTCGACCCGTCGTCTAATCTCGTTCCTGTTTCAAGTAACAAACAAATAAACAAACAAACATAACGTCGACAACAATAAATAGATTATTGAAGATTGAACTGGACAGTGGATTGGCGAGGAAACCAAGATGACAGAACAAGGTTCAACGGAGAGACCCGACGATTAACAATTGGTGATCGCCAGGCCACGGATCTGAACATCGTCTGTGAGTTGCCCGAGATGCAGTGCCTACGCAGCGAGCTTAAGCTGCAAGACATCCAACAACCAACATCGCCATCGCCATCTGCTATCCACTCCTTCTGCATCACTTCTCCAGACATGAAGCTGCGTCATGTACCGTTCCAAGCAAACAAACCCAAAAAGTCCAAGACCCAGAACTGCAAAATAAAAAGGCAGCAGACTCCAGCTCAACTCAACTCAACTAATCAAATCATCCTATCGCAGCCTACAACTCCCGACGCAAAGTTTGTTTGCCTACACTCACTCACGAACTTTTGAAGGATTCAACTCCCCCTCCCCTCCTGCCTCTTAGCCAGTAAGCAGCCAGCTTTAATGTGCAGAATTATGCATTCCATGCAGGCTCTCGCGAGATGTGGAGGCTACGGCTAAGGTAAGCAGTTGCAGTCCTGTACGGAAAATATGGCGATGCATAGCGACCAGTCTTGCCCGCGCCATAAATACCACCTCCAGTAACCAGTACTGCACGCCGCGAAATTTGATGTATAATATCCGAACTTCTGTTTTGTGTTCTACTGCTTGATGTATAGCTTGGCCGATAAGGTAAAATTCAGACCAAGGGAACTATAGCAAATGCTGCGTATAGGGCGTTCGTCCGAGCTGAGTACTGTACTGTACTGTGGTGCTAGCTCGTATCACGTCCGATGCTGTCTCTCAAAACACCAATACTGTACGACAATACCTCGCTGGACAATGTTCCGAACAGCTACTCCTCTATCTCACGTCTCTCTTCACTTCAGAATCGAATATTTTTGCTTCAACTTACTTCAATTTACCTCGCTTCAATTACCCACTGTATGTACCACCCCCAAAAAAACAATCTCGAGATCTAAAACTTCCCCACCTTACTTTTCCCTACGTAGATACCCAAAGTGGATACCCAGCTCCATCCATCCATTCTCGATTTCTCGACCTGAATGCATGAATGAATGACTTTCTTTCAAGCCAGTCTCCGCTCGGCATTAGTGTCCTGCACGCGTATTGCAAGCTCGCTTTCTCTTTGGACGATCCATATCGCTGGGAGTGAGGCAGGCACACTTCAGGAGGTAGCGAGGAAGCTAGGCTTAGGTAACCGCTCCTTGGGAAAAGAAGAAAAAGAAAGGAAGATCTGGAACAGAGTTTGGAAGGCAGCCAGCCCTAGGAGAAAGTACTTGCATCAAGCTGAAGGAAAAGTAAATACTGTAGTGAGAGCAAAGAAAAAAGCCATGGGACGGTAGATAACCTCGGTAACTCAATCGAACACTCAAAGATCTGATTGCTCGGGAATTAGATGCTTAGATAAATGTGTATTGTAGGTAGATAGATAAGGTGAAAAATATGCACTAATCAAAGAGATCAAATGAAGTTGCAGAGCCGGGCACCATCATTTTTGCGGTGCGCATCACACCGCCTTTTCGACTCCAGGAGTCATCCTCGCAAGTTCACTCGCAACGGAATGAACGAAAAGACAATTCATTGATCCGATGCAATCTTCTGATGCGTTGGACTTGATATCCCGCGCTTGCTTGCTGCTTGTTCTCTTTCTCTGCTCGCTGCTTGGTCTTGGATTCACTGAGTTGCTGAGACGCCACGGTTCTGGACTTCAATGGGAAGGTTTGAGACCGGAGCTTCACGCCCGAGGAGAGGCTTGATAGTAGATAGTGGCTGGAGAACGCGCATATTGAAGATGGCGATGTATCGTTTCTTTGTCGAGTCGAGGACAATCGAGTCATTGGATTCTCCTCCTCCTAGTCTTTATTCGTGCCCGACTTCCGCTTTCTCGTTCTCCCTCTCCATCAAAGTGAGACTACTCCTCGCAGAACCTTTCTCGCCCGTCTCGTTCTTCTGGATCCATGACGCTGGCGATAGTTTTGCTTCCTGCTTGGTAGAAGAACTTCGATCCAGACCACCAGAATAACCCCAAGGATTCTCGCCCGGTAGAACGCGATGACTTTCCCGCCCTAGACCTAAAGCACCAGCTACTGCATCGAATTTTCCGAGAATGGCTTCGTACATGCTGGGTAATTGAGGCGAAGGACGGAAATGGGGGCCGATGACTGCGATTCGAGGAGGTTGGTCACGTGGGCAGGTGTGAAGATGAGGAGGCACGTGAGAGTGAGGTGGCTGTTGTGATTCGGTTTGGTGATGCGGCGGAAAGCTGTACAGACTTGAGAGGATGATATAGAAGATGATGTGTTATATATGTGACATGAGCCGAGATGATGTCCACCTTTCGTCTTCGTCAGATCGCCTCAAAGCTGAGGATCGCCTTCTCCACTGCTCGTCTTGCTGACGTGAGAATGTATGTCAGAAGAAGTAACAAGTACCGTACTGTACACAGCAACGGAACCCGTTGTAAGTGCATACGAAGCACCCACGTTGAAACCGAACCCGAATCCTGTGGCAACGCGACCACAAACATCAAGTCTCCTCAGCCCAAGACCCAGTCATTGTAGCCCAGAGATCGTGGTAGAGAGGAGCAGCTGAAGCAGTTGACTCGATACTCGGCGTTCCACTGCCACTTGGGTCAAAGGAACTCGGATCCATGGAGGCCAGAGGATCGAAATAGAGGTTGAGGGAGTAGTCCATCATAGGACAGTGTCCTGTCGTGGCAAGAGGATGGCCAATCGGTAGTTCGGGGGCGAGCTTCGAGATGCGTTTTTCGTAGGATTTCTTGACACTTCCAAGGATCATTTGGAAGACGTGGTAGACATCTGCTTGCTTGGCCGGCTCTGATGTTCTGACAGGAACTGAGGACACAATCTGGAACCTGTAGCAGAGACAGTCGAGGTACATAACTAATGGCACCTGTGACCGAGCTGTCTCGGCGTTCCAGTCGAGTTTCGCGGCCATGGCAAATGAGAGGCGAGACATGGCTACCACGGCATGAACCAGATAGCCCCAGTGCACGGTGGTGAATTTCAGGTAAGTACTCTCCGGCAATGAGAGAAGATAATCGAAGTACTTCTTGCAAGCCGTCAAACAGCTTGTCAGATGGGTGAGGTTCATTGGTCTGTAGCCTGTATCCCGCAAAAAGTCCTTGTACGGCATACGACAGAATCCGAGGGGTTGACTGTACACCAATATCTCCATGAATCTCTCAGCCAGAATTACCGGAACTGGAGCGTCAGCATCCTGATTTATTTTCCACTGGATCATAATGAATCATACCTTGATTTCTGACTGTGTCAGGTGTGGACTTTTGCCATTCTTGAAGATTGCCTAGAAACATTTGTATGTTCACCTCATCATTGAGCGCTTCCATACGCGGATCAATTGCTACTCGCGGCAGGCAATTTACGTCGCCAATCTGCTCGACAAGTCGTTGGAGTTTGACGGTGGATCCGATCTCTGTCAAGAATTCCTCTTGCATAACTCCTTCGCTGTCTTTGTCTAGCCTGTCTCGATAATCACGATTATTTGGCTTGCGGAAGCCTCTCTTGATGCTTGGAAAGAGTGCATCAGCACTACGCGACAGTCAGTATCCTTCCTTGAACACATGTCGAGTGACATACGCAGATGACATATAATAGCAACCGAGAAAGGTTCTTCTGGCAGCTGCTGAGAAGTGATCCCCGTCAATCAAATCGGTGGATGTGACAGCGGCATCAGCTTTGATGGTATCAGGCGTTTCTTTATCAAGTCCCAGGTCAACGAGTAGGCTGATAGCCAGATTCATATACATGAACGAAGTAGTGTCTCGAGGGTTGACATGTGCTGGGTACCTGTATTCTTTCAGTTCATATTTCCACTGCGTGCTTCGGCATGGGTTTCCGAACTTACCAAGCAATATAAACCATCAATCCCTGCAGGAAGTCAAGACTCCTCTGCCCCTGAAGAAGGACTTTGGAACTCAAGACACGTCTAAATTCATGGTCGATCTGATGATGCAGTAACCGGTCTTGAATCGACGCAGACGCAAGAATAGCCAGGAGAAGGAACGGCGAAGACCTCGACAGTGAAGGCACTGTGGCATCTGGAGGAACTTTGACGAACGGGAAGAAAGACGCCTTTTCCCTATACTTCGCGAGAAGCTCTTCAGCTTGCTTCAGTGTGACCTTTCGTTTCTCCACAACAGTCGGTTCCCCGTTTCCATGCTGCGGGGAATCTCCAGTGGACTCTGCTCCGTCTTCGTCACCATCCGCAAAGACACTCATGTGGTGTTGTTGAAGTGCAGCTATATCTTTGCTGATGTCCGGAGAGTGGACGGTAGGCAGTGATAACGAGAAGTCTGAATTACTGGTTGCAGGATTGACGCCGGTTGATCCTGAAGGGCGACTAGAAGGTCGGCATTAGTAGGAGCCAGAAAACACGAATTCGATCCAAGAAGGCATATAGCAGGATATTGCGGGCCGGCGGTCACGGGTTTCGCTCGCGATGCGGCCGGCAGAACTCCAGCATCAGAATGCGGAATCCGAAAGTGAAAGCGGATGGGACGAAAGTTCAAAACAAACTTACAAAGCTCGACTTCTCATCGGACGGGCCTTATTCCTGACGATGCATTGAGTCCCATTCTGCTCACACTTTTGGCAGATGCCAGCCTGACTTTTGTAGACGCAGCGGCTCTTACTTGCCCGACAGGCTTCACAAGCCTTCGCATTTCTAAGTTTCGGAGTATTGGCCAAATTCTCGGACATGCTGTAAGTGGCAGTTTCTCGATCGAAAGTTTATCTTCTTTACTTTTTCTCTCTCGTCCTGATCGATTGAAGTCAGCAGTGAGGAAGGATGGAGTTGCCAATGCTGACATAAAACATAACTTGCTCACTCCGTGGGTAAATCCGTATATCCGCAGCCAATCAGGCCTTTGAGGGTGGACAGTCATGTGACAGACACAACAAAGCACTGAATGAGGTTCTGTTTTTGTGTCCTGTCGGCTGTAGAAAACCTTCTTGATTAAGTGGAAGCCAATCGAATCTAATTCTTATGTCTCCATTTAGTTCAGATATGTCATGACAACCCTTTGACAGATCGGAGCTATGTCTCTTCCACCAGCACGTCAGCAACACAAGCTCGATGGTCAGAGAGAATAATCCCATCATCGAAACGATTAGCCATAACCCCATACGTGAGATATTTGACCTTATCGCCCTTCCTTGAGAATATGAAATCGATTCGGGATTTCTTCTTGTCGACATAGCCGAAAGATGTGAATGTATACTCGTTCCCGGATCGCTTTTCCTTTGGCACTTGCAAACAGATATCCTCCATCGCCGACTCAGGAGATGTCATGATCTTATACGCATCGTCATCGGGAGGGCTGTTGAAATCTCCTGCCAACAGAACCGCCGATGGCTTCTCTGTATTCGTCAATGTTTTGACAATCGCGAGGATGATCTTGGCACTCTGTCTTCGTGACTCCACCCCTTCGTGATCGAAATGAGTGCTGAGAACCGCAACTTTCTGCCCTGTCTCGAGATGAATGAAGGTGCCAATAGTGACAATTCGAATGTTGGCTGCATCCCATCCTTTTGATGGCACGTCTGGCGTGGGGCTCATCCATTTCGTTTCCCAGCCCTTCAATTTCCAGATCGACGGTCTGTAGAAGATTGGGGAGTATTCTCCTGCCTGTTTCCCGTTATTTCGACCGACGCCAATGTGTTCCCATGTTCCGGCTGCCGATGGACACTCATTCAGTGCTGCGTGAACATCGACAAGCTGAGAGTGAAGGACTTCTTGGAGGCAGATGAAGGTTGAAGGTGCGACTGAATTGATGACCAACTCGGTACACAAACGAGGGCATCGAACACTCCAGAATTCCTCCCCCTTAAAAGGCTTTTCAGTGGCATATCGGATGTTGTGGGAGATGATTCTGATGTCTATGGCGCTTTTGGATGTCTGTTGCCCATCTTTTGTTGCGGATGTATCTATCTTCATGATTGTGCTGACAATGTTTGGGGTCATAATATTTGAAGGCAATGACGAGAATACTCCGTACAGGACCCACGATACAGTCAAAGGTGGTCAGCCTCGGAAATGTACTTCGGTCAGAACGCGTCAGGTCGTGCCGTTCTGAGGTCGACAAGATCCAGGAAATGAAACGCGGGGCAGCATGAAAGCCACTGTTGTCAGCCACAACCATCCCGTCTGCCAGCCACCTTCTTTCCACGATCTACAACAACTTCATATCAACATCACAAAAAGTGATCCTCCACTATCCGCGCACTTACCTTCCTCAAGTGGTTATTTCCCGTCTATATAGCTTCCTTATCTTGATGATCTACATTGCAGACCCCATTTTCCATACCACGTTGCCACAGTTGGCAAGAGTGGGCAGCCATGATTTCCCATGGCGAAAGCTTGCGTGGAAGCTTGTTCAAGTTGTATATAGCTTGTAGGCAGTAGCTGCATCCGCTGCTTGGTAGAATCGGCGTTAGTAATTGCATCTGAGATCCTGCCCCTCACCGAGATGTATCTCTCATCCGCCTCGTTTGCTCTTTGCACCTTAGCTGGCTTGTTTCTGAGCACTGTCGAAGCAGCTTCGGAAGTCGTCCAAGCTCAAGTGCCCGCGAGAACAAGTTACGAGGGGACAAGCTGCAAACAGACCATTTTCCAGCATAGCTTTGCTTCTAGTTATGGTGTGCCATATGTTGGTAAGCTTTCCTATTACTTCCATCAACAGGTCTAACATCCAAGCCCAGGAATTTACACTCCGCCCAAAGACTGCTCATTCACAACTACAATTTTCAACATCTCAGTCAAATCTCGAGGGCGACAATATGACAGACTCGCGCTCCTCTTTCTGGGCGATATAGAAGTATGGCGAACGTCAACAGCTATGCCCAGCCAAGAGGGGATATTTTGTAGGTGCTGAGAAGTCTCATTCATTTCAGAAGCCATGGCGCAAGTTCTCATAAAGAAATGTATCTTATCATATTCTCCAAGCTTCCCTGTTGAAGGTATTACTGATTTAGCGGTGGCCCAGGGTCGTATCAGAAAGACATGACCGCCTTCGACACCCTTCTCAGGACGGACCAGAAAGTCATCTTCGATCTGAGCAATGTTTTCACGGACCTCTAAACTGGAGCTTTCAATGTCACTCTCGAGGCGTTGTACTACAATGATAAGTACATTTCCGAGCTCGCTCCGCCAGACAAGATCTTCCCGATCTCAGCACTCGCCTCAAGCAAAAATATCTCGTCTGTCATGTCTCTTCCGGATGACAATGCAACGGTCTCAATCCAGCTCCCCAGAAATGTTAAACACGCGATTGTCTCGCTTCAGGCATCCGGAAATGGTGCTGAGGAGTTCTGGTATACCAATGTCCCAACAGAATATGTAAACACTTTCCCAGAGAACCCAGGCTGGTTGTTTGGATACAGTCCCTTCAGAGAAGTCCAGCTTTTGATCGACGGCAAGTTGGCAGGAGTGTCTTGGCCATTCCCGCTTCTATTTACCGGTGGTGTTGATCCAGGACTCTGGCGACCGATTGTCGGGATCGATGCTTACGATATGCCGACATTTGATATTGACGTGACTCCATGGCTACCTTTGCTGTGTGACGGGCAGCCTCATGACTTCGGTATCAAGGTCGTTGCATTTGACAGCACGGTGAAGGGGAAGGTCGGAACCATTGGTCAGAACTGGTGGGTGACCGGTACCGTCTTTGTTTGGCTCGACACACACGGCAAGCAGACCACTGGAAGTGTAAGTGACAGTCCATTTACTGCTTTCATACGCGGCTGACCATAAGGTAGGGCGTCGCGAGCCATATCTCAGATCCGGTCTTCGACTACCACCCCCAAGTCACAACCACTACCATTGGTAACACCACAAGTAACTCATCCTTCTACTTTGACTTGACGGCCAGAAGGAACCTGTCTATTTCATCCACCATCCACACGTCCTCTGGGTCCAAAGTAGCTACCTGGACACAGTCTCTCTCCTTCATCAATATTCAGAACATGACCGATTCGGCCTTCAACCAGTCCTTGAGTATGCTCACAACGGGCTCACATACAGATTCATTCTCCGGCATAAGGACAGGCTATTCTTACCCTCTCAATCTCTACAGCTCCTACATCATTGCACCAGCATCTAAAATCACACTCTCTTCGGTCCTGGCCCTCATTGACCGAAGTCTCATTACAAAGGGTATCAACCTGCTTTACTATCTAAGTGGGATCAAACTCGGTAGTGAAAGTTTAAGCACGAGACAGAACGCTGAGAGCAAGTATTACTGGAATGAGACGATTGTGGAGGGGACCGCTGATGACATGGGACTATTGGAGCAGTGCTTCTCATACGCGGGGAAGTCGGGACTGAGGTCGAATGGAGTCAGGGAGTTCTCGAGACATCTGAAGGAGGTGGATGATGAGGTTGTGTTTGATGACGAAGCTTGGAAGACCATGAATGTGCCTGCTACTCAACCCTTGCCGTACGTTGAAGGGGAGCCTGTCGTGTGACACGCGCAAGAAACATAACTGCGTTGCAAAACAGATGATGAGAAGGTTTCGTTCATATTGTACATATTAAGATTAAGTATTTTTATGTTATAGTGCTCCTAGTGTCCCAAAACATTTCGTCAGACAGCCTGTGTCTTGATCCAGCACAATGACGATGGCCCAAACCAAATACAATATCAAACAGAACTAACACCAATATCCAAGATTACAGGAACATCTCCTTGCAAGCTAGATCACCTTCTGCCATGCCCCGACTAGACCATCCGATTTTCCACACACTGATTCTCGTGACCAGCAAAACCAGGGGCCTCAAGTACAGATCCCCCCTCATGAGAACCGATTTCTTCTCTGTATGTAGGAGGAATCGTTTCCTCCGACAGCGTCTTTGAGTACTCTCATGGCCCTTTTCACTTCGTTTGAATTCTCATAAAATGTCCCTCTTCATCCCCATGCTCGACAACTGTCTCTGAGCTCGACCTTGGTGTCGATCCCGGACTTGACTTCACAGCCCTCTCAGACCTCCTCATTTCAACCATAGCGTTCTTGGCTCGCTGCGCCCTCTCCAACATCTCTTCCTTGGCCCTCGCCATCTTCGCACTCAACTCAGGGTCGACCGGCCAATACATTTCATATCCTTCTCCAAGTTGCTGTCCATGTATTCACTTCTCATCATCACTCTCCACAATCGGCTCCAAGCTCGGCGTGATGACAATCTCGGGGATCGATGAGCTTGAGCTTGTTGGTCTGTTTTGCTGCTCCATGGCTAGCATGGCGGCTTTGGCGCGTGCCATCTTGTCGGTGAAGTCGAAGTTGATTTCTGGTTGGGGTTGGGATTTGGGGCGAGAGATGTAGAGGGCACGGCTAGGGAGGGAGTGGGAGTAGGAGGTGGAGGTTTGACGGAATTGTCTGATCGGTCGTGTTAGTTTTTGTTAAGGAAAATAAGGAAGAGGAGATAATTACCTGCTGTCCATTGTGTAGGATTGAGATGTTATGAGGAAAATAGTAGAGGTGTCTATTTTGAGGGATAGAATATTCGCCAGGAACAGTGTTTGCTCGAAGAAAGAAGATGAAGGTGAAAGATAGATTGGCTTGAGCAAAAAAGAAGTCTTTGAAATATGGGGAAGCCTGATGAGGATATATAGAAAGTAATCTGTGATCTTCAACATCGAAGGTAACGGACCATTTCACCCTCGAAACAGAAAACACGACCAACACCATGCCCCACACGCCGCAAAGTCTTTAAGGTTACCTCACCCTAAATCACCTCAAACAAACATCTCATTGGACCCAAGACGAGGAGATCCCTACTAAGCATCCCTAGCTCTTGCATCTGCCACTCGGGATTCCCACTTGCATCATAGGACCCTTAGCTGCAACAGGGATTTTCACGGTTTTGGCTCTCCCCACTAGGAGAGAATGGGACTGTGAAGACCGTCATGTGGACGTGAAATCCACTGAATTAGGAAGTGTGAGCTTGCTCTCCTCCAGTCAGATGTCGTACTCGGAAGAAAAAGGGCTATGATGCATTGTCCCGCCGCTAAGGCATGGAATGTGTTCGTATTTTTAGGCTTCGTATTGCGGGAGATCTGCAGTGTGAGCTTTGTGGTTGGTTGGGTAGTGAACTGAACGAGGGAGAAACTCAAGACACGAGGTTGAGAAATGGTTGAAACAGAGGAGGAATTGTAGATCTGGTACGATTTTCTGCTTGGGCGGTTGGACTTCTCGTGTTCTTTTGTTCCTCGTGAGCACAGTCTCGTCCAACGGAAAAAGGGGCTCGCTTGTTGAATTGCATGACAAGCGAGATCGTCAATTCACAGCCAATGAATGAATTTGAGCCGGGAAGAAAAACCCGGGTGCAGGGGACTCGTGAATTTTTTGGTCGCTTTTTCGACCCGTCTTGAGATTGTGGACCGTCCTAAGATGTGGCATCGGTAGTTCTTTGTTTGCCTTGGCGTATGTCAAGTTCCCGAAGCCTCGGGTTGAGCGTTAAGTTTCAAGTGGGGATGATTGACAGCGGCAAGCACACGAATTAAAATCGTTCTTTGGTTCTGTCCTTCGATTCTCGTTGTAAGTTTATCGGTTTACAAGTCTTTCCCAGCCTGCTCTCTTTCCATTAACCTCTTGAAACCTCAATCTCCAAGCAAAGGCATGTAAAGGATGAAATCATTGGGTATCACATGACCAGGATCCGCAAAAACACAGCCACGAAACCCCTCCGATATCCCCACACTTCGGCCCTTTCCCTTTCGTATTCTTCGCTCCGCCTTTGAAAGCTTAAAGATCGACAACTTCTCTGCCCCCTTGCATGTTGCGGCTCAAAGGAAAAAGTCAACGTTACCTGCAATTGCCACTGGTCGAATCATCGGTCCAAAAGTAAGCGAAGAGGTCGAGGAAAGGGATAGTTCCATCGGGTCGGCTACCCCGTTCACTTAAACAGGGTAGATCTTCAGCCTCACGACCCCCTACTCGTGCGCCAATAAAAAAGCTGTCGGTTCCGCGCCGGTCGTTGCTCCGGCGAGCGTTTAGCTATGATTTTCTCAAATGTTCGGCATGACGTTTAGTGCAGCGCGCAGTGCCATGTGTACCTGCGCCCTACCGAGCTTGCCTACCTATATTTGTGACTTTGTGGCTGGCTGGTGTGATCGGCTTGAATGCCATGACCCGAAGTCTATATTGGCATGCGCTAGGGAGAGGTGGACGTCGTATTTTGAGTTCTGTGGGGTGCTGCCACCTGCTTTGTGCTCAAGACATGGAATTCTGTGAAGGGGGGTTCATTGTATATAAGTCTCGTCGATCTCTTCCGTCTGTTTTCTGATCATCTCAACTTTACTTCTGTATTCCACCCATCAAATCCTGGGATTCGTAAAACAGGCATCTTCTCAACTCAACTTCATCAGTTCCTTCCAAGTTGAAATATGCTGTCTTCAATAATCATTATTGCAGCCGGTTTGACGACGGTTCTTGCGGTGGTAAGTACTCCCTTCCTCTCAAAACATTTTCAAAGGCTAACATGTCACAGCCAGCACCACAAGCAGCACCAGGGACTCTTGGTCTTGGAGAGCAATGCGCAAGCTCATCAGAGTGTGCCAATGGAGCAAATTGCTACTCTACCAACTCGGGACTGATTACTCGCTGCGGTAACTTCCAAGCATCTTGCAGCTCCGACTCTCAATGCGCATACAATACCTGCGAGGACGGCCTCTGTAATGGCTTCATCGCCTCAACCACTACCACCTCGAGCGCTCAAGCGACTGGAACCTCAACGATAGTCTACCTTCCACTTGGCGCCGACTGCAATCCTGACTCGACACCTTGTGCGAACGGCGCTCAGTGCTACGCAACAAATTCGATGCTCCAGCCACGTTGTGGTAACTTCCAGTCGGCGTGTACGAGCGACGCACAGTGTGCTTTCAACACGTGTAACCAGGGACTTTGCAATGGCTTCATCGCAACCACTTCCTCAACATCAAGCTCGCAGCCTACCAGCACAGCTTCAAGTGCTCAATCCACCAGCACATCAACGACCGTCTACCTCCCCCTCGGAGCAAACTGCAGTCCCAACTCGACGCCCTGCGCAAACGGCGCTCAATGCTATGCCACGAACTCAATGTTGCAAACTCGCTGCGGTAATTTCCAATCAGCTTGCACGAGTGATGCACAGTGTGCATTCAATACATGTAACCAAGGACTCTGCAATGGTTTCCTTTCCACCAACAGCTCTTCAGCTGCAAGCACTGCTCCAACCACTTCATCTCCAGGTGCTTCATCCACTGCTCAAAGCACCGCTGCTGTGATCACGACTCCTATCGTTACAGAGAGCTCTGTTGTTGTTGTTACGCCTTCCGCCACTGGAGGTTCGAGCTCAAGCTCGAGCTCTATTCCAACGACATCGGCAACAGTGCAGGTTAACACCAATGCTGCGGCGGGATCTAAGAGTGGACCACTCGGACTTGTCGTTGCGGGTGCGGCTGTGATGTTTGCTTTCGCATAAGGCTATTCATTGCAAAAAGGAATCGCTACTCAGAGCAGAATCTATATTTATGCGGGCAATGAAGCGCGCAGGCTTGTTGCCGGGAAATAGAGATAGAAGATTAGGCGCGTAATGTATATAATAGACCAAACTCCCCATAGATAAATGACCTCAATATGTACACGAACTTTGCCATTCACATCATTTCGAGTGTTTGTCTAGGCCCACAAAGGCCTCGCAACCTTGACCAAAACAAAGCCTGAACGCAAGCGAGCGAGCCCCCTGGACCATAATCAGGGCTTCGCTTCGGTAGTTCACGGCAGAGACGCTAGAAAGCTTACCCTATCGCTGTCGCGGCCCGCGTCGATTCAGATTTCCACGCGAAACCTCACGAGCTCCAACTCTTTCACTGTCTTCAACCAGCACACTGCTCGCTCGCGACCGCGAAACCGCCCGTCCTCCGCAGATCTGAAATCTCTACTTGGTCTTCATCTCAGTCTCAATGAAAACACTGCGACGTATTAAGCCGACCATGTCGCAGCCAAGGTGACGCGATGGTGTCAGCCATTTGGAGCGCGAGATCTCCACCCAACAAGCTGATTGTAATGGAAGCGGAAAGATTATGGCGAATTTGATCGAGCATGTACTGAATGCGCGATTGCACTATGAATTGTGGTCTTATCAGGGACACAAAACATCGCTGGCGAGATATGGGCCCATCACGCCTCTCCCTCGCAGAACTTCGAATTCGATCCCTCTTCCACACAGACATCCTGATATCCTTTGGCAGACTGCCTTTCTTGAGGTCAGCTATGCTCGTTGGAGGTCTGCGAAGCATGGTCGTCGGGCGAGGAACTGGATCTTACGAGGACAATAAGTGTTGTTAATGAGGAAGATCGCGGCAGAAAAGCAGGAGCCTGCATGCTTGACACAGCGGAGACATCGCTGGCTCCTCGATGAGCTTGCCATGCCAGGTCACCATATCTGATAGAAGCCTCCTATGCTAACCTGCCGCAGGACCTCGTTCTCGGCTCGCCACTTTCCTACTTTTTGAAGCATGTTCTTAGAGTGATCTCTGTGGCGAGATAGCCAACCTGTGTAGGTCGATGGCTGTGACCTCGTCCTAGATAGAGTGGACCGGTCGACTCCAGCTGCCAAGTTTTCTAGTGTTGGAGATCTCATCAGGTAAACGCGTTCGAGCTGGGCAACCACGTACTGTTCTGAAGTTCCTTTCTATACTGCGCTACTCGCCCGTTTTGGACAGCGATTGCAATAGGAACAGTCACCCGGAAGACATTACTTGGCTGACACAGAGAGAATCACTGCTGAAGTGGACAGATCTATGCAAGCAGATCCCTGGTTCTCCTGCACCTACGCACTGTCAATCAATGAGAACGCTCAATACGTTCTGCTGTATGAGGCGTACGCAGGCACCGAGGAATACCAAAGTTGGTGTTGCACGCTAGTGTCATCCTCAATATCTGCCTACAGCTTGTTCTTCATCTATAACGGCTTGCTCTTGAAACAAGCGCCTTGCATGTCCCAAGCCAGACCCTCGGTGGCAGTGCGGGGTTGATCGAGTCCAGAAGAAGGAATGAGTGACTCCTTCGACGAATCCGCTTATTTGGACTCTGTTTTTGCTGCCGGGCTCCAATGGATACTCTCGGTGAATCATTCATCGCCTTCCCAGCTTCACTCATAAGCTTCTCACCTCATTTCATACAGCAAACTTTGTTCTTTCTATTGTTCTGGTTTCTCACATCCATTTTAGGGATCATGATTCCATCTTACGAGTTGATACACAATTAAGCAAACTCCGCCTTGACCGCGCAATAAAATTTATTGGTATGATTGGCTGCGTCAGAGATGCTTACGAGTTGTTCGTGAGCATCGGGTCTCTCCGGCAATGGCTGACCACCCTTCTTTTCCAATATACATTCAGATGAATAAGGACAAGTCCGAGATAGCCGAATGGTCCCTGCATATCCCAAAATATGTAATAAAACAAGTTTATCTTCGATTATGTGATGGAAGTATTGCCTCCATCATGATAAGAGATTACGAGGTGTGGTGGCTTCGCCAAGATGAAGCTCCACGTGAAGCGCTATCCAACTCGTCTGACCAGTGAACTCCTCATTCTGTTTCAGAGGAAGCATCACCACTTCTACATCACAGCCCTTTAGGGACGGTGACTATCTTCGGTATCTCACATCCCGCCGTGCCCACAGTGCGGGGAAGGATCCGATCCGCCTCGTTATTGGGCAGGCCAACCAGTCATACCTGGAATGCGGCTGATGTGGCTTCAGAATGGTTCTAGTCACCGGACAGGCTGCCATCAGAATGCCCCTGCAGGATCATCTCACGCCCTGCCTACTACTCAGACAGAAGCGCAGTCACCTACACCCACTCCCACAGGGGCATTTCGTATCGCATTCTCGTTCTTTCCCTCTCTGTCTCTCTCTTTCCTGCTTTGACTCGCAGCGCACTTGGCTTTTATAATATTTATTCAAGGTTTAGCAAGGCAAAATGAGTGTGTGTCTTACATGTATCGGGGGTATGATTCATAATCTTCCACACGCGCTCGCCGAGTGAGGCGCATGGTGATTAATGGTTGCAGCCTTCACGCAAGGCTTCTGTGTGACTACTATTTATCTCCTCACGTTCCCCGTGAATTGTCCACTCTTTTCCTTCCAAATTTCACGAGACACACATCACCTGCATACTACACTCGCTTCTCACGTTCTTTAAAGATCAATTACCTCCACATATACACACATCCAGACCGGCCGTGAGCCGGGCTTTGAACAGTACACTGAAAAAAGCGACAACCATACCGGTCAAGGAGGAAGCCATATTTTCAAGCACAATGCCTATTCACGAGCTCCAACGCCGAGACTCCTGGCCTCCGACCGTCGTTCGCCTTCACAACGATGACACCGAGGAAGATCCAATCGACGACGACCCATTCTCATTCTTCCTCACCTCGCCCGAAGAACTCGATGACTTCCTCGACGAAGACCTCTCCGCCGGCATCGAAACACCTGACTCATCATCGCCCGTCAGAGAAGTCTCTCCATCAGCACTCCAGCGCTCGCCTCTCCCAGACGAAGATTCCGACGACGAAGATGACAGCTTCGGTCTTGCTATGCCGCTTTCTCTCAAGGATTTCACTCGCAAGCACAGCTCTTCGAACGGTAGGAAATCCCGCGCAGGACAGCGGGTCGATGATCTAAAGGGTCTCGGCATCGCTCTGCCGCCGAATGCGGAATTCTCGGCTTCGAGAGGAAGGGCGAAGGTACGATTGACGCCGCCATCGCGCAGTGGAAGAGGTCGGGGTCAGACTAGAAGTCTTTCGGCGAGGAGACCGCAGAGTTGGAGTTTGCCGAGTCCGGATATCTATTCGATCAAGGAGGAGAGGGAGAGTGATGAGGATTTGAAGAAGGATGGGGAGGTGATGGACAAGTTTGTGGAGACGCCGATCTCTGCGAGTGCGCCGGCTAGCACGAGGATTGATCAGGTGATGATGGGTGTGGATATGGGGAAGAAGAAGCCGAAGAAGAGGGTTCACTGGGCTCTGTAATGGATGGGAACTGAGGGGATACATGAGGAATACCAATTTGCATCTGCATTGCTAGGCGTTGGGGGTACGGGAAGTGGACTTGCATTGTTTTCTTTTACCGAGGGATAAGTGGTGGGAGGAGAAAGGCAGGATGGTATGGACTGTGGCTAAGGGGTTCTTATTTGGCATCTCTAATATTGCTTTAGGTGTACTATAGATCTCTCATAGCTTTGAGTGACCGATCATAGGTCAGGTGAAGTCGGAGGGAGGGCTGATCAGGCAACAACATACAGCATGGATTACAGATTGAAAGCTGGCATCAATCTACTCAAATTAGGACAAACACAAATTGCAGGTCCAACATCAAACTTCCAGAACTCAACATCGATTCGTTGCGTTTGACACTATGATTCCCTTTATCAAATACCCCTTAGGCGAGGAGACTCCATTCCATCCTCCGTACCAGTGATGAAGTAATCCATTAGAGGTGCGACACCTCCGCAAAGTTCAATAGTGGGTGTGGTAGATTGTTGAACACCACAAATCCCGAAAGCAGATTAGCATGCAGAGGGCAATGCTCACCACCAACCAGATTATCTGGCACGCGGATCGAGCTGTTTTATATCTATTCCTATATGTTGAATATCATATCCATATTCTTCTTATATGTCTTGAAAGCATGTCGTGACTTTTACTACTCGAAGGTTTCTATTTTCCTGCCTGAAGTAGAGGCTATGAAGCTCCCATGACCGACTTGACCTGGCTGTTATGTCTTGACTTGACTTGACGACATGAGTTCTCTCTCTTCATGCCGAACTCGGGCATCGAAATGATAATTGGAACGAAGCTTGAAGGGAACTAAAAGTATCATAATCGAATCTTACAAACCAGCCTTAAAAAAAGTTGTTCATATGGTAGCAAACCACAACAATCATGGCGACCATGCTCTTGAGGTGACCTTTGGAACTCATCGATGGCTTGCAAGAATCTGTGGTCATATATTCATTGGCGTATAGCAGAACTGATAATTCAACAGGATCGTCATATTTCGATACCGGACAAAGCGGTATCGGTACCAAATCTGGGCTTCCATCGGTTCGGACTAAACTAGCACCGTCGTATCTTGCGATCCTCTGGCACACAATTTATGCACAGCATCACGAACTTACTATTCTGGGTTTATTACTTCGAAAAAGAATCTGCCTACCGAGCTTCTCGCCCAGCAGCTCGACCTTAGAGAGGACACTGCCCAAGCAAAACGTGAGTGTGTCCTGGCTTGCGATTCCTGCTTTACAGCTATAACTCCTTGTACAGTTCCCCCACGTCTCCTCAAGCCCCTCTCAATGACAAAATCGCCGACCAAATAGAGACTGACACATTACAGGTCACCGTCTGTCCAAGATGAGCGTGTTTTTTGACGCATTCGCCGTGTTCTACAAAAAATGCATCCTCCCCTTCCCCTTCCCCATCTTCAATGCAGACGACTCAATCAATGTCCCCGAAATCCTCACGAACCTCCCCATGAACCTCCTCATGCTCACCTGGTTCACACTAGCCCTCTACGGCCTCCTCACCCTCCTCAAACGCTACCTCTGGCTCATCTGCATGCATGAAAGACGGCGCGTCCTCCTGGAACTCATCCGTACCCCCTTCAAACAATAATGACAATAGCAATGACAATGTCTACAACAAAGACAGCAAACGCAACGAGATGCTCCTAGACCTATCCTTCGAATTCACCGAGCAGCGAGATTTCAGAACCGATGAGCTCCTAGCGCATGTAGATGCAAAGTTCGAGATCATGGAGGATGCGGGTATGGTTGGGTGCGGATGGGAATGTTCTGCATGAGATGAACTGGGGATTCTTGGAGGATGATGTACTGATTGGGAAATTGCTGGAGCGAAGGAGGAAGAGTGCGAGGTTGAAGAGGAATTTTGTGTGGGAGGAGGTTAGGGATGTGTGCGGGGTGGCGCCGAGTTTGTTTGTTGCTGATGAGAGGAAATAACTGAGGTTGAAGAGGGTGATTGGGGAGTGGAAGGAGGCTCGCGCCGAGGCGAGAGATGCAGAAAAAGAGGCAGATTCTGATAGATATTGAGTCGGGAGGTTAACGTGTGCAGGCATGTATGCGATCTGGGTTGGCGGAAGGAGAAGAGGCGGGTTCTGATAGGTGTTGAGTAGGACCGTTTGTATGTGGATGTATGCGATTTGGCTGGTGAAAGGAGAAATAGGGATGGCTAGCTGCTGTGGCAGGAAATGTACTTGTTGAAAGTACAATCTACCTACAGTATATTCAAAGTGATAGAATAGAGTGATGACACTTGCGCGGTATACATCTGTGTGCAGGGAGATATGAATAACCACGGGATGCCGCCCGGATACTTATCTTATATGAAGCACAGACTTCAACAATACGATCTTCTGGTTTTGGTACATGTATCGAAGATCATCATCGACGGCACTCAATGATTTAGCACCGATCAAGACACAGAGAGGGGGAGATTGTGAAGCGAATCAGATTTTCAGATCCTAATCCTATCTACTCAATGAAGCGCAGTAAACCGCAACAATCAATCTAGCCTTCCTCAAATCATCCCCCCGTTACTGAAGGAAACCCATACTCCGAGAACGCCATCCTCCCATCCATCCCACAAAGATCCATATCATCCCATTTCATGGCCTGCTTGTCGCTGTTGACATCGCCGTCGCCATCGCCATCGCCATCGCCAGTGAAGCAGAAAGAGCATGCAGCAAAGGTATCGAACTAAAACTCAAAGCGAAAGCCATTCAAGAGAATTAAAAGCAGCGCTCAACCATCTTCCCCCTATGTGTCGTGTTGTGTGTCATTCATTGCCTTGAGGCCAGTCCGCCTATCCCATTTTATGCGCCAGTCCAGGTATCCAGCCGAAGAAAATGGCATGTGTATGCAGATGCCAGTAACGCATCAAAATCAAAACAGCAAAGAGAAACACGCACTCGCTCGGCCTACTGCGAAGGCGTATGCGCAACAACCACATCCGGATCCGGCAGCTCACTCTCATCCATCTTGAAACTATACAGCCTAACCTCACAATCCTCACTCCCAGTCACCATCTTACTATCGCTCAACCCAATACACGTCACGGGCCCAGCATGACCCGAGAAAGTCTTCTCGCATTTCCCCGTCCTAGCATCCCAAACTTTGACCATGCGGTCTTCGGCTCCGGAGACGACGCGGAGCGTGTCGGCGGCGACTGCCCAGACGCCTTCGACGTGGCCGAACATCGTTTTCAGACAGCGGCCCGTGGAGACGTCCCACAGGCGGACGGTGGAGTCGAGGGCGCCGGTGACCATGTAGCGGGGTGGGTGAGGACGTGAGCTGGGCCAGTCGTCGCCGTAGGGTTGCTCGGTTTGGGAAAGGGGTGTTTGAAGATCGGTTGAGCTAGCTGTACTGCTTGTTCCATCGTCATCTTCGCCATCGACGTCTTCGGGTTCGTATTCTGGAGGCAGGAGGGTGATTTGCTGTACTTGGCCTACGTGCGCTTCAAAAATTCGAATCGTTTTCCGGGTATCGAGATCCCAGAGACGGATAGTACAGTCGTCGGATGCTGAGAAGACGGTTCGAGATGCCGAGTCTACTCTGACAGCATTGACCCAGTCCTTGTGACCTCGAAGACAGAATGTCGATTTGTCCTCGAAATTCCAGATCTTAACACTCTTGTCTATCGAGCCGGACGCCAGAAATTTGCCTTCGAAGTTGACTGCTATTACTCCTTCGGTATGGCCTTGGTAGCTAGATATGCATTCTCCTGTGCGCCAATTCCATACTCTGACCGTTCTATCCAGACTTCCGCTGATAAGCTTCGTATCATCAAATTGAAGGGCCCGGATCCCAGAAGTGTGGCCTCGAAGGGTCCGTAAGCATTCTCCACTCTCGATATCCCAGATCTTGATCGTCGAGTCGTAGGATCCAGTAGCCAAAATATTGTCGTCGAATTGCAAACACATAACGCCATTCGTATGACCCCTGAAAATTTTCGTCGAACACCTTCCATACTTCCAGTTTGTCCCAACCTTGAATCGATCCTTGTAAACATCCTTCCAAGGACGGAACTTTGGTTTGCCGAAATATGAATCTTCGGGGTTCATTCTTTGCCGTTTGCTTGCCTCGGGTGATGTAGGAAGCATATCGGATTTGAATGCAGTGGCGTTTCTCTTCGTCGATCCATTCAACGATGGTGACTTGATCATTTCTAGACTTCCTTGTTCATCAGGTATTGGTGTCAGGTTCGGCGACCATTCATTCAATCCTCTTCCAGTAGCACGTAGCTGTTGCTGCCGTTTCCAGTCTCTCAATCTCTTCCTTTCCAATAATGGCAAGCCCCAGCCACACTTAATACATTTGCGATCGATGTGTTGCTCGCACATCTTGTGCCATACCACATCGTCGTCTGCCAATATCCTCCACTTCTGACTGACTTGCGCCGCCTTACATAGCGATGTCGTATCTAGGTAACACAGAATCTTGAACGAGATTTCAGAGGGAAGAGCGGCGATAAAGTCGATTCGAATGAGGTCCCGTACAGCGGTAGAGAGGTATGAAAGTTGAGGGAAACAGCATTGCGTGAGAATGCCCTGCAGCATAAGATTTCTGTGTTTCGCAGGCGCAGCGGAGAAAAGTGACCAGACGTGTGAGATGCCCTGTTGATCTCCTTGAGATAAAGTCTCGAGTTCCTATTACCAGTCAGCCATGTCCTCATCCATCCAAGGAGTCCTCAGCATACCCTTTGCAAATTCTCCATAGTTGGCTCGTCTGCCGTCCTCCTACATTTTGAGTCTGGCCGATGGCGATAGCAGTACTTTGTATTCGGGTCCTTCTGGGTCGTTGTCGAGGTAGAACCAAGTCCCATCGGAGCATACTGCTCAGGTATATGTCTTGCAAGAAACGGGGCGACCGTCATGCCTGCGACCTTGTTCGTTGAGGATAAAGCGATGGTGGGATCTGTTCCGTCACCCTCGTGCTGGCGATTGCAATTATCATGAGAGGGAGGATCTCCGGCTTCCGAGACGAGAGCAGCGGCCATCTGCATTGTGTGCTCTTGCATGTCTGTCCGTGAATCTGACGGCATTTCGATAGTCATGGCATGACCGTTGGTCAGGGCGCTGTTGCGTTTCGAAGAGGTATGGTGGTTGTGGGAGGAGTCCTTTGTTCGGCGGCCGGATGGTCCTGGTACTTCTATGGATTGGCGCAGAGCCATAGGGTCGGTGTGAGGAATTGACGCCATAGTTGGACAAAGAGGAGAGGGCAGGACTGGTCCTTCAGCCGCGCAGAGGGGGAGAGTTGTACGAGGGCCAGGAGCGGCAATCTGACTCAGATGGGGAAGCGCATCAATGCCGTGCTGGGTCGAAGTCGTGATCGGCCAGGGGAAGAGTGCAATGCTTTGCAGGACAAGGAATGTTGTTGAAATGGCGGAGGACTCAGGGCAGGTTGAATGGGAGCGGCGACGAGGTCGTCACTTTCTGGTAGATGGCGTGCTTCGGACGACAAGGTTAGTGGAGTGGACTGGGTTGAGTTTGGCGGGCGGGCGGGATGAGGCTGGTGCTGGTCAGGCTCAGGCTCAGGCTCAGGGTCGGCTCCAGGGTTCCAAGTTCCAAGCGAAGGAACAATTACAGGCTTAGGATTGGCTGTATCTTTGCCTTCTTTTGACTTGCGAGATTTGATACTGTAAGAAATGGATGGCAAACATCAAATATCATAACGAGGCAACATTGAAGTGCAGATTCACTAGAACATATCCATAGAAAAATCAAATATTTGCGCTGACGCCTCTACTACCCTTTTTGTGCTTGCTATTACGTTCTTTTCAGTCATGCGATGGATCTCAACCTCTAAAGAAAAGCGGAGGCGCAAAGTGGCGGCTCAGTCCTGGTCTAGGATCCAGGCATCGATAACGTGATTGAGCACGACATGGAACCGAAGAACCAAGAACTCAATTTTCATTGAAAACGGATTTCTAATTCTCAAAGTCCAGACAAAGCACAGATTGTTCTGGATTCGAAGTATAAAGCCACGCATTGGTAATGAATTGAGGTCCGGCTTATCATTAGAATTTTCATCTTTTCGCGGCATGACCTTTTGCTTCTTTTCTTCTCTTCATTTTCTCTTTCGAGCCCAAACTTCCACCAGACTTATGTAAGCTCCTCTTCGAGTTAGCCCTTCTCACCGCCACGCGGAAAGCCGGACCAGGGACCCCTGGACCCCGAGCGGGAGATCATTCTAACTTCCGAGTACGCTGGGCTGGGCTGCATTGCGGGGAAAGTGGGAGGAAAGGGTGATTCGTGGATGGATTGTTTTGATGTGTCCTGGATGCATAAGGGATGCGACTCTCGACGACCTGAATCGTGTGAGAGGGTTTGAGAGGAGCGAAGATGTGGCCAAGATGGAATGAAAGTGGTGTGACTTTTGAGGGACGTCTATGGGACGACGCACTGAGCTGTGAAGAGTTCATCAATAAGGAACTCTACCTTCCTAAGAGGAGGGTTTTCTTCACTTTCACAAATTATGCTAGCACATAGTTTTCGCTTCTATGACTCAGTATAGAGCTTGCACCTGTAGAACACTGCATATTTCAATCGTTATCTCCAGCTTTGAATGTCTCTCGTCTTGACACTCACAATAAGCTCGAGGAGGTTTCTTATCTCGACCTGTTGTCAGTTTGTACTCTACAGTGATTGTATCTAAGCAAGTGGAAAATATTTGCACTACTGGGTGTCATAGGCCCTAGTCCGGACATGTCACACAAAAGAAAAGATGCAGGCTTGATGGACACGTTAATGTTCTTATCCAATTGCACGTGATGTTTACGTTGGGTGTCACTTGGCTAGGACGATGCGAGTCGGAACCAGTGCATACCCCCAAACACAATTAGAGTCTTATCCCCTACATCTATATATCAATCAAATTCTGAAGACACCGTCGCTCAGGTATAGGAGGCGCTCAGAGATTGGAATTGTTGAGTTTGGGTAGGATGATCTTGTACACTGCTTTTGTGTCGGGGAAGTAAAGTGCTCAGCGGATTTCAAAACATATGATTTGGTATCGCTGTGTGTTGGATGAAGAGATGAGGGACTTAGCGGGAGGGTGGGGGAATACATCTTGTTGAGGGTGTGGAATGAAAGGAAATTACGGATCTTGACAAGACTAATACCAATCAATGTTTCCTGTAAATGCAACACGAGGTTGTCGGTATTAAGGATAGATTTATTGAATGGCAGTTCCCTGTTCCTACCATAGAAATGGATACTATAAACCTCCGTCCCGGAAAAGAAAAACCAGTTTTCACGTTCAGTAAGCGAGTGAAGAAATCAGTGTCGAGTTTGAAGCGGAAGGTATTAACGATCACGTCTCTTCTTATGTCCTTCACGAGAATGCAATTGAACCTGCACTACACTAATTGATCCGCTGTTAACATAGCCTATCCCGAAAAGAAAGTACGGGATAAGAATACAGAGTGGAAGGGAAAAAAGTAAGGACAAGAAAAGATGAGAAAATATACCTCTACCAAGAATCAATGCATGTCCCGAAACTCTCCTTCGTACAAGCACCTCGCGCAATACTTATTGATTTTCACGATCCACTGATGCCGCCTCGGCTGCCCTTGTCCTCCAATTTCGTTCAGAATGCCTGTATACTCGCCCACTCCTTCCGATCTTCGTGAACTCCACAGGCCTAGCCACCAATCCCTCAAAATCTACCTATGGCACAACCATGTTCGGACGTCAGATTTGGACGCTGGGTGGTAGTACGTCGGACAGATTATGGATGGATATATTGGAACGGTGGACGAGTTAGTGTTCAGTATCGATATCTGGCCGAAGGAAAAGAGAACCGAGGAGGGATTCGAAGCGGGAGGAGAGGCGGCTTGAATCAAATCGTCTCGAGACGTGATATTCTTGATTATTTGAAACCAAGACAAACAAGACGAGGCAAAGACCTGGGCAATGAGCTTGATCTACCCTTGGACTCGAGCTTACTAGACCACCGATGACCCTTGTCAACCCAGTATGGCACTTCCGATATCACATTCCACATTTCATAAGCCATGCTTCGCTTAAAGAGACATGTCATCTTTTCCCGCATTCTGTTAACAGACCCCCACCCTCAGACTATCAATTCCTCATAATTTACTCGTCGCATTTTAAATTCAAGACATACGGTGCCAAGTTTCATCACACCGCGCTTTTCCTTGCGTATAGCAATTTCTCGTTCCCAATTCTACTTCCCCATCCCACACGACCAAATACCATCCCCCCTGGATGCGATTCAAGTCGCGCCACTGAAGGGGTGATTAGATCATACTAAGACAATAACCAAGACAATTCCTCCAGAACTCAAATTGTCATTTTCGTCTCCCAAAAGTGCCAATTCCTCACGAGCAGATGGTATATTCACGTCTCCTTCAGTGTGTTACGGCGTCAGTTGTGGGGCCGTGAAGCTGACCTGTAAGTCCTTCAGGCTTCGCACCGCGCTTACAGGTTGTGTTTACAGGGCTCCCAGCCTGCTGCATAAAATGACATTTGAAAGGATTAGAAGTAATATCATCTTTCAAGACAGATCAGATTAAAGTCAAATTTGACAGAAATTGACTTAAAATTTCTTGTACTCGAAGATACGGGCTGCTCCATTTTCATCATAGCCCCTCAAAACCAAAGCAAGCCTTCCCAAAAGTGCAACCTTCCAGAGCCTTCGTTCCCTGTATGCCGTGGGGCCCCCATCCTAGACTGCCACTCAGGGCGTTTGTGACAGCACCGAGCACTGAAGCTGGTTTGGATCTGGCGTGTCAGGGAACACCCGTCCTCTCTTTCTTTCCCCTAACCAGTCTTTCAGAAAGCTCTCATGGTTTGACTTCGGATGATGCTAGCGCAATTGACTTGTCAAACAACAGATGATCATTGCCTTTGCCTCCAACTCTTCTCTTCTTGATATAGCTGCAACCGCATACGAAAGATACACGCCACTTTCATTTCCTGGTACAAGCTGTGTTGAGCCAACGTGCACACTTCACCGCACCATTATCAAAGGCCCCCAATGGATATCCCCAACCCAAACAACGAACGGGGTAGTGATGATGGCGCCAACAAAGAACCCAACACTAAAGTTTGGATACCCATACGGCAACCAGCTCTTGCAAGTTCCAACGATCACACTCCCCAGAGTATGCAACACGCTCCAGTGAACGATGTAAAACCCAAACGAGATGTCTCCCATGTACATTGCCAGTCTGCTGGTGAATGGTCTTTGCAGGACCTCCACATTCTCGAAGGACAAAAGCAGCAGAAACGAAGCCATCGAAACCCAGAAGTACTGTTCCACTGTCTCATTACGATTATACGGCGCAGGCGTGAGGTAGCAAACATGTCTGAAGCCATGAGATGAGCACGCACGAACAGCCGGCCAGCTCCCAATGAAGAGACTCGTGACGAAAGCGATAGTCCAAAACACCTTCCTCACAACTCCCCAAGCATTCCCCCGCCTCGAATTACTATACTCCGAGTGTATTGCGTGAGTCTGCGACTCCGAATCTCGCACTTTCTGCGCTTCCATTCGAGATATCCGAAGTTCTGCTAGGATTGGTCCACATGTGAAGAGGAAAGTCTCCCATCTACCAATGTGAAGGAAGAACAGCGCAAACAGCACCAGGAAACATGGTCTATAGAGCGGTCTCGCATTTCCCAATCCGAGAACCAAGAGGAAAACCACCATGGATCCACGGAACTCTGCGGGGAGAGTCCAAAGGTGCGATACTCCTGGTGGGTAGAATTCACCCCAATTACTCAGATCAAGCGTTCGAACAAGTACTGACGCGTAGCCCCAATACTGCCTCCACAACGACTCGGCTTTTGGCAGGCAGCCCTAGTGCATGAAACCCACGGAACCATAGCAAGTGGAATAGATCATCGTTGCAGCTCCAAACATAGCCGGCACAATCGGTAGGAATAGTCGTGGAGTCCGACGAGATGCAGCAGAGGAAAGATTGTCGTAGAGGGCTTTGCTGTCGCCTTTCCTTGCAAGTTGGAGTGGTCTGTAGGAGAGGACATAGCCGGAGAGAATGAAGAATATGGCGACCATGAAACGTCCTGAGTAGAGTAGTCGGACGAATGGGAGTTGCCAGACGAAATTTCGATTTGGGGTTTGCCCGTTGTAGCCATTGTGGATCCAGTGTTAGTACAGAGTGTGTAGGACGTAGACTAGACTTGCTGCCAGCCCGCGAATTCCATTTAGATATGAGGTTTCGGTGATCTTTCTTGGTGTCTTCTCGCTGTTTCGTTGGACAAATGATGGTGTGAGGAATACGGCTGTCGTCTTGGCGTATCTAACTGCCTTTGACTGCTTGGAGTGTGTTGTATCCAGGACTTTCCGCTCGTCTTCTATCTCGAGCTCAAGCTCATGGCCGTTTGAACCTGCATCTCCAGGATGCAGTGACTCGTAGCGATGAAGATGGGTCCTCGGTGGTGACTGGAAGAGGCGTTGAAGAAAACCCATAATGTCGATGAGGAGTTGCCGTGGGACTTGTTCCCTATGAGGTCGAAATGGATGGAGAGCTGTGGGGTTTTGGGAGATGGGGAGTTCACCATGCCGTACTTTCTATACTTTGCTGGCGCTCTTCCCCCTTCCTGGAGCCACTGTTCAAATGTGCATTCCATCTTCACATTCCAGTGTCAGAGTCACATCTTCCATGAAGCACACAGTAGCTTTACTTTTCGGCTTCCCAAAGCCTTTTGAGTACTGGTACAGATGTTCCAGCCCATGGGCAGCCTAGTGATAAGATAGGTAGCTAGACGATGTTTCGTTGGCTGATAAGCATTCAGTTGTTTCGGTGATGATTGGTACCATTCCATGTCCTTTTCAACATAATCTTACTCTTTTTCCCGTGATTTTCTTCGCATGCTTACGTTTGGTGACGTCTTGGAAACAAGCGAGTTTTTCAATATCTCATGTTTCCGATCATTTCGACAATACTGTGATCCCGAGTCCTTTCTCATGAGGTTTTGGGCACTCTATTGAACTCCTCATGAGTCTTGTTACACACTTAACAACTTCAGGGCAGTCTATCTAGCTGGCTTAGGTGGTAGCTGGAGCTATGGAGCTCGTAGATCCCGCGAACTAGCTTAGCTGCTTCGATCAACGCGACTATCGAGAAGCTAAGATACGAGGTATTCTAGACCCGCAATTTCGTAAAACGTGAAGGAAGGGCTACGAATGAGGTTGAGAATACTCAAAGTCTGGACCCGGCCGAGGCCAGTAGACTTACCCACCCGTCGCGCGCCTTTGTCTTTTCCTTGAGACATATAAGTTCATGGTCATCCCCATCATTCATGCTTTGAAATGCGCAATGTTCGATCAAAGTGTCATAAATTACATTCTACTTTCCCACTTCGAAGGTATGGCACAATCTCTTACCCGCCTCGCATCCTGGCCAGCGGCAGGTTCTCCCCCTCTTCACTTCCTCTTCCAGGAGAAGCAACCATACCAGGCAACATCCCTTGCTGCTGTCTCACCTCTATCTCTCTCGACTGAGGAAGTAGCACGCTCCAGTACGCATTCCACGCTGATCCAATCCCCAAAAGCGAACCAGCGAGGACATCGGACGGGTGGTGGCGATTATCCAGAACGCGGGTCACTGAAACGGATGTCGCGATCGCCAGTGGTAAGAATACTATAAGCAGTCGGAAGAGCGACGTGCTTCTTCGCGTGTTGTTCCTGGTAGACGTGTCCTGGGTGGGGATCTGGTAGGTGCGGCGATGAGGCTTGAGGATAGACAGTCGATGCGCAAGGAAGAGGGAGAGGTATGTCAGACCTGCGAAGTCCACTTAACATAATGGAAAAGGTCAGAAAGTTCGCCTTACAGCAATTCAAGACTCGAAAACTCTTACCAGAAGAGTGCCCACTCGGAAAGCTCGCGAACCCCTCGTTTAGAATAAACGCATCCGTCTGCCTGCACACCGAACTATCCACCACTCCTGCACCGAACAGCATAATCGTCTCATTCAGATACACCTGCGGGTCGACCTGACATCTCGCAATCAAGTCCGGCCTCGGCTGACCAGCAAACTTTTCCAACGCATTCGAAATACCGAACGCAAAGAGGATGGCGTACCCGATCCCCAGCCATGTCTGGTGTAAATCCTTCAAGCGCAATGTCAAATTCCGAGATCCTGACTTTTGACTCGATCGAGCGGAGGAGTTGTGAATGTGACCGAGACCGAAGATACAAAAGAAGAAAGCCGTGACTGTGGGGAGGATGGGTGCGAAGAGAATAGCGAGCCATATTGGCACGATTTGATCGGGATGATAGGATCGATTGATGCTAGGTTCAAGAAGGGGAAACTGCGTTTTGTTGCCTGCGAGGAAGCGAAGGGAGGCTGTTGCGACGCCGATAATGCTGCAGTACGGTGAGCAAGCTGCAAGTATTGAAACAGTTGAGATAATGCTCGGAACTACTTACATCATTAGCAGCCAATCTAGGATATAACTGTGGGATTTGTTGATTAGCTATATCAGTTCCAGAAATCAACATTATAACCTTACGACCAGATCTTCCTCCAAGGTGTTTTCGTGGACCTTGACATCTCACTGACTTGGCTTGCTGTCTGGAGGCGAAGACCTTCTCATGCGTAGGTATGTCTCGGATAATCAATGTAGCAAAAGAGATTTATGCTGAGCTACGGTGAGCACTGGAGGTTTTATATGGTTTGGAGTACACTGCCTTGCAGGGAGAGTGAAATTGCTGGAGGAACTAAGTTTCTGGAGGCAGGCGAAGATCCTCATCGCGTAAGCCTCGCCAGTACAAGACACGAGAAGAGCAGCTTCAATTTCCACTCCTTGGAATCAAATTGATCGCAAATGACTTTGCAGTTGGAGCTATTCCAGGATGTCAGTCCGGTCTTGCACACCGACGAGAAGATAAGTGGAGTGGCTGACGTGGGCTGTAATTAAAATCCAGCTCTGGATGCACCACCATAGCCCTCCCTCGACCACTTTTTCGCAGCCGAGTGCGTTTTCTGAAAGCGAAATGCTTTAACATGCTTATTCAATACTCGTGATTGGTATTCGACGCCACTGGTAGCATAGGTGAGCTCGCTTATGGTTTGTTGATTTGATGCTGAGTCAGGCCAAGCAAGTGTGGCTTGGACGTCAGGACGGATTGGGAAAACGCTTTTGTAAGCAACAAGTTAACAAGCGGCTTGGTGAAGGCAATTCTGCGTGTCTTTGTGTCGTAGCTGAGTAGGAACGAGGGTATTCCGATTCGAAGTCGTATTGCGGAAGAAAACTTTCGGTAGAGCTGAGCAGGCAAACTTTTCCCTCACTGGGTTGTATCATTCTGGAGTCAACTTCTCACACGCATATTCGTGCAAGGTAATATGATGAGTTGCAAAGCTTTACGTTCAAGATTTGGGGTGATACTCAAGCATCATTCTATTATATGATTCGGGATATGTTATCGTGCTTTTCGGGCCTTCACCATTCCAAGAGTGCGGGCAGCGGGGATGTGGGACGAGCCAGATACACGAAAAGAGAATATGATATTATACCAGACTAGATTATCATTTGACACCCTGAACTTCTACCTGTACTCAATCACCAATAGACATATCTACATTTGACATAATCAAAAATCTCCTACTTCTTCCGGCCCCACCGCAAATTGCTTCTCCAACTTCTCCTGAGCTTTAATGTATCTCATTCTCTGGATTACCACAACCCAGATACAGAGATTGAAGATCGTAACAGCAGGACTCGCGAGCGCCAGGGCCCAATTCGTAGTCTACTCTCCTTTTCAGTAAGATCCTTGAGAACAGCGACAGACCGAAAGATGACTTACGCCTCGTCGGCAAATAGTTGCAAAGTCCACCACTCCGTCAAAACTCGGCTCTATCTTCTTCGCCAATGGAGAACACGCCCATCCCCAAAGATCATGGCCCGTCTTTCCCGTGCGATACAGAACCGCCACCACAATCCAACTTAGAATATGTGCCACTTCGATTGTATTCGTAATGATCGTTTCGTAAAAGTTTACATTGTTGGCCGCGCGAATAGAACGAGTGTATGCTGCCATGGTGAGGAGCCCAATGATGACACTAATCCCGGAAGCAGCAAGTAGCATGATAGACGGCCAGAGTGAAGTCTTGCGTGCCCAAGGCCCACGATTGTTACGTTTTATTGTGTGCGTAGTTGCGTAGGTGTAGATGGTACGGCTTTCTAGGTAAAGTGTTGCGCCTGCGAGGACTGTGCCGAGGACCCGGGATATGAGACGCAGGATGCGGATCTTGGTTTTAAGATTCTGAGGGAATTTAGAGGCAGACAGATTAGAGGGACTGAATTGACGATCACCTACTTGATTCGAGCGTTCCAGGCGCTGGGTCGAACGCTCCAGTGTCCCTCTATCTCCTTGGTACATCATATTGTTGAAGCTTTGGAAGCGTAGCAACGTGTCGGTCGTGTCAATCACGGTCGTCGGGGGTTAGGCAACGTATGGTAGAATGAAAATAATTCTTTCATGGTGAAGATTGAAGTTGCCACTGCTTATATCATAAACCAACCTTATTCTGTGAGGCGACAGCTGGCTGCGGAGAAAGCAGTTTTCGTCAGGTTACCTGGTTATCTATCTCATGTACGGCATCTGGCTGAGTAGAATGCTAACAAACCGCTTCAGCGGATATTACAGTTACAGCCCGTAATTTCGTGGTAATATTTGATATTCATATCTAGTGTAGCTGGCTGCTTATCTCGAGGCGCAGGTTGTCCCTTTTAGGGAACCGCTCTCATTTGGGTAACACGACCCGGTTCCTTGTTGCCACCACTTTCTCAGCTGCTAGTGTAACAGTGTGTACGTTTGTTCTAAAACTCTAGGCTGGTGCCATCGTTCATACGTAAACACGAACAGATCTTCGGATTGATCTGGCAACTTCCGCAGTCCTGGGAAGTTTTGGTGGGGGTTCGCCCGGATATGCTTTCCATGGTCCAATATGACATGTGCCTTATGAAACGAAGTCTCGCAGCTGAAATTTTATCCTGAATATCCACAGAATCTTGTCTCTCACCTTCGCCGTTATACTCTACAGTTATCTCAAAATCAACGCGTAATTAGACGCCCAGACCTAAGCATGTTGTAATTCTTTCCAATGTCTGAAATATCAAACATCTAGCTTCACAGCTCTATTCTAGAAATGAACTAGGAATTCCAATAAAGTCTCGCACAGCCATCATATCAGCTGTTAAGTTCCTCTCCCCTGAAAAACAATCCGTGATATTCCCAAAGTATTTTGTGTGAGCATTTTTCAGATCCTCCACAGTATCTGGCCAATCAGTCCCTGCGTTCCCACTCTCGTTGAAGAGTCCAATATATTCTGTGATGTCTTGACCAACAACAGGTAATTCGGTGGTCTCGATATGATATTCGGGAGAAAAATGATCCCACCCACCTGCTTTATGCTGGGGCAGCTGGGGAATGATGTCGTTGGTGTTCGCGACTCGAAAGTTGCTGCCTTTCTCTGGAGATTGGTTCGTGATGTAATTAGAAATAGCTTCAAACCCCAGTCGCGGTTGGCCGTATGTGTACTACTATTCCATAAGCTTGCTGAAATGAATTATTTCGAGAAATTAAGCGCACCAAGTCTACTGACATGCCCCCATTTCTCAAAGAAGTCGCTGCTAGAGCAGCCAAAGCACCTCCTAGGCTGTGTCCTGTAGCAATCACTCTGTATGCTGGGTGAGCAATAACGGCTCGGAGCACAGAGTCGGTAACAATAGTTTCCACATCTTGCCATGCATGCCAGAAGCCTCGATGGATTTTGCACTCGTCGTCACCCGATCCGCAAAGCTCCGTAGATACAGGTAAGAAAGCGGCATCGGTGAGCTTGTTGAGCGTGTTTGCTGTTCCTTGGAAAGCAAGAACAACAAGATGATTCGTATCATCGACAGCCACAAACCCAATGGTGTTGGACTCTCCAATGCTGAGTGTCTTGTCAATCTTTCAAAACACGGAAAGGTTTGTCGAATATGCATGGACAAGACTCACTTCCAAAATGCTTCAGTAACCCAAGCATTTGATCTTTCAACGAAAAGACAGTTTCCCGGTAAACAAGAGAGGTATTGACCTGCAGAGTGTGTATTTCCTTCACAATATGCGGCTGCAGCAAATTGGGAGACTGCTTCGAGTCGTGCAGTGAGCCTCAGATCAGTAACTTACAACTGTCAGTACACCTCGGAGGGCTTATTTATCTGCTTCACTCACATCTGCGAACAATCTGGGCGGGTGCAGCGAGCGTTGTCGTCACAAACACCAGGGAGAGAAGGCGTCGAGGCGTGAACATAGCGGTGGTTTTGACGGATGAGAAGTAGATATGCTCGAGCCTCCGAATTCGTAAGAATACTGGACAATTCTGATGGCCTATATGGGGCAGCTTGTCTAGCAGTACCGAAAGGGTCGTCATGAGAGACTTCAAGCTAATGGCGAGTTGTTCGGACGTGCCTACCGCCCCTGTAATGCAAGCCACAATTGCTCGGAGATCAACCTTCTCCAGCAACACAGTTATTTCAAATACTAGGGCTTACAGATAGTTTCAATTAACAACCTCCGAAACGGATACCATTTGTGGAAATGAGATGCATTTAGCAATGCCCGTTCTTGGTCCTGCGGCCATATATTGAAAGTGCCAAAAGGCTTCACTTTATCTCTGGCTATTCCATCTCTACTTTCCGTACACTTCAACACAAGATGCATTTCTATTCAACACTTCATTGCCTCCATTTGTTCGCGTCGGTGGTCCAAAGCAAATCTTCCACCGCACCAATACCTGCCTCTGGATCAGCATCTGCTCTCCGACCAAACACCGTCGAGTCAATAGTCCCTGCAGCTGCAACTGGCGTATCGGTCTCCATGTCACCGCTCTTTGATGCACCAACTACGACGACGCTGAGGTAGGTCTCCACAATTATTTTTACTGGATTTTACGCATCTTGGTAGTTACTGATATCGTACATGTAGCTTTAGCAGTCCCTCATCAAGTTTGAACACGAAGCCGAAAACAAACAATGGAGTGAGGAGCAATATGCTTTGTGGTGGATCGATTGCGACTGTGCTTGTTATTGTCGTTACGGCGATTTGGTTTTGATTTCAGATGATAGATAAGCGGATATTGTTAGGAGTGCTGCTTGCAGCCTTTGCTGCTCTAAATTCAAATCTACTTCGGCTGTCAGAGCAGCCCCTTTTCCTTCTCGCTTAGCTTCGCCACTGCTTCTTGAAACGGAAAACGCTCCTGATGGATGTTTGTCAGCAGCATTACAAAGCTGCTTGATAAAACACCTGACCTATCAAAACCATATGAGTGAGAGTCATCTTTATTTCTCCTGCAAGCTATAATATCACAGACATTCATTGGCCTCCCTTCGTGAGATAGGCCATGGGCAACTTGTGAAAGCATTGGCGCAGGATTGCGGTGTATACCAACCGGCATCGCCGCTCCAAAGCCTTTGTGTCGTTTATGCTTTGCGTCTGCTGTAGAGACGGTACAAAGAGCCTAGAGATGCGGGCACATTGCACAAGGTGTTCAATATTGTGTAAACGATTCACTTAATTCAAGTCAACAGAATCCATGTTCCTTTCGATCCTTTCGCTTTGGCTACTTCGTGTCTATGCATGCCCAATTCTTGTTGGAAATGTTAACTGTGATGTATGGTGCAGGTTACTCGAGGGCAGATATCAATGTAGCGGAGGAGTTGGATCGATAGAGGAATGATTGGGTGCAGTCGTGTAACGGCACGAGCATTTCGCAATCATGCACTCAGCGTATCAATTCACATAAGCTGCCTAAACTCCATTTGTTTTCGCTCCATTAAACAACAAGCTTGGACAAAAGGGCGCGAGAGCATTCTTCTGAGTAACAGGCTCGGCAAACTTATCGGTCAAATCACCGACAATGTCCGAAGTGTGACATTCCTGATTACAGTGAATTGACTTAATATAATATTAGAACCACAGTGGATTCGGTCGACATGTGGTAGGATTGACAAGTAAAGCCTGGGAGATATCTGTTGCTACAAAAAGTACCCCAATACAGCACGACTCTCGAGGAGGAAAAGGTGCTCGCTTGGGTTGTTTTCATCTTAAATGGCGTAGCGCCTCGGCGAATTGATAAGCTTTCCCCGACTTCCCCACCCTCCACTCTTGCTTCAAGCTCCCCAGTGAGAACTTTCAGTATCCTATCCGACGCCCCCAAGGCAGGACGACGGAATTTACACAAGGTAAAGTACCAGACTCTGTAAGTGACATCTCCGTTTCCAATTCATACTTCGCGATGGGTTCCTCACACTCCAGTCGACGAAAGGAAAATCCCCCTACTGCATCACCATCTCCAGCAATGGCTCCCATTCCAACCCTCACATCCATAACACTCTCCCCCTCCGAACTGTCCTCCAAAACCCTCACCTCACACCACCTCCAAGAGGCCCTCGAAGCCTTGCACCGCGATGGGATTTTGGTCCTCAACAATGCTGTCTCAACCACAAATCTCGACACCCTCAACTCGCGCATGGTTCCCGAAGCCCGAACCCTCTACGACCGAGAAAATACCCACCACAACTTCGGCACCGGCACAGGCAACATCCAACAAGACGCTGTCGTCGATCCCTCCTTTGTCTTCGACGATATAATTGCCAATCCTTTTGCGACGGCCATAACGGAGTGCATGCTTGGACCAAACCCACACTTGCGCTTCCAGAGCGCGAATACGGCGTTTAAAGCAGAGAGGAGACAACCGGTGCATGTCGACGTGCATTTCGATTTCCCGAAGATGCCATTTGGAATATGCGTCAACATCAACCTGATAGATGTCGACCCCGAACATGGCAGTACGGAGGTTTGGCTGGGAAGTCACTTAGATACGAGCTGGAAGGCCTTTGTGGAGAAGAGTGGGAGTGTGATACCGGAGGATATCTTGGAGAGGAGGAGGAAGATCAGTCCGCCGATACAGCCAGTCATACCAAAGGGGGCGTTGATATTGCGGGATTTGAGGCTCTGGCATGCTGGGATGCCGAATCGGACGGCTGATGTGAGGGTTATGCTTGTGACGATACACTTTCCGGCTTGGTATCGGACGGAGCAGAAAGTTCTGTTGCCGGAGAGTCTGAAGTCGAAGATTGAGTGGGGGAATCTGGTGCCTTGTGTGGAGTGGGTGTCGGATAGGTATGATTATTTGCAAGGACAGCATGATCATGATTTTGATTTACTGCCGTAGTAATGGACGAATTCACGATGGTTCTTTATGTTGTATGCAGAACTTAGAATATGCAACAAACAGACTCACGATCTACGATTCAGACCTCGGTTACTGATAGACAGCGCTCATTACCAATTATCTGCGCGCACAGAAAGACGAAAGTCAAGTTTCAACACTATCTTATCACCCAACATACAGTTCCCAGTATCATAATCCTCCTGCTAAATCTTTACCCCGAGCCATACACTCAACAGCACTCCTAAGCATTCGTCTCCTCCCCCTTATACTCCCCCGTCTTCCCCACCTTCCTCCACGGCCTGAACGCATTATCCTTCCCCTTCAATGGGGCCGCCAATTCCGGAAAATGCCTCTTCAAAACACTAACCATCGTCTCATTCTGCACCCACTTCATCCCTTCCTTCGTATATACCTTCTCATTCCACGCGTCCCCGGCCAGAAACCTATCAGTCTTCAACCTCCTACTCGCCATCAATATGAAAATCCTAAACGCCGTATCGCTGAACCCGAAACCTTTAGGCAAAGGCTCGCAAAACATGCCGGCCATCAAATCGACTTTTTCGAGGTTGTTGTCGTAGACGGTAGATAGTTGAGAGGCGAGGACTTCGTCGTTGCCGGTTAGTTCGAGGAAGGTCTTGGGGACTTTCATGTGGACGAGGCGCCGGAATTCCATGTAGCGGGGAACGCCGCGCTCTCGGTCGCGGAGGATGTCGAGGGTACCCATGTCTCTGGTGAGGCCGTCAGGTGAGAGGAGGTTGCGCAGGAAGTTGGGCGTGTTATGGTGAGTGATGGCACCTGGGTAGTTGATGCCAAAGGAGTAGAATGCGTCAGCGAAAGATGTTTTGGGACCGATTGCATTTTGAGCCTTTTGGAAAGCAAGGTCTGCGATGGGTGTCGTCTTGGTGTGGGAACCAGTCTCAGTTGAGAAAAAAGCTACGTTGTCTGCAAATTGTCAGGACACTATTCTTCTAAACAGTTGAAGAGGATTTTCGTACCTGGGATAAGAGGATGGAGTCTATACACAGAAACGAACTCCTCGGTTAAGGAGAACGGGACATTGTGGAAATCCACTCCAGAGCCTGGAATGCCACCAATGATTTCATTCTTTGCAATGCGTCCGACGAGCTTATGGAGTTTCTCTCCGATAAGACCCCACCAGTTTGCGTTCAGGGCAACCTCAATCGTAGGATGATTGAGGATAGCTGGTGTCCACTCGACAGTGTGTATTTTGGCCATTAGTGCAGTGTTGATGGTGCGAGCCGTGTCAAATAGTTGATCGCTACTCAATCAATCAGCGAATGTTCTAGATGTGGATGAGTAGAGATTTTACCTGCTCCAATCCGGATACTTGGCAAGCAACATGTCGCAGATACTGTTATGCTCCAAGGCAAAAAGTGTATGCATCAACTCTAGACCCAGCCACCAATTGGTGTTGAAACCGGTCTTTGGCAAGTCATTCTCATCTCTCGGCAGGAAATCGACAAAGTCTTCTCTTCTCATCGCAAGCTTACCGTTCGGTGCGGTGTCACGGAGAGAGGTGGTAATAGCTTCAGACGATCCATAAATTTGAGATGCATCCCACCAGCTCCTTTACGAATGTCATTTTCACGATGTCAAGTCCTCGAGGTGTAGGATATCCTACGTATTGAGATTCCTATATCCAGGGGCTTCCTTATCAAGTTCAGAGAGAGGGGTATCGGGCTTTGAGCGGGGTATCTTCATGTGTCCAGACGGCCAGGTGTCATGGATAGGAAGAGGTATCTCGACCTCGTTGGTCCCAGGTGCGTACTAGACATGTTAGGCTTCAGCTGATTTAGTATTCATCGGGTACACATACCGCATCGTGTATGAACCAGTCGTGAACCTGAAACTGAATCCACTACGACTCGTTAATAGGATCCTCTCGCTGCAGATGGTTCGTATAGTCTTCTTCCGCGGGACCAGCAATTCAGAGCATGGCATAGGTACTTACAGCAGCAGCAAGCAAATTCACAATAGTTGCCGGCTTGAATTTTGTTCTGGCCAACAATTGCTCGCTCACCAACCTTGGACTCGGATTCATGAGTTCTTCGTCACTGGGCTTTTTCGTCTTGTCTCTCGGAACATTCCTGCCAAATCGCATCCCGGCACATCCCATCAACGGCTGTTCCAACGAATTGAACTTTCCGTCCGAGTTCCTGGCGTGCAAATATCGCTCGTCCTTCATCGGACAGCTAGCGGCTGTCCCTTGAGCAGAAGCATCGGGATACACATCGTACAGATTATCGTGATCAAGCTCGAGGCGAAATGCTAGGAGATTAAAGACGCCGAGATATTTAGGCAGCTTATGCCATGCAACCACTTTGTTGACTCCTTTGAACAGCTTGATAATGGTTTTGTCGACAAAAGACTGTTTCTCAGGCTTCTGAGCTTTCGCTACTTTTGCCGTTTTCGTCATCTTCTCCAGACCGCAAACTCAATTGCTCGACAGAAAAGTAGAAATGGAAAGCACAATGAAAAAGAGGGGCAGCAACAGCATGTTATAAGAAGAAAATCACCTGAAACGCACACCATGCGTGTTCATTATGCAGGCGGGCATAGCCATCCTATCTGACATCCATCTCACTGTCCCATCGTTGCTGTCTGGACCCAAGCTCGAGCTCTGTGTTGTCATCCAACAAGCCGCCTGCAGTTGCGATAGGTCGAAACGACTGGCCCAAGCTCCGAAGATACCAGGGCCCAGGATGCAGGAATCTATACAAGGCTGAATAGGTTGTAACGTAGCCGCCTTCAATTGGTTGTACAGCGCCAATCTCTTTGCTGGGAAAGCAAGTCGCGTCCATATAAATCTCGTAAGCGCGCCCTCCTTACGCTCGTATGATCTCACGGGGTAGGGCTCCCATGCTGTCAGCAGCTGAGCTGTGTACTCCACTGCAGTGCATCGCATGCGGATGATGGATGAGAAGATGTATATAAGCCGCTTTCTATTGCATTTGATTGATCGGTTGATGGTGATTGCTGAGGCTCATCGAACCACTGGATTTGAAGACGGTGAGCAAGTCTGGAGGTTGAGCCCGTCGGCGGCGCATGTCCCCCTAATGCAACCCCGCAGGCCTAGGCATATTGAGTGACTGGCTCTAAGCCCATAGCGACTATCGAGAGGATTTTAAATGCAGCCGAGATACCGCCCCAGCACAAGAAGAGATGCTGTCAACTGCCCTACAACACTAGAGGGAAGAGAATATGGAGAATCTCAAGAAGGCATCCGAGCATTTTCACCTCGGCTCGAAATCACGTGGAACCCCTTTTGTCGAGCGCCAACCGATGCTCGTCAACACCAAGGCAATGTCTTTAAAACGCTACAAAGCATGACGATGCACCAAATTGCCTATCTATGGCAAACTTGCTTGTCTTCAACTTCTCTTTTGATTGCCCGTTTCTCACATCTCACAATTCCCACTCCTCCCTCCTGTCGATTTTGATATCTACCCCACTAGCCCTGGCCTAGCCAAAACATCCTCCCTCCACCCCCACATACAAATCAACCCAGTTCCAGGACCCAAAGCCAGCGTCACCGCGGCATAGAACCCTAAAATCTTCGCCCACCCAGCAGTCACCCTTCCCTCCCTCTTCAAGTCCCAGAAACACAAAAGGACCCAAATCGCAGCACTCCCAAAGCAGAACATCTCGTCATACTTTAGGAACATCCGCATTCCCTCCTCCACAGTCTTGAATTGCACATCACGGTTCGTGATCCCGCTGAAGAAGACTTGGAACAAGGGCGTGGGAGAGTTGAATACTGTGTAGATCCAAGCTGTGGACGAGAAGAGTGCGACTGTGATGTAGATGAGGCGGAGGTGGAAGAGATCGGATTTGTAGTTGTTAATACGGTCTTGCTTCTCCGTATCTGGGATGAAACTTCTGAAAATGCGGTGTACGATGGCGAGATAGATGGGAAATGGCTGCCATGCGAAGTTCCATGCTTGGAGATTTGAAATTGGGGACGTGGGCCAGTACATTCCGATCCCTGGTATGACATAGCATAAGATGAGAGTTGGGAGGATGGTTTTGGCTAGGTGGAGGGGGATATGTCGATTGTCTGCCGCGTGAAACTTGGTGCTCGGGATCAGGACGAAGTGTAGAAAGAAGTAGAGTGGAGCTACGACACCGACTCCAAAAAGTTGAGCTACGACAAGGAAGAAATTGGAGCTGCCAGATGTGTAAGTGGATTTCCTTCAGCATCAAAGAGAGAGCAAAGGCGACTTACATCCGAGCAAAAGTGAAGACATTGCCACGTCGACAACTCTCAATCATCCAGATTGCGTTGATAGCGAAGTAGTCGGTGAGAAAGCTGATGGCTTGCATCCTCTGAGGAGCGTAAAGATCCACGACGTCCTCTCCTATATTCTTCTTTGTCAAACCAGCTATAGAAGTCAGCAAAAGTCTTCGATACTTCCGACGAGGCGAATTTAAGGAAACTCAGGATAGGGCTCACCTCCTCCCAAACCGGCAATAGACGGAGTGAACGCCGTGATAAGCGGCATCATGAACGTATCAAGCCCCTCCAATCCCGTATACACCGCTCTCAATTGAACGATTGACGCTCCATCTTTCACTGCACCGGCAGAAAGGGCTTCCTCGAACAGCGGTCCCAGTTTACCTCCCAACTCGATAGTCATCACCTGTCTAGCAAGAAAAAACAAACCCAACAACGGCAAAGCAAAGAATGCTCTCTTCCACAAAGCCTCATATGTTGTTATACCATACTTCGGGTTGAAAGGCATGCTGATCCCAATAGTAGCTTTCTTGGGAGGCAGAAAGTCTAGCCCCGGCGCGCCGACCACCCCATCTGAGAACATGTCCACGAGAGGCATGTACAAGTTTGGGGCGATGTACTTGGCGAATATCCTCTCTTTGATTGTACGGAAGTCTTCGATGCGGGTGTAGTCATTTGCACTCTTGATTTGCTCCCTCGATCGTGCTATTCGGTTGTCGCGGTACGCTTTCAGCGCTGCTTCCACGGCCTTGAAGTCTGGTTTCCTATTGGGTGCGTTCTTCTCTTTGGCACTTCCGTTTTGGTGAGCTGGATTATCTTTGGTGCTGTGCAGAAGCTTGTAGAGTGAGTTTGTGACGGCAGCAGCGCTTTCGAGGCAGATGTTGCCTCCGTAGCCTGAGTTGGCTGTGACTTTGTGTGCGGAATCACCAACACAGGCAATTCTTCCGTGAACCCAAGTCTCGATTGTGGCTTCGTCCATGGATTGTAGTCCACCTATCTTCTTCGTCTTCCACAGGTCACCGAGGGTGACGTTACGATCGGTCCCACCGACGATGAAATCACTGTACTCCGCCGCCTGTGCAGCCGCATCGGCTTGGGTGTATCTGGGAATGTCGGGATAGTAGTGCTTCTTGGCAAGACGCCTGTAGAAGAACCACTACGACAGGGTCAGTACGAGGTTCTCTAACCTTGATGATCTGTAGGGTTTTGCACTATCTCGAACAATGGCTCCTTTCGGGACTTGAGAAAGACAGTAAGTGATAGGTGATACGCACATAGATCTCGCCAACTCCTCCAACAGTGAGACATGCCGTTCCCTCACTGAAAGCTCGATGCATAGTAGTCTCCTCGACACCCCGTGTTGGCTTCGAAATACCATAAAGACAAGTGTACTCCACGAAATGACCTGTAGTTTCATCAACATCGATTTCCCTTCCTCACTTAGACCCGGCACCAACACCTTGTCCTAGATTCCCGAAACATAAAACCAAACTTACTCTTCTTCTCTTTCTCAAGAACCTTCCCATCTTGTATCTCAATCAACCTCCTCATCTCCTTCCTCACAAAACTGTGCGTTCCATCGGCACCGAGGAGCACATCCGCTCGATACACCTCGCCGTTCTCGCATCGTACGACGACGTCCGTTTCACTATGCTCTATACTTTTCACTTTGCGTCCAGTGAGTAACTTGCTCTTGTCGGCGATACTGTTGTATAGCGCCTGTTGCAATTTTTGTCTTGGTCCAAAGCGGACTTCATATCCATGTCTACAGATCCGTCAGCATCGCGCACCGCACCTGAAATTGCCCGGAAAGAAACTGAGGCCACGAGCATATATCGGTCCAAATATGACTTACCTGGCAGCCAAAAATCTGTTATCTCCGGTAGAGCAATTAATGACGCTCGCCTGCCTCGCCTTCTTCCCCATCTCACCTCCATTGCCTCCCGTATACTGCGTCACAACCTCATGCGCAACCGCACTTTTTCTCACTTCCTCAACCACACCCAATTGATCCAAGATCCGCATGCCATTCGGTAGCATCGCAATGCCTGCTCCTACATCTGGTGCGACTTCTTCTCGGGACTCGAGGACTATGTAATCGATTCCCGCCAGCTCGAGACAACGAGCGAGTGCGAGACCGCTGATACCGCCGCCAACGATGACGACTTTAAAGTCTGAGGAGATGTTGGAGGGGGCCATAGCTGCTGTTAAATACGACCGATTTATCGTGAGTCGATAAGTGGAACTTGGTCACCTGATGGTCGACGCTCTGCTGTTTCATGAAACTAAAAGTCGCCGAAGGGAGTAATAAGTACTTCCAAATGCAGATTGGAAGCCAGCAGGAGAGAAAACCCAGACTGCTGGAAATAGTCAGGAGATGGACACTGAGGGACAGCAAGATGATATATACCCAGACCAGACCGGAGCATGTTCTAATAGCAGATGCGAATGCGAATCAGGTTCCATAGTTCAAGTCCATAAGGCTGACCGACGGCGTCAAGCATCAATCCGGCACAGCACAGCATAAGCGAGGACAATTATCCACAACCACGAACATCAATCCGCATGTCCAGCTCGGTAGTCGTCTTCTTACCCAATGAAAACTGCATGATAAAGCCCCATGGCAATCCTTCCCCCACATGCAAGATACTTTGGGGAATGAAGTATCAACGCGCGCGCTGTACAGAACTCTCAAACTCAAGGAGTTTTCAAGTCCGATTGAATTCTCTCCTCAGTTCCAAGAATCTGACACTTTCAACGATCTCGTTCAAGCATTCATTAGAAGCACCATGAACCACCACTAGCTACCTTTTCTCTCGAAGAACATACAAGTGTCGAATATCGACGACACCAATCTCCACCTCCCTGCGGCCGCAACCCGATACCCGAAATCCAAATTCGACCTCAGGCCTTACTCTTACGTGAGATCCTCGTCATCATCATCACCCATACTGGCATACTCAATTCAAGACCTAACCGAGAACCCGAGCCAGGAGCCCGCATCGCCGCATCATGCCACGCTGGGACGCTGCGATCGACTTGATAGGCCCGCCAACTGCTAAAGTGCGAGTGCTGCTAGATGTAGACTCCCACTGCTTACTCGTTCATAGCCTCGTAGGATACACGGGCACAAATCCGACGACAGCTGCCAACACTATACCCGATACTGGTTCTCATTAATCGATAGGATAAGAGTCTTAGATGTTGGTATAGCGCTTATTCATTCCAATCTCAGTTGGGACATTAGATCAAGGTAAGATATTCAGGAAAGCAGGAAAGGTCATTGGGCACAGGATGAGTAAGGTAGTAGATGAATTTACTGAAAAAAATTGAAGTAAATTTCCATCAGTAAAGTCCTATGTAGTGCTGACAGGTGGGTCAAATACACTACTACATACATGAAGATCCAAATAAAAACCAAGGCCTTCAATTGAGCGGAGCGACGTCGCTGAGCGAATGCGTGACATAGTAGGAAGAAGCTATGATTTTTTGAAACTTGCCGATACCCAGCCAGATCTGTTAAGTAAGAGAGCGAAATAGGCACTCCAGCAGGTGAAAAGCAGTGAAATGGGGTGCAATAAATCGGAATTGGAAAATTCATAGATTCCCACAGCCTGATCCGATGGCCATCTATATGACGTCTCGCCGCAAAGTCTTATCTCGTCTCATCTCGACACATTCATCTCGAATTGCTCGTCGCACTCATCAACGACATGCGGTTTTCACTTCTGTCATCCATACATACATTTTCCATTCCTTCCATCGCCATGACTTAAATTCTGGAAACGTGCCTGCCTTGCCTCCTTCAAAAATCTTTCGCTCTAGCATCGGGCGTTATCAAAACATATCAGACAACCTCCACTCCCCATCTCTCAACTGCCGTAACAGGAACAAAACAAAAAAATGCATGCGCATCACATGCCGCAATGCTAACCCATATACCCTGATCCATAATGAGAGTAAACAGCGACCCTACGCGACAAACAATAAAAGATGGCAAATAACCGAACTAAAGGGTATGTCCAAGCCTGTCCGCTAAATAGCGTCAAAAGTATAATACAGAAGGAAGAAAACAAAGGGGCAAAATTATCCATAACATCGTGAGGTAATTCTGTTCGTGGTATATCGCGGGTAGGGTCAGTCGAAGCGGCCGCCAAGGTGAAATTACATATGGGATTCGGACTGTTGTAGTGTTCGAAGCAAATTCGATTTGAAGGTAATAAATGAGAGCTGACTAGCTCTCTTCCATGATGCCAACATCACTGCCACTTTCTTCACGCCATTCACGGCTGCGCTCAGTCAATTTCTTGACACCACCAACACGTCGAGCCCAAAGACTTTCGACAGGAGTGCGGAAAGTGTAACCTCTCTGGCTGCTGATGACACCAATAGCTTGGAGAACCGCTTTCCTGCTATCTCTTCCGAATACTGCAGGGTGGTTGATCCATTCCAAGCTGGCTTCGAGCTCGGCATCGAGTGCTGCAACAGTGGCAGGGTCAATACCAGGGGACGATCCCATGGAGAGAGCATCGTTTGAATGATGACGGTGGATAGATCCATTTGTAGTGTGCGCAGATGTGGGAGGTGATGGTGTTCGGCGGCGGTCTGGTGTTGCCGATGTAGGCGATGATGTATCTAATGTAGCACCCGGAGACTTTGCGTGAGAAGTGGGAGGGATAGGTGGAAGCCCACCCTTTCCAAGGCCCTTTAATATGGACCGAGTTTCGTGAAGGAGATGTTGAGCGCGGTCATGTTGACCACGAGAGACAAGGGTAAGTGCTCGGGTGAGCATGTCGGAGGTAAGAAGTTCCATTCGTCGCTGTACGACACTTGGATGAGGTGGAATTGGAGGGGTGTTTGGCCAGGCCGATTTCTTCTGCTGTTGAGTCGTCGGCGCTGGCAGCATAGTAATAGCTAGAAGGGAGGGTCGTGGAAGATGGGTCAATGTACCGTCGCGGAGAATGTCACCCCAGGTGAGGTCGGCTTGAATGAGTGGTACCTCCTCAATAGAGACTGTCCGCTCATCCTCCTTATCCAGTGGGCCACCAAGAGCTTCGAGGCCAGAGACGATTGACTCCCAAGGATCCTGAGGCAGTTGTTCTTGAGATGCATTGTCAGGTGCTATGACAAGCTGAACCAAGATATCTCTCTTGTCACCAAATCTGAGGTCTCCCAAGGAAGCCTCAGCATCTTTGCCGGTCGCACGTTTCGTAATCTGCAATGCACCGCTTATCTTGACGAATTTAGCTGGCGATCCTTCAGGCAGTCGTAACTTCAGCTTCACATTCTGGTGTGACATGGTTTGCAGGGCACCCATGCAGCCAGCAAGGCATTCGCGAAGCATCATCCAATCCTTGACATAAGTATAGGAAGCCTTAGTGCGGGTGGACAGTTCAATCATAGTATCGGGTTTATGGGTCATGCCAAGTCCGAACGAGTGGATAGCAATTCTGTAGTTGTTAGAAGTGCGTAATTATTGATCGCCAGGGGGTAACTTACTTTGCAGCCTCTGCTCTTGATACAACGAAGTCAACACTCTCTGCATCAGAGGTTGATGAATCGCTGATCAAGAGGATCGTGGCGATCGGGTTACTTGATTTTCGGGACATGAGTAGATCCATGGCAATGTTGGCTCCGTCAACAACATCTGCTCTGTGACTCTTCTGTCCAACTGGTCGAATCGATGCCAAGATATTTGACCATCCGTTCCAAGCTTTCGAAGTCATCCCTACCAAAGGCGCGGCTCCACCACTTGATCCAAAAGTGACCAGGCCCATGCGATCGCGTTCACCGAGGTTCTGTACCATGAACTTCAGCGCGTCGCGGACAAGGCTGATCTTTACACCTTGCATCGATGAAGAGACTGGGATGACAACCACGATATCAACTGGTACATGGACTGCCGCAGGTAGTCGCATGCCTCTGGCGTTGGTGTATTCCGTTGGGGCAGTCGTCACAGATCTAGGTCCACCGTAAGACGATGAGTTGAGTGAAGACACGCGCTTTGGATTCGAGACTCGTTGCCAATCTTCTTCGTCTGTTTCTGATAGATCGTATTCCGGGCTTCGGATTGGAGAGCCTTCCACAGCGTTCAGATCCAGTAGAGCTTGTTGCCAAAGCTTCAGTTGGTTTCTGTTGTCGAACCGGAGATGGAAAGAGGGTAATTCTGCAACTGAAAGACTCAAGGTCAAAACGTTCTCGTCTGCTGGTCGAAGATTAGACATGGTGATCTTTTCCGTTTGGCCAAGGTTGCTTTTACCACTTCCTGACTCGATGACTTCGTTCAAATGCTTCTTGATCAGTATCGAACCCTTGAGTGTGCATCTGGTGTTCTTCCGTGGAGAGTTCTGGTCGTCCCATTGCTGCGGCATTGCGACCTTCTTTTCCTTCACACAGATGAGCATCTCGGCGAACAAGAAGCACTCCAGTTCTTGCCAAGATTGCTTGTCTTTGCCGACTCGAATCGTCCCGTATAGACGAAGCTTGCCGAATCTGTTCTCATATTAGAGCCGAATCTCCACGAGTGTTGAGATACAAACCTCTCGAAGTCCAAGCCATGCCAATTATCAACTCTACTTCTGAGGTTCTCAGTAATCTCTTCCAGTACCTCCGGCTGCTCGTAAGGATAGAAGCGTGGCGCGCTCTGTGCTGGTGATGGAGGCCTTGCGTAAGTGTCCTCGGGTCTAATGGGAGGTAGAGGAGGCGCAGTTCGCAAATCATCGGGATCAGGTCGCCATTTGTTGTCCGGCACCTCAATAGTGATCAAGCATGTTAGGGTCTGCTGTTGACGAGACCGGCTCAAGGTTGGGAACTCTGATCGAACGCTGACAGATGGTGCTGGTATTGGATTCCTTGTGACGCTTGCTCTTGGGCTCATCAAACTTGTCTCCATCGATTGGACATCATAGTCATGTCGTCGTGGTGGTCCGCTAACCGCAGTTTCTGGGTACCCAACTGACGAAGCTGGGCCAGTTACCTCCGAGTCGTTGCGGCTATGTGATATTCTTGAAGGCGCCGCGTATCTGCTTGCTCGTTCCCGGCTGTCCCTACTATCTCTACTGCTGCCATTATTGCTATCTCTGTTGTTGCTCTCCCTGGAATCTCTGCTGCTGTCTCTGTTGTCTCGGGGAAGCTGTCTGGCACTAGATTCTCGACTTGGAGGTCGTACGGTCTGGCTATCCCATGCCGTAGGTGTAGGAGTTTGTTGTGATCTGACAGACTGGTCGCTAGCTGACACTGATCGCACGATACTACTTAGCTTTTCTGTATGACAGACTCATCAGCTAACTGATATGGAAAAGGAGGACGAACCAGTGCCGAACTTCTTACCAATATCAAGAACATTGCCTCCTCGACTGGTGTCCAATCCTAAGGGGGCATTACAGGTCGGGCAATATTGTGACTCGAACTCCTTAATGTATTCGTAAAAGCAAGCTTCGTGAGAGACATGGCCACAGGAGAATTGAAGTATCCTCTCTCCGCGAAGGGTATGTTCCAATGGCTCCTCACAGACAGCGCATTCACTCCCAACGAACGTCCTCTCCCGCCGTGTACGGCTCCGGTCTGTATCCAGCATACCTGCCATTCCACCGCCCGCTCGCTTTCGCAGGTCACTCGAACCCTTACTGTCCTTGATGTAAAGAGAGTTGTTGGTCGAAGTCGGCGAGATACGAGCAGTCCCTCGAGTATAGTCGTTGGTCATATGAGGTGAGTCTGCAGAGAAATTCTGGGTCAGTTTGATGCGGAGCGAGATCAGATCATTAATTGTTCAGATAGGTGAGGGGCGGAGTCGAGGATGAAAATGGAATAGGTAGTACTCTTTTTTAGATGGGATCCTGCAACACGGGCTCCACCAGCACCAGGTACCTCCCTGCCCTTGTTCTCTCGCCTGATGGCTCTTTTATCCGAATCGTCTAGCAGTCCAAGCTCATACAGGGCCGAAACCTGGTCCTTTTGTCTGTATGATTTCGGCTCGTGCTGGGAGTCGGCTGGGGGATGGTCTCGATGGGACAGTTTGAGACCGAAGAAGTTTTTCGACATGTAAAGAGTGCTGGTTGCGTCTACAGGAGACGGCTCTTGGGGAGGGGCGGGATGGGTAGGATATCTGCCAAATGTCCTCGGTCCTAACACGGTTGTCAGGGATAATGGCTAGCCGTGGCAGTGAAGCCTTTAAGCCCTTTTAGGTTGCGTCGACTCCTGTTTCACGGTGGACAGCACCACTGGAGGTAAGAACGAAATATCACGGTAGGGTAGGGCAGTAGCGGTTGAGCCCGCGAGGCGAAGGGACGGGGGGGTTCGATTCTGGAAGGTGGTGTTGACGGTCGTGTTGTGCTGAAAGTGGAGCAGCGAGAAAGTGAGTGTACAGTACAGTAGTAGCCTTATGTACCGCACCAGGTCCGGCGCGCAAGCTCAGTGGTGCTAATGCATATACCGGTCGAATGATATAGCTTTGGGGGGAGGCGGCGTGGGCGATCAGGTACTGAATTGAGCGAGTACAAGATGCAGAAGCACTGATGCAGACTTGCACACTTGCAGAGCCGACGAGATCCTCGATGAATGGCGGGCAATGGCGCACTTTTCCAGTGATCCCACGTCGACTGGCTCGTGGCCTTCGGGGATGGAGTTGGCAGTGGTGGTTCGAGCTCTTGGATGTGGAACTGGGCCGGGCAGTGGAAGAATATCCTAGTCCTTAGCAGGGGAGTCGGGTAGTGAGCAGCGTGGTTGACAAGGTAGAATTCAGGGGCTCGTTTCTGGGCAGACAGGAGGTAGATGAAGTCGAGTCGAGATCCAGACGTCAAACAGCGATTTGCAGTCGATTGTGTAAGGAGAAAGGAAGAAGTAGAAAGAGGATGAGAACAAGTCTAACGGGCCTCTGGATAATTGAGATGACCAGGGGACAGAAGGGAAGGGGGGGGCAGTGGGATGCAGCACGCAACCTGCACCTGCACCTGAACTCTGTATGCTGAATCTCAACTGGACCTGACGCGGATGGCTGAGGGAAGGGCGGATGGCGGCATTGGACTGGCTGGAATCTGGAATCAAATTGGCATGGGTTTTGCTCGGGTCCATGGAAGAAGGAGCCATGCTGCCACTGGGACAAGGAAGAAGGGAAGGATGGGAGGGAAGGGCGACCAGGGCAGGGTGTCGGTAAGGATGTGCCGCAGTTCGAGGTTCCAGTTCTTCAGTCCCGGTCGGATTATTGTGGTGGATGGTGTTATTGGCGTAGCACAAAGGGAACTGCTTCTAGAATGCCCTTATTCCCAAGTTTGTCGTTGCTCGGACTTTTTTCCAATCTATCATGGCCGCATTGGCACACGGCGTTCAGGTTTGGGGGAGTTGTTCCACGTCTGGAAGCAAGGAAATTCTGGGTCCCGTTGCAGATGTGCTGATGCTGAGAGCGTGGGCGAACGGACGGTGGGTTGATGAAGAATGTTGGGATTCGTTTCGTTTGACGGGAGAAGGATGAAAAGCAAATACTTGGGCCTAGCCAAGCGAGTACTCGCCTACCTGGTAGAAAATTTACTCGAGCATCAGAGAGACATCCGTATCTACAATAGACGACACTGGAATACATCTGTGCCAAATTGAACTGTCTCTGTGCAAGTGTTGTCGTCAAGATGTATTTGGGTCATATCAGATAACCTTTAAGGTACTCGAGATACCTTTTCATGAGCAAGCCAAACTCGGAAGCGTGCGCGCTAACGATGTAGGCTTCAATAGCGGGAAAAGGCGCATGGCACGCTATTTCGGAACCCCAGAACGCCCCAAGATGGCCCCTAAATGGTTCTTCTTCAGGGAAAGTGAAAGCCCAAATCTCGCCTCCAGGCTGCCTAATCAGCAGCTACTGCAAACAACTCCCATCTGGCACCTGCAAGTATCTTTCAGCGGGGCAAACTCCTGCTCTGTACCCACCAATAATACCTCAATTACTCGTGTCTCCCTTGCTTGCATTAGTCTTCTTTTGAGCCTTGATACAGTAAGGGCGACATGCAGGCCGTTATCAGAACAGTTAGAACTTTGCAGTAAGTGCTGTCTGTAGCTGGGGCGACGGAGGTTCATCCTTTCCCATTTGTTCGAAGTTACACTATTTTTGAATCATCCCAAGAGCCTAATATCAAACATCTCAGCGTTTGAACCTTTCCTCCTTTACTCTTTGCTGGTCTTGCTGGTGGATGAATGTTGTAATAACACAATACAGCAGAGCTTACTAACCGTCAAATTCCTACCCCTCCATGCCTACTCGAAGTCTCAAACTCAAATTTCACATCTGCATCGGCTATTCTGTACTGGAGCACCTTTGAGATTTGCTCCTGCAGCATTTCTGCAGCAGGCTGCACCTGCCAGGGCCCTTCACAATTCAGGAGGTTCATTGGCTCTTCCCGAGACTGAACCCCTGACTGACATCCCGTTTCCCGCTCTTCTGGAGCCACTGCTGAAGCTTCTAGGGTTCATGAACCCTTGGCCAGATGCAAGGAACCCTGGATGATGTCAGCCCCTGGCGAAAGACGTTGAAGGGAAGGATTCGGCTCCTTCAGTGCCAGTGAGCAGGTCTGGCCTCTACTTGCTCGCTACCAGAGTGGCATGCATACAAACATACGACGAGCGAGGGAAGCATGGACGAAGTCCCAGTTTATCTATCTTTCTCTTTCAAATCTGGCGTCGGCTCAATTGAAACAAGCGAGCCAGCAGGAAACAAGTGACAGCTACAAGGGTTCACGTCTATCTAATCCTGCCGTTTCCTGGATCCTCCGTTCACCAGAAGTCAAGGTCCCAAAAACGCCAGCCATAGATACCATGCCCAAAGCAGAGAGACATGTCGCCCCACGCTGCTCCATTTTCAGAAAACAAACCCGACCACGTTTTCTCTAGCTTACCGGCTGTCGAACCCATCGCGACCCGGCTGCGGGTCTTTATATCGAGTGGAATCTCCGAAGAAAATAGCTGGGTATCAATGAGTGGAGGTGTGGTTTCCAGAAGCAGAAGAATCGAAATTTAAAGACGTCTGCTTTAAGTTGAGACTTTATTGCAGTAGACGAATATCATTTCGGTAGCAACCGCCACGATAGGAAGATCTGGGGTTGGTGAATGGTGCAAATTAAGACTTGATGCGCCGCGGGCCTGCTGCTAATTAGCTTTGTATTGTCAGATCGCGAACCTAGTCTTTTCCATTCGCATCCAAGACAGCTCTCCCATCTCAACTAGATCTATCGACCTCTCGGTAATGATAGACGAAGACAAGTTGCTTGTATGAACTGAGCTCTGAACTCTATTTACTCCTTACCCTTGCGTTGAAGTAACGCTGCTGAGGACACCATGAACTTAACATCACAGCTTGGTAGGCTACTTCAATATCTCCACATCACAAGAATGCATGCTCAGCAGGCCCGTCAGCCGACCATCCAATAAAGTCAACAACTTTCCCGAGACATCGGATAATTGCGAACTCCAGATCGATCACAAATGGCCAGTGCAATTGAACGTCAAAATCGGATCTCCAGCACGATGTTCCCTCAGACGGCTCAAACGTCTGTGTAAAAAGCTGAAAGGAGCATTGGTCGAGTCAAGTCCTGTCACAAAATTCTTCCTTCAGGGCGCGATATCTAAGACATCGGAGCATTATTATCCCATGCATAGTCAATAGAAATAAAGAACAGTGGGACAGCATGTCACAAGGTACACGATAATGCAACTCTGCTATCACTGCACCGGGGGGAAACATCGTCGAAGAGATCAGTTTATGAATAAGAAAGTGACAAAGTGCCGAACCAAAGCCCCCATATCTAGGTACTAGGTACATAAACATACGATGTTTCGACGTAGTGGCTGCACCCCTCTCTCAATTCCTGCCCACACCGCTTCGAAACATCGTCTTTTCCCCACGATGTGACCTTCTGCAGCCAGGGAAACAGTAAGGACTCCATAAATGCTCTCCCGCATCGTTGCCCGCTCACATGTTTGCTGCTCGCGCGAGTTGCGCTACCATTCACGGAGTTTCCAAGCTGTCAGAAAACGAAGCCACAGAAGATCCAAATTGATATCTAGACCATACCTGAAACTTCAACACTCCCTCCTGCTTCTTCAACGCTGATCTATTTCCTCTTTCCACACACCCGCATTATCTGTCTGCTCGCTTAGTAGCTATATTCTCTTCGTCGTTCTCTTTCTGATTCTCTTCCTCACTCCCCGAACCGAGCCCGCTGTCCAAAAAGCAAGAACACCCGACCCAAAAATCCTGAAACTCAAAATCCTCCCCCGGGAGCAGCCTATCTTCAGTACCTCTCCAATCATCCTGTCAATCAAAAAGCAAGCTGAAAAGACAAGCGTGCTGCAACCATGCCGTGAATCAGTCTCACTCCTCTTTCTCCTCCTCCACTCCTCCCGGTTCAGGAAGCTAAATTAACGTCGATTTAGAGTTGCCTGTTCAACGGTCAATTGGTCGCATCTCATCTCCAAGGCTGTTGTCTTATCCTACTCGGTACCTCTTCCCGAGCATGCATGCAGCTATCTCTTGACATTTGTCGTCGTCCAGAGACCTTCCAATTCTGCCCATCCTATCCAGAAAAGAGATTACCTCAACGCATGTTGTAGAGCACACGGCACGTCCACATAACGGGAACTTCAGACGATGCAAAAAGCAACCCAACTGCCACTCAGCCTGCCGGCCACTGAGAACCATCCCGTGTCTATCACCCGCGCCCAAACTTGGTACTCGGCGCAATCATGGCGACATGGTATGGCACACGGCGCCGAAGCCTGAGAGGCAGGAAACGGCACAGGACAGAAAGACCAGGTACCATACGCCACAGAGTATGACAACCAATCCTCACTCCATGCCTCATGCAGGAAACCGTCATCTGCCCTTCTCGCGCATGAATAGCAAAGAAGACGATCATACGGCAAGGCAGATTTTGCTCCTCTTCTAATTAAATTTACTTCCCCTATTTGCCGAATTTTGGGATGGCTTGATGGCGAGAAAAGAATAGTGCCGAGGTGGTGTCGTCAACCTCATTTGATGATTCCGAGTGGACGTTCGTTTTCCAACACGGGACGGCAGAGGATGCACCTACCTGACTCCTTCTAGAAGGAATGGAGGCTTCCATTTCGTATTCCTTCTTTTCTTCTGTTTCACAGACTCAACACCACCACCGACAACAGCACAACCTCAATCCCTCCACATTAAGCTGCATCCGTGGCAATTCGCCTGCCCTACCCTCTTCAACCAAAGGTGCAAATTTCACTTCAGCCCAAACAGTCGTCTTGCTAGAGTCATTACAGTAGCAAGTCAACAACATACCGTGTACTTTTGCAATTTCTAGCTAGGTCTGCGATCACAAAACCTAAACCCAGCCTGCCACGCTCTTCCAGAACCACGTTCTAGCACCACCACATGGCAACCAGGGCACGCCGTCGCCCGGGTAGTAGCATAACTAAAGTAGCTAACAGATTAGCCCATCGACGGCGCAAGAAGGTAAAGCGTTTCAGCCCGAAAGCCGCAAGTCATACAAAAACAGCAAGATCTTCTCTCTTTATTTCAGAATCTCAGATTCTCAGATCCGATTTCGACGATCTTTACTCTCTTCGATTTATTCTCCTTTCTCCCCCGAGCTGAGTTCTGATGGTTAGTCTCTTTCCCGAGGTGGGACACGAGAACCTGAGACACAACATCGAATTCTCATTGCAGGAAAATCTCCCCGTAACCTAATCTTGACATCAAGAGCGAGAGATCAGCAAGGTTTGATATCAAATAGACACCGTCGAGGCGGACGGAGTAAGCAGCCGTCCACATTACGGTACAGAGTTAAAATCCACATTCCACTACTTCCCGTCTGACAGACGGAAGTATCCCCAGCTCCAAGCCGTCCTCGTGTTTCTGGCGTATTTCGATTTCACTTTGTTACTTCGTCACTTCATCGACACTAGGAAGTATCTCTAGATTGGGTATCAAGATCTGTCTCTAGCATCTTCGCATCAAATCAAATCTTATCCGCACATGCATATGCATTCGCATTCTATTCCCAGTCTCATCCATCCCCCACCTTCTGCGTTGTTTTCCATTCGTCCTTTCCTTCCATCCATCCATTTCCCATACACACTATTTCGTCTGATCTTGTTTGATTTGCACTTTCGATCTACAGGCCCGGTATCAAGAATCAAAAATGGTCTGATAATTCATCAAACGGTCGGTGATCTCCCATTCCAGTACCTGGGTTTCGAATGGACAGCTCCCTCTAGCTTGTTGATATAGCCTTTCCCCAGACAGGAACATGTTCCGAATCTAGCAAAGGAGGCTTCTCTGGGGTATCAATGCCCGAGCTAGAGCAACCATATTTGTCTGTCTCCGGAGGGTGCTTGAATAAGCGAGCAAGTGAGAGCGCAGAAATCAGTCTTCGAACCGGAGAATGGAAGCAAGCATCCAGCTTCGAAGTTCAATACCCAAACCCAAATCAACCTAATAGGACAAAGCTCTTCTTGTAGATATCTCGCAGCTAGGTTCTTACTTGCACCTCTCCTATCAACTATACACTTTCCTCAAGCCCGTTCATCCCAGCAGTACTTCCGGCTTTCCCATCCGGATCCAGACCCATTATTTACCATTCAATCCCATCGTCGTCGTCAACCTTCCAGCAAGCACTCCCATGTCTTCTTGCACCTCCGTGCATCAGGCTTCAATCACGGGTTCGGAATCTCCACCGCCCGTCTAGTGCGAAGCACATAGCGAGGCTTCACGCCCTATCGCAACGATCCGGCTCCAACGGTCTTACCCCTGCGCGCCAACCCATCCCAATCAATGAGTCTGGCACACTAGGCTATCTAGCGATCTGATTAGCTGTGAACTAGTCACTAGGCGGAAGTGTCAATGCGTAGCTTCCACGCTTGGCTTTTCGATTGCGTGTTCTCGATTAGTGTTGGGTTTTATGATCGGTTACATCAGATCGATGACAAGTACTTGCTTTTGTGAGATGGGAAGATCGTGGGAGAATAGTTGGATTGAGACTGGAGATGAGGCTGAGTGATAGGAGGTTGCCGATCTCTAGATGTCTAGATGAAGTGGTGTTGTTGGGGGGATTCTAAGCGGGAAGCTGTAGAGGAGGGCATTCGAAGATATATCCTGTGTGCAGTGTACTAATGCCCAGCATATCATGTGAGAATACTAATTGTTCGATTCTAGACCTTATGTTTATATGGGCATCTCCAGTGCCCTTCAATTAATAAACCATGATTGTCCCGGGTTCCACGGTCGCAATCTTCAAGTGCAGTACTATACAATGTTACCCCGGAAACAAAGAGGACGTCCTCCCATGAAACTAAGTCCAGAACAAGGCGAGCCCAATATTACAACATCAATTATACCATCACATCGGCATATTACCAAGTCACCGGATCTCGAAATCAACACCTGAGGTAGCGTTTCAGCCGATCGAGTCGCATGGCAGTACATCGCATCTTATGCTGATCACTAAGACCCTCGATACGACACTGTATCAGACCAACAATGTCACGCTGCAAAGCATATCGTTTGTCCCCTCGTCTATCGCATCTGGAACTCTTATCCTATAGGGACATATATCTTAAGATCGCGATAACGGAAGTAGAATGTTCGACAAGTGCTTCTAGAAATAGATTAGATAGTAGTAGTCTGAGACATGATGTACGATACCGACGTACCGCCAACTCGGGTACTTGGTCGGTATTGTTTCATGATGCTTGATATACTGGGAGTGCATTCGGACCGTGAGATGGGAATAAGGCTTCGCATCGGAACATCAAGAAGCGTGTGAGAGATCGTATACTTGCGTAAACTTCCACGTACTGCAAGTCATCGGACGTTTCGTAGCCATATACCACATGGTGCACTCAAACACAGCTGCACTCTCATTCCACCCAATGATAGAGCATCGCGTCGCAATGAAATACATCCATCCATCCATCAGAAGCGAACTATAAACAACAGCACAATGGCTTTCTAATTCTAGCACATGGGGCATTCAAGAATTACACCCCTCCATCTCCCATGCCTCCATCAACCGAAGAATACAGAACCTCGACCCTCCCAAAACCTACAGTGTCAGTTGCATGTACGTTTCAGAAGGCCGAGCACCCTATCCCCGCACTGCAGCATGCACATCAAACCCTCATCCCTACCATCCCTACTGCACGCAACACCGAAACATCACACTGACAAACCAGCAAAAGATCGATTGAACCATTGATTAACCCCTCCCTCCTTCGTGTAAAAATCCATCCTGCCAATTTTACCCAACCTTACTCAGCTATTTTTACTTCCAAGCACGATGTTCATCCGCTCGCTTGCTCACTTCCTTCTCTCCTGTTACAGATTCGTAACCTAAGATAACCCCCGATTCCAGAATCAAGGTTCGATCTCGGGGATTTGATTTGTAATAATGTACGGAGTGTACTGCAGTACGGGGTAATACTGGCGAGCCGGGCCTCTGGATTTGCTGTCCTCCCTGAGCTTCCAAGTCCCGGTGGGCTTGTAGCTGGGCTTGAGGTAGCGGAAGATTCGCAGACATTTCCCTATCTCGTCTAGGTTCACCCTCTCACCCTTCTGAAGTGACCCACCAACCAACCCCCTCGCCAATTTGCCCCACCAAGAACAACAACGTCCGACCCAGACAACATCTTCCCTCCTCGCTCACATCACATCACATCACATCACATCAACAAAGTGCAAAGCGAAAACCCCAACAAATCACACCCTCCAACTTCTGACTTCATAGATCATGATAACCAACACTCATCATCTGCATCCTCTCCATCACTATCTGAAACTCTCCCATCCAACCAAACTCACATCATCCGCACTCGCACAGACAAAATTCCTGCGCACAGATCACTCCGTGCGCCGCCACCACGCTCTCCCCCCAATCTATTGGTATCCGGCCTGGCCGCTTGCGCAACAACACAGACATCTCAAGGTAAAATGATGAAGAGGATGATGATGATGTGCTGGTAAGGCTATCACTTGATCTGCGCCAGGCCGAGCGTACAGACTACGCACGGTATTTCGAGCCAGAATGGTATTAATGTGCCCCCCGTTGATAGAACGGTACGGCAAAAGCAAACTGAAGGGTCGATCCGATTTCCGGTTTCCGGAAAATGGATATCGAGGGTTTCCAGATCGGCATTTTCTGGATGGCTAAGAAAAGGGCTCTTAGTGGTTCGGTGTTCCTTTTACGGAGTGTGAAGAGACTCGAAGTTCGCAATGGCAAGATACATATTCTCATGCGTACAAAATCTCTCCGGAGATTCGAAAGAGGCATTTCAGCAGTTCCAGCTCATCAGCTATCTCACCATCCGTTCATCCCTACCTATTCACTTCATCTCGCAATCATGATCGTCGCAGGGTTCTCCACAATCCACATCCCTCCCATCCGCTCCACGTTGTCAATGCCGTCCGTCTTTTCGGCATCAACAACCCCTCCTTGCGAATTTACAGCCCGTCTTCTAGTCTTCTCCACTGCCTCAGTGCTCTTGCCTGCAAGTAACAACCCCGCAATCAGATATATTCTATGAGTAATATGACAAGGTTGAGGTATGAAAGTCTAGAATCATCAGGCGATTCCCAAGCCTCTGGGACGGGAAGGGTCCTCCTTGTAACGAATTTATCCGTCTCTGGTGCACCACACCATCCCTCACAGTCGATCTGAACAACTACAACGCATGAACATCTCATTTTCATTCCTAGAGCTCTAGAATATCTCGTATTCTTCTCCTCAAGAGAATATTTAATTGATCTGCGATAGGATGAACCCTCTTCCTTTGCTTCTGATCTTCGATCGATCGTCTTCGCTTTCACTTTCGCACGCTCGCTTCTTTTTGCCTCGTGCAGCAGTTCTCAAACTCGCCGGTGTTCTCAGCTTTCGTCGCCACTTTCATAGCTTCTCTCTTTTTGAATTTCAGGCATGATCGTAGAACACCTATCCCCAAAGCTCAAGCTCAAGTTCGAAGCTCAGCCCCAATACGAAAGTCATTCGTGTTCCTGTTTCACACCATTGTACGGACAAGGAACCCTCCCTCGTTCTTCTCCACAGATCTACAGCACAGCACAGTTCATCCCTCCAACTCCATCTCCACCCAACAATTCAATTACAAGACTTGAAGTTTTGGAAGTCAGGTCGTTATATCCCTCAGTCGATCACTTGCTTACTTACCCACCTACACATACAAGAAGTCCGTGCCTATCCATCAAAGCAGCGCACGCTCTCTGCCTGTCTCCCGAACTGGTAGTTGCTCTGCATTCGCACATACATACATGCAGTACATACGTACATATCCATGATTTCAGCTCCCATGGTATCATACAGCACTGGCTACTTTACGACCTTGCCACTCATTCAATACTTACGTCAAGAGGGTATCAATAATCGCTTTTCCAGATCTCCTTTCTCAATATCCATTTCCAAGCTGATCATCACGGGTCATTGCGGGTGTGTATTACAGAATATTGGTCCCCGTGTGTAACTCTCAGCCCAGATATCAGCCCTTCCTATAGTTGTTGTACAACATCTCACCTGAGACAATATCTCAAATACCGTGCCTTCAGCTTTACCAAAAGCTGAGGGTGCGAAAGTACGATGTTTACATTTCCCAGTCACTCGGAGTCAACTCAACTCACACGATCCATGATGGCCATTACGTGCTGTACACATACAGAGAACAAATACGACATACGAGTACCGAGCAAGCGAAGCGAAGTGGCAAGCAGAATAACCTACCCGAAATACTCACCGAAATACTCACTGTTCCGCAATCGGCTCGTGTCAGCATAAACATGGCCCCTTTCATGCATGTTATGTATTTGTGTGTCTGAGCTTTTTGAAAGTTCGACCGGTGTCTTCATAGTACGCTCTAGCTCTTTGCTATGATGATCTGACTCCCAGTTTGCCATGCTCTCTCTCCTTCGGACGTCCGAGCTTCTGTCTAATCCCAGCTTGGAACAGCGAGAATTGGACAGCTACATGGTATCATTATTTCGATTGCCTCCCCAATAACTCATCTTCTAATTCTTTCATTCAACAGGGAGATGCGAAGTGAATGAGGCTATCCCACGTTCCGTCATCGCTTGCAGTCGTTTCGTTTCACCAACATCTCGCCTCCCTCGCCTCACCAGCACGGAAAAACAAAATACGCATGTTTCGTTTCAACTAAACCATACGATGTGCAACAAACACCATACAGCCCTCCCTCTTTAGATTGTTCCCAGTGTTCGATGAAAGAGTCTGCTGAAAATAAAACATGGCGGAAAGCTTGTTTGGAGATCGGGCTGCCGTTGGTAGTGTCTCGAGCTTCTCTGATTGGCACTTTCTCGCTTCGATGTAAGTCTCGCATCGAAGGGTCTGGGGGAGGGAACGGGGACAGTAAATTAGGAATAGGAATTGCGGAGTGAGTAAGATAGGTTTACGATGAGCACGTAGCTGCGTGACTAAGAATAGCTCAAGTGAAGACAGAGACATAAGACAGTCCTCACTGGCATAGGAAAAGATTCTCACACTTTCTGCTGTTTCGGAAAGAAGTATTGCCGTGCATCTGAACAGACCAGTTTACTCTCCAGATTGAATGGTATCAAGATTGATCTTTTCAAGTCCAGTGACACTAAACTTTTCTAACGGCAAGTCAATTTACCAGTGTTGAGAATCCTCACTTTCCGGCCGGTAGAGGAAACAGCTTGGTGCTTGAGGAATATCCCCTAAAATAATCACTAAGACATTGCCACAAGCAAGCACTAATTTTTTTCTTTTCTTGAAATGCAAATACTGACTGTCAAATCGCTAGACATTAGTATCACAGTTGAGTGCTGGGAAGGAGTGCCGTTTACTCCTTTCTCTCCATGGACTCGCTTATGAATGAATATAGGGGGCGGGGTAGCTCCTTCTAAAGTAAACATCACATCACGCAAGCCTGTTGTTCCGCAGTCGCTTCTTTCTCTTCTCTCATAAAAGAAATCATGAGGGCCTCCTCTTCAGCGTAGTGAAGAACGAAATTATTGTACCCCTATCTCTTTATAACTAATATTACTAATCTTTTGTGTCCCTTTCGACAAGAACCATGTCCGGCGTCCCATCTGGCATATCGATCAGATGCGAATGTTGACCTTTGTATTGCCCTCCAAAAACGTGAGCAATTGGGAGTACAGTAACGTCTAGGAGTCAAACAATCGCAGCGCTGATTTGGGCGGCGCAGATCTTCTCGAGGGTAAAACGGGGGTTTTTGACAGTCACATCTTTGACATCGCAGAGAACAGCTTAATTCATGTATTATCATTGCTCTCGATGATACAGAATTAGAATTGTCTTGAGCTATGGTTCTGTAGCCGCCTGCTGAAGGGATGGTCTCTGGAGACATGCAAGGTTCACGGCGACGCCTTTCCAACGATGCTTGCTATGGGATGCGTTAGTAACTGGAATTCAGAAATTATATCATATGTACTTGTAATGCTGAAACACTGTCCCCGTTCGTGTGCATGACCAACTAAAGTGGAAACAGGCCAATTTCTCGTACTCGTTCAGGGTCGTTTGGAGAATCGTCTCTAAGGCTTAGGGTTGTCCTGCCGCTCGTTTACCTCGTACTCGGTCGCTTGCGACGCGCTGCTAGAGGCATCGCCCGACATTTTCGTAAGCTTCCCGTTTCATTCCTCGTACTCTCTTTCTACAATTGCATCGCTTCTGCTCTCACGTTCCTCTCAGCAAGTAGATATGGACAATTCCTCAGTATCAATGAAGGCGCCCCGCAGGCCCCATAACAAGTCTCGGAATGGCTGTGATACGTGCAAGCAAAGACGTGTAAAGGTGCTTCAACCTTTCAATTCAAATCAAATCTAATCCATCTAATACTAAGTGATGGAGCATGCTGCTGATCTCTTGTATCGTATTGTGATGAGAAAGGGCCGCCATGCGAAAGATGCGTTGCCCGCGGAGCACAATGTCGTTATGCAAATCGCCAAAATGAAGACTCATCTCAATTATCCGCAATGTCTAGAGGGCTTGGGTCGACACACGCGCATACGCCATTTCACAGTCCATCTTTGGTCCTCAGTCCTAGTCAGAGCTCGAAGGCATCTGTAAGACTCCTCGAGCTAGAGCTTCTGTATCGCTATTCAAAGACGTACAAAGGCTTCGCCTTGTTCTTGTCTGATAAAGAACTCTGGGAATCCTTCGCTGTCGAAGAAGCCCTGAAGTTCGAGTTCCTAATGATGGAGATACTGGTGCTGGTGGCACTGCATAAAGCCACGGAGGTACCCGAGTCGGCATCTGAATACGTCAAGTATGCTTTGGAATGGAAGAATGAGGCGCTTGTACTCGCCCATGATGCACTGCAAAATATCAATCAAGGAAACAGTGGAGCTGTTTTCATTTTTTCTATCATGACCATGATTTGCCATTGTTCCACCTCTGTCAGTACCTGGTATTAAATCCGGAAGTCCCTTTGCGAATCTTGTGCTTTTTGGGTTCCAGAAAGGCACAGCTTCTTTCCCCGGTTAGTTTCTCGTCGCGAGCAGACAAAGTGATCGCGAATTAGGGTGCCGTTCCGAAATCTCTCTACCAGAGAAGATGTTATTTCTGTATTCAGAAAGTCATTTGCATCACCTCTGAACGCTGACATGCTTCCCCATAACCACAGATATCTGCAAACGTTTGCTCGAAACAAGTCCTTTCGGATGGATTTTGGGACCGAAGTCTCCAAACAGCGACGCTACAGTCAACGAAAACCTCGACATCGCCATTCAGCGCCTAAAAGAATTGAACACCGGCTACACAGAGCATTCCGACACTGATCCTGCCGTATATTCTAATGCGATCAACAGCCTCTCCTTCTGCTCCGTGTGTAGTTGAGGTCGTGTACTAGCATGGCTCGCGATGGCAGGACCAGACTTCCTGTCCAAGTTGAAGAAGGAGGAGCCCATGGCATTGCTAATCTTGATACACTGGGCGGTTCTGCTAGAGTCTCTCACCGATCTCTGGTGGGCGAAGAATGCTGGAAAGAGACTGGTGGAGGACGTTGTGACTGTTCTGGAGAAAGTAGCTTTCAGTTCTGGTGCCCGCCGTTGGCCAGGGTGGGCAGAAGCCGTGGGCTGGGCAAGATGGGAGGCAGCAGTAGGAGCAAATATTTAGACCGGGCATATGGCCTGGTTGAGACATGTCTCTAACTGTAGAGACGTTGTGGACATGGCTAAGAATCGATTCACATACTTCGGCTACGACGAAACTGCCTGCCACGTAGAATAATGGGAAGCAGGAGTTGAAGCAAACTCGGCAACTAATATTGAAGCCCATCAGTCTTCCCAAGAGGCCGTTTTTTGGCATTTCAGTGGGTCTGATGGAGCTCTCTGCTAGGTGATCTGCATAAACGAAAACAAGCGAATAACCAGGAACGAGAACGAGAACGATGGCGAGGCATAGTCCAGTTTCCCGTCTATCATTGGTCCAATCAACTTAACCAATCTGGAGCTGGGTATTGGCTCTTCTTTCATTATTTCGGTCGACCGTTGTTATCTTCCTCCTTCCAATGGCGGAACATAGCAAGCGACAACGAGAACGATAACGAGGGCGATAGCGAGCCAGCCCTAACCTTTCCTGAAGTGGGCCATGAATTCCAAAGCAGACCTCACTCGAGACTTCATATATAATTGCTTGTCCGTCGTACCGGTATTGTGTTCATATAACACGGCAAGAAAACATCAACTTCAATCACTGTCCGGCAGTCTCGCGTAAACATACAGGCGCCTCTTTCACTTGGACTTTTCACCAATTCTGACCTTCCACAAGCAAAGTAACTTAGCGAACAAAACTCGAAAAATGGCCGAAACAGCTGATCTCTTCGAATACAACCCGTCCTTAGCAGCTGCCGTCATTTTTGCTGTCTTGTTTGGTTTCGCCACATTCACTCATGCGTACCAACTGGTCCGAACGCGGACATGGTTCATGTTGGCTTTTCTCATCGGCGGCGTATGTGAGTATCGTCTCTCAAACATCCAGAGTCAACTCCCCGCATCATATTAACGATAGCTCCCCTGTAGTTGAATTCGGTGGCTACATTGCTAGAGTCCTCACCGCTCAAGAAACCCCCAACTGGTCAATCTGACCCTTCATCATCCAGCATCTCCTCCTTCTTGACGCGCCGGCTCTGCTCGCAGCGAGTATTTACACGGAACTCGGTCGGATTATACTTCTCGTGCACGGCGAAAAACATTCCATCATTTCGCGAAGATTGCTAACCAAGGTATTCGTCGGCGGGGATATTGTATCGTTCTTGGCCCAGGCCATTGGTAAGTTCAAGCCCTCCATACCGCAGAAGTCATTTTGGACCTCTCTTTCTAAACGGTTCTCTTGACAGGCGCAGAGAGTATGGCAGGCAGGACATTCGGCATCGGCAATCCAAACCGGCCAGACAATCATCCTCTGCGCTCTTGTGGCACAGATTCTCTTCATGCTCTTCGTGGTTACAGCAGCCATCTTCTATCTCCGACTGCTCCATTCACCAACGCGGAAAATTCTCACTGATGCAATTCCTTGGCGGAAATACATGTTTGCGCTGTACGCCAGCAGCTTCTTGATCCTTATTCGATGCGTGTTCAGGCTGGTAGAATATGCCCAGGGTAGGACGGGTTATTTGATGTCGAATGAGGTTTTTCTATATCTGTTTGATTCGGTGCTGATGTTGGGTACGATGATCACCTTTGCGATTATACATCCCAGTGAGGTGAACGCTTTGCTCGGAGGGGAAGGGTCATAGGCTGTCAGAAAGATTGTGCAGGTTTACAGTATGGTCTGAGAGCCAGATGTGGTTGATTAGATGTTTTGTTTTCTGAAAGTCGCTTTCATTGAACAGGCATTCTCGGTGGAGAGGTAGTAGATAGTGTTTTTGTATTAGTATTAATCAACTATTTCTTGGTTCCCTATGTCCTCGGGCCTACTTTATAGTTACACCCCACCAGCCTGTCCCGCCTCCCTCGCAACATTCATAAAAACCTCCTCGAGCGTTGGGCCTGTAACAGTATACGCCTGAATAACCTTTCTACTCGCCACTGCCGTGGAACTGCCTCCAGCGGCAGCACCAGCAGCACCCGCACTTCCACCCTGTCCAGGGCCCGTCTCATCTTCATTCTCATCATCCTCCTCAATGGCATCTCCCATCAACTCCTCCATGACCCGCATGATACTTCCCAACACCCTCTTTTCATGAGGTAACTGCCACCCGACCTGCCCATGTGCATCCGTATACCCCTTCACCATTCCCTCAAACCTCCCTTTCACGATACTCTCAACTTCCGCAGCACTCAGCTCCGGTACGCGAACGGCACGCATGCTATATGCACCACCATGGCTTTCCTGGAGTAAGGCGAGAGTCCCCGTGGCGAGCATCTTGGTGCCCATGATAGCTACGTTTGTGGCGAGTGCTTCGGCTTCTTCCATGCTGTGGGTAGTGAGAAGGATAGCGCGGTTGGCGGAGATGGATTGTAGTGCTTTCCAAAGGATGCGTTTTGCGCCAGCGTCTTGGCCGGTGGAAGGTTCATCCAGGAGGAGGACACGGGGGTTACCTGTTGATTCTGTTAGTTGATTGTACCCATCATGACGTCTTGAATTGGGGACATACCAAGAAGAGCGATAGCAACGGACAACTTTCGCCTTGTACCGCCGCTGAGAGCTACTACTCTCAGATGTTCATACATTGTGATGTTGAGCGCAGCGAGGATTCTGTCGACGTTCCCTTCGACGTTCTTGAGACCCTTCACAGTGGCATAGAAACGGAGAGTCTGTCGAACAGTCAAATTGTCGATCGCGTCATCTTGAGGACAAACTCCGATGTGAAGTCTCGCCTTCTGTGGTTGGCGAGAAACCGATATGCCGTCCAAGTAGATGTCACCGAAGTTCGGCTTCAGCTCTCCGCGGATCATGTTGATCACTGTCGTTTTCCCTGCGCCATTGCCACCTAGAAGCGCGAGAGTCTGGTTTGCTGAGATGTCGAATGAAACGTTTTCAACTGCGAACGTCTTGCCGAAGTATTTGCTCACACAAGAGACCGTGAGGATTTGCGGTGAGTTCATTGCGGCTGTTTCATTCTTCTCTGTCTGGGCTTGGCCGTTCGAGGGTGCTGGATCTCCAGACTCCACAATGTAGTGGAGACGGGATGGAATTCCTCGGTGGGTGATGTTACGACGAACCCAGTCTGCGCTGCCGTATTCGTAGATAACCAAAAAGGCGACGAGGAACAGGATTTGAATGATCAGGTTGGTGTACACGGAGCCATATCTGTTGTAGCTGAACGGGGATGAGATATCGTTGTCGGCATACTTTCCACAAAGAATCTCGAAGCTATTGCTTGACAGAAACAAACCTCGAACCAGGTTTGCACCCGGTGATGACAGCCCGAGCCCGAACTGGATCGAATTATAAGTCTCGAACAGAGCGCTCTCGTCGCCGAAGGAGGAATTCATGACATAGGCAACGATGTAGAGTACGGTCAAAAGTACATGTAGGCCAGCTGCGATCGCAAAAGCTGCCTTCTTGGTGAACAGCGAGATCACATATGTGCCGAGATATGTTGCCAGCCCGAAGAGGATGAACACACCTAAGAGGTAAGCTGGAGCATACCATAATCGTTGAAGACTTTGCTGGACGTAGAGCAAGCCCCATACAAACAGAGATTGGAAGATGATGAATTGCATATCGAATAGTAGATAGCCGGCCCATAGCGCGAAAGGCGACACTCCATTGGAATAGTGCAAGGCTCGAACTCGGTTGTTCCTTTCAAACGAGGGGTAAATCACGGCAACACTCGTGGCAGCAATGAATGCAAGCGAGATCAGGACGGCGATGGGCATCGCAAAGGTGTTGACTTTGTTCTTCGGCATTCTCATGAGGCGGACGCTGGCGGTCGATATCTTCGCTGGTCCATTGGTGACTGTTGTGTTGCTGATTCGATTCGTGAGCAAGCTAAATCCAACCATCTGGATTCCTGCTTGATATGCTCCTTTACTGGCACTATAGAAAAGTGTGGCTGCTTCAGAGGTCGGGGCGTAAAGACCAAAGCTATAATATCCATTCTGCGAGCTGTTGGTAATGCCAGCTATCATCTCATCCGTGCTGTTCACGAAGCCTCGAGTCGACAGGGATTTGGCAAGAATCTCACTGGAGTTGAGAGGTGGGGAGCTTGTGTAGGATCCATTTGGTTGGTATGTATAGGCAGGGTAGTCACTGAATATCCGGCCGACAACGTCAGCATAAATCTGGTCTTGGGCTCCGCCGGTGAAGGCAGATGTTGGGCCAAGGTAAGTCGACGAACGGTTCTGATAGCTGTAGATCGAAGGGGCATCATAGTAATCAAGTGGAGCTAGAACTGGATAGCCCGCCTCTTCCGAACTTGATCCTTCAGTGGCGTTTCTGAGAAGTATCCCGTTTGTTTGGCAGGTCTGGAGCGAGTCAAACTTGTACATAAATTTGACCAGGGCAGACGCGATGATGATTGGAATGATGGTGTTGATCCCATAGCTTATCCAGCCTGCCTTCTGGCGAAGAAGGATATATCTTTTCTTGTAAAGTGTAAGCACTTGTCGTGCCAGACCAATGGTATGGCCGACATCGAGGTCGATATCTTCTGCGTTATCATTTTCAAGAGCAAAGATCTTCTCGTCGATGACGGTATTGGTTTCCTCTTCTCCGACAATTCCGTCACCACCTTGGTCATGGACGGCGGTTTCGGAGGTGACTTTTAGGAAAACTTGCTCAAGGGTAGGAAATGTGACATTGTAAGTAGTGTCATCCTCGGAGAGTGATTCGAGCTCCAGAATCTTCCGTGTCGCCTGAGCCGAATTCGAGCTTCGCCAAACCATTGTATCGCCACTGACATCGGAATCACTGCGGATGATGTAGTCATCTCCATATTTGGCCTTCAAAGAAGTTCCCGGACCCTTGCAGACAAGCTTGCCCTTATTTACTATGGCAATATGATCTGCTAGAATATCGGCCTACAAGATTGTCAGATTTTCGCCACGAACTTCACAAGAAGAATATACCTCGTCCAAAAAGTGGGTAGTCACAAGGACCGTGCGACGTGAATGTCCATTCTGAATGATGTTCCAGATATTTCTTCGCGACAAAGGATCCTGTAAAGTATTAGCACTCGAAATGAAGCAGCGAAGGGCAAGGGGGAGAGTACAAGACCACTAGATGCTTCATCAATACAGCAAACCTTGGATCCTCCGACGAAGGCAATGGCCAATTGCAATTTCCTCATCTGACCACCGCTCAGCGTCTTGGCTTTGGCAGGACCTTTCTCTAGAAGGTCACACTCCGCGAGCACATCGCCGGCATCCTCGTTCGGATTGTGGTATGCAGCATTTTTGAGCTTCCTCCAGATTCTGATATGCTCATCGACAGTGAGATTTTCCCAGAAGACCTGTCTATGTCAGCATAAGATCATGCACTGTGATCAATGGGCATACATTAGACTGCGGGCAGATCCCAAAGACCAGTCCAGACTCATTAAGCTCGAGCCGGGAGCCAACATCCATGCTCGTCATTCCAGCAACACACTTCAGTGTCGTTGTCTTGCCGCCACCATTTGGGCCCAAAAGAAACGTTACAGAACCGGTCTTCACCTCCAGGTTTAACTTATCCACCGCGAGTAGCGGAGCTCCTTTTCTCATGAAAGGCCAGTACCATGGCCGTTTTCCGTTATATGTCTTTGAAAGACTAGTGACTCGGAGTGCGACATCGTCATTGGCATCGATGAGATCGTACTTCCTCTTGACACCCCATAGCTTGCGCTCAACACCATAGGCAGCCGAAGTATAAATGATGATCTGCAGAATGAAGAAAATGACGTACAGGTAGCCATCGAGACGCTGAAGCTTTTCCGAAAATCTATTCGTGTACGCATCCGGGTTGAGGGAGAACGGGTGGAGCAGATACTCACGCAGCGCGACGTCCGAAATGAACGTTGCCCAGGCACAAGGCGGGAATATCAACGACAACGCTAACACCTGAGGGAACTCGACATTCGAGGTAAGCGTAGCTGCTAGCGTGATAAGTGCAAGCGCAAACACGAGTGTTGAAGTGTAAAGCCCGGCGAGCTGAGCTTTGCTGAAGAAGGAAGCGAGAAAATGTGACGACGCAATCATGGAGGCTCCCGCGAGCAGAGTGATGAAAAGGAACAGAATGTCGGAAGTTTCTTTGAATAGTATTTGAGTGAGGATGATCGAGCATGCCAAGAAACCTGGAAAATACACAGCAAAGAACGAGAGCATCGTAGACAGTAGCCTGGGCATGACGGTAACGTTTTGCGCAGCCATCAACTCCGACATTGATGATTCTCGTTCTGTCGCAACGAATGTGCTGAGATCTAGAACAGCAAGATCAGAATATTTCAAATCCCAGAATGAGATGAGTCCACCACCGGAGTGGGTCATATCGGCTTGATGAGAGATGACTTACGATATACTACTCCAATAAGTATCAAGATAAAAATCGGAGCAACAAAAATGGTGACAAGGGACAACCAATACGGTCCGTTCGTGTCGGGCTCTGCCGGAGTTTCGTTGTTGATGGCTCCGAAATAGCCACTGAAAGCCTGGGTTGATGGCCTTGGAGCCGTCGAGAAATTGCCAATCTGGGCATCAACAGCCCATTGTAAGGGGAAAATGCGCCCAGGCAGGAGAGTATCATCCTTGCGATAATCCCAGTACCCGTAACTGTCTCCGATGGAACTATCGATGGCGATACTATAGTCCACATTCGTCTCGTTGAGTGCAGTGAAGATGATTGCCGCAAAACAATCGCTCGCCCCCGTGGTACTCTGTTTGCAGATGTCGAAAAGGGCATTTGGATCATCAGAGACGATTGAATCTACATCTTCTAGTCCAGGTTCACGTAGGACACCTTCGATGATTGGGTCGAGAGTCTCGTTGGAGAAGCCATTCTTGATGAAGACGAGTTTCCGTGACGGGGAAGTATGAATCGCATCGGCCAAGCTTCGAAGCGGATATGAGACTTTCGAGATCCCATAGTCATTCGAGGACCAGCTCGATGTAGTATTGAGATGAACTAGGAAGCTGAAGATGAGGGTGACCGCAAGAGGAAACAAGAACGCTCTGACGAACGTTACTGTTGGCGATTTAAAGAATATCAGCAGGTTCTTGTGCGTGAGTGTAATCGTCTGAAGGTATATTCGACGCCATGTGGGCTGCTGGGCGGAGGAAGACATTTTGGCCTATGATACAAGCAGATCGGAAAAGTTTACCCCAACCTTCGATGCCTCTCGAGGTTTGGTTGGCAAGAATCAACTCGGCAGCGGTCGAGGGAAACCGGAGGATTATAAATTGCGATCCAAGATAAAGGAATGGGAGTAAACACGAAAACAGAATACGGAGCGGCGCAGGAGGTAGTTAAGTTTGTTACCAAGATTATTACCCTGGCTGTGGAACAGGCAGATACATTTGTACCCTGCAGGTCATTTAAGAAAGAATTTCTGTATCGAGAATTCCCATGATGTAGAGCGAATTCCATGCGCCAGCCAACGAAATGTGAAAGAGAGCAATATTTGCGGGGACTGCGCCCATCGCTTGGTCGAAGAGGCTGTGTTTTACGTCGAATTGACGAAGGATTCGAAGATGCCCTAACGAATGGTCTACGCTGGCAGATTCTATACGGGCAATGAGCGCTAGGGTGCATCATATGTTGCGGTAGATTGCGAAATGTCGACCTAAGGCTCTTTAGGATGACATCGAGGTCGTATATTTCCTAAAGTGGCATACTGCTTGGTCTCTGCCACAGGCTTGGCCGCAATCAAAAAGGAGAGTTGGCCCAACGACATTATGTCAACGCGTGGACTATCAGGCACTCGTCTGAGGGCGCTGGAGAGGCTTGAAGAAGCTTAATCGGACATCGCGGTTTGAATTTCCTACTGCAATTGTTGATCAATGGAGAAGAAAGTGGTCGTGATGAAGATCGGACTTCGACTTTCAGGCTAAAAATTGCGTTCTCACGGTCAGATGATCGTCCCGGCATCCTCGCCGCAGCACGGCACAATGCCTGCACTGCCCCTGACTAGAGTAACCAGCACTGCTTAGTTTATCCAATTGACGAAACAAAACATCATGATGTATAACTCAGGCCAAATTTCGCCGTAAGTCTTGGATATGTCTTAGGATATTTACTTAACGAGACAAATAAAGCATCAGGAAATAAGTTCAAAGGTCAACTTTCGCCGTAGAGGATAATGACATCTAAAAAGACCTATGCATCTCTTCTACAAAGGATCGGAGCTCTCCAATTGGCGATTTCTCCAATGGCTAGAATCTTGTCCTTCAAGCGTCAATGATGTGTGCCACACGCGAACGAAACATACTTGGAGAAACTCTATTCAGGGAAATGGGATTCCTGAAGTTCTTTTGTGATGTCAAGGACGTTCGTGCAAAGTTGGAGTCGGCTTTGCCACAGCATTGTTGACATAAGTATCGGCAAAGGGTTCGCCTGCTCCAGTCACAATTCAATTTTCCGTGCAAGCAATTTTGGCTGAGCTAGAAAACATGGGGGGTGTCAGTGCTATGTATCACAATTCGCTCTGCACACAGCGGCCCCCGGAGCTTTGATAAGTAGTACTGAAAAGCGGAGCCGAAGAAATCCATCTGCTCTCCTTGTCGCGATGAGGCCGTCCCTGAGAATTGATCTACTTTTGAGAGTTGATCAAAACAACCCGCCGGAAAGCTACGAAAAGGGCAAGATCTCGACAGCAAATTATCGTTCCCTTTCTTATGAATGCTCCAATGAGAACGGCGAACTGATGCAGACTCTTGCCAGACAAATGAGGTTATGGCCATTCATCCAAAACTTCCACTTCAACTCATCACAAGCTCTCTTCGTCGATGAGCTATATTATTTCCTCATGCAATAGTTCATCAAGATGGCATCCCTACTCTGGCCAATTTGATCAGTCCTCGCATATTGAGCGCGGTATCGTGAATGGTCGTTCGGACATCTGAATTCCTGTTGCCTCCACAAGACGATCGGGGGCAAAAGTAGTCAACGGCTTAGACGATTGAACACAGATGTGAGGAGGTGCTTCCCGTTAAGGAAGATGAACCGAATGTTATGGAGTTGGAATGCTCAGATAATTCTGGGAAGGAATTTTGCAATCGCCAGCAAGCGAAGGATGGTGAAGTGTTCCTCTCCGCTGGTACCACAATCGGAGCGAGACACAGCTCTGTATGCAAAACAATTACGATACCAATATATTGGTGGGCATGCAATAAAGAAGAGGTATAGTCTCAAATGTCCAAGTATTGATGAGATTGGAAAGAAAGAGATGCCTCGACCCCCAAGCCGCCCAGAAGCAAGCGTTTCGGGGCGGGCCGCAATAACAAAACAGGTGTAACCATCCGATGCATCCTCCTCGCTTCCTGCAGCCACTACCCACGCGAGAAGAGGGGTTCCACCCTTCAGTAGCCAACGAGAAATCACACCACCAGATCTGCGAACACCCTGAAGAAGACGTGTACATGATCTAGGGGTCCAGGATGGGGCCAGTCCTCCTGCACAATTACGTACTCTTATCTCATCAGCTTCGTCTTGTCTCTCAGGCTAAAGTCTAGATCTTTGCCACTTCTCATGTGAAGATATATTTCTTGTGTTGTGATTGACTCCCAGAAATCGCTCTTGAGGTGTTGTAGTTGGAAGTTATCTGAAAGACAACCGCTCGAATAAGCTGATTATCAGAGTGGAACGTCATTATGCTGACGCTCATAAGCGCCACCCCCTCCCCATATGCGCGGAAAAACCGCATTGCCCTGCTCGAGAAAGGCATCCCGTTTGAATTGAAGAGCGAGATCCCATGGCACAGTACGACCGAGACACCAAAATACAATCCGCTTGAGAAGCTTCCGATTCTCATTTTCGACGACGGGCGTCCTCCCATCTACGAGTCCTGGTATATCCAGGAATACATCGTACAGAAGTACAGAGATCAGGGGCCGGCATTGATGCCCGACGGACTGGATGACCAATTATTCGTACGTCAAATTCAGGTTCTTGCCGATGGAGCGTGCGATGCTCTCGCGCTGGTGTTCTTCGAGATCGCGAGGGGAGACTTGAAAAGTGCAGAGTGGCTGGATAGGCAAATGCGGAAAGTGAACGGAGTTTTGGTAGCGGCAGACGAGCTGATGAAAAAGAGCGGCCGGGGGAAGTTCTTGGTTTGCAACGAGTTCTCTGTGGCGGATATTGCGCTTGGCTCTATGCTCGGAATGATGAGTATGATCGAAAAGAAGTTTGGGATTGTTCAGTTTTTGGAGAAGTATCCTGACTTGAAGAGTTATTGGGAGTGGTTGGAAGAGCGTCAAAGTTTCAAAGACACCCAGCCAGAGATGTTCGAGCTTACGGAGAAGGTTGCGTGAGAAAGGTAGGAGGTGGAGACTCCTGCATATGTTCCGCTGTATCATCTGTACATAATTGTACATACTTTGGCTCATCGCAAATTCTCAAGGTCGAGGGCAACATCGTCTAGCAATCCGGTCAGTTCGCTGGACTCAATCTGGTCATCCATTTTTTTGACAACAGCTTTTAGCTGCTTGACAAGGCCAGAGAGAGCTGGTAAGCTTGCGACATGTCGTTTCGTCATCCCGCCTGATGATTTGGAAAGAAGTGCTGATGAGAGTTGTAACATTGCAATGTGAAACTCGGTAACAACAGATGGAGAAGTCGACGCAGGAACCTTGATGGATGTGGTTGTTGAGACGATGGTCATCCAGTCTTCCCGTGGGAAGGGCGTAGCCTCATGGTCAATAATGGCAAGCAAGACTCGAACAATTTGCAGTCCTCGCCCGGCTTCCGCAGAAGCATTATTGCTGCCAGACTGCTCCGCCGTGGACTTCAGAGTCGACTTGAGATCTTCAACTACCACTTGCCAACCATCGTGGCCTAGGAACCCATCGATTCCTTCCTCAGTGATCATGATACCTTCTAGTGCAAGCAGGATTGGGTAGCGGAAGTCGAGTGTGCCCTGCGAACTCGTTTTGTAGAGTTCTATGAACATATCCATGAGACCAGCGGTTTCGTTTCGAAGATTCTCGTTTTCATCCTCACGGATCCATATGGCTAGGGCCCTGATACCAGCCAGAATCAACGGATCCGAGTTGACGTTATCTTTCATCGACTCCCAGGTCAGTGTAAGTCTGGTGCCCTCGGATGTTGCTGCGGTTCCACTTCGAGCTGATGGGTGCAGGCCAGAAGCACCAGCAATAGAAGCATCCCATCTATCACGAAGATACTCGATATTGAGGGACATGGTTTCCGCGATGTCTTTCCGGAGCTTCAGCAGTAAATCAGGGGTCATGCTGAATGCCGAGTCGCTCTCATCGTCAAGACTTCGGACCAGAAATCCAATAAAGCTTGAGATGACATCAAAGGCAGCAGCTAGTCGCTGAGAAGTTGCTGGATATTCTCCACTGTTCAATTTCGAAAGTAAAGAGGGGAAGGAAGATCGGACATCAATAAGTAGAAGATTGACCAGTAAGTAGGAGAAAGGCTTGCTGTCGGAGTTCTCCCCAGCATCATGCCTGAACAGTAGCCAAGGGCAACTAGCGGGGTAAGTCTGCAACAGGGCTGCTGCGAGTTGGGTATATGCTGCTCTTCCAGCTGCGGTAGGTTTGCTTGCCACGAGCTTCCGCAATAACAAGATTAGAGGTGCCAACCACTTGGGGTTTAAAGGTATAGCCTGGAATTATTAGCATGCGGACACATGCGAGCGAGATGGAACACTCACTTCTGGCTCTAGCTTGGGTAACAAGTTCCCAACGAAAGCGACGAAAGTCACCGCATCGGTTCCTTTGAAATTAACGATCAGTGCTGGAATCACTTGATTGATGCTTTTCTTGACAGCCTCGACTTCTGCAGGGATCGTAGATGCATTAGTCCAACTGAAATTGAAAATGTCGAGTACAAGAGGGTCTTGGTTGGAGATCTCTATCAAAGGAGATAGATCTTGTACTGCCAGGATCTCCAAGGCACCTTCGGGCTGGCTGACGATAGTCAAAATAGTTTGCAAAATGAGCCTCGTGGTCTCTGGAGGGCTAATTCTGGTAAGCCGAGCTTTTGAAAAACTTGGATCGAGACTTACCTCTGAATTAATGCTTTTATTAAAGGAGCTGTCCGTCCGGTCAGTCTCTTTTCTCTCCGAGATTCTTCGGGTAATAGGATAGAGAACGTGTGAAGGACAGCTACTGCCAAGTCAACCATGTCTTTGGAATCTGACTTGCTGATTTTTTCATTTTGATGAGCGCGAAGAAGTCGGTCCAAGAACTTCGGAGACAGCGCGTCCCATAGTACTTGAAGGTTTTTTGAGTCGTCGATCAGCTGCCCATTATCCAGAACAGTTTTGAGAAGAGCTAGACCAACGAATCTGGACGTGTCGTCTTTGGCCTTGAGGAGCTCTTGCATCTTTTCAAATGTTGTGTTTGGATCATTAAGCACCTCAGTGCTCTGGCTGATACTCTCAATTTGAGATGTTTCTGCCATCTTCAAGTTGATTTATCATAAGCTTATTGGTGACGAAGTGTTGAAGGTTGTGTTTGATTTTGAATTTATCGTCTCTGGGCTGTTGCCTCGAAATCAAGGACTCAATGCGGCCGCAAGCGTCACGGCTGAGCTCAGGCCTAGCCTCAGCGAGCTCAGCCTTGGGCTCTTGCTTCACTTCCCATCGTACAAACCACGAGGGTGCTCAGCAGATATCCATTTTCAAATGTATGAATATGGCGAGCTCATCCGCGGGTTACTTCCCGCCAGTAGAGCAAGCAAGCTCATCGTCCTCCGGCCAAAGTCCTCTAAATCCAACTGCTGTCGAAGATGATAGCGACAATGACGATCCAGTCGCAAGCTATTCCAGGGACCGAACACTGCTTTCCGAAGATCCTCTCGATCAGGATGGCGATGATATAGTATCTTTCAAACGCAAGCCAAAACAGACGACGGGCTCGAGGTTGCTGTCTGCGTTCTCTGGCAGCGGATCCAATTCGCGACAGCCCACACCTTCCCCGAGAACAGGAACTCCACTCGGATTGAACACAGTTGGGAGGAGTAGAGATGGATCGGAAAATACTGGCACGAAGGATGGAGGGCCATTGGATTGGTATGCTGAGGGACCAGGGCGGAGAGTCGGCTATGAAGATATGACGGCAATTGACTGGATCTTCGAATACACGAAGGAGCGACAACGTCTGCGGATACTATACTCCAGTGCTACGGGCTTGGTTGGTTATGCGCGGCAGTTTCTTGATGCTAGTCAAGTTTGGGTCATCCTGATTCTGGCGGGTCTGGCGACTGGAAGCTTTGCTGCTGCGATCGATATCATCACGGATTGGTTGGCCGATCTGAAGACTGGGTACTGCTCTGCGGGAGAGGACGGAGGTCATTTCTACCTGAACAAATATTTCTGCTGTTATGGCTATGATGGATTTTCGCAATGTAGAGATTGGGTGCCGTGGAGTCTTGCGCTTCATACAACTTCATTGGGTGGAAAATGGTTTATAGAATATTTCTTCTTCATAGCATTTTCGGTGGGTTTCGCGATCATTTCGTATTGCAGCGCACTGACTTTTGCATAGGTGTGTTTTGCTATCACGGCAAGTTTGTTGGTAAACGAGTACGCTTTGTACGCAAAGCACAGTGGTATTCCCGAGATCAAGACTGTCCTTGGAGGATTCGTAATACGTAGATTCATGGGTACTTGGACATTGGTTATCAAGTCCCTGGGACTTGTCAGTCACTCCATCCAAGAGATTTCACCCCCATGCTAACAAGTCTAGTGCCTAGCAGTTGCATCTGGTATGTGGCTGGGCAAGGAAGGTCCCCTCGTACATGTCGCATGCTGTTGCGCTAATCTATTCATGAAATTATTTGGAAACATCGATGGCAATGAAGGTAATTAATATGCTGGGTCGCTGGTCTCAACACTACTAATTCGATGTAGCTCGGAAACGTGAAGTGCTATCAGCCGCCGCAGCAGCAGGAATCTCAGTCGCATTTGGATCACCTATTGGCGGTGTCCTATTCAGTCTTGAAGTAAGCCTTTGTGCGAGGCTATATGAGCATATTCTGACAATTGGCAGCAACTATCTTACTACTTCCCTGACAAGACGATGTGGCAGAGCTTTGTCTGTGCCATGACAGCCGCGGTAACACTGCAAGCGTTCGATCCTTTCCGAAGCGGGAAGCTTGTACTGTACCAAGTAACTTACAGTACAGGCTGGCATGGATTCGAGATGATTCCTTTCGCCCTGCTTGGCATTTTCGGAGTAAGTTCTGAGCTGCCGTGACAAGAATTAATAGATAACTGACACTACCGAAGGGTGTATATGGAGGTTTGTTCATCAAACTGAACATGAAAATTGCCCAGTGGAAGAAGGGAGCAACGTGGCTGCCCGGCCCAATCACTCAAGTTGTGATTGTGGCACTTCTGACGGCGCTGATCAACTACCCTAATTTTTACATGCGGGCTCAGTCATCCGAGTTAGTGTATTCACTCTTTGCAGAATGTTCGAAAGTTGTGGATGACCAATTTGGCCTCTGCAAGACAGGATCTGCGACAATAGGCACCATCTTTCTCCTAATATTTGCAGCCATTCTTGGATTCTTCCTGGCTTCGATAACTTTCGGACTTCAAATACCTGCTGGCATTATTTTGCCCTCTATGGCTGTTGGTGCTCTGTTTGGGAGAGCTGTGGGAATTATCATGGAGATTTGGGTACACAATCACCCAAATTTCTTCGCATTCAGCTCTTGTGAACCGGACATGGCATGTGTGACACCCGGGACTTATGCAATCATTGGAGCTGCAGCTGCCCTCGGAGGAGTCACTCGCATGACAGTCTCCATCGTAGTCATTATGTTCGAGCTCACAGGTGCTCTGACATATGTTCTGCCTATCATGATTGCTGTCATGGCCAGCAAGTGGGTTGGGGATGCCTTTGGAAAGAAGGGCATCTATGAAAGCTGGATTCACTTCAACGAGTATCCGTACCTTGACAACAGCGAAGAAACAATCATTCCGGATATCCCTGTTAGTCAGATCATGACGCGCATTGAAGATCTCGTAGTTTTGACGGCAACTGGACACACGATCCAATCGCTGTCAGAGATCCTCGCCACTAATCCTTATCGTGGATTCCCCGTCATATCGGATCCGAGAGACGCAATTCTCCTGGGGTACATATCTCGTGCTGAACTCGAATATAATCTACGATCTTCTACGAAAGTCCCTAGATCTCTACCTCCCGAGACCGAAGCTTTCTTTTCACACCAGCCACTTGCAGATCCTCGAACAACGCTAGATTTGAGACCATGGATGGATCAAACACCTCTCACCTTACCCGCTCGATCCAACCTCCTCCTCACCGCCAATTACTTCCAGAAGCTTGGGCTGCGATACGTGCTATTTAGCGATCGAGGTGTCTTGCAGGGCTTATTGACAAAGAAGGACGTCTGGTACGTGCTCAACGGAGCAGAAGAAACGAGGAGGACGATGGGTACTGATGGAGTCTCTGCGAATACCGGTCTTACAAGAGAAGGTCGAGAAGGAGAAGAGAGGGGCTTGCTGGGGCGAGATGGTGACAGTGTAGATAACATGCCCTTGAGTCCGAGGGAGCATGATACGCCTATATTATGATACCATGTATGAATGCACATTTTGTTTACTGTAGCCTCAAGTGGCCTTTTGCTTGCATGTTGTGTCTTTCTTATGCCTTGGCGTTTTGTCATTCAATCCCTAGGTCCTTTATTAGTAATCGAAGCCCCGCTCGAGAGCTTGTGTCGTCTTGATCAAGACGAAACTACTTAGTACCAACGGAAAGGTAGCTCATCGCCTTAATTCTCAAGCTGCTGCTCATTTGTAGCGCGGTATGTTCATTGTTTTCCTTCACAGTTGTCAGTCTCAACAGGTGGTGCTGCCATATCCGGAAGGTTGTTTGTCCTGGATCTAACTTATGACATTGCAAGGGGCACAATGTCAACTTCCCGAATCCAAGCGAAGGAGATTTAATATCTGGCAGATCCTACTTCCCTTCCTCGCGCCGTAGTCCTCCAAATCACATCTCTCTGCCCGATGTACCAATTACTTCGGCTTCATTTGTCCACTTCGGAGTAAAGTAGCTACTCAATCTCATCTGTTCACGGGAAATTACCGGCGCCTGCACCAGATTCACGGTTCTATTCATTTACTCAATCCGACTTGGCGGTAAGGCTCGCGTAATACCTCAGCGACGATACCAAGCTCATCGCCTTTGCGATCGAACAATCCTTCTCCTCCAGTCTGCCCTCATCGTCGAGGAAGAAGGCCGATCGCCACCAGCACTTGTGAGTCCTTGCTTACGGACTCTCGCTCCTGAAAATTTCTACTTCTTCCTTTCCGCAGTCGTGAGAAATCGGATTACGCACGTCACTCATTAACCTCAATCTCCAACACGCCTTCCGGCTGTCCATCATCGACGCCTTGGCTATCGTGCACCATGTCTTACAGCAGTCCTCATTATCAGCTTCGTGAGCTTGCTGTTCCGATCGCACCCACCTCACGTTACCGCACCGTTTATCCTCAAGAACCCCGTCGCTTTGGCCCGGCTGCCAATATGCAGAGACACAATGTCTTCGGCCGTCGTCTCAGCACAGTGACCTCAACCTCCGCCACTATACATGGAGTCCCAAGCCATATTGCTTCCGCTCTTGCTAGCTGGAGAATTCCCATGGAGAGCTGGATCCACTACTATAAGGGAACCTATGCCTGGCCCGTTGGACTGGCGATTCCAGACCCTCGAGTCTCCCGGTTAGAGCAATCGTTCGCTCTACGAAAGCTTTCCTACCGCAGTACACTTCAAAGATGGCTACCAGCTCTCGTCTACGTCCAGATAGCAACTTGAGTCTATCCAACAGCATACGCCAAAATCGTCGCATCATAAAACACCACTCTCACTCTCTTCGCAGTCAGTATCGTACCAGCTTGCTGTCCAAACCCATCGACTGCCATCGCACCAATGCTCATGGCTGGGATCGTCAAACGAGTGTCAGCAACCATCACACAAATCTCAAGATCTTTGAAGACATGTGCCCACCTCCCGGCTTCGATGACCCCAAGTACCTAGAAGAGAAGTTAAGCGACCTCCGCGCCATCGTCAACTTCATCGTTCCCGCCGGCGGTTTCGACCCCAACGTCAACTATGGGCCAGCCATCGAACACCTAAAATACACTCCCGGTGATGACGTTCAAGGAGTCGAGCACTTTATCCGCCGTGGTGAGGCTCAGGACCCCGACTTCATGGCCAAGCTCGCTGAGTTCTACAATGATGGACCTGGTGACTTCCGTGGCGCGTCTCCGACTGATGATTGGCGCAAAAAGGAGATGGCTGCTTAGCTCCTGTTCTTTAATTACCATCGTTGCTTACCTTGCTTTGGGGAAATTTCTTTCCGACAATGCAGGCAAGGGTCCTTGAAGCAGTAGCTGTTGCGGTCTGGTTAATATGAACCTTCAGGCACAGATTCAATTTTGCTCACTATTTCCCATTGCTTGCTTCTGTTTACTTTGCTTCGTGCCTCCGACGGTAGATGCGGCGTCGGCTAAGGCCATGGTGAGAAAGTGTCACCAAAGCTAAAGATAGGAATGTTTCTGCAGTGAAGTAGGACCGTTTCGAAATTGCTTACTCGTTTTTGCATCCTGCTGATTCCTTGCGCCATGGCTTGATTTCATATTGGATCCATCTGAATCGGTTTCTGTTATTTTTCGCCGACTCAGCTCTGTCCAGATCGTTGAAGTCGATGGAAAAAGGCAGATATTGGCGTGTTGCTGATCTTCCTCTGCAATATGATACCTGTGGCAGGGAGAGCTGTAATTTGTATGGGAGAAGAAGAAAATAGCTCCCAAGACCTATGGATCTCTTAAATCCCTGGTATGAATAGGATGCAGTCATAGTCTGAGATCATGGAAGCTGGTTGAAGTGATCAAAGGATAGAAGATAGCAGTATCCATGATTCGTTTGTAACGGCTATTTTGTACGGTCTGAAAGTTCCATTGCTTGCTAAAAACTATCTAGTCCTTTCATGCCATCGAATTTATTGTCATTGTCGGGAACCATAAGTCTGCATTGCGCCAAGGTCGAGGTGCATAACTCAATTCTTGAATAGCTTGTAATATGCTGAACCTGTTTTTATTGATCACGGCTCAAGCTTGACCAGTTTCGCAAGCCCTCGAGATCGAGATTTTAAGAGAGTGAGGGACTTCATCAACCATGGCAATGTTGTTAAGATGATGAGTGCCACACAAGACATGAGGAGGACATCTTGACCCTCAACAACAGAATTTCTTCTCGGCTTGATGCATTAGTTGAGTGGTTGGTTTCCAGAGGATTTTGCCGACTCATGCGGGTAAGTTATGCCTCATAAATCCGAGAGACTTGCCCACTCACTCTGAGTGTGAAGTACCTATTTTCGTACCCGGTACTTTTGTAATCCCTCTTGGTGTCGACTTGTTGTCACTGACGCGGCATTCGGGCTGAGGGAAAAGTCGGATGCGGACGCGAGGAGCGTTCTACTGTACGATAGAAAACGTGTAGACTGGCTTAAGAAAGGCATAATCGCAGCATTGAACATGGCCCACTTCGCAGGCCCGGTTTACCTTGCTGGTACATTGTGCGCAACAAACAGAACAGCACCGAGACTGTAGCAAGCGTAGGATTAGCACTTGCATTTACATGCACGTTCTGGTATGTTATGTCGCAACTCACCAGGGCAAGATCGCATGATGAAGTTCTTGCTGCTGCTGGGTAAGTTACAGATATCAACCCGGGGCATATTGCTCATACTTTGCAGCTACTGCGCTGTCCTCGTGGTGTTTATTGGCAACGCGAAAGACTCTTGATTGGGACTTACGGCTTAGTTGTGAGTGCTAAAGAGAAATGAATTTACAGTATGTCTCCGCTTCTCTAATAGACTGGAAGTTATGTTTACATTCGGTCAGCAAATGGAGGAAACCTTGGGCCGTTGGGGATGGCAATTTTTGGGATTTGAAATTGTTCAGCTGTTCATTGCAATCATGCGAAGCAAATTTACGAACTTATGACAAGTTCCCTTCACGAGTTCAGATCGCACCCGAATCTCTCATCTATTTGAATCTGATGTGTTTCCTCAGTCCATGCAATACTTTCATTGTTCTTCTTTTTCCGATTGAAGTACCGGAATAGACTTGCACTAAGCTAAATTATTATGCCAACTCGATTTATTTCATTTCTTTCAAATAATGGTCTGTGATCTACCTTGACAACAGATTCCAAAGCTTGAATCGTACTGACTTGCTCAGACAAATTTGAAGACGGTTCACTTCAGCGATAGCGACATTCATGGCTCTGCTTAGGGAGCTGGTGCCCTGAAATTAAATGATCGAGACCCTGAAGCCACCTGTGGTGTACTTCCGCCAAGGAAATTGCGGGGTGACTGAGGGGCAGAAAGGGGGTTCGCTAAATTGTTGTCAAACCAGGGAAGGAGAGAACACTTGAAAGTTGCTGGCTTCAGCGGTTTCCTGAGAATTCGTGTTTGAGTTGACTTCATTTGAAATTGAGCATAATTCACAGTACTGCTTCACGTACTGTATTTGTTCAGCTTCCGTCGTTTTCGTGCTCCCACTGAACCTCCCGCTCCAACCTCAATTGGCAGGACCACATGCTCAGGCTTGACTACGATCTTGGCTCGACACGTATCCTGTAACATGGATATGATACATAATTTGGAGTCATACATACGATACCCAAATACTACCAAAGATAAATTCTTGCCTATGAATTTGATGTTCACTCGATACGACAGGTCCCTGATCTCCCCGCGTACCTTCATCTCCACCCACCTAGGTAGGTACCTATGTACAACTATGCCGATACAGTCAACAATGCTTTGGGTGAACAAGGCACGAAACGAAACAGTACTACAATCAAATTGCCCACTCAAACATGGAGCTGACGAACCTGATGTCCAAACGAAGCCTAGGCGCTGGGAGACACGAGGATTACTCGGGTTTGGCAGAGTCGTGGGCTCAATGGATAAATTGACACATTCTTGCCGAATTTCAGTGGGCCAGAATTTTGGCATCTTGGTCACAAGAACAACATCCTGAGATGAGAAGGTCAAAGGGCGAGAGTAAAAAGTCACGGAAATCTGCGAGAAAGGAAAGGGGTTATCAGTATCACTATCAAGAGAGAAACATGGCTGTGGTATAGTTTAATTGATTTTTGGTATTGCCACGAGTACATTTTGCGTTCAAAGAAGAAGGGGAAGGACTTCTTTGGGAAGATCCAATACGTTCATCCCCGTCCTAGCCTCGCCATGCACAATTTCCTCCGGTTCGGGAGACTATGACGAGAATTATTTATTCTCTGCTGTCCATTCTGTGTGATGAGGTGCTGTCGATGTGAATCCCGGCAGATAACGCAACATATGCAGCACGGAAATATCGTATATTGAGGAGAACGTAGACGGATGCTGCGAAGATAACCGAGTGATGTGAGGCAACATTACTGAATCAAGAGAGGTCGAAGCAAGATCTGTGCTCATCCTCTTTCGATCCTCGATCCATCTTCTGCTGCTTCGTCTCTCTCTTCGACTTGCTAGAAGAGGATGATCTGCGACGGACTAGTCTACTACTCTTTTGCTACTTTGGGCTTCTCTTTTTTGGAGGTACTGCGCTTCATCGTATCAACTAGAACGAAGTCATCCTCGAAGTCGCCTTCAAAGTCTCCGGTAAAGTCGTTGTCAACCACCACATGTCTATATTCCTCCTGGTACTCCAACTCATCCTCGAGTTGAGCTGGGTGTGGCTGCTGTCGCTGCTGTCCAGCGTTCCGCGCACACTTCCCAACATCCTCCATCTTCACCCACTCTCTCTTATATTCAACATATCCCCAATATTGACCTTCGGCCTCCAGCGACAATTTCATAGTCGGCGACAGTGTCACGATGTATGGTACAACATGAAGTGGTTAGGCCACGGCGAAGTCATCAGTGTCAGTAAAGAGATGCAGGAATACTACATTAAAATGTCTGACTACACTTCTGTGGACGTTGCTGTACCATTCGGAGATATGAATACGCAACACATGAGGCTTGGTCATCACGCGAAACCTTGACGGCTGGAGCTAGCACTCTGGAGGATCGGGGTAGGAAAAATATACGAACTCGATATCTCAATTGAATAGCTACTGCCATGACTTTGTTTACCTACCAGGACATATATCTATTGCCATTAGCGTGATAAGTCTCTAGGCAAGAAGCAGCACCATGTATCTGATCCTTCTAGATCTTGCTGAGCTCTGTTTACCCCTCCATTGTTTTCCCTTAAGCGAGAGTCTGGCCTTGGCACTCTATCCAAATTCTAAGAACAGGATTAGGCGAATAGCGACTCACGATACACGAAATTCTTACTTTTAGCGGTCAGGGAAACTATTCAATAAGTACTATACGATTAAGTGTGTAGGATATGGTAGCGTCTACCAGTGGCAAAATTTTAAAGATCAAGGGCAGGCTTGATTGATTGATGATACGCATCCTCACATGATGATGCTACTGGACAGAATTTAAGCATCTTTGATCTAACAGGGATGACCATATCACTAGTGTCTCCATATAGTTTGATGCCTAGGTAATTTGTGTTTGCGCAATTCGTGTCAAGACGAAGCGAGATGACAACCGTTAAGCTTGTCATTTCTTGCTGATACGGCTCTGGAAAAGACACAGCTGCATAATATGAACGTATCGACTACTAGACCGTCTCCAAACACAGACTTTGACGCTACCATGGCTCGTGGTAAGATATGCTCGGTAGATACTGCTGACTCAGTCTCCTCTGAACTCGAAAGTACTTTGGGTCTGAAAACACAGTATCTATCGTAGCCTTGGTCAGTCGCTGTACTGAATCAAAGAAAGAGTGGTAGGCCACCAAATACGTTTGTTTTGGTCCAGCCAATTTAGCTCTAAGTCATATATCTCCAGAAGTCATAATCATTTTCAGTACCATTCCGAAGCACTTGCCCCGCTCTTTGCTAGCCACCCATCTCTTGTCCCGTGGCAAATGAAGAGCCGCAAGATACATAGCGCCTCAGAGCACTCAGGTGTATGGCTAGGAAAAATGACTGTGCGAATCTTCCTGTACTTCGTACTGTGAAGGACGACAACTTTCCATCGGGAAACTATCCTGTGTCATACTCACAGAAGCATGATGCGAGCGAACCTTCAATTTGTCTCTTCTTTCTTTAAGGAGGCGTTTCAAGGAATTTCAAGTACCCAGATATATGATGCGAGTCACGTTGAAACTATCCTTAGAAACTCGCCACGAGCTCTGTGGTGGTGAGTATCTCATCGTGGGCAATGCAGGAAAATGCAGGGAGAGAATAGGCGTTCTGGTCATTCACATTCGCAAAAACAGAATATATATATATTGCAATGTGTAAATGCAGTACCCTCCACAATTAGATCTGGTCAATGTCACAATGTTATTTGTCACATTTTGATCCCTGGCTTTTGGGTCTCCTTTAACTAGAGAAGATTCACCCTTCAAGTGTTCCCGTCAAATGGCTTGATGATGCTTTAGCGAGCCCCTTTGTTTACCCCGCCATTCTCTTGGCACTAGACAACAATTCGTGCTGCATCAAGGTCATCTTCGAGGGGGAGATACTCTAAGGGTTAGAGTATTTGTCTCCTCTATGTGGAATGTTTTGGCTCTACAATATCGCATGTCTTTATCTCGGATGCAGTCCCTGGCTGATGAGCGCATTATAGAGTCATAAGGGAAGTGAATCAAGAACTTCTTCCATCTTGCTTATACTTGAAGAAGTATCCTAAGTCACTACACTTAAATACTCTTTGGTCATCTCTAGATGGCTTAAATGATTCATTGATCATCACGAGTGATAAACACTTTTTCTGAGACAAACTGATCTAGCGTCACGTCGGGCCAACTAAGTCACCGGTACGGAACCTTGGAACTGAATTGCTGTGACTGGTTTCATGTTGGGTCCAGCTCATGTTATTGTCTCTAAGTTCGACATATAGAATTTATAAAGTTCTTAAAACGATGGAAAATAGAGCTCTCTCCAGAATTATCTCTGTTTCAGAGACCAAGTGGTTGCAATTAGACCTGGAAACACCTGTGCTTGCGATATCCAGGAGAACTTCAGTCATTCAGAGAACCTCCACATTTGAGGTATTTTCCTTACAAGATCCAAGTCATACGGCTGCTGGTCAGCCTTTCTGACCTTCAACTTTTTTCTCGCCTTGTAAAGTTGAAACGCGAAGACTGTCGAATCATATCGCTGCGCGGTCCATCCACAATTCCTCAGATCAACTTCCTCATCAAAACATCCTTCCCAAATGTCACTTTTGAGTAAAGTTACGAATCAAGATGAGCGGGTCTAGAAAAGGTACAAATGTCGGGAATGGATATCAATTTGGTAAGTACTGCGATGTCGAGTTCTGATGAGGGGAACTAAGGGATTTTAGGCAAAGAAAATGATGGCAGAACATCGGTCAGTAAGGCACTAAACACTTTCAACATTCCGCCTAGTAAGTTGTAGAAGATTGCAGAGCATTTCTCGCTCGCTTGCTGATTCTTCTCAGCCGCTTCTTTCAAGGATAACAGAACTTCCAAATCAAGCATCCAAGATAAGAATTCTTCGTCGAGTTCTAGTAGGCTACAGACCCTCGCAGAATCCCAGAAATATCTCTGACATCTTTTATAGATATCCAAGATCCCAAAAGCAGTATCACACCCAGTGCTGATACGAAAAGCTCTTCACAACCCAGTAGGTAAACATCCAAAACTTAGTTAATGCTACTAACTTCTATCAGCTAACTTCAAGGATAACGCAACTTCTGTCAAGAAATACGACGCCCCGAAATGACATACAACCATGAGCGAAGATACACAACTTTCATGGATCTTTTTGGAAAAGGTTGCAGTCAGAGTAAGAAAAGTATTTGGTTCACGAGAAGCAACTGATGACGAACAAACTTAGCGAGAATGACCTATCTTGAAATGCTTGTGAGCACGAGTAGATAGACTGCAATGCACTTTCAATGTTTTACTTTACTATGTATCAATGTGTTTCGAAACTTCATTAGCGTAACTGGACCCTCGATGTTCACTTCAGGACTAGACTTTCCACAAGTGGTACAGAACTACACTGAAAAACTCGTTCTAAATAATTTTTGGATCTTTGTTAACTCGACGGTATAACACTTCCCGAAGGAAACAGGCTCGCCTTACTTCAAGCTGTATGTATCAAAGAGCAAGTGACTAATATGAATGAAACATGGTGAAGGAAGACTGTCCATATCGGCCAAGAATGGAAATATGGGGATTCAACGTGTTCCTGGTGCTCGCCGAAGTAGGTACTCGAACTGAATGCAGCACCGCAGTAGAAGCGAAGTCAGCCTTGGGAACGATGACATCTAACCGCAACAAAGAATTTCGTCGAGGAGAACGCTAGCCTAACTTCTGTGTTTATAAATTCCGAGGTAATACACGGAGCAGCACGCGCCAGAGACCATCGGGACCATGCATGAACAGAGGGGAATCTGGTCTGAGACTCGAACTGTGTTCGCTAATCCCAGGGAATGAATGGTCCTTCGAGCAGCTTGTGATACTTGAACAGTTTTTTCAATAGCTGTGTCCATAATGCTTTCTTGTTGTGGAACCACATCTACTCTGTGCCTCTCTGAGATAACAATAGACATACTCCCACCCCTCAGGCCGATGTCTCTTCTGTCTTCTTCGTCTTCTTCTTTTTGCCGATCCTCGGTTGTGCTGCTGACTTGCTTCCAAGTAAACCATGACAGACCAGCAAGACTTGATGGAAAAGGGGGAAATTGGTACTCATTTCGAGACCGATGAAATCAAAGCAATAGTCATTGACGGTCCCCACTCACTGAAATCAGGAGAAAAGGGGTTTCACCACGGTACAGATGATCCAATCATTAGTCCAGCAGTGAAGAGGAAGTCACTCTTGTCTTGGAGAGGCTGGAGCAAGGGAAAGACCACCTCGTCGAATGAGGCCGAAGCTGAGCAGCGAACACAAGACGGCCGAAGGAGCTCCTCTACTTTGGACTCACCAATTTTCAGAAACCGTAAGACACCCACCGATCGAAAAGACCTCAGAAGCAGGATTGACTGATTTGTCATGGGGGCAAAAAGTGCACGACTGCCCTAGAGGATATCCACACCTCTCAGCATTCCTTGCCAGCGACGAAAATTTGATGATCTATCGCCGCTTCACATACATCCAGTCACGACTTATACTAAATAAACAAGATGAGATGCGCCAACTAGAATACGAGCTTGACAGACTGGATGAAAGAGGCAACAACGTCAGTCCAGAGGTTCTGAACCTGACAGGGAGTAGTCAATGCTCGGTTTCGTCACCAAAGCAAGTTCTAGCTCAACTAGGGGTCAAGTTTAACGAGTATGGTATGTCTTCTAACATCACATCTGTGGATCGCACTGATGCAGACGAAGTGACATTACTGAGCAAGTCGCGGGAGCTGACGAGCTTCGAAAGTCCCGGCCAGGAGGACTTTGAAGAACTGTCTAGATTTTTCGTCTCGAATAGGCTTATGGATCCAAAAGAGGCTTACATACGTCACCAAGAAGATCTACTGTCTTTGAACACAAGAGAAAGGGAGTCTTGGCTTGGTATAAAATTGTGGAATATCCTGCGGAAGAATGACAATAGCGCACTCCTTCGAGTAAGAATTCCGATTGCGATAGAACGACAGTACCACATCTAGCTGACATTCAGTGCAGTACATATTCTCAACATCGGTGAGTTGAAAATCGATAGAGATAGGCATATACGCTGACCTGTTGGTCTTCGAGGCCCAAGCCAAAAAGTCGGATCCAGCAAGTGGCGTCGTGATTTGGAGCCGGAGTCGTATGAAGAGATTCCAATTATGCGTCATTTTGACAATGATAATCATTCATTTCATTGCTCCAGTATACTCATTGTGGTATATGGCGCGGAAGAAGCAAACAAATTCATCAACAGCCATCAGTGTTGCTGTGCTGCTGGTGTTCACTTGCACATTGACAGTGGCGCTATCCCAGTTTACAACGGTCAAAAGACATGAGTTGCTGGCTTCTGCTGCTGCGTAAGTCTACCATCATTCACAGTTGATCTTTGCGTGCTAATATTATACAGTTACTGTGCTGTGTTAGTGGTGTTCATTGGTAACGCGGGGCAGAGCTCTGGTGATGCAAGGAGCTGAATGCGTTCGAGACACGGCTGAGTCGGTATGAACGAATCAAGATTCATGGATGGTTATTTGTAGTTTCACAGGTATCGCTCCTCACGTTATTCAAAGATCTTCAGGAGTTCTTAGATAGTCATGTTTGCTTATTTCATTGGCTCGCAGGCTTTGCAGCCAAGCACGGTCAATTATCAAACTGAAAAGGTATTGAATTTGTAGAATGATAGATTCAACGACAAACCTTGTATAAGTTGCTACCGTGAATATGAAGACAGAGAATTGCTTTTCGGCATGTTGCTACAAGACAGGACAAGAATTGAAACTCGACATTTCCTAGGGTAAAAATGCTCATCGCCGTCGTACTCCTAGTCATCCCAGTTCATATCCTCTGGGAGCTGACAACAGACCAACATAACAACAACGCTACTGCTACTTAGGAAGTAATTGAAATGCTTTCCACAGCAGCACACTGCTTCTTGTTTTGCGAATAATCTCTTTCCGAATCATGTGGCCATTGTAAATCAACGACCCCTTCGCGGATATTGCACAGTCCTTATAGTGTTCGTGAGTAACCTCGAGCAGATAGAACCAGATTCTGGGACTGCTGCTTCACATCCCGTAGCCAAAGACCTCTATGGAAGCGAGAAAACGGACATATGAATAGCGTAGGTGGAAAGTTGGTGGTGTATGCAGAGCTATCGTCACTTTATTGGCCCTGCCACCTGGAAGGGAAGGCTGTGGAATGTCATGACCAGTTGCAGGACGATTTGGAGTTGCCATAGCCGATGATCTTCGGGGTTTATATAGACCTTGTCGGTAGAAGAGCTATCAAGATGGTAAAATATTGTGACCGTGTGATAGTATTGCCGACTTTGTGAAGACACAGCATGTGCAGCAATCTTGTTTGCAAGAAGTCTAAATGAAAGAATGCTTATTAATAAAACAAGCTTATAACTACAGCAGTAAAGCTCCATTGTATCTCTGCTGCTGAAGGAGCCCACGATAGGATACAGTTCTTGTTCCTGGGAACGACCAAGATAGGATGTATGTAATTTCCATTCCTCAGACTACACACAGCCCATTTCCGACATCGTAGGCTGCCAATATTGTCGTGTCATTGTATTTCATTGTATTTCATGCAGAGAGTTTGGAAGGACTTTACGCGTAGTCGATATTCGACGTAGAGACCCTCGAGATCGTGCTTGCATTTCGTGTACGCTGAGGTTTGGAATGGGCGGCATCCACTGGCAGTGCAGGAGCAGAAACGGGACATATGAACACCTTGGCCTAAATAGAATCGTGAGTACTACATACTGTCAGCATGTAGGCTCTTGCAGAATTGAAAAGCAACAAATTATAAGCCATTCGCGGACGATTCTCGAAGAAACTAGAAAGTACCCAAGTTAGATCAAAGCCCGACCATAAGGGGGGGAAAGTTGGCATGAAAAGAAATGGAAAAGCAGTCAAGAACGTGTACATGATGGATCAGATTTTCTGTGAGCCCAAGGCTTAAAGTTGGGCGTCCTGATCTATGCAGCAGCCCAGCACCTCTTACTAGAGACCATGGGGAGCCTTAACAGGCAGGTAGTATTTCTATCCCAGGCTTCTCATCAGGCTCACATCTGAGCAGTGTTATGCGCTAGCATTGGGCACTCCGCTCTACGGCTACTGACGCATCAGACATCACTCTTTCACGTGTTCTGGCTCTTTGATTTGCGAATCAAAGCCCGCGAGGCATCGGTTATTCTGCTAGGGATCAGTGGTGTCTCGTCAGTCTAGACCCACAGTTGCCAGCAAATACTACTTGAGTGGCTGGGGAAAGGTTGAAGTTGGGTAGGAGAGATGTTCCCCTCTCTTCCGCAACGTTTGTTTCTCGAGCATCACCCATCGCAACAGTGAGGCACACTTCTACGCTTCACAACAGTATTGTAACCCAAATCGACGGACAGGACTCGCGAGTTCAAGACAGGGCATATCTTGATCATGCTCTACTCTATTTTGAACCTCGCTGCGTTCTCGCCCGCCATTTATTGGCTCACTGAGAGAAATCTGCCTCTCTTCATGGCACTACTCTTCACAGACGAGGCAGACTTAAAGCTGGAACAGCAGCTGAAAGGCCTGGCCGCGGCCGACAAGCCATCCTCACTTGAGAAATTTTCATCCATCATTCCAACCAAGGATTCCACTGTACTTGAAAACCCACAAAGCTCCGTTCAAGATGGAAATGTTTGTCACGAGGTCGCATCGCTGGTGTTGACTCCATTCTGACATATTATAGAAACCATCGCTCGAGCCTCGAACGAGATCATTCAAACTCCCTATCAAGAACAGAAACAAATTGGTATGATAGTCTGCATGAATGAATTGTCGGAGCTTAGAACTATCTAACAAGCGATAGCCTGATCCCGTCTATCAGAAAGGCGACTTCGTGTGGTTGACCGTCGACGGTGAAGAAGGCTCGTTCAAAGTCAACATCGTCACCGATGGCATGTGGAGTCAGGCGAATCAGGTGTGGCAGTACCAAGTCAGGCAGACCGACGGAAAGCTCTACGACAACGGCAATCTGGTTGGAGAGGGAGATTTGCATCGTGCTAAGAAGTAGTGGAGCCTGACGCTTTTCGGGCTGGCAAGCCGGGCGTTGTGAGACCTGTTATGCAGCTAGGCGTTTGGAGGTCTTCTTGCGGGACTTACGCAGCCAATCCAGTCATGTTCTCTGCAATCATAATGAAAGCCCTTGCACTACTTCGAATGGACAGTGATAGGCCAGCCTTGCTCTCATTGCATTTGAGTGGAAAGAAGTCCCTGCGATGCAGGACGATGCTCAACACGATTTGGGCTTCTCTCAACTGATAAATCTCCATTTCATCAATTGAGAGCAATTTTCAGATATTCATTAATGCCTGACTTTAGAGAAGATGTCGACCGCATGGAGAGAGGGCAGTCATGGAAGACCCTGGTGGATGGAAAGTTGGTCGAGCCCAACAGCCCAAAGTCCAGCGAAACAGTGGCACCGTCAGGGATCGATAACCAAGATCAAACCCGAACTGGTAGGTATTATAATGAAACAGAGTAAAGCATCTTCCTGCTCAATTGACACTCAGGCTATAGTTATCGCAGAATTGGATACTTATAGGCCTTGTTTCCGAAGACCAAACAACATCTTCGCATTAGTTCGAAAAGCCATTATGCCTTCAAACCAAACAACAATTCCCCAGCGAAAAGCAATAGTGCGGACCTGTAAGAAGCCTGTTACAAAAGGTGGTGGATTTGCAAGCAGACAGCTGACTTTTAACACAGTGGAGCAATGTCCAGAGGGGTACCCAAGGTTAGCAGCACTCCTCGACAGCGACGAAAACTTCATGCTGTATCGAAGATTTGGCTTTCTACAGAGCCGGCTACTTCTAGATAAGCAAGATGAATTGAGAGAGCTAGAAAATGATCTCGATAGGATGGACAAGGTGGACTACAAGAAGGATCCCACTCTTTTAAAGTCTCGCGAGAAGGACGATGCCAATACAGGTCGTCGGAAAAGGCTTCTCGTGGAGATCGGAGATAAATTCAAGGACTATGGTAACCGTCGATCTTCCCTGGCATGCACAGAACTAAAACCGATAGTGCAACTTCTGAACGCTGCGCGAGATCTGGCGACCTACCACCGACCATCAAGCCGAGACTATTCCAGTGTCAAATCTTACTTTGACGAGGAAGCACCTGTCTGCAACTCCGAGAGCTATATATACTATCGAGAGGATCTGGTAACACTAAAGCCGGGACGTGAGAATGCGTGGCTAGATGCTGTGGTTGAGAAAATACTGCAAAAGTGTTCGTGTAGAATCGTCCGGGTTCGTCCTCTCCAAGATATCACAAAGAGACCGAGTGACTAATCCCTAGACATAGCACCTATTTTGCTCAGCAGTAAGGGCCAATAGTGACAGATCAGTGAAGCACTGCTGACTTGCAAAGGACCTGTGCGAGAAGACCGATCCAAAACTCTCGGGGATCATTCTCTATAGCAGAAGGAGAATCGATAGTGTTGTTTCGCTCGTCATCACGGCAATGATCTTGGTACTATTGATAGTCCCCGTCTACATCCTCTGGAATCTAACAAGAGACGTACATTCGGGCCAGGCCATAGCAATAATTATTGCGGTGCTTTTGGTATCCACACTGATTTTCTCTGCCGAGTTGACGCTCTTCACGAGGGCCAAGCGCCATGAAGTACTAGCCGCGTCTGCTGCGTGAGTCTCCAATGTGATGATCATTAGAAGAAATCTAAAGAGAATATACAGATATTGCGCCGTTCTAGTAGTGTTCGTTGGAAATGTCGGCCAAATCTCAGCAACCAAGGAAGTCTGAGCAGGGGCCGAAGATCACCACAGTACGGCATACGAGGATCAAGGTTGATGCATTCATCATTTCCGCCGAGTCAAGTCGATCGATTCTTTGCAGTAGAGGAAGCCCAATCGTCGAGGCGGTTCCAGAGATACAGCATGATCGATGGGTGGTACACGATTCTGCTGCTTACTGAACTCTCCCCTTCCCTTCGCGGCTTCATCTCAATACAACGTGCGCCACATTTGAAGCTTTGTTGTGATTTGCCCATATTCTTATGCAGACAGTGATAGAAAGGCTGTGTTCGAAAATGCTCAAAACATGTAAGGCATTCTTGCCAGCTGTAAGTGAGACAAGGCTTAGCGCTTGCCCGGTGCTGGCGTTCTTCCCGTATCACACTTCCTGTTGCAGAGAGAACGACGCCACGCCTCTCACCGAGACTTCTGCTATGTTATTTGCTGCGCATTTCTCAAGGCTGATTGTCGGTTCGCCTCGCAGCCCTTCTAGAAGGAGGCTCAGCGAGTCCGGCAACTAGACATGCGGGAGTAACCCACTATTAAGGCCACAGGGCCCACCTATATCTTGACCACTGTCAAATCTCTTCACAATATTGCAAAGCTTTGGCGTCTCACAAGATGGGACCGCAAGTGCCCAGCCAGGACGCCTTGGCCATGAATACCACCGATCACGAGGAGCTTAACGGAAAGCCATCCCTTCTGTCAAGACCATCGCGGAGCAATGCTTCGAATGCATCACCACGAAGATCACCACGACGTGCTCCGATGGCCACTGTCGAGGAAGAGATGATTGAGGATGAGTTCATCGAGGAGGACATGATCGAGGAAGGTGAAACTGGAGTACTACCGTCACGGGAGGAGCAAGCAAAAGCCCAGGATGCCAATTTACGCTGTGTCTGGGACAACATAATGAAAGACTATAGTGTTGCTGGCAGGCCCCATCGACGTGTGGCCGTACTCCTGATATCCTGGACGGAGACGCTCGATGACCTCAAAGCAAAAGACGAAGTCAATGCTTTGGAAGACGTTTGGCGAAACCTTTTCCATTACGAGGTGGAGAAGAAAGAGATTGTGGAGGGCAAGCGACCCGGAATTCAACTGGCCAAACACCTCGTAGATTTCGTCCATAAATACGAAGGCGAGTCGTCTTTACTCATAGTGTATTACGCAGGCCATGGTATTCCCGGAAAGCCAGGCGAACTTACCTTGGCTGGGTGAGAAGCATTCCTCTGGCAGCATTACTGACAATTTGAGATGCTGATACTCGACAGAAGACGATTGCCAGGCAAGAAACATTCCCTTGAGAATGCGGTCCCGTGGCATGAATCAGAGCACATCATCAGGGATGCAGACGCTGACGTACTGCTCATTTTTGACTGCTGCTATGCTGGAAATCTCCTAACCCACAACGTCCGATCGTACTATCAAACTAGGAGCTACGAAACTCTGGCAGCATGTGGAAGAGGAGAGGTCACGAACTTCCCCGGAGAAGATTCTTTTACCTCGGCCTTGATATGGGCATTGAAGAAATTGGTGGAGGAGCGCGAGAGATTCACAGTCTCAGAGCTACAGACAAGAATAATGAACGGAGCGCCGAGCTTCCCCAAGGGACAATTCGTACCCTTACTCGAGCGGTACGATCCATGCGACCAGCGACTAATACTTGCGCCCCTACCCTTTGGATCAGATGCTGAGACCCCAGTCTCACCACCGCCGAACCACACTATGGATCTGCGGCAGAACTCTCTGGACCTGCGCTTCTTTTTTCCAAACCCTCCCGATGCAGAAGAAATTGAAAATCTTGCAAGGCGTCTCAAGCGAGATATGGTGGCTCAAAACATTGGTGCACGCAGCATAGTATGGATAGCTCTCAAGAATAAGGATCTAATTCGAGCCGCAGCAGAAAAATGGATGAGGCAAACTCGAAACAAAAATCTATTCCCAGCAGCACGAACAAATAGTGCCTCAAAGCCCCCTCATCTTGTAAAATGCAGCACGAACGCCTCGGGATCACCATCGAGCGAAAATAGCGCTTCAGAAGAGCTGCCGCAGCTCCAAAAGGACGACCATCTCACTACGACACCGGCAAATGAGTCGGCAAAGAACAACCAGACAAAAGCCGAAGATAATGTTCAACCAAGAGACAATTGGGGCCGTTACAAGTTCATAATTGCTATGCGGCGCTTATATCCTGTATTCAAAATCGCACTCTTGGTTTCCCTGAGCGCCGGTGCTTGGTACACAATGCCATTCTTGCGCCTTTATCCCCTGAAGAGATGAACTGGTTGAACGAGCAGAAAGCTCGGTTACGCAACAGCAAATCACAAAGGTCAATTCAGCAAAGATCAGGAGTCCTCGCTTCGACCTTCACAAATACAAGTCAATACAATAACGAGCCTGTGAGTGTTCGCCCCATTTTAACTCAGCTGCTATGGTCAAGCTGACTAAGTCTCGATATAGAATGGCCATTGACTGCCTTGTTAAGACGGAATCCAAGCATAAAGGCGTCCAGATGGAACGTAAATGATATCAAGATCAAAATTGAATGATGCGAAGATAATAACTGGATAAAAAGGACGTACAAGCGAATGCGACCATCGAATACGAAGATCCTGAGAATTCTGGCACTTGCCAGGAGAAATCTAATATCAAAGTGTGAGATTCAACATCAGCAGAACCAAAATGTCAAACTCCCACATCTGAATTCCCAAAATGTGCACTTGCTCTATTCTTTTTGGTATCGAATTCCGGCTTACCTTCTCAACTTCCCATCTATGTCAGCCCATGCTGTGACAGCCTGCACTACTATGATTCGCCATATAAACACCATTTTGCCCGCCAATACCACTCCCGCTTGTCCCATCTCTGCCTCTGTCCACACTTAGAATGCGAACACCTGATCCTCTAACTTCGCTACTGGGCGAGCCTTTGCGAATCCCAGCCCCTCGGCGTTCTTCTTCATTGCGCTGATCATAGGTGGAGGACCGCAGAGGAGGAGCTTGACGTCGGATGCGGGCTTTGGTAGCCATTTCTATGCGACATTAGTTCAAAGGTCCCAGAACCAACGGGGCTCAAGGGAAGGAAAGACGAGGTAGAAAAAGAGGACTTACGGTCATCATCTCAGGAGTAACGAAACCAACACCACCATCCCACTTCTCGGGTGGGTTATTCAACACATAGTAAACATTGAAGTTCTCATCCTTAGAAGCCAGGTGATCCAGATCCTCCTTGAGCAGAATATCCTCCTGGTTCACATTCGCAAAGATCAAATCGATCTTCGTGACATCACCAGTGGGACGTCCACGGATGACAGCGCGGATGATCTGCAGCATGGGTGTGATGCCAGTTCCTCCTGCGATCATGGCGAACGCACGAACCATGTTCGGTGTGTAGACCATGGCGCCCTTTGGGCCGCGAACCTTGATTGTCTGCCCAACGACGAGAGATGCCATGTATTTGGAGATGTTGCCTGTTGGGTAGGACTTGATCAGGAGGTCGAAGAAGCCAGGTTGGTGGTCGCCTGAGATGGGGGTGTAGGATCGCACGATCTCCTTCGAGGTGCCATCTGCTTGCTTGATGTTCGCGGAGATGGAGATGTGCTGGCCGATCGGGAGGCCGAGGATAGAGGTTTCGGTAGGGAGCTTGAATCGGTAGCTGTGTTTCTCTGTTAGCTGTGTATTCTGTGTTGGGGAAGGAGGGGTAGCTAGCTGGACGTACATCGCGACATTGTGCGAGATGATGGTCTTCTCGGTCAATTCGAAGTCCTGGAACTCAGTTGGCTTCAATACGGGCTTGGCTCCTGATATGTATGTTAGTGTCGGCCTGGCAGATGTGGTGGGAGTCTGCGAGCGAAATGCAAGACGTACTTGTACTGAATAATTTCCAGCCCGACATAATAGCAGCCAGGAGACAAGCCCATGGTGCCCATTCCTTCTTCACGATCAAGGTTCCAACAACCAGCAAGCTGGAGGGGATAATGATCCCATTGACATTCTGCTTCGAGAAGAATTCGGCCATGTTGACTTTCTCGGAGCTCCAGATGACGGTGAGATATTTTGTTGGGGCGCGGTCTTCGTCGATCGGAGAGGTCGTAGGACGAAAGTGAGGGGTTGGACAGGGACTGATGTTATGGTGAATAGTCCTCCTCCTTGTCGCGGAAAGATCCCGGCGGTCAATTGCTGGTGGGAGCAGAGAAGAGTATATTCCGGGGACGACGAGAATGGAGGTGGGCTTGCTCCGGCAAAGGGAGCGGCTGGCAGAAAGTTTCCCAAAAACGCTCGGTTATCCTGACCGGGGTTGTCTCGGAATCAACCCCAGGTCTCAACTCTTGGTCGGAATTGGTACGCAACCTCCAACAGACTTTGCAATTTTACATTTTGAGGCACAGGAAGAGGTTCTGTCGCTGCTAGACTTGTATCTTATGACTTTGTGCTGAATCGATGTTTGTGGAATGAGAAGTAACGCTAATCCCAATGAATACCTAGTGCTGGCATAAGTGAACCTACCCAGAACCACGACCACGACGATGTTGACGTGATGATTTCCAGGATCAGCAATTATCAGACTGCGGGAGATCCTTTTTCATCTTTAGTCAGCACCGAGGATACGACTTGAATCCGATTCCTCCTTTTAACCCCAGGACTCCCTTTCCCCAAATCTCCAAATTCGGCAATTCTTTCCCCAAACAGGGATATCCATCTGATTAGATTAGATCTTCTACGTCTTGACATCAACAAGCTTTGGTTGGCGAGAAGCTGACAACGTAGAATTTTGTGTTGTGTCACAGCTCAGCACCACAAACAAGACGAACAAAAATGGGGGACAACGCGGAGAGCCAAGGGAGCGTCAAGAAAGCAGTTGGGGAAGAGGATCATCCTTTTCCATTGACAGAGGTTGACAAGTGGGTTTTGTCGCAAACTGACGAGGAGTTTCATATGCATGACTGGGAAGAGTTGAAGGAGATTATTGGTGAGTGGGATCTCCGTCCTTGATTTATATTCTCGCCCTGTGTACAATTTAGGCATGTTTAGTGTGATATTGAGACACTGTTGCTGCTTGTGAGCATCTGAGAATGCCCTCAAATTGAGCTCATTCTTGGAAAACATCCACGTGATGAGTTTCGATACTCTTTCCTCCTTCTTCCTTCTTTCGTGACGTATGAGGGCTCTACATACTTTCTCTGACCGTATATTATTGACCTAACATTTCAAAGCAACGAATAAATTGGAAACCTTGAAACGCAAGCCCTCCGACCTCCGCCGCTACATGGCTTGGACAAGCGCAACCAAAGCTCAATATGGATCCATGACCAACTACATCCTACAACATCGTCTTCCTCAATCTTGGGGCAAGCCACCTTTCAAACCTGTCTCACTCACTCCCTTCGACTCACCATCCGATTACAAGATCCTCCTCAATGACTGGCCATACGGTCTTACGCCTGATATCACGCACATCGTTGTATGGAGCAAGACGCCTATTGCTGTCGATGAGAAAAATGGTGATGTTACGGCGGAGAGTAGGAGAATTCTTGAGGAGTTCGTGGGAAAGACCTTTGGGGAGAGGATGGGTGGTGGGGACGGAGGGAAGGGAAGCGAGAGCGTAGTCTGGTTTAAGAACTGGGTCAGTTTGCAGAGTGTGAGGGCGTTGGAACATGTACATGTTCTTGTGAGGGGAGCGAGCAAAGAGGATCTGGAGTTTTGGACTGGGGAGGGGGAGAGGAAGGAGACAATTGATGGCGGAAGTTAAAATCCCTGGAAGGTTGTTGATCTTGCTTCCTCTGGTAGGATGCGTGGGAACAGATCTCTGCAGGTACCAAGGAAAAGGTAATAGACTAATTCGCAGTCATCAATACTTCGGCATAAGTTCGAAGGAGAAAGTCTAAATCTAGAATCTTAGAAGACAGGGAAGACCTTGAAAGTTTCCCATCATAAGTCGGTTTCCAGGATCAATTTTGCCGTCGCTGATTATTGGACTGGATTTGCGGAGATGGAAAACTTGGCCTCCCACGGTCTAGCATTTCCGAGAACGACTGAATCAGCACATCACAATACAACAAGTGGCGGATACGGTATAATTGTTATTTTGCAGTATCTATATAAAGTTGATGGTTGAGCATTTTGAGGTCGACGTGAGATTTGAGGACGAGGCTCGTCTGGCGTGCTGACTCAGCCTTGCCAGCGATTGTTGCTACGCCAAAACCCGCGCTCAGCCAATCATATTCTACCCGCCGCTTGCAGGTGAACCATAACATCCATCGCGAGCCGCATCGATATGAACAGGCCTTGTTGTTGATATAGCCAACCTCTTCAATATCACGAACCTGCCGCCCCATCGCTACCCGCGCCGGCGACCTCTACAGCTACTACGCGCGGATCCCTTTCCATTGGATTTATTCTTGCATGGAGTCAAGCACCCCTTCATTCTCACTCTCGTTAACCGGCCCCAAACCTTGCCGCCGACCTTTGTTATTCTCGGAAGCACGACACGCCACGAACCCAAAGCTCTTGTTGTCACCAACCGCGTCGTTCCCAATACAAACAAACTACACCTAATTGTAATGTCCGCCGCAGAGCAATAGCGACTGCTCGCATATTTGCATCAACCGAAACCATAATCCAGCTTCCAACGGCGTGGAAGGAGCGAGGAGGCAGCTACAGCTGCAGCGCTTGGACGGGAGACCGACCTCGAGATCGAAGACTTTGCAGGCGCCGACTCAACAACGCTGCCGACTACATGGCTAGACCATTATAATCAGCTCCATAGTCGTTCTTCACAACTCTCTCCTTCGCAGATTGCTATCATGGCACCATCAACAACCTGCGTCGCGAGCCAGCTGCGGCAGCTCATCTACTACAACATCGATAATAACCTCCTAACAAACGCCCTGTTCTACGCCGAACGACTGGTAGCCTACGATCACCGAGCCGCGGAGTCACAATACTTGATATCTATCTGCCATTATCGTCTTGGAGATTATGCCTCAGCCTACGAGTTCTCGAAATCCGCGGGGTCGAGAGGGGCGAACCTAGGTTGTGCATACATTTTTGCTCAGGCATGCCTAGCTTTGGAAAGATACAAGGATGGCATAACTGCTTTGGAAAAGAGCAAAGCACTGTGGGGAGGAAAGAATAGTTTTGGAAAGCACACGGCATCCTCGAGGCAGCCTCTGCCAGATGCCGCCGCGATGTACTGCTTGCTGGGGAAGTTATACCACGGGTACGATAATATGCACAAAGCTATCAGCTGCTTTGAGGGGTCTTTGAAGCTGAATCCATTTATGTGGGATGCCTTCACAAGTCTTTGCGAAACTGGCACCAGGATCAACGTGCCCAACATTTTCAAGATGAATCCCGAGATGGAGGCGGCTCTCAAGGTTGGGATCCAGGAGCAATCAGATTTGCAACCAAAGGATCACTCCCTCCATAGGAACGATCACGAGCGGGTTCGACCAGGTCCACGTCCAGCATCTGTTGTGAGCGATGTGGCAGATCCCTTCAATAATGTCCCTTCGAGAGGTTATGGCGGGGGACTTTTTGGTACTCTGGGTATCTCGCAGAAGTTGAATGAAAGCAATCCAAGTCTGACTAACCTTCCAGCGGCCGGAGGCGGAGGTATTGGACCCGAAGCTATGGAAACACCGACGGGACCAAGTGCTTCGATCGATGTCTCCGCTGTTCAAAATCGACGAGATCCTGGTTTATCTTCATATGCAGGGGAAGCTCCACCAGCACCAATACGGAAAACACGTACAATACCTGGGCTTGGAATGGACTTCAGCATGGATGCACCCAAGATGAGTCGAGCGGTTTCCACGAAACGGGTGCAGAGACAGCCGGAACCAATAGAAGAGTCGGCCGCTACACAGGCTTTGCGGAGTAATAATTTGGCACCTCCGGCTGGAGAGCGTAAACGCACAGTGTCTGGGCAAGTGGTTCCCCGGCAGACCTCAGAAGATCCCGGTGCACCACAGAGGAGGAGTGTTAGGTTATTCAACCAGATACGTCCGACCAGTACGAAGTCATCAAGCAATGTTCCAAATATTGGTCCGGCTCCAGGGAGAGAACTGAAGAAAGCCCGGCCGCCGATATCTAAGATCATGCGACCAAGTTCAAGCACATCGACGGTGGGCCGTCAAGTCAGTGGGAATCGAAAACCAGTTGAAGATACAATGGACGTTGACCACAAGGACACACATTCACGATCGTGGATAGGAACTGTTGCCAACATTCCGTCTCAGAAATCCTCTCTTCCTTCAGAACCAGAACCTTCAAGGCAGGAAGAGGCTCTGCGATTCCTGCTAGAGCTTTTTAAGAAGTTCGGCAGTGGGTACTTCGCCCTTTCAAGGTTCCAATGCACAGATGCGCTGCAAATATTCGGCTCTTTACCGCGAAGCCAACAAGAGACTCCATGGGTCTTGGCTCAAATGGGACGCGCATTTTATGAGCAAGCGGCATATGCGGAAGCCGAGAAATACTACAAGCGGATTCGTCAAGTTGCGCCCACGAGGTTTGAAGATATGGAGATCTTCTCCACGATCCTTTGGCATCTGAAGCGCGAGACAGACCTTGCGTTCCTAGCGCATGAACTGATCGATGCGACATGGCAATCACCTCAGGCTTGGTGTGCACTCGGCAATTCGTGGTCCCTTGCCAGAGATCATGAGTCAGCCCTTCGTTGCTTCAAACGTGCCACTCAGTTGAATCCGAAGTTTGCGTACGCTTTCACTCTTCAGGGCCATGAACACGTCGCGAATGAAGAATATGATAAGGCGCTGGTATCATATCGTGCTGGTATGGCAGCCGACAAGCGACATTACAACGCATGGTACGGTGTTGGTCGTGTCTATGAGAAGCTTGGGAGCTACGACAAGGCAATCAATCACTTCAAGACTGCCTCGAATATCAACCCTACCAACGCCGTCTTGATCTGTTGTATCGGCACTGTACTCGAGAAGCAGAAGCAACTTCGACCGGCCCTCTCATATTTCACCAAGGCCACTGAACTGGCTCCTCGCTCGGCTTTGACAAGATTCAAGAAGGCTCGGACTTTGATGGCAATCAACGAGCTGCAATACGCCCTTGAGGAGCTCACGATTTTGAAGAATTTGGCACCTGACGAGGCTATGGTCCATTTCCTCCTTGGACAATTGTACAAGAAGCTCAAGCAACGACAAGATGCTGTACATCACTTTACTGTCGCGCTGAACTTGGATCCAAAGGTATGGCTGAGCTGTACCTCTCCCTTGCTTTGTATTTACGCTAACGGATATAATAGGCAAGCCAGCAGATCAAGGAAGCTATCGAGCTTTTGGAAGAAGATGATGAGGAAGCGAGCATGATGGGATGAGATAGGGCGGTCTTCCACCCTTCGCAGCCAGGTTAAGGACAGCACATCTGGGCCACTGAGCTCGCGGAAGCATAATTTTACGCCACTCCTAGGCTACTTCCCACCGAACCAAGTCCGCAGAACACCACATTCTTTCCCGCCTTTCTATTGGCCTTAGTATAATTACTCAGTTGCGTGGTCTCCTGGCTACTAACATGATGACACGATGACTCCACCGTCTCTCTCGACAGCGGACGAACGAAACGAACACGAGAGAAAGATGCATCTGCATACACCCCGGCGTTACTAGGTGCATGGACATGGATATGGGTGATGCTTTATAGGAGGATTGATTCATGGGTGGTCGGATTGCTGCGCTGATGGTCATTTCCAACTCACTCATGGCGTCGCATGCAGCACGACGGTCGAAGAATTTTTTACGAGCGTCTGGATTTTCTGAAGCACAGGCAACGCTGCAATGGCCTGCATGAATGTTTGTATTACATGAGTGCAGCACGTTTTGGATCCTGCTCAGAGCCGGAAACAAACAGACGGCTCGGAGAAAGCAATGATAATACCCATTCTAATGCAATCCTTTCCACATTGAGAACATAAACACGTTCGTTGTATCGTCCTGGTCATTCCCATTTGTGAGATAAATTGATGTGTTTCTCCCGCCATAACCCAGATGCCTTCCCATCCTCCTGGATCCACTCTGCCGTGAAGTATCTAAGCTGGGTGGCCCTGTGGCCTGCTGGTAGCGCCATCGATACGTTAATGACTAGTCGATACTGTGTGATGATTGGTTTGAAAATAGTATAAGTAGTTGTAGGGAATGGATCGGGAGCTGGGAGTTGGGTGTTGAGAGGCAGGAATTACCTGTTGGAAGGATGTAGAACGAAGGCGAGATATGTAGATGGCACGAAGATGGATTTTGAGGCTGTTGGTATGAGTATTCTGAGGGTAGAGTAGAAAGGGAAAAGGTGTAAAGATATGTGGTTCTGGATGAATTGGCGATGGCACTTGGTTTGAAGGGGTCTTTTGGTATGATTAGGTATGCTCGGGTATGCCGAGACTAGACTCGGCGTTGTGGGTGGAAGCAGATGGTATTGGGACCACAGCGCCACTGTCTGCAAGAAAGGACATCGATCATAATTCAATAGGGTGAAATCTAGGTGCGGTTGAGTTGATCGGATATCTAGAATTGGAATTTTCCTTAGATAGAAATTGCATTGTGTCGCCCCTCGCACCTGGTTGGCGGGTGCTCATTGGCATCCATGAATACGGCATGCCCAGAAATGGAGTTGTGGATCCATTCTGATTTATGGGTGGCGCAAATTTACACTTCCGACTGAGCTTTGAGACGCTTGATGTGAGGCCAGCTGCATCGTCACAGCACAGCTTGCGAGATGAGGTGGATGTTGACAAACAATCTAGCATGACGGAGACGCGACTGCAGATAGACTTGACCCGCTTCAGGGGATGAAAATCTTAAAATACTCAAGTTTGTTATGACTGTAAGCCGTGTTGATGTTATGATACTTCTGATGACCAGCGATGAGGCAGTGTTGACAAGTGATGCGTAAGTAAACAAAGCAAGTTGAGCGCACCCGCGCACGCTCCAGCTCTGGAACTAGCTCTTCCATGAAGGAAAATAAATATGAAGGCGCGCAATGGATGGAAAAGAATAGACAGATCTTCCCTCTGGCACAATGGAAGCCACAGCACATCAGCGGTAGCGTTTGGTGGGCCGGATAGGTGTTGACTTCAGTTTTCCGCCTCGCTTAACCCCACTAAAACACACACGTTTTCTCCGGAAATTTGCAGCGACGACATGTAGCGAAAAAAGCATGTTTTCTGACATCATATCTCGCCTTGGTCGCGCAAGTCAAGCCAGTCTCGTTCAACATTCTTGTTGTGACGAACACTCACTAACATGACTTTGCAGTTCTGAACACACACGGAATTCCAAACCAAAAAAACGGGATGGCCCCACACCAGAGACCGCAAATCCGAGGTGGTTGTGCTTCAATGTACTTTGGCCTCAAAAACCAGGGGCCCGTTCGTGTAAGTCGCCGCATTCAGGGATAGCTAACCAGTTTGCAGCATGTTTAGGAACTTGTTCCGAAGACAGGCTTTCACAACCCTACTCATCCACCAGACCGGGGGCACTTGGCGAGGTTGGAGTAGGTCTCCGATTAACAAATGCGAAGATCTTATCCACGGTGGTTCTCCCCCACCAGGAATCGGGCATGGGCCTACTCTAAGATTGGACCGGCAGTTGTTATGAGGAAGTGTGGAATGATAAGTTCGCTCCGCGCGTAATCGTAAGTATTCCCATTCCCTAATTGAAAACTAATGTTGTGCGAGACTGGCTTGAGACTTGAATTATTTTTTTCGACTTTTTCTGGTGCCCCGATCTTCTATGTGTCGTACCTCTTGTCTCGTTTCTCAAGAAAGCGGACTTATTCTTTTGCTCCTCATACTAATCACTGTAAATGAGGGCAAAAGAGCCATCAATTCAAAACACTCTTCATTGCCTTCAGCTGGGCGTTGTCGTAATCTCTTCCCTTCATTTAATCGCGTACGTCGAATCATCTTGGAAAAGGAATGCCACCTGAACAGATGTCGTTGTTTACGTTCAGCCCAAGCGAGGAAATCCGAGGATCATGCCGTCGTCACGTGCCGGCATCCAATACCGAGTACAAAAGTCAGCAGAGGCATCTCAACGCCACATCATTCTCGTATATCGGAACATAAGACCTATCAGTCAGCAACATGCACGATCTGCAGCTGTAATCACGACGTCTCGCGTTCATGAAGCCAGAAATGAGACAGATAGTCAACCACAGCACCGCCAAAAGAAACAAGCGACGCCCCCTTCCCCTGCACATCACCAGCCCAATACTTGACTGGACAACAACGATCCCCACAAATTGACTGTGGTGTAATCAGCCGCGTGGCAAACCAACCATGCAGGGCCGTTGGTATACTCAGAATCTTGACTAAGCGGATCTTGGGGTCCGTTTTCAAGGGTAAGCTGATCTTGGCATCAGCCGTGTTGACCGCTCAATCTAGATGGATATCGGTGAGATTGAACAAGCCAATTCAGCACTTTTGTCATCTCACCTCCAAATCTGCACCTCCAATTCAATCCTCATTGGTCGAGTTTCCTTTTGACGGTTTTGAAACGAGTTTTTGGGTGTCGTATCGACAAGTCTAGCTGTCGAAATGCTCGATGGGGCGGGTTTTCGCTGTTTGCGAATGTGGTACAAATGGCGGGAAACGTCAATCTTGAGCGAAAATTGAGTTTATCAGTGGGTTTCGAGACAGAGAGACTCACCGCTGCGACTTTCCGGAATAGGCTATCCTCTTTTCTGTACACCTCGTTCATAAGCCCGCGGCTCGGCGGGCGTACATTGGTAGGTCACGTACAGGTACTTATGCTTCGATGCCGCCACTGGTATTATTACGACCTTTCCAAGACAATTTATTGTAGCGCAGCTGCTTTTTCTTGGTGTAACATACCAAGACCTAGTTAAAGATACGATTCTCATGTCCACTCCATCCTCTTGACCATTTCTTTCCATATCCAAGGGGGAAGCTGGTCGATATGGAGAAGTTCTTCGTTCCACTCCAACGAGATCCCCAGATTCGAATCAGCTGCTCGTTCTTCCCACCTCCCGAGCGGCCCTCGCCACGAGACACCCTCATAGTGTTTCTAAATGGTATAGATCACCCAAAATCGAGTTGGTGTCCGACGATCGACGCACTTCTGAAGCCGCGAAGGCGGCCATATTCAACACCATTCCTCGCATACGATAGACCAGGACAAGGCACCACGATTGGCAAGAATCAAGACGTTCTAGGGAGACCACAGGGTCATGCGAGAGATTGTTTAGATGCTGCCCATGATCTGAGGGAACTGATCGAGTATGTGGGGAAGACTCGGCTCGGTATCGGCAGAGAGGACATCGATAGCTTGGGTATAGTCTTCGTCGCCTCATCAATAGGAGTCGCCATTGCAAGACTGTATGCAGCAGAGCAGCCTAGGACTGTCACCGGATATCTTTTCTTAGACTCGACGCTCGCAAGTTCGGATACGATTTCCATCTATCCTGATCCTCATGCGCCAGGGCTAAGGGAAGAAGATCTGCTCAATGGTATCACAGTGCAAGATCTGGAACTCGCGAGGAACAGGTTGGGAAGGGTATACCACCCAGAATCTCCAAACAAAGAAGGTTTATGGAGGGGAAATCTTCCGCAGCTGCTGCCGTATTCCGATGCGCCTCAACTTGTTGGACCTGGACCCAGGACACCATACGTGACTGTCATTCAACACGATCCTGTATTGAACACAAAGCAATGGGCAAAAGTGAGGACTTTCTTTTCTCTTTTTGGGAACCGGCTCTTGCTAACATGATAGCTTCTTGGAATTCCGGAGAATGTGTCGGAGGCTTACGGAGAACCGTTTTGGAGAGAGTACCATGAAGGTCTGACGCGACTCACGAAACCGCAGATTAGGACGGTCTTGATTGTCGCGAAGGGATGCGGGCATCTCATACACAAGGACGATCCGAGGTTGGTGGCTGGTGAGATTCGAGGGCTGCTGGATAAGTTGAGTCGTGATGAGGGAAGCAGAATCTGAAGGTAGGCACATGCTGTACATTTTGAGAACTTTTCTTTTGAAACATTGGTTGGAGTAATAGATAGTCTGAAGCGATTCGAGTTTCCCCGTTATAAATATAGTTGTTCGAATATTGCTGCCGAGGATCGGGGTCGCGAACTCGTTGGACCCGAAATACTGCTGAGTGGTCTCAGGGAGATGCAATAGCACTGAAAATAATTCCTGCAACGCCCGTTCTTACACCGAGTTCTCTCGTGTTCTCGTGGGTAAGAAATCATCCTGCTGCAATTTCTCCTCGCAATGGTTTTTGAAGTAGATTACTTCATTCTCCCGACTTCGAAGTACACCGTGAGGTTATTGCAAGCTTTTGTTTGAATTCGTAGATGATTTGAATTTGGCTGCGGGGAGTATGACTTCTTTTGGATCCCTCGAATCCAAATCGTGGCTTGTCTCGAGGCTGTGCGCAGAGCCAGTCATTGGGTGTAAGCTGCCCAAGCTGCGGCGTAGTCATCTCAAATCATCGTTGAGTTTACTCGCTTAAATGATTGGCTTGAACGCGAGCGCTCCTTCATTGGATCATGACGCTGCTGACTGGCTCAATTCAACGTGCTGCCTTCAGCTAGCTCATGCAACTTCCGTCTCTGTGATTTTGTTCAGCTCGGCATGTGTATAGCCATTGAAATCAGAGGACAAGTCAACCATATTCGACTATGTGGAATCATTTTCGGATCTCACTTTCCCATTTTGGAATTGGATACCAATTGCGGTGGCTTGAACTTTGCGATACACCGTCCCGACCGAGGTCTTCGTCACGATGCCGGGCTCGCCAGTGTTTTTGTTGACCAGGGGCTCGCTACTGTCTGGGACATAGCAATATCAAGTTGCAATACAATGGCTTCATCGAGCGCTCGCACTCAGCCCTTCGAGCAAATGACTAGATAATCTCAAATAATCAGGCAGATCTTCAGCTACAAGGCACTTTGGGTGTTCCCATTCTACCTGATCACAGACTTTTTGGACTTCTTATAAATTAGTCAAGTCTGAGCAATGGTACAACGGAACATGGACAACAAGGCGTTGCCTTTGATTTGGGCTTGCTTCATCAAATCCGCTGCTCCCGTCATTCACAAACCAACAATGTCAACTTTACGACGCCGAACTCATGCACGATCAAGGAAGGGGTGTGTGACATGTAAGGAACGGCATGTTCGATGTGACGAAAGGCTTCCATACTGGTTAGTCTAAAGCCCTCCGTCCAGAATCTCTTTACCCCGCTGCCGGCGAACTCGTCGACACGAGGGCTGCAGGAATCTAGAATCTGAATTTTCTAATCTTAATTCGCTATAGTCGAAATTGTATTCGTCTAGGCCGTGAATGTAGCTACACGACCCGCGGTTCCAGCCCAGACAGTGGCGTCGACGATCCAGGTAGCTCTTCTGGTCAATCAGTTGAAACCGGAGTGCCTGAAACATCAACACCAGGCTCCCTCGCAGCTTCTCAGCAAGCATGGCTAGCTAGGAATTCACCTAGTGATTTTGATGTTTTCGATTCCGTGCAACAGCAACAAGACCTCTCCCCCACTGATGCCGCTATTGTGCGAGAATCTCGGGAGATGATGCAACAAAGCTCGATGACCCGTGATATGATGATGACGATTGCTCAACACTACAAACCCAAGTAATAACTCCCAGGCATTCTCAAGCGGAATTAATGTCGAGATGCTGAACTCGAAACAGATACAATCTGCTAGCTGCAGAATTCGCTTGTGTGAAACATGCAGTAGTCGGCTTGGGAGCATTCACTCACTTCCGCTTAACTCGAAGTCCCATTGCTGAGGACGTCTGTATGCGTCATAGAGGACTGGCTTTGGGTGCCTTGCAGGCTGCGATTGATAACTTCGGACCATCCAATGGTGATGCTATCGTGACGGCCTCGGTCTACTTGTCTGCGACTGCGGACAGCTGGTAAATCATTCCTATGTGTTCACTTATCCTGGGACACTGTCGCTAATATGTAGACCTAGGGAAGAATGGGCTGTATATGTGGACGGATACTCTAAAGTAAATCCTAATTATATAGTTCCATGTCTTTGAAGCTAGAAATGACATCTAACAGGCTATAACACACATCACCGACCACAATTTTCCCACAGTCTTTCCCGACTTCTTGACCGATCAACTCCAGCTTCGAAGATGCTCCCTCAACTCCAACCCATATACCCCAGCAATTTCCAGGGATGTTCCAAAGATGAAGCAAAACATCTCCAAAGTCAACACCTCAATGCTCGATGTAGCCAGTATTCTCAGCCTCCCAAAATGGCGCCAAGTCGGATTCGAGGACCTAGAGAAACTTGCACAGTTAGTGTCTGCTGCTTTGTGCGAGGCTGACGAGACAGAGCAGTATCATAAGCTCTCCGGGTTCCGATCTTGGCTGTTCTGGACGGATCTGAGGAGGACAGACGATTCGGTTGAGCAGGCCCTGCTAACCGCGCACTTTTATGGCTTAGTGCTTGCTGTGTTACCTGTTTTGCCTGCAAGATACTTGGAGACACTGCATAAGATCTGTGTGGAGAAGATACAGGATGCGCAGAACTTGATTGGTGAAGATATGGGAGACTTTAGCTTGGGAAGACTGCTTGAGTTGGCGGGAGCTTATTGGTGACTGGATGGTGCATGTTCTTGAGCGACGGTTGAGATACACATGGCGACCAGCAGTACAGCAGCACGACTGAAGAGAGTTCGAATGTTTCCCTATTTTCCTTTCACATTTAGACATGATTGCTTTTGCAGGTACAGAACCAGCAGGACCTGGTGTCTACGGATTTCTTCTCAGGCACAACGTACCATTGCTCCGGTAAATAGAACTTTCCAGAGTATAGAGTGCTTTCTTTAACTTTATAAAAAAAGACCAGCGTGCATTTGTGAGACTTTCAATCATAACTTCGTCGCGTTCTCTCAAGGACCCCTCTTCGAATGATATGAATCGTGAGGCACGCTGAAAAGTAAAGAACCCAGCCACAAGGCTATGCGAAGTGACGAAAGCTTACGACTTGAGGGCTTCCCCGAGTCTGAGAGCACCTCATGTCACACGACGACTGCAGGACTTTTGAAATTCCAGCTCTATCTGCGCGCTCCCGCTCCTCTGCCGAGACCTGCGTGAAGCGACGGCAGGAGAGCAAGCGAAGGCTCTCGTGCCGATCGCTTGAAGACGACAAATATACGATGCTTGCATCATGTTTGTACACGAAGATGGCACCAGGACACATTTTTACTCTCTTATAAAAATTTCTGCGTCCATTCCATCTCATTTAAAGATGGTCTCGAGCATATGCATTGGCATGAAGTCACGCCTATGATGTAAGAATTGCCTCGACAAATAATGTGCATGAATCATGAATTCATTTCGAGAGTAACGACCATTTCCTTCCGTCTGCTCACTTAAAAAGATCACAAGGAGAACCTGCCTGCACCCCTACATGTCAAAAAATCTTAGCATACTTCAAGGAAGTGCCGAAAAAACCGCGAGCAGCTTCGTGTAATTCGGTGTTCCGAGGCCCGTCACAGGATCCCATCCAGCGACAGCCGTGAAGCCTGCTGTACCACATCCCTGATTGCCTCCAGTGACAATGTCAGTGAAAGCACTAGGATTGGCATAGATGGTGGGGTTGATGAACCCAACGGCAGACTTCCCAGCGCTGATTCTCTGCTCATTGATCAAGGTGATAATGGCACCGAAAGTAGGAGCAGAAGCTGAAGTGCCATAAATGAGTGACAGAGACCCTTCAACAGCGACGACGTAGTTTGCTCCGTTGGCAGCAACATCTGGGTAACCTCTGACGGTTTGGGAGTTGTTGTATTGCGTGGCTGTGTAGGTTGGCTTGTGAGATGTGAAATAAGTTGCGACAGCAGATGACTGGTAGGATGGCATGGCAAATACGTTGCTGAAGCCACCACCTGAGTAGATCACAGTCTGGCATGCTTCTTCTGGGGCGGTAGCAGTGACTGCAGTGTTGGGTTTGATTTGTGTAGCACCGACAGCTGTGACATACGGGCATGTCGCTGGGAACGCTGGGTTGAACGTCCCAGTCGTGCCGGAATTGTAGGTTCCTCCAGCACATTTAGCCTTAGTACAGCATTGGCCGCTGTTACCTGCAACTCCGTAGTCGCCAGAGGAGTACAGGAACGTCACTCCAGCGAGACCGAGTTTCATGTACTCATTGCATTGGCGTGTTTCGTAGGCAGCCGAGAGATCTGCTTCATTGTACCCATATGAGGTGGATATCACAGACGCAGGTGTGAAAGCGCCACATGTCTGTTTACCCCAGGTTGAGATCAGCAAGCGCGTCGAAGTAGATACCGTTGGATCATGAATGTATGAACATACCGCAGCACCTTTGTACCCCCCACTAGCAGTATCCGGATAGATCCCATCGTAGGTTGGGTTATCTCCACCACCAGAGGTACAGTATGAACCATCAATGGCATCCAAGAAATTATTAAAAGAAGCACCTTCAACAGTATCGCCAGTCTGATAAAGTGTGACCTTTTGTGGATACACTGGGTAGCTGTCAGGAAATTCCAACGAAGTGATCGGCTACAATAGCTACTCACCCAAAGCAATAGCGTACTCGAGATCGAGGTCTGATTCGCCATTGTAGTCAAAACTTTGACTGCTAGTTTGGACGACCGCGCCATCAATCAGATCTACAGTTGGACCAGTGGCTGTTGGGATTTGACGTGCTAAATTAGCGTAGAAGAGATTGAGATCGGATTGTAAGTAAGCTTGAGGGGTGTATTCCACGATCCCATAAGACGAGCTAGCAAAATAAATGTCAGCCCAGCCAGAGATGGTAGAATGCCAAACTTACAGCGAAAGAGAGCCATTGGTGAAGCCGTACAAAGCACGCAGACACTCTGGAGTGACGTAGGTGTAGCAATTTGCCAAGCTGAAGGTGACAGCTGGCTGAGGCACAGCATTTGGATTGGGCTTGACCTGGGATACAGGTTTGACCTTGAGGCTTCTGCCTTGCAAGTCTCGGCGTTGCTTCTTCGGTCGCACAGTTGCATCAAAATGGATGGTCGGGGTGATAATGTCGATATGCTGTCTAACGCTAGCGGGAACGCTGTAGTCATCGCAGGCAAGATGATCATTTCCAGTGTTGGCGTTGGTATAAATTGAGTACTCAGTCTTGAGGAGAGACTCCGCCTCCTCAACCGTGGCGTTGAATTTGAGCCAAGTCAGACTTCTGGAACTCTGAATCCTGTCATGGGCAATTCCGCTCTCAAAGAGCCATTGTTTGACAGCATCGACTGTCTCAACTGACGGAGCGAAAGTCTCTTTGATCTGATCGGGTCAGTTTGTTACTTCGTGGTGGGCTGCTTTCGCATACCTTTTGCATAGACCAGTGCTTGCCGTAGTTTGAGCTTTCCGGGTGTGAGACATCCATCAATAGGTCGTAGCCTCTATCTGCAAAAGTGGTCAGATGTGGAGACGGAAGAACTCTACCAGTTACAGGGCTACAGCGACGCAGAATATACGAGTTGTCAATGTTCGCTTACCAAGGTTTCTCTGTGTCAAGCCAATTGACAATGGGATGATCGCATCTCGATTGAGTTTGGCATCTCGTTTGCGCCATTTGTCGAGTTGGGCTTCGCGCTTCTCGTGAATGACATGTGTGGGTGGTGCGGGATGAGCAAAGGAAGAAGTCACAATTCCACCGACGAAAAAAAGAATAGAGAGCTTCATGATGAAGTACGAGAAGAAGAGTGCTTCTGCGAGTGTAAGACGAGACTATCAAGGGAGTTCCAAGGCATTTATACTTGGGCTGTAAACTGAAGCAGATATAGCTACGACCTCTTTCTCCAACTCCGGCCCTTGTCCTGACAGCCATAGCGGTGCATGGGCTAGATATTGCCAAGGTCCACATCTCTTGACCGAAGCTTATTTGCGATAAGACTTTCGTCTGTTGTCTTGGACTAAGTTGCATATGCACCTTGAACAGGAAGGTTGTGCATGAGAAAGAAAGCATATTCCACCAATACGCTTGGCTAAAGGAGGAGATTCATGAGCTTCATGCAGCAGCCTGGGTGCGAAATCACTTGTGACGGATCTCCACACCAGTTCGATAACACTGTAGCAGGCGTGATATACGCATTTACAAGCAGACCACAAGACCAGAGAGCTGATTACACCACGTCGATATATCGAAGCCTCTTTTGCGGGACACATTCGGTTTTTGGAAGGTGACATGCGGGGTACTCGATGAACGCTCGGAGAGACTGCAGCTGCATTGATCGCGACCTTGCAACGATGGATTCTTATCTTGCTCACGTTCAAATACATGGTTGATACATGCGCTAGCAGGCAGTAGAGTGGGATGGTCTGCGCAAGGAAGTCTAAGGATACGCATCCCATGATCATACAAGTAGGAATAACGCAAAAACGCAATTGTAGAAACACTGGCCGGCACTTGCGCATACATGCCGACAAGATATGTCGAAGCGCTCGGGCTGTGGAGGAACGAGTAAGCTCCGTTTGGAGGTCGCTCCTAATCTGGAAGGAGGAAACATTATGAAATGCAAACCCCGGTCACGCAAAGAACGGGAACAGCCTCAGACCCGGTTCCACCCATGTTCAAAATGATCATGACCAATCCCACACCACCACCATGTGTGCTGACGCGATAGCGATAATACCACAAGTGTCGAAAGGCAAGACTTGAAAATGCATCCAAGCCTGACGAATAGACTCATGGACCAGAGCTTTTAATGCATAAGCTTCAATACTGCACCTATACGATCGAAGACGCGCCAGGTTCTGGATCAAAAACGCTTGTTAAGGGACTTCAAGGAGGAAGATAGAAGAAGTCTGGTGTCTAGCCTGTTGTTGACATCCGCAACAGTCCTCGACATGACCTGGGTGGTTCCTACAACCAAATTCCTCAACAAGGAAACGATGCTCAGTACCCTTGTTGATGCTGACGAGGACTCACGACTCAGCATTGCTTTGGGCGCTTCTCCAGATTTAGTAGATCGCTGGAATTATGGTTATGACAACCACCATCCCTTTGCTTGATAGACTGTACAATTCAGGGCCCTGTGTACATAACCACGAGAGGAAACTTGTGCATGCCGATCAAGATGTTCACACAAAGCCATACGCGTGTTGGTAGACTAGTCTAGCCATTGAGTATCCACGAATAATAGAATGGGCATATTCGATAACCTCTGAAAGTGTCATTGGCAGAATAGCCTCCTCGTCTACCACTGTAGCATTTTTACATACAACTTCGGGCTACTTCTTAATGCCGTGGAAGTTGCTCTGGAAGAGAATGGTGATGGTCGTTGGCTTTTCTCTGTTCTTGTCGGACGCTGCAAAACCAGTGATCTGCACCTGGGTACCATTTCCTTGGGGGCCAACGTTTGTAGTCGTTGGGCTTGAGACTGTATGCGTTGTATCGTGGAATTTAAAGCTGACTGAAATCTCCTTAGGTATCGAATCGTTGAGCGAGATGATTGGCTGTCCAAACACCTTGTCCGCGAGGACGTACTGGGGATTTGGGCCGACAAAGGTTGCCCCAAATGTAGCACTCCCGTCGGTCCAGTTGACAGCGATTTGAGAGCGTTCCTCATAGAGTGAGAGTGCTGTGAGATACATGGAAGTCGTGCCTTGGGGAACTTGAATCTTGAGTGGGGTCGCCATTGTGATATATTGAATCACTGTGGCTCGGAGTAAGCGCGCCAGGGAGTAACTACAGCTGGCTCAAGAAGACGGTTGAGGCTCCTGGGATACCGTCGTCGGTTGAAATCTGGATAGGTTTGGTGTGAGATCTCGTCGAGAGGGGAAACTTGAAGATATATCTTCCTGTGGCTTGATTTCCGCTTGGTGTGGCTGGAAGTGGCCCGTGCCTCAACCCCTGACGCGGAGAGACATCAAGCGCGACCCGCGCGTTTGAGCCCAATATTATATCAATGCGACCAGAAAGATGATGATCCCCATGCAGCCATGGACTTTGTGAGATTTCTCGTATTATTTGGTGTTGTATCTTGCTAATAATCATTCCAGTGGTCACGCTTGATAGCGGGCACTTCTCTTGCCCCAGCTGGCAATAAAGCCTCCACAAATAATCCGGAGAAGCGTCTGGTACGCTTCAAGAAGGAATACAGCCAGCTTTTGGTTCGTAAGGATCAACATTGCTCTATGTTCCGGGCTAACAACTTTATAGCAAATTTGGCGTGGTGCCTCGAATCTGTCAAGAGACCATGAGGCGGCCGAGAACATCCGAGACAGTCTCCAGCAGCTCACAGCAATTATCAGCGATGAATCTCGAAGGCCTCTACCACATCCTTGCATCACATTTGCATCCGCGAAGCAGATATATGTGCCCATAGGCAAGATTGCTACCACATCATACAATGAGTGGATAATCAGGGAAGGGGTGGCTTTCTTTGCAACTCTGATCGACAGCGAGGAGGAGGACTTCGTGGAGAATGATACCTTTTCAAACAGTTTGATGAACCTTCTGGTTCGTATTACTGGGGCGAACAGTATCCGTCTAGGATCGGATACGGAAGTGGAAGTTGTGGAACTGTCATTCAACATCACTACAAAGATCAGGCTCGATCCGGAGATTCTGCCCGCGTGGTTCACGGCACAAGAGAGAAGTGATACGTCAGAGGATGGGCAAGATGCACATGAGAAATTCACGGGGAAGACACACAAGGAAGACTTTCCGCTGTTCTATCTTTTGATAGACTATATCCATCACGAAGGCAGAATTGGCGACTTTGCTAGGACAGGACTTTTATACATCATCGAAGCAGCGTCAAGTTCAGTCGCTTTGGAGCAGTGGATTGTCGAGAGTGATCTGGCAACCCTGATGGCAACTGGTCTTGGAGCATTGTACAGTCAATTAAGCCGAAAGTTGGTCATTGACCATCCTCTCGAAGATTTACCACCAATTCTCGCATTGTCAGATTACCAACAACCACACACAACTTCAGAAATCGTCAGTTCGTCGTCTCCTGACTTTCAGATGCATATGGAAACATTTTTGTCACACTTAGTGTTTTGGCAAGATGTCCTCAATCATTGTAAGTCGGGCGAGGTAAAGCAGACACTACTGGAGCATTTCCAGGTCATCTTTCTCCAGCAACTATTGTAAGTTCCTGCATCTATCTTGATTGACCTCGTCTAACGACAGTACAGATATCCTTCACTACTTGAATCATCTGACGTGGACGGAGGTTCCTCCGTTGCTGTACTCACCTACTTGCGGAGAATACTGGAAGCATTAGACCATCCAGACATGATTCACCTGATCCTCCACTATCTGTTGGCGCTACCAGACACAGCTCCGGCTCCGTCAGGATCGAGAGCATCTGTCAGCGCCGCAAGAAAACGAAAGTCCATGGACCTTGCGACCATGATGTCTACCCAAGTCGAAGCAGCATCAACTCCGGCGCTGTTCAATCTGGTTGATCTCATCCAAGCCAGTCTTCGATCTTTGAACGAACAAACAATATCCGTGACATTGCAATTAGTTTCTGTGATATTGAGGAGGCATCACCGATATGCTGTGACCACTCTACTTTGGACGAGTCAAACCTTAGCCGATGGGCCGCAGCGGACTATCGGTGCTCATGAAATGGAAATGGATTTTCTACTCGGCCTTGCGGGCACCGTAGGGGGCGATGACAATTTCGATGAGGTCTACGAAAACCACATCAAGGATTGTACGAGCATGCTGGAAAGCCATTCGTGCTCGGTCACTTTGATTGCTCCCAAATCAGCAGGCGGCACTTCAAAATTCACCGGGTCACAAGCAACCATTCCTGGAGCGCCTCGAGATATTCGATCGCATACTCTACGACCAGAAGACCCTATGTTGAAGACGTTCGTCGCTATACTGGCCAATTTCTTTGTAAATTCAGTAGAGACCAACTTGTCCCTTACTGGCTCAATTGTTGATCTGGCTACATGTGGTTTCATGAGAATTGACGGGTGGCTACTACCAGATCCATCACGCTATGTCTATGAGGAAGAGGAAGAGGAGGATGGTCTCGACGATCCTCTCCTTCTAGGTCTTGGAGATCCGGTAGAGGCAACAGAGAAAGTGCAAATCCGTCTGCTGAAGAAAGCACGAAGGACGCCCAAATGGTCCGAATTACAGGCTCCGACTATGTTGAAGGAGTTGAAGAAGCTAGTTGACCAAATTTCGACATATCGAGCAGAAATACCACGCTTCGACGAGCTCCTTCAACAGCGCCGGGAAGCATTCCAAGCCGCATCCTCAGCACATGCTACACCCATACCATCCCGGCAACAAGCTCCTCGCTCTAGCTTTGACTCACCGTCTCGATCTGTATCCCCACCGCGTCCATCTGCACTCGATGCTCTCGCCCAGCGTATCTTTCCCGAACTCAATACGCCATCGCGGTCAAATTCTCCTCGAGGTCGTAGAAGTCAGGAACGAAGCAGCGGCATGAGTGGAGGGTATGGCTACGCTACGCCTACATCTTCGCGAAATCCGGTACCACCTCCACAATTCCCAATGGGCATAGACCACTCTTCTCGAGGTAGCTCAAGAGCCTTCTCACCCAGTCCACTGCGAGATGACGAGAAAGGTGTGAAGGGAGTGCCGGCCAGCCAAGCTGCAGCGTTTGCAGCCATTGACCAGAGTATCCTCGCTCGGAAGGTGTCACAGCCACTTCCCAAAAACGCAGTGACTCCGATTCCATTCCCAAATCTAAAATCATCGGGTAAGGACGGAAGTGTTGAAGGAAGCGTTGCTGGAGCTGACGACAGTATATTGTCTAATGAAAACGACGGTGCTGAGAAGGAGGACGAGCAGAAGATGGTCAGCGTCAACCATGTTCTGACGAATGTTATTATACTACAGGAGTTCTTGTTAGAGTTGGCGGCTTTGGTACAGGTCCGGGCAGGTCTTTTTGGGGAGGTTAGATATGTTTAGTTTGTGGTGTTAGTTGATTAGTAACAGATACCTTTTTGCGCTTTCACGTTCTTGGAATTGGGACTTGTGGCTTCATGTTTGTTTTGGAGGTTTGTGATTGATCTTCTCTTTTCGTTACTTCCAATTGAGTCTTGCCATTCGATTTCTTCCTGACAAATCTCCTTGGCCATTACGATTTTGTCCGCTGCAGATAGTCCTGCTCACATAGTCACGCCGTTCTTCGGAAAAGCCCCAATACCATCTCCAACGCCTTCAATGCGACATCGTGTTCACTCACATTCCCGCTGCCTGTGTTTAGTTCTGGTATTATAGGCCGCATCTCAATGTCCTGACTCGCTATTCAACGTCAGTGACTTGTACTTGCTTGCGTTCTGGCAAGTAGCTTACCGGATGGAACGCTACGAGCGTGTCGAAGATAGAGTGTTACGATCATGGCTAGGACTGCGAGCACCGTAGCGGCAAGGCCGAAGGCGAGGCTGAGGGTGTCGCTTGTTGTGACTGGAGCTTGGGTCAGACGTGTAAACATCGAAAGGGGAGGGTGCATACGCATAATTTGGGACGGCAAATCAGAATAATGAAATATGTAGTGATGTAAGTGGAGCTTGTCGTTTCTTGTGGAGAAGACTTTTTTCCAATGAGTCAATGAGGATTCTGTTGTGAAGGAATTTCCCCATCTTATACCAACGCTGCGAGTGGTATGTCAAGATTTCGGATCCCGAGTCCATCGAGGCGGGACAACAAGCCAAAGCGACGACAAAAATTTAAACACCCAAATACCCAATACAAGGATAGTCACAAATGGCCACCGTCGTGTTTATTCTGCCCATTATTGCAGTATTATAGTCCTCAATATAGTTCAAGGTGCCTGTGCCTGTTCGTGGCATTCAGGAGCAGTCATCCGTTGTGACCGCCAGTTTGCTGCACAACGCACCAATTTCAGAAGACTACTAATCCGACATCCAATAGGATCGGCTGTGGTCAGCCACAGAGCCTCGAGCAGCTGCAGTCTCGGGCTTGATCAATTGTGAGGCTCCACAGACTGTGGTTGCTCCTAAGAAAACCTGTCTGGTTTCGAATCCTGGTGTCCCTTTGGTGCTGGTTTGTGAAGGGGCCCTGGACCAGACAGGCATGGGACTGGAAGCTTTGAAGCTCCAGGATGAGAGCCACGGACCACGGCGAGCCACATGGGCAACTTTGTGCTGCAAGGTCAGCAAAATGCCCAATAGCCAGAGGGAGGAAACCGCCACTCGAGGCATAGCCCCAAAAGTACAAGGGATGTGCTGTACCATGCATACGTATAGAGCTCTTCCCTTTGAGATGATCACCATGGTTGAGTCCAGGGATCGCGTGCAGGCTGTATGATCTTGTCCTATGTGCCACTCTGGACCTCGAAAGCCGAGTATCAGCGGTGACGGGCCAAACGGGGCGTCGATTGTGGTTAGGGGCTCTTTTGGTATCGCTTGTCTGCGCTTGTCTTCGTTCTGGCACCCGCGCACGTGCACGATCTTGGAACTCGTCAGCATGGCTTGATTTAAGCATTGAAATGGTATCAAGGCGTCTCACTCAGACGCAAGCCAAGTTTGTGAGGCAGGCAGGCCCCGGTGGTGCTGCCTTTCATCGTGTACGATGGAGAGATAGTGAGATCAGATACTATACAGCCTCGAGCTATAGTGTTGACAATCTCTTTGTGTTGCGAATTATAGTACTGGAAGAGGTATACAAGACAAATTTGTAGCAGAGCCGCTTACAGATAACTTCTACACGTAGCAGGCTTCGCCGTTCTCAGTAAGAAGTGGAAGGCTCGGTACTTTAAGATGTTTCTAGCCTTGGTAATACTGACAGTGAGATTTGGGGAGTTGGAGAGACTAGTAGGCGAATTACCGGCAGGTCAACTGTAGAAACAAGCCTTGAATAGTTCCCCAGATATTCGTGAAATTCATCACCATCCCTTCGTGAGATCTTTGATATCAAATTCCAAGCCTACATCCTTCTCACTGCCATCACTCTTCTCCTCCTTGTCGCCATCCTGCTCCTCCGTGCCTCCACCACTAAGCACCCCCGAAATGCTATCCTTAACCTCCTCCTCCACCTCTTTCGCTCCATGGTGGAAATCACCACCCAAAGGCGCCGCCGTCAACGACCCCAGCAACCCCACAATCGTATCTCCAAAACCCTCCAAATTCTTCTGATCCATCGTCGCCAGCAGAACATTACTCCTATTACACCCCTTCTGCGCCGGCACACCATTGAATCGATCTTTCAGAAACCCAACTGCACCACCTGCGCCTGCGAATGAAGTCGCGGCATGGTTGCCAGCTTGGTGGCGGATGTATTGGAGAGAGCTGATGCTTTTGGAACAGTAAGAGTCGATGAGGGCGTCGTTGCCGGAGATAGGCATAACTTCGTCTTCGACCGCTTGGTAGAAGTACATGGGTATCTGAGGGACGCCGTGTTTACCCATGATACCTGCTTTCTCGACAATATTCTTGACAATTGGGTTGTTCAGGAAGCCTTCGCCGGAACGAAAGTAAGAATAGATGTCCTTGCCGCTGAAATTCTCCAGAACGTCGGAGGCGCAGTGGTGGAGAGGAGACATGAATTCTGTTCTGTTCTCGGGGAAGGTTTCCTTGTGCAAGAGCCTGTTGAACTCTTTGCTTTCGTAGGCTTTGTGTAGACCGAGAAGACCTGCTGGTCCGAATCCTGCGTGAGGTGTCTTGTTGATGATGTGGATGGTGCTGTTGATGTTGCTTATGATGCCGCCTACAGCTGCGCCGAGGATTTTGAGCTCAGGTGCGTAGTCCGGTTGCATCTCTGCTGCCCATTCTGTTGGAATGGAACCTCCCGAGTATCCCCACATCGTGATATCCACATGATCTTTTGAGATACCGGTAAATTCAGAAGACTTGAGGACTGCTCGGATGGAGTCCAGTGTTGCGTAACCAGCTTGTGGACCAGAGCCGAAAGCTGCTTTGCGACCTTCGTAATCAGGGAGATTGACGTAATAACCCTCATTGAGCAAACCAGCTTCGAACAGAACGTCTGATTTTGACAGTCCAGTGTTGAACATCTTGCCTTGGTGGAGAGCATATGAAGTAGCACAGTCGACAGAAGACGAATCCTCAAAGTCTTGATATGAGACCATTCGAGAACTGTTCGCTCCTTTGGGGATTAGAAGCGTACTTACAGCGGTATCCGGTTGGCCTTGGCTGTTGGTTGTCCGGAACTGAATCTGATATGCAGAGTGAAGGTTCAAGGGGATGTCTCCGAATGCTGCAAGAGGTCCAGGTGGTTTTCGATGACGGAGGATCTCTCTGGGAGATGCTTTCTCGTAACCTTTTGGGAGACTGTAGAAATCATCCTCTGATGGAGGTGTGGGTACTTTTCTGGCAAACGGAGAGGCTGAGACAGCGCAAAGGGAAAGGATGAACGTGACTGCTTGAAGGAAGAATGAGTTGGGTGTCATGTTGAGTATTATCCAAACGACCAGCTGCCAAAAGCTGACCCGAGAGTATATATCAAGTAGGGCAGAGAGGCGGGCAATATATTTTTGAAGCTCCGCCCCATTAAATCATGAATTCAGCGCCCTAACTTGCTTCGTTCGTACTTTTTGACTTGATGTCATGGTTCTGAGCGAGGGCAATGAAATTCTCTGGGGCCGGAATAAGTGCAACAGGTTCATCCGCCAAACCTCTTTGAAGGCTCCTTCGGCAAAACAACAATCTAGACTGCAGAGACCTCGATCCGCGAAAGCATGGAAATTCTCGTGCCTTCGACATGCCACATTACCTCAATACCAATCTCCACAAAAAGACAAAATGCGTGAAGCAGAATTTGACAAGGCTCGTTCTATTGTTTGGATGAACTACCTCGACACTTCGGGGTCCCCTATCAACACTTTAAAAACACGAAAAAGAAGATTTCTCCAAGTGAAGAAACACAGCGAATCCCCTGCTACCAGACTCTTTTGCAAGGGGAGCTGCCCAAGTCGGCGAAGGAAATAGGGTCACGTGCTGAGCAATGCTGGACAAACATGTACCTACCTGGAGGCTCGAGGCAGTAGGTAGAGCAAATCCGATACGCATCAATTATTCAATTATTCAATTGTTACGATGTTAGGAATTATTTGAGCACTTGCCTGAACATTATTGGACTAGAGAAACCAAAGCGGTTGACACCAGCAAGCACACTACAAGACAGTTTGAAAGGGGGCAGCTGAAGCGCTAGCGGCCGCTTCGAACAGCCTCACGGTATTGACATTACGACAAGCAACCATTCGAGGACAAACCAACTTGCGATAACCTTCAACATCACCGTTGAAGACCGCCCCATCACAACACAAGATGGCAGACCGATTCCCATCACTCGAGGAGTTCGACTCCGGCGGTACGCCAACCCCCATCCAATTCCCAATGTCCAATTCCCGCGACCGATCTGTCTTGTCCGTGGCTCAGCTTTACTAATACATTTGTTTCGAACAGCACAAACAGAAGCTCAAGGCTCGTCTGGCTTCGAGGGCGATGACTTCCTGAGTCGCGAGAAGGCCCTTTTGGGCGACGATGCAGACCAGTTCGCTACGGGCAATGATAACTCGGCGTATGTTGAGGATGGAGATGATGATTTGCTGGGAGGTGGTGGAGGAAGCGGCGGTAATGAGGAGGTCACTGAGTTCGAGAGCTCGTTCCCTGCGATTGATACACAGAATGAGGTATGCCATATTCGAACTACGCATCTGGACATCGTTTCGTATGGATGGTGAAGGATGGAGATGAAGCAGTACTAACTCTCACCTCAGGGCGTAGCACCAGGCGGCAGCATCACCAACACTGGCCCCTTCCAATCCCAACAACCCTCCTACTACGCCCCCCGCGCCGAAGACGAAGAAGAGCCCGAAGTAATCAAGCAATGGCGCGAACGCCGCGATCTTGCCCTGCAAGACCGCGAAGCCCGATCCGCCGAGCGCAAGGAGGAAACCGTCAAGGCCGCCCAGCAGAACATCGACGACTTCTACGAGAACTACAACTCCAAGAAGGAGAAGAGCATTGCTGCGACCCGCCGCGAGGCCGAGCAGTTCCTGGAGAGTCGCGAGGATACGGCTGCGGGCGGAACGAGCTGGGAGCGCATTGCGAAGCTGGTGGATTTGAGTGGGAAGGGTGCGAGAGGTGGTGCGAGTGGGAGTGAGAAGGCGAAATTTAGGGAGCTGTTGATGAGTTTGAAGAAGGATGAGAAGGCGCCGGGTGCTACGGGCTATTGAGAGGGTGGTTTTCACTGAAGATGACTTCAATTCATGATTGATGATTTGAGGGGCTAATCTTGGTGGCTGCTTTTCTACGGTGGACTTGTAAGATCTTAGTGGCGTGCATTGCTGGTTGTATCTTTTTCTTTGCGCAGCCTGGGTCATGGATATGGGCTATGGGGCGTTGAAAATACACGGCACATATCAAGACAACTTCATGAGTTCTGGTCGTGCTACGATGTGATTATGATATCTGTACTGAAGTCTAACGCGCTGAATACATCGTAAGCTCATTGATATGCATCGCTCCCGCTCAAATTCATACTTTTCGTCTGCGCCTCCCCTCAACTAGCAAAGCTATCATTCTGGGTCTTCCGAATACTTGCTTGAAGAAGCAGCGCCCGCCTTGGCGGCAGCTCGTTCTTGTTCCTCGAATTCCTTTAGTGCTTGTTGACCCTCTTCGGTAGTAGCATCGATGATTTGCTCCTCAAGAGACAACATTCCACCCTGGTAGAGTTAGCACAAGAACTCTTGAGTACCGCTAGATTTTGCTTACCTCGCCCAATTGGCCAACGACTTCCTCAGCCTCCTCCACACTCATCTTACCCAACACCTTGTTAACTTCATCTAAGCTTCCACTCTCCAGAGCTCTTTGTAGACCGGGTGGGAAAGCATCAAACAGTTTCCTAGCTTCAATTTCTTCTGGAACCTCGCTTGTGGAAGGTGGGATCTTGATGTTAATGGTAGTTCCTGGGTCAACAGCGTGAAGTTGAATCTGCTCGACTCCACCACTTCCATCGGCTTCCTCCTGCACTCTCTGTTTCTCGAGCTCCTTCGCTCTGACCTTGATGCGCCCGAAAGTAGATTGGACATCGTCGAAGAAGACTTTCTGGGCTTGGTGACCTTGAGTCGTGATTCGCTTGAAGAACAGTCCAACACCGTCCTTCCCAAGAGCTCGGCAGTATTGCAGCAGGAGACCTTGGTGAACACATTGACGTGCGAAGTCTTCCTTGCCTTGAAGAGCGCTATTGAAAGCCATGACCAGCAATCCATCTGTTTCCCTCTCGGCTAGTACTGCAGGATGCTCAGAAATGTATTGAAGGCAAGTTCTGTAGTCTCCCATCTTGATCTTTGCGAATGCCTTTCCAAGCTCTGTGGGCTCCATCTCCTCTTCGTCGTCGTCATCGTCGTCGTCCACTCGTGGCTCATCAACATCGCCATCAGCGCCAGAAGATTGCGGGTCTGTGTCCCTGGCAGCTAGGGCATTTGGGTTTAGTACTTCGACTGCCTGGACTTTCTTGGTTGTCGACTTCTTAGGTTCTGCCGCAGGGACGGCACTGGCTTTGGTAACATGCGAACTGTTGAAGCCGTCATGTAGACCTTCACTTGTAATTTTCTTTCCTTCCTCAACCTCCAACTTGTTTAGCTCCACCAATAACTGCTTCTGTAAATCCTCGACCTTGGTCCGATGTGCCTTGATTTCCGTGACATATGCTTCATATCGATCTGAGTCTGCTGGCTTGTCCTCATCAACCTTTGCCTTGACCTGATCGACCAGTGCAGCCATCATCTTGGAGTAGCTTGGGAGCTCCTTCTCTTGGGTGTGAACGCCGACTGGTGGTGGAGGGGGCTTGTCTCCATCTTCTGAAGCTCCAACTGACTCCATGATAGCTTGGAAGACTAGCTCATCTGGGCTGCGGCTCTCGGCCTCTTTACCATGCGACTGCAAGGCAGTGAGGAGGGCGTTGATCCGTTTGAGAAGCCCATCGTTGATAATTCGCTCGTACTTGTATGTCTCGATTTGGTTCTTGCGCTCGAATCGTTGCTGATGGATTTGATTCTGTTTGGCTCGAATGAAAGAGCGTTTGTCGACGTTGGGGTGGACTTCGATGTCGGAATCGTCGCTCAGCTCAAGAGCATCCTGATATTGTCAGCCTTGAGGTTCAGCCTGGTGGGATGGAGAACGTTGAAGTAACAATACTTCTTGCTCCTTCTGTATTTACTTACCCATTTACTGTAATCCACAGGCATTTTGAAGATTTTGCTGTTTCAAAGTCTGTAAGAAATTGTGGTGTTTATGTGGAGAGAGTTGCGGTACGAAGGAGCTTTCAAAGCATGTTCTCCAATCGAGTCGAATGTTCGATGGCGAGGCGGGGACTTTCAAAAATCCCACTTGGGTTTGGTTGCCCTCCACTTCAAGAATACCCCACGCTGCTTGTTCACGCACGCACGTGCATAAAGTTATGCCGAGTCTAACTCTGGTATCGAGTTGTGCCAGCCGAAGCGATGACGGAAGCTAAATGCCCTAGGGAGAGACAATTGTTGATTTCAAAGTCCGAACTTCAACCTTCTCTTACCCGCATCACCATTCAGCATTCACCACTCACTTCCAAGGCTCCTCAACTTTGCGACAATGGGCCTGCGACGACCAGGCGGATCTGATCTATACCGGTGATATCAGCGGTCCTGATACAATTTTGGGCGCAACAAATTGCCCGCAATGCGACGAACCGCGGTCCTTCGAGCTTATGGATGGGGCGCGGCATTCGAGAAAGCTTCAATCCAGCTCTCTGCGCCGAGCCCCATTGTCAGAGTGACGGCTACTCGACTGCCTACCTCAGTAGCTACTCATATCACGAAACGATGTAATTCTAGCTTCCATACACCACCCAGGATACCACCGACACCTGTTCGATCGAACCAACCTCTCTCGAGTAAGCGCCTCACGCAGCCAAAGCTAGGCCTTTCGCCGCAATGGAGGCCAGCAGTTGCACAGTTACGGCCTTTCAACAGTACAACGCATCTACAGGAAGTACCGAAAACTGTAGATCGGCAAGATCTCATAGAGAAGGAGAAGGCGAAGAAACAGGAAGAGGAGGAAGACCTTATAGATGAACAAGGCGGATTCGAGAGGAGTGAGAAGGCATCAAAAGCAGCCCAAGTCAATTTGAGTGCGCGATTATCCAGCAACAAGGCTCCAGGAAACTCTGCTGGCTTCGGAGAAATATGGAGGTTGATCAAGATTGCAAGGCCTGAAGCCAGATGGTTGGGATTGGCCTTTGCATTTCTACTGATATCTTCAAGTATCACCATGTCGATTCCCTTCTCGATCGGAAAGATTTTGGATTTGGCGACGAAGGATCCCTCGGAGGGCAGCACTCTATTTGGGTTGCAAATTGGACAATTCTACTTGGCCCTCGGTGCGGTTCTTACCGTGGGAGCTGCGGCGAACTACGGACGCATCATTATTCTTCGGATTGTGGGAGAACGTATTGTCTCAAGACTTCGGTCACAACTTTACAGACGGACTTATGTACAAAATGCCGAGTTCTTTGACGCAAATCGGGTCGGAGATCTCATTTCACGTCTTAGCTCCGACACGGTCATTGTGGGCAAGAGCATTACCCAGAATCTGTCAGATGGATTAAGAGCAATCGTCAGTGGAGCAGCTGGCTTCACTGCGATGGCCTGGGTCAGTCTGAAATTGACAAGCATTCTTTGCTTGATGTTCCCTCCTGTTGCGATCGGCGCATTTTTCTACGGACGAGCTATTCGAAACTTGAGTCGAAAGATCCAAAGGAACTTGGGAACTTTGACGAAAATCGCGGAAGAGAGACTTGGTAATGTTCGAACAAGTCAAGCATTTGCAGGCGAGATCCAGGAAGTGGGACGTTACAACCATCAAATCAAGAAGATCTTTGCGTTGGGCAAGAGGGAAGCCCTCATCAGTGCGACCTTTTTCAGTTCATCGGGATTTCTCGGCAATATGACCATTTTAGCCCTGCTGTATTCAGGAGGGTCTATGGTCAAGAGTGGTGTCATCAGTATCGGTGATTTGACATCGTTTCTGATGTACACTGCGTATGCTGGGTCGAGTCTGTTTGGGGTTTCTAGCTTTTACTCGGAACTTATGAAGGGTGTCGGTGCTGCCAGTCGCCTATTCGAGCTTCAAGACAGAAAGCCAACGATTCCAGCTACGGTTGGAGTCAAGGTCAAATCTGCACAAGGAATTATCAAGTTCTCGAACGTCTCATTCGCTTACCCAACTCGACCAGCAGTCAACATCTTCGATGGTCTCGACTTTGAAATTCCATCAGGAACAAACGTCGCTATTGTTGGACCTAGTGGTGGGGGAAAGTCCACGATTGGATCGTTGCTCCTGAGATTTTACAACCCCACTGAAGGGACTATTTCCATCAACGGAGTCGACATTTCGACCATGAATGGCAAATCTCTTCGCCGTCGTATTGGAATGGTTGGCCAGGAGCCAGTGCTTATGTCAGGCTCCATTGCGGAAAATATTGCCTATGGCAAGCCTCACGCATCGCGAGCAGAAATTACTGCCGCGGCAAGGAAGGCAAACTGCCAATTCATCAGCGACTTCCCTGATGGACTCGATACGTCAGTTGGTGCTCGTGGTGCTCAATTGTCTGGTGGGCAGAAGCAAAGAATTGCTATCGCACGAGCTCTACTTAAGAATCCAGATATTCTGATTCTCGACGAGGCTACATCGGCATTGGATGCCGAGTCCGAGACACTGGTCAATTCTGCCCTTGCAGCATTGCTTAGAGGTCACAACACTACGATCTCTATTGCTCATCGACTGTCGACGATCAAGAGATCTGATCATATTATCGTCCTTGGCAATGATGGAAAGGTGGCCGAGACTGGCACCTATAACGCTTTGTCAAACAACCCAGACTCAGCCTTCTCCAAGTTGATGGAGTGGCAAATGAGCGGTGGTGATGCTGCTGATAAGCGAGCTATGGAACCAGAAGGACACCTCACGGAAACCGAGCAGATCGCAGACGACCTAGCTCACATGGAAGAAGATAGTGTCGACGACGTCGACGAGGGAGCAGAGGTACGAAAAGCAGACCAGACCAAGACTGAAGCGGTTCTGGAAAAGACAGGGAAGCAGACGAAGTGAAGTAAAAAGTGGTAATATTGGATTGTGGAAAGCGGGCACTGTCTTTGCCGGAGAGCGTTTTCTTTCTGTTCTCACTTGGGCGTTTTGATACACATGCATGCATTGGGAGGCAGGATATGGCTGTCGGTTGATTCCCTCTGATGGAATCGGACAACCTCAGTCAACCTGAGGGATCTGTACTATACTCCACTCGTATACCTGATAGGAGAATCTACATAATGTCCTAGTCAGACTCTTCAATCTTCCTCATCAACGGATCAAGTGCGTCAAAAGCCTCATCCCTACGAAACGCAGTCGGCTATCCACACGCCATATAAACCTGCATCATATACTGAATACTTAACAAACAAATCCGTCCCCCACCTCTTCTCCTGCCCACATGTCTCTTCCTCACCAATAACACCACTCTCTCATTGCCTCAACCCCTCCACCTTAATCGTATCCTGCCCAAACACGGAATTAGCCTTCAGCGTCCTATAATCTTCTCTCAAAATTTCTAACCAGTCAAAAACGTCATTCGCCTTCATATCACATCTAACAGCCACCTCAATTTTTTCGCCTTGCTATCCAGTCTCAGTCCCAGGCAGCCAGGATCTGGTGTGCACGAACCAGCTAACGGCACGGGCATCACCCTTCACTGGGGAGGGATGGAAGAGGGAAAGCCCAAACCTCCCCTGAGCTTGCTTCAACGTCGTCCGCCGAGATCAAAATAATCTACATTACACAGATAAAGCCACGAGAAGACCTAGAGATTTCATTGGGGTCCTCAAGACCTGTTGAGTTTAAAAGCAAAAGACAATTAAGTCTCTGACCAGTCTGTCATGCACCTATCATTCAGCCCGCGAGCACACTGTAGTCAATAAAGTGCGATGTGACCAAGACCTCACGTCAAATGGCTCGCGTTCTCGGCTGCTCATGTCATTCTGGGGATTGTCCGGTGCTATGAATGCTTCATTTCCTCATCTAAGCGACTTATCTAAGGCATGCATTCTTGGTGCAATATGAACGTGTGTGGCTGTGGAAGCTTGAAAGCTTGAACATCTGGGTGAGGCATTTGCGGGATTTTCGTTCTGGTATGGTGTTGTAAAGCGAGCGCTGCTCGATAGCCGCCAGAGCCAACCCTTTCCATTATCAAATTCCAGCAGTTCGTCCCATGATGAGAAGGGGCGCAGCAATGACTTTCCCGCTCCGAGTCGACATCCCCAGCATTAACGCGCTGTCAGAACACTCCTTGCCCACCAATGAGCATTCAAGCAAGTTGATGGTCGTTGACGATCTGCCTCCTTTCTAGCTCTTCGGTCTATCTCGAAGGGTATCGACCTCATGTATGATGCTGAGTCTACTCTCCCGCTTATGAGGGATTTACTTTGTTCCAATATCAAAATCCACCTGAAGGCCCTGTCAAGCTGTCAAGCAGAATCATGGCAATGACAGCGAGGTATCCCTAGATTTGGTATCGCTAGTTGCCTTGATCAGGTTAAGTGAGGAATTGCCATCGTGGGTTTCGTTAGCTGTGTATCAGGTAGGTATAAGGCCTCGACACCTGCTTCCCGAATCTCCTCCAAGTTTCCCCTCAGTCTCAAAGTCAGCTATTGAGTCTGCTCTTGCGACCTCTCGTCAATTAAAATCGTCGCATATCCAAGGGCTTATTCATCTTACCATTGCACTAGCCCTGCCCCTCGCACTTCCCTGATCTCCTTTGTTGCCCAAGGAATACCCCAAGCCAGCAAGATGGTTGAGTTCAGCGATGACACGCACAAACCTACGCGCATTCAGTGGACTGAAGCTGATGTAGAGGCTGGCGAAGGAAGATCGCGTCCTGCTCTCCAGCGAAGCAATTCCAACATCTCCATTAACAGCGCTCGCAGTAGGAGAGGTTCGATTGACCCAGCATCCGCACTTCCAATCCAGTATCGAACTCTCTCCTTCCAAATCGCAGAGTCAAATCAGAAGAATGCGGCAGATGTCAAGAGAGCAAAAGACTCTGCTGCGAAAGGTAGATATCACTCATCTTTACCTATAGTTCATCTGCTGATCAAGAATAAGAACTGGGTGATCTTGACTGGCATACCATAACACCAGAAGATATCTATACCCGACTCTCAGTCTCTCCTAGCCAAGGTCTCTCATCAGAACAAGCGAAAAGACGACTCACGGAATATGGAAAGAACATCCCATCCCCTCCTCCCACACACTTCTTCCAAACTATATTCGGATACTTTTTCAAGGGATTTGGCTCGATCTTACTCGTTGGATCTATCCTTGTTTTCGTCTCATGGAAGCCACTCGGAGATCCTCCAGCGCAAGCTAACCTGGCACTTGCCATCGTCCTCCTGGCTGTGTTCTTCATTCAAGCAGCGTTCAATGCATGGCAAGACTGGTCTTCATCTCGTGTTATGGCATCCATTACGACCATGCTCCCCGATAGCTGCTTGATCCTACGAGACGGCGCACGAGTTACCGTTGTGGCACACGACATTGTACCTGGGGACATCATGTTCATCAAGGCTGGTAACAAGCTTCCTGCTGATGTTCGCTTTGTTGAGATCTCTTCTGATGCGAAGTTTGATCGTTCAATCCTTACTGGTGAGCATTTTCCATCGCGGTACCGCATTCTTGCTAATCTGTTGCAGGTGAATCTGCACCATTCCCTGGAACTGTCATGACCACGGATCTTAACTACCTGGAAACAAAGTGTATCGGTCTTCAAGGCACTCACTGCATATCAGGAAGTGGTATCGGCGTTGTGGTTTCAACAGGAGACTCAACTGTTTTCGGCAAGATCGCCAAGCTCACGAACGCGCCAAAGACGGGTCTGACTCCATTGGAGAGAGAGGTCTTGAACTTTGTCATTATCATCTGCTCCATCATGTTCGTTATGATACTTGTGGTTATCATAGTTTGGTAAATGATCCCATATGATCTTCCAAGTCTCCTTACTGACGTACTCAGGGCTGCTTACCTGCGGAAATCCCATCCCGATTGGATCTCAGTGCCACTCCTGATCGTCGACTGCGTTTCTGTCACCATCGCTTTCATCCCTGAAGGTTTGCCGATTGCATTGACTGCTTCGCTTACAATCACCGCCAACGTCATGAAAACAAACGGCATTCTTTGCAAGTCACTGAAGACTGTTGAAACTCTTGGCTCTGTCAGTGTCATCTGCTCGGACAAAACTGGTACTCTTACCAAAAACAAAATGTTTGTTACCGAGTGTAGTATTGGCATGCACAATATGACACCAGAATCTGCTCGCGACGAGATGATGCTCTCTTCTGAGGATACAGAAAGACGTCAGCCTTCGAATGCGGTTACACAACTTCGTTCCGTTGCCGGACTTTGCAACTCTGGAGAGTTCGATGCTGCCACATCCAAGCTACCCATACATGAGCGAAAGATTAACGGTGATGCCACGGATCAGGCTGTTTTGCGATTCTCCGAAACCCTTGGGCCAGTCTCTGAGCTCCGCCAGATGTGGAAGAAGACATTCGAGCTGGCTTTCAACAGCAAGAACAAGTACATGATCAGAACGTTCCAGCTCGAGCAGATAGAGGGGCTTGGCCTTGCTTTGTCTGACCCGGAGACTGCTACGTTTCGAGATGAGGATACGTACGTTTGCCAGCTTACACGTAATGGAGATTGCTGACAATTTAGTAGTCTTCTCTTGATCAAAGGAGCCCCCGATGTTCTCATCGGCCGCTGTACAAAGTATACCAGCAAGGAAGGAGAAACAAAAGTTCTCGACGAAGTAACACGGAACATCATTGAAGAAATCAAGAACACATGGTCTGCACAAGGCAAACGCGTTATTCTGCTAGCACGCAAGACCATTTCAAAGGAACAGCTCAAGTCTCTCCCAGCTTCGAGCCACTTCGAAGACGAGGTAGCACAACACGCTAGAACAGGACTGACCTTGGTTGGTATCGTCGGTATCGTCGACCCACCTCGTGACGAGATACCATCTGTCATCAAGACATTGAGAAGAGCAGGAATACGCATATTCATGGTACGTAAACTGCCTTCCCTCTTGGTCTCAATGCTGATGCAATCCAGGTTACCGGAGATTTTGCGCTAACGGCTCAAGCAATCGCTGCGGAATGTGGCATCGTCACGAACCCACCTCATCAAGTCAACAATGTTTCCGCGCTCGCTAGAGATGATACTTTCTCGGTCTCTGGTGAATCCATTCGCGAAGACAAGGTCATCATTCACGTGCCGTCCAATTCAGATGCCAAGTCAACCATTGTCATTAGTGGCCCGGAATTGATCGCGCTCAATGAACATCAATGGGACCAACTGAGCAAATATGATGAGATTGTCTTCGCCCGTACAACCCCTGAGCAGAAACTTCGCATTGTTCGGGAATTTCGTAAGTTTCTCCCGTTCCTCATCCACAAGAAAGTCATTGACGCCTCGATAGAAGCCAGAGATGAGATCGTCGCCATGACAGGTGACGGTGTCAACGATGCTCCATCCCTCAAGGCAGCAGATATTGGTATAGCACTCGGCAGCGGATCCGACATCGCCATCGAAGCAGCCGACATGGTGCTCCTAGAATCGTTCTCTGCCATTGTTGAAGCAGTACAATACGGCCGAGTTGTGTTCGACAACCTGAAGAAGACCATTGCCTATCTTCTGCCCGCTGGTTCCTTCTCCGAGTTCTGGCCTGTGATGACCAACGTCCTCTTCGGTATTCCCCAGATCTTATCCTCCTTCCTCATGATTATCATCTGTTGCTTCACCGACTGTGCCGCAGCCACTGTATTGGCTTACGAGAAGCCAGAAGCTGATGTCCTGCTTCGTAAACCCCGCAAGCCAAGGACGGATCGTCTAGTGGACTGGCAGCTGATCGTCCAAGCATACGGCTTCATCGGTGTTATCGAAACGCTTTGCTCATTCGCTATGTCGTACTGGTTTCTAGAGCGGCAAGGCATTCCTTTCTCAAACCTTTGGTTCAAGTACGGAAGTCTGCCAAATACGATCAATCCAGAGTATGCCGCTCAACAACACAACGTTGCATCCAGCATCTATTTCATCAACCTCGTCGTTATGCAATGGTTTGCTCTGCTAGCTCTCCGTACACGCCGTTTGAGCATCTTCCAGCATCCCCCACTGTTCAACAAAGTGACGCAGAACTGGCTTCTTTTCCCAGCCATGGCATTTGCGCTCGTAATGGCGATCTTCTGGTTGTATGTCCCGAAATTCCAGAGTGTTCTTGGGACAACGGAGGTTCCGGTTGAGCATTTCTTCTTGCCGGCTGCTTTTGGAGTGGGGATCTTATTCTTGGATGAGGCGAGAAAATGGTGTGTTAGGAGGTGGCCTCGTGGCGTTCTGGCAAGATGTGCTTGGTGATTGGATCAGGGAAATAAGATGTTGTTAGAAGCCCGCTTGTAGAAGATGATTCTGGTACACGTGTTTCAAAGCTAAGTATAGAGCTTTTGGTTCCATCTATAGATGTAAATACAAAGAAACTTTCCCCAACCCTCACGGGATCTTTTGGGCAAAATGGTTCAGATGCAACCTCGCCTCGCTTGTTTAGACACCATCTTCAAAGATATCTCACCACAAACCAAGATCGACAAAACAGTGAATGACAGAACCCACAACATTAAATCCTGCCTGATCACAATCCAGCGGGTCATCTCATTTGGCCCACAAAGTTCCTTCGAATATGCAATAGAAAATAAAGCCTTTCTGGCAACTATCTAGCGATCAAGGCCCAACTAACCTTCCCTCCTGCATTTTTCTGAACTGAACTAACAGCTCCCAGAAAAACTTTCTGCAACAAGCCTTTGCAAGACCATTTGGGCCAATCTCCTTGTATTTATACCCATAGAAGGGAACAAATTTTGGAGCAGTTTGGATTGAGTGGAGAGGAGTTCCTCGGTTGAAAGGCCAAAAGCGTTACCAACCTACAGCCCATTGGAATGTAACTACAGGAGCTCTCAATGCGCTCTGTCGCAAGCAATTCAATAATGAAGAAACCCCCCCCCCAAAAAGAATTCCGAGCTCTTAGCGCCATTTCTCTCAAAAACACCAAAACATAACCAACATCACAAATCACAAGTACATAATTCCTCAGCTCCTAAATTGAGAGTTGGGCCTTGATCAGCTTGAAATCAATTTTTGTTTTGGCTCTTTCTGATGTTTGATTTTTCATGATCCTTATCGATGCCTATCTCAGCCCATCTTTTGATTATCCAAACAGAACAAAGTGAAGATCGCAAGTTGAAATCCTCCCAGTAAAATGTGTTCCGAGTGTTGTGGTCGGCGACCTGGTTTCAACTAGCTTAAGCGAAGTCGCCGGACCACATCATCCAACAGGATCGGATCCGCGCCTCGCCTCGCCTCACAACAATGAATGGCTACTGTACTCGAGTATCTCGGAATATTTTCCTTCCTGGCAAAGCCGTCAAGATAATGCACTGCTTCGCATTAATAGGTACCTTTCTGGCGCGGGCCGAGCGGGTACAACACTGTGCTCAAGTCACACCTCGTCTGTGCAGCCCGAGTTCTCAATCCCGGCCATGACCTCCTCCTCCACGAATTTAAGCTGGCGTAACATCGCCTAGCCGCCCGAGTATGACAAGGGAATATAAATATAGTCGGGTCACGTACCGAGAGAGAGCGAGAGAGCTTTCTTACTCCAAGCAAGCCCAATCCCAAGCCCTTGATGTGGTGGTTCCTGGCTGCTGGGTCAGGATAGCTGGGGCATGGTGTGGGAGGAGGCACGGTAGTGGGCTGTGGTGGGGTGTTGGCTGCATGTTGTTCGGCGACCTCCAGGGCATAAACCGTCCCCTTTGAGCCCTAGCGCCAAACTTCAACCTTATCATTCACCTTCTAACTTCCAGCTCTCGTACTGGTATGTTCGCCGGGAATTAATAAGGTATATTTGAAATGGTAAGTTCTGGATTAAATTTGTGACATGCGATTTAAGACTTTCTTTTCTTTGCAGATATTTCTGTTGCACGAGATTACCGCCAGGAGCCGCCAAGATACAACAAATACTTCAAGCTAGACACTTACTGCTGGATTCTTATTGTGGTTTGTTTAGAAAAGCAATATAATCAGATTCAACTCGTTGCACCTGACTTCTTCGGTGGTTTTACCTTACCAATGGAGACAGAAGCCCAGGCTTCCCGCACCACAGTTTCTCCATCTGGATCTCCAGGTCCAGAAGGTGGACATCGTCCGGAACGAAGCACAGTCTCTTCTGCCTGTATACCGTGCCGGAGTAAACATCTGAAGTGTGACGGCCAGCAGCCATGTTCGAGATGTGCGACTCAGGGATACCAATGTATATATCTGAAGTCTAGAAGAGGGTACAAGGGACCTGCAGCGAACCGAAGTCAGTCATCAGCAATGGATGGTAACAGTAAGTCATATTTTCAGAAATGACACGAAGAGGAGACTGAATATAAAGAAGAGAAAGACAATGGAGAAGGAAGCAGTCAGAGTACGGCCAATGGTGCCATGCCAAGCGACAGTCTAGCTCCAGGGTCAATACCGACAAACCCAACTTCATCACTAGACTACGCACTCGTCAACCAGAATTGGGCGACGATACAACCTAGAGTCCAGAGCCCCCCCATGAATATTCGGCGACGATGTATGGAAGCTTTCTTCCAGTACTTTTACGACGCGCATCCATTCTTGCCACCTCGGCAACAGCTCCTCGAGGCTTTCAAAATTGGTCCTCCAAGGGACCATCTTGAGACCGCCATGATCTACATCGGATCGAGGTATGTGAGAGGTGCTTCTCCATCCACTTATTCACTAGACCTGGACTGCTTCATTCTGCAACAAGATCTCCCCCGAGACGTTTCAACAGTCCAAGCTATGCTGCTGTTCGCCATAGGCCTTGACGGCAACAACGAACGCAAGAAAGCCGTTGAAGTGCTCATCAAAGCTCAGAGATTCGCTCTAGAACTCGGCATGAACCAACGCGAGTTCGCTATCATGAATGGACGAGGCTCGCTTGTCTGCGAAGAAAGTATTCGTCGGACATGGTGGGAGCTCTATGTCGTGAGTGTCATGGTAGCGGCGTTTCATGGAAAGCGAGTATGTCAATTGTCTGGTGCTGTCTCTACCACACCTCTGCCTTGTGAGGAGAGGAACTTCGTCAATGGAGTGGGTACAAGATTCCTCCTGTGCGACATATCAGCTGATATTTTCAGGTCATACCAGAACCTCATACCATGGAAGAGTTTGACGATGATTCCTTCCTTGATGAAGAGATTGAATGGTCGTCGTATGCGTACCGGATAGCCGCTGCTAGGAACCTCGAGCGGATACTTGCGACAGACAACATTGTGTTCCCTGAAGATCCTCGGGCGTACAATTTAGATGCTCTCCTGGTGAATTGGAACCTCCATTTGCCACCCTCGAAAGTTGCGAACTTTGATCAGTCTGGGACATTTGATGAGATGATGTTCCAGGCTCATATGATCACCGACCTGTAAGTTTTCAAGAACATATGGGGTTGGGAATGCAGGACTAACTTGCCAAACAGAAGTTCTCTCCTCCTCCACCGCCGCTTCACACCCCTCGACGCCGCCGCGCAACAAACAATCATCTCCTGCACCGCCCAAGGAACCGTCCCCGCCCACTGCTCCGGCTACGACGACATCCACTCCAGCAAAGCCACCCAAGCAGCCTCCAACATCAGCAAGCTCGTCGGCCTCCCCACACCCTTAATTCACCACACTCACTTCTTCATCTGCGCGCTCACACACTCCTCTATCTCCCATCTCTCGCTCTGGTCGCATCTCCCACTCATGGCAGGCGACGACAACCTAAAAGAGGAGATCAGGATGAATGCTGGGGCTCTCAGAGCTATGAGAGTGGTGTGGCCGTCGGCGCAGACGGCATTCAGTCAGGTTACGGTGGCGGCACAGAGGGTCTTTGAGATGAGGAAGGATGCTGTGGGGGAGGTGTTTTGGAGGGATTTGATTGGTGATGGGAGTGCGGATGCGGAGGGGGATTTGGATCTGTCTGGGTTGACGGGGAACACGATTGTTGCTGATGTGAATAATACTGGTGGCTGAATGGATGTTTGCTTGTCGAATAGGGGAGAGTTTCGCAGGGTGTGGTTCAAGTGGAGGGGTTGTGTGTCGAGTCAGGGAATACAAGCTCCCATAGAGCAGACGAGATCCGTTTGCAAGCGAGAGATAGGCTTGATGCGAAATCAGGTCGCCGAAAGCAAAAAGGAAATCAATAGGAGACTATAACACAAGTCTAACTCCGAACTAGAATCCAGATTTTGGTTTCGAAGACGCTCAAGTATAAAAAATGAAGTCTAAACCTCATCAAGATCTTCCAAAGGCCAAAAAATCAAAAGAAATCTCTTCCGGAACGGGGAATTGAACCCCGGTCTCCTGCGAACACGTCAACTGTTTATTTAAACAGCTAATGAGAGGCAGAAATGCTAGCCACTACACCATTCCGGATTCTTGTGATTTGATGCAGCTGAACACTCTATCTCATGTTATTAATGTGTGCTGTAAAGTGGAGCGGATTCGTTGAATTTTCTGCTGTTAGGGTTTGGGGGGCTTAAGCGAGGCGAGGACAGGACAGCAAGGGTGTGGCGGATGGGGCGCCGAGGAGATTGCTTGGGTGGGGTCAATTCAATGATGACGGTGATTGTGATTTGGAGGGGCAGAGAGAGACATGACGTGCTGAAAGGACCCTGAATATCATTGACTTTTGGATAAATAGAAAAGAGACCCGAAAAGCAAAAGCAAAAGGAAAAAGTGACTTCCAAGAAGGATAAATACCAAAACTCTCTAGGAGCAAAGAAGTTCAGATTGAACAGACCATAGCCGTCCGTTCATCCGAATAATTCGAAACAGGCTCGCGAAAGTCTAGGATCGAGCTTCCAAGATAGACAAGAAAGATATCAGAATTCACATTTCAGGAGGATCTCCACTACTGCACTTCAATTCATGCGGCTTGGCCTTAATATTTAACCTTACTTCTGCTAATATACCCCATGCTGCCGACCTACCGTACTGTAGTGCCGTGAAAACTCGTGGCCATTTAACCGGAGCTCACAAGACCCAATGCCATGGAAACTGTACATGAGGGGTACATGATTTTCGTCACCAAAGGACGACATCTCTTCCAGAACTTGCTCCGTTTTTGGATTTATCCGGTCTGTTTTGAGGAGGTAGGTATGGGTTGATGGGAAATTTAGGTTCCGGCAATGCAGGCGGATCGGCACCTGGCAGATTTACCCGGGCACTAGATCTAGGATCTAGTTTCAAACCAAGCCCATGATCACCACCAAATCTTGAGCTGGTATATCCTGCATGCATGTATCGTAAGTGTGGGGTATTAGCCATACACAATCGATCCTGCGTATGCGCATACCAGGAGCAACCAAGGAGAAATCGACCTTTAGTCGTACAGTGACATCGTTCGAACTCGAGGTTTCGAGGATATGATGAAGATGGATAGGGGCATCGCTAAAAGTAAAACTCAGCTAAGCGAGCCTGCAAAACTCCATATTATCCCCCCCCGGGCCTGGGATAAAATTGCTAAAGTTTCATCTAGACATTTGAATTGCGGGGGAATGGTAACTGCGCCACCGAGACTTCTACTGGAGCCAAGCTTAACTCCCGGTAGTAAGAACTCTGTCCGATGCGCCTGTGTGTGTGTGTCTCGGCGCGGCAGTTTCGTTTACAGGATGCTTCTCCCGTACAAGGGGCGAGATAATTGGTGATTGCACACCCTTGTTTCTAGGCGTTGTTTCTAGGTAGGTGGGGATCCGCTACGGAGTCTTGTGTGAAGCTTCTTGATAAAGTATAAAGGGAGGATGATTTCCTCTTGTTAGGATATTTAGACAACCACTTCAACTTTATTCAACACTACAAGCCAAGTCAAGTTAAGAAAAGTTAAAATGGTCTCATTCACTTCCCTCCTCGTTGCTGTCTCGGCCATCTCTGGTGTCTTCGCTGCACCAAATGTTGCTGTAGCGAAGCGTTCCCCGGGTGCTCTCTCTGAGCGGGGCGGAACTCCAAGTGCCACTGGGACACATAACGGATTCTACTTTTCGTGGTGGACGGACAACGGGGCCCAGGCAACTTACACCAATGGTCCTGCGGGTCAATATTCCATCACCTGGTCTGGCAATGGAAACTTGGTCGGTGGTAAGGGTTGGATGCCAGGAACTTCTAACAGGTACGCAAGGGTCTCTGAGGAGAAGGGCGACAAAACTGACGGCATGATAGAGTGATCAAGTACACTGGCGATTACAGACCAAATGGCAACAGCTACCTTGCCATCTACGGATGGACCAAGAACCCCTTAATCGAGTACTACATCGTTGAGAACTTCGGAACCTACAACCCCAGCAGTGGAGCCACCAAGAAAGGCACGGTCTTCGCCGATGGAGATACCTATGATATCTACCAGGTAAGCCATATCCTCATCAGGCATTTCTTTCCTCCCAGCCTTTTCCTCCCAGACAAAATACTGGTAAAAATAAATGTATGCTGACACCACATCCAGAGCACACGCACCAACCAGCCATCCATCATCGGCACCGCAACCTTCCAGCAATACTGGTCTGTCCGCCGCAACAAGCGCTCCAGCGGAACAGTCACAGTCGCTACTCACTTCAATGCCTGGAACTCTTTGAACATGAAGCTTGGTGCTCATGACTACCAGATCGTGGCTACTGAGGGATACTTCAGCTCTGGATCTTCCACCATTACGGTTTCGTCCTAGGTGGATGGCGAGGGACGGGAAGTTGATAAGGGTGTTCTTGTATTTAGTTTGGGTGTGAGAAGTGCTGGATTTGTATATACAGTGGCCGTGTTTGGTCTTTCAGTGGTGTCCGAATTGATGGAAATTCATTCGATCTGTCTGTTGTTTCGATATCCCGCGCTGGGATTGCAACCTGAAAAGTTTGCCTCCAAGTGCCGATGACAGCAAGTGCTTGTCCCAGCTTGGCTTGTCGATCTCATGACTGCAGAAGTGCGAGGTATGCAGCCATCATTCGATCTCCAAGATGTTGGCGGAGAGATCTGAGAACAGGCTGAATTGATGTTGTGCCTGTGGTAAGTGTCGGCTTAGTAGACTTGGACGTTTGCAGCGCAACAGAGTCTTACTTTCACTTAGAGCCCAGATGTTCGACATGAAAGTTGTCCCGATAACACTACATGTTGGCTCATTATTAGTGAGAAGTCTTTGGAATAGCCACGCGAGAAATAGAAACTCGCCTGCCAAGGCCTGCGACTTGAGCTTGCAAGTAGGATATTGCAAGATGCTGTCCTTGTCTTCACTTGCACTATCGGTAGCCTTATTCGCCCTCAACTTAACCTCATTGTCTTTCTCACCATCTGATGTTGATTGCTTGTGGCTGAGCGAATCGTCGCCGACATTCTCGAGACACAAGGGACAAGATCATTCCGGTCCTGATCTTCAACCCACTTCAGGTCATCGTCCTGATCGACCATTCCTTCTACCCCCGGCCCTTCTGTTGCTTTGGCGTCAAGTTTCATTAGTGTATCTTTGGTAACTTCTAGATCTTCATTCGGCTGGCTCGAATGCTGACTGAGATCGAGGAATATCAACGCTACTAAACCTTGATGAGATTGGTCGTGGAGTAGCCTTCGGCGCAAAGTAATTGGTTTGCTCTTGCGTAGAAGGTCTAAGGTATTGAGGGTCGGCGTAGTTTATATAGAAGGATCCTGGTGAGGGTGGTCGGTATGATGGTGTAACAACCGGTCGTTTGTAATACGCTGAACTCGAAAGCGGAGGTCCTCGATTCTCAGACGGAGTCTGCGTAGCATGAAAGCATTGTCGTCGTGGATATGTTCGCGACGTATGTGCTCTTGGTAGAAGTGATGCGTATCCTGTTGAAGCAACTGGTTGTTGGTGATACACTGAGTTTCAAAGCAGAGGGCTTCGATTGTCGGACGGAGTCTGCGTAGTGGTTTTGATGCGCACACGTCTAAATCATGCCACATCATCTTCCTCGTCATGTGATTTGGTTCGCACCCCTCTTTCAGAATCTTCAGGCGAATTTAGACGCGACTCTGCCATTTCAACGTTGAGGCCAAATTCTACAATATTCTTGGATCTGGCCGCCGGAGCTGACGTCGTAGAGCGTCTGTATACTATCATACAAACACGACTGCAAGGTTCGTGGGGTTAATTGAGGAAAATACTGAGAAAATGAACAGAACATAGTACATACCACTCTATGTCTTCATCCTTTGAAATATTCTCGGGGTGTACGTCCTTACATTTCGGACAGCATATGTTCCAATCTCTGGTCGATTCAAAGACCATACACATAACGACATGCTGTCCAGGTCTGAAGCAAACTTCCCACGGCCTTGCCAGATCGACATCAATCTTGCTGGCGGAGTCTTGGATTACGAACTCTCCTCTCTCTATTTTCCTTGCACCTGGGCCGATGTCTCTGAAATTAGCGCGAACAACCGATACCAAAGCCTAGAAGACAGTCAGTATCAATACAAGTAGTGTATTCGATGCTGATTAGGCTACCTCGGCGGAGAGAATGAATTCCAAATGGAAAGCTGATTGCCGACCTATTGCATCGATCAAATACACTGGTTGTTGCCGCTGAATTTGTCCACCAATTTGAGTGATGATTTGATGTATCTTGACGACCATCTGGAAAATCTTAACATTGGTCTGGCTGTTCATTAGTATTAGCTTCTTTCTCAATGCTTGTTCCTTGCAGGGCTCTGTGGACGACCAACAATATCTTTGCTGTCAATTCTAGAAGCTCTTTCCCCTGTTGGATCCCACTACCAGCATTTGTCAGTAGCTTACTTGCCAGTAGATCAATGTTCTTACGTTGAGACACGCTCAACCACTAGACCGATCCTCTGCATACACCCAAAATAATTCTCCTGGATCTTTGCGGCCATGGTTCGGTGCTGCTCATTCTTCTTCTTCGAATCGATATTGGTCGCCGCACTATACAAAGGAAGTTAAACTCTTTATTGAGCGAGCTGATTCGGAAAGACGTTGTCCTTTCGAATTCCAAATAAATGGGATGATCAGAATGCTTACATCTGCACAGTGTTTAAGAGCATCTCGATGCTATTCGTATGAGCCATTAGATCCGCTTTGAACCTCGCAAGATCTTCTTTCCGACATAATGCCCATTGTATTTTTCTCCACCTAACCTTCATACGGCTCTCGCCTCCGTCATGCCTGAGACTCGGCTGATACTTCTTGATCTTGTCCCAGAACGCATCGATGGTTCTCTGGCATTGCGACGCAGCCTGCATCAGCGCGATGCGCTCTGCTTGTTGTGCATCATCGAGCTCGATAAGCTTTGCGCTTATCAACGCTGTTTCTAAGGTAAATAGCTGCGAGATGATTTTACGGTACTCGGTGGATGATTCTCCGGAATCACGTAGGGCATCAACGATGGTGCTGACTAGGTTGAGGGCAGCGATGAAGTCGCCGGCTGAGAAGCCGAATCAGACAGACATTACGATAAGTTCACCACAAAATGAGCTCCTTGGTCTGGCAATCATGTGTTTGGAGATGATCCATGGATGTGGGTTGCCGTCCTAAATTTGAGATGTCGTGGTGGTGAGGCTGAGGTCGCGCATATGAGAAGTGAGGCGGTGGCTTAGACTTGGCAGACTTGCTGCTGTGCGACTCGATTGAGCTGGCAGAGAAATGATCCAATGAGCGCCATCTACTCGGAGTCTCAAGCTCCTTCGAGCATTGTCATACAGTGATTTCCTTCTCGAGCCATCCAATCATTTTCACCACTCACGTGATTGTGGTCAGTGTCATCGATGATCTATCTCCGTCAAGCGAATTGAGTCAAGAATCCATGAGAACGGAGTATGCTCAGATACTTCCATGATGTACCATACTTCTCGTAACATTCTTTCCTGCCACTATCTGAAGAACCCGGATACACGCGCACGACACGTGATGAGATGCCACAATCCTAGCGTGAGCGCCGGTAGATTGGAACTGGTCCGCCAGTGAACATACCGTGGTTGGGGATGTTGAGAATTCTTGTTTTCTTTGGACAGCAATGACACGAAAGGGCGCTTGATAAGCTGGGCACTCTGTGTGACAAGCGAAAGTAAACAACGCCAAATTAGCTCGGAAGCGGGGTCGACAAACACCTTGATGAACTTTGATGAACAATAATCGAGGAGCGACTATTAATCCATGAGTTCCAGTCACTTCCGACCACCTTGGCGGATTCTATGACACTATTTCATTCTCTAGATTTTTGATGGCGCGTTGGAAATATCTACGTCACCAGCCTTTTCAACTCCGTCAATGACAACCATGCTGTTTCTAGCAGAGGCAATTTTGGAAGAGTTCTCCACGCTCACGCCCACATCTTCCAAACTTCTGTTATGTGTCTCGGGGAACGTGAGATAGATGATACCCAGCTGCCGCCATATTAGTTCTCAGTCAATGCGCGGGGGACTTGGAATATGTTCACAAAGACGATATCGAGGGCGAGGTAAACAATGTAAAACTTCCATTTGATATTGTCGACTGTGCTAGTTAACTTCGGTTGAGGCGTGGAAATCTATGATTTAACTTACGGCCAATGGGGTTCACGTATTGTGTGATGACGGAAAAGCTCCAGCATAGTATATTGAAGATTCCAAGGCCTTTGGCCCGCATGTTGTATGGCAGTATCTCGGTCGTGTATGAGTATGGCAAGGGGTTGCAGCCGATATTGAAGGCAGCGTTGTACATGAATAAAGTAACGATGCTGACGTATGCAGCAGGCTTGGAACCAGAATTGGCGTAAACTATACTTCTTCAGGACCATTATCCTTGCCCGGTTTGAGCATTGTATGACTTACCTGCACTAGTAGCGATCAGGGGAATGTTGGCCAGGATCATTCCAGCAAACGAAGCAATCCAAACAGGACGGCGACCGACTTTTCCCACAAGAATGGCACCAAATATCGCGCAGCATAAATTCCATATTTGCATGCCACCATTGATTCCAGTTCTATACCCTATCAGTATTAATGTCCTGACGAGATTTCGAGACTTACTGTTGATTGGTTCCGCGAACGCCAACACTGTTCAAAATTGGCACGAAATAGTACGTAATGATATTCTGCCCTGAGAAGCTGACAAAGATTGCGACACAGATCACAACAAACATTCTCTTGCGGGCACTAGGTCCACTGTAAAGCACTTTGAGGGACTGTTTCTTGTGGCCCAACTCCATCTCGACCGAAGCGTCCATCTCGCGCAATTCAAAAAGCACGAGGGGATCGTTGTGGTCTCCATTGGCGTGGTAGGTCGCGAGGATGTCGTGAGCCTCTTCCCTTCTGCCCTTTGCGATCAGGAAGCGGGGAGATTCGGGAATTTGCCAAAGCATTATGAGGAGGAATGAAGAAGGGATGACTTGGCAGACTGATGCCGCCCTCCAACACCAGGAGCTCTGGAGGTGCCCAGTGCCGAACGTGAGCCATGAGGCTAGAATAGCTCCGACGTACCATAGCACGTTATACTGAATGTTTGTTAGTCTTTCATGGTCATTTGCTTGGTGCAAAACGCTCACGAATGCAAGAACACTTCCCCTGACACGAGGGTGAGAAAGCTCTGCGACCAAGCTGGGCCCTCCAACCAACGTCTGTACGACTCCAAGCCCGATCAGAGAGCGACTGAAGATGAACATGCCGACATTCTGCGATGCACTTTGCAAGATCGACCCAGTCAGACAACTGGCTGCACCAGTCGCCAGCACAGTACGACGACCCCAGGTATCAGCAATATACGGGCCTACAATTGATCCCACAATACCACCAACGAAGAGCATGGAGGTGATTAAACCTAGTCGAGAGGCATCGGGGTACTGCATGTCTGTCTGCCATGGAGCCATGGCCTGGAAGGAGCCAGTGGTGACTTCATCGAATCCAGCCGTGATCTGAGCTACGAAGATGATGCATGAAAAGTAGACTGTCTTCCTTATACCAGCATCCTTGTACCAGATGGCATTGGTATTATTTGGAATCTCCGTGATGTCGACAGACGAGGAGACCGGTACTACGCCCATGGTGGAGGAAAAGGCGAGACCGATAATGGCGACTGTTTGTTAGCGGGACCGTTGAAGATTGCTTTTGTGTGACGAATTAGTTTTCAAATCAACGAGAGAGCATGATGTTATCTTTATAGGTAGGTTTCTTTCATTCTAGAAACTGTTGCGTGCAGCGTTGGCGTAACACAATCTGAGCAGTGGGTTACTTCCCCACAGCCGCGATTCGTGAGCACTGAGCATCATATCAGAAGCTGTACATAACAAAAGATACGACACTGATTGTAATAGATCCGACGATTTTTCTGCTCCATACATGCATACTGAAGCAAGCTCATATGTCTGATTGCCGGCATTCTCCAGACACCAGTCCGATCACCAAGAGTGGGGCTTTCGGAACTGCGTTTCTGACCCCACGATGCTGCTTGTTCCCAATCTTCGATTACCGGAGCTATTTCGTAGGATATTTCACTAAGATGTTGTTCCAGTTGCCTGGCAAGTAGTGGATATCAATGCTCCTATCTTCTTGGATCGTGGACTCAGAGACTTGTGAAGCATACTCGATCTTATCTTTTTGATCATTGGGTCCGGCGAGCGCAGAAGTCGGTCACTTGACGAGTAAAAAACCAGACTCCGGTCTCGATTGCAGTCCAAATCTTTCCTCCATGTGTGATAAGAGAGTAAAGTACTGAGTACAATATCTGAGATCTTTGACTGCATCGGTTTTCCGACAGTAATACGTTCGTGCGGATTTCTATTATGTGCATTCGGAGCTCCTAGGCGTCAATCTCTACCCACTTCTGCTGAAATAGTGGAACAGTAAATTGTATCCACAGTAGCCACGTCCACGTCCTCTCGTGGTATGAGAATGATGAAATGTGACCGGGGTGGCCAAATATCTCTCTTGAGCTCCGGTGCTGTGACCCTGAATTGAGACTCGTTGGCTCATATATACCAGGCCTATGTGTAACAGCAGGGCATATGATTTTTTCACCTGCTGAAAAGAAAATCTCGATCTCAAGAAGGCTCCAACATTCAATATGCCTCACGCACAGTCCGTCGCAACTGAAAGTCTGATAGTCTCAGCAAAGACGGCTGCCGATTGGAAAAATGATTTGGCCCGCAACGGATATGTTGTGGTAAAGAATGTCATCTCAGAGGAAAAGGCTGCATACTATGTCGACCAGATGCAGGAGTGGTTGGAAGGGTTCGGACTGGGCTATAATCGTTCCGACAAGAGCACCTGGAAGCCAGAAAATTTGCCGGCAAACATGAAGTAGGTGTCGTATTCGTCCCTAGCGGTCTTGAGATTTCAATTAACGTAGCGATAGAGGTGGAATGTATCACGACTATGCCGTCGCTCACGAGAGTTTCAACTGGGAAGCCAGAATGTTAGTCTATCTCATCTGTTTGACAACGCCAACTTACTTATCTTGAAATATTGCAGGGAGCCTGGTGTTCTTGACGTGTTCTCACAGATTTGGAATACTGAGGAGCTTCTTGTCTCTTTCGACGGCATTAACCTGACGCCTCCGATTAAGAACCCAGACACAGCAAAGTGGCCGCACATTGATCAATCACCCAACAGACTTGGCTTGGAATGCATCCAAGGAATTTTGAACTTCAATCCAAATGGTCCAGAGGACGGAGGACTGACCGTCTTACGCGGGTCGCACACGGTCGTTCCAGAATTTTTCAAGACACATAAGGTGACGAACATGGGAAGCTGGGGCTTCGAGGACTTTTACATGTTCGATGATGAGCAGCAAGAGTGGTTCGCCGAGAAAGGGTGTGAGACTGTCAAGGTTTGTGTTGGGCCTGGCGACTTGATTTTGTGGGATTCGAGGACGGTCCATTACAACGTGCCACCGCGAGGAGAGATTGTTCGTGCACTGCTCTGTAAGTACAGCGGCTTTCCACAATCCACGAAATCCCGGCTCACTATTCCACAGACGTGTGCCTTACACCAGCATCTTTCGCAACACCAGGGAGTATGAAGCAGAAGAAAGCAATCTTTGAGATGTGGGGGCGTACCGTAAGTTGCTGAATAACCATTCTCGGAGAGACCAAGAAAGTAATCTGATAATTTTTACAGACTCACTGGCCTCACGCGAACCTGCACCTGGATCACAAAGTACCTCGGAGAAATGGTGTGCCAGATCCTCTCAACCGCACTGAGCCTATCAAGAAACCAATTCTGTCAGACAAGCTACTCAAACTTGCAGGTGCCATGCCATATTGAGTAAGATGAATGCTGCTGTTAATATGGCAATTATCAACCAAAAATTCCGAAGGGGGGTACGCTGTGTCAAAGGAGGCATCTTCAATCGTTGTTGCAGGGACCAGAAAGGAGGAAGTGCCAGCTGTGAAGGCTGATGTACTGAAAGGGGTTTAAACTTGAGCAAAGTCTTATGTATTCAAAAACCTGTTGGAAGAATTTAGCAACATATTTCAGAAACAAATCGGTCATCCAGACGCCCCATTGAGCTTCTCAGGTAATATTCTCCAGAGGTCACATCATCACCCAACCGAAGATTGTCTGTCGTCCGATGTGGGCGGGAGACATCGAGGAGGAGTGATACCGCACCTTTGATGATCCAATTGAATGCATTTCCAGGACGCATATAACCTTGGATGCAATCGAATTCTGACTGCATTAGTGCGCTGGTATGCTATCTTAGCTCCGCCTTACGTAAGGTTACGGTTGCAGCTCGTTTTTTGGCCCCTTTTGGGAACCTCGCTTAATCTGACTATCGTGACAGCCGCATGCGCAGGAACTGTTCATACACCATGAGCATCGTCACAGTTCAGCCTTTCACTTAATCCTCATGTTCTCAATCCAAAAATGAAGCCCTCCGAGCTCCGAAGACATCAGCAACGAGGTTCCTACGACCTTGAGTCAGTGTCATCAGTTTTCAATGATACATTCATGGCACATGTTAGCTATGTTGACAAAGGACTGCCACAATGTCTACCAATGATTGCACTCTTTCACAAAGTCGGAGGCGTTACTTCTGTATACCTACATGGCCATCCGAGCGCGAGATTGATGGAGCTTGTTCGACAAAATAAGAACGAGGATGGAACGGAGAAAAGGGAGAAGATAAAAGTGTGTATTACTGCAACGAAAGGTGAGACTCAGATAGTGCCTAAGCGTCTCGGAGACTTTTACTAACGCGGTGTCAGTGGATGGTCTGGTCCTTTCCTCAGCACCAAATGGCCACACCTTCAACTATCGAAGTGCCGTAGTACATGGCGAGTGCACTCAAGAGACAGACTTGGGTCTCAAGCGAGAAATCATGAAGGGAGTCACGAATCATATCGTGGCCGATAGATGGGAAGATGTGAACCCCGTGGCTTCCTTCCAGGTCTCGCTTGTTTGTGTTCTGAGAGTCAACATCGAGAGTATGAGTGGCAAATCACGGACAGGAATTCCTGGGATTCAGCCAAGAGATAGGGAGAAAGATGGTCCTGATAGAGAGGAGCCGGTATGGACGGGTGTGGTGCCTTTGTATGATGTTTTGGATAGGCCGGTGGAGAGTGGGTTGACTGATGGGGCGAGGATACCTGACAGTTTGGAGGCATTTATCGGGAGAAGGAACGATAAACACAAAGAATATTCATTGAAAGTAGCGAAATTATAAAAAGTTTTCTCCCCTTTTGCTTCCCTTCTTTTGATATTTGAAATCCTACAGCGAGTTCATTTCACTAATCTTCAGGGGCCATCTCGCTAAAAGCCACGCTGAATTTAGCGATGGACATGCTGAAAATCTAGGTACTGCTCGCTAAGCCCCCGTAGGTGAAGCCTGAAACCACGAACGACTCCACAGAAAGCGAATATTGGAATTGCTGAGGCAGAATATTTAGTCGCAAAAGCCAACGATTCGTTCGGGAAAGGGGAATCAGATGATCATATCTAATCAGATTCAGCCACCCGAGCCAAGATTCCATGGACCTGGGCCTGACAGGACGGGGAACACCCCTGACCCGCATCAAGGGTGGGGTTGAACGTAGTCATTCTCACCGGCGTCGGCGCGGCGCAAATCTCATCACGTCCAGGAACCGCGCCTCATACACATCTGAATTCCAGAGGAGCGTACACAGCACGGCAAAACGTCGATTCCTCTCTCACCTGCCACAACATATCACAACATGCAACGCCGGTCAAGAAAAGGCTGTATCGACTGCAAAAAAGCAAAAGTGAAATGCGATGAAGAGCAACCAACCTGCGGAACCTGCAAACGTAGGGGATATGCATGTCAAGGATATGCAGCACCGGTACCCAGCGCCATCAAACATAACTATACCCCAAAGCCAGCAACGACGAGCCCAAGTCTAACGGCAGTATCGAAATCTCAAAGATCGAAAGTAGATCCTCAAACACCTGCTCTGATACCACAGCAGCAATGGTACGAGAGGAGACAGACCCCAAAAACACCAGATACACGTGACCAACACGAGACTCTCAGAGAAGAGGATGAGCCCCTTTCTACGCCGCAGAATCAGGTTACGGAGGTGGATGAGAGGGACTTGGAGGATTCAGATGTCTTTCCATCAGATTTGGAATATACAGAACAACAAATCACAACAATAGCTCGAGCACGCGCCAATTCCATGCAGCTCCCCTCATGTCCACCGCTCTATCCCACCGTTCCGGATCTCCCACCAGATGCTATCGGACGAACCGACCAGCCAGGAGTAGAAATATACTTCAGCAGACATCCATCGGAACTAGTCATCAGCAAAGAATTCGTTAACGAGATGAACGCCAATGTCCTACAAGTCTTCAACCAGGACCCGCCTGCTGTTGCCGAGACGCTTAGTGCTATCGGACATATCTACCTCGGTGAAGGAGGGTCGAGCATCGTGCCTGTTCTAGACAGGAAACAGAGAATCTTGGCTCGATTACGTGACAGGCGGGATCTGGAGCAAATGATGATCATGCTACTTGGACTCTGCGCCTTAGAAGTGCGTTTCCCTCATCCCCTCTCTCCCCCCTCCCTCCCTCCAATCACACCACACATGATTATGATTACAGGCGCTAAAGTGGAGGAAATAGTTAATAGACACGCGGTCAGAACCTGCCGATACCTCCCTCCCAGCCATAATCTCCAACGCCGCCATAATCATCAAGCACCAGCAAGACAACGGGCTCTCCTTCTCCTCGGTAGCGAAATACTTCATCCGGGCGCTGGCTCGGCAAGACATGATGATCAGCCTAACCTACGCTCGACATCCGCTTATTCCGAATTCTGTCTGGCTGTCTGATGATTCATACCGAACGGCTGATCGCTTCATGGGATACACGGGCACCCTGATGCCCATCCTAGCCGATCTGGGAGCTCTAGCCGAGGAGATGAGAGGCGGTACGCCGACGCCATCTGGTTCAGATGGGGCAAATAGGAATGGTAGCCATTTTGGAGATGAAGTCTGGAGCGAAGAAGCTATCATGATAACCACCAACCCAACACTCGCCATATACCAAAAAGTCCTCGACATTCGCCAGCGTCTGAACCAATGGCGACCCATCGCTGCTCAAAACATTTCGTTCCAAGCCTCGCGTAACCTTCTATTCCACGCTCATGCTCATCGAGCAGCAGCATTGCTCTATCTTCACAGATTGTTAGAGCCACCTGGAAGTTCAGATGCCGCTGATCAAGCCGCGCTGGGAATGGCGCATGAGGTGATGATGCATCTTTCTGCCATGACGGATCAGCTCAAGACGTCGCTGTGGCCAGTACTGATTGCCGGGACGGAGCTGACGGAAGAGGGCGATAGGAAGATTGTGCTGGGGATGTTTGATGAGATTGTGAGGCAGAGGAAGACGGTTACGTCGAGGAGGACGAGAGATTTCTGTGTGCAGAGGGTGTGGGCTGCCAGGGATGCGGGATTGCCTTGGAATTGGATGGATTTGGTTGAGATATTTCCAGGGGAATGTTTGCCTATCTAAGAGATTTTGAGGTGTCGTTTGGTGTTTGGCTTGGGTGATTTCAGGCGTATGTGGATGGGCTGATTGATGATACCCATGAGATGGACGAAAGTGGTATGCGAAAGATCCTCTATAAAGGTTTGAGCTGTCTAAATATAACGATGCAAAGCTGCAACATCAACGCTATGTGTATAAAGCACCAAGATCTACTCCTCCAATCTGCCGACTCGTGCTCCCCTAACCAATGTGCATCTCACCCTTCTCGATCGGATTCTCACTCTTCCACCTAACCAAACACAACAACTCGTAAACACTCTCCATAACCTTCGCCTGCACCCCCAACTCATTCCCCTTTCTAATCGCATCCCCCAGAATAACCTCAATCTCCATCGGCCGTCCCTGCTCCCTATCCAGCAACATACTCGGCCTATACCGACTCGACTCCGGGCTCCTCCACAACATCTCCTGCACCAAGTCCTCCGTCAACTTCGTCCCATCCGCCTCCGCAATCGCCACGATCTCACGCATCATCGGCTCCACCAACTTTTCTCTCGCACCAGACGACTGGATCTCGCCGACGGTCATCTCCATTAAAGCACACAGACAGTTGTACGGTGCGTTCCAGAGGAGTTTAGCCCAGCGCGCTAACATCATGTCTGGTGCTAAAATGCAGCTTTTCGCACCACCGGAAACATACATGTCGATGAAAGTTTGGGTTCGCTCGGCGGAGACTGAATCATCTACGCCCGGGTGGTAGTGTGCGCCTATTTGGAGGATGTCGGGCCCGATTTGCTTTACTTTGTTGGGTGGTTCGGTGAAGCTTCCGATCATTGAGACGGCGGACATGGTCACGTTTGTGGGAAAGAGGGTGGTGAAGGGGACGTGGATGAAGATCCCGTTCTGGATGAGGACAATGGATGTCAAACCTGGGGTGATGAGGGGAGATACGAGTTGAGCGAGGGAGTATTTATCCGGGAGCTGTTTGGTGCTGAGGACTAGAAAGTCGTACCGTTCTCGTGGTGATTCCATGGGTGTTGCAGCACCTGTCGGGAGAGGTGTTGGGTGTGCTGTGCGGGGAGCAAAGGTTGCTTCCTCGATGCTGGGGACGACTGTTTGCCATGTTAACTCTTCCTTTTCTTCTTCATCGCATTTCATATCTCATCCTCTATCCTCATACCCTTGTTCAACCCCAAACCTCATATCTACCTCCAACCTCGTCACCTGAGGACGCTGAATAAAAAAAATGAACTTACCTCTCGACGGTTTCCAACCTTTCAAATCCCCATGATCCACACTCTCGATATCAAATCCCATCTCATTCACAACGCCATAACTCCCCCTCAACACAACCGTGACCCTAGCTCTCCCCGACTTCTCCAGCACTACAGCAGCAATGGTACCTACTCCTCCACTGCCAACTAAGCAGATATTGAATTCTTTTTCTGGTTCTTGAGTAGCTGTTGAGGGCCGTGTCGGGCCCGGACTTAGGAACGTCGCCATGGTGGAATTGAATGTGAAGTGTGGGGATTCTGAGAGTTGAGTGAGCTGTACTGTTGAGAATTTGATGTGATGTGCGTGTCTCTAGATTTGAAGCACTTCTGTGTACTGGACGCCAAATTGCTGGTATCCCTTTGGTCCAGTTTGTCCAACGCAAGCCTTCTGTCAATCTGTTTGCTGAGAAACGACAAGTCTCGTGCTCTGGATCTCTCGTCTAATCAAGCGGTGTGCTTGTTGCTGCCGTGACCTACCACTACCAGCGAAAAGGTTCCAGGCCAGACTGACCGTTTTTGCCCGTTTCCGTACAATCAGTGAAGCTATCCGATCTCGCCCTCGAATGTTATCCCGCAATATAAGCCTCGCCAAGCTAGTATGACTCCGGAATCGTTGAGGGCGGGAAGAAGATGGGAGGATGCATCGCGTTTGTTGTTTTCACCCCACTCTGGTAGCTATCTTATCGCTGACAGGGGTACACCTTATGTACCCCACCATTGATATCTTGGCGAGAAACTTTGCTTACGGCTCCGATTCGAAGCTAGGATTCTTTGCTGTTGTGATTTGCTGATTTGGATCCCCGTATGTCAATAGCTGGCAAGTCTGCTTTCCTGCTATGCTGCTATCTTAGATCTTGTTCTCTCTCAGCACTTACTAATACTTGTGGGTGTTCTGAATCAAGGGCTGGATAGAGCTGAAATGTGGGTAAGAATACAGCGATTGGGAAATGGGCACCCATTTGAGATCGGAATTTTGTTATCCTTTACTTTCATGGGAAAATAGGAGATTTGATCGTGAACCTTGCGTCAAGATTATGAGCAAGAGACCAGAATCGATCAGCTCTCGAATCGGAGTATGCAATTTGTATTCGTGCCAGAGCTTTGCTATACGAGCTTGCCCAACAAAGCGAATACAGAGGGTATGTACAGAAACAGAAATCAACATCAAAACTTAATCACAATTTGGGAGCTCCTGAAGACGACGCAGCCTCGCCTGCAGGTTTGCCATTCAATGCAAGATCAATGACCTCCACATCTGCCAGCAACTGCTCATCTCCCCATTTGGGCGCCACAATCTGAAGACCAGCTGGAGCTCCAGCTAGAAGTTCAGGGTCATCTAGCTTTATCAGTAGTTGTAACGAGAAATAGAGAGGAGTAGAACTCACATTTTGCTTCGTTGATGGCATCACTCTCGCTGAGAGCGACGAAGTCGGTATCCTTAGGATCAAGTGCCGGGTCAGCAGTGGTGAATGGAATGATGACTGAGGGGTACTAGAAAATGTTAGTCTTGGATCAACTTGGATGGGTGGAACAGGCGACCTACATCAACAGCATTCCAAGCAACCGTGTAAGTATCGTTATTCCATTGACCTGGTAGGACTGGCGTATGAGGTCCAACAGGGCAGAGCACAACATCAATCTCTGCCTCCTGCCAACGATCCAGCATCTGCTTGCAGAAACCGAGCCTTCTGGTATTTAGTGCCCAAGCCTCTTCTTGGGATTTCCGAGGCATGTTCCAGAATCCAATATCAAGTACAGATTGCACGGGAGGTTCGCCGGACGCCGCCAACGTATCTTTTTGATACGAAAGACCGTCCAACGTGAATAGCTCGGCTGTTACCTCACGAATGCTGGTCAAAGTTGGTGGGACAAATTCCTTCACCTCGAAACCGGCAGCCTTCAACTTAGCCACAGCTTCTCGAAGTGCTCGTCTGACAGGAGGATGAGGAGTGAGTCCGCTGCTGTAGATGACTCCCACGACTGGCTTGCGGGCAATCGTCCCCTGCTCAAAAATGTTTGGCACAACGGCAGGATCGACACTCCAGGGCTGGGCGTTACGGATAACGCGTGTGAAGAGGGTCAAATCGCGAACAGATTGAGCAAGGGGGCCGAGGGTTGCTGGGATGCCAGTATTGACTCCAGTGTAGCCTGATGCAGCGTAGCCGTAGAATGGTAGAAGTCCACAAGTCGGTCTGTATCCATAAACACCATTCGCGGCCGCAGGAATACTGTTCAGATATTAGAGAGCGAGCTGACGTTACAGCGAATTTGCGTACCGAACTGAGCCCCCGACATCTGTTCCCACACCAATTGCAGATCCTCGGAACCCCATATTTGAGCCTTCGCCACCACTGCTTCCTCCACAAGTGAGATGGTGTATTACTGGGTTCCTGGTTTGCCCGAACACATTATTATCAGCCTCCGCGACCAGCATCGTTTGTGGGACGTTGGTCTTCGCAATGACAACCGCTCCAGCAGCCTTCACGAGTTCGATAACGTATGTGGTAGATGTGGAGGGATTGAAAGTTTTCGAGATGTAGCCATTGCAATAATCGTAACCCTTGACATGAAAGCACTCCTACGAAACTGTTAGCAACTTAATAAGAACAGGGGTAGTGTGTGTATTCGTGCTTTAAAAGTCATCGGCAAGCCATGCAAAGGTCCCACAGTTTTGCCAGTCTCCTTGAAATACTGGTCCAACTTCTTGGCATCTTCGATGGCATCCAGAAACATAATTTCTGTGAGATTATTGCATAGTTGATGTCCTACAGCTGCTCGTTTGCAGAATGCCACAGCAACCTCCTCTGCTGAATAGATGCCACTCGTGATAGCTGCCGCTAAGGAAGTCGCATCGTATGAATCGCCTGTGATCTTCAATTCTCGTCCAGACAGGATCCCGCATGTGCTAGCGATAGGCCGTACGTCAATCGTTCCCGCAGAAGGGAATTCAGTCAGCCTCCATTCCACAGGAATCCGTGCAGCTTGCTCTGCTTTCTTCTCATCTCTGATCTCCTGCCATGACCTGGGCGAAGCAACCGCAACTGATTCTGTTGACATGCTGAATCTATCTGATCTTGAAAATGATGATAGGTTGTGAAAGATACAATGAAAATGGAAACAAGAGCTTCGCAGAAAATAAATATCTGAAAGGAAAGAAGTTCATGCAAGAAGGATGCATTACTTTGCTCATGAGCCAGTCGCGTAACCCACTCTACCAGCCGCCTTTGACATGGATTGACTTTGCGTGACCGTTGTCCCAACCGTAAGATAGAACGAAGCTATCACAAGTCAATTGCGGCACGAAGAACGAGGTCTTGTAGCCGTAAACCGACGAATGCAGGTAGATAGCGTCCACCCACTTGGGCCACAGGGCTGCTGCTGTGTTCCCTACTCCACATCCCATTGTGCTGTTTCATTCACCACGTTTTGTGGGCGCACTTGTACAACATCCCGTTGCGGAGTTGCTGCGTAGTAATACGAAACGCCGCATATCCGATTTGACGAGAAAATTGAGGCGTGAAAAGATGCGATAGAATTCAAGATCAAGATCTCATGCTCGTTACCGTGATGTCTCCTAGCTTGATGCAGACAAGCACCGCGGGTCCGCACTCGAAGGAGCTTGGTTGCCAAGGCTCGCTAGGCGATAGCATAGATATGATCAACCTCGAACGACATAACATCGATGTCGTCCCCCATCTTTGGCCTGATGATAGTTGCAGCGAAGTCGACTGTGAGCTCGCAGCCAGATAGCTTTGGCTGTGGCACAAAATCTGCTGCCACACTCGTTCTTTTATGGGTTCCCGTTCGGCCCGAGGACGACAGCCAAAGGAGACGATCTAGCTGTCCACCCTCCGACATCCATTTCCCCTCCTTGCCCAGCCTAGACTTGGTGATCTTGTTTGCTTATCATCTCCATGAGCTTGGGCTCTATCTAGCATCGGAAGATATGCGGGACCATTCAACAGTTCATCCGCAAATGCATCTTATTGGCGAATACCACATCAGGCATCCAACGCGGGAATGATTTTCCTTGGGTACCGCAAAGAAAGTATGCGGGCAGTCGACACGCAATTGATTTTGATTGGTCGTCAGCCTGTTAAATTGGTACTACCCAATGATGTGAAAAACCAGCAGTATGGTTCACTATCTTGATCATCTCAAGCTTCCCCTGCCATGGCCGCATCGAGTTTATCAAGCAGTCGGCTTCACATCCCTATCTTTGACATGCCTTATCATAGAACCTCTATTCAAGTATAAGTATTGTTGTCTTTCTTTCCAAGCATCAGGTTTGAAAATCGCCAATCACATCTCGACCTTTTGATCTCAACGTTACTCGGATTTTATACAGAATGGCAGACGTCGAAAAGCGAGCAGCACCCGTGGCGCCAGATTCGGAAATATCTCCAGACTACGGGACTGGAGACTCTAGCGAGATTCCGAACAAAGCAAAATTCGCAGATATTGGTTATGACTTGTTTGAGCAGTCTCGTCAGTATGATACAGCGCAGCTGGAGATCGATTCTGTGAGGGTGCGGAGAAAGTTGGACTTCATTGTCCTTCCAATGGTTTGTTTTGATTCGGCTATATATCTGGATAGGAGAAGCTAAGCATAGCAGATGATGACAACTTACATGCTGTCTTTCCTGGACAAGCAAACGTAAGTTCCACTCAACACAACATCCAAGAATCGAAGCTGATACTGAACAGACTAAACTACTCAAACGCATACGGCTTACAGCCTGACACGCACATGACGGGCGACGATTATTCTTGGGTATCATCAGCCCTATACTTTGGCTGGCTCATCGGTGCCTACCCAAGCAATCTCGCGCTACAACGCCTGCCAATCGGAAAGATGATTGGTACGATGCTCTTCATCTGGGGAAGTATTTGCATGCTTCAAGCCGCAGTCTTCAACTTCTCCGGCTTCTTTGTCATCCGGTTCTTCCTTGGATTCGTCGAAGCTTGTATTTCTCCTGCATGGATTCTTCTGACGTCGATGCTCTGGACTCGAGAAGAACAGCCATTGAGAACGTCGTTCTGGCTCTCGGTTAATGGTATGTCTTCTATCATTGGGGCTCTGCTCTCGTATGGCTTGGGACATGTTGATGGTCTGGCCATTCCAAATTGGAAACTTATCTACATCGTGAGTCTTACTCCCACACTCCTAGACTCACGTCTGACTTCGCAGGTCGTTGGTGCCATGACAATTGCCTGGGGTTTCGTAATCATCCTGTGGCTCCCAGACGGACCTCACAATGCCAAGTGCTTAACCGAATATGAGCGAATCGTTGCAGTCTGGAGAGTATCCAAGAACCAGACCGGTGTGAAGGACCCTAAGATCATGCCTCATCAGATCAAGGAAGCTTTGTTAGATGGCAAGACCTACCTTCTACTGCTGATGGCTGCTTGCTACGGCATTCTCAATGGCGGTGTTGCCAACTTCATCTCATCTATCATCAAGGGTTTTGGATACAGTGCTCTCAAGACGAGCTTACTTCAGACTCCAGGTGGAGCTTTTGAGATCGTCATGTGCATTGCGTTTGGATATCTGTCGACGCACAAGAACACTCTGGGATTAACAATTATTCGTAAGCTACCCTCCCGTATTACCCAGTTCCAGAACAGTGCTAACATGCTCGACTAGTCGGCTGCATCCCCGGAATTGCTGGACTTGTTGGTCTTTTGAAAATCCCGATTGCGCATCGCTACGCTCTGGTCGGCTGCTGCTGGCTACAAAACGTTCTCGGCTCGCCAATTGTCCTGAATTGGACTCTCCCCGCCGTCAATGTTGCAGGCCACACCAAGCGCAGCACAGTCCTTGGTCTCTACTTCGTGTATGTAGCTCATTTTTCCAGCATTATATCCCATCACCCAAAAACAGGCCGAGATACTTCAATACTGACAACGAACAGTGTCTACTGCAGCGGAAACATTGCTGGACCCCACATCTTCATTCCATCTCAAGCACCCCGATACTTTGGCGCCATCAAAGGTCTACTCGTTGCGTACTGCATTGCAGCCGGCCTCCAGGTCGTGTATTCCACGGTGTGTTATATGGAGAACAAGAGAAGAGATAGAGCAGGCTTGGTCGCTGATGCTGAGGTCGAGGCCTTGGAGGGATTTGGTGACTTGACGGACAAGGAGAATGTGCACTTCAGATATCGGATCTAGTGAATGGTAAGGGTCGATCGTGGTGGAATATGGGCGTCGAAGGGCAAATTTCAGTTGGGGAATTGCCGTTAATGAATGCTTGGAATTGATTGCGCGTTGGACATCATATAAACACTTTCGCATTTACTTGCGATGCAGGCTGCGAATCAGTGAATTCCATACTTGACTATTAATTCTCATTTCAAAATTCACGTAGCTCGTTCATCCCCCTCCTGTTTGGCTATATATCCCTTTCAGACCAGCACTTTTCTGTCTCCTTTACAACTCAACTGCTTCCACATCTCAAAGTCCTTAATTTGCCTCCCCAGGTATCATCAACTCTTCAACACGTAGTACTTGGCACATCTTTCTTTATCACACAAGTTAGTCGTCGCCAATATGCCGACAATCATATCTATGCTCATGAGCTTTATGCTCCTATCCCTCTGTCCTCCTTTGTAGGGCGCTGCTCACCTTTTGTACATTCAAGCTGCATTTGATCATAGCTCAAAGTGGACTCCAGGTCATGACCGCCACCGTACCTGAGATATCTATCCACGACGATGTCACAGTCGGCTCGTTCAAGTTGCCAGAGGGGTATACGATGGGCACTTTGGGGTTTAGTGGCACTATCGATGGTATTCCAGTCACTGCCAATGGCACTGTTGAGGTTTTTACTCCTCCTCGAATGTTGCAAAGTAGTTTACTGACTTCCAGTAGCAAATCATGGAGAAGACGAAGCGTGACCACCCTAATTGGACACCACCAAACTGGGCCTATCAATCTCGATCCTCAATTGAAGCCATCTCTTCTCGCTCTGGCAGCACAATTGACAGTATCACTGCTCGTGACAGCGGCATATTCTTGACAGATCGTAGCAAGGTATGCCCCTCCTAAGCCACAGTCTCAGTCCACGTAGGAGCGAGCATTCAGCCAACCAATCCCGCAGAGCACCCACTAGTGCTGCAAATGTGACAAGCTACCAAGCAACTGGAAGGAAGCCTACGCACCTCGCATCAAGGAAGGTATTAGATACCTGCAGAACATCAACGGACTTTGTGGCGTACGCGCAAAAGCATGCGTCCGCATCTCGTGTTCTTGGAGCAGCGCAATCTTCCTGTGCAACGATGTAAGTGCCCATACTGAGGAAAATGCAAGTCTTCCAAAGATTGAGAGGCTAACGAGGTTTACAAGAATAATTACCACATAGACTTGAGCTGTTCTTGGCTGGCTTCTTACGCTCAAGATATCCTCGATGATGGATGCTGCAAGCGCCCTGGTCTATCGGGTGGGGAGTGGGTTTGTGGTTGTAAGTTTAGTGTCCCGAAAATACTGCACAGCTTTGGGATTCAATACTTCTGATTCACCCATGTACGCGCAAGATGAGATTGTTACTGATTTTTGTGGCAGAGGAACTTGATACGGACCACTATAATATCATGGTAGTTGGCGACAAATGCTGGCCTGTCTCAGGATCGAAATGATGCCGTTGTGTCAGTCCTGAGTCCAGGAAGTCTCCAGAGCAGTGTCCACATTGGAGCTAGGACTTCGGAGCAATTGTTGCTTCATTTGCAATTTGGATCCACAGGCTTAACGTTCTTACAGGATTTAATTTTGACGAGTATTTATTTGCGCAGCATTAAGCGTTTGAACTCAGAATCACCTCCCAAAATTCGTCTGAAACAATTGTTGGCGAGTCAAATTCACGGCGAAACGAATACTTAGCCACAAGCATTATTTTCCCACCGGTGTAGCCCTTGCGCCGAATACCTTCAAATACCGCATCGAAAGCACTTCAGGGAGATTTCGATCTTAATAACTACTCTACAAGAATAAGAATCTCCTCAAAAATTCTGTGGGAAGCAAGCTCACTGCGGTTGTTGTGCCTGTAAGTACTAAAATGTTAATAAGCTTGAGCGAGCCCCTAATTCATGTCTCATTTAGATCTTTGTACATGACGTTACCCTGTAACATTTCGTGGATATAAAGTTCCGATGTCCGTCTTTGTCTGTTATAGTTGGTGTCCTTCACAGAGATTGTCTTAGGCAAAGATATCGTTTTGACCAAGCGCTGTCCCGTACTAAGGTGCTTGAGGCGCTTTGTCCTGGAACAAGTAAAACCCTTGTTTCAAGGCTATTCTGCTTACAATTCGACCGCAGTAATTGAGATACTCCGAATGTCCATTCTAACCTTGTGCAATATATAAGACCATGAAGGAAGTTCGTTGTCTTCGTGGCAGGTCACGATATTGAAGAGATGGAGTGGTGGAAATTAATGAAGTCAACAAGCCCCAAAGATACGCTTGAGGTACATATTCCAAGAATGGCTTCTTCCAGCGATCAATCTCTGAGTATGATTCAAAGAAATGATTTCGCAGGGTATTCAGAGTTCACCCTGTTTCCCTCCTCCCCGCCGAAGTATGCATCAAGATATGGAAGTTCTCATTTCACCTCGACGAATATTGATGTGGTCTGCTCAGGATCGTCCAAAGCTGGATCCAACCACAGGCAAATTCTTGTTAGTCAACTGGGAAGCCAAGCATATTTTCTTCAAAACATACTCCACCTGCTTTCATCAACAATGGAAACGTGCTATTTATATCACCTTCCATATAGACACGCTTGTTATCAGAGCTGGCCTCAAGTCGCTGCAGTTATCATCGAGCACTATCCGACTGATATGTCCAAGATGAAGTGGATCGACATTACTGGAACTGAAATTGACGATTCTTCTTTGGAAACGATATGATGTGTAGGCTGAAAGCTCTTGAGCTCATCACCGTAAGAGCTCACTCCTTCACCACTCCCAATGACTATGGACCGCAGTACGAAGACCGCTTAATTGCCACGGCTGGCCGCATCAGGGATTCACTCCTACTTGGAGCGAAGCAGGAAGAACAACACGATGGACCCCAAATAGCAATCATCTTTCCAGGAACCAAAGACTGGCGAGAAGACATGTAATTCATCACGAAAACAGATCTAAGATTTGCAAAATACGGCAACCTGAGATGGAACGAGAAGATTGATGGTTGGGGCCAACGTATGCTTCTTTTCCCAGAATGGATCGATGAACCTAGGTCGTTCAGGGAGCCCCCTACGTGGTTACCTATAGACAATTTTGAAGTCACTTGGATCGTGACCAAGTGTATATGGCCAGCAATCCATTTGACGTCGATATTCTCCATCATGGCAGAATCGAGAACGTCATGGGATAGACAAGGTCACAGGGATTTCTGGGAGTACGCCACATCCAACAGCTCTATGTTAGTCAAGGGGCGTTATCGGGGTTCGGCGAGTGGCATCATAGGTCTGATGCAGAACAATGGGAATTTAAGGAGGTCGTAGATGAGATTGTAAAAGCAGAGCCTTGCTTCCCTTTCCAGGTCGGCATCATGACTTTCCCCATTTTAGATGGGTGTATCAGACTGATTACCGCGACGCTGGCCCTGAGCGTACAATTTATTATGTTTAAGAAGCCATTGTATCATACCTTGCAACCTTCCCGTGGGTGAGCGAGGAGGCGTCTCTCGAAACCATGCCATAAGTCTTGAGTTCTGTAAGCTCGGGCCACCGACGCCGCCGCGAGCTGAAGAATGCTGCGCATGCTATAGATCCCACCAAGCCAAACAACTGTAGACCCCGCCTCCGTGCCGAACCAAACAGAATCACCCGCGCTTGAGGAAATAGTATTTGAGGTCCCACAAGATCAAGATATAACTCATGCTCCAATGCTAGATACAAGGGAGTTAGGAGCATGGGGGTGGGTCAGTGGCTGGTTTTCCTGCCATTGGTGACTTGGGTCGAGAGCTTGTTCTTGATAGATTGGAACTTAATGACTGTCTAGTGAGCATTGTTTAGTCATTAGGCCTTCCCAAAGCAGTCTCCGCAGTAAGCAAACCTAAATTCCACTCCTTAAGAACAATAAAATTGCCAATCGCTATTCAGTAATGGTGCAATGACCATATGCAAAGTGATGAAATGACAGAGCAACATTCAATACCAAAGCTCTCGTGCAGGAGTTAGAAAGCGGACTCGAGGTCCAGAAATTTTTGAACTGTCATGTGAGACCACACATACGTCTACTATTTACGTCTCTTAAACTCGAGCTCAGCTTGCGTGTCTGGCACACACAAAACATCAGAATACATGTTCTTTGGTCTCCTATCCACGCCGCCCTTTGCTTCCAAGTCTCCCTTGAATCTGAAATCCCAACTCTTCAACAGCTCAATCAGGACAACCTTGATCTCATTGCTCGCAAAGAATCTTCCAGGGCAGGCGTGATTTCCGTGACCAAAATTCAAAGAATCTGGTGAAGTAGTGACGTATTGATGTTTGTTCTCACTGCCGGGAATCTTGCGAAGATTGTAATATCGGAGACCATCGAACTCGTTTACGGGCTTGGAAGAGGGGTTGTTTGCTGGGCTGAAGGACGGTGTGGTGGCAGATTGGTGGATCGCCCAGCCTGCAAATCCGAAGCGAGTTCCTTTAGGCAGAATGTGCCCTGTTGAAAGTGTTATGTCGGATGTGGTGACTCGATTACCACTTGCTATAACACATTGTCAGAATAAGGTTTCCAATATGATATCATGCACTCACGCAATCCAGGAGGCGTAAAACGCTGGCTTTCTTTGATAAAACTGTCGAGTTTCCAGAGCTTAGGCATGCTTGATTTTTTGAGTCGCACGATCCCGTCACCGTCGACATCTTGGCCATCTTCGTCTATGACTTGTTGGATCTCATCCCGCAAGGGCTGAACGTACTCAGGGTAAGTTGCCAAGTCGTAAATGGCTGCTGTGGTGGCCATTGAGGTCGTGTGAATTGCTGCCATTGATACTAAATGATGCATTTAGCTTCGAGTCAAGAACTGGATTGTGAAAGAACTCACAGCCCATCTGATTATTAGCCAAAACCATTGGATCAGATCTCTGGATCTCTGGGGTATGCTTCAACATCCACGCAATCATGTTACCTTGTTCGTCATCATTATCATCTCGGCGGATCTTCTCGTTGTCCTCTTTCGCTAGCTGTTGCTGAAGGATAGGCATGAGCAGCTCAGCCCCTCTTCTTCTGAATTTCTTCAAACTCTGAAGTTCCGGAATAAATGGAGCCACAATCGATCGAAGGTATGGATGATAGGCGTTGACGGCGTCTTTTGCTTGCATGGAATAGAAGGTATACATAACAGTAGCCTGAATCCACTCTTCCTCACGGCTCAATGGTCTACCGACGAATACGCGTCCACTTAGTAGGGCTACAATCCTTGTCATCTTGCCGTAGAGACTGATTGGGGTCCAATCTTCGCAGGGGCCAAACTCCTTGTTGAAGCCATACTGGATTTCTTCTTGCAGGTCATCCAGCGTACTGGCAATGTGCCTTGTGAGGTCAATTTTCACAGCTTGAATGATCGCAGGCTGCTCGCCACCGATGTCCGTCTGCTTGTAAGCGAATTGTCTCCGAACATCTTGCATAAACGAAGCCTTGTTCTCAGGAAGATTCCTGACTTCATTTATAATTGATATTGGGAGGATGACGAGTGGTGGGCGCGATTGTATTATGAACGGACTGTCTGGGTACTAGTTCGAGATGTGTCAGTGTCGAGCGAGCGATGAAAACAGAGTAATGACGCACCTGTGCGGTCCCTAGAACTAAAGCTTCCCGTTGATCGTTGCTATCTGGAGTTTCCACGACCGGCAGGTCGAGTTTCTTTGGGCGAATAAGTAGGAATCGAATGAAAGATGCGACCACGAGCAACCCAGCAGCTCTTAAGAATAAAGGAGATCCAAAAGCAGAACCCAAGAGGCCCTTATGATCCAGGGTGGATTGGGAAGTCATTTTTGAAATGGTTGGAGTTCGAGCAATGGTTCACTGCTTTTGGTGTTGCTTTCTTGTCTGAAGGAAGAAGTAGTCTATAAGAAAATTGGGCGCTCGATATATCTAACGCCGGATCAGATCGAAAATTTAAGTCAAGCAATCAATTTAAGAACGGATGTGCCAGTGCCGCTTCCGTACTACAAAATTCAAGTGCAGCTATTCAAGCGTATTCGTAAACTTTGTGTCGCAACACGCCTAGGATCGGCAGTCGTCCATTTATCAATCTACTCTAGGAAGAGATCAGTTACCCTCGAGCTGACTAGCCCCATCCGAGTGTTTCTTTTCCCGAAATATTCGGATGAAAGTCTGGAGTAATTCGCTTTCTCTCTTCATTGATTGGCAGGATCTTTTCTTAACCGCTCCGGCATCTCATGGGTATCTGCCACAGCTGTCACTTTCTAATGGCGATCGCAGACCAAGACGGCACTTGTGAACACCCCATGCTGCAGCATTTCTCCTGAAGTGTGGGGTACTCAAAGTGTTGTGCATACGAATACGCGACGCTAGAATCATGCCTCGATCTGCAGTAACCTAGCCGGGACCACTATTTATGCAGCGGCGATTGTTGCGTCCTGACTTTCTTTCCATATTCACACTATCAACTTAGACAAGCGGGGTAATATGACCAAGCTGATGTTTATCTAGAAAGCCTAAGTCAGTAGGAATTACATTGCGAGTGGCTTTTCTGCTCGTTCAGGGTACCAACAATGGGCCATTAGCGAGCCCCTGATCGACACCGCTTAGAGACTTAAGCTCCGGGCACAGTTGATGTCCCGAGATCTCCCACAGCGCCACAACCTTCTTTAATGCTGTATTCACACAAAGTCAAAAATGACATAGAAGCTTCTCAGCATATATGCAAAGCTTCGACAGCAGGGTATAAGACCATCAGGATGCCTGCGAATGACACGATAAGCAAGATTCGCTTTTCTTGGCCTGCATAATTCTTTCTGGAAGGTTTTATTCCGAGCATTGGCTTCGGCACCTACAGGATCTAACTTCCCGGGTAAGAACTTTAAGTCGACAACCACGACTCGTCGCCATCATGTGCGTCCCTTTGCACCCGCATTGGGCTCTGTACATGGTTAAAAGTGAAAGGAATGAGACGAGTCTGCATGAGAGGATCGCAGCATTTAAAGCCGAAGACGAACACGATGTCCCCATATCATAAGACTCTGCTTGCATGATGTGGATGTGTGGAACCTAACGATGTTTCCGCACAAGAGATGATAACAAGAATTCTCTTTCCACTTATGTTACCGTAGCCCAGAACTAAAAGCTAGACATGATTCTGGCGTGCGGATCATTGACCACGGCCTCCGCGTACGCTTCCTCCCGCGGGCTTCGAGTTTGATCCCGGGTCCAACCTGGCAGCAATTCTACCACAAGGGAACACACTTCAGGAGCAGATTCAGGAGAAACAAATTCAAAAGAGACCATGGAGCTCGGAGCACTCAGAGAACGGCCAGACTGTTCTTCCCCATGACAGCGGATGCACCAATTCAAGGCATTGTTCCATTCATGGTGACGGTCTAACATCCACCGAAGAAGTTAAAGCAGCGACTATGTTTGGATGTGTATGTCAACAGTTGTTGAGCGTATTGTACCCTAGCAAATCTGAGAACGTTATTTGAGAAGGCCAACTACAATCTTATAAAGGTATGGGAATCTTTAGACCATAGCAAAGCCTCATTAGATATTAACCGATTGTCGAGGATCTGGGTACTCATTGTTGACTTGGGGACATGACGTGGACTTGAGCGATGGTGGACCGGCCTTCGTCAGCTCACAAAGAATATAGACAAGTCCTTCTACTGAAGTCTTCTACTGAAGTCCACGATTACACTAATACTACGCTCGATCAAAATGGAGCTGAGATAAGCTTGAGCAAAAAAGAAGAATGTGTCTTGAAGTAGTGAGCCTGGTTGGCGAACACTACAGTAGCTGAAGCTGGGGAGGAATTACCCCGCCAAAATCACCCCGCATCTGGATGAGTAGACATCCCAGAATAATTTGCCGCGTTTCATAAAGCGATAAACGTCTACCAGCTTTCCTCTGGGCACAGCATACATCTCAAGATATGTTTTAGAATCTCTCGGGTAAAACAATACTTATTACAGGTGCCTCTTCCGGCATTGGCCGCAGCACCGCCATCGAATTTGCCAGGTCCAGCCCTAACTCACTGCGTCTTATACTTACTGCTCGCCGGTTTGATGTGCTCTCGGGGGTAGCTGCTGAGATAAACTCCGAGGTTGGAGATGGCGTCAAAACTATGACTGTACAACTGGATGTGAGTAAGGTAGAGGAGATACATGGCTTCGTGGACAAGTTACCCGAGGAATGGAGAGATATCGATGTACTTGTCAATAACGCGTAAGTGTATATATTTTTATCTCATGGAAACCAATGCACAGAATCTCAAAGCTAACAAAACTTGATATTTCAGTGGAGTAGCTGTAGGCGGCATGGCCAAGAGTCCCGCTATATCACTAGCAGACATAAACGTTATGTTCGCTACCAACGTAATAGGTCTCATCAACATGACCCAAGCAATCCTCCCCACCATGCTGCGGCGTAACAAAGGCGACATTATCAACCTCAATAGCATCGCAGGCCATGAAGCCTACCCTAGAGGAAGCATCTATTGCGTCACCAAGTCCGCCGTAAGGAGCTACTCTGATGCGCTTAGGCGAGAGCTCATCGAAACGAAGATCCGCGTAATGGAGGTTGCGCCTGGGCAAGTCGAGACGGAATTCTCGGTTGTGAGGTTCGGTGGTGATAGGAGCGCTGCCGCGAAGGTGTATGAAGGATGTGAACCGTTGACACCCGAGGATGTAGCCGAAGTCATTGTTTTCCAGGCGAGTAGGAGACATAATGTCGTTGTTGCTGTGTATTGCTGTTCCCTAGCCATCAGGTACGGAGACTCCCGATTGCATGGGTTGCTGAAGGCATAGATGGACTGGCATTTACATTAGGCTAGCGCGACTGTGCTGCATAGAAAGACGTGATGGATGGCGATGATAAAATCTACGCTTATGAGTGTTATTTCTCCAGTACACCGTGGTGACGTTGACAGGTGAATTAGACGCGAGCCGCGAATGAAAGTAAACAGATGCGTCATATCTTGGCGAAGATTCGTATGCGGTCTTGATGCAGATAAGTCTTACAAACAGACGGCTTCAGGTTGTATCGAGTCTTGAAATGCTATGAACTGGCTGGCAATAGCAGGAGCATGACGATGGTGATACCAGATCAACGTGGTATTGTATGAGAGCATAAACTCGGATTTGTTGATTCCACCCAGGGACAAGCCCCCAGCCTGGCCTCGAGGTACCTTAATTCAGCTTCATCTTTGAGGCCCAATTTCTTAGGTACTCTTGACTCAAGTCCAATCCACCGTGCAGAGGCATTCCTGCCCCGTCTTCACCTTTTAAGAACTCATCCCACCATTTGTGGAGCCTCCGACTGCCCAGCTTCTGGTTCTTCATCTTCCGAGACCCAGCGCGGCGAATGCTTATACTGAGGTAATCCAGTCTTCACCAGCCGAGTAGAGCCTAACGTAGAGACCAAGTTTCGAGCTCTTTGTGGAGACTAGTATGGCGGAAAAGAGCCATCCTGGCTGCTTGCCAATCGACAATTTCCTTTTGGTATGCCCCAGCTCACAGATACTTTTTTCCTGTAGCAGCCACCCGACTTCTGAAGACCGGACTCTTTACTTCCATGTTGACCTGGTAGAAAGGATTCATGATAGTCTTGACCCAGTTCTCGTACACCTCCCCAAAGAATTGTTTGATTGCTTCTTCGGTTTGCGGTGAAGTAGGGTTGGCGGCGATGGATGTACTTGCTCTGCTAGTAGTTGTGGAAGCAGGCTGCGATGGGGCGTGAAGCAGAAGGAATTTGACATCTATAGTCCTATTAGTGAGATGCGGCGGGAAATGTGGGAATAGAGCCTTACTTCCACCGGTGATGAAGCAAGAGACGTAATTATTATAGAAGCGGTCAATACACTTTAGATACCTATGACGATTAGCATTCAAGCATAGAACAGCTGATAGAGCTTTCTCACATTTGTCCGCTGCCCCATTGTACCTCCTCCACGATATCCAAGCTGCTGTGGACGATGAATTGGTTCACATGTCGTGCCTGTTCTGCAAACCGCGCGATTCCATCTCCGCCCTGCTTCGAGGTCCCAAACTCATACTCGAACAAAGGGTTGTCCTGTGTGCCAATGATGGCAAAGTAATACGACATATTTGCGGGTTGATGAGCTCGAGTATCTGCTTGGAAGCTGGTGTTGACCTCGGGATGTTCTTAGAGGAAGGTGGAGCGAAGCGGCTGATTGGGTGGACCTTCAATGTCTTGGCGTTGATAATTCTGGAGGCAAGCTTCAACTTCATGCTAGAGCTTCAATCTGCATTCAACACCACCACAATGTTTGGAGCCTTCAGACCCACGAATTCATTATGCTCGGGACTTCTCTGGTAAGCCTTTTCAATCCATCAAGCTATTGTGCCCCTCCAGGATGCATGCTGACCGCAATTGCAATGCAGGAAGATCCCATGGCGACTATCCAAATTCCAGAAAGCGCGACAACGGAAACGTCTAAGGGCTGTTGATACAGTCGTGGCAGTATTGGATAATGCATTGGCGAAACAAGGTGCTACGATGAAGGCTGTGGAGAGATGGAAGGACGAGATGCCGATTGAGCAGGAGATGGTCCCGAAAGACAAATATACGATTTTCGACAGAAAGGAGAAGAAGTACAGGAAGAGCATCCGAAGTACGTTCTTACAGCTAGGAACATTACCCAACGATATACTGACTTTCTTACAGAGCTGCCCAAATGGACGAGGGTTTCGCAACGAGTCAATCCTCCAGGATACTGATAGACAGCATTGGAACGAATGTATCATATACCAGTGTACAAGCAGACATGGGCGGCGTTCGGAGAATGTTGTATATCATAGAGGGCACTTGTATGAAATAAGTACAAACCAATTCAGCCATATTTGAAGACTTCAGCATACCCATGACCAGTTCATGAATCCATGATAATCCCCTAGGAAGACGTATCTACCATACCATTTTCCTAGACGCCCCAAACGCCTTTAGAAATACACTATGCTACCACCCTATCTACCCTTACCGTACTCCTCTTCCTCCTTGACTCTCTCCGCCTGGATCGCACGACCTAGGCCTCCTCTACCCTCATCATATTCCTCCCGGTACTCGTCGCGTACTTGGCCGCCAGACTTTCCCCTTCCATATTGTCTGCCCTCTTGAAAACCTGGGTCTAGATCCGTTCGGATAATCCGCTCGTCCAGCTTGGTCCCTCCAATATACTTCATGCAGTCCAATGCATCCTGGTGAGTGTAGTACTCCACGAAACAGAAACCACAAGGTGTCTTGTTGAACCTATCCAGTCCCATGATCAATCGTTTGATCTCCCCGCACTTTGAGAAGAGCTCGTGGATCTGTTCTTCTGTGGTGTAGAAGGACCTATGTATGCCTTATCAGAATTGGATGCTCTTTGCGCCGATTCGTTCCAACCTACAGATTCCCAACGTAGAGGGTGGCCGCATCTTTTAGAGGATCCTCAGCTGGCTCTTCAGGTGTGCGCTCCCTACCCTCGTCTCCTTCCCGGTCATTGTATCTCCGCTTCTTGTTCTGAAAGTGAAGTTCTCGTCAACCCTGCACAGCTGGAATCCGGGTGCAAGCAAAGAAGGGGTACTCACTCTTCCCTGGTAATAAGCACTTGGCTTATCAAGTCTATCAACGGTATTTCGTATCGTTCCGGGCATTTTGTGTTATGTAATGTCTTGTAGAACAAGGCAGGCAAGCAATGGGTAGTTTCGCAGGGTTGGTACCGTATTGAATTGGAGAGCTTCAGTTTCGCGACGCGCTAGCTAGAATCGACAAGGTTCCCAGCCAACCTCAAAAATATCTCGCCGTTTGTCCAAACCCCAACATAGTCGCAAACCTTCGCGCATGTCACCACTATAGCTCATGACTCTTAAACACCTTTAAGGGTCTGCACAGCTTCCCAAGCTTTTAGCTGAGCTCAACACGCCGAAATGCAAAAGCAAACGATCGCCGAATACACGCCTGCATGGCTTCAAAAACCCTCCCCTGGACATGGCGTCTTCACTCCAGCTCCTGCGAAACCTACCAGTAACTTTCTATCTCAATCCAATGGGACAGACTCTGCGAGCAAAAGAGCTGCGAAGCCTGGCCCACGAAGGACGATTGCGCGCCGTGGAACTGAGGTCTTCGTAGCTGTGGGGAAGGAAATCCGTTGGGCAGACCTTGTGTACTTAAAGCAGGGCTGGGAATATAAAGAAGCAAAGAAGGCTGCGTCAAGGAAAGGAGGAGATGACCGGGGCTTCAGAGAAAGCAGTCAGTATGAGGCTGACCATGCCCAAGGATATAGGGTAAGTTCCCTTCAAAGTTTGTTTACAGGTGGAAGTGCTAAGTCCATTCCAGACCATAAAGACCCAAGTTGCGGACGATATCAGACAACTAGTTATTTCTCCCAATGGGAACTACCTCGCCATCCTGACAACACATACGGTTCATATTGCAATCTTGCCAGAACCTGCCCTCCTTACTGCTGCCGATACTAGCCCCATGAAGCTGAAGTCCTATACCTTGGGACCTACAACACATGTCACATCACAAGCCGGGGTGGCTTCAGCGTTATGGCATCCTTTGGGGGTCAATGGGACTTGTCTGGTGACTGTCACGGTAGACGCTGTTGTACGTGTTTGGGAGCTTTCTACCGCGGATCGATGGTCTTTCGACAGACCTACACTTGCAATTGACCTCAAGAAATTGGCGGACGGCACTTCTGTCGACGAAGACTTTGGTGCTTCTGTTGGTGGTAACAAAAGCTTCTCGCCAGATTCCGTGGAGATGGATGTTGCATCTGCATGTTTTGCTGGACGGGGCAGTGGAGGATGGTCTCCCATGACTCTATGGGTTGCTATGAGAGAAGGCGACGTCTATGCTCTCTGCCCTTTGCTGCCAGAGAAGTGGTCTCCGCCATCAGCTCTCATACCGTCTTTATCTGTCTCAATTGTCGCCAAACTCGCCACCATGGAGGATGACCCATCTATTCCTGCGAAAGTCAAAGCGCTCGGTCAACAACAACTTGCATGGATGAAAGAAATCGATGATCAGGACCCGGTACATATCGATGCACCTCCTGGCGAACCTCCAGCAGAAGTCTTTTCGAGACCCTCGAAGCCTGGGAAAATACCGAAGCTGCAGGGGCCATTTGACCTGGAGCTGGCACCAGAAGAGTCGGAAAGAGAACTTGACAGTTTACTAAGCGACATCTACATAGTTGGAGCCAAGATCGATGATGAACAGCTAATGTACGGCGAGGATGTGGATATTCTAAGCGATGAAGTTGATAAAGAGGGTGCTTCTTTCGGCATCATCTGTCTCCTAACGAGTAGTGGTCGAGTCAGTATCTGCTTAGATTTGGATGGCGTTGAAGCACAGTGGCTACCAAAGTCCAAGTCGAAATCACAACGACTTCTGGAAGAAACATTCGAATCTCCATCTCTACTCACATTCGAGGTACTAGATACGTCTAGGGAAAGCGAAGTCAACGAGAAAGACTGGCCAGTGTTCAGTCACGACGTGACTTCGCGCTATTCGTTCTATATTACCAACACTTCCAGCATCAATTTTGTGTCGCTCCACCCATGGGTCTTCCGCCTGGATGGAGATTTGAACGAAGCTACACATGGGGCTGAATTCCGAATTGACCTTATGGCCAGAGCCGACAACTCAATGCGCCAACGCATCTATACCCAGAGTCCCATCGAGCGCTCGTCTCCACTCGCCGCCAGCACTTTACTCCTCGACCCCGATCTGGGACATATGCTGTTGTCGGCCACCCCTCATGGGCCACTCGCTCTGACATTTAAAATGGCCAAGGAAGCAGTCGTGGATTCCCGCCAGTCTCGATCACGCTCTCCAACCTACGAGTCCGAGGCTGACAGACCTCTGATACTATGCGAACCAAGACCTGTCTATGAACCATCGCATACCCTCGATGAGAGCTCAGCACTACCTGCATTCATCGAGAAGATAGGACAGAGCAAGTACAAGCGACTGCTGAAAGAAGAGGTTCGACTGTCTCCAGCAACACTGCAAATCCTGGCGGAAGCTCACAAAGTGTTGAGCGAGGAGACACATCGAATCGGGATTGCTGCTGCTGAACTTTTCAGACGTTGCCAGCGCCTGCAGGTTGAGCTGAAGTCTCAGATTAAGAAAGCAAATGATGTTGCATCTCGAGTTGATGCAATTACTGGAAACAATGTCGAAGACGGGCCAACAGTTTCTGTCGATGAGAGCATCACTAAAAGAATCGAGGCAGCCGAGACACGGCAGATAGAGTTGACTGACAGAATTGAAAGACTTCGGCGCAAAGCAACAAAAGGGACAACCCGAGAATTGAGCGACAAGGAGAAGGCATGGTTTGGGGAGGTCAAGATGGTGGAGAGTAAAATCGATGGACGGGGCGAGACTGATGATTCTGGGAGAAGAAAGGCAAAGGAGCCATGGGCTCGCTATGAAGAAATTAAGCATCTGCACGAAGACCTGCTGGACAAAATCGAGAGCAAGACATCAAACGATGTTCCTTCGACGCCGAACATAAAGGTTTCGTCCGGCATCAGGAAAGGCAAGATGGCTGAGATCATGGCGCTGCTGGATCGCGAATCTGCTTTGGTGGAAGGAGCAAAGAGCAGATTGGAACAGCTGAGGTTGTCTTAGATAGTAGGAGCTCGCGTGATATCGTGTTGAGCGTGAAGAAAGGGACCGGCATTTGTAGCAAGAATACCAATCAGCGTGTGTTTCTGTCGCAGCCCAAGTGGCATCATACCATCATGGCGTGCTTCCCATGGTATTCAGGGGAAGCCCGCACCAATTGACGCTAGACAACGACATGCAAGAAGGCGGGAGGCGGCAGCCATATTTTTGATTGTATCCCACCATTTCTTCAAGGAGCGAAGACCTCCGTTTGCCGCGGAGGAGCAATTTCCTTTCTTCGAATTTCCATGCGTTTGCACTTTCCAAGGCTTTCATTTATTTTACCTCGGCATGAACCTTTCTACCATTCTGCTGGAATCGTGTCAGACCAACTCCGGGAATGCAGCGATCTGCTGTCCCGATGAGATCTCACATTTCCCTTTTCCCCAGTCGCCAAGCGGTGGCATTTGGCGTGCATCGTATAGATGCAAGCCTTGCCTGGGTTTGAGTCTACTCCAGTATCTCACGATACCTTATTCCCTTGGCTCTGCTGCGCACCGAGGTATTTTGTTACTGTAATTTGACGACAGGCTATGAAGTCGGGATAAGGCTCTGTAGAGGGCTACCTCGATGACTACCCGGAACTCTAATCTGAGACTTCCGTGTTTCTGGGTTGCAATGCAAATCCTGACCTCGCCTTTGCAAGATATCGAAAATCTGGTCTCGAAATTGAGATTGGCATTTGCAAACGCCCTTCCTTCTCAGTTGCCACCCGCAAATCTGTCGGTCTCACATCTCTGATTTGTTGGGCGACGGGTAATGGCGCTCAACCCTTGACGCCCCATTCCTAGGGCAAGGGGCAAGAATGTGTTCACGACATAGGGGAAGCTGTGACTTCACTTCCGTGTCGGGGCTTGACATGGTAATATACACTTGCCAATGTTGGAAAGCACTGGTTGGGCGAGAATGGTGAGTCCCCCGGAGGGTGTCTAAGGGCGGTGCGACATGTTTTTTGCGGCTTGGAACTACTTCTGGTCTCTATCCCTGGCTTCCAAATGCTCTATCTGCATCTGACCCTGCATTTGCGTTTGGTTTTTCTCTTCTTGCTCTCCTAAGTTCTCGCAAACCACATGCGACTTGTTTGTGATTCGATGTGCAAATCTAAGGATTGAACCCCAGCCTCTTCATATCTTACCACACAACCACGAATCGAATCAAACGCATCAAAATCCAAGCTATTCAAGTCCTCATTTTGAATAGGAAGCACGCTCTACTTGCTTGTTGCAAGTCATAACAGGAGGTCAAGCACTCTGCGGGCGACCTTCTCTCCGACTTGAGGCCACAGGAGTTAGTGTCTGCTTTCGGATTCCAAAATAGGACCTTCACTCTCCTGATACCAAGAACTCAACCAACTCAACCATGGAGAAACACGAAATGCAGAATCAGGTTTCTCTCCTCTCGGAGTTCTATAAGGAAGAAGAGTGCTCGACATCTTCGACATCGACACCTCCTCCAGAGCTCGAAATTCTCGAGTCACAGGATGAAAGACTTCGACGAATGCAATGTACGCGTATTACGCTTTCATGTTTACAAACATGCTTCCTAAAGGTCTGGGATATACTTTCAGCAATGATTGTATCGTTGATTCCTAGTTTTCTCCCGAGATGGGGAGCGGACAAGAAAGCGAAAGAAGGAGTGCAGGATAGGAGACTCTCGCCTACGGCTTACTTGGACGGGCTACGGTTAGTGAATTTTCATCTTTGTTTGCTCAATGTGCTGAGAAAGATGCACATGGTAACTGTGCCTTGAGATGGAATCATTCGATATCACTCTCAGTCCCCGAAGCAATCACGAATGAGTGCTGACTGAAGATAGCGGCATCGCGTGCTTCATCGTCTACCTAGTTCACTTCATTGTCAACTGGTTTCCCGCCCTCCGCAACACGTACGGCGCCTCCCCGACCGACCACCACTTCTTCCAGTTACCCATCATCCGCGTCCTCTTCGAAGGGCACGCCGCCGTCTCAACATTTTTTGTCATTTCAGGCTACGCAATATCCTATCGCGCCCTCTCCAAAATCCACACCGGCGACACAGCCGGCGTCCTTGAGACACTCTCCAGCTCGACATTTCGTAGATGCATGCGTCTGTATCTGCCCTGTGCGGTCAACACATTCATTTGCATGCTGCTCCGCTACTGGAACTTCTTCACCCCAGATCCGCTGAGATGGAACAACCTGCCACCACAACTGCCTACACTCCCAGCGCAGTTCTGGGACTGGTGGGCGAATCAGAAGATCTTCATGTATCCGTTCCTGAATGTTGAGGGGGGCGTGTACTCGCCGCCATATAACGGCCATTTATGGACTATCCCTCTCGAAATAAGAGGCTCATTTGTTGTGTATGGCACGGTTCTAGCAGTTGCGAAACTGAGTTCGGGTTGGAGGATGGCGTTTCTGGTTTGTTGGGATGCGTATTTGTTCTACATGGGAAAGTGGGATCTGTTCCTGTTTGTCGGTGGTGCATTGCTAGCAGATTTGGACATTCCGAGGCATGAGAAGGCGAAGGCGATGGCGAAGAGGGTGGATCAGCAAGCTGAGGATGAGCGAGAGGAAGAAGGTCTCTTACCGACAAGCGAGACAATGGAGAAGATGACAATCGAAGTCATCACAGCATCCCAGAAATCAACCTCAGCCTGGACCAGACTCACTCGCCGAACAAAACCATACACCGTCCGCATTTACAGACTCACCAACCCTCTACTCCGCATCCTACGCAAACCAGTTCCCTATATCCTCTTCCCCCTCTCCCTCTTCCTCCTCTCCTTCCCACATATCCCTGCCTCCCTCGACACGGAATGGGCCTACTGTCTCATCCCCAGCAGCTTCAAAAACCTAAGCCCCTTCCTCGGTGGCAAAGCTCAAGGTGTGCGAATCATCGGCTCCTTACTCCTCGCATTCACGCTCTCCCTCTCTCCATCACCACCAAAATCTCCCGGCACAACTTTCCATCCAAACCTAGCTCCGCCCGTCACTCTTTGGACGCGACTGCTTAGCGCAATCAGAAGATGCAATTTACAAGCCTTGTTCACGACTCGTTTCGCGCAGTACTTGGGAAAGATAAGTTTTGGATTTTATTTGATGCATGGCCCTGTGCTGTTTTGTATTGGGACTAAGATTTTGGGGAGGGCTTGGACGGGGTATTCAATTGCTGGTACTGGGGAAGGGGATGTGAATGAAGACGAGAGGATGAGGAGGTATGTGGGATGGTTTGTGCTTGCTGTGGTGGTTAACACAACGGCTATCTTTTGGGCGGCGGATTGGTTTGCGAGAGTTGTGGATGAGAGGAGTGTTAGGTGGGCGGCGAAGGTGGCAAAGTTTGTGAGTAGGAAGAAGGTGGTGGAGAAGTGAAGTAAATTGAGGGGAAGAGGAGTGGAAGAGCGTGCTTGGAGTTATGGGGACGAAGTAAGATGGAATTTACTCGACTCGTGGCACGAGAGAGCGAGAGTGAGGACTTAACCAAGTAGCATATTTTCCCTGCCATTGGGAAAGAAATGAGAGTGATGGGGCTCGTAGGCATTTTGTTTGGAGATTTGGAGTAATATTGGCGGTATATGTAGAGAGCTTTGATATGTTTATGTCTATTTCCCTATCATGCTGCATGCCGCAAGCAGGACTGATTTGAGCTGGAGGATGTCCGGGGCGATGGAAATGAGAAAGCGAAAGCGAGATCTTATCTGATTGGAACCCGCCAGATTACCAAATCACGGCAGATGTACGGGAGATGTCGTTGACTGCTCTGATGCCGAGAAGTTTGGGATTTTTAAGATCGTTTGTGTTGGAGAGAATGCCGGTACTTCCGTATAGTTTCTTTCCTATCATAGGAGCGTCAATCCCTAGCAGTGACATCCGCCTCAGAGGTTTCAAGATTTTGCCAGTCGATTTTGAACAGAATTCAGATCACAAACAGCATTACGAAATCAAATCAAAATTCGGCATCATCACCCTTTCAGGCAAAGCGGATGATCACCTCGATCCGTCCTCTCTCCCGTCCATTTACGCTTCATAAGCTGACGCATGACACGCCACGGGCTACAAGCCCCTGAAATAGCCACGAGCCACCTCAGCTGACATGCCCAACCCGTACGAACCGCTTACCTATTCTGTGCCCGTAATCCTAAAAGTAATCCTCTCAGCGCGTTCTCACTGGACAGGAGGTTCTCCGGGGGGAGTAGCGAGCTGCACGGTCAGCGCCGGGGCTGGCTCACCGATGGATGACCCGGCAGAGACAGGGATACGCTGCAAGATTTCCTGCGAGGGATGTGTCTGTCTCCATCTTCTCTTTCTTCTTCGTCGCATGTTTCTGTCCTCTTCAACGACTTGGATCGAGACTCGACTGGACCTCTGTACCACTCACTCACCTGCTGTAATAGGATGATGCGTTATTGAGGGGGAGTCAGGATATCTGTTAATTGGACGACGGGAAGGTTTTTCGGTCAGCCGAGAGGACGACAGAGAAATGCTCGTGGGCAACGCCAATGCCGAGGCGATGGCCGAGCCGTTCGTCACGCTCTCATCTGCCTCACCGACATCATCCGCAGAAGGAGGAGGCAATTCTACGCAAACACCAGATACTAGCCCTTCAGATTCATTCGTAAGTTTCTGGAAAGTTTACGTGTGAGCTTGATTGTGTGATCAGTACTCACAGCATTTCACAGGATGAATTAGCTCCGCTTTCAGGCCCGTTGTCTTCAACGCACGACACGCGGAGAGCGGATTATCATATGAAAGACTTAGAGGCTTTTGCAAAGGACTTGCAGAATGTGAGTTTGTCGAAGACTCAAGAGCGGGCTGGAGTCGAGTGGTTGACAATTTATAGGCTGCTGATCGGGCGTTCCCGAATGAGGAAAGAGTGAAGGCGAGATATAACAATGTCTCCGTGCTATTGCTGAGATGGGAAGAAGATGAGATGAACGTAAGTTGTTCCATCGGGAAGAGACTTTTTTTACTCCAGATTTGAAGCCTTTAGCTTTGGAACTGGTTCTGACCTTTGCTCAGGTCGGTTGGGAGCTCGATGATCTCGAAAAAGTATTTCGGAACTACGGGTTCGAGACAAACAGATGGTTGATCCCATCAAAGAACTCTCATCTCAAGCTCATGAGCAAAGTCGTCGATGTCGTAGAAGAAAATGATGGGAGTGGAAATCTGGTCATCGTTTATTACGCTGGTCATGCGGGAATAAATTCCAGCAGAGGCGCAACTTGGACTTGGTACTTGCGATTTCAACTTCGAATATTCAGGGCTAATAAATGATAGTAAACAAGATCCGGCATACGCTTCATTGGAATGGACAGCTATACAGACCTTATTCGAGAAAGCCGACTTCGACGTTCTGCTCCTTTTAGACTGCTGTGCAGCTGCCAGTGCAGCGCCAGCTATAGGCTCAGCTGTCACTGAAACCATTGCAGCCTGTGGTTTTGAAAGCATTGCTCCGCAGCCTGGCCGCTACTCTTTCACGAACACATTGATCGAAGTTCTTGAGGATTGGATTGATAGTCCACCATTTTCAGCTGCCATGTTACATAACAAAGTCCTCTCAGTCTTGAAGCATGAACGACCAGAGCGAATGCAGAATGGGAAGAGGAGAAAGCTAGAGTGCAGAAGAACGCCAATTCATATGGTTGCTACAGCGGATCCGACATTACCCAGTATCGAGCTTGGACGAAGAAAGGTGAGAAGCGACAGGCCTCAAGAGACAAATCCATCAGCACGGGCATCTAGTTCCTATCCTGGGATCGAAAACGGGTTACTATCCACTTCTCGGCCATCGGCTCCCAGACGGGATGGATACCAGCGAGATTCTATCAACCAGATTCAAGACGATGAATACGAGGTTCCTCGGGTAATCATTTCGTTAACACTCGAGAAGCACCAAAAGCTCAGCTCAGACTCTTGTCAGAAATGGATAGCCTCATGTCCGACACTTTTCAAGTATGCCAAAGTTGAAGCTGTATATAATAGCTTCTCTGCTTTGGTATTGCTTTCTATTCCTGTGTTTATTTGGAACCTTCTCCCTGAGAATGTGGCGTGCTCGTTCGTGGGATATGTTACTTCGTCGAACTTCCTGCCCTTCGGTCTTGGATCTGGTTCAGCAAAGGGGGTCGCCGCAACTTATCAGCAGGAAATAGCATCGGTGCAAGAGGACATCCCGAAACAACTCCCACGACCTTGCGATCGCTGTTACGGGAAGAGCATCGACTGTGATGGAGATTTCAATGGCTGTAGAATGTGCGCTGAGGCTAATTCAGACTGTGTATACAGTCCCAGTTGGCGAAGAGAGGGACCAGCCAAAGCCTATATTGATGAATTGCACAGGCGACTTGGTAAGTTTTCAGATCTCTTATCCCGGAACAGACATGTTTGCAATGTCAAAACCTTCGTTCGATTTGAAGCTCATATTTTACGTTCACAGAAGAAGCCGAACGCGTTCTGACAGAAGAACGATCACAACGTACCAGAGCCGCCAGAGAGCACCCGAATAACAGCCATCAAGAGGCTAGCCAAGTCACCCTGCCCAGCTTCCGAAGCTTGACTCACGCCGAGTACACAGCGGACGCCGCAGATTATGATAAGTCGTTGTTACAGAAGATCAACGGTTCTCACAGGGGTCGATCAGTGCCCTATTGTGAGCCAGCTGCCATCACCAATGAAATGCGTCCATTTCTTTCACATCCTGATCCATCCTTACGGGCCACCCTTTCACCGATCTCAAAGGATCACGAGCACTCATTTGATGCATCTTCAAACAAGAATTCGGCCTCTCAAGTCCAGATGCGCGAAATCACGAGAAAGCAAATGCTAGAGCGAGACTCGATATTTCAAGACTTCTCCCCGTCATATGTACCTCTACCTTTACCACCTCCTCGCAATTTAACAGACGTTGAACCTTCTTGGACCGACAAGAAGCATGCTTGGATCGCTCCCAAATCCGAGTTTGCTGAGTCTTCGAGCAGCCCATCGCTCCCAGATCGGAAAATTATCGTCAAGCAAGAGCCTCCTCCTTACGATACCAAGGATTGGTATGGTCCGCCCGAGAAGAAGATGAAAATGTCGTCGATCACTGAAACACGCCCCATGGGCGTAGGAAACAGTCTGAGTGACATTACTAGGTCACCAGAAAAGGGAGATATACCAGGGAAGAAGAAGCTTCATACCGCTGGTACGAAATTCTTCAACCGGGACATACATAGCTACGAAACAAAGTCACGCCCCGCAACGGGCGACGAAGTACTCGTGTCAAGCATGGGTCATGCAGGCGGCGAGCGAGAACAGGTGAACAGGTCGTCACAGCCACGAAATCAACCCCTATCGACTTTCGAACCTGCCTCTGAATCTACCCACACTCCCAATAAGCCATCTCTCCCTGGTGCTCCAACATCACACGGAATGACCACATACAGCTTTCGTCGTACACCTGAGCGCCAAGTTCACGAAAGTACGCCTCCCACCAGATCCCAGGCGCAGCCTCAGCCTCAGCCAACTTTCCCAGTTCCTTCAACAATTGCACCACGAACGGCACCACCAGATCAAGACTGGACGTACATTACGGACATAGCTGAGCGGCGACGAATCCAAAATCGTATCGCGCAGAGGAACTACCGTACGTTTTTTACTCTAATCTTCATTACTGAACACTTCTCTTCAAACGATGTGCGAAGATCATTCCTTGGAGCAAAGCTGACTTAATCCACATAGGAAAGCGCATGAAGCGACGACTCGAAGACCTCGAAGATAGAGCCGGTGCTTCGGCATCGTCTTCTCAGTCCCAGTCTCAACCGCAACCGCAATCGCAGGCATCAGCATCTGTCCCTTTACAGGTACCTGTAGTTGCAGGTGGTCCCGATTCCGGTCTTAGGTATTCGACCTACTCGCCGCCTCATGAAGAGAGGCCAGATCCATCAAAGATGACAGGTGTCGTGGGGGCGCCACCACCCCTGAGATCTGGGGTTGGGGATACGATAGGGCGTTACGCGCCTGAGGGTGGACCCAGGCCTGAAATAGGGTCTAGAAAGGTTGGGAGGGACGGCGAGATGTCTATCTAGAATATAAACGTCATCGACCAACATCATATACAGTATCCAAGATTCCATATTGATGCAAGATGCACCAATCGGCCGAATGAGGAAGACATCTAAACGCTCACTCGGCATTCCAGAATCACCCAAGACACTCAGAACGTTACATCGCATATACCGAGACATCTAACACGTCCACAGCATCGAGATCTACGAAAGCCGGCTGGTAGTCATGACTAATCTTAAGATTAAGGTTAAGGTTCACTCTGTTCAAAGTTTGAATATGCTTGTTCACGGATGCAGATTAAACAATTCAATCAAATTAGGTTTCGAAGCCCACCTCGCTTAAAAAGGGGGTCTAAGAAACACGAGCATCTTACATTTCTCCTTATGGGGCCGGTTCATCCGAAGGTGTAGCCTCGCAGTCCACTAACAGTAGTCGAACTGTTTGGGAATGTGGTTGGGGAACCCGAAGATGTATCTGCTGGAAAAGTTCTGAAAACTCTCCATACAAGAGTAGAGGAGCTAAGGCCATGAGGAATTTACGAAAAGAGCCCGAAACTTTGAAATGAAGCGAAAGGATGCCATTTCGCTCTGGCCAGAGTCACCTTGACGGCTCTAATTTCCGAGTGAACTTTATTCAGGATCTCACATAACTTTAGACTAGCCAACCTGTCAAGTCAACATGCTGTTCATCGTTTGGTTCGCTTCACACTTAAGTAAGCTTCAGGAGTTAGAATTCTCCTGACTGAACTCTTTTCAAGGCTTATGAGCTCATCATCCAACTCAAAGGAAAGTGGCACGGAGAAACAATAATGCTCTTTTACGATGTCAGAAAGTTTACTGAATATCAGACTCGGAAGACGGAAAGCTTGATGTAGCTCATCTCACCGTACTGGTTCTTATTTATGGTCCTTTGCATCCCTTCCAATTTTTGTTTTTACCTCTCCTCTTTGTGGATGCTCTCATCCCTTACACTCATTTCCCACTTCTTTTGCAAGATGAAGTTCGGTCTGTCGTTGTCTCTTTGGGCTTCCGTGTCGTGTCTTTCTTCCACGGCACTTGCGGCCAAAACTCTTTTCGACCATGGTTTCATTATTGAATATGAGGATTGGGCACAGGAGGTATGTTTCCCCGCATCCTCATTGCCGCTCTCTCTTTCTCGCTTTGATGTCCACATCGATACAACTCTAACATCACATAGGATAGCAACGCCCTCCTCGAAAATGTGAAGTCAACGCTCAGCAGCAGCACCCTGGTTGATGTCGTCGACGTGAAACCCCGTCTTGAGATCTCCTCGTCCATCTTCCGTGGCATCTCAGCGAATGTCACGGGTATGGGCGAGGGCGTCACTGGTAGCTTGGTGCAGAGTAAGATTCAGAGCTTGAGAGGTGTGAAGAGTGTTTCGCCGATTAGACTCTTGACTGTAAGTTCGCCCATTGGGAATGATGGCTTTGGGGCTGGTCTTTTGGGAAGAACTTGGGGAGAGGAAGGGCTAGGTGCTAGGCAGGAGGAGACTGCATTTTCTACGCATGTCATGTAAGTCATGGTCTTTCCCTCTTCATTCATTCAAAGGCTTCGGAATCCCCGGTTAACAAAGTATGTGTGTTGACTTTGAGATCCTGCAAATTAGGACAGGCGTCGATAAACTGCACGCAGCAGGCATCAAAGGCAAGGGTATCACCATCGCGATCATGGACACAGGCTTCGATTACAAGCAAGATGCCCTCGGCAATGCCATCGGACCCGGCAACAAAGTCACGTACGGCTACGACTGGGTTGGTGATGATTACGATGCCAATAAAGAAGGAACGGTAGCGGTTGAAGACGACGATCCATACGCTGACTGCAGTATTCATGGGACTCACGTTTTTGGTATCACTGGTGCTAATCCCACCAAGTTTGGGGTCACTGGTGTAGCGCCTGAAGCTTCCTTTGAACTTCATAGAGTGTTTGGATGTGAGGGAAGCGTGGCGGATGATGTCGCGATCAAAGCCTCCATTGCTATTTATGTAAGCATTCCCGCATCTTCTCAACATATCTCGATGCAGAAATTCTTTGCCTGAACGCCATCTAAGTACTTTACTGACGGTGCGGCAAAGGAACGTGGAGTCGACATTATCACAGCATCTATTGGCGGAGCACCCACGTATCCCGATGGTACGTTTCCTTCTCTCATATTGCATTGATTCAAGTATCTAACGCTCTCAGATGCATGGGCAGTGGTTGTGTCACGTATCAACCAAAACGGAACATATTTCCAAATCGCAGCCGGAAACGCTGGAGCAGGCTACTACACCGGCAGTAAACCGGCCGTTGGAATTGACGTCCCCGCAATTGGTGCAGTATGGAATACCGAGACTCCTTACTACTTGTGGAACGGAACATACCAATCTGCGAACGAGACCAAGAATCTCACTTGGGTGCCAGGAGGGAGAGTCGACTTTCCACCATCATTCAACCTCTGGGCTGCCTCGTCTGATGAGTCGGATGTCATCAATACAGGCTGTGGCCCTTATCCTGATGATATTGTACTTCCGGACTTCGAGACGACTGCTGTTCTAGTTAGCCGAGCTTTTGTGTCGCCGTGTTTTGGATCCGAAGCTCAGGATTACCTCGCATCTTTGGGCTTCAAATACGCACTCTTTTGTAAGTCGTCGCAATCTCGCACTTCAAATGTATCCCGAAGTTTACAGATCCAACCACAAATGCCTCTACAATATGGCGAAAGGTAATTTCGTTTCCTGACCTCCCAATTAGACATCACTCAACCCGATGATCCTGTCACCGGCCCCACATTCCGCGATGCCTCCGAGAACATCACAGCTGTAGGCAACCTTCCCGCCGCTGACGGAGCAGCTCTCTTCGCTGCCTTCCAAGAAGACCCCAACCTCACTGTCTCTCTGGGAAGCTCCTCCCACTACAGTGACAGTGTCGTGATCCAGCCAAATAACATTTCAGGTGGTCGTGTGACCGATTACAGCAGTTGGGGTCCGACACTTGATGGTCGTACATTCCCAACCTACTCTGCGCCCGGAGGTAACATCCTTTCGACATTTCCCAAAAGACTCGGAGGTTTTGGTCAAATCTCCGGAACGTCAATGGCTACCCCATTCGCGGCTGGTGTCGCTGCCTTGATGATGCAGCAACATCCTGATTGGGATGCTGCGACGATAAGGAATGTGCTTGCAACGACGTGCAATCCAATGCAGTACAGTGATAACTCGACGACCGTGTATGATTTCCTCGCGCCGGTTGCCCAGCAAGGTGGTGGCTTGGTGGATGCGTACAGAGCCGTGAACACAGAGGTTGTTGTTGATGTGCCGAGTCTGTCGTTCAACGATACGGCGAATCAACCGAAGTCTCTGGCCTTCAAGGTCAAGAATATCGGGAGCACAGCGAAGACTTTCCAGTGAGTTTATTCAACTCTGTATTAAGTATGCTATTTTTGACAGAGCGATATCTGACATTCACGATCCAGACTATCTCATATTGGTGCCGCATCAGGGTACGGAATCTCATCTAGCGATGCCTACACTGCCACAAACGACACTAATCGCGAACTCTCATCAACTCTTCAAGCCGTGTATGCAACACTCGACATCAACCCCTCCGAAGTCACCATTGCCCCTGGGGAGGAATCTACCATCACCGTCTCCGTCGCCTCACTTCCCAAACTCGATGGCGCCCGGCTCCCATTCTACGGCGGATACATCGCCTTGAACTCCACAGATGGCACACAATCAGTCACAGTACCATATACGGGAATCGCAACCTCCATGTTCGATCTCCCAATCGACACTACCGGTTCCGTGCTAGCAACATACAACTTCACCTCCAACAACGCAACTGCCTTGGAAAAAACCGCCGGTTCCAGCCCCACAGTCTTCGACCTCACCTATCAAGGCAACAACAGCACCTTCGTCGACAATGGAAACTGGCCAGCAGTCCTCGTCTCCATCAACTCAGCCGTCATGTTCCACACATACAAGATCGATCTTCTCAACAGCACAGGCGATGTATTCCTCCCGCTAGCCAACTTCACGAATTATTACGAGGATGGAAACAATTGGTATCTGGATGGTACGGATGGGAACAATACGTTCTTGCCGGAGGGAGAGTATAGGTTTAGGGTTGGTGCGTTTAAGATTTATGGGGATGAGAGTACGGATGAAGATCTTGCTGCTACAATTAGTGAGCCATTTGTGATCAAGTATACGGCAGATAGTGTTGGATTGCCAGGGTCGAACTCGACTGGAAACTCGACTGTCGCTTTGAGGCGCTGATCAAGTTGGATGTTTTGGAATCGGAAAAGGACCTTCATTGTAGGAGGCTGGTATCTATGTACGTGAGGTTATGCGATTCTACCTGTGGCAGCCGATGGCCCAAATATATACAAGACAAACTTGAATCGATTAGTACCTTGGCAGTATGTTTTTCAAGTGACTTGAGGAGTTGAGAACGGTATGTAGTAAGAAGATGCTAGAGATGAGCGACTTACTCGCTTAACGGTAAATAGTCGGACAGGAGCATCTCTCAGGGGTTCGCTTGCTGGGCCTCACCTAAATCGATGCCTGTAGGCTACTCAGAGGTCTGAAGCTTTCATGCAAGATGAAATGTCAAACAGCTGAGAACGATATATGAACTCAGCTGAGATACTTGTGTAGTATACTGTTTTAATCTCACCACATGAAAGCGATAAATTAGTCGAAAATACAGGAGTCATACGACGAATCCAAGTCGTAACTTGACATCTGGGGCTGAAGTAAATGCCTTTGGACGCCGTCAATGTATTCAACCAGGGCGAGCTAATTTAGTATTCCAGCAACAATTCCTGGAATGCGAGTGTAAAAGTACATGGTGATCACGGGGGTCAGCTTGAGGTCAAGCACGCAAGACAGTTAAAGGGAAGCAAATGCTTATTTTGGACGTGCAGTTCTCAGCCATTTCCAGTTGAACTTCGGCTTATGGAAATTTTGACTCGGCGTTAATTTATGATACTATACATTTAATCTAATACCACTTCCAAGAGGCTTCGACTCTGTGTTAAATCAAGGCCATAAATGTGTTCTTGTCTTGCTTGCATCACATGACCAGCAGCATAGTTATTCTATTTCCCTTCACTCTCACATGCTTTCTTTTACGTGTCTTTCATTTCACCCGAAAGTAAAATAGATATCGTAATCCGAGATCCATATATTTTCTATCCCTCGGACTTTCGCACTTTCCCTTCCTCCACCCACTCACATCCATTTCCCACCGCGCTTACCCACTCCACCTTTCACAGCAGTCGGCCTAAAAACCATCCACGTTTCCATAATTCCATCATCCTCCCCCAACAACCTTATTCTCAACAACACAAAACCCTTACTCCAAATAACCATGGAAAGCATTCACGATGTCAAAAATACCGAGGCATCACATGTTCCTCATGGCACGATTTCTGACACGTTTTCCCAGTTCCTCATTCTGACATGAGCCGATACGCGGAAAAAGTCGACCCACGTCTGCGCTTCAGAGCGTGATCCCTACGAAAGGGGGTCGGTGTTGAAATCCCAACAGAAATTCATAGTCGCGTCGGAAAGGAGTCGTAACCTTGTAATTATTGATATAATCATTGATTCCATCGTGAAAATGTAGGTTGTTTGGATGCTATTCTATCGCGTCTTTGCTGTGCTTTCTTTGGCATTATCGCACAGCATATTTTCAGTTACTTCTCTTTCACTCTCTTGGTAGTGTTGAGATCGTTGTTATTGCGAGAAATTCCTTGAAGATGTCTTCAACTGCACCTTCAACATCGCGGTTTAGACCGAGTTCTACACTCAAGAAACAACATATCGCGAATCAGGCAGTGACTTGGTCGAATTGGTATGAGCATGTTGCTTGGATAAATGTCATCTTCGTTGCTGGGATTCCACTTTTTGGTATCATTTCAGCTTTTTCGACACCTCTATTACAGAAGACTGCTATCTGGGCTTTTGTGTACTATTTCATGACTGGATTGGGCATCACGGCTGGTAGGTTTCTTGCTATTCCATTCTCGATTCCGAATAGACTGCGGGTCTATCAAGGCGGGAGTTGACAACATCACCAGGCTACCACAGGCTCTGGTCTCACACCTCATACACCGCCACATACCCCATCCAGATATTCCTCGCACTCGTAGGAGGAGGCGCCATTCAAGGCTCGATCAGATGGTGGTCTCGAAACCATCGTGCCCACCACAGATACACAGACACACTCAAGGATCCATACTCAGTCCAAAAAGGCCTCTTATATTCCCATATGGGTTGGATGGTATTGAAGCAGGACCCTCAGAGGATCGGCCGTGTCGATATAACGGATCTCAATAACGATCCGGTAGTCATGTGGCAGCATAGGAACTTCGTCACTATCGCCTTGTCCATGTCCTTCCTCTTTCCATGTGTGGTTGCTGGACTGGGCTGGGGTGATTGGAAGGGCGGGTTGATATATGCTGGTATTCTGAGGCTGTTGGTTGTGCAGCAGGCTACATTCTGCGTGAATTCGCTTGCTCATTGTAAGTCATGCCTCTTGTCTTCTCATATTTCACCAACATACTTCACCAACATACCTGGATCCAAAAGCTGATACGCCTGCTAGGGATCGGTGACCAACCCTTCGATGACCGTAACTCACCACGCGATCACGTTATTACAGCGCTCGTAACCCTCGGCGAAGGCTACCATAATTTCCACCACGAATTCCCTTCCGACTATCGCAACGCTATCCAATGGCACCAATACGACCCCACAAAATGGTGCATCTACATATGGAAACAGCTCGGTCTCGCCAGCAACCTGAAGACATTCCCCGGTAACGAGATCGAGAAAGGTCGCGTGCAGCAATTGCAGAAGAAGATTGATCGTAGCCGCGCAGGGCTGGACTGGGGCGTACCATTGGAGAAGCTGCCCCTGATTGAGTGGGATGACTTTGTGCTGAGAGCGAAGGAGGGAGAGGCTCTAGTGGCGATTGGAGGGGTCATTCATGATGTTGGGGGATTTGTGAAGGATCATCCGGGTGGAAAGGCGTTGATCTCTTCGGCGATTGGGAAGGATGCTACAGCGATGTTTAATGGTGGTGTTTATAATCATCTGAATGCGGCGCACAATCTGTTGTCAACGATGAGGATAGGCGTCCTAAGGGGTGGACTAGAAGTCGAAGTCTGGAAGCGGAGTCAGATGTTGACGAAGAATGTTTAGTGGGGTGGTCGTACCGGGGAAGGTGTTGAGGGAGTTCTGGCGTTATTATAAGGTCATAGCAGATGTGTACTCTGTTGATATTTCGAGGGTCTGAACATTCGAGGTCTGGCAGGAGATGGAATCCATAGTTGCGAACGAAAATCTAGGTCGGAATGCACAACAGCTTCCTGCTTTCTAAAAGCACAATAGTGCTGATCTCACACTGTCAATGTGCAACATTACTGTCAAGAAGAGTTGAATCTCGGAGTCCGTGAGGAGCACGAAGTATCCCTGCTCATGCAACCCGGAAGTCCGCATGTATGACGCATTTGCACATCAATTTCAGGAACCACAATGTAGCACATTCGCTTCCGTTAGCTCAAATTCAGAGTGCTGGGAAGAACTAATAGGGCTGATGGGATAACAGTCAGCCCTGCCCGGTGTATATATAGGGCGATGGTAGATCAGACATGCATTCTGTCGAAGAACTTGATATTTTGACTCGCCTGTCCTCGGCATACTGTTTAACTTGTAATATCCTCAGAATAATAATGACTGATTTACTGGACCTCGTCAAACAAGTCCAAATAGCTGCAGAAGCTGTAGCGGCCGGATATGGAGGAGGTGATAATCTGGAGCTGAGACGAGCGATACGCAATCTGAACCGCGTTGCTGAGCCTCCTGCTGAGCGTATGAGAAGAGTCATCTACCAAGTAAGTCTCGATATCTGATACGGAAGTCGCTGGACTACACTGAAGAGATGCCAGCCAGTACAAAATGGAACTGTGAGACTTGCGGTAGAGATGGGTTTACCTCATGCCCTGATCGAAGCCAAGGAGATGAGGGCTGATGAGCTCGCTGCGAAGTGCGGTGCTGACAAGTCGCTAGTTGGTGAGTCCCACTTCCTTGGTGATCAAGGAAGATCAATGATACGTGAGTGTATGCTGAACAGCTATCTTTAGTCCGTGTAATGAGGGTCCTCATGGCCATGGATATCATCGATGAAATCGGAGAAGAACAGTACAGCGCGAGCCCATCAACCGAAGCTCTCGCATCAGAAACATGGACGGGCGGAGTTCGATTCATGTAAGTACCCCCGATATCTCCATTTTCCATCTCATAGCCCAGACTCATAACATCAACTGATGACATTCTGACCTGCAGACACGACACGGTCATTCCGACCTACGCCAAACTAGCAGACTACTACCGTGACACCGGTTTCCGCCCTTCAGAAAAGACAGCCATCGAATACGGCACCGGCGCCGAGTTCTGGACATTTCTCAACCAGCGACCCTCCCTCCACCAAGACTTCCTCGTCTACATGCGTGGCCGCAAAGATGGCACGCCTCGCTGGCTCGACTACTTCCCCATCCAAACGCAAATGGCGGATCTAAGCACCGCCAAGGATGCTGTGACACTCGTAGATATCGGAGGGAATCTCGGGCATGATTTGAAGCTGTTTCGGGAGAGGTGGCCGGGTATTTCTGGGAAGGGGAGGGTGGTGTTGATGGATCTGCCAGAGGTGTTGAGAGGGAATGGGGATCCGTTGGTGGGTATTGAGAAGGTAGAGTATGACTTCTTCACGCCGCAGCCGATCGTTGGTACGTATCTCTCATTCCTGTTTCTCTTGGGCTCCTTCCATTACCCTCTAACCTGACTGCTGATGTATGCTGATGTGTATCCAGGTGCCAAATTCTACATGTTCCGAGCAATCTGTCACGATTGGGTTGACGATGACTGCATTAAGTTCTTGGGGAACACGGTAAAGGCGATGAAGCCAGGCTACTCGCGTCTTCTGATCAACGACCAAGTTTTGCCGGACGTGGGAGCTGAACTCCATCCAACTATGCTGGACATGGCCATGATGACATATTTCCATGCCATGGAGAGAACGGAGAGGCAGTGGCGGACATTGTTGGGGCGACTAGGTGTTGAAATTGTGAAAATCTGGAGGCTTGAGACTGGTGGAAGTGAGGCTATTATTGAGACCATGCTGAAAGAGTGATGGATCGGTGCGATTGAGAACACGCGAGGGTGAAACTTGGAAGTTGTGCCTGCACTCAAAAATTGAGCGGTCTAGCAAGGTTTTGCCTCGAAGACAATGTCACAAAATGTGGACGCATATGCAGCCACGGACAGTGTGCATATTAGATTCGGAGCTGAACTTACCAAAGAGGTCAATGGTTGTCTGGTCGAAGTTGAAGCTCACTCGGTAAAGCCTTTCAGATCCAGAAATAGGGGACCTGCTATCTAAAACGTGACCTACGAAATGATGCTCAATGCCAGGTGATAGCATTACATGGAGACGTAACACCAGAATCATGTAGATTCCAAAGTATTGCGTCAATGATCAAGAACTCGAAAGTCAGCGAAAACGGGTGGAAAGCCTCATAGGATGAGTTATGTCAAATGCGTAGTTCTCGGAAGCGAGCTGTTGTTGCACATCGCATATTCACCTTCGAGCTCAAACTTCGCTACTCGAGCTGGCGAGCTGGCCATTCGAGCTCGCCGCGTCCCCCAACTCTCAAAACACAACAAATCAAGCGAGCGATTCTACCATCTTAGGGCAACGTTGGATTACTCCAACGACTTCACGATCGATTGTTATGCAATTAATTCAAGATAGTCAAGCGCTTGCTGTATTCATTTGACAGTTTATACTTTTGACTGGCAGGCAGTATTTACTTGGCTCCCAGGTGTTAGCTGTAAACAGTACTTTGCACAATCTGCCTCACCCTTCATCACTAACACCAACATGCGCTTTCTTTTATCATGATATCACGAGGAAATGAGAAGACAAGTTTAGGATGGCCGCCTGATTTCGAAATTATAAACTGCAGCAAGGGCCTTGAGCCCCAAGTCCGCATTTCAGCCTCAACCGTTAGTCTTTCCAACCCTTATGACTTCAACTCATCGTATCTCCTGATCATCTGCTCTAATTCCCACTCTTGCATCCACGCCTTCACAAACATGCTTTCCTGAGCCTGCACGTCTCGCACAGGGACCGGTGGCAAGAAATCTGGAGGGTAGTCCACAGTCTGGTTCGGGAACAGTCCATTCTCATCCCAGTGATGCACCGCCCCGGCTATCAAAGAGAATGGCTCGCTGACAGTATCTGTTCTGTTGACAGCAGTTGTGTTGAAGGGAGAAGCGTGAGGAGTTGCTGGTCTCCATGGATCTTGCTCTCCATCGATGATGGCGAGGCGAGGATAAGAAATATTGAAGCCTCCGTATTTGTTGATCGCTTCAACGTCTGGTGGTGTGGTGATGTTGAATGCGTATTTGCAGACGAGAGATTGGTACTCAAGATCGCTAGTACGAGACACGAGTGGAAGGATGTCATCCGGGAAACCAGATCCGGTTTGCAGGTAGCCCCACTGAGTGCAGTACTGGTATGGCCAGGATCTCCAGTCTTGACTGATATCATCTTGTTCGTAATATGTGGCATTGTGGGTGCTGAAGCAGGAGTCCTGAGATCCTTCACAGTCATCTACTACGTATTGTGCCAGCCACCCAATCCAGTTCAAAATTGGTGTGGTAAGCTTTTCAACTTCGGATTCATATCCACCCTTCTTGATGAGGTCTTGAACGGTACCAATTAGTCCTTTCGAAGTCGGGTAAACGAGCTCGGTCGATGTAAGATTTCCACAGTAAAGATCGAATGAAGGATCGTTGAGCTCCGGATCCCAGTTCTTTCCTTGCCATGTTTGGATTCCGTATGAAATGGTAGTCGCAAAGTCATTGTCGTAAGTGACATTTGGTAAGCCAAAGGCGGTCTTCAACTCAGTGATGGTTTCGGAATCGTTGCCGCGAAGGATGATATTGTCCACCAAGTCAATCACTTTCTGCTGATACTCGATACATTCCTGATCGGCATAAACCCGGATGGGCTCCCAATAAGTCCAATAGTCCCATATGGCCTCTGTGACGCCACTGGATGAAATGGCACCTGCTCTTGGTCAGTATGCAGTACTGCTTCGATGGAGTAAAACCTTACCCCAGTATACATCTGGATAGAGCTTCCTCAAGAAAGCAACAAAAGCTCCAGCGTAACTTCCTCCATATGCAAGATACGCCGTACTGGGTGCCGTGAGATTCTTATCTTCCAATCCAGCATATACAACATTCTTCGCAAAGTACGCCTGATCCGCAAGAGCTTGATCTGTAGTCAAGTACCGCAGACTCTCCGTAGAAAGGTTCGCTGTAGGCCAACTCGTCCCATAGTATCGATGTTCGAGCACAACACCAATACCATTTGTAGCCACTGCCAATTCATGCAACAATCCTTTCTGAAGAAAGCCCAGTCGTCCAACACCGTCCGTCTCTCCGGACTGTAGAACAATAACAGGCCCGCCTTCTTTGTAGTATGTGGCGTCGAACCAGTATCGCAGGTTGAACATTTCGTCGGAGTGTGGCTCGTAGAGGGAATCATTGTGGAAGTGGTCGACGGGGACGGAGAGGTTGTATGCTGGGTAGAGAAGAGAAGGGTCGGTATCTTCGCGCTTTTGTAAGGCGCGATTGGAAATTGTCGTTTTCTAGACACGCAGGTCAGCTAGTATACTCGAATTGACCATTGAACCATCTCTTACCCGAACCCTCTGCTCAATTGCTCTCATGGGCGCCGCAGCAAAGGACGCGCTGACCAGCCCCAGCACAAGCAGAAAGCATTGAGCTTCCTGACCATCTTGAGGCTTTCAAAGAGATACCTGATAGTATATAAGAGAGGTCTTAGAGCCTCAAAGCACGTTAGCAGCAGTCATGGTCGCACTGGAAGCTCTTCGTGCAATGTTTACACCGGGGCACAGCATGGAGCTCCACTTACCTTATCGTCTTCCCAAGAGATTCTTGTGCTTCATCTCCACAAACACGCCCAGCCGGAAGACCAGAAGCTTATATATGCCACCGGCACTCCATTTTCATCGACTGCCTGCTCGCTCAATACCCCACCTTTGCATTGCCTGTTACTTTCTTGTTCATATCGTAATCTGGTGTTTTTGTCCCCGCTTCCAGCCCATAAGCAGAAGGTGTTGATGCGAGATGATGCTGATCCAGGGTCCGCGTTTAGGGCTAGAGCTTGATTGGGGTCCCTGATTTGAGGGACCTGCTGCTTTGAGCTTGGCCCGCGGGGGTGCTGTAGATACCCGTAGATTCCCGTCACGCCACCCGCTGATCGAATGAGATGCGAGTTAGAGTGCGTGTCGCGATATTATATTACGATGAGTATAATATTATAATCATTGGCTCCTTTCCAAGTGTTATCACTGAACTTGCGGAGTCTTCACCCAAGAACAACAGCTGGAGATCTTGCCCATATGGACCTGTCAAAGTTCCGAAGAAAAGTGCCCTCGTCTTGGTTTGTTTTCACAAATCTTTTCCTCTTCATTAATTTGACCGGCATCAGTAATCAGGTATGATTACACCATTACTTACCATCAAGCGTTGTTCCTTTGAGTACCAGGTACCTCAAAATCTCGTCTGTGAAGTTTGCGCTGCTGTCTGCTCTCACCACAGAGGTTTCTATACACGATCTTCCTTGAATCCATTACATCCATAATTCGAAACTCCAAACACCAGTTCCCCAATTCCCTCTCTCTATCCAAAAACTCCTTCAACATTTTAAAATTGATGCACCTGCTCCTTCCTATATCCCAATTCCTCCAATACACCTCCTTTCCCCCTACTAAACGAACTCCCTCCCAGCAAAGCCTTCTCCATAGCCGGCGGTCCACACACAAAAACCTTACTCTCCTCTCCCGCCAGTCCAGTGACCTGCTCCAACAACTCCTTCGTCACATATCCCTTCCTGAATGGACTTTCCTTTCCAGGTCGACTAACCGTATAAACAGCCTTAAACCTATCCCCGAACTTCCCTTCCAACTCTTCAAACTCTCTCCGGAAAAGCACATCTGCATCACTGTTCACGCCAAATACGAGCGTGATCTTCGTCTGGTCGGCTGGGTTGCTCAAGATACCTTGAATAAGTTGGTACATGGGAGTGATTCCCGCACCACCAGCGATGAGCGTGACGTGAGGATGTTTATTGGGCGTCCAGCGATAGCCTTTGAGGGCGCCGAGGAAGTAGAGGCTATTGCCAGGGTTGAGGGAGTGCAGGTATGTACTTGCTTTTCCTTCGGGGTACTTCTTGACGAGGAGTTCGAGGGCTCCGCGTTGATCTAGGATCTGATTAATATCACTTTCTGCTGACTGGGATTTTGAGGTCTGAATACCTAGTGGACTGACGGGCGTATATGGTCTGACGGTTGGGAACATCTTTCCTTTGGGCCATGTCATGACCAGGACCGAGGCTATAAATATTCCATGTCAACAACAGCTCTTGTGACATTCTAGACGTCTGTAATAGCTTACAAGTCAACACCAAACCACTCTTCGCATCTTCGTTGGAGAATTCAAATCTCAACCGTTTCGTGTTATGATTGACGACCTCTGAGCTCCCCAGTCGCAATGACTGACCAAACCATCTCGAAAATACAGCTGGAGGTTCAGGCGACTCTGCAAATGCATTATTGGTGTAGTACGATCTGGCAACCCAAAGTCCGACACCTGTCGCGCCGAGAAGACCAGCTGTAATAGCTGCTGGTCGTTGAGTCCGGAGTATCGCTCTTGCAGCCATTCTGGAGAAGAAAATAGGGATACGAGACTGACTGGCTCGAAATGGTACAGAGATTATATCTTGACTGTCGTTATACAAACGTGAAAGAAGGAAAAAGGCATCTCGCGATACTTTTATACAACAGCCTGATCCTCACACCACGGGTCCGAAACCCATCCAATTATCAAGTGTACGGCACGGCAGCCCTACACAACAGATCAATCGTCCGCTGACACGCCGCAGGCCAAACCCGCCAAACAAAAATTTATGAGCGTGCAAACAGCCACGAAGCCTCTGCCGGAATCTTTCACCCATCCAAAATCCGTTTGCCAATTGGCCAATCGAAACGGTGGCTTTGAGGTTTCCGGCCTTTGGAAGCGTCGCCAAAGCGCGGACATCTTCAAAGTCCGAAGCTAAATTTGGGGAGGGTGGCACAAGCGAGAGTCCGCGTCCGCGTCTACACAAACGGCATGCCACTATCGCGCCACAGCAGAGTTGACAGCCAATAGAGTGGTAGGTTCTCTTGAAAGTGCCCTCCGAGGCGGAGATCCAATGGGACTCCTTTTCCAGGTACGATTAAGGATGCGAGCCTCTGTGGGGTGATCAGCGGGGTACTAGATGTCCGGGTGTGCTGTGAAGGGTTCTCAAGGATATATTTATATTTGGACGTCAACTCTTGTTTCAAATACTATGTGATCATACCAAGTAATCAACTGATCTTCTTACTAATAAAATACGTCTTTCAATACAACACGTTTGAGAAATCACAATCTATCAAAATGGCAACAACCTGGACCTCGATCCGCATCGCACAAGTCATCGGCTTCGGAGGAGCAGCTTGGCTCTCAGGTAAGTCAATAATACAACGCACAAACACTCGACTCCAAAATCACCGCAACTAACAGAAGCTCACAGGCAACATCGCCTCCCTCTCCCTAATCACAATCCCCACCCTCCTAAACTCCCACACCCAATCCATCTCCTCCTCCCCATCATCCACATCCCCAACCCTCTCACCACTCACCCTCTCCAAACAATGGCGCCAAACCTACGAACTCGGCAAATCACAAAACCGACCCATCTCCCTCGTGATTGCCTCATCATTCGCCTTCCTCGCCTACAAAGCACGCTCTACTCCCCTCTCATCGATTTCCTCGCCTAGGAACGCAGTAATGCTATACAGCTTAGCAGCTATCCTGACGATGGGGATCGCGCCGTTTACGGTGCTGGTTATGAGTGGTACTAATGAGAGGTTAATTGGGTTGAGTGAGGGGAAGGGAGATGGGGTTAGAGGGAAAGAGAAGGAGGATGTGCAGGGGAGGGAGGTTAGGGGGTTGTTGGAGGGGTGGAGCAGGTTGAATGGTGTGAGAAGTTTGTTGCCGCTTGCTGGGGGGCTGGTTGGTGTTTTTGCTGCTTTGGCTTAAGGATCACTTCAGATTGAGAGCGAGGCTGGGATGGACTGTATGATCGAAATGGTGATGGTCCGGTCTGGTAGGTGGAAGGACGTTCAGCCAAAATGCTGCTTGGGAGGTTAGATGATTGTTTTCATGCTTAGCGAAGCTGACTAGCCAGCTGTACTCGTACGCTCATCATGTTTTCCGGACATTAGAACTAGGCACATTGTTCCTCTGTATCGGAATATCGAACTGTCCTACCTCTTCAGATCACCTCACGCTCTCAAGTCTTCGTCTCAGAGCGCAGTTGGCACTTCAGCACATTCCTGCCTCCATCTTCAAGCTCATCCAAAAAGCGTTCTGAAGCCACAAACCTCGTCTTCTTTCCCAGGCGCTCACCGACCCAGCTCCTCCAGGGCAGAAGGGTAGCAGCACCCCAGATTAAGAAGACTGTTACTGTCAGAGGAACGGTGATCGCCCAATACCGCTTGAAGCCGCTTTTGATTGCTGGCGTGCCAGTGCCATCCCATTCGAAGACTGGCATTGCGAAAATCGCCTGCAAGTGTTGGTTCAGTCAGTGATGGCTTGAGCATTTACCTGTCACGGGTATTTCACTCGATCCTGCGAGAGAATGATTCTTTCATTCTTCGAACATGATTTGCCTGTGAACCAGGGGAGAGCCGACATCAACATACCGCAACAAATGTCCCTGGCAAGAAGAACATGGTCAACATAGCAATAGTCTTCATCGCCGAACTATCCCTCTTGGTCTCCAGTGCAATCTGCCTCATCACCCCGCTGTCTTCCTTGGCTGACTTGGCAATCACAGCGGAGCTTTTGGCGACTTCCAGGTTAGTGCGAGAGGCCTTCTGGGCCATGAGATGATAGATCTGTGATAATTGCACCGTCAATCTTTGATGGAACGACGAGGAATGCGTATTGAAACATGTGGTGCTTACAAGTTGACGGTAAGTCTCAATGCGCTTCTCGACATGTTCGGCATGGATGAGTGATGCGACAATAGCACCGTCGAGGTACTCCAGCTTATACAAGACCTCAACTTGAGCAGCCAGCAGCGCCTGTCTATCCTGTTCTTCATCATGAAGCTGAAACAGGGAAGTACCCCAGGTCTTAAGCACGGGAAGCGCAGACGAGAGGCCTTTGAGTGTGAACACTTGATGCGTGGTGATTTCAGCCGACGTATTCAGTAGTCTGGTCATCTCAGTGAACTCCAAAGTGAAAAGGTCAACGCCGGGAAAGTAGTCACTCGACGAATACTGGCCCGTCATGATTTGTACTTCATCAAGTTTGCAGTTCTGCTCGTGGATCCTGGCTGTGCAGAAGTCGATGTGTTGCTCGGCTAAATAGACTGGTAGAACGAGTGGATGGCTGAAAGTCTTTATCTGTGCGTGAAGGGAGGATCTCAGGTCGATGTTTGCAGGGCTCTTACATTTGGGATTGAAGACCAAGGCTGCTCGAGTTGTCTTCGTCCCTGGTACGTATCTGACGGCGAGTTGGAAGAAACGTAGAGGGTGGAATCGACCTTTGAATAAGAGAGTGTCTAGAAATGTTCGTTGGATATACTTTTCTACTTTTTATGTCAGGTAAAATTGCTCTTACGTACCTGAAGAAGTCTCGTCAAGTCGAGCAGCAGAGTGAAAAAAAGCTCTCGTATGTTGATTTGTCATGATGGTGATGAAATTATCATGCAAATTGAAGTGCTTCTTCACAAGCCGAAAGGACTTCTCGGTCAGTCCAAACACAGCGCTTGTATCGTTGTCCCGACGCAGTGGTATCAATCTAGGACAGCATCTGTAAGTAGGCAATATGAGAGGTGGAGAGGTTCGAGATCATGGACTGACAAGAGTTGGAGACTAGGGAGGACTCCCTGCGCCATAGATTCCGGAGGAGACGAAACTCCCACTCCCTACTTTTGCTTGAGTCAAATCCCGAAAGTAATGATGGCTTTCGACGAACTGCTTCACTAAGCCATTTTGATAAGGCTGGCTCATCCAAAATCCCTCGGACTAGGTCAACACTTCCGCCGACTGCATCGCTGCGCATCTCAATAGTGCTGCATTCTATTCTATCCGCGAACTTCACGAGTATATTCGGGGACGATGAGGGAAACATCAAGTAGCTAGTCGCCATGGGAAAGATCGAGAAAGAAAGGAAATGTGCGAGTGGGCACCCCCTTGTGACTTTTTGAGTATATGCAGCTGAGCTCAGCAAAGATCGAGACGGAGCGAGGCAGACTCAGCTGTGGCGCCTCGAGTGCATATAGCAGGGACGATACAGCGCCACAAGAAGGCGCAGTCTCGTGGCAGCACGCATGTTGTTCAAGCATTGGTCAGAGAGTACAAGACGAAACATAAGGAAGAGTCATGGGTATTTAGGCCTTGGGCCAATTCATTCATATTGACAAAGTCATCGATGCGACGTATCCTCGCGCAATCTCCTCCGGACGCCCGCCCGTCCAGACCAGGAGCCATATCCCATAAACTCCGAAAACAAATACAAGTGACCCAAAGCAAATCCATCCATGCGCCCAAAGTTCAACCTCCCAACCATGAACACCAAAGTAACCCCGCTCGTAAACAAGCTGCTAGACCGTCTCGTAAGACTATCAAAAGGTATGCATTGGCAAGAAGGGATCAGATTGAAACCCGCCGAAGTCGATTATGAAGACCGAGAAGATGAGCGAAACCCTGCCGTAAACAGCATGCTAGACCGTCTCGAAAGACTATCAAAAGTAACATATGCCCAAATATGGAAGTCGTAATCGAAGATGTTGATCGAAGAGTGAGGGCGCGCAGAGGGAGAGAAGTGGTTGTGGGTTGTTTAACCTCCGAAACCGTAAAGGGTGCGGCCTTGTCTCTTGAGAGCGTAGACGACATCGAGAGAAGTGACGGTCTTTCTGTAGCATTTATCAGTAAAGTGCTCGACGACAACAGTCCCCAAATCAAAGTGAGAACATACCGCTTAGCGTGCTCAGTGTAGGTTCTGTTGAAAGTTAGTCCAAGTTCATTTAAAGAATGCTGGAATTGAAAACTTACACTGCATCACGGATAACACCCTCGAGGAAGGTCTTCAAAACACCACGGGTCTCTTCGTAGATCACTGTGACGCGTTAGAATGTGATCAAGTCCAGGACGGCGATGCTACTCACTGGCTGAGATACGCTTGACACCACCACGACGCGCGAGACGTCTGATAGCAGGCTTTGTGATACCCTGGATGTTGTCACGAAGAATCTTGCGATGACGCTTGGCTCCACCCTTGCCGAGACCCTTTCCGCCCTTTCCGCCTGTGAGAATGTCAGTAAATGTTCATGATGAAGTCAGGTCGACGCGATGATGTTGTGAGGTGGGTAGAAGAAGTGGGCAGTGATGTAGAGTGTTGATCTGTTTAAGTCGAAGTTCATTGGTCGGAGGCAACACGATGATGTTACAACACCATCACCAGAATTGCGACCGTGAGAACAGCAGCGACGACCTCAAAAGGTGAAAAGCGCGTGCAGGAGTAGAAATACTTACGTCCAGTCATATTGAAGTTGTATGAGAAGGATGTAGGAGTTGTTTGGTGATGAAGTAACGCGTCTATTGACGGTGTTGCGTGTTGTGTTGATGGAAATGTGGTGGAGGCGATATTTGGTCGTGGTATGAAAGAAGAGGAAATGGGAATTCGGGGGGAAGGGCTGGTTTTATCTGGCGGGGCGCGGGCAGGCAGTGATCGCGGGAAGGTGCAGTGATTGATTTGGAAAAAGTGGCGCTAAGCCTGTTTGGAAAAGGCAAGAACGAGAGTCTTGAAACAGGGGTGCGAAAGGACTTGTAAAGTTGTGCTGACTTTTGCTGCAGTAATGGGAGTCTGAGGTTGGATGCAGCGGCTCTGATTGGCCGATCAAGAAAGGTGGGCTGTAAGCGAGTCCTAGCTGCCGGAACATGAAAACAACATAATCGCGGCCTCCGACTTTATACCCTTTTTGAAATTTTTGGAAAGCGATCCATCCTTATATCTTTCGATATATTCTGGCTGATGATTACTTACAACGTTCCTTGACTGACGCATCGACGTTCATCTGCCGTGTGGCGCCCATACTGACTGCTACAGCTTTATGGACGCGACCTCCGAACACTTCTTTCTACCTACGACGCGACAAATGCTCCCTGCCTCAAAATGACCATCGCGAATGGGTCGACGGATATTTGTTGAAGAACCGAAACTTTGGGGCCATAGTAACAGGAAATTTTGGAACTGAATGGTGTTTGATCAAAGTTTCTCTAGGCCGCGGCACCCTGCCCCGACATCTACACGCTGTATTGGACGCGATGATACCCTGCCTTATACTCGAATGTTACGAACGAAGATAAAAGATACACATAGAGGACTTGAAGCTTGGGACATTTGTCACTGCATCTTTCTGTCCTTGCTGGTGTACATTCGGGTTATGGGGAAGGCAGAAGTCTGCTCCGACTCGGAGGACTCCAGCAGCTTCAAGACGCGACAATACCATTTTGATCTCAGTACCTCCCGCAGTCGCCTCCTGCGATAAATCCGCTTCTTCTATCTTCTATCCTTTTCTATCGAAGACATAGCTTTCAACACTGCTGTTACGGGATCGAAGCTTTGGAGCGCGACGCGGTCCTGGAAGCCGGCCTTCATGTCCACCTGCCTCAGATGCCACTCGAGATTTTTGAAGAGAACATACCCAACGGTCGAGATTATTGCACATGATGTTTATGATTCGGCAGAGAGCGCGTTCACTGTGTTTGCATACTGGTCCATTTCTCCATTTGTCCCTCTCGGCGTCGGCACCAGTGGTGTACCGACGTCGAAGCGCGTTGTTTCTCTCCTTGTTTGCCTATGTGTCTGATGAAGACAATCCCGGTTGCCAATACTTTGCTATTCAAGGGGTGTTTGGGCTCATCCCCCGTGTGAGGTTGCACGTACGTGACTTATCTTTGGCAGAGGGAGAGGCAGCCTGGAAAGCCCTAGCCAAATGGTAACACTTTCTCTCACGTGATCGTGTCATGAACGCCACGGGAATTGTCCTCCTGCCGTCCTCAGGAGAAGTTGGGAGGAATACTGGCGATTAACCTTGGGCTGTCCATGAATTGCCACCTTGGGAGATTACTATCTTGAAGTCTTTTCCCCCTCATCAATTGATACATTTCGGATGATCATCAGTCAGGCGAGTTCAAGATCGCATTGGTTACCACCTTGAGATTCTCTACTTATCTATTCGAACTCCAGAATTCAACACGCTCTTCTCTTCTATCTCTCTTTCTCACCCATATCATCTCTCTCCCTTTCTTCTCATCACCTCTCAATCCTCAGCTTTTCCCTTGCAAATCACATGCTCTTCACATGACCCTCACTTCTCACCCCTGCTCCGTCTGCAGGTTTTGTTGCACATCGCAGTTTCGCTCGAAGTTCGAACCAGGTTCCACCAACAGCGATGCAAGCAAGGCGCATGCGACCTGGTCGGCTTTACTCAGCGCTGATTCTATGTACCAGGTAGGTCACCATGTAGGCTAGAAAGACCTGGTAGACAAACGACGTAAAGGATGGAGATTGATTTGAGGCACTTGGTTGGGAGCTGGGTGATTTTATGTTACCTGGTGAGATGCTGGGTGAGCTGGTCTCGGTTGGGCTGAGCGGGATTGGGTTGTGGTGAATGGGAACCTGGTCGATTGGCTTGAGGTGAGCACGAAGTACATCATCCTTTTCGTACATTTCATAGAGAAATCATTACTCTTAATTATATGTCGCATTTCATCGTTTCATCTTCACTTCTGCTTGTAATTCAATCTATTTGCCTTTTGCTTGCTGTTCAACTGTGGAGGTAATAAGATCATCTGCAGCATTCTCAAGGCTCCCAGGACGTTCCCAACTTCACGTATAGCAAAGTTTCTCTTTCATCGGAGTTTTACGAGATCAAAAGACGTTCAATATTCTGAGCTTCATCGCTAAACAAATCATCAAGTCATCCCTATGTTCCAGCTGTCTAAATTTCAACTACTTCTAAAGTCCCAGATCAAGCCGGCGTCATAACAACAATCCGACTTCCAACATCCAAGACATCTCCAACCTTCACAAAAAGTTTCGCGATCTTCCCAGTGATAGGCGCGCAGATGCAGATTTCCATTTTCATGGCTTCGATGCAAATCTATCATGTCAATTAGCAAAAGTCCTCACAAGTCAGCAGAACATTTGAGGAAAACATACCAACTCCTTCCCCATCTCTACAACATCACCCTCGTTCACCTCACACCTCCAACACCTACCAGCAACCTCCGACTTCACCTCTTTGCCACCAGCCACCACCTCCCCATCCTCACCACCCCTCAACGCCGGATCCGGAACATAACTCCTCCTCAACTCCTCCAAAAACCCCGTCTCCCTCACCGCCCTCATCCTCCTCTCCACCATCTCCTCCCTCTCCCCCCTCACTCTCCCCACCAACTCCTCGCACCCCTCCAAATCCAAAACCCCCTCCTCAAC